>Ga0326728_10000168_pt1 | contig 263205 bp, 232 predicted proteins | sample MB3enrmetagenome_FD_207602 | JGI IMG/M metagenome (GOLD analysis project Ga0326728, IMG submission 207602) | Lab enriched peat soil microbial communities from McLean, Ithaca, NY, United States - MB31MN | ecosystem: Environmental > Terrestrial > Soil > Wetlands > Peat | place: USA: New York...
TATCCGACACCGTATACTGCTTGTACTTTCTCCTCATGACTTTACCTCCTGTTTTCAGTTCCCAGGGGGCGAAAGTGTCAACAGATTCAGTTGTGAAGGTTGGTTACAATCCTACTGGACGGGATATAATTGGCGGTGTGGTAAAACCACCAGGCGTTGGAGCAGACGTTGTAGAAGTACCGCCGCCAAATAGTGGACCAGAATTAGGGCTGGTTGGAGAATCAGGAGTTATAGGTCTTGAACCGCCTATTGTAGGGACTGCAGATGGTTGGACAAGAAGCACCTCATCTAACTGCCGCCCCGTATAGGAGAGTTTTGGGCGTAAGCGTTTCCATGCAGATTCTTCTGATTCTCCAACATTCGCCTGAAGATACTCCATACCCCGAAGATTTATAGCTATTTTCCCTTTTGCGCATAGCCGCAGAATTCGTTCCTTTACCGTAGTCTCCCCTAACCAGGGAATACAATCTTTCCCTGTCGGTCGAGGCTCTTGTAATTCGCGGAGAAGTTTCCCAATCGATGTATTCTCAACAGAAGATGCGACCACCAAATCTTCAAAATCCTCTGGCACGAATAAATCATTTACCAATGATTCTTCAATACTTTCAGGTATTTGTGAACCCTGCTTTTTTAGACCCATAAGACTAAATTCACATTCGTTGGGATTGGCAAAATTCCAATTGCGAAGTATTGCAAAACGGTCAAATCTTTTCTTTAACAAATCCCGAAGTTCACCTTGATATTTGCTATTTAATCTTCTGTATTCAGGACTTTGCGCACCCCACTCTTGGGCCTTCATCTCAGCTCGAGCAAGTATTAAAAGGTCACGATCTAGAAAAGCATTCGGCGAATCATTGTGCGGGAGTAAAAAACGCACCGTATTGCGTCGTTTTTGCAGATACTCCTTTAACCAAGCGCCTAAACGAGCATTAAGTTTTTCTGGCGCTTCTGGGAGAACAAGTATTGGCAATCTTTCATCCCAATTTTCTGGTCTTTCAGACTCATCTAAAGAGGACCAAGGATCCGCCATCCAATTCTTCGGCAAGGCAATTACGCGATATGTTTTCGCTACTTCTTCACTACCGCCAATAACGTATCTTATTTCCTTAGCTAGTTGTGCTTGGTCCGACCCATCTACGAACAATCTGTCATTTCGTGCGCAGGCCATCAATTTCGCTTGTGGATTTTCTTCTTCACGGAATACCAGACGATTCCCATCTTGATGAATGTTGAAACTGTTTTCGATTATTGATACAAGCTCAACTTGAAACCCATTGTCATCGATTTCTTTATCCCGGGTAATATCAACTTGTAGAACCGCTGGCTCTGCGCCAGCCATATTGCCAACCGCAATGGATCGAAGCCAAAGCGAACCAATAATTTCTTGTAGATGAGGTATGGTGGATGCGTATCCAGGCACAGCTTCTTCAACCGAAATAATATTCTGTTGTGCTTTAGCTCTAAGCGTGCGGTGATGTTCGTTAGATACTGAGTCTAATAAAGCACCTATACCTGACGAATCATCATCTAAACGAAAATCAGCGGCAGTAAGAACAGGAGCTACTTGGCCATGGCTTTTAAATAGGTTGGCAAGAATACGAATCATGTCCCGTGTTTCCTGGGCATCCGTAGCAATAAGAACCTGCTCTTCAAGCAGACGCAAAAGGTGGGGTGCAAAAGGCCAAGATTCATTAAAGTCTTTGCGTTTTCTATCCTGATCTGACGAAGGTACTTCTAACAAGCGAAAATACTCAGAGACGTGCTTTGCTAATAACCCATCAATACTTGCCGGCGGAATTTGCAAACGGTTGTCAAATAACCGATGTAAAAGCATTCTTCTTCTATCTTGTTGAATACGATCTGCATTCCCACCCGCTTTGAAATCAACGGCTATGGGATTAACACGGTGCACTTGTTGATAAGCATCGCTAGCGCCATTACGCACGGAGATAACCAACACTAATAATTCGGGGTGATCTTTTGCGATTTCAGAGAGTATCTGAATGAAATTGAATGCCCAAGCCTTTACCGGTTTTTGTTTTTCATCCTTCAAGCCGTCAAACCAAGTTTGAAATTCATCTAGAAGTAACATAGTGGGTGTGTGTTTCAATAACTCTAGGATCAATTTATCGGACGGGACATCCGTTTTAGCTTCTCCCATCCCTTCCCATTTACCCCTGATATAGGGGCCGTTGGGATGACGCTCAAACAACAAATCCCATAAAGACTTATATCGTTGCCGATGTAAACTTTCACCAATAACCATCATCCCACTGCGGAGAGGGATTTTCCCAATCTGTGGGTTACCCAAAGTAGTCGCCCAGAAGTTAAGCCAGGCTTTGGTAGAAATGGGATCACTAACGGCGTGGTAGAGTGCTGCCAATAAGTGGGATTTACCAAGACCACGCTCACCAATTACAACTACTGGTCGGCCTTGATCTGGCCCAATAGCTTCAATTCCTTTTAACACATCATGTGTTGGGTAGGTAATTTCAAGAAACTCTTTAGCCGCAATCTGGGTAGCACCAGTGTTAGTTTCGTTGGACAGTTCTATGGCAGTCCCTTTGAGACGCTTCCCCCTAAATTCTTCTCTTAGATTTAAACCAAGCATTAATTTGCCCCCATTGCGCGACATTTATTTCGTTTATTTCACTTGGGACGGCATCAAATACTTCTCACGGCAATTTTATAAACATCAACAACACAGCTCTAACAATAATCAAAAATCGACTTAAAATTACCGCAGCTTATGAAATAAGACTTCAATTCTTATTCATAATAGCCCTATAGGGAAGGATGTTTAAGCGGAATCAATCATGCAAAACCAAGGAACAACAACTATCGAAAAACACGAATAACTTCTAATGAACGAGACCTACCCGCCTGCCTTCACTTTTCAGTCGATTCTGAGCAGACTTCAATTCATTTATTACATCTAAAACTTTAGAATTAGCTTCATCCATTTCCCTTTTAGTAAAAGCCGCTATGGCATCAACAATATGTTTTCTTTTAAGAGCTAAATCATCAATACACCGCTGAACTAGCTTTGAATAGGCTGCCAAAGCTTTATTTCTTCCTTTTTGTATAGCACTGATATATTTATGAACCTCTGAATTAGCAGATTTGAACTCAGCAAGGATTGAAAACAACGAGACTGCCTCGCCAACTGTAAGACCGCTAGGCTTAATGCGTTGAATAGCTTGCGTATATCTTCGATCTATTTCATTTACTTTCCGTATTAAGAACCTGCGCGTCTTAACCAAAAGGGTTGTGTTTTTACTGGGAAAGATTTTACGTAGAAGCGGAATCTCTTTTACTTTTGCAGAAAGTTCATTAATCTCCGCATTAACATCCTCTAAATATTTTTGCTTTAATTGGCGGAAATGTTCAATGTTAAGTGACGACTTATCAATTACATTCTTTTTTGCGGATTCCCGTTCTTCATTTATCTTGTTCTCCAAATCAAGCGCATAACTATTAAGTTCTTGCTGTTTTTCAGACACATGAGAATCAATTTTGTTTTGTGTCGATATTTTAATTTGTTCCATTTTTACAGGCGCGCTGCTTCTCAACGCTTCATATCGTGCCTTCAATTCTTTAAACGTTTTGTACTTGTATTCATTTGAAATCATTCTTCCGCCCATTCCACCTGCTACCGCACCAACAACCCCGCCAATAGCCGCACCTATAGGTCCAAAAATCAAGCCGGCTAAAGCCCCCGCTTTTGCTCCTGCCGCAGCACCAATACCTGTTCCCGCCACATCCAGGCTTATATTTTTGATTGAGTCCCCAAAAGACGTATAGTTTTTATCCAAAAGCTTTATTTCTCTAACTGTCGAAAGTACTGTTGTAACCCAAGGCCAATGAATATCAACCTTACCCGAAGCTGCATCCAACGCACTACTTGCGTGATGCACTGTATCTATATTTGAAAGACCAGGGTCAACTAAAACCAGGTGATCAAGCCCCTGATGGTATGCATTTACAAAATGGTCTATGGAATCAGCATGGTTTAAATAAATCGCATCATGAGGGATATGCATCGCATCAGAGGGAACAACTGCCGGTATGTCTGGATATTTCGCAAAATGCTCTGAAAGGCTATTAGCATCCGCAATAGTCTTCACATTCACGGGAATGCCATTAAGATGAAAGTCATATCCAATTTGGTTGGACATCTCAGGGAAATTTACATGGGCACCTAGATGTTCCACATGGTTGGTAGCTAATTGCTCCCCTAGGTGGCCTTTGAAGAACTCAACTACGGATTGGGTTGCCCCCCCATCAAGCGAATGGCTGTAATCGCCAATAGCCGTGTGAAGATCAGAAACATTACTAATTGTTTGGTGGGAAAGTTGTGTTGCGGTATCCAAGACCGCTCGATCAACACTTAGCAGGTTATGGATAATCGATGCCGCATATATGCCAGCCTCACCAACCGCAGAGGGTATAACTAACCCATCTTTTTTCTTTAGCGGCGGAGGGTTAACCAAACCCCCGCTATCCAATTCAAGATTAAAGACCTTGTGGAATTCTTCTTTCATAAAGGCTTTAGCATCCTGAAAGAAGTTCTTATCACTTGATATAGGGGTGCTGTAATAAATGTATAGCCGCCAAACTAATAGCCCGCTTAGAAAGGTTAGGGCTAATATTTCCAGGGGAAAGAGCATCTGATGCCTGATGTAACAAGAATTTCTAATAACTCTCGTTAATTATTCCCCAATAACATGTACCCTTCAATAAATTAGCCGAGCCTTATACCCTAGATTTATATAGCTTTCTGCAATTCATCCTACTTTAAGCTTCGTACGCCCCCTTCTTATAGAACTCCTTTCTTGCTTCAAAGACCTCATGCACCCTCGCTTTATCCACCTCTGATTCCATTTCAAACACATCTGCATACGCCTGAATATCCCGAAACGGCCCTGTCAAAAGCTTCAGACAGCTCCGATCTAATGTTTTTCTATCGAAATCCAGAACGCAGAATTCTACAGATCCTTTATCCACAACAATCGTTTGAACTACACCTTCGTCAACAATGATCACCGCTCTAACTTTTCTCATTGTTCTACTCCTTTCTTTATTACCCACGCCAATACGACACGGGCACAGCAATGCCAGTGACCGATTTAAAAAGACAAAACCGGTGAATTAATTCGATAAATGAATTGTTAAATTGATTTCCAAACCGCTAACTACGGAGGGTTACGCCACTGCTTCGACCAACACCTTCTTAACGATGAAGTCGAACGCTGCCTGTGCTTTTGCAGAAGCTGTGAACAGTGCTCGTTTATCGTTCTTCAACACCTTGATCCATGACTGGATGTAGCCCGCATGTTGGTTCCTGTACCGGAACCCCACATGAGCTGATAGAAATGCACCAGTCATTTCCGCAATGAGTTCTTCCATTGCATAACTTTCATCGCCAAACCGGCTTTTGAGTTGCCGATTTAACCTTTTCTCATTACCAGTCCAATGCCCTAATTCATGAAACGCGGTTTCATAGAACCCTTCAGCGTCTTTAAACAACTCTCTATAGGGCAATAGGACCTTATCTTCCGCTGGCGAGTAATACGCTTTATCCCGATCGTCGAATTGGATATTCGCGCCCGACTCCACAATCACTCGTTCAGCTTCCAGATTCCGCTCAAACTGAGTTTTCGGTATGAGCTTCTCTTGTATTCCTTCCAGACCCACCGTCTGATCCAGGTTGAAGACGACATAGAACTTCAGGAGTCTGAATGTTTTCAACTCCACTTCTTCTCTACTTTCAGAATCCTTGACGGTGATCGGCTCGTAATAGCAGATATGCGAACCGTGTTCGCCGCCTTTTATAAGCCCACCCAACTCCTGACACTGCTTGAACGTCAACCAGGCGTTGGATTGATACTGGTTCATCTGCTTACGATAAGCCAATATCCAGACATTGGTCCCTCGATAGGACTTGCCCGTCTTCGCATTGATCGGGAAGTTCTTCGTGAACCATGGCTTTTCCCAGACACACTCTCCTTTCTTCAGATCAGCGATGATCTGATTCGTTATGTCTTCCATAAGAAACTGGTCATAACGCATGGCACTACCCCCTTACGTTTATTTGACTTACGCGGCAGGCGGACCTGTCACGAGCGTCGAATTCATTTGTTAGATTGTTCAGGGGTAAAGGCCGACATCCTAAAAGAGGGTGGGTTTTCCGAATTTGAAGCGACCCCAAGAGTCAAAATCGCTTGATTGTTGGGGTTACGGGTCTTCTGATCGACATCTGGGTTACTAACCCGAAGAGATAGGTTTTCCGATCCTTGTTACAATTCCAGAAAGGAAGGCCCAAAAATGGAAAACCAGGAACAGATCTATATCTACGGACTGCTCGATCCTATTACCCGTAATTTCAAATACGTTGGTGCTACCCGCGATATCATCCGCAGGAATACCCAGCCACCTGGAAAATGGCTATATTCAAAAGGAAACACAGCCAAAAACAGATGGATTCAATGTTTGGCGGCTTCTGGTCTACGCCCTGAGATTGTTCAACTGGAAGTCACAACTAAGGAAAGGTGGATTTTTAGGCGGAAAGAATGGGTAGGTAGGTTTAAATCGCGGGGTTTCCCTCTACTCAACGCGGATAAAAGCCAAAGGTGCCGTGAAGCTTCCTTGCGGCTATGGCAAACGCCTGAGTTCCGTGTAAGAGTTAACCTTGGTCGGTTTATATCCAACAGAACAGCAACAAACCCAAATGTTGGAAAGATTGATAATTTACCTGCATTAATAACATCGACAGTAAAAGCCTAATTCATACCTAGTAGTTAGGAATTTATTTCCGCATATGCTTCGTGCGTGAACCAACTTGTGCTCACTGCAAAAAAAGGGGCTTGGAATGCCCTCTAACAAGAGCACTCCAAACCCCAACAACTCAACTTCTACAACCCGGTTATTCCACGACCGGTTTGCTTCTTCTCTTCTGGATCTTATCAACAGCCGTAACTACGCCTGCGCCAATGCCAGCACTGGCAAGAACAACCGCAGCGGCAGCCATCGCTTTCAATCCGAAGTAGACGCTGACGGCAGTGCCAATTCCAGCGCCTAAACCTGCGCCAATTGCAGCGCGGCGTTCAACAACCGCCATGACGTAGGTCTTTTCTTCTTTCGACATGGTTGCAACATTAAATGTTTCCATATCGCAGAGACCCCCTTTCTATAGAATTCCCTCTTTTCAGAGGGGTAGGCTCGGAAAAGCCTTCTCCGAGCACCACCAAAAGGGAGGTATCCCCGTCGAGAATATTTTTCATACACTTCAAGTGCATGGTTTTTTATAACTCCGACCCAGGGGGCAGATTTTTTGATCTGATTGATTTTCTATTTCTGAAAAACCGGGTTACTAATTTTAAGGAAAAAACGGCCCCCTAAGATTTTTACGATTATTGTTCATCCAAACATCAACCAGCTTTCAAATACCGAGTTCTTAAGGGGACGATATTGGTCTTTTTCTTTCGCTTCGTCTTCCCGCCAAGAGCCGAGTTGGCTTTCTGTGTTAACCAATTCATATTTCCGGCAACATATCCCAGGCTACTATTTATTCTGTTGATGGATGGACAAGAACGCCTGCTATACCCCGTTCTCTTCCAGCCAAAGAAAAGGCGATTAAACTCTCGATCTTTTAAAGCCCAGGTATAAAATTCCTGGCGATCTAATATTGGCAATCCGAGATAAAACTTCTTCTGTGTCTTATCCGATCCAGTAACTCGATTCTTCATGTGCGTATAAAGGCTGCACAAAAACCCCTTTGGCGAAGTATGGCGATAATGTTTATGGTACCAGCGACTGTATTCATTTATCTTTTCACGGTTCTTGAACCGATAAAGACTATTGCTCAATAAATGACAGGGTTTGCAGTAAATTCCATAACCATCTTTGGATTTCGATCGCTTATAAAAATCCGTCAATGGTTTGCTCTTATGACAACGAGCGCATACTTTGGTTTCTGGAAGAACAATAACTGACGACATGAAACACCCCCGAACGTTGATATGGCGCGCGAACGCGCTGTAGCGCAAAGTTCGAAGTACGATTTATTGAAATTGCAGACCTACTGGGATTTCCATTGCGGCGGGAATTTCTCTTAGAAGGAAAGGCGAACTTCTCAAAACATCTCCAGCGACTTATGTTTTGGTGAAACACCTTACATTTGGATTGTAACGTGTCCTATGTTTTTTGTCGGACTTGCAGGGATTATATTTTCCAGTCTTCTGGCCCGCCCAATATATCCGGCGGTTGAAACGAATCACACCCTGAGAACTTACTAACGTAAAAACTCGCACCTTTACCCATTACTGGTTCAACCTTTGTATCTCCATAGGTTTTCCCTGAATAGGCTTTGATCTCTTCCACCGTGGGAACCACTACTCCCGGCCTAAAATGCAAAAGAGCATGGGCGTGGCTCCCACCCAGGCGAAATAATTCAGCGGCACTAAATGCCCTGTCACATTTGAATCGTTTATATAAATCCCGGATCGCCCGCTGGGCTCTTTCTGGTTTTACTGATAAACCAACCCTGATCGGGGTCCCTTTATCGTCACGATCCCATTTTCCGAATGTGACCGTCACAATGTAATGCCATTCGCGCGCGGCCAAATATTCACCCCACTCCTGCCACACAGTCATTTCACTAGAAGTTAAAATAATTCCACCCATAGCAACCTTCCTTCTCTGGCTTTCGACCATCCACCTTATCGGTGTCGGCCTTCAGCCTGACCCTTCGGGTCTATACGATTTGATTAGACGGCATACCATGTCTTTGCTTGGGCCGGAACGGCCCTAATTCCATTCAATTTGATGCTTTTAATCCCCTATAGGATAAAGATCCAGCCAAGGGGGATTTTGCCTGATTTAACCCTTACGGCTCTTTATCCCGCTTCACCTGGGGTTTTAACCCCGTTGGATAGCGCATCAGCAAAGCGGAAATTAAATTGTTGGTTATTCTGCCTAAAGGAGCTGCCTCAATGGTGGGAAGGACCCGCTTCAAAGAATACTATGATTATTCTTTCAACTACATTTTATCGTGATTGATCATTGATGATTCTAATTTCTGAAAATATTTTCTATCAGTTTGAAATACCGGTTATTCTGTCATGTTTAATATATTTTCAAAATTCACCTTTTTTTCCCCTAGTTGGTGGTAACTTTTAAGCAAGGGCAAATACGTCATCACAGCTGTTTTCATGTACTTGTCCAAGTTTAATAAATTTATTGTTCAGGCGTAATGTAATCAAAGTACGCCCTCAGCGTGGCTCGCTTGCCTGTCCAAAGAACAGCAACCACGGTTTTCTGGGTTAGTGATAGGACAGGGTGAATGCCAGGTCTTTTAACGTCTGGGGCAAGTCATACCAATTACTTTGTAGATTGAAAGGTAATTGGTTTTTTTATGCCTAGACATAGAAGCACCATCCGTACTGCTGCCGTCTTTCGGTTGCCCTTCCCGAGTGATCGTTCGTTCCGTCATAGTGATCGATTCCCTACAACAACAATTCATGTTCAATGTGCCACCTTCGAAAGCAATTTGATAGCACACTTCAACTCTACCCCCTTAACAATGACAATTGGCAAAAGAAAAACACAGTCAACCACCTGAAGAAAGAAAGGAAAATAATATGAAAATATACGTTTCAATCACTAAAGCTTATTTCCCTATCAAAAGACCGCCCGAAGGAATTGCGGTAAATGCTCAAAACACAGAACTTGATGAAAGAAGGAACGCGACGAAATGGCGTTTAGAACAAGCCAGAGTAATCATAAAAACCTATTGGAAACAGAAAGGGAAAGAATTCAAACATAAACAAGTTTGAGGCCTTGGTCCTGGGCTAATACAGGGCCACTTGATTCTGCCGGACCCTGCCTAATGATAGGTGGGGAAAAAACAGAAGGAGTTGTGCCATGGTTGAGGATATTGAAGTTGACGGTAGTGAACTGCCTATCCTGATTTCCACCACTTACACAAAAGTGTTTGAAGTCAAGATTGCTTTCACTACCTATGAAGTTTTTGTAATTTATTCACTTCCCCAAGGCGAGCTGCTATTTGCAACCGAGGAAGACGAAGATTCTGATATCAGTCCAATGCTTGAAGACATTGATCTTAGTGAAATCCCGACCGAATATTGTGACGAAGTTGAAGAACAGATCATTGCGCAATTAGCCAAGAACGGGCTCGAAGTAACCGCTCACACTGAAATCAGAAGATCAGAAAGGGGTTAAACAACTTAAGTAACCTGGGAAACGGTTGTCTTCAACACTCAAAGCATTGCGGTGAAGATTGCTACTGGAGCCAGCCGTTTCCAGATTTATGTGCAATTCGCTTTTGCTGGGGAATTTCCAGCTAATTGGGGCAGTACCGGGTTGTTAACGGCATAGGTTTCGAATGCACCAGGTTGGTCACTTAGACCACGAGATGCGCCTTTGTGCCTCATAAAGCGATGCCGTTATGGAAAATTCTAACAAGCAGCCATCCTTGGTAGATATATCAACAAAACCTGCTATATCCACACCAAACATTCTACCTTTACAACAAAACGTCTCGATACCTCCGATGTATAAATTCCCTTTTATTGACGATCCGGTTTCCCACGAGGAATTGTTCAACATCCATGGCGAAAACCCTTTGTTCCTGCGTCCTGCAGATGTGGAAAGACTATACGGAATCCCAGTTGCAACCGTCTATGAGTTGGCCGACGATCAAATCAACACTAAGTTTCCCGCTTTTAAGATGGCCTATCGGAAGGACAGCAAGCGAAGACCACTGTTCATATCTAAACCCCTGTTGGACAAATGGCTAATCGAACATTCGAACTTGACCATCTTCGAAACAAACGCTAAGAATAATTAAAGAGGTGCTGACATGGCTTATTTGAAACTCAAACGAAAACAAGAGGATGGGCGCAAACAAACCATCCGCGCTTATGCATTTGATTCTCGGATGGAAAACGGCAAGCAAATCCATTTCCAGGTATATAACTTTGGGATTGTTCGTGATAAACGAGATGCCCTGGATCGCTTCAATCGATGGATAAAGAACTATGATAAAAACGCCACTCTTAAATCCGCCTCGGTTCCCGACCCTACATTGAGAGATTTTGCTGATGAATATCTGGTCAGGAACGAACAACTTGGCGGCGGTAAGAGACAAGCCGTCATGTCGTTGAAACACCTGACTAGATTATTGGGCGGTTATCGGCTAAGCCAAATCTCTCGGAAGATCGTCCTAGACTATCGGGATACTCGTAAGACCGAGGTCATTCTTCAACGGGGCCGTAATACCGGGAAGCTACCAAGCCCCAAAACCATCAACCACGAATTATCAACTCTATCGAGTCTCATACGGAAAGCCTTGGAACTTGAGAAGATCCACGAACATCCATTCCTCACCATCGGTTTAACCCTTAAAAAGAACTTCTTTCTCAAAGTGGGGAGCAATCCTAGGCCCGCCCTCACACAGGCCGAATTTATCAGTTTAATGGGCAATATTATTGAGGAACGCTCTAAGGTCATCACTCTGATCTATGCCTCCACAGGTATGCGTCAAAGCGAACTCAGCAACTTTCGACTTGATGACATTGACCTAACCCAGGATCGCTTAACCTTCAGGGCTCCCAAGACATCTAACTTCAGGACTCAATCGATACCATCCGTATTGAAGCCCTTATTTGAAAAGCTCTTAACCCACGTTCCATTGAGAAGTGGCTGGGCTAAACGTACGCCTAGCCAGATGGAATATGTTTTCTGTGACTCCAACGGCCACAGGCTTCAGAGACCAGGTTACTTTTTTATAACTGAGGCAGCCGTTAGGGCCGGCATCCAAAAACATGTAACGCCTTACATCCTGCGCCATTCTTTCGCAAGCCACGCGGCCAACCAGGTCAACACCTGGGAGCTCAAGGGGCTGATGGGCCACACCAATATCGCCACTACGGAAATCTACGTTAAAAACTTCAAGGCACCTAGCCGTGATAACGCTGACCGCATAACCAATAGTCTGGGGATTAACACCGGGCTTATCGATTTGTTGGTTGGAAACAAAGATCTTAAAAAGCTGGGAAACCGCAAATTCATTACACCATTATTACACCGGGGTAATGAGGCCTCTGGAAACGTTAGTAAAGACAGGGAAAAAATGGTGCCCGAGGTCGGACTTGAACCGACATGACCGTGAGGTCGATAGATTTTGAGTCTATTGCGTCTGCCAATTTCGCCACTCGGGCGGAGCGGGAAAAACCTGAGACTTCTGGACAGGAAGGGTATTCTAGGAAAACCTCATTTAAAGTCAAGATTCATCTGGCCTCAAGCCCTCCCAAAACCGTGACAATGATTCAGGAAATGGGTCTTCCAGCAAAAGCGGTTGTCCCGTGGCGGGATGTTTCAATTCCAAACGAAAAGCGTGCAAGGCCATACGGGGCAGGATGACCCGGTCTTGAAGCCAATCGGTCCAGCCTTCCTCCACGAACCTCAAAAAAGTCTCGTCGTTCCCCGAATATAATTTGTCCCCCACGATGGGATACCCCAGGGTTTCCAGATGGACCCGTATCTGATGGGTCCGCCCGGTCAAGGGCCTGGCTTCCACCAGAGAGAAGATTCCCTTCATCCCCAATCGTTCGAACTCGGTCACCGAGTCTTTCCCATCGATCATATTGACGCCCAGCTTCATGCGGATCTTGCTGTCCCTCAAGGAACCGATAGGCGCGTCGACCCGGCGATGGGGTGGATCGAACTTCCCAAAAACAATGGCCCGGTAGGATTTTCGCACTTCCCCCTTGCCCCACATTTCCTGAAGGGCCTTGAGATGGTGGTTCCCCTTCGTCATGAGGACAATACCGCTGGTCTCACCGTCCAGGCGGTTGACCAGATGGAAATCCCTCGCCTCTGGCCTATCCTTCCTCAAAAGGTTCATGAGTGTATTGCGAAAATAGGCCCCGTTGCTATGGACCGGCAGGGGGGAGGGCTTGGAAACGGCGAGAAGGTGGTCATCCTCGTAGAACACCCGGTAATTAGGGTCCACTTCCGGTTCAACCCAAGAGGGCGTCAAATACCGGATCTCGTCCCCGGCCCTTAAAGGCTGGCCTTCCGAGGCGGGCCTGTCGTTGACCAGGACCCTCTCCCCTTGGATGCGTTCCACCCATTCCCCTTCGGTGTGATAGGGGAATCTCTGGAGGAGGAAAGGCAGGAGGGGTAAGGAACTTTTCTGGGATAGTCGGATGGTCAGGGCCAAAGGTTCGGCGCCTGTTTCTGGTATTTTTTTCATTAAAGTCCTAAAAACAAACAAGATTAACCACAGAGTCACTCATGCCGACCTTCTACAAAGATATAAAGAGATCGGTATAGTACCGATTTCCCTTTGACGCATTTGGAAAATCGGCACAGAGTTACACAGAGTAAGGCACCAAGAACGGCAAAAACATTGATGGTTGAAAAACAAAATCTCGAAGCACCCAAAGTTATTCAATGTTAACCAGAAACAGCTTTAAAAAGTTATTCTCAAAACCACATGCCCTTTTTAACAAGTTACGCAACATTGGCAAATTCTAAAAGGTACGTCGCCCGAGACTATTTCCCCCCTTTGAAAAAGGGGGGAAAGGGGGGTATTAGTCTTTGCAAATTACCTATAAAAGGCTAACTCCCCCTCCTTCCCCCTCTTTCAGAGGGGGAGGCGTGCATGAAAATAAGTTTTATTACTTGTCACGAGGGGATACTTGCATATTTAAATTATTATCCGTGTTCATCTGTGTCCATCTGTGGCGAATGATTATTTTCGATTCTTTCAAAGCATCGACTGGGGGTCGATATCCACCGACCGGGCCACGCCGGGATGGACCAACCCTTGGTCGTCCAGCCATTGGATAAGCTGGCGGATGGCCTGGGGTTTTTGCGCCTTCATCAATATCTGGTACCGGTATTGACCCCGAAGTTTGGCGATGCCTGCGGGGGCTGGACCATAAACCTCCACCGCCAGTTTTTCCGAACCCCTTCTCAGTATCTTCGCCGCGGCCTCAGCGGCGGCCTGGGCTTTCTTTTCTTCCGGACTGCGGTAGACCATCAGGGCCAGTTTGGAAAAAGGGGGGTAGCTCAGGGCCTTGCGCAGTTCCAGTTCCCGCTTCCAGAAGGTCTCGGTGTCATGCCCCGCTGCCGCCTGGATGGCCGGATGGTCCGTGTGGAAGGTTTGAAGGTAGATGACCCCTTCCTTCTCGGCCCGCCCGGCCCGGCCAGCCACCTGTACCATCAACTGGAAGACCCGTTCAGACGCCCGGAAATCGGGGAGGGAAAGCCCCACGTCCGCGCCGATCACGCCCACCAAGGTCACTCCCGGGAAATCATGGCCCTTGGCGATCATCTGGGTGCCGATCAAAAGGTCGATCTGGTGTTTCCGGAACTTATCCAGGATGGACTCGTGGCTTCCCTGGCGCCTGGTCGTATCCAGGTCCATCCGGCCCACCTTGGCCCCCGGGAACCTGGCCGATACTTCCTCCTCCACCTTCTCGGTGCCAAGCCCGACCGGCTGGATGACCCCGTCCTTGCACTTGACGCAGGTCTTGGGCAGGGGGCCCTGCCAGTTGCAATAGTGGCAAAGCAGGGGATCCTTGCCCGCGTTGCGGTGATAGGTGACCGGGACCGAGCAATGGGGGCAATGGACCTGCTCGCCGCACTTCACGCAAAGAACCAGCGTGTTGAAACCTCTGCGGTTGAGGAACAGGATCGCCTGCTCGCCCTTGGCGAGGGTCTCGCGGATGGCTTCTTCGAGCGCCAGGGAAAGGACCGGGCGTTCTTCACCCCGGATGGACCACTCTTCTTTCAGGTCCACCAATTTGATCTTGGGGAGCGGCTTTTGATTGACCCGGTCTGGCATGAACAGCGGGGTGTATTTGCCCGCATTGGCGTTCTGGACCGATTCCAAAGAGGGGGTGGCGCTTCCCAGCAAGGCGACCGCCCCGCAGAGCTGGGCCCTTTTGACCGCCGCGTCCCTGGCGTGATACCGGGGAACATCTTCCTGCTTATAGGATGACTCGTGTTCCTCATCCACCACGATGAGCCCCAGGTTTTGGGCCGGGGCGAAAAGGGCCGAGCGGGCCCCGACAGCCACCTTGGCCTCCCCCTGGGCCATCCTGCGCCATTCACTGGTGCGGTCCCCGGTGGAAAGACGGCTGTGGAAAACCGCCACCTGATCGCCGAAACGGCCGGTGAACCTTTCGACCGTCTGGGGGGTCAGGGCTATTTCCGGGATGAGGACGATGGCTTGCTGGCCTTTTTGGATGACCTTCTCGATGGCCCTCAAGTAAACCTCGGTCTTGCCCGAGCCTGTCACGCCATGGAGAAGGAATGTGCGGAAGACCCCTTCCTGGAGCGCCTTTTCAATGGGGGTAAGGGCTTGCTGTTGTTGGGCGTGGAGCTGGGGCGGGGCGGCACCCTTTTCCTTGACCGGCCGTGGTTTGGGATCATCGAAGGAACCATCCAGTTGGATGGCCCCGAAACCCGCTTTCTTCAGCTTGTCGGCCAGGGGTCTGGTGCGGGAGGTGAAGGGGACCTTTCCTTCCACCAGGCTGTCCCAATTGACTCCCCGCATCTTGCCGATCTTGCCCAACAGGACCTCGACCCCTTCCCTGTCGCGGAGCGCCGCGGGCAGGAGTTTCAACGACGCCTTGGATGTCTTGCGGTAACCGGCCGGGAGGACGGTAAAAAGCGCCTCACCCAGGGAGCAGTAATAATATTCGGAGATCCACTTCCCCAGGTCCATCAGGTCTTTCGTCAGGGATGGCTGGGTATCCAGCAACGCGTCCAGGGCTTTCAGGTTCTTGACGGTGGTGGGGTTCTGTTTTTCGAGGGAGGTGATGAGCCCCACGGTCTGGCGCCTGCCGAAGGAGACCGAACAGCGCATGCCGGGTTTGGCCAGTCCTTCCAAGGCTTCGGGCACGATGTAGGTAAAGACCTGCCGCAAGGGCACGGGAAAGACCACCTGGGCATATTGTTCAGCCATGAATAGAACCTTTCAAGAAAAACGCCTCGTCACCAGCCCGGAACCAAGGGACCTATCTCTGACCCGAGCCTTGCTGACGGGGATCCCAAAAATCGCGCAAACCCTCGCCCAGAAGGTTGAAACCCAACACCGTCAGGAAGATGGCGCAACCCGGGAATGTGACCAGCCACCAGGCGTCGGTCAAGTGTTCCTTCCCTTCCAGAAGCATATTGCCCCAGCTGGCCGTGGGCGGTTGGACCCCCAGCCCTAAGAAGCTCAAGGAGGATTCCACCAGGATGGCCCCGCCGATGCCCAGGGTACTGACGATCAAAACCGGCCCCATGGCGTTAGGCAAAAGATGCCTCATGATGATGCGGGAGTCTTTCATGCCGATCACCCTGGCCGCCAGGATGAATTCCCTTTCTTTCAACGAAAGGATCTCACCCCGGACCAGCCTGGCCACGTCCGTCCAGGAGGTCAGTCCGATCACGATCATGACATTCATGATGTTGGGCCCCACAAAGGCGATCACCATCAGGATAAGAAAGAAGGTGGGGATGGATAACATGATATCCACGAAACGCATCAAGACGCCGTCCACCAAACCGCCGTAATAGCCCGCGATGGACCCGATGGTGGTGCCGATCAGGACGTAAATGGAAACAGCCACCACCCCTACCGCCAGGGAGATACGGGAACCGTAAAGCAGACGGGAAAAGACATCCCGGCCGAACTGGTCCGTGCCCATCCAATGGCTCCAGGAAGGCGCCAAAAGCTGGCCTGTCAGGTTCTGCTGGATGGGGTCGAAGGGCGCCAGCCATTGGGCGGTCAAGGCCGTAATGAGCATCAACGAGATGAGGGCGCAACCCCAAAAGATAAGGGGATGTTGTTGGAATATCCGTTTAATCATATTTGATCCTCGGATCCAACAAGGAATAACTTATATCGGCCAAGAGGTTGCCGAGGATGGTCAAGAGGGCGACGATGATGACCGTCCCCATGATCAAGGGATAGTTATGGGAAAGGATGGCCTCGTAGCTTAACCGGCCCATGCCGGGCCAACTGAAGATGCTCTCGATGATGACGCTGCCGCCGATGAACCCCGGGAGGGACAAGCCCACGAGGGTCACGATGGGGATGAGCGCGTTGGGCAGGGCGTGATGGAAAATGACGTTGAACTCGGAAAGGCCCTTGGCCCGGGCGGTGCGGATATAGTCCTGCCGGATGACCTCCAGCATGCTGGTCCTGGCGTACCGGGAAATGGAGGCCAACCCGCCGTAGGTCGTGACGCACAAGGGCAGGATGAGGTGCTGGGCGAAATCCCAAAGCTTGCCGTACCAGGGCAGGAAATCGGCGTCATTGCCGAACATCCCGGAAACGGGCAGGACGCCCCACTGGACCCCGAAGAGGAGCATCAAGAGCAAGGAGATCCAAAAAGCGGGGGTGGAGTATCCGATGAACGAAAAGACCGTGACGAACCGGTCGTAGAGACTGTTCTGATAATAGGCGGCCATGATCCCCAGCGGTACGGCGATGAGGAACAAAAGGATCTCGGACAGGCCCGAAAGGACCAGGGTCGCGGGCAATCTCTCCAGGATGACCCGCAGGACGGGCCGGTTGTCCTTGAAGGAAAGACCGAAATCCAGCGTGGCCAGCCTTTTGAGCCAATGCCAGTATTGGATATGGAGCGGTTTGTCGATCTCATAGAAAGCCTGGAGTTTTTGGATATAGCTGGGGTCGACCTTGGTGTTCATCGCCACATCCAGCGCGGCGGGTTCGCCCGGGGCCAAATGCATGATGAGGAAACTGAGGATGGAGATCCCCAGCAGAAGCGGGATCATCATCAGAAGGCGGCGGATCAGAAATTTGCGCATGAGCTCAAAACCTCGGTCATTCGCCGTTACCCGGCAGGAAAGAATTAAAGCCAATCACCAAAAAGCTGTTGACCGCGGACAGTCGACCGCCTTTCAAGGGATATATTTTTGTTGGGCCTTAGGCGCGTACCACTGTTCGGGATGGGTCAGGAGATCGAAATCGTTCATGGTGTAACCCTTGAACCTCTTGTGGATGGCCGTCAGCTGATTGGGGATATAGAGGAAGGTATAGGGCTGTTCCTCGTTCAGGATGGTATGGATACGCCAATAGATCTTTTGGCGGGTCTTTTGGTCCAGGACCCGGCGTCCCTCCGATAGCAGGGTATCCACCGTCTTGTTCTTATAGCTGACCATGTTGAACTGGTGTTCCTTGACCTGGTCCGAATGGAAGATGGGGTAGCAATCCGGGTCAGGAGTGAGCGACCAGCCCATGATATAGGCGTCGAATTTCTTCTTTTCGATGTATTGGGACAGGAATGTCGTCCACTCCAGGACCTGGATATCCACCTGGATGCCGACCTGCTTGAGCTGTTGCTGGATGATGGTGGCGGACCTTTCCCGGTCGACCTTCCCCTGGGGAATGACGAGGGTGAAATGAAAAGGGGTGTCCTTGTGATTGATGTTCTTGTGGAGGATGCCGTCCGCCCCCATCTTCCAGCCGGCTTTGGCGAATACCTTCTTGGCCTTGTCCGGGTCATAGGGCCAGGCCTTGACCTTGGGGTTATTGGCCCAGGAGCCGTAAGGGTAAGGCCCGGTGCAGACGCTTCCTAATCCGTTGATGGCGTTCTGGATGACCGCGTCCCGGTCGATGGCCATGGTCAAGGCCTGTCGGATCTTCTTGTCCTTGAAGAGAGGGTTCAACTCGTTCCAGCCCAGGTAGGTGTACTCGAGCGAATGGGTCTTATATACGTTGTAATAGTCCTTCAACTTGGGCGTGTTGGATTGACGGGTGTACTGCTCGGCGCTGAGGGTGCCGTGGAACCAGGCCCCCACGCTATCGATGCCGCCGTTCAATAATTCCAGGAACTGGGTGGTCTGGTCGGGGATGATGCGCATGACGACTTTCTTGATGTGGGGCGCCCCTTCCCAATAATCAGGGTTGGCCGCCAGCACGATCTTTTGGTCCGTTTTCCATTCCACGAATTTATAGGGGCCCGTGCCCACCGGATGCCTGGCGAAATCGCTGGTATTGATGTCTTTATCTTCCAGCAGATGTTTGGGAAGGATGGTATCGAATAGGGCCAGGGCCAGGGCGAAGGGCCTCTTATAGGTCACCTTGACCTCATAGGGACCCATGATCTCGACGTTCTTGATGTCCTGGTATTGCGCCCCTTCGGGGGTGTTCACGGTGGGGTCAGTGTAGACCTGATAAGTGAATAGGACGTCGCTGGCCGTGAACTCCACCCCATCGTGGAACTTCACGCCCCGGCGAAGGTAATAGGTGACGGTCTTGTTGTCCTTGGAAACCTTCCATTTTTCGGCGAGACAAGGTTCGATCACCAGTTTGTCGTTGTAGCGGGTCAGCCCGTTGAAGATCAGGCCGTCGATATCCGCTCCCGCGATCTCGCTGACCAGAACGGGGTTCAAGGTCTTGGCGTCGGACAATTCGGACTCGATCATGACGTCGCCATCCGCCACCGGGCCGGGCTGATCGTAGATCTTGGGGTCTTTCTTGGCGCAGCCTGTCGCGATGACTAACACAACTAAGATTAGGGCTAGATTGCGGAGCATAAATCTTTTTCCTTTACATCGTTTTATCTGTCATTGCGAGGAGCGAATGAAGCGACGAAGCAACCCCAGTTCATGAGTTGTTTTCGATTAAAGCTTTTCAGCCAAATCCTTCCACTTCCGGTTCATTCCACGGATCAAATCGATCTTTTTCTGCCGAGAGCCACCCTTGATCTGCTTTTCGCGGGCGATAGCGGCCTCAATGTTCTCAAATGTTTCATAGAAAACCAATTTATCAACATGATATTTCTTCGTAAAACCCGCTTTTAATTTGAGCTTATGTTCGGCAATTCGCTTTTTAAGATCGTTGGTGACTCCAGTATATAAAACCGTATTGTTGGAAGTAGTGGTTATATAGACGAAATAGGGCATTTCACTTCACCCACAAACTGGGGTTGTACGTTGGCCCTTTGGGCCATGTATGGTTGGCCTGAATTTCAGGCCAACTACCTCATGCCTGTCACAATAACCGTTCCTCGCAATGACAAATAAACCTACGCTCCATGGCATTTCTTGAACTTCTTCCCTGAACCACACCAACAGGGATCGTTACGGCCGACTTTGGGCTCGTCACGGCGGATAGGGGTGACCTTGGCCGGGGCCTGTTGTTGTCCGCCCGCTTGGGTCTGCCAATTTTCCATACCGGGAGGAGGCGCCATACCCGGAGGCATGTTCTGACCCATCATTCCGGCTCCCGCCGGAACGGGAGCTGGCGCTTTGGCCACCGCCGCCCTGGGATCGAAATCCGGGTGTTCTTCCTTGGCGCTCACCGGCTTGGCGTTGGCGAAGAACTGCTCGGGGGCGTTCACGGTCTGGACCAGGAAGATGAGCCGCAGGGTCTCTTCCTCGATACGGCCCAGCATATCCATGAACATGGACAACCCTTCCTTCTTATACTCGATGAGGGGGTCTTTTTGTCCATAAGCCTGGAGGCCGATGCCTTCCTTCAAATGGTCCATGCTCAACAGATGGTCCTTCCACTGGTTGTCGATGACTTCCAGCAGGATGGCCCTTTCCAGGGTCCTCATGACCTCCGGTTTTAAGGAAGCCTCTTTTTTCTCATAGGCCTTGATGATGTCTTCCCGCAGGGATTGGAAGATGGCGTCCCGGTCCAGGTTGCGAAGGTTCTGCAGGTTCCAGTCCAGCTCATGCTGGAAGATACCCGCGTACCATTTCTTCAAACCCTCGATGTCCCAATCGTCCGCCGCCGATTTCTCGGGGAAATAGACCTCGACCCCGTCCGCCGCCACATCCTCCAGGATCTGGAGCATATGGGCCCGGATGTCCCCTTCCCGCAGGACGCGGTTGCGTTCCTTATAGATGCGCTCACGCTGTTTGTTCATGACGTCGTCATATTCCAACAGATGTTTGCGGATATCGAAGTTATGGCCTTCCACGGCCTTCTGGGACCTTTCGATGGCTTTGGAGACCCAGGGGTGGGAAATAACCTCCCCTTCCTGCATGCCCAGCTTTCCCATCCAGTCCTTGAGCTTGTCCGAGCCGAAGATGCGCATCAGGTCGTCTTCCAGGGAAACATAGAAACGGGAAAGACCCGGGTCGCCTTGTCGGCCGGAACGGCCGCGTAATTGGTTGTCGATACGGCGGCTCTCGTGACGCTCCGTGCCCAGGACCGCCAGCCCGCCCACTTCCTTGACCCCTTCCCCCAGCACGATGTCCGTGCCCCGTCCCGCCATGTTGGTGGCGATGGTGACAGCGGCCGACTGGCCCGCCATGGAGATGATCTCCGCCTCACGGGCGTGGAATTTGGCGTTCAGGACCTCGTGCTTCACGCCCCTTTTCTTCAAGAGACCGGAGAGCAACTCATTCTTCTCGATGGAAACCGTCCCGACCAGGACCGGCTGTTTCTTCTCGTTGAGACGGACGATCTCCTCGACGATGGCGTCGAACTTTTCCTTGTGGGTGCGGTAGACCGCGTCCGAATCGTCGGCGCGGACCATCGGGTTGTGGGTCGGTACCCCGACCACGTCCAGTTTGTAGATCTCCTTGAACTCGGCGGCCTCGGTCTCGGCCGTTCCGGTCATGCCCGCCAGCTTCTTGTACATGCGGAAGAAATTCTGGAAGGTGATGGTGGCCAGGGTCTGGTTCTCGGCCTCGATCTTGACCTTTTCCTTGGCTTCCAGGGCCTGGTGCAGGCCGTCGCTGTAGCGGCGTCCCGGCATGATGCGTCCGGTGAACTCATCGACGATGATGACCTCGCCCTCCTGGACAATATAGTCCACATCCCTCTTGAAGATGACATGGGCTTTCAGGGCCTGGTTGACATGGTGGACCAGCTGGACGTTCTTGTGGTCGTAGAGGTTGTCGACCTTCAACAACTGCTCCACGTGGCGCACACCCGCCTCGGTCAGGAAGGCCGACCTGGTCTTTTCCTCGATCTCGTAATCCAGTTCCTTTCCTTTTTTCAAGGCGGGGATGATGCGGTCGATGCGGTAATAGAGGTCGGTGGATTCCTCGCTGGGGCCGGAAATGATCAGGGGGGTCCTGGCCTCGTCGATGAGGATGCTGTCCACCTCGTCCACGATGGCGTAATGGAGGTTCCGCTGGACCACATAGTCCATGGAGGTGGCCATATTGTCCCGGAGATAGTCGAAACCCATCTCATTGTTGGTCCCATAGGTGATATCGCAGTTATAAGCGTCCTTGCGTTGGATGTGGGAGATGCCGTGCTTGATGACCCCGCAGGACATGCCGAGGAAGTTGTAGATATTGGCCATACCCTTGAAACGGCCCAACCCTAAGCTGTCGCGTTCGGCCAGGTAGTCGTTCACGGTGACGACGTGCACGCCCTTGCCTTCCAGGGCGTTCAGATAGACCGGAAGGGTGGCCACCAGGGTCTTCCCCTCGCCGGTTTTCATCTCCGAGATCCGGCCCGAGTGGAGCACCATTCCGCCGAGCATCTGGACGTCGAAATGGCGGAGGCCCATGGTCCTTTTGGAAGTTTCCCGGACCACCGCGAAGGCCTCGGCCAGGATATCGTCCAGGGTCTCCCCGTGGGTCAGCCTATCCTTGAACTCGTCCGTTTTTTGCCTGAGTTGGGTATCGGAAAGGGCCTGTATCTTGGGTTCGAAGGCGTTGATCTCCAGGACCTTGGGTTGGAGCTTTTTGATCTCCCGTTCGTTCTTACTGCCGAAAATCTTGGTCAATATCGTATCGAGCATGTTTCCTCATTATTGGGGGTAATTGTTGGCGAAAGAGGGATAAGTATAGGGTTTTTGCATAGGGGGTTCAAGGCAATACCCCCCGGCAGACTCATGGAAACAAAGGATTTCAGGATGGAGGACTAGGGTGTGCCCGTCGGCTTGGCGCTTTCCGGACCGGACAATTTCGACTCGATCTCCCGGATCTTTTTCTCGATGTCAGCCTTGTCTTTTTTTTGATCGACGGCTTTCAAGGAGGATTCGGCCGCCATCTGGTCGTACTGGGCTTCCTGCCATCGGGACCAGGCCAGTTTTCTTTTCTCGATGGCCAGTTGAAGTTCCAACTCGGCTTTCTCTTTTTGTCCCTTCGCTTGTTCCTTGAGGGACTTCCCCGCTTTGAGCCACCGCCTGTAGGCCCTTTTCGCCCTTTGATCGTATAGGGTCGTTTCCAACCTGGTCCTATCCCAGGCGTCCTTCAACTTTTGGGTTTCTTCCTTGGCCTTTTCCAATTCCTTGGCCGCTTTATCCAAGGCCGTGTCAACGACCGGGGTCGTTTGTTCGGCAAAAACCGAATTTATTGGCCACAGATGAACACAGATAAACACGGATGAAACAAGGATGGATCTTTGAATGATGGACGATCCAAACCATTTTCGGGCAAGCGAGGACTTTTTGTTAATCGACCTTTGAACTTGCCCCATTTTTATTGATCGGAGTTCATCGGTGTTCATCGGTGGCTCGCTTTACGTATTTTCCAACCAACTTCTCGAACGCTTCCTCGGACAATATCTCGACCCCTAGTTCCTTCGCCTTCTTCAATTTGGATCCTGCCGCCTCCCCTGCCACCACAAAGGAAGTCAGTTTCGATACCGAACCGGCCGCCTTGGCGCCCAATTTCTTGACCAGATCCTCTCCTTCTTTGCGGCTGTAACCCTTCAACTCCCCCGTGAAAACGAAGGTCTTGCCCTGGAAAGGCTGTTCGCCAGAGGGCTCCTCTTCCTTGAGGCGTTTGAGGTTGACGCCGGATTTTTCCAGCTTCTGGACGATCTTGAGGTTCTGCTGGTTGGCGAAAAAAGCGGTGATGGAACGGGAAACGACCGGTCCAATACCGTCGATAGCCGAAAGCTCATCCTCCGAAGCCTCCGCCGCCTGCCAGAGATCCTTGTAGCGCGAGGCCAATATCTCCGCCACATGAACCCCCACATGACGGATGCCCAGGGCGAACAGGAGGCGACCCAGGGTCCTCTTGCGGCTTTCCTCGATCTGGCCGATGAGATTTTGGGCGGACTTTTCGGCCTTGCGTTCCAATTCGGCCACCTCCAGCTCGGTCAGGGTGTAAAGATCGGCGTAATCATGGATGAGCTTCTCGGAAAGCAGTTGTTTGACCACTGCCGGGCCGGCGCCCCGGATATCCATGGCGTCCCTACCGCAAAAATGCTCGATGCGCCTCTCCACCTGGGCCTCGCAAGCCGCGTTCTCGCACCGCCAGGCGGCCTCTCCCTCTTCCCTTTCCAGTTTCGAGGAACAAACCGGACAGGACGAAGGCATCTTGAATTCCTTTTCCCCGCCTTTTCTTTTTTCCGGAATGGATCGGAGCACCTTGGGGATGACCAAACCGCCTTTTTCCACGATGACCCGGTCGCCGACCCTGAGGTCCTTGCGTTTGATCTCGTCCTCATTGTGCAAAGTAGCCCTGCTGACGGTTGTACCCTCGAGCAAGACCGGTTCCAATTCGGCGACCGGCGTGATGGCCCCAGTCCGGCCGACCTGAAGGGTGATGGCTTTGAGCGTCGTTTCGGCCTTCTGGGCGGAGAATTTGAAAGCGATGGCCCAACGGGGGATCTTGGAGGTCGTCCCAAGTTTTTCCTGCTGGTCGAATCGGTCCACCTTCAGGACCACTCCATCCACGTCGAAGGGGATCGTTCCCCGTTTGGCCTGGAACTCCTCGCAATAGGCGTGGACCGCCTCGATATCAGGACAGACCCGGTAATGGGCATTGACCGGGAAACCCGTTTTCGAAAGCCACTTCAAACTTTCCGAATGGGTCTTGAAAGGCAGGGGCTGGGGCGAAAGAACGAAATAAAGGAAGATATTCAACGGCCTCTTGGCCACCTCCGCCGGGTCGATGGTCTTCAGGGTGCCGGCCGCGGCGTTCCGGGGATTGGCGAACAATGTCTCCTCCGCCGATTCCCTTTCCTCATTGATCCGCTCGAAATCTGCGCGGTTGAAGAACACTTCCCCTCGGACCTCCAACCGGTCGGGCGCGTTGGACGGCTTGATCCGGGAAGGAAGCCCCGGGATGGTCCGAACGTTGGCCAGCACGTCATCGCCCTTCTCCCCATCACCCCGGGTCAGGGCTTGGGTCAACTCGCCTTTTTCGTAGACCAGTTCCATGCTCACGCCGTCGATCTTCAGTTCGCACACATACCCGTACTTTTCATCTCCCAAGCCCTTTTTTACCCGGCCGTCGAATTCCTGAAGTTCCTCCAGGGAATAGGTGTTATCCAGGGAAAGCATGGGCACCCGATGGGGTTCGGTCTTGAAGTGTTTGGCGGTCGTACCGCCCACCCGTTGGGTAGGAGAGTCAGCGGTCTTCAGGGAGGGGTGTTTTTCTTCCAGGTCCTTCAGTTCTCGATAAAGGCTGTCGTACTCGAGATCCGGTATCTCGGGTTGGGCCTCGTCATAATACTTTTGGTCGTGGTAGCGGATCTGTCGGCGCAGTTCCTCGACGCGTTTCTTGATCTCAGAAGTGGGTTTCATGGTCGGTCAGCTCTTCCTCGGAGATATGGATCGGGATCTCAGGATCGATTTGGGATATTCGGAATCCACTACGGAAATTCACGGAAAGCTTACGAACGGGTCATTTGCCGGACTTGAGGCGCTGGGCAAGGTAGTCGGAGAGGCCGGCTTCCAGGGTTTTCCGGGCGGTCGTCTCAAAATCATAGTCGATGCGCTTGATCGCGAGTTTCCGGGAATGGGAATCGTACATCACGTAACAGGTCTTGGGGTTCCCATCCCTGGGCTGTCCCACGCTCCCCACATTCACCAGGTACCGGCAATCCTTTTGAAGCTCATATTCCTGTTCTTGAAGGACGCGGACCGTCCCGTCCTTTTTCTGTTCGGCGATGAAGGGTTTGTGCACATGGCCGAAGAAACAGACGAACCCCTGGAAATAGCGGAAGTTGCGTTCTAATTCCTCCTGGCTCGTCAAATAATGCCAGTCCTCACTCTGGAACGGCGAGGAATGCACCAATTGGATGTCCCCGATCTCCTCCTTCATACGAAGGGACTCAAGGAACTTGAAATGCTCGGGTTTGAGCTGGGTCTTGGTCCAATGGATGGCGTCGGCGGCCGGTTGGTTGAAACTGGAGAGGGAGGTCTTGCCCAGGCATCCCGCGTCGTGATTGCCCAGGACCATTTTCCAGCACTTCAGGGATTGGATGAGCTCGATGACTTCCGCCGGGTTAGCGTAATAACCCACGAAATCGCCCAGGCAGAGATAGTCCTCCGCACCGTCGGCCTTCATGGCCTTGGCCACTTCGGTCATCGCCTCGATATTGCTATGTATGTCCGAAAAGATCCCGTAACGCATGCGCCCTCGATGAATGGGTCTGGTGCGGATATTTTAACACGCCACCTAGGATGACAAAGCTTAAAAGCAATCGCAAGGGGAGCAAGAGGACTTATTTAGGAAGGGAATACGGAATTTTTATCTGGCTTTTTTCTGCAGAAGGTAGCTCAAGATCCGTAGGCGATTCTCCTGGGTCTCGTTGTATTTGCAGAAGGCCTGCAAAGCGGGCAAATAAGCGGTCTTTTCGTTCAAACGACAGTTGAGTTCGCCATCCAGCCTTTTATCCAGGAAAACCATCCCCAGCTTCTCTAGTTTTTGGAGGGGTTTGAGTACGTCCTCGGCCGTCCGTCCCAACAGCTGGGCCATCCGGGCCGGCGTGTCCAGTTCGGTCTCTTTTTTCACGGCGTAGATAAGTAGGTCCCACATGACGAAGGAATCCACCACCTCGTCAACAAAGCCCCTGATATTATCCGGAATATCGATCTCCACGACCGCTCCTCAAAAAAGTTTCATCCTTGAGATGTCCTAGAACTAAACAGCCCTTTTATCCAGCTTGTCCAGGATGCCGTTCACGAACTTACTGGACTCATCCGTACTATAGCGTTTCACGATCTCAATGGCCTCGTTAATGGCCACCGACTTCGGGATATCCGTATCGTAGACGATCTCATAAGCCGCCAATCTCAGGATGTTCCGATCCACCGCCGCCATACGCGTCAGGTCCCAGTTCTCGGCCAGGTCCCTGAGCTGTTTGTCGATATCCGAGATCTTGTCCCAGGTGTTTCGGACCATCCGAAGGGACATGATCTTGGCCGCCATGGGCGCGCTGGCTTGGGGCAAGAAGTTCTCTTCCAGGTCCTTGATCTGGACCGTCCCCATATCCATCTGGAACAACATTTGGAGGGCCAATTCCCTGGCCCGGCGTTTCAATCCCACTTTCATCGTGTTCTCACTTAATCCGCCGGAGGACCGAAAGGGTCTCCAGCAGGTGCAGGGCGGCTTCCACGCCCTTGTTGTCGTTTTTTTCACCGGCTCGGGCCAGGGCCTGATCCAAATTCTCTGTCGTCAAGATGCCCAGCGAGACAGGAACCCCTGTTTCATCGGTCAGTCTCATTAAGGAACCCGCGATCTCCCGGCCAATGACCTCGTGGTGCGTCGTCTCGCCCCGGATGATGGCCCCCAGGACGATCAGACCCTCAAACCTGCCTGTCTTGACCATCCGGCGTGCGGTCACCGGTATTTCCCAGGCGCCCGGCACCCAGGCCACCTCCACGTCCTTATCCGACGTTCCCTTGAACTCCAGGGTCTCGAGAGCCCCTTTCAGGAGCCTCTGGCCGATCAGGTCATTGAAACGGCTTACCACGATGCCGACCCGCGTGTTGGCTCCATCGGGTTGGCCTTCAAAAACAATGGGCGTCATTCTAGTACCTCGGACCTGTTTTATTCCATTTTTTTGTCTAAAAAATGTCCCATCTTCGAGCGCTTTGTCTCTAGATACCGCTTATTTTGAGGGGTCGAGGGTATCTGAATGGGCACCCGTTCCACCACCTTCAAGCCATAACCTTCCAACCCCACGATCTTCTTGGGATTGTTGGTCAAAAGCCTGATCTCCTCGATGCCCAGGTCCACCAGGATCTGGGCCCCGATGCCGTAATCCCTCAGGTCGGCTGGGAACCCCAGTTTTTCGTTGGCTTCCACCGTATCCAAACCCTGGTCCTGCAGCTGGTAGGCCTTGAGTTTGTTCAATAACCCGATGCCCCTGCCCTCCTGCCTCATGTAAAGCACCACGCCGCTGCCTTCTTCATCGATCTGCCTCATGGCCGCGTGGAGCTGGGCCCCGCAATCGCAGCGCAGGGAATGGAAAACATCCCCCGTCAAACATTCCGAATGGACCCGGACCAGGACGGGCCCCTTGGAAATATCCCCCTTCACCAGCGCCAGACTGTCGTCATCCTCCGTCGAGGCTTTATAAACGTTGACCGTCCAATCGCCCGATTCGGTGGGCAATGGGACTTCCAGGACACGGCGGACAAGTTTTTCTTTTTCCTGCCGATAGTGGATGAGTTCAGCGATGGTGATGAGGATCAATTGGTGCTTTTCCGAGAAAGCCCTGAGATCATCCATCCTGGCCATATTGCCGTCATCCTTCATGATCTCGCAGATGACGCCCATCGGACGCAAACCCCCGAGTTTGAGCAGGTCGACGACCGCTTCGGTGTGCCCCGCGCGGCGCAGAACCCCGCCCTTTCGGTACATCAGGGGAAAAACATGGCCCGGCTTGACCAATTGGCTGGGTTTGGAGAGAGGGTTCGCGATGGTCTGGATGGTCCTGGCCCGGTCGTGGGCCGAGATACCCGTAGTGGTCCCTTCCTTCGCGTCCACCGAGACGGTGAAAGCGGTGCGGAAGTTATCCTCTTGCTGGGCGACCATCATGGAAAGACCCAGACGTTCCAGGTCCTCTGAAAGCATGGGGACACAGATCAACCCCCGGCCTTCCTTGGCCATGAAGTTGACGGCCTCCGGGGTGACCATTTCGGCGGCCATCACCAGGTCCCCCTCGTTCTCGCGGTTCTCGTCATCGGCCACGATGACCATCTTGCCGGCCCGGAGGTCCTCGATCGCTTGCTCGATTCGCTTCAATTCCATCCTAAAAATCCCTTCCAATGGAGTGTTAGAGATAAAGGTCCAATAACATGCCGCGGATCTCGTTCAGGGCGGCCACCAGCCTCATGGAGTCCTGCTGGCCGGCCAACAGCATCTGCGCCAGGTTTTCCAACGCCTCGTCCACTCTTTGCGTCGTCAGGTATACCACGAACTTCCCATCCTTCTTTTTACCGTGCTTTTCCTCCAACCGGAAGGAACCGCTCACCACTTTCTTCATGAACTTCTTGACCGCGTCCTTGTATTCCTCGAATTCCTTCAGGCCCTTGGCGGCGAAAAGTCTTTTCCCCTTTTCCTCCACATCGGTGATCAACAAGGCCAGGTCGGCCCGTAAGCCTGAATCCATCACTTTTTTGATGCGCTCATTGACCGCCGGCGCGAACAAGGGAGCGATCGGTTGGGGTTTGTCGCCGTCTTCCCCTACTTTATCGATCTTCATTTCGCTCCTTTCGCCTGAAAATATCCCAGGGCCAGTTTTTCCAGGTGCTTGGCCAGCATGTCCACTTCCACGTGCAGGAAGTCACCCGTTTTCTTGGTCTTGAGGTTGGTATTCTCCATGGTGTGGGGTATGAGCGCCAACTCAACCTCGTCACCCCGGATCGAAGCCACCGTCAAACTGATACCGTCCAGGGCCAGGCTTCCTTTTTCGACCACATAGAGGGTCAATTCCTTGGGCAAACGGGCCTTCATGCGGTATCCCTCGCCTTCCGGGACCACCTCGATGACCGTCGCCTTTCCATCCACATGCCCCTGGACAAAATGCCCTCCCAGGCTTTCGGACAGGGTCAGGGGTAATTCCACATTGACCAACGAGCCTTCCTTCAAGGACCCCAGCGCCGTGCGGTCGAGCGTCTCAGGAACGGCCTGGAACGAAAAAAAGGGCGGGGCCAGATCGACCACCGTCAGACAACAGCCATTCACCGCCACGCTATCGCCGATCCTCAGCTTCCCGGCGGTGCGAGGAGCTTCCAAGGAAAGCCTCAGGTCCCGGCCTTTCAAAAGCGCGGAGCGAACCTTGGCGACTTCCTGGATCAAACCCGTGAACATTTCATTCCTCCATGCGGCCGGTCAAAAGGATATCCTCGCCCACTTTTTCCATCCGCACATGCTTAAGATTGGACGCCAGATTGGGATTTTCAACACCCTTCCCTCCCACCCAGGAAGGAGCTTCACCCCCGAATATCTTGGGTGAAAGGAATAAGTAGACCTTGTCAGCCAGGCCTTCCGCCAAAAAGGATGCGTGTACCTGTCCCCCGCCTTCGACCATCAGGGTCCGAACATCCAAAGAATGGAGGACCCTTAAAACGGCCTTCAAAGATAACATCTTTCCGCGTTTTGGCACCCTGAAAACGAGGATACCCTTTTTCTCCAGGGTTCTTTGGGCGGCTTGGGGGGCCTCCATGGACGTGAAAACGACCGTTCGGGGTTTCCCCTGAAAGATCTTGGCTTTCGGGCTGATCCGAAGACGGCCGTCCAAAAGCACCCTCATGGGCCATCCATCCTCCCGGTCATAACCGGGGCTCCGAACGGTCAAGGAAGGATCGTCCATCCTCGCGGTTCCACTGCCTACCAGGATGGCGTCAGCCTTGGATCGCATCTCGTGGACCCATCGTCTGGCTTTATCACCCGTGATCCATTTGGATTTGCCGGATACGGTCGCGATCTTACCATCCAGACTGACCGCCGCCTTCAACCACACCCTGGGCCGCCGGTTCTTGATACTGAAGAGGAACGGTTCATTGAGTGACCTGGCTTCTTCCTCCAAGACCCCGTATTTGACCTGGATCCCAGCCTTTCGGAGTTTCTTGAATCCTTCCCCTTTGACAAGGGGAAAAGGGTCCCGCATGGCCGCGACGACCTTTTTAACTCCCGATCGGATCAGGGCGTCCGTACAGGGAGGCGTCTTGCCAAAATGGCTGCAAGGCTCCAGGGTGACATAAAGGGTGGAACCCATGGCCCGAGCGCCCGCCTTTTTGAGGGCAATGATCTCGGCGTGCGGACCCCCGAATTTTTGGTGTCCACCCTCTCCGACCATTCGGCCGGACTTCACCAAGACCGCTCCCACCCGGGGATTGGGAGAGACATAACGCCCTTTTTTCTTGGCCAATTCCAGGGCCCGTCCCATCCATTTTCGATCCAAATCAGGCACGTCATCCCCCGTTTCATGGGAAATTCAATGTAATAAGAACAACAGTATGTTACAGGGGTCCAAGGCATTCAAGGTTTCCCGATTACATAAAGAACTTATTAAATCCACAAGGCGCTTCCCGAACATAGGCCATCCTAATTATCAGCCGCCGAACCAAGCCTTTCCGCTTTTCAAAAAAGGAGGCTAGGGTTAAAATCATCCGACTTTTCCTTATATATAACCCGCTAAAAGGAGTTCCTTATGCCGACACTAGTCCTGGTCCGTCATGGTCAATCCCAATGGAATTTGGAGAATCGATTCACCGGATGGGTAGATGTTCCCCTTTCCCCTCTTGGCGAACAGGAAGCCCGCCAGGCGGGCGAGAAGCTCAAGGGTTACAAATTCGATGTGGCCTTTACCTCGGCCCTCCAAAGGGCCCAGCGGACCTTAGCGATCATCATGCAGGTCGCCGGCATCAAGGATCTTCCCTGCTATATGGACCAGGCCTTGAACGAACGCCATTACGGTGGACTTCAAGGTTTGAACAAGGCTGAAACCGCCCAGAAGTACGGCGAGGAGCAGGTCAAGATCTGGCGCCGCAGTTACGATGTCCCGCCACCGAAGGATGATACCGGTTACTCCGAATCCCTCAAGGACACCGCCGCCCGCACCCTGCCTTACTACGAAAGCCATATCACGCCTTATCTGAAACAAGGCAAGAACGTCCTGGTCGCGGCCCACGGAAATTCGCTGCGGTCCATCGTCATGTTCCTGGACAACCTGACCAAGGAACAAGTCATCGCCCTGAACCTGGACACCGGCATCCCCCGGGTCTATGAGATGGACACCAACTTGAAGGTCCTATCCGCCAAGGACCTGAGATAGGCCTTTTCTTCTCGGCCAATTGGGAACGATCTTGATACGAAACCCTCAACGGATCATCGCCGCTGGGTTTTGTCTTGTCTTGTTATTGTCCCTTCCTCAACCAGGCTGCGCCCCATCCCGAACGCTTATATCGAAAGCGGGCCCCAACGACCCTCCCGAATTGACGACAGCGCAGTTGATCGGCCTCCAAAAACCTCCAGGAATGGTGACCGACCCCGTGACGGGAAAAAGGGCCCTGAAAGCCGTGATGGAAGCCTTCTGGAAATTAAGGGACCGGGCCACCCACGACGGATGGAGCTTGGTCTTGGTCTCGGGGTTCCGATCCTTCGAAGGCCAGCGGTTACTTTGGAATAGGTATTACGACCAGGCCGCCAAGGATAACCATTGGGATGAGAGAAAGGGCGTCCGTACGGTCATGAAATACACTTCCGTCCCAGGTTTATCCCGTCATCACTGGGGAACGGAGCTGGATATTTCGGAAAAATCCCTGAGAGGACAACTTCTCACGCCCGAGGAAGAGATCTCCCCTAAAGTTCTGGAGTTCTATCATTGGATGGAAATGAACGCCCCAGCCTTTGGATTTTGCAGGATCTATCGGGGGACTGCCGGCATCATCAGTGACGAGCCATGGCATTGGAGCTATTGGCGTTTCGCGAAGATCTATCAGCGCCAGTTGGAATCCAACCCGAACCTCGAGCTTTCATACGAGCCGCAGGGGGTGGATGGTGGAAAATACATCAAGGAACATTTCCGGGAGATCTTCCAGTGGCAGAGCCAATCCATCGATCCCGAGTGTTCCCGGTAGTTATCTGACTTAATTGGCCAGCTTTTTCTTGAATCCCACGATCCATAAAGGGTGATCGGAAAGCCCGATCTTGAGCCGGTCCCCAAGACCAAAGGGCGCTGTCAAAGAGGCGCCATCCACGAAGATCCGCCCGTCCTTCATGTAGGACAATATTTCCAAGGTCTTCTTCCCATTCAAGACTTCTTTCAGCATAAGCCTGGGCCCAAATTTCCTCGGATAGGCTTCCCGCACGACATACTGGAATTGTTTGGATGTGGAAGGCAGTATCTCGCCGCCCGCCGAGGCGATGGCGGCCGTGGAGCCTGCGGCAGTGCTGATCCAGATGCCGCTGGACATCTGTTCCTCGATCCGATTCCCCACCTTGATCATGTAACGCGACGTTCCCGCCGGGCTGAGCGTGCTTACCAGAAGATCGTTCAAGATCAGCCATTTGGATCTCTTGCCATTGATGGAAAATTCCAGCCTCGGGACGGGAATAGCCTCGATATTTCCTTCCAGATAGTCCCGCAAAACCGTCCGAAAGGAGGCCAGAGTGCACGCGCTGAACCGAGCCACACTGCGTACCGGATCGGAATTGACCCCCATAACATGGGCTTTTCGGGTGATGTGGGAGGAATCCAATAAGGTCCCATCGCCCCCGACCGTGATGATCAACTTGAATTTTCGGTCAACATCCTTCAGGTGATGGATCTTATGCCGCAAAACCCATGTGGCCGGGATGCCCTCGGAACTCAAGATGTCCCGGATACCCTGGATCGTGCCGCTGTGCCGCTGATGGCTTCCACAAATGACATTCCAGTAGCGACCTTTCCTCAGGGGCGGCGGGAGATGTTGGGAGGCTTTGAACCGTGTATAGGCGCTTTCCTTATAAATGACCAGTATTTTTGGATCTTTCATTTTCACCCATCCGGCCCCTAGGGCCATCCTATTATTTGAAAGAGAAAAAGCCGACTCGGATCATCATCACCGCGTAGGCCGAAAGCAGAAGGGCCGCCAGTTTGGAAACGACCTTGGTTCCCGTAACTCCCATCCAGACCATGAGGGTAGCGGATTTGCGGAACACAACCCAACTGAAAAATAGATTGAGGACCAGACTCAGCGCTATTTCCCACCAAGAAAACCGGTCCCTCAATAATATAAGAGTGGCAAATACGGCCGGGCCTACCAGGAGCGGGATCCCGATGGGAACGATCCCAACCCCATTCTTATGGTTCATGAGCATCTTTTGGTCCCAAACGATGTCCCGAAGGGCCACGACCAGGACCAATAAACCTCCGGCAACCTGGAAGTCTCCTGTCTTCAATCCGATGGCCGAAAGAGCCAGTGGTCCCAAAGGAATGAAAAGTAAGCCGACCGCTCCAGCGGTCAGGATGGAACCATCCACGATCTTTCGATGGCGTTCTTTGGAAAGGTCGGAGGTCATCCCGATCAGCGCCGGAAGAACACCCAGAGGGTCCATGGCGACGAATAGAGGCAGGAAAAGGCTGAGAACGTCCGCGAAACTTTTCAGATTGTCAGACAAAGGTTGGACTCTTTACCATCCTAAATTGCAAGCACCGGCGCTGGATACATCCGCCGATGTCTGCTCATAAGCATAATAGGGCAAGGTACTATTGACGCGATATCGGAAAGTCGGTCCCGCATTGACACTTCCGGGATCGATGACCTGAACCCAGGCGTGGCCCCCCGGTAGGCTGGATAGTTTGACGCAGTACACGTCACCCGTTTCCAAAGTATAAGTTGTCGTTCTATAGGCATTTGAGGAATGAACAAAGCTTGGAGTTTTCGTTTTAGTCGGCCCACCACCACTAGTAGGTATGGGCGTTGGCGGAACATAAACAGCGTTTCTCTTGGAATTATAGGAATATGAGCTGAATCTATCATCCGAAGGAACAAAATCAAAGTTCACCAGATCCCCATTGCCAATAAAAGCCACTGTATTATTGGATTCGGTTGGGTCTTCCAGATCATAAGGACCAAACGTAGTGGCAACCATAACGTCATTATTGGAGGCAGTGGGGGTTGTTGCGGCGAAAGCCTGGGTCATCAAGAGATCGTCATTGAAGTCATAGACATAATTGGTTCCTGTCGGGATGTTAGTTAAGGTATAGCAATTTCGTGCCACCGAGCCCAATTCGATAGAAACCGAGGCCGAGGAAACCGACCCGGAAAGATCGACTGTTCCAGCGCCGACCGCCAGGGGTTGGTGGGTATCGGAATTATTCAACTGGAGAGAGACAAGCCGATCTCCCCCGGCTGGCACGTTCAGGTTCAGATTGATGTTTCCTGTATCAGAGGCAGTGCTGAAAGGTCCCACCACTCCATAAACAGGTTGCATACCATCACCCGTGATGTAATAAAGCAATTCATTGTTAGAGGCGCCAAGCAAGGAAGCTTTAAGTTCTTTCGATTGGGGGACAGTTAGGGTCAGTGCCGCGATCCGACTAGGAGCAAGGGGTTTAGATTGCTGGCAACCCCAAGCGAACAGGACCATACCCAAAAAAACCGAAAGAATCGCCGATCTTTTTTTCATATTCGCGGGCATTTTAAACCTCGCCTTCCTTAACGTATGAAAAGCCAACCATGGTTAAAAGCCTTGGGCAACCGAGTTAGCAATCTTTTTTGCAATTATATTTTTATCTCGTAATTTGTCCCTATGGTCCAATAATCATAGGTAACGTTGGTCAAATTACCATTAGCATCAGGACCGCCATTTTCATGAATGATGAAGTCATAGCCGGCGTTGATGTTCAAGGCCGAAATATCGTCCAACTTCAGACGATACGTTGGGGAAACCCCGAATAGCCAACCACCTCCATCGTATAAGGCATCGGTGGTCGAATAACCGTTTGCGAATATGTATTTTCCAACCAATCCAATATTCAGGTCCCCGAAAGCGTAGGATGGCGTGAAATACAGACGTGGGCCGTAGGAATCATGCAGCTCCGTTCCATAAAGCCCATCCGGCAATATCCTTTGAGAACTAAAATAATATTGTCCCCCTATTTCGAACGAGAAGGCCTTTGGGTCGATGAACCCATATGAAGCGTTTAGATTCGGCCCAAGTCTGAAAATATCGTTGTTGTCATTCGTCGTATCCAGGAAATAGTACCCCGACAGTCGGATAACATCTTTCTGACCATTGGAATATGGCTGTACACGGTTGAAAGCCAGGAAAATAGAATCCCCTATCCTTTGTTGTTGGCTGGGGTCCGCATTGGCTCCATAGCTGGGATTATAACTTCCGGAATAAAGGTAACCCGCCGCCGCGCCAATCTCCGAACTACCCGCGGGAATCGAAACACCATACATGGCGCTTATCCCGAATCCCCTTCCGAAATAGGTTGAATCGATGAATTCGGTTGGGATCTTTGAGACGATCTGTTTGGCTTCCCAAGTCGAGTCACCGGTCGGCAAGTTGAAACTGACATTCAGTATGCTGGGCACCGAAAAACATTTGAATGCGAATTCCCCGCCAACGACAGAATCGGAAAGATTATTCAATTGTATGGTTTCAGAATTGCCGCTTAAGGAATCGGTATAGCTTCCCTTCCCATATATCGTTTGGCCGTAAACAGAAAAAGAAGGAGAGAACTTATAGTTTAGTGACAAGGGAGCCCAAATCTCCCACCCATTGTAAGGCTGAAGGAAATTGGAGTTCCACCCGTCGTATTGCACGCCAATGTTTAGAGTTCCGGCGCTAACAATGTTCGAGAACATCAACAACGAAATGGTCAAAATCGTTTGTCTCATTTTAGCCTCGAAAGTTTTTTTGTTTTTCATCAAGGCACCGCCTCTTGGGAACCGACTACAGCATGTACATTCACTTTCACGGAACCATTGACAGACGGATCGGTATAGCCAGTATCGCCATTAACTTTGTTCTGTCCGTTGAACTGGCCGGTAAGATCATTAAGAGCGGGATCATTGCCCGTATCACCTGTGGGATTGTGATTACCCTGAGGATTGTTTGCACTAGGTGGAATTACTAAATGCCCATCCCTATATTCCCCGCCCTGACCCGCGCCAAACACATCGGTGTGGCCATTAGAGTTGCCGTAAACACTACCCTCTGTGACATTGATATCGACCGTATTGGTCGTAGGGTCATAACTAATGGTGAACTGCGTTCCCCGTACACCGCAGACCACACCGCCCGACTCAACCTCGAAAGTGGAGTGGGACGTGGTTAGCTTTTTGACCGAAGCGATCAAACTTCCCACCAGCAGTTTGAATCGGATCATTTTGTCCGAACTCTTCGTTTGTTGGAGTTTGTTCAACCAGAAATCGGTGTTGTGCCCGATCTTCAGCTCTGAACCGTCGAATAATTTTAGTACCGCGGTGGAATCCTTGTCCGTAACGATCCTCTCACCTTCAATCGCCCTGGTATCTTTTTGGGCGACTCGGATCTTGTGACCCTTCTGGCCCCTGACTTCCACTTTCCCATCAACAGAAGTGAAGATTGCTTCCGTCACGGCCCAAAGTTGCCCAGCAGGCAACGCCAACAACATCGCGATTAAAATGAATCGTTTCATAAGATCCCCATATCTAAGTTTGATGAAGCTTTCTCACAAGCTCGCCGCGTATTTTAACCAAAATTCAAAAAACTTGCCAAAATTCATGGTTAAATATAGACCAAATTGAATCGGGATAACCAGGGAGTTTATTGAAAAATTCCTTCAAAAGGGCCGAATTGATAAACGATATTATTTTGTTTTCATGGTGAAAACACCGTCCCAATTGGGTGGAGGCGGGTCTTTTTTGAGTTGGATACATCGTTCGGTGAATATCTTAGCCGGTCCATCGTTCGGGTCCAATTCCAAGCAGTTTTTGAAGCTCTTGATGGCGTCATCCCACCGCTGGGTCCGGTAATAGATCAGGCCTTCACGGAAAGCGTTCACTTTCATTTCTTTGGCCCCGACGGCCCTCAAACGGTGGTCCACCAGCTCATAGATACGGATAGGTTGGGTCTTTCCCTTGACCCGGATCAGGTCAAGTTCTCGGCAGAGCATGTCATTCTGGACGTGGTCAAATACAGTTTCGCTGATGATGATCTCTACGTGATATTCCTTGGTGGTACCTTCCAGACGGCTTCCCAAATTCACGGCGTCCCCGATGAGTGTGTAGTTCTTGATGGATTGGGAACCAACGAACCCAACAACCATGTTTCCGCTGTTGATCCCTATACCGATCTCCAGTTTTTCCTTGCCCTCCAAGTCCCATTTGGGGTGGAGCATAGCATGAAGCAGGTCTACCATTCCTAATGCCGTGCTGCAAGCCCGGTAAGCATGATCTTTCTGGGTGGTTGGGGCGCCCCAGAAAGCCATGATGGCGTCCCCGATATACTTGTCCAAAGTGCCCTCAGTCTGGAATATCAAATTGGTCATCTGCGTCAAGTACTCATTCAGGATGGCGACCACCTCTGGGGGAGTATGTTTCTCTGAATAGGTGGTGAATCCCCTAATATCGGAAAACATGACCGTCAGTTCCTTTTCCTCTCCTCCCAGTTCGATACCAGCCGGAAGTTTCAGGATCTCATCGACGACCTTGGGAGTGACCATGCTCTGGAACATCTGCTTCATGTAACGGCTATGGCGGACTTCCGTGCGGAATTTATAAGTGGTCAGGACCAGGAATGTCAGGGTCATTGACAGAATGGGATAGGTTACATTGATGATCACGTTCCCGAAAATAAAAGCCAAACAGGCGACAACAATATAACCAGCAAACAAAAGTACGAAGCAAACAGTTCCCCAAAAGGGTGACAAACGTGGTACCAGGTACCAAATGAGCATTCCCAATACAACGATGAGAAGTAGGAACCAATAATTGGGAGCCAAGGTCATGAATTTATCGGCCACAATATTCTCGATAATGTTGGCGTGTATCTCCACACCAGGATTGGCCTTATTGAAAGGAGTGGGACGCAAGTCAAAAAGTCCGTCGGCGGTTGCCCCGATAAGTACAGCGGCGTCTTTGAAAACATCCGACGCGACACGGTTGTTCAACACATCGGTCGCTGAGACGGTTTGGAATGTCCCACGGGGCCCGCAGTAATTGATGAAAGCCAACCCATTATCAAGGATAGGAATTTTTCTCCCCGCCACTTCCACATGGTCCGCGATATAAACTTTGATTGGTTTTTTATCATCCAATAGATATCGAGCTACCTGAACTGATAAATGAGGGATCAGTTTGCCTTGATAAGCCATTACAGTTGGGTAATAACGGAATATTCCATCCGGGTCTTGGAAAAAACGGATATGCCCAGAATCCTCCACATTATTTTGAAGGTCCGGGATCGAAACCACGAGCGACTGGGCCGTTGGAAAAACATCGCTAAACCCTCCAAAAAGTGTAGCCTCGGTCGTATGTAAGGCATCGAAGTTGGGTATACGCCCATCCTTCTCATCGTTCAATGGCACGATAGGCAAAAATACATTATTAGTTTCTTTGAGGGCATCCGCGAATTCCTTGTCGCCATTCTGGGTTTGCTGGAATTTTTTGATATCCGCCAGGACGTTTTCTCGTATCTTACCGACCGACTTAGTGGATCCTTGGATGGATGCGTTCAAGACCGTCTGCAATTGACCCAACATCTTTTCTTGGGTACGTTCAGGCTCTGAGAAAAATACGTCATAAAGGACACATTTGGCTCCCAGAGCTTTGAGCTGACGTACCAATTGGGCATGGGTCGCGCGAGGCCAAGGCCATTGTCCTACTTCCCTCAGACTTTTTTCATCCACGGCCAATATACGAACCGGCGCTTCAGGCAAACGGGTTCCTCGGACACTGAAACGAAAATCGATGGTCTTATTTTCGAGATCCTGGAAAAATCGGACGTTGGCGAAATCCGAGAAACATAGGATAAGGGAAATGGTCGCTGTCATCCAAAAGGCGGTGGACTTGTGGTAATGGACCTTGATCTCTTTGGCTTGGGTTTCTGGCATGAAGGCATTCTAAACGGACTTAACCCTTGAGGCAAAGGATTTTGCCTCAGCTGGACGCGCTTCGATATCGCATTAGTCCCCTTTGCCAGATCCAGATTGAAAAGGCGAAGAAGGACAACCCGATGGCTAAGCCATAGAAAACCCAACCATTCTCCAGCTTATGGATAAGTATCCCTGCCGGGAAATTCGAAACGATGAGCATCGGCATGAGGGTCATTAGGAGTCGGCGCATTAGCCAGGGGTAGATTTCCCCCGGGTAACGGGAAAATTGGCCAAATTGCCAGTACAACTCCAAAAGGTTGTTGGACCGCCCAATCCAAAAAGTCCAAACAGAGAGGACGAAAAGGATGGAATAGTAAATCAGGATACTATTGATGATCAATGCAGCGAACAAAACCGCCCCACCCAAACTGACCGAAATCCCAAGTTTGCCCATAGCGAAAAGGATGATGACTAAACCAATGGTACTGTTCCCGATGGACGCGTAATCGGTGTATCGAATGGATACCAGGAACTGGGTATTGATGGGTTTGATCAGGTTGAAATCCAGGTCCCCTTGGCGGATCTGGTCGGTCAAACGAACGCAATTGTCGTAAAAAAAGCCCTCGAAAAGCTGAGTGATGACATGGTTGGTCCCCATCAAGACGACCATGTCCCATTTGCTCCAACCGGCGATATCACCGGTCTGCCCGTACATGACCTGGATATAGATGAACTGCATCACGAGCCACATCATTTCCGTGAAAAGCCGCACGAGGAAATTGGCCTTGAACTGCATCTCCCGCACCAGACAATTCCTCATCATGAGGCCGGTCAGTTTCAGGTATCGGACCAGTGTCTTCACGGATCAGCCTCCCACAGCCGAATAACGTTTCAGACCCATTTTCCACATGACCTGGGTGATCACATAAAAAATCCCGATCCATAAGAAACCTATACCCAACACTTGAAACAGATGATCCTGGGGGACCTTCCCCATCAGGATCACACAAGGCCAGTAACCCTCGTACCCAAATGGCGAGAACTGCAGAACTGGTTGCAGAACTCGGGGCAACAAATTCAGGGGTATCAGATGGCCTGACATGAAGAATTCGATCATCATGACCACGAACAGGAAAGTGGATATCTCCAAGAACCAAAAGGCCAAGGTCCCGATCATGAAACAAAAAAACATGCCTATGGAGAAAGCGATGAAGAGCGAGACCACGAAGGCGGCCCATTCCCAAACTGTGGGTATGTGACTGAAATAGTGCCTCAGCAGGTAAAAAATGGGCGGGAATGTAAAAAGAGCCACATACCAGAAAACCAATTTGTGAGCCAACCGATACATGGTCTGATACCCGAAATAATCGATGGGCTTGATGAGATAACGGTTCAAAAGTCCGTCCTTGATATCTTTGCTGATGTCTCCCATGGTCCCGGGCACGCTGGAAAAACCTCTCGCGATATACATGAAGGCGTAATAGGCCACCATATCCTCGTAACTCATCCCTTGGATGGAAGGACTGGCTCCTCCCGCTTTGCGGGCCTGGTAGACGGCGTACCAAAGAAAAATGGTGGTCACTAGCGGCAGGAACCGAAAAACCGCTCCGAATACATAATTTGCCCGATAGACCATATCTTCCTGGGTGCGGGTGCTGAGAATGACCCAATACTTATGAAATGGCGCCCGAGGGATTATTACCGTCGGTGAATTTTCTGAATTTATCATATAATAAGCCTCGTTGTGACGTCCGGAATCAATCGGGTTTGGTTCCCTTGAATACCTTCTCGATGACTTCCTCGATCGGCACTTCCTCGATATTGATGTCGTCCACGTCAAACTGGTTCAAAAGCTCATTGGAGACCTTCTTCACATTATCCCGAAGCACCTTCAAGATCGACTTGACCTTGCTATGTTCCAGTATCTCGCCCATTCCCATCAGTTGGGCTCTATCCACTCCCCCATTCTTGAAAGTCACGGAGATCAACTTGGACTGGGAAAATTGTTCCACCACAGCATCCAAACGACCGTCGAAGATTTTCTTCCCATGATTGATGACCACCACCCGGTCGCAAAGAGCCTGGATATCGTTCATATAGTGACTGGTCAGAAGGATGGTGGTTTTAGTGCGGCGGTTGTAGTCCTTGATGAATTCACGGATGTTCTTTTGCGCAACCACATCCAACCCGATAGTGGGTTCATCCAGGAGCAGAACCCTGGGCCGATGAAGGAGGGACGCGATCAACTCGAATTTCATCCGTTCACCCAAGGAAAGTTCCCTAACCATGATCCCTAAAAGCTGCTTTACCTGGAGAAGTTCGGTCATTTCATCCAAAACTTTTTTATAGGCATCGTCGGTCACCCCATAGATCTCTTTATTGAGATAAAGGGATTCCTGGGCCGGCAAGTCCCACCAAAGCTGATTTTTTTGTCCCATGACCAGGGCGAACTGCCGTCGGTATTCGTTCTTACGTTCCCAAGGCGTGAATCCCAAAACCCGGGCGGTTCCGATCGTGGGATAAAGTATCCCGGAAAGCATCTTCAAGGTCGTAGTCTTGCCTGCTCCGTTGGGCCCTAAAAAACCAACTAATTCTCCCTCTTCAATGGTGAAGGAAACATCGTCCACTGCCCGGACCTGGGTGTATTGCCGATTGAAGAGTCCCATCACGGCCCCGCCCAATCCCGGCAGACGTTTTTGGGTACGGTAGATCTTGGAAAGTTTCTCCACTTCGATGATCGCCATGGGTTTGGTATTCCTTACTTATTGATTCTGTTGGCTGGGTGGTTATCATAGGGACCCTGTTTCTTTTTTCCAAGACGATGCTTTAAATATCAAATAAACAGAAAGTAACCATGGCAAATCCGAACACACCCAGAATTCTCAAAGAGTTGAAAGATCTCTATCCAAACACCCGTTGTTTTCTTCACTATAAAACCCCATTTCAACTGCTTTGTTCAGTCATCTTGTCCGCCCAATGCACCGACGAAAGGGTGAATATGGTGGCGCCTGGGTTATTCAAAGTTTTCCCAACACCCGAAAAGCTAGCCAAAGCAAAAAACAACGAAGTAGAAGCTCTCATCAAATCCACGGGTTTCTATAAGAACAAAGCCAAGAATCTCATTGGTTGCGCCCAGACCTTGTTAAGTTTATATCGCGGTAAGATGCCCAAATCCATCGAGGAAATGGTGAAGATTCCAGGGGTTGGACGCAAGACCGCCAATGTAGTTTTAGGGGAAGTTTACGGAATTTCGGAAGGTATCACGGTAGATACCCATGTCACTCGGCTGAGCAACCGCTTGGGTTGGACCAAACATCAGGATGCCGTCAAGATCGAGCGGGACTTGATGAAGTTTGTTCCAAAGGAAGAGTGGCTTTTTATCTCCCATCGTTTGATCCAGCATGGGAGAAAGGTTTGCGGCGCCCGCAAGCCCCTTTGCGGTGATTGCGCTTTATCCCATTGGTGTCCTACGGCCTGATTTTCTATTCTTGGAGCAGTCATCCTCGCACCACCAAAGGAGTGTAAAAAAATGAATAACCTCGATAAATTAGCACAACTATTGAATGAAATAAAAAAACAAAAACCCCTCGTTCACCATCTCACAAACTATGTCACGGTGAATGACTGCGCAAATATCGTACTAGCGTTGGGTGGTTCACCGGTCATGGCCGATGACGCCGGGGAGGTTTCCGAAATGGTCCGACTGGCCTCTTCCTTGGTCATCAATATCGGCACGTTGAACGAACGAACGATTCCCTCTATGTTTACAGCCGGTAAAAGCGCCAACGAATTGGGGGTTCCAGTCATCTTGGACCCGGTGGGGGCGGGGGCCACTTCACTGCGAACTAAAACCGCCGAGCGTTATCTGTCCGAGATCAAATTGGCCGTACTTCGGGGCAATATGTCGGAGATCAAGACACTCGCGGGCGCCTCAGCATTAACGAGAGGTGTGGATAGCACCGATGATTCAAACGGCGGTCAGCAATTGGCTTTCGCGCTGGCTCAAAAAAATAAATGTGTCGTAGCCATCACCGGGGCACAGGACATCATCACGGACGGTACCAGAACCGCTTTGATCGATAACGGACATCCCATCTTGGCCCATGTCACCGGAACAGGATGCATGGCAACCTCGTTGGTAGGTTGTTTTTGCGGGGTCACAAATGATCATTACTTAGCCGCTTGTGCCGGGATCATGGTCATGGGGTTGGCTGGGGAAAAAGCCCAGCAAAGGATCGGACACAATGGAGGGGTAGGAGCTTTTCGGATGGCTTTGATGGATGCCATTTTTCAGATAACACCGGAAGAAATCACAAAAGGGGGAAAATTAACCGAAGGAGGGCAAATATTATAAGTTCTTTAATCCCCAAGAAGTCCAACGAATTCATATGTCAAATCACTTATTTACGAATTCCCCGTTCTTGAATTGCGTCACGATCTTCCCATTCTTCACATTAAGATAACCAATCGAAATGTCTTTCTCATCCAGGATTACATCAAAATCCTCCTGTAATCTTTTGTTGTAACCCAAGATCGTTTTTTCGATATATCCAATCAGGCCCTGGACATTCTTTGGATCCTCCATCGTTCCGACCATTGAGACCTCGATGGTCTTTGGACCAGGTTCGTAGGTAACGACTAGGCGAATGGGTTCTTGATAATCAAACCCTACTGTCGTTTTATCTGGTCTGTTAATGTCCAATATCTGGCACTTGATGGTTAACATGGTTTGAAGATAAGCCGAAACCCTCTCCCCTTTGGAAATAGGTCCCTTAGAAGCCAAAGCATCGTTCCCGCCAAAGGCTATCCCAGTCACTAAATAGAGGCTGAATATAAATGAAAGTTTTTTCCAAACCATTTTTCCCCCCTAAACATTGAACCTAAAGTGAACCACATCCCCATCCCTCATCATATATTCTTTGCCCTCAATGCGTAGTTTGCCCCCTTCTTTCGCTTTGGTCGTGGATCCTGCCGCGATCAGGTCCTCGTAAGAGTAAACCTCGGCTCGGATGAAACCATGTTCAATATCAGAATGGATCTTACCCGCCGCCTGAGGGGCTAAAGTTCCTTTGGTAATAGTCCAAGCCTTGGATTCCATGGGGCCAGCGGTGAAGAAGGAGATCAGTCCCAGGGTCTCGTAGGATTTCCGGATAATTGCATGCAGACCCCTTTCCTTGATCCCCAAGTCGGCCAGAAACTGCTGGGCTTCCTCTTCAGGTAATTCCGCGACCTCAGCCTCGATCTTCGCCGAGATGGGGAGGCATGCGGCCTTCTGGGCTTCGGCGTATTTTTGAAGGACCTGGAAATATTTGTTCTTGCTGACGTCGACCAGATCATTTTCTGAAACATTGCCGATAAAAAGAAAGGATTTCCTGGTTAAAAGACTGAGTTCCTTTAGTTTTTTTTCTTGCTCCGGGGTCGCGAGAATGGAGATGGCCGGTTTCCCTTCTTCCAGAACTTTTTTCACGGAATGAAAAAGATCGTATTCGGCGATAGCTTCTTTGTCCCCCGCTTTTTTACCTTTGTCGGTCTTCAAGAGTCTTTTGTCGACCGTTTCTAGGTCAGCCAGGCAAAGCTCGGTTAGGATGATCTCGATGTCCCGGATGGGATCGATGGAACCTTCCACATGGATGATGTTGGAATCCTCAAAACAACGTACCACCATCGCGATAGCGTCCACTTCCCGAATATGGGAAAGGAACTTGTTGCCTAACCCCTCTCCTTGACTGGCGCCCTTGACCAAACCGGCTATATCCACGAATTCAACAATGGCCGGTACCCTTTTATCGCTTTTTTCCATGACAGCCAACTTGTCAATGCGATCATCGGGAACGGTCACCACTCCGATATTGGGATCAATGGTACAAAAAGGATAGTTTTCCGCCGGTGCTTTGGATTTGGTAATAGCGTTAAAAAAAGTTGATTTTCCTACATTAGGCAAACCGACAATACCTATCTTCAAAGGACACTCCTTTTATTTGTTGGAAAACTTTTTTGAGCCGAAGCCTTCAGCAAGAAACTCTGGGATGAAAAATGGTCAGGGTATTTTTTGAATGACGACTGGATCGGAAGTTGGTTTGGGGATCAACTGAATGGTCCAAGGTCTATTTCCAGTCAGCGGCTTTCCCCGATTTTCGCTCGAGAACGTCTCGTCATAAAGAACGACCGACCTATCGCTATAAGTCTCCAAGCGTTTGAATTTAGCCTGGAATTCGCCGGAGTTTTTTTGTCCCAAGAATTGAATGACCAATTCATCCTTGGTGAAATCTACCGGTGGCAATGGCATTTTGGATTGCAAGAACATCCAATAGATCCGGAAACGCATAGCGTCCTGAATGACATCGCCATATGAAAAGGCCACTGGGGCGTCGGTTCCCTCCCAGTGGGGTAAGTTCGTGATATCAAGAACCATATCCAGGGTTGGCGTTGCCCCCAAAATATGGAAACCTTTTTTCGATAGCCAACGTTGGGTATCTTTGACCACTTGATATTTAGCGCCATTTTGAACCAAGTGCGTCACCAGGATGGTGGCGATAAAGAATAAAGCGATCCAGACAATGTAATGTTTTGAGGAGCGGGATTTAGCGGGAACGATATTTAAAGCCTGTGTTTTGGAACCCCTGGATTTCTTTGGAACTGGAGGAGGTGAACTTTTTTTATCAATCGGAGCACGAAACATCCAGTTGAGAAGTCTTTGGTCCCAGGGAACGCTCATGGAATCATCGACGATGGCCGATGGTTTAACTCCACTCCTAAGGCGGTCCAATTCCTTTCGGGCACTAGCGCAAAGGTTCAAATGTCGTGCCACTAGTCTTCTTTCCCTCCCGGAAAGTTTGTTATCTATATAGCCCCGAAGCAGGGGATGTAATTGTTCACATTCGTTCATGAATTTCCTTCAAGACCCCTCATATCTTCATTCTTAACTTAAACTAAGCAAACATCATGCACAAAAAAACCCAGGGAATCAAAACTAAAATAAACGAGCTTTTTTTCTTTTTGCAGGCAATTCTAAAATCGCTCAAATGTCATTGTTCCTGAGAAAGACCGCTTTATCCTCGAGATGAATTCGATTCACCCGCCTGTACTTAAAACTTGCCTTCCCTTGACTTTCCTTTGGACGATGAATACCGTAAGCGTTGTTTTTCAGATTATTCTTCCAGGGGGGATTCATGGATATTAGTGGTTTGTACCTCGCTGAATTCGTTACCCGTTGGTTACATGTTTTGGCGGGTATCGTTTGGATCGGTCACCTTTATTTCTTTAATTTCGTGAATGGTAATTTTCAAAAGACTTTGGACGCGGAAACCAAGAAAAAAGTCGTTCTTGAATTGATGCCTCGGGCCCTTTTCTTTTTCCGTTGGGGAGCTATGATCACTTTCTTATTGGGCTTGGTTTTACTTTATTTTGTTTATCTTCAACCAGGACACACACGTAGTCTAATGAGTCCTCCGGGCTTCTGGATCATGATCGGGATCGGCTTCGGGACCATTATGTGGTTCAACGTTTGGTTCATCATCTGGCCTAGCCAGAAAAAGATCATAAACGGCCTCAAAACCGCTAATCCCGCGCCTCCGAACGTCGTAAGTCTGGCGGCGAATGCCTCCAAACTGAATACCTATCTGTCATTTCCTCTTATTTTTTGCATGCTTGCTGGCCCTCATTTTCCCTTTTTCAGTATTTATTGGGCCATCGGGATATTGGCTGTCGCTTTTGGTATGGCTTGGGCAATGTACAAAATAGGGGTTAGTGTTTCCACGAACGTTTGAAATACTTTAAAACAAAAAAGGCCCTGGTAATCCCAGGGCCTTTTTTATTGCCTTTTTCCGTTCAGTTCGTTATCGGCCTCACTTCTCCGTGGGAGCCGTCCAAAATTTGAGGTTTGAACTCCATACGGTCTTCAAAGAATCGTTTTAAATATGTACGCCGGATTGATTTGAAGAATTTCTCCAATTCCGGGTCTGCATGATTCGACTCTAGGTGTAAAAGATTCAACGCGATGGAAAAAGCCATTTCAACATAATCGTGCCTCAACTCCGCATTTTGGTTAATGAATTCGTTATAGCGTTTAATACCTTTTTGGTAGATATCAATGGCCTTTTTATTGTCCTGCCCTTGATAGTACTTTCCCATAAGATAAAAAACTTCCAGGTCTAGGATATCCGAGTGGTCAATGTTCTCGAACTGATTGACGGCCTCAACCACATGGATGTTTGAAGTGTATTTATTACTGAAATAATGGTTCAAGCAGTACTTGGCAAAGCGAACTCTTAATAATTGGTCATTCGGGTTACGTCGAACCGCATCTTTAAATTTCTTGAACTCTATCCGATTCAATAGCTTTTTCAAGAAATTAGCGAAAGGGCTGGCAAGTTGGGTCAAAAGATTCATATCTAAATTTTACTTCGTTCTATTGGATTGTCAAAGTTAAACGAGAACTGCGGACCATTTGCTAAAATCTTTTTTTAAAGACGAAACATTAAATCAAAAATATCCTAATGATATTTTGAGTAAGAATTACGCACATAGACAAACAAAATCCATATAGGTGTGCAGCTTTAAGGTTTTACCTTAGTAAAGCAGGGATATATTATCCTGTCCGGGACAAAAAAAAGTTTGAGTCGGCCGACTCAAACTTTTTTTATTTTAAAATTCAGTCGATTAATTCTTCGGAGTAGTATTCACAGGCAACTGTGTACTCTCTTTTGCTTCCAATTCATGCAATTGATCTACCTGTTGGGGATTTAATATCTTTTTTTCTAATTCAAGTTTGGCCTTTACCTTTTCGTCTATCTTTTGGCCAGTAATCTCTCCGTACTTCTGTGTGATCAGGTCCAGTTTGGCTTGGTCTGGTTCAGGTTTTTCCAATTCATTCTCAAGTTCTACTTCTTCAAGTTTTAACTGTCCATCCAACAAGACCATCTTTTTTCGGTAAGAAGCCCGGTATTTACGTAAAGCCTGTTTTTGTTGATCCGTTAGGTTCAATTTTGATAAAAGCTGTGTGCGCGGCGGTTGGCTTAGATTAACTTCTGTTGATTTCGCCTTCGGATCGGGTGTAGGCGTGGATTGCGCCTTTGCTTTAGCCAAAGAAATAAACCCTATAACTAGGAAAACCAACAACCAAATAGATTTTTTCATTAACCCCTCAATTCAAAGCAATATTGCGTCATCCGCCGAGAAAGTATCGCTATGGTCATCATCCGCGATCAATTGAACATCCCTGTCCGTGGAAGACGCTTCGCTGATCAGGGGTGATACCTTAATGAAGTTCGTCTCTTTACCGATGTTCGCGGTGGGTTCAGAAACGTTAATAAGATAAGAAACCATATCGGCCTTGTCCATCGAATCCTGCTGGTTCATATGATAGAACACACCAGAAAACGCGATGAACAAGAAACTGGCCGCAACCACCCATCGCACTGGGTGACCCCATGGTCTCCAGATCTTATGGTCCAAAAACGAACGCTTTGATTCTACGATATGGTCCTCTATTTTATTCCAGACATGATCCACCCAAGGACCATTCTGGCCTACTTTGGCCAAATCCTTTAATGCTTTTGAGATGTCCTGATCTTCCCATTTAGTTTTCATCGCGGTCCTCTATTCTCCTTAGCCCTACACATCTTCGACTGAAACTCCTTCTTTTTCCAACCACTCCTTGAGAAAAGCCTTGGCTCGGTGGATGTTCGATTTTACCGATCCCAGAGAAAGTCCCAGAACCTTGGCGATATCTTCGTAACTTTGGTCTTCCATCTCCCTCATCAACAAACAGGCTTTCTGCTTGTCCGGTAGCTTTTCCAGTGCTGTTGTAATGACCGGGCTAATGCCCAGGTTCATCGCCCTACCGTCCTCTTTTTTGTCCTCGACCTCTGGGGCGTTCTCGAACCCCATGAATGAAAGTATCTTACGTCGCCTCAAAATATCAAGACAGTGATTGGTCGTCATACGATAAAGCCAGGTACTAAATGCCGAATCCCCCCGGTAGTTCTTGACCCGATCGAAAACCTTGATGAACACTTCCTGCACGGCATCTTCAGCATCTTGCTGGGTTCCCAACATCCTCCAAGACAGGTTATAAACCTTGGTCCTATGTAATTCATATAAAACATGGAGGCCGGCAATATCTCCCGCCCGGCAACGGTCTAACGCCTCAGTCTCTGTCATGTTTCACCTGGATTACCTACAGATATGACGGTCGAATAACCGTATTGGTTTCAAAATTTCTTTAAAAAATGAACGAGAAAACACCATTTTAAAAACCAGGCGTTCCGGAAGGGTTAAGCAAGATTTAATCGTTTTAAGGCCACAAACAGCCCGACAATCTCACTTATTTTGAAGAAAAGTCAATAAACTACGCACCATTAGCCCTGTTCCACCAAAGGTTAGGTAAGGAACGGCCGGTATTTCCCTTTCCAGATAGGCTGGTCCAGCTATATCAAGATGGACCCATGGGGTATTACCTACAAACTCCTGCAGAAATAATCCCCCTATGATGGTCCCAGCCTCCCGACTACCCCCGATATTCTTGATATCAGCCACTTTACTCTTGATGTCCTCCCGATATTCCTTGACCAGGGGTAATTCCCAAATGGGTTCCCCTTCTGCCTCAGTTGCCACCTTGACTCTATCCAATAACTTGACATCATTAGAAAGAGCGCCGGCGACCAAGGAACCCAAAGCTATAACGCAAGCTCCTGTTAAGGTCGCCAGATCGATGATTTCATCAGCCTTTTGTTGTACTGCGTAGGAGAGAGCATCGGAAAGAATAAGGCGCCCTTCAGCATCCGTATTTAGCACTTCCATTGTCTTTCCATTGAGCGCCTTTAACACATCGCCCGGTTTATAGGCCCTTCCACCCGGCATATTTTCAGTCGTTGGAATGATGCCGTGGACTTCAACTTCCGGCTTCAATTTCGCAAGCTGGCTAAATACCCCAAGAACAGCCGCAGCGCCAGACATATCCATCTTCATTGTTTCCATTGAACCAGCCGGTTTGAGGGATAAACCACCCGAATCAAAAGTTATCCCTTTGCCAACGATCGCGATCGACTTGGTTGGTTTCTTGGAGGGTTTGTAATGCAGGTGAATAAGGAATGGTTCCTGAGCGCTTCCGATATTGACTCCCAGGATGCCTCCTGCGCCCATCTTTTTGAGGTCATGTTTTGTATAAAGTTTGAGCCGTATATTCCCTTTGGCTATCTTTCGAGCCGTATCAGCTAATACACGGGGAGTAACATCGCTCGGAGCGCCGTTGATAAGATCCCTGGCCAGGATCACCCCGTCACAATAATACTGGGCGGTTTGGGTATTCTTTTTCACGGAGACGAGCAAACCAGTTGGTACTTTGAGGGTCAGTTTTTGTAGACCTAGTGGGTTGTCTTTAGTCTGGGTTTTATATCGGTTGAATTGATAAGAGCCTAATATCATCCCTTCGGTAAAAGCCTTGGCGTGTTCACCCGTGAGATTTTTTGGCCATTCAATGACAGCCTCTTCCAAACGAATTTCTCGAGCTTTTCTGGCCAAACGCCCTCCCGCCCGCCTAAGGGAATCAATACTTATATTATCTTTTTCGCCGAGACCAAGAACAATTGCCTTAGCGCTGAAATATCCTGAGTTGGGATAAACAATGGTAGCTTGGCCTTCTTTGCCTTTAAAACCTTCCTCTCCAATAGTTTTTCGAGCCGCTTCCCCATCTTTACCTAGGTTGTTGATAAATCCCTTATCGTTCTCACAGGCCAATAAGACCCAAGTCTTGGACCGATCTAACCGCGTTGCGCTTGAAATAACTGGAATTTGGATCACAATTTCCTCCTGAAATTTAAAACCGCCGATCGACCTGAACCTCGGGTTGAACGATCAAAGAAAGAGGACTATTTTATATAAGGAGCGAAGAAAGTTACAACCACAACGATAAATACACTTACGGTCAAGTTATGAAACTTTTATAAATCCCCTGACGTTGAAGTCGCTTTTTGATCAATTGAAAGGATTTTTCTAGCTTTTGTTTATTTCCAGGAAGATAAGGCCAAGGACTGGCTCCGGAAGGATGCGGAACGGGAATAATATAGGCTGGCCCACCCAATAGGTCCTTTTTAAACTCTTCCCCAATGACTTCTGAAAATTTTGCCGGGCCCAAGATTCTCTCAATCGCCAACCCTCCTATCAGAACAATGAGGGAGGGCGCTAATATCCTCAATGCCTCCTCCAGATAGGGACCACAATTAGCTACCTCTTGAGGATTTGGTTTTCGATCACCCCTGCCATGAGAAGCTTTTCCGGGATAACACTTTGTAACAGCAGTTATATAAGCATTCTGGCGGATCAGATCTTCTTTCATCCCGATCGTCAAAAACCACTGGAAGAGCCTTTTACCAGCCGTCCAAGCGAAGTTTTTTTGGGCTGCGGGCTCTCTGACTCCAGGAGCCTGGCCTATCAGGAAAAGCCCACCTTTCTTGGCCAAACCAGTGCCCGCTACAGGACAATTCCCCCCTTTGGGGAAACACTTGGAACAGCTTCGAATCTTTTGGTGAAGATTGTCTAATTCGTTTTTTAAACTCAATGGGGCCTAATCATTTGGTGTCTTGATCCGTCTTGGTTCCAGAATCTTCTTTTTTTACCGTATTGTCGTCTTCTGCCCCTGCTCCATCACCCTTATCTTCCTTGATGGTATAAGCCTTTGCGGATTCAGGATCAACTTCTTTCAACTCTTCCACTGCCATTTTTAAATTATCCACATGGTAAGACGGGTCAACAGCATTTCCTTTATAAAAAACATCGGCCGCTTTTTTCAAGTCAGAGACAGTTCCTTTTCCAGAATCATAAAGGACCCAGTAACTAAAACCCAAATTATTCAAAAAAACCTTTTCATTAGGTTGGTATTTGACAGCCCTTTCAAAGTAAGGGATGGACTCATTCGGGCGCCGGGCATCTATAAGGACTTTGCCCTGTCGATTTGCCGCAGCTCCCTTGGCGCCAGGAGAAACAGCCACATCTTCAGCCTTTTTGAAAATTTTCAAGGCAAGATCAAATTGACCTTTAGATTGAACCTTATCGCCCAAGGCGGTCAATGCCTTGAAATTAAGACCATCCAGATTTGGTTCTGGCTCAGGGGTCATTTGTGTGTAACTGTCTTCCCTAGTTTGTGCTCCCTTCGCCATGTCCAAAAACTCGGTATCATCGCTGATTTCCAAGTCCTTGATTGCTTCTCTTAAAACCGGTACTCCAGCAAATCCATACTCATACATCCGATAACAAGCTACACCCAAGTTTTTTTGAACCGTTTTATTATCCGGATCGGCTTCAGCTGCTTTGGACAGAATCTCCTTGGCTTCTTTCCACTTCTTTTCTTTTAATAAAACCCATCCTTGGGCGTTATCGGCCTGGGCCTTCCCAATATCACTGGTAGCCAGATCTTCTGCGGCCTTATAGGCAGCGAAAGCATCTCCCCATTTTTTGTCTTTTAGGGCTTGGTTCCCAGCTGCATAAGCGTCCTTGAAATTCTTGTATGCGGCATCTGGCTCTTTTGAACCAACAGGGGTCTCGGTTGCCTTATTATCTTGAGCCAGAACTCCCAAGGGCAAAACCGCCCAAATAATAAACAAATGCCAAAATAATCTTTTCATGTTTTCTCTCCCAAGAGCATTAAACCTCTACACCTTTCCTCTAAAGTTGAAGGTTGATTATGGGCCAAGACTCAAAAATGATACTTGATAAGTTGTTTCCCCCATTAAACTATTTCTTTTTTCAAGGCTTTTCGTGCAAAATATTGATTCAATTCGACCAATGGAAACCGGGTTAAATGTTCACCCAAAAATGGACTTAATTCATCTCCTCTATGAAGAAAGGTTGTCATGCTCTCAAAAAAAGTAATTAGTTTCGGATTTATCTTCATGGCCGTGATGTTCTTTTTATTACTTCGAAACATTGATTGGCAAAAACTTTTTAATGCCTTTACCCAATTTCACATAATTTGGATTTTACCAGCTTTAGGGATTTATTTAATCGGATACATAATTCGTGGATTTCGTTGGGTTGTACTTCTTTCACCCGTTAAAAAATGTAACTTCAATAGCCTTTTTCCTATTTTAATCATCGGGTTTATGGCGAATAATCTGTTACCAGCCCGTGCTGGAGAATTTGTTAGAGCATATTTAAACGGAACAAAAGAAAAAATCAGCCGAAGCGCTTCCTTAGCCACAATTGTTTTAGAACGTATTTTTGATGGCCTGACAATGTTAATCCTTCTTTGGGCATCATTAACATTCGGGAATCTACCAATCCAAGAGGATAAGTTGGATGCTCGTATACAAATGGCAATACATGCTTGTCCATATGTATTCGGCATTGCCTTTTTCATCCTTTTCATCTTATTGCTTATGCGTGCTAAGGCGATAATAGTAATAAGTTTTTTTACTAGTTTGCTTCCAGCCAGAATCCGTAAACCTCTTGATAAAATCGCACAAACATTTATTGACGGCCTCAAAATCCTTCAAAATGCCAAAGAATCTATTCTTGTATTAATCGCTTCCTTAGCAGCTTGGACGTGTGAATTCACAAGTTATTATTTTCTGGCTATTGGTATGGGTATCGCCCCCTCGCCGCTTACTTTTTGGTCAGCCGCATTGTTGATGGCTGTGGTGAATATTGCCATTTTAGTCCCGAACGCTCCTGGAGGTTTTGGTCTATTTGAATTTGTTGGTGTTATCTTGCTTGCACCGTTCGGCATTTCAAAAGAACTAGCGCTTAGTTTTCTCTTACTCGTGCATATTCCTATTGTCTGGTTGCCCATCAATCTAATGGGGCTTTATTACATGGGGAGAGAGCATTTAAGTCTTCAAAAACTGGGAAAAAGTCGACAAGAAGAACTTAACCCCAAAAGGAAAAAAGTATGAAAATCGCTATTGTTGGTGCCGGTGTCGCCGGGTTGACTGCGGGTTATCGTTTGGCAAAACAAGGGCATGAAGTTGAGATTTTCGAGGCGTCCGATCATGTGGGCGGTTTGGCGGCCGGTTTCCCAATCGCCGGAACAACGTTGGAAAGGTATTATCACCATATCTTTACAAGCGACACTAACATCCGCGGCTTAGTTGATGAACTTGGTATACGTGAGTCCCTTCATTGGCTTCCCAGCCAAATGGGACTTTCGTACAAAGGGAAACTTTACCCATTCGGAACTCCTTCTCAAATATTAAAACTTCCGATCCTCCCTTTTTGGGAACGGATCTTGTTTGGCTTCCAAGGTTTATATTTAGGTTTGAAAGACAATTGGAAGCCCTATGAATCCATCACCACTTATGACTGGTTGAAAAAATATTGCAGCCCCACCGTTCTTAAGATCATATGGGAACCTTTGTTAAAAGGTAAATTCGACCGTTATTACGATAAAGTCGCTATGGCTTGGTTTTGGGCTAGGGTGCATACGCGTTTTTCTTCACGGAAGGGTGCGAAAGAAACATTGGGATATTTCAAAGGAGGCTTCGAGACATTTCATGAATCTCTCGCTGATGCCGCGAGAAAAGCTGGTGTTAAAATCCAGTTGAATCAGCCCATTAACCGAGTCATCACCAAAAACAATGAGTTTAAAGGTATAGAGGTAAATAAGATTGAAAAAATCTATGACAAGCTCATTTTCGCCGCCGCCACACCGATATTTCTGAAGACCTGTAAAGATCTTCCATCCGATTATGTCAAACGCCTTACCCAACTGGACTTTTTAGGCGCCCAATGTCTTATCCTGGTTATGAAGAAAAAATTCAGCGATATGTATTGGATCAATATAGGAGATTCGGATAACCCGATCTTAGCCCTCATTGAGCATACTAATTTCGCGCCGATCGATTGGTACCAGGGAAAGCACTTGATGTATGTCGCCAATTACCTTCCCCAGGACCATATGTACTTTAAAATGGGCAAAGAGGAGATATTCAAGGAATTATTACCCCATTTGAAAAGTATCAACCCCGATTTCGATCAATCTTCTATTGAGGAAATCCATTTATTCCAGGACCTATACGCCCAACCGGTCGTTCCACTACACTACAGTGAAGTAAAACCGGATTATGTCACACCCATCAAGAATGTTTTCCTGGCTAATATGGCCCTGGTATATCCCGAGGACCGAGGAACGAATTTTGCCGTGGATGTCGGTAATAAGGTCTCCCTATTGGTTGATCCAACTGTTTCCATACCTCTTTTTAGGGAAAACTAACAGCCGGTCATTTTTGTCCATCATACTTTTGGTGGCTGTGATAAAATTTTCACGTTTTTTATAAGTAAGGAGCGTCCATGCCAAAGGTTTCATCTCTAAGCGTCTTTTTCCCAGCCTATAACGAGGAAGCGAATGTCGGTAACATGATCCGGCAAGCCCAGTTGATACTCCCCGAATTAGCCGATAATTGGGAGATCATTCCCGTGAATGACGGAAGTAAAGACAGGACCGCTGAGATCATAAATGCAATGGCCAAGGAAGATCCAAAGATCCATCCTGTCCACCATGAAAAAAACAAAGGCTATGGTGGGGCCGTCATTTCCGGTTTCAAAGCCGCGAAATGCGATTATATCTTCTTCACAGATGGGGATCTTCAATTCGACCTTAGGGAAATCACCCTATTGATCGAAAAACTGGATGAAGGGGACTTGGTTCTGGGTTTCCGGAAGAACCGGCGGGATTCAGCCATACGAAAATTGAACGCTTTTATGTGGGGATCTTTGGTCAAAACTCTATTTGGGTTCCAAGTGCGGGATGTGGATTGCGCATTCAAATTGGTAAAACGAAAGGTGATGGACAGGATCGAATTGACTGCAGGCGGCGCCATGGTTTCCACGGAACTATTAGCGAGGGCCCACAAGGAGAATTTTCGTTTTACAGAGGTTGGAGTAACCCATTATCCCCGGGTCGCGGGCACCCAAACAGGAGCCAAGATATCGGTGATTTTGAGAGCCTTCAAGGAATTATTCAAACTTTACAAAAAGCTTAAATAATTGACTTCCCCGTCAGTTACAACTTCCTAACTTTGTGTTTGTAGGAAAGTAAGGTGGGTCTTGGCCTGTTGGATATATTCAGCGTTATTTGAGAATTGAAGCACTTTTCCCCAGGAATCTTCCGCTTCTTTCTTCATCCCCAGCTTTTCATAGGTCAATCCCAAGTCGGTATAAATATCCGGATCATTCGGCCTTAATGCCGAGGCTTTCTGAAAAGCCTGAAGGGCATCCGATGGTTGGTTTTTATCCAAATATAAATCCCCTATATTGAATTGCACATCCGCGTTGGTCGTTCCAAGCGCGACAGCTTTTTGATATAAACTCAAGGCGTCATCAAAATTACCTGCGCTTTTATACATAAAAGCCAGATTGTTCAGGGAATCCACATGATTGGGGTCGAACCTTAACGCCATCTCATACATCCGAACGGCTGGGTCATTCATATTAAAGTGCGCGTAAAGATAACCTAAGGCGAAATATGCGTTGGCGTAGGTCGGATCAATCTCCAGGGATTGTTTCAGGTAGTTATAAGAAGCATGGTAGTTTTTTTGGTCATACTCTTTCTTCCCTTTTTGGTAAAAGGTTTCGGCATTGCCCGTAATGATGGGCTGTTGCTCACTAATGGGCTCTGCCACTGAATTGGCAACTTTTACAGCCTTATGACCATGTCTTTTTTTTGCGACTGTCGGAATTGGCGTGGGAGCCAACGACGGTTGTAACAATTGCGCTTGTTCCATTTCAGTGAATTTCGGTGGCCAGGTCCAATGAGAGGCTTCCATTAAAAAACCAAACGCGATCAATAAGATAATGAATATCAACCACACCGCATCCAACAAGTCTCGCCAGACATCCTTAAAGCCGAAACGTTTTGCCGCGTTTGCCGCAGCTTGAGCCGCCTCTTTTTTAGAGGCCGCTTGGGCGTTCTTGGGTAGTTCTGTCCCGCACTTGACACAAATCTTAGTGCCTTCTGGATTTTCGGCTCCACAGGCAGGGCACTTGATCATGAAAAACCTCTATTTGTTGAAGTTTTTAGAATGGAAAACGTCTGAACCACAACTTTTCTAAGCACGTTACTTTAACCTTTTCAAGCAAAACCTGTCAACTTATTCCAATTGTCCTGGAGGTAGGTTGGATTTGATATTTTCAAACTTCTCCTTAATTTTCCACGACATTTTTTGAACTTGGTCCAAGCTCACTTGTGCCAATTCGAATTTATCCTTGACCTGATCACCAGCCATGTGGATCTTACCTAAAAGTTGAACGAGCAACTCATTGTCATTACGTTGGTCTTCCAACGCTTGGGATATCTCCCCTAGAAGGCCTCCGGCTTTTCGGACCGATTTAACTATGGTCATAAAAACATCGCCGGCGCTATAAACAACGTTCACGTTCTCTTCTATTTTTCCAGTGGTACTGATAAGTGATATAGCGTTAGTAGTTTTCATACGAATATCATCCACGAGATGTTTGACATCACCTGCCGCTTTGGCCGAGGCTTCTGCCAATATCTTGATCTCACTTGCCACTACCGCGAACCCTGTTCCATGCTCACCCGCACGAGCCGCTTCAATTCCGGCGTTCAAGGCCAAAAGGTTGGTTTTTCTAGCGATCGATGTAATCGTCGCTAAAAAATCGCCTATCTGTTCGGAAGCCAGGTTCAATTGTTGGATTACTTCGGCCGAGGAACCAATGGTAGCTTTGATCTCGGTCATAGCCTTGATCTCCTTACCGACGGATTTTATGCCATCGGTCGCGGATTTCGCAGCCGCATCCGTATCGACAGCCACTTTCTTGCTGTCATTGACGATCAATTCATTCAATTGGAGTAGTGACTTATTAATACGTCCGGCCTTATCGATATTAGACGACCACTCCTGGATAACATCTTTAAAAGCATAAAAGGACTGGATCATCTTCTCCTGTTCTTTGATCAATGGTTCAAGATTCTCATAAAACTCTTGCATGGAAAAATCCGGTTTGGCGTCAGAAGAAGATTTTGCTTCCGTCTCAAGTTGGATGATTCGGGCGGACATTTCTCTGACCAAGTTACCAAGAGGGTCACTCGTTTTTTCGACTTGTCCCTCAAGAGAGCTGATCAAAGGCGACCCTGAAAGTGAGTTTAAATTGTTTTTGATGATTATGGACTGATTACGCTGGAAAGAAGAATAAAGGAAAGCCGCGAAGCCCCAAAGGAATAGAGCCCCGATCACTAATGCCCAAGGGCTTCCCAAATACGGGATGAGAAAACCCAAGACTCCCCCGAGCAAGAAAACAAGAAACCATTTTGGGAAAAATAGGCGTCTCAAACTTAAATTCATCGTAGGATCATTTATCGGAGGAAGTGTTGTTTAGGTAATTTTTCAAAATCTCGACATCCTCCTCTTTCATGGCAAGGAAATGGAGACCTCCACCCGTCTCATTAGACCAAACCACCTCAGCGAATGCCGAGATCATTGATGTTTGGCCTGGCAGAGAAATATCCAACCGAAGGATACTTCCAATGTTCAGTACCTGATCAGCTACCAGATAAAGACCACCCAAACTGACGTCCATGGTGCGGCTACTCTGCTCTTTCTTCTTCCGTTCAAATACTGTCTCGATCTCTTTTTGATCTTCAATGATCCTATACTTGACAGGGATCTTGACCGGAACACGGGGATGGATGCGTTTTTCAAGAAACATATTGGCTTCAGGCATGCGATAACTCCTTATATTCAAAGATCGATCAATCAGGCCTAAACACTAGCGACATTGAAAAAAGCACACCTACATCTTGACGTGGAATGGCCCAGCCAATGGGTTCAAAAGGGAAATAATCCACTTGGCCTTCCGCCGAAAATGTTTTATCCACTCTCACCACCACACCCCCGGTCGAGAAAAAAAGGCGATCCGTTGTATTCCCCATTCCATAAGTCAATACTTGCTGGTTAAATTTCATTAACCCGCTATAACGCATCTGTAATTGATAGAAAAAAGTCACCCTTCGCTGGACTTGGCGGAATACCTCATATTCAATCCTTCCGCTAGCATCCCAATTATCCGGCCATTGAAATGTCCCTGGGCCCAAAGTAAGATTAGTGGAAGCCAAATTAATTGGCTGTGTTTTTTCATAGTGTATACTTTGAAAAAAGGAAAATCCACCAGCTTGTTGGCCCATCACGAACCCGACTGCTTCCCGATCAGCGCCCTTTCCCGTGGATAGGAGAGGAAATGCCAAACTAAAGGGGTTCGACCCCGTCGCGATCCGAAACCATCCATCCAAACCCAAAAAATTACCACTTTCTCTTTTCCCCGTGAGTAAATAGGCCCCCGCCACCTCGACATCTCCGAACTTTTGAAGATTATGGTTGGCGAATACAGTATTCCCGGTCGCGTCGATCGTTTGATTCGCTTCTTGAAGGGAGTTCGCCTCAAAAGGCAATGTAACCCGCGCCTGGAACTGATCCGTTACCCAATCCGAAAAAGAAACTCCATATTCGATCCCTTGCACTGAATAAGTGTTATTGGGAACTTTCGAAAGATTCCTAACGTTTTGAAAAAAAACATCCGGCACACCAATATTGGTCCAGTAAAAACTAGGTCTTTCACGTCGAAAAAGTGAAATTGAGAGTTCATCCCGGGAGAAGGAAAAAATAGGGAATGGATCCAAATCCATTGCCCAAATAGGCTTTGCGACTCCCAAGACAAGAATAGAAAAAAGGGGGAAAAACGATATTTTCTTCCCGCGGAAAAGTAGAACTAAACCCTTTAAACTTTTCATGGGGTGATAGCTAGAAATTATACGCGAGTTCGGCGCAAACCCGGGGACGAACACCAAAGTTGAGGGTTAAATAATGTGTTTTATTGTATTGGATCGCCCCATTGTTGGCGTCCTGAATACCGAATCCATAGACCGCCAAGGTCATTAAACCGAAGAGATTTCCCATATCCTCATTCTTGGCCGAAGTTGTAGATGACCCTTTAGAATCAGGCACCAGTTGAAAATTATCCAACGTCTGCCAGAGGCCCAAACCAAAAAGTGTTGTAAAAGTTAAACCTCTGAGTATATCCCCATTGTAAATTTGACCTGCCCCCGGAATGACCGCGGATAAAATCGCTGCCTCAGTTGGGTCTTTTGCCGTCAAACCAGGTTCGTGGGTTGGTGTGGGGGTTGGTATCTGAACTTTGGGAGCAATAACGGGCGTAGCAGTTGGAGTAAGACCTTGCACAGGCTCACCGGAATCATCCAATTGAGGTGGAGCCAATGGAGTAGGCGTGGGAATTTCGTTGGATTGCCAAAAGCTTGGCGCAGCTTGTAGGTTAGAACCCCAAGCCAGGAATAACATAAAAAGCGGGAGAAAAAGTAATTTCATAGTCTTTAAGGTATCCCCCCACTTTGAACCTGTCAAGAAAACTGAGGTGAGTCTAGAATTTCACGAATTTCAAATCCTGAATATCCGGTATTTCCCGTAATTCAGCCATTACCTTTTCTGGAACCTCATTGTCCACATTGACCATGGCAATGGCTTTACCGCCTGTCATTTGGCGGCCTACATGAAGCCCCGCGATATTTACTCCATTGGTACCGAGGATTGTTCCTAACTTGCCAATTATTCCCGGGCGGTCCAAGTGATCCATCCATATCATATTGCCCACAGGTGTGAAATCCGTAGCGTTCCCGTCCAAATTGACGATCCGATATTCGGATTTTCCGAATACTGTCCCTGAAATACTGTGTTTCCCTTTTTCCCCTTCAGTAGAAACCGTAACCAATGAAGAGTAATCTTTGACGCTGTTATCCACCGTCACCGATATTTCATAGCCCCTTTCCTTAGCGATAACGAGGGCATTGACATAATTGACCGATTCGATCAAACCCTTTTGCAGTATCCCCTTCACCAAACTCAGGGTCAAAGGCTTGGTGTCATATTTGGTGACTTCACCGCAATATTCCACATGTATTTTCTTGATGTAGGATCCAGTCAGTTGGGATTGAAACGACCCGATCTTTTCCATCAAGGTCAAATAGGGTTTTAATTCCTCCAAAACTTTTGGATCGAGGGACGGCATATTGATCGCGTTGAGAACCCGACCTCCCTTTAGCGCTTCAACCATCTGCTCCGCTACCACTACGGCCACATTGACTTGGGCTTCCTTCGTGGCCGCTCCTAAATGGGGGACAAAAACAATATTATCGAGTGTTAATAGCGGGCTTTCAAACGGCGGCTCCTTCTCAAAAACATCCAATGCGGCTCCCGCGATCTTTCCGCTTTTCAAGCCCTCGTATAACGCCGTCTCGTCAATGATGCCGCCACGAGCGCAATTCACCAATCTCACACCATTCTTCATGAGATCGATCTCTTTTTTGCCGAGCAATCCTTTGGTTTCCGGGGTGAGGGGAGTATGGACAGTGATAAAATCAGAACGTTTGATCAGATCCTCTAAAGTAACGATCTCAAATTCATGGCCCTTGGCTTTGGAAGGGTCAACAAAGGGATCATAAGCCAATATCCTCATGCCCAATCCCATGGCGATCCGGGCCACTTTTGTCCCTATACGGCCCAATCCAACGATACCAAGGATCTTTCCATTAAGTTCACAACCCGTGAACTTGCTGCGTTCCCACTTTTTTTCTTTTAGGGATTGATGCGCTTGCGGAATAAGACGGGCCATGGACATCAACATTGCGATGGTATGCTCTGAAGTGGATATGGTGTTCCCGTCGGGAGTGTTCATGACGATGATCCCGCGCTTGGTCGCGGCTTGCAGGTCGACGTTATCGACCCCTACTCCCGCGCGCCCAATGATCTTCAATTTCGTTCCGGCCTGGATCAGATCGGCGGTCGCGTTAGTCCCGCTTCGGATGACCCAAGCGTCATAATCCGGAAGGATCTTCTTGAGTTCCTCAGGAGTCTTATTGATGTGCTCCGCGGTCTGAAAATCCTTCTCGGCTTTAAATACCGCCATACCTTCTTCTGATAACTTATCGGTAATGAGTACTTTGAACATAGATCTCCCCAATTGATGATGATTAAAGGTTTTCGGCCAGTATGATTTCCTGCGCCGCTTTGACGCCCACGCCCAGGGGTACCTTTTTCCCCAGCTTATTCAAGACCATTTCCAATGTGGCGATGGCCAGGACAACATCCGATCCATCCACATAACCCAAGTGGCCGATCCTGAATATCTTTCCTTTGACCTTTCCCTGTCCGCCGATGATGCTGACACCAAAAACATCACGGAAGGTTTTGTTGATCAATCCGCTATCCATGCCATCCGGCGATTCAACCGCCGTAATGGCGCTCGATGGATTTTGCGTGGCGAAAAGTTTCAAACCAAGCGCTTGAACCCCTGCCCGGGTGGCCTTGGCCAAACCCGCGTGACGTTGCCAGACATTTTCCATTCCTTCCTGCTTGATCAATTCCAATGCCTTACGGACTTGTAGGATCAGGGTAATAGCCGGCGTGAAAGGAGTATCGGGCATTTTCTCTTCGGTCAATTTTTTAAGGGCTTTTTCATAGCTGAAATAATAACGTGGATTTTTTGCGATCTTGTTTTTCTCGACGGCGGCGGGCGAAATGCTGACAAAACCCAAACCAGGCGGGATCATAAATCCCTTCTGGGAGCCCGAAAGCACCAAGTCCACACCCCAGGCGTCGGTCTCACAAGGCATGGCGCCCAAACCGGAAATAGCGTCAACGGCGATCAAAGCCCCAGCCTCATGGCATACCTTGGTCAAGGTTTGAATATCATTGACCACGCCAGTGGAAGTCTCGTTCAAGGTCGTGAATACCAATTTGATCTCCGGGGAAGCTTGGAGTCTTTTTTTGACTTCCGCCGGATCTACCGCCTGGCCCCATTCCACCTCATAATGCTCAACCTCAACTTGATAAGCCTTGCAGATATCTTTCCATCGATTTCCGAAATTCCCGCAGGAAGCCACCAGTACTTTCTCGCCCGGCGAGGTCAAATTAACGACCGCCGATTCCATGACACCGGTCCCAACGGACGCGAAGGTCATGACCTGTTGTTTGGTCCGGAAGAACATCTGCAGTCCCTCATTGGCTTCTTTAAAAGCGGCTTGAAATTGAGGTGTCCGATGATGAATGATCGGCATCCCAGCTTCGGCCAGAACCTCCGGCGGAATGGGTGTAGGCCCGGGAGCCATGATGTATTTTTTGCGCATAATCCCTCGCTTTCAGCCTTTAAAATTGGATTTGGAAATATCGATTCAACTAAAAAAGACGGCTTGTCGCGTATTTTTTTATCAAGTGCACGTTAGTTTAACTTTCGAGTCATTGGTGTCAAGAGACTTTATAAAATAATCCCCTGGTTATTCAGCTTTTATCTCGTTTTAAAAAGTCGGCGATGAGGGCGCCCACTTCTTCTGGTTTCTCTTGGGGTACTAGATGACCCGCCCCTTTGACAACCGCGATTACAGCCTGGGGATTGGCCCTTCTAAAAGCTTCTTCGCTTCCTTTTCCAAAAGTGTTCGAGTTTTCCCCTCGAATGACCAGGGTTGGTTGTATCAAGCCTTGGGGGAATTTCCAAACATCGGTGGGGATCGTGCGGTAGATACGCGCTTCCCATTCAGGCGGGTAGGCCAACTCTACCCCACCCCCTAAAGCAGGACGGATAATGCTTTCCGCGTATTCCTTAACCGTATTTTCCGGCCATGTTTTGAAAAGGGGTCTTCCCTTGAAATACTCGTAAACGTCCTTCTGGCTAGTCCAAAAGCGGCGTCTTCTCAATGCGCTTTTGACCAAGGAAACCCTCGCTTCCAACCCCACCAGTTTCATCCAAAAAATTTTTCTCAAGACAGCGGGGACTAAAAGGGTTGGATCGATGAGAATGACATGGCTAAAGAGTTCCTGGTTTTTGACAGCGGCATAAAGAGTGCTCACACCCCCAAGACTATGGCCAATACCCACAACCCTTGTTAACGATAAGTCACGGAGGCCTAGCCTCAGATCATCAGCGAACAGATGCCAATTTCTCAGTTCATTCGGCTCGGCCCCTGCCCACATAGGTCTAATTTGGAGGGAAATGACCTTAAAATCGCTTAAAAGAGGTTTTAAGGCCTTCTATAGGTCGGCGGTAAAAAACCATTAGCGTGAGCTAAATGAACAACTGGCTTTTTAGAGGAAGGATTGAATTCGTAGACTTTTGAGGGAATCATCCGGATGAGCATTAAGCCGTGTTTTCGCCACGACCCTTTTGGTAGACCAGTATTGGTTCTTCCTTGTTGAGAATGACACCTTCCGTAATGACCGCTTCCTTGATGTCCCGCCGGGAAGGTATCTCGTACATCAAGTTCATCATCACATCTTCCAGGATGGACCTTAATCCCCTGGCGCCTGATTGTCGCTTGATGGCTTCCCGCGCCACGGCCTGCAGGGCCTCGGGTGTGAACTTCAATTTGACATTCTCGATCTCAAAATAACGCTGGTATTGTTTGGTCAAAGCGTTCTTGGGTTCGGTCAAGACCTTGACCAAGGAAGCCTCATCCAATTCATGCAGAGCGGCGATCACGGGTAACCGCCCAATGAACTCCGGGATCAATCCGAACTTGATAAGGTCCTCGGGCTGGACCTTCTCAAAAAGCTCCCCGAGCTTTTTTTCCTGACGAGGGACCGTTTCACCCTTAAAACCTATGCTTCGATGTCCCAAACGATTCTCAATGATCTTTTCCAGACCGACGAACGCTCCCCCACAAATGAAAAGGATATTGTTGGAATTGACCTTGATGTATTCCTGATGGGGATGCTTCCTTCCTCCCTGGGGAGGAACGTTCACTTCCGTACCCTCGATGATCTTCAACAGGGCTTGCTGGACACCCTCGCCTGATACATCCCGGGTGATGCTGGCGTTCTCTGATTTGCGGCTGATCTTGTCGATCTCATCGATATAAATGATCCCCTTTTCGGCACGCTGGACGTCAAACTCAGCGTTCTGAAGGAGTTTCAGGATGATATTTTCCACATCCTCGCCGACATACCCGGCTTCGGTCAGGGTCGTCGCGTCGGCGACGGCGAAAGGCACATCCAGGATACGGGCCAAGGTTTGGGCCAATAAAGTTTTTCCCACGCCGGTGGGACCGATCAAAAGAACGTTGCTTTTTTGCAGTTCAACATCTTGCGGGCCGGTTTTTACCGACAAGCGCTTGTAATGGTTATGAACGGCAACCGAGAGGATCTTCTTGGCCTTTTCCTGGCCGATGACATATTCATCAAGGGTTTCCTTGATCTCGATAGGTTTGGGAGTGGGCGTCTTAGCTTTGACCGCCGCCGGCTTTCCCTCTCCCTTTTCCTCTTCTTTAAGGATATCAGTGCACAAACCGATGCATTCGTTGCAGATATAGACCGTCGGACCGGCCACGAGCTTCTTGACCTCGTCCTGTGTCTTACCGCAAAAGGAACACCTTAAAAAAGAAGTTTTATCCCTATCGCCAGCCATTTAGAACTCCGATGATTTATTTTTTCTTTGGTTCAGGCCGCTTGGTCAAGACCTCGTCAATGACCCCATATTCTTTAGCTTCCTCAGCCGACATGAAATAGTCCCGTTCCACATCCTCCGCGATCTTCTCGACCGTTTTGCCTGTATGGTGGGAAAGGATCTGGTTCAATTTCTCCCTGATCTTCAAAATCTCCCTGGCCTGTATCTCGATATCCGTGGCTTGCCCTTGAGTGCCCCCGGAAGGCTGATGGATCATGATCCTCGCGTTGGGAAGGGCGAATCGCTTTCCCTTAGCGCCTGCCGCCAACAAAACCGCACCCATGCTGGCCGCCTGTCCCACACAGATGGTGGAAACGGGCGCCCTCATATATTGGATCGTATCGTAGATCGCCAAACCGGAAGTGACCACACCTCCCGGGCTATTTACATAAAGATTGATATCCTTATCAGGATCTTCCGATTCCAGGAACAATAACTGAGCGATGATCGTATTGGCCACATCATCATTGACCGGGGTGCCCAGGATGACGATACGGTCCTTCAGAAGCCGTGAATAAATGTCATAAGACCTTTCACCGCGATTGGTCTGCTCCACAACGATGGGGATCAACGCCATAAAAACCTCCGGTGATTCTATTGATTAAGCCGCTTCAAGTTTTGCCGCCGCGATCAAAAAATCCAACGATTTTTCATATTGGATCCATTCCTTGATAGAATCCACATTACCCTGTTGCTGAATATAACGCTTTACCGCGTCAACCGGCTGATTCGAGCTTTGGGAAACTTTCTGCAAATAAGCCTCAAAATCCTTTTCCTCACAGCGTATCCCCTCGGCCGTCGAAATCTTTTCCACGATTAGGGCCATTTGAACGTTCTTTTGGGATATCGGGCGAAGGCTCTCGACGAATTGCTTTTTTTGCTCCTCAGTCAATTTGTTCACGTCCACTCCCTGGTTCTTGAGCCGTTCCACTCCCTGCTGAACCAACCTTTGTTGCTCGAGGTTGATCAGGGAAGGCGGAACGTCAAAAGCATGATCCCCGATGAGTTTTTCCCCGATCTGTTCGATCATCTTCGATCTTTGTTCCAATTCCTTTTGGGATTTGATCTGGGCCTCTATCTTTTCCCGCAGTTCCTTCACCGTCTCGCACTTCGCGATCTTCTTGGCGAAATCATTGTCCACCACAGGAAGAACCTTCTCTTTGATCTCATGCAGTTTGACGGTAAATTCCGCTTCTTTTTCCGCCACTTCCTTTTTCGGATAGTCTTTCGGGAAGACCAGCTTGAAAGTTTTGGATTCGTCCTTCTTCAAACCAATAAGATTCGACTCAAAATCTTTCAATAGGCTTTGGCTTCCCAACAGAACCGGGTACCGGTTCGCTTTTCCCCCATCAAACACTTTACCGTCGATTTTCCCCTCAAAATCAATGGCCACCAGATCATCGACCTTCGCCGCCCGATCCTCCACCAGGGAAAATTGGGCCATCTGGTCCCGCAAACCTTCCAGGGCCTTGTCCACATCCTCTTCTTTGACAGTCGTATTTTCCTTCTTGATTTTCAATCCCTTGTAAGTTTTCAACTCGAATTCGGGTTTGATCTCGACCACAGCCACGAACTTCAGCGGCGAGCCTTCCTCGAATTGAAGATGGGTGATCTGTGGCTGGGCCACCGGGTCGATCTTGACCTCCATCAGGGCTTCGCGGAAAAACTCAGGCAATTGATGGTGGACCATTTCATCTCTGACGTTCGATTTGTACTGTTTTTTGATCACATCCATCGGGGCTTTCCCCTTGCGGAATCCCGGTATTTTCGCTTCCTTTAAGATTCGGTCATAGATGTCGTCCACCTTGTTTTGGACAATTTCAGCCGGAACCTCGACCTGTACTTCCCTGGAACAACCGGATACGTTGGTTACATTGACTTTCACACTAGCTCCTTCACTTTCAGTAGTTTTCTTTCGGCATATCCTGGGTGCCGTTATTCAAATGGTGCGAGGGGGGGGAGTCGAACCCCCATGGGTTACCCCGCCAGAACCTAAATCTGGTGCGTCTGCCAGTTTCGCCACCCTCGCCTTGATCCAATGGCAAACGAAGTCCGCCATCTTTTAAACTATTGGGTGGCACCTGCCCGGATATGAACAACTCACCCCAAGACTAGTCGCGCCCTTCCCTCTAAAGTCTTGTTGTTTTCTTGCGTCAATTGGCATCTAACTGGGTAAATTGGGGTCTCATCTTAGCCGTGCCGCCAAGTCCCGTCAATTTCAGAACCCTTATTTTTCAATAAAACTGCTGGTAATGAAAGGCCCAATGAGCTCAAAATAGGTAAATCCTTTCTCTTAGGTTGCCCATGAAACCCCTTAAATCATCCCAGGTAGACCTAGCCATCGTTGGAGGAGGTATCAACGGGGCCGGTTTGGCCCTTCTGGCTGCCAAAGCGGGGCTTTCGGTCGCGCTCTTTGAGAAGGACGACTTCGCCTCCGGGACTTCCAGTAAATCCACCAAACTCATCCATGGGGGCATCCGATATTTGGAGCAGTACCGTTTCTCCCTCGTTTTCGAATCGCTCCATGAACGTCAAAAATTATTGAAGCTCGCTCCCCATCTGATCCATCCCATTTCCATCCTTCTCCCTTGTTACAAAACCGATCGCAGACCTCCTTGGATGTTGAAGATCGGTCTATGGCTTTACGATATTTTAGCCGGATCCTCCAATATCGCCCGTCATCGTTGGTACTCCGCGGAAGAGACCAAAATAATAGCCCCCACCCTCAAGACAGATGGTCTGAAAGGATGCGGTCTTTATTACGACGCCCAGGTCAATGACGCCCGATTGGTCCTTGAGAATATCCTCGCCGCCGAGGAAGCCGGGGCGGACTGCTTGAATTACTGTTGTGTGAATCAAATCGACCGAGAGGAAGGGTTCGTCCGGGTCTTTTTCCAGGAATCCCGAACGAAAGAGAACGGCGTTCTTCAAGCTAAATGCTTAGTGAACGCGGCGGGACCCTGGGCAAATCAAATCACCAAACTCATCTCAGAAAACGCCCTTTCCCTGATACGGCCGACCAGAGGCAGTCATATTGTGATGCCTGAGGTCCTGTCCCAACACGCGGTTTTGATCATGACGCCCAAAGATAATCGTATCATCTTCATCGTCCCTTGGCGGGGTTTCAGTTTGGTCGGCACAACGGACCTGGACGATCCGGACGACCCGAACAAGGTGGCGCCTACCGAGGAAGAGATCCAATACCTCCTCCGGGAAGCTTCCCGGGTCTTCCCCGGTTCCATTTGGGACCGAAACCAGGTCCTATCGGCTTTTTCCGGGCTCCGTCCCCTGGCCTGGTCCGGCGGCGAGCAAGCCTCTTCACTTTCACGGGAAGACAAGATCCAGTCGGAAGGGAACGTGATTTCCATTGTCGGGGGAAAATTGACGACCTATCGTTCCATGGCGGAAAAAGCCATGCGGAAGATCTTGAAGATCACTGGACAATCAAAAAAAATACCGCGGGACCTGAAACTTCCCGGATCCATTGAGAATAGTTGGGATGAATTCCTCAAAAAGAATGTCCCCCAATGGATTTCTACTTTCAAGATCAGCGAATCCCAGGCGAATCATTTGGCGGGCCTTTACGGTCAAAAAGCCAGAGATGTTTTAGCCTTAATTGAAAAGGATGCCCGTTTCAGGGAACCTCTCCATGCTGATCGTCCTGAACTCTCGGCTCAGGTGGTATACGCGGTCCTTTCCGAGAAGGCTTGTCATTTGGAGGATGTCATGCTCCGAAGGCTTGAGATCGGCTATAGTCCCCAGCGGTGGGGTTCCGCCTCGGAAAAAGCCTCGCGCCTGATGGCCGAACAACTGGGATGGGATGAGACTAACCGCCTGGTGGAATTGGAACACTATCGCCAAAGCTTGTTTCCGACTCCCGATAAATAGGGCTTCCGTCTTGACTTGTTATCTCGGAACATCTTAACTTGTCCTTTCAAGGGCTAAACTTATGTTCTGGATCGCCAGCTTAAGCCTTGATTCAACCTTAGTATTTAGAGTTGTTACATCCACCCGGAGGTCGTTATTATGGAAAAAGTCATCATCATCGGATCAGGTCCCGCTGGTTATACCGCGGCCCTTTATACTTCCCGGGCCAATTTGAACCCACTGCTCATCGAAGGCCCTCAACCAGGGGGACAATTGACCACCACGACCACTATCGAGAATTTCCCGGGGTTTCCTGAGGGTATCCTGGGATCCCAACTCATGGAAAACATGAAACAACAAGCCGCCTCCTTCGGGACCCGTTATAAAACAGGGTTGGTGACCAAGGTCGATCTTTCCAGGCGTCCTTTCAAGTTATGGATCGATGACAACGAGCTTCTGGAAGCAGAGAGCATCATCGTGGCTACCGGCGCCTCGGCCAAGTACGGAGGAGTTCCCCGAGAGATGGAATTGATCGGGCATGGCGTTTCGGCTTGCGCCACCTGCGATGGATTTTTTTTCAAGAACCAGGATATCGCCGTAGTGGGCGGTGGTGATTCCGCGATGGAGGAAGCGACCTTCCTGACCAAATTCGCCAAGACTGTGACCCTCATCCACCGCCGGGAGGAATTCCGCTCCTCCAAGATCATGCTGGAAAGGGCCAAGGCGAATCCGAAGATCCGCTGGATGCTCAACTCGGTCGTAACGGAACTGGTTGGGGAAAAAGAACTGACGGGAGTGAAAGTGAAGAATGTGAAGACCAACGAAACCAAGACCGAACCATTTACCGGTCTATTTTTCGCCCTGGGCCACGCGCCCAACACTTTCATGTTCAAGGGTCAGTTGGATATGGACGCGGTAGGTTATTTGAAACTTCCCCACCCACCCCGCACCGTCACCAATATCGAGGGCGTTTTCGCAGCTGGCGATGTGGCGGATCATTATTACCGCCAGGCCATTTCCGCCGCCGGCATGGGATGTATGGCGGCCATCGAGGCCGAACGATGGTTGTCAGAACAGGGAAAATGAGGAAAACACCTCAGGTTTCTTTCGCGATGGTCGAACCACTATTCAACCCAGCACTCTAGAACCCGATGAAATAACGTCTTATCATTGGGGAATATCTTCATATTCGAATTCGACGCCGAGACAATTCTCAATGATCTGGAATAATTCCTGTTCCCGGAAGGGTTTGGCCAGGAACCACTTCACGCCCTGTTCCTTCATCTTCTGACGGTCTTCCTCGAAAGCGCTCGCGCTGACCGCGACGATCTTGATCTTGTCCCCATTCTTTTTTCCCCGCATCGTTCGAATAGCCTCGAACCCATCCATGACAGGCATCCTCAAATCTATTAACACAAGATGGGGCTCCCATTCCTCAAAGACAGCTACCGCTTCCTGGCCGTTAGCCGCGCCCCTGACCCCGAAACCGACCGTTTCCAGCATCATCCTGACCAGCATTAAATTATCTTGCCTGTCATCGGCGACCAGTATTCGGATAGGGTCTTGCCCCGGTTTCAGTCTGGAAACCCTTCTCCCGGAGGAATTCTCTGATGGCAAGCCGGTTTCTTCGCATTCCATGACATTCACTTCCATTTTAAAACAACTGCCTTTTCCGGGTTCACTGTTCAATTTGATGTCACCACCCATGATCTGGGCGAATTGCCTGCTGATCGCCAATCCCAAACCCGTTCCGCCTTTTCCATGGCCAGTCGACGATGTGGCTTGATGGAAAGTCTGGAATAGTTTTTCTTGTTCTTCAGCCGATATACCTAAACCGGTGTCTTTTACTTCACAGAGCAGCTTGATGACCCCTTGCCCACCGTTATGAGCCGTCAATCGCCATGACACCCTTCCTTTATCGGTGAACTTGACCGCGTTGGAGAGAAGGTTAAGGAAGATCTGCCTCAATTTACTGTCATCACCGATGACATGCCTTGGAAGATCGGATGAGGTTTCGATATGAAATTCCAATTGTTTTTCCAACGCCCTGACACGCATCAATTTGCCGGTTTCCTGGATCATCTCGAGAAGGTCAAAAGCCCGAGGTTTCAATTCCGCGTGGCCCGCCTCGATCTTGGCCATCTCCAACACGTCATTGATGAGCTCCAGAAGCCTTTCGCCGGCCTTGTTGATGATGCCCAAGTATTCGCTTTGTTGGTCGCTTAAGTTGGTATCCCGATTCAATAATTGGGAATAACCCAGTATGGCGATCATAGGAGTCCGGATCTCATGGGAGATGTGGGCCAAGAACCTGCTTTTAGCCCTGGTCGCGGCTTCCGCTCCTTCCTTGGCAATACGCAGTTCCTGAGCTTTGACCCTTTCGGTGATATCCAAGGCGGTGCCTAAAGTACCGACAATCTGACCCTTGGAGTCAACCAATGGGACTTTATTGGTCTCTAGCCAGGCGACCTGTCCATCGGGCCAGGTCTGGGGTTCGATGATTCCCAATTTTGATTTCCCGGATTCCAATACTTCCCGGTCATCAGCCCGATAATGGTCCGATTCGGTTTTCGACCATCCCATCTCATAATCCGTTTTCCCGATAACTTCCGAAGGATCGGTTTTTCCTGCCGCAATCGCGAAAAACTTATTACAACCCATCACGACAAAATCCCGATTTTTCCACCAAACCAATCCCGGGAAACCATCCAATACCATTTGAAGCCATTGGCGCGATCTGAGTTCTTCGTCCTCCTTGCGCTTTCGTTCATCCTCATCGCGAAGGCTTCCCCGCAAAAAAGCCGATTGCCCTTTTTCATCGGGTAAATGGTTCTCATCCCGGATAGTTACTTTTGTTTTTTTCGGTGATTTAAGAGGAGCGGTTTTAGGCAAGCGATTCTTGGCGGAACGATTTTCCTTTTTTTTCTTTTTGGATCGATGAGCTTTCATAAAACTCCTAGTCCAATAACCCATTTTTCATAAGGATGATAAATCGTCGGCTTTTAGATCTCCATGATAACAGGCATGATCATGGGTCTACGGTCCGATTTATGGGAGAAGAATTTCTGAAGGGTTTTTCGCATGGTTTCCTTGATCGAACTCCAGTCGGTGATATGTTCACCGGTATGTTCATCGAGTATCTTCTTGATCGCCTCCCTAGCCTCCTGCATCAGCTCTTCGGAAAGGCTTTCCGAAAAACCTCGGGTGACCAGGTCAGGGCCTCCCACAATGCTTCCTTTCGTGGAATCCACCGTGATCATTGCGACCACAACCCCATCTTGGGCCAGGTGAAGGCGATCCCGAAGGACAACTTCACCCACATCCGCCATATGTTTTCCATCCACCAGGATAGTGCCCCCGGATGATTCTTTTTCAATGTGGGCTTCGTCATTTTCGTCCACCAACAATTTCTCGCCGTTTTCCAACACAAAAGTATTATCAGCATGCATTCCCATCTTTTCCGCCATACGGGCGTGGAGCACCAAATGCCGATATTCCCCATGGACTGGCACGAAATACTTGGGCTTGACCAGGGCCAGCATGATCTTTTGCTCTTCCTGGCAAGCGTGCCCCGAAACGTGGATCTCCGAAACAGCCTCATAAAGCACTTCCGCCCCCTGGCGATAAAGAAGATTGATGATGTTGGAAATGGCCCGTTCATTCCCCGGAATGGTCCGGGCGGATAGCAGGACTAGGTCATCGGGTTGAAGGGATATCTGTTTGTGATCCCCGGTCGCCATACGGGTTACGCTGCTCATAGGTTCCCCCTGGCTGCCGGTGGTAACAATGACAACCTCTTTTGGGTCCATACCTTTCAAATTATCCGGGGATATCAATACATTATTGGGCACATGCATGAAACCCAGGTCCCTAGCCACTTGGGTGTTCCGGACCATACTGCGTCCCATGATGCAAACCTTCCGATTGACCTTCCGAGCCGCCTCAATGACCTGTTGGACCCGGTGGATGTTACTTGCGAAACAGGCCACAATGATCCTGCGTTTTGCCTTGGGGAATATCCTGTCAAATTCATCGCCCACGATTTTTTCCGACAGAGTGTAGCCTTCCCTTTCCACGTTGGTGGAATCGGAGAAAAGCAGTAGGACGCCTTTGGAACCGTACTCGGCGAATTTGTTCAGGTCGATAGGGACCCCATCGATGGGGGTGGGATCGATCTTGAAATCGCCCGTGTGGATAACCACGCCGCGCGGTGTCGTGATGGCAAGCCCGCAACCGTCAACGATGCTATGGGTGACACGAATGAACTCGATATGGAACGGCCCCACATCAATGGGTTGTTTGGGGTCGACCTCGATGAATTCGGGTTTGTTTTCGAACGTGAATTCTTCCAGCTTAGCTTTCACGAATCCCAGGGTCAGTTTGGTCCCATAGATTGGGACATTGAGTTTTTGGAGCAGGTAAGGCACGGCGCCGATATGGTCTTCGTGCCCATGGGTCAGCAGAACCGCCTTCAAGTAGCCGGGTTTTTCAGCCAGAAAATTGAAATCGGGAATGATGTAGTCGATCCCAGGATGACGATCATCGGGAAACATGAGACCAGCGTCGATCATCACGGCCTGACCGTCATATTCCAGCAAGGCCATATTTTTGCCGATCTCACCCATACCGCCCAACGGAATAAAAGAAAGTTTTCCCAAGTTGATAAGCCTCCAGGATTATTAAAAACTAAAGCCTTCCCCCGAAGGAGAAGGCTTTCTTCATGCTTTTTTAGGATCTACCAGCGATTACCATGCCCCTCATCCGAATTCTTGCGATTTCCACCACCCCCTGAACGGCGTCGGCTATCACCGCCACCCCAGCCGCCTTCACGTTTGCCCCCGCCCCCGAATCCACCGCCATCGCCCCTATCCCGGTTTCCTCGGAAACCCCCGCCAGGGCGGTTGCCAAAGTTCCCGCCGCCAGGCTTGCGTTCTTCCATGGGACGGGCTTCGTTGACCACGATCTTCCGGTCGCCGACCGCGCTTCCGTTCATTTTCGCGATCGCGGCCTTGGCTTCCTCATCGGTTCCCATCTCGACGAACCCGAATCCTTTCGAGCGTCCCGTTTCCTTGTCTATGATGACCTTGGCGCTTTCCACTTTACCGCAGGCGGCGAATATCTCCTGAAGTTCAGCTTCCGTCGTTTGGAACGGCAGACTCCCGACATACAATCTTTTTCCCATGACCATTTCCTTTACTTAATATGACCGAAGATCCCCAACAGCAGGATGATCCGGTGTCAAACGGCTTCTGTGGCGGTCAAAAAGGTCTTGGAAAACCCATCGCTCAGGAATATCCGTTTGAAATCCTCTAATTCAGCCATCTTGGCGAAGGTTTTCGCCAAAATCCCTTCCGCGTCCATCCCGATCTGGTCCCCATAGGGTTTTAATTTCCTAACTTCCGAAACGGCCAACCGGGTGAATATTTTCCACCAGAGTTTCAGGACAGGCGTTTTAAATGTTCCCGAATGATCCATCAGTGTCTGGACCCCAAGCCTGGTTCCTGCGATATGGCGGGACTCGTCCTTGAGCATAAATCGGATCATTTCCTTTCCGGTCGAATCGATTTTTTCCAACTGCAGGGATCTTTGGAAGATGGCCGCGGCCAGGGTTTCGGTGAAATAGGTCGCCAGGATCCAGCGTTCCACCGCCATAGGTCCGGTGGTTGATAAATAAACCAGTGGGTCGAATGCCTTCTGCTTGCTGGGCGGCGAGTTTAATTTATAGAGATATTTCCGAAAAACAAAAAGATGTTTGGATTCGTCATAGCATTGGGTGGAGTAATAGGTCACCATCTCGTTGATCTGATAAAGATGGGCGGCCTTGTTCATCAGTCGTTGGATGATCTCCAAACCCTGCCATTCACCCTCGTAAAAGTAATGAAGGATATTGATCCAGCCTTCTTTTATATTCCCCAATTCAATGGGTTGGTTCCAGTCGATTGCGTTTTCAGGGTCCCAATTGGCTGCGAAGGCCATACGGGAAAGACCATCCCAGGTCTTGGCGTTCGCTTTTTCCATGATCTCCGGTTTGACGGCTTCAATGCCCTTGCTTTCAACTACGTTGGTCATCGTGGGTGGCATAAAACCTTATTCCTATCCTTTCTTTTTATTGTTTGGACTTTGGTTGTTTATTAAATGAAATAATTTCATAGAAGGTCGGAACTGCTTTTGAAGGGATGGACTCTAGACCTAAAGGGATCAGGGGCAAAACTCCAGTACAAAAATGCCGGTTACACTCATCAACAACCGATTCCAGGCGGGCCGCACTGGATCATTGGCAACATCATTTGCCTAGCATACACCTTTTCCAAGGGTGGTTAAACTGTTTCGAAATAACCAGGTTTTCTCTATGGTTTTTGCGCTCCGGATGTTACATTCCGGTTATCGTTGAAATTCAATAGGTCTTTTTCATTCGATGGCCCTTGAGGAAGCAATTGTTCCTCTCCATAGGCGAAACGGTTATAACGCTGGACCGCGTTGAACTTCGCTGTCTGGCTTTCCAGTCCAAAAAAGTCGGCCACTACAAATAGGGCCATGCTCCCCAGGTAGGTCCAGGCATAAGGTGTGCGGTTATCGGTTGAGGAAGTGGAAGCAAAACCCACCAGACTTCCCACCACACCCACCACCGCGGTCGTTCCTAAAACGGCGCAAACCGTCCCTGATGACTCCGATTGTTTCATCATCCGGTTGACCTCAAAATCGTTCAACGGACTGATGAGGTTTTCCATCTCCCGGTCGTCGGATAAGTCTTTTTCACCCGCCTTATAATTGAATCCGCCCAGCGTACTGAAACGCACCTCGATCGGGTTTAATTGGGCGGGTCCGGTCGAAAGGATGGCGGTTACAGGGTTGGAATGTTGGGCTTCCCTGGTCAGTTGATTGTATCTTTCCACAGCGCCGAACTGGGTGGTTTTGGCCTGAAAGTTCAGTAAAGACCCCGCGACCAAAAGGACCGCCCCTCCCAACGCGACTCCAAGGCCGATATTAGTGTTGGTTTGTCCCTTCGAATCAGCGGATACCAGGATTCCTCCAGCGAGTAGTCCAGTCCCTAGCCCCTGACCCCATCCCCCTAACGCTCCTGATGATTTGGATGTTCCCCAAAGACGGTTCAGTTCCGGGTCCTTTTCAGGTTTAAAAAGCTCATCCAGGTCATCCACCGCCACAGGTTCTCCGCCCTGAATATATTGGAGACCCCCGATGGTGTTGTACTTTGTATCGATCAAAAGTCGTTGTGCGGGCGAGATTGGGGTCGAAACCACGGCTGGAGTTTCCTCGGGAGTAGCCGTCCCTGTGGCAGTTTGAGCCAATGCTTGGAGACCAGTGTTCAAAACCAAGGCAAGAATGAGGCTGTACAAGATTATGGTTTTAAAGATTTTCAAAGAGTCTCCGATGAATGCTGGGATTGATTTAAAGACAGAAAAAACGAACAACTCGTTTACTTTAGGCATCCGTCCTTAAAAACTCGAGGCACATTATATATATATTCGTTTGATTTTTTCAGTAGTAACCCTAGACGGCAACCCCCTAACGTAGGCGTCCGGTAGGCGAAAATAAGAATTCCGGTGGGCACCTCGTCTTTCTGGTGGCTTCCGGTGGCCGGAAACTGGCTACTAAATAACCGGCCCGGCAGTTCCCCCATCAACGCTAGGCGATTTAGCTGTTAACGCTAGGCGTTACCTCGTCAACGCTAGGTGATTTAGCCGCTAACGCTAGGCGTTACCTCGTCAACGCTAGGCGATTTAGCCGCTAACGCTAGGCGTTACCTCGTCAACGCCAGGTGTTGATTTAAGGTTATTTGATTGATTAGTAGGAAATGTGGGACATCCCCAACTATGCCTCAGTGAATAACCAGGACCTTGCAAACCTGTCGTCCGGCGTTGCCGCCGCTAGCATCTGTGAGTTCCACAACCCCCATATAGATACCCGAAGCAACCCCGCTCATATCGACCGTAACACTATTACTATTAAGTTCACCTCTGGTGACTTTGCCTGCCAATAACTCCCCAGCAACGTCATATATCCAAACCTTCAAGGTAAAGGGACTGCTGGAGTTCATCACAAAGGTAGTTTTCGTAGCCCCTCGGGTCAAAACATTGGGCTGGGCCGTTACCTTCCCATCCGTGAACGACTGGCTCCCGACCTGCACCAATATTCCCCGGGTAATGACCACATCGTTGCCATTTCCGTCCTGCCAATGGATCTCTAATTCATAGTGGCCATTCGCCACGATAGTCCCATCGTTGTTTTTCCCGTCCCATACCAGGTTCATCCCCGAATCGGTGGTGATATGCACCAGGTTATTGGTGCCGGATGTCGGGGTGCCGCTCAGGGTGGGGCTAATGACGCTGGCCGAGAGTGTCACGTTTGAGAACGAAACATTGCTCGGATCGTCCACATAGGTCAAAAGGGTCCGAACGATCTCCCCTGCCTCGTTATAGATATACACCTGGACTTTGGCTAACGAACGGCTGACCGTGACCATCTGGGATACGCTGGTATCCACCCCGAATGGATCGATATTGTCCACCTTGAGGTAGTAAGCCCCATTCGTGACCGGGTCCCCGTTGTTATTGGTCCCGTCCCAGGTCGCGATCTGGGTGCCCTGATATTCGATATAGATCTGCCCATGAAGACTGGTGATGGTGGGCGACTCGAATATGGAGAAATTGGTGATCTCCTCGGACAACCGCTGTACCCATATTTGTTTGACCAGTTCCCCCGCCTCGTTGTAGACCCCGATATGGACCGTATAGGCCGTCGACATGGTTACATAGACGAAGGTGGTCTTGGGAGTCGGCAAACTTGTGTAAGTCAGGGACGCGTTATTGTTCAGTACCGTTCCTTGCGGAACGTAAGCGGCGACTTGCACCTGATAGGTGAATGTGTAAATACCTGGGGTGAGCGATGGGAATGTCCAAACAAGCGCTCCCCCCGTGGTCTTGACCGGTGTCCCGTCAGCCGGTACAGGACCAAAACCGATGAAGTTCATGTATGAGGGAAGAATATCTGTCACCGCCACCGAGTTGGCCATACCTGTCGTGTCGTCCAAGGTGATGGTATAGGTCAGGGTTTGTCCGGCCTGCGCAACCGTTTCCGACACCGTCTTAGCGATATTGATGTTGGGCGTTGGGGTAAAGGTGAAGGTGGGTGTGAAAGTAAAAGTTGGCGTAAAGGTGTTGGTGGGCGTGTAGGTATTCGTGGGTGTATGGGTATCGGTTGAGCTATTGGTGTTGGTCGCCGTATTGGTTGCGGTGTTGGTGAACGTCGGAGTGTCGGTGTTGGTCACGGTACGGGTGGAAGAGGCGGTGTTCGTTTGGGTCGGGGTATTGGTGGGCGTGTTGGTAACCGTCGGAGTATCTGTATGGGTGCCGGTGTTGGTGGGTGTGTTCGTTAAGGTGACTGTTTCGGTGTTGGTCGGAGTACACGTTGAAGTTTTTGTATCAGTAACCGTGAAGGTATTGGTTGGGGTCGACGTATCGGTATTAGTGGGTGTGTTGGTATCAACAATGGTATTGGTGGGAGTGGAAGTTGCCGTGTTGGTTTTGGTGTTGGTAGGCGTGTTCGTGGGAGTTTTGGTGTCGGTAACGGTGAACGTATTCGTAGGTGTGTTGGTATTGGTGACCGTATTCGTATTGGTCGGGGTAGGAGTATCCGTAGTGGTTGGGGTATTAGTAGGCGTGTTGGTCTGGGTCGGGGTGTTTGTATTGGTAGGTGTGTTGGTGGGGGTGGCCGTCAGGGTTTTGGTGTCGGTATTAGTAGAGGTATTGGTTGGTGTCGGAGTATCCGAATTGGTGGAGGTGTTCGTCGGGGTAGCTGTTAGGGTGTTCGTATTGGTGTTGGTGGGCGTATTGGTGGGAGTCGTGGTGTTCGTGTTGGTGGGTGTGTTGGTGGGGGTGGCTGTCAGGGTTTTAGTGTCGGTATCGGTAGGGGTGTTGGTAGGGGTCGGGGTATTCGTGTTAGTGGGTGTGTTGGTTGGGGTAGCTGTCGGGGTTTTAGTATCGGTATTGGTAGGCGTATTGGTCGGAGTCGAGGTATCGGTGTTGGTAGGTGTGTTCGTTGGGGTGGCCGTTGGGGTTGAGGTATCCGTATTGGTTGGGGTATTGGTGGGAGTGTTGGTATTGGTGACCGTATAGGTATTAGTGGGTGTAGTAGTGGGAGTCGGGGTATCGGTATTGGTCGGTGTATTAGTGGGCGTGGAAGTATTCGACACAGTAGGAGTATTCGTGGGTGTACTGGTCGGGGTTTTGGTATTGGTATTTGTGGGTGTGTTCGTCGGGGTGAAAGTAGCGGTATTAGTCGGGGTGTTGGTGGCCGTGTTTGTGGGGGTCTTGGTATTGGTATTAGTGGGTGTGTTGGTTGGGGTTGGTGTAGGTGTATTCGTATCGGTATTGGTAGGCGTATTGGTGTCCGTGTTGGTCAGCGTAGGAGTGGGGGTGCGGGTGGGCGTGTTGGTCGGGGTATTGGTCGGTGTATCGGTGGGCGTAGAGGTTTTAGTGGAGGTATTTGTCGGCGTATTGGTGGAGGTCGGAGTCGGGGTTGGTACGACGCAAACACCATTCCATTGGAAATATTTGAAGGTGGTGTTGGGACAACCGTAATCACTAATCCCCATCAAACCGGTGGTATAGGTTGAATCGGTGAAGGTGACGGGGCCCCAGGAAGTCGATCCCTGGGTCGGACCAATGGTGAGGATGAATTGGTTCGACGCGGTGATGATTAGTTTGATCCAGGCCGGGCAGCTTGTAAGGGCGTTATGGGCTGGCAAGGTAACGACCTGTGAGCTAAGAACACTCCCCCCTGAACTATAAACAATGAAAGTAAATGAACTATCCGAATTATTGGGGTTGTCTGCGTTAAAATTCAATCCATAACCGGTTCCTGTCGTTGGATTGACATCCCATTCGATTCCTTCCTCGTTTTGCGGATTCGGACCACCCTGCTGGTTTGTTTGACATATCTCCACTTGCATGGTCCCGGGGCCGCTGGCGACCTGGGTATTCAGCAATTGGTTGTTTTCATCCAGACAATTGGTATAAACCCCGCCCACAAAAGATACGCCGTTACTGGTTTGTGCCCAGGTACCTTGGTCAGGCGGGGCTTGCCCAACGACCCAGTTCGGCGGCGGGCCGTTGAAAACGGAACCATTCGTAAAATCATTCGTAACCGCGCACTGGGTCACTGGATTGCAAACATATTGGGCGATCAAGGCCTGTTGCCAATAGGTGCTCTTCTGTGGGTTTCCGGGCAATGCCATCCCCCACTCAAAACTTTGCCCGTTATTATCGAACGCGCCCAGGGGAGGCCAATAGTTCCTGACGATCTCGTTTTTATTGACGTTGGAACCATTCTGACAATTTAAGGCGCCAGGTGGGCCGCTCCAAAGGGTTGGACTTCCCCACCAGGGGCCGTAGGCACTGGCCACGGTGGATGGACCGGAACCATATTGCTCGATCTGATCCTGGAATTGGTCCGGTGTCCCTGTACATTGCTGAGCGCCTCCCAACGCGGAAAAACGGGTCTTGGCGCTGCTGCAACTCAAACCCAGGCAAGTCCAATTCATGTCGGTGTCATATGGCGGTATCCCGTAAGCGACTTGTCCGTTTTCTTCGTAATGCCACGCGTTCTCACCATCCGCGATGGCCACCACATTGTTGGTTGTTTGGGATGGGTCTTTATAAAGGATCATCAAGCCAATTCCCTGGCAAGAATCACTATCAGCGGATGTGTTCACAGTATAGGAATTTTGACTTCCGCTAGCGCCACCGCCGGCAAAAGCCCCGCCGCTAACGGGATAACGAACGCTATACCAGGTTTGTATCCATCCTTGATAAGTAACCGCGCCAGTGGCGGTTCCTGTTCCCGTATTCGATCCATTGAACTGTATGGCTGACGTATTGGGGGTTACCTGCGCGTAGTTTTGATATTCCACGTAAAGGAACGCCGTCACTGGTGTCGCCCCGGGCGGAAGCGTGACCGTCAGTGGATTGCCGCAATTACCGCTGACCATGGTGTAATCCAGTCCAACCCCCTGCGCCAACAGTTCTTGGTTCTCGGAATTAGGACTGGGTTGGCTAAGTGGGCAGTTGGTATAGGAGACTTGGGCTAAACCTAAAGATACCATTCCCAAATAAAAGACGAGGGAAACAACTAACACAATATTCCGGGAACTTATAACGTTTATAGTTAGGAAAGCGAAAACCGTTTTTAATCTTGCCGATAACTTTTTCAGGTTATCCATTTCGAACTCCGCTCGTTCTTAATCTTTAGAACGTTTTAAGAACCGCCCCATACATTAAAAAGGCGGTTCAGCTCTTCCCTGACGATCCGTTCCTACCGTCGTCAATCCTCGCGTGTAGTGAAGTGTCGTAAATGGTGACGTTGGCAAAAACGTCAATCTTTGCGCAACCCGACTTATCGATATGGGGCTCATGAAATAAAATTATTTTTAGTAAAAGACATAATTTTTTTAGTAAAAACTTTAACCTTTCAACATCAATTTTTAACGATTTATCAAAGTTACATTGGTAAAGATTCAGTAAAGGTTGTTTCGTTGTTACAAAAAGAAACCGGTTCAAGCTGGTATGAATGCCACAAAATGTTCTTAATTTGGAGTATTTGAATGATATGGAACTATTACCTGAATTTTTTCTTAAATCGTTTTCAGTTTGGCGTTTTTAATCCACAACGTCAAATTCTATAAAGGTAATTTGAGCTGGAACCGTACGCGTCTGGTTTAAATGCGGGAAAAATTTCCGGCGGGGGCGTCCGTGTTGAGGCGGTGGTGATCAACCACTCTGGCTAATAATATTTAATAAACGATTCGTTTAGTTAATTAACTCAAAAGGAGGGGTTGGTTCTTTAGGAAAGGAAAACTACAGTGATATTATCGAACGACTAGTATCTTGCAGACCTGTCTGCCGGCATTGCCACCGTTTACATCCGTGAGTTCCACCACACCGAAGTAGATGCCGGAAGCAACCCCGCTCATGTCAATCGTGACAGTATTAGTGTTTAAGTCTCCCCGCTTGATTTTGGAGACCAACAGCTCTCCCGCCACGTCATAGACCCAAACTTTAAGGGTATAAGGACTAGAGGAATTCATCACGAATGTGGTTTTGGTCGACCCTTTGGTCAATACATTGGGTTGAGCCGTCACTTTCCCATTCGCGAAAGATTGATTCCCTTCCTGCACCAAAATGCCCTTGGTTATGACAACGTCATTTCCTTTGCCGTCCTGCCAGTGTATCTCGACCTCATAGTCACCATTTGAAACGACCGCACCGCTATCGTTCTTTCCGTCCCAGATCAAATCCATTCCCGTGTCCGTGGTGATGTGCACCAGGTTTGTACCGCCCGTTGTCGGCGTTCCGCTGATAGTAGGACTGATCACGCTGGTCGAAAGCGTAACGTTGGAGAGTGAAATGTTGTTCGGGTCATCCACGTAGGAAGTTAGGTGACGGACGATCTCGCCAGCTTCATTATATATATAAACCTGTACCTTCGCCAAGGATCGGCTGACAGTCACCATCTGGGTTACGCTAGTCACCACGCCGAACGGATCAACGTTATCAACCTTCACGTAATAATCTCCGTTCGTGACTGGGTCCCCCGCATTGTTTGTTCCGTCCCAAGTCGCGATTTGCGTGCCTTTATATTCGATATACACCTGTCCATGCAGGCTAGTGATGGTCGGGGTAGCGAAAATTGAGAAGTTCGTGATTTCTTCGGATAATCTCTGAACCCATATCTCTTTGATCAGTTCCCCTGCCTCGTTGTAGACCCCGATATGCACCGTGTAGGCCGTCGCCATGGTCACATACACGAAGGTTGTCTTGGGTGTGGTCAAGCCCGCGTACATCAGGGAGGCGTTATTGTTCAATACCGTGCCCTGAGGGACGAAAGATGATACAAGTGCTTGGTAAGTGAAGGTATAGATCCCTGGTGTGAGCGAAGGGAAAGTCCACACCAACGCCCCAGTTGACGTCGTTACAGGAGTTCCTCCAGCAGGAACCGGTCCAAAACTCACAAAGCTAAGATAGTTAGGCAAAATGTCGGTCACCGCGACCGAGTTGGCCGTTCCGGTCGTATCGTCCAGTGTGATGGTATAGGTCAAGGTATCGCCAGCCTTGGCCACCGTTTCCGATACTGTTTTGGCGATATTGACGTTAGGTGTCGGAGTGAATGTAAAGGTCGGCGTGTAGGTGTTTGTCGGGGAACTGGTATTGGTGAATGTAGCGGTGTTCGTAGCGGTGTCGGTTGATGTCGCGGTGTTCGTTTTAGTTGGAGTGTTCGTTGGGGTATTTGTTACTGAAGGTGAATTGGTGTTGGTCGGGGTGTTGGTGGGTGTGCTTGTCAGGGTGACAGTAAAAGTGTTAGTGGGGGTATTGGTCGGAGTCCGAGTATTGGTCACAGTGGCTGTATTGGTTGGGGTGTTGGTATCAGTGATCGTATTGGTATTGGTGGGAGTGTTCGTCGCGGTATTGGTATTAAGTGAGGTATTTGTAGGTGTGTTGGTCGGTGTATTCGTATTGGTGACCGTAAAGGTATTGGTGGGAGTATTGGTCACGGTCGGTGTATTGGTATTGGTTGGGGTATTTGTCGGAGTATTGGTATTAGTGACAGTATTAGTATTGGTCGGTGTATTGGTGGGTGTGGGGGTATTTGTATTCGTCGGGGTATTCGTAGGAGTATTTGTGTTTGTAACAGTATTGGTATTGGTGGGTGTATTCGTTGGGGTTGGTGTATCCGTAGGAGTCGGGGTATTGGTAGGTGTATTAGTCGGAGGAGTTGTCCCAGTATTGGTGTTGGTCGGAGTGGGTGTTTTAGTATTGGTGTTGGTCGGGGTATTGGTGGGGGTCGGCGTATTGGTGTTAGTTGGTGTGTCAGTGGGGGTGTTGGTCGGGGTTTTAGTATTGGTATTGGTGGGTGTATTGGTCGGGGTCGGAGTATTGGTATTCGTCGGGGTGTTAGTTGGGGTATTGGTGTTGGTAGGTGTATCTGTATTGGTGGGAGTGTTGGTCGGGGTGGGAGTATTGGTATTCGTTGGGGTATTGGTAGGGGTATTGGTCGGTGTTTTGGTATTGGTATTCGTGGGCGTATTGGTTGGGGTCGGAGTGTCGGTATTGGTCGGGGTGTTAGTGGGGGTATTGGTAGGTGTAGGAGTATCGGTGTTAGTCGGAGTATTAGTAGGTGTAGGAGTGTCTGTATTGGTAGGTGTATTGGTTGGTGTATTAGTTGGGGTCGGTGTATCCGTATTGGTCGGGGTGTTGGTGGGGGTCACCACACAATTGCCGTCCCATTCAAAAGATTTGAACAGATCATCAGGACACCCGTAATCACTGATCCCAACCAATCCGGTCGTATAGGTGGAATCCGAGAACGTTACGCTATAGCTGTAGGTACCCATGGCATGGCCTACAGATACGATGAATTTGTTACCAGTGACAATCAGCTGAAGCCAAGTCGGGCAGCTGCACAACGCGCTATTGGTGGGAAGGTCGACCGTTTGGGTCGAGATGATATTTCTAGATGAAGTTCCAGCTGGGCCATATACGTTGAAAATTAACATGCTATCGCTATTGGCGCAGTTATCGCCATCCCATTGCACCTCATATCCCGTTCCAGTGCTGGCGTTCACATCCCACATAACACCGCCATTATTCGGACTCTGATGTTGGCCTGTTTGACAGAACTGAACGGTCATGGTTCCCGGACCGCTGGCGACTTGTGTGTTCAACAACTGGTTATTCACATCCAAGCAATTGGTATAAGCCCCTCCCACGAACGATACACCATTCGTTCCTTGGGCCCAGGTTCCTTGTTGCGGAGGACTTTGACCGACCATCCAACCCGGAGGAGCGCCATTGAAAGTTGAACCGTTCGCGAAGTTATAGGTCACGGCGCATTGGGTTACAGGATTGCAAATATATTGAGCGATAAGAGCCTGCTGCCAATAGGTGCTTTTTTGGGGATTCGCGGCTAAATTCATCCCCCATTCAAAACTTTGCCCATTGTTCCCGAACGCGCTCTCCGGAGGATTATAATCCCTCACGATCTCATGTTTATTGGCGTTAGAACCGTTGTCACAGTTCAAAGCCCCTGGAGCCCCACTCCATAGGGTTGGACTTCCCCACCAAGGTCCATAATCCCCCGCGTAAGAAGGTCCCGAACCCCAAGCTTCAATTTGATCCTCAAACTGATCCGGAGTGCCCGTGCAGTACTCTGCGCCTCCAAGGGCGGAAAAACGGGTTTTATAGGTTCCGCAACTTAAACCCAGGCATGACCAATTCATTTGAGTGTCATAAGGAGGTATGCCATAAGCGACTTGTCCATTTTCCTCATAATGCCAAGCGCTTTCTCCATCAGCGATGGCGACAACGTTGTTCGTGGTCTCCGCCGGGTTCGTGTAAAGGACCATTACCCCGATTCCTTGGCATGAATCACTATTGGCGGATGTATTCACCGTATAAGCCGTCTGACTCCCACTACCCCCTCCGGCTGTAAATACACCCCCACTCACCGGATAACGAACGCTGTACCAAGTTTGTGTCCAACCAGCGTAGGTTACCGCGCCTGTAGAGGTTCCTGGACCGGTCGAAGCCCCTCCAAAAACCACCGCGTTTGTTTTAGGAGTGACTTGAGAAAAGACGTTGTATTCAACATAAAGGAAAGCGGTCACCGGCGTAGCGCCTGGCGGGAGTATCACGGTCAATGGAGTTCCGCAATTATTACTCACCATGGTGTAATCCAAGCCGGTTCCTTGGGCCAAAAGTTCCTGATTCTCGGAATATGCGCTTGGTTGGGTTTGGGCGCAATTGGAATAACTGATCCCGTTCGAGATATAAGTCGGCATGGGCATCGGAGTGTTGGTAATAGTAGGCGTCGCCGTCGGCGGCCCCGGCGTATTGGTGGGACCGCATCCCGGTTCTTGCGCCGTGGTGGTGCCGTAAGGGACTGTGGATTCAACCACATCGCAACCATTTATGGGGCCTACATCGGTAACATTCCCTCTCGCGTCAGTGATCTGAAAATAAAAAGGTCCCTCGGTATTATTGAAGTTGGTTCCAGGAATGCTCCAAAACTCGTTATCACCCACATTATTACCCAAGGATAACGCTGTAGGGTAAGTAGCACCGCCATCCACACTTAAGTTGATTCCGACGATAGGAAAAAGATAATCCATGAACTGGATCTCGGTATAAAAAGGGCTACAACCCGACTTCCATTCGTACGTTATATTTCCAGTAGGATTATTGCCTCCGACATTCAGCAAGCTCATTGGGCAAGGCACAAAGCTATAAACGATATTCCGCAATCCAGCGGGAGCGCCGCCCGTCAACGCGCTCCATGCGGCAGGCCCAAGGTCAAGTTGGTGGGCTGAACTACTGCAAGTACCGCAACGGTCAACGACCATCAAAGTTACGGAAAAACCCTCTACTGTATTGGAGACAGCGGCGCAAGCTCCGCACGCCATCCCGCTTTGATAGTCATGTGAAAGATTGTCGTCGATCGCCGCGTACATATTCGGGTCGTACATTCCCGCCTTGAAACCACAAGCGCCAGTGCCCGGCGCTAAAGGTCCATAGGTCGAAGCTATCGAGTTATATTGTGTTGGCGGATCGGTTGGGCAGTACTTGGAAGAACCAACAATTTGACTTTGTGAAACGCAGGGGAGGAGAAGTAAAAAAAGGGTAAAGAAATACCCGCGAAGTATCAGGAAATGACTTCGAAAAGATGGATCAATTTCTGCCCTATATCTGGCGTCCATATTCCCCTTTTCTTGGACAACTTCATGATTAAAAACGATTTCCGTTCTTAACCCAATTAACCTACCAGCGGGTCGTTGATGTCGTGAAACTAGTGTCTGCCCTTTTCTTCTTATAGTTAGATTACCTCAATCCCATCAATTTTTTCATGCTATTTAGCTTATTTTGGCCTAAAAAAGCGCTTTTGTTTTAACGATAATCATCACTGCTTTTTCGTTTTACTAAAATCAGTGGTTTAAACTAGAAAATTATTTTTTATTTCTTCCCCTCTCAATGTCCCATTTTAAATAATCCAAATTATATTTTCCCACGAACTATGTCTCCAAAAGTTGGGATAGAAATGTGCTATCCCTGCGTTCTTTGACTAAACACAACCAAGAGTAGAGGCTTAGCCATCAACGAGTGATTTCGCTCTAATCCGATCAAACATTTAAGTCGTTTGGTGGATCGATTCTATTTGATGTTAGTGTTTGATTCGGTTGTACTGAAAGCGGTTTTGAAAGCCGTTCTGCTACTTAATTTCTAGGTCAGAAATAATTCGTCACTTCTCCCAGGCTATTTCTTTCCAATCCGGAGCTTTCATCCCTAATTTTAAAAGACACTCCGTGAAATCCTTTGGCGGGGGCGCGATAAAACTCTTCTTGATACCGGTTTTTGGATGTTTGAAAGTTAACCGGAAAGCGTGAAGCATCTGTCGATCAGCCAGACCCGAATCATCCCCATAAAGTTTATCCCCGAGAATGGGATGTTTGATGAAGTTCATATGCACCCTTATCTGATGGGTACGACCTGTCTCAAGCTTGAGCAGGAGCAGGCTGGTTCCGGATGAGACCTTGAGTGGCCGGAAATGGGTGACCGCGTTCCTGCCGCTTTCGGCTTGAACTGACATTTTCTTTCGGGAGTGGACATGTCGCCCGATCGCCGCGTCCACCAAACCGTTTTCGTCCAACCGCCCCTTGACGATGCCAAGGTATTCACGGCTCAGGCTTCTATCTTTCAATTGTTTCACCAATCCCCGATAGGCGATATCGGACTTGGCGGCGACCAATAAACCGGTCGTGTTCTTATCCAGGCGATGGACCAGACCAGGTCTTTGTACGCCTCCCACCCCCGATATATCGGGACAGTGGGCCACCAGGGCGTTGATCAAGGTCTTATCCGGATTCCCCGCGCCTGGGTGGACCACCAACCCCATTGGTTTGTTGATGACTAATAGATCCTTATCCTCGTAAATCACGTCCAGTTCTATGGCTTGCGCCTCGATATCGGTTTTCTGGACCGGTGGAACTGTGACCTTGAATCGCTGACCTTCCTTGACCAAAAAACTCGGCTTCAAGACCCTGGTTTGAAATTCAGGAACGACCCATCCTTTCTCGATCAATTCACGGATCCTGGTCCTGGAAATATCAAGGAGCACCATGGATAAAAAAAGATCCAATCGTTTCCCCGCTTGTTCGAAAGGAACGGTCAAAAGGGTTTCTTGTGGTTTGGAAGAGGATGTTTTCATACTGTGAGGATATTACAATCAGCGGTGCCGAGGGGCTTTAATCTTTCTATTATTCTCCCAGATCCAAAACATGGCGGTCAAAGCCAGTAGAACCATGATCCCGCTAACCGCCTGGGAAGCGGAATTGAAGATGACCAGGTACCGTTTATCCCAATCCCTCCGCCAAAACTCGATGACATAACGAAGGATACCGTAAGTAAAACCATACAAGGAAAAAGTCAGCCATGGATATTTAAGGGTCCAACGACGGGCATAAAGCAGTGAAAAGAACAAACCCAGGTCGCCGTACAACTCCCATAGTTGGGTCGGAAGATGTGGGATATTGTCCCCGATCCCTGGAAAGATGATGCCATGGGCATGGTCTTCGATCCCATAACAGCATCCGTTCAAAAAGCAGCCGATCCTACCGATAGCGTGCCCTAGAAGGATATAAGGCGCGACCAGATCATAAAAATAAGCCATAGGCCATTTTTCCGACTTGAGCCAAAAATATCCCGCCAAGGCCGCCCCAAAAAGGCCCCCAAAGAAAACCAACCCGCCTTGCCATAATTTGAAGGCGTCCAGCCAATGTCCGTTCTCGAATTCCTGATGGTTCTCCAGCACATAGAATAACCGGGCTCCCACTATGGAACAGATGATGACCCACATCCCCAGATCGAATGTTTTTTGAAAACAAACATCCGGAGCGATTTTAATCTTCGGGGCGATGTATTTCCCCGCGTCCTTGGCGAATAGGGTGATGCTCAACCCCAGCGCCACGGCCAGACATAACCCATAGGAATAAAAATGAAGGGGGCCCCAGGATTGACCAAAAACCAGGAAGGGGCCGATGGAGAAAAGAACTGGGTACATTCAAAACCTCTTGTAAGAGTCTCTTTTTTTGAACCAGGATAAAAGGATCAACAAGGTCAGGCCTATCGTAATGGAGGAATCGGCCAAATTAAAGATGTACCAATGATATTGGTAATACCTGGCATCGATGAAATCAACGACCTTTCGGTAGAAGATCCGATCGATGAAATTGCCCACCGCTCCCCCCCAGATCAATCCCAACGCCATCCTAATCAAGGTTTCCTTTAGGGGAATGAACCGTTGATAGGAATAGACCACGATCCCCGCCGCCAAGGTAATGGCGATGAATAAAGGTATGCGAACCCAAGCGCTCAGATCCGCCAGAAAACCAAAGGCCGCTCCAGGGTTCTGGATATAGGTGATATATAAAAAATGCGGGATGACCGTGATCGAATCCTCCGGTCGGCAATACCTCATCACCAAATACTTGGAGACTTGGTCCAAAACAACGACCAAAAGGGAGAGTAATCGGATCATGGCTTCTTTTTCAGGAGATTCCCGAAAAGGAACTCGTAGAGAAGGAGGAACAGACCCACCGTGATGCAGGAATCGGCCACGTTGAAGATATACCACTGGTATTCGTGATAGCGCATATCGATGAAGTCGATGACCTTACCGTAAAGCAGACGGTCGATGAAATTACCCAAAGCCCCTCCCCAGACCAGACCCAGGGCTATTCGAGAAAGATATCGGCCCGGCGGGATGAACAATTGGTACATATAGACGATAAAACCTGCCGCGGTCGTGACCGCGACGAAAAAGGGTATCCGAACGACCGTTTCCATGTTGGCCATGAACCCAAAAGCGGTTCCCGGGTTCTGGATATAGGTGAAATAGAGCAGGTCGGGATAAAGTGGAACGGACTGGTTGAGTGTCAAATTATGCAGGACGAGTATTTTGGTCGTTTGGTCCAAGGCCAAAACCAGCATGGAAACACCCAGAAGGATCATGCGGGAGAGCCGCCGATTCCGGGGCTCGATTTTTTGACGATGGGTCCACAGCGATGGCAAAGGTCCGTGAGTTCCTTATCCATCTGGTCGGGCATGTAATAATTCCAACAGCGGGCGCATTTTTGCCCGTTCGACCGCCGGACCATGATCTTAAGTTTCAATCGGGCCTCTTCCGCGACCAACGCTTCGGAAGGAGCGGCCCCTTCCTTCAATTCGACATTCGAGACCAGGAAATAATATCGGAGATTCTCCAGATGTTTCCCCAGGACCGCCCGAAGCTTTTCATCCCCCACGTAAAGTTCCACTTCAGCTTCCAGCGAACTCCCGATGGTCTTGGCCTGTCGAAGGCTTTCCAGGGATTTGGATACGGCTTTCTTTGCCGAGAAGATCCAGTCCCATTCCTCCATCAACACCACGTCTAACTTGGCATCCACTGTAGGCCAAGCCGCCATAAAAACGCTCTTTTCCTCGGGGCTTTTAAAAGACCCGGGTAAAGCCTGCCAGATCTCTTCTGCCGTGAAAGACAGAATGGGCGCTACCGCCACCACACAGCTTTTCAGGATGTCATACAAGACGGTTTGCGCGGCCCGCCTATCGGGGGAGTCTGCCTGGAAGGTGTAGAGGCGGTCCTTGAGGATATCGAAATAACCGGCGCTCAAGCCGACTGAAAAGAAGGAATCCAACTGGTGAAAAACCTTGGTGAATTGGAATTGATCATAGGCCGCCGTTATTCCAGCCAGGGTTTTCTGGGCTTCCATCCTGGCCCAGCGATCCAAGGGCAAGTAACTGCTTTCAGGAACCCGGTTAGTCGCCGGATCGAAATCCGACAGGTTGCCCAAAATGAACCGGAAAGTGTTCCGGATACGCCGGTAGGCCTCGGACATCCGGGTCAGCATCTCCTCGCTGATGCCCACGTCCTCCGTATAATCTTCCGAAGCGACCCAAAGGCGTAACACGTCAGCGCCGTATTTTTTGACCATCTCCATGGGGTCGATGACATTCCCCGCGCTTTTATGCATGGCTTTGCCCTCGCCATCCAGCACCCAACCGTGGGTCAATACGGCTTTGAACGGGGCTTTTCCCTTTAAGGCAACCCCAGTCCAAAGGGCGTGTTGGAACCATCCCCGGTGTTGGTCCCCTCCTTCTAGATAGAGGTCAGCAGGCCAGGAGAGTTCTTGGCGGGTTTCCAGGACCGCCATATGGGAGACGCCCGATTCGAACCACACATCCAAGATGTCCTCTTCCTTGATGAATTCCTTAGAGCCGCAGGAACATTGATAACCCTTGGGTAGGACATCTTCCGCCACATGTTTGAACCAGCCATCCAATCCTTCCGAACCGATCAGTGAAAGAACGGCTTGGATGACCCTGTCGTCGATAATGGTCTTTCCGCAGGGTTTGCAGTAAATGGCGGTGATGGGCACTCCCCAGGAACGCTGACGGGATATACACCAATCGGCCCTGCCTTCCACCATGTTATGGATGCGGTCCCTGCCCCAGGCCGGTATCCATCCATTGTTCTTACCGATCATTTCGATCTCCGCCAGGGCTTTCTTTCTCAAGTCCTGGTGGTCCAACGCGATGAACCATTGGGCTGTGGCCCGGAAGATGATGGGATTCTTCGACCTCCAGCAGTGGGGATAGCTATGAGTGAGGGTCTGGACCGATAAAAGTCGCCCCAATCCCTTGAGTTTTTCAACGATCTTGGCGTTCGCGTCCCAAACCGAGACTCCCTCGAATTCCGGAAAACGGGAGTCATACTTCCCTTCCTCGTTGACCGGCGAGTAAATGGGCAGGTTATATTTCAGGCCGATCTCATAGTCCTCTCGGCCATGACCTGGGGCTGTATGCACCAAACCCGTACCCGTATCAGCCGTAACATGGGGTCCCACCATCACCAATGAATCCTGGTCCAAGAATGGATGCCGGGCCAAGGCCATGTCCAACGCCTGGCCTCGGACTTCTTCCAATATTTGGGGGTCTTTCCATCCGCAAGCCTGCGCCACCTGGGGCAATAGCACCTTGGCCAGGATATAAAAGGAAGAATCCACCTTCACCGTGACATACTCGAAATCGGGATGGACCGCGATGCCCAGGTTGGCCGGCAGGGTCCAAGGAGTCGTGGTCCAGATAAGGAAAGAAAGGTCCGCTCGGGGGGTCTTGGGGAACACACCCTCTGGAAGTTTTTTAACAGGAAAAGCCACTGTCACCGAGAGGGAGTCATGATCGGCGTATTCGACCTCTGCCTCGGCCAGGGCGGTCTTGCAGACTGGGCACCAATGGATAGGGCGTAAACGCCTTTCCACATAACCCTTGGCCAGCATGGTATTGAACGCCTTGACGATCTCCATCTCATAGACCGGGTCCATGGTCATATAGGGATCCTGGAAATATCCCAGGACTCCCAACCGTTTGAATTCATCCCTTTGGCGGTTCAAGAATTTTTCAGCGTATTTTCGGCATTCCTGGCGGATGTGGACCTTGGCGATGGTCTTGGCTTTCGGTCCCAAATGCTCCATGACCTTATGCTCAATGGGCATCCCATGGCAGTCCCACCCCGGCACATAAGGGGTATCGAAACCCTTCAGGGCGTGATATTTGACGATGATGTCTTTCAGGATCTTGTTAAGGGCCGTTCCCATATGGATATCGCCGTTGGCGAAAGGAGGTCCGTCGTGAAGGATATATTTGGTCGCGCCGGGCTTTTGAAAGGCCTTTTGGTGGAAACCCAACGATTCCCAGAGCTTGAGCCTTTCAGGCTCGGTCTGCGGGAGATTGGCCTTCATGGGAAAGGACGTTTGGGTGATGTTGAGGGTTGATTTGTAATCGGCCATTTTCAGTCCAAAAACGCGGAATTAAGACCGAAAGCTTATCAAATGCGTAAAGAAATGTTTAGTGTTTTTATGGTGTTACCGCAAAAATCAACCCGGCAAGAACGGCTTAACCCTGGACCCTAAGGACGCTATTGTCGCCGCCCAACGTATCGTGGACCCGTTCGGGGCAGGCCGGATCGGGGATCCACTCCACGTCATTCAGAACGAACTTGTAATGATAAACACCCGGGATCAGGGCGATGATGAATTGGAAAGTCCCGTCCGGCTGGCGGATCATGGCATCCACATCTTTGTCCCAGTTGTTGAAGTTGCCAACCAGCGAGACCTTGGAAAGTTCCCGGGTCGGGCGGTAATTCAAGGTGACCTTGATCGGCGGATCGAAGGCGACGACCTTATCGCGCCCCTCCGATTTGGCCTGGTACAGACTACTGTCGGCCTTTTGGATCAGTTCTTCCTCGCTCGCGGCGTCCACCGGGAAAGTGGCGACTCCCGCCGATATGGTGAGCTTTCCCGCCAGGGACTGGCCTGAATGTTCAAATGGGGTCGAGGCGATCTTTTCCCGGATCCGTTCGGCCATCTCAAAAGCGCGTTTTCGGCTGGTTTCGGGCAGGATCAGGACCATTTCTTCCCCGCCATAACGGGCTACGATATCCACCTCACGGGCTTCATTCCGGAGTATTTCGGCGATCTTTTTCAAGACCTCATTGCCGGCCGGATGCCCATTAGTATCGTTATATCTTTTGAAATGGTCGATATCGAACAGGATCAAGGAAAGCAAACGGTGATAACGTTCCGCGCGGACTCTTTCCTCTTTTAAGCGCTCAAGGAAATAGCCGAAATTGTACAGCCCGGTCAATCGGTCGGTAATGGCGATCTGCCTGGTCCTCTCATATAGAAGGGCGTATTCGATGGCCATCACGTCCTGGTTGAACCCGTCCTCCTCCTTGAGCCTCATGGAACTCTCAAAGAACACCAACCCCAGCCGATTCAATAACATGGAAACCTGGTCCAGGGCGTCGTTGAAGGACAGCACCCCACCCTGGTTATCCTGACGCTGCGCCTCGCCGATCTTTTCCTTCAGTATCTCCCTCACGATATCTCTCATCAGGAAAAGGAAAAGGACCATCTCGGTCGGACTAAGGTTATTCTCGGTCTGGAGGGTCTTCAGGTTGGAAACGATGGGTTTGAGGATCGAATCAACCGCCTGTTCGGCGCTCCCTTTCTTCGCCACCAGGGTGACCAGGTTCATCAGGATATTCTTGATCTCCTCGAAAACACGGGAATCGGGACGGAACTCCCCCATTCGGGACACAAGGTTCTTGATCGAGGACTGCCATTGGTCCTTGAGCCGGCCGTCCTTGTCCTGTAAAAAAAGTTTTAAAGATTCCATCATTGTCTTGATCCTTCGATCGTTGGAGGTTTAGGGGGTTTCTTTTTTCCCGGGAAAAGGTTGGGCCTTGGTTATTTTCTCAGGATGTTCTCGTAAAGTTCCAAATACTTCTTGGCCGAAGCGTCCCAGGAGAAATCCTGTTTCATGGCCCGCTCGACGAGCTCGGTCCAGAGTTTCGGCTGGTGGTAAGCCTCGATCGACCGTCGGACAGCCGCCAATAGCTCATCGCCCCGGTAATTGTCGAATACGAAACCCGTTCCCTTTTTACCATCCAAGGATAGGTTCTCGACCGTATCGGATAAACCACCCGTCTTGCGCACCAGCGGGATGGAGCCGTACTTCATGGCGATCATCTGTTCCAGGCCGCAGGGTTCGGTGCGGGAAGGCACCAAAGTGATGTCGCTACCGGCGAAGAACAACCGAGACAGACGGTCATCATCCTTGAGGGTCACGGAGAATTTCTGCGGATTCTTATCTTGGACTTCTTTGAAAAGGGATTGGTACCGGTTCTCTCCCGTTCCCAAAATGACGTATTGGGCGTCAAGGGCCAAAAGCTCCGGGATGATCCCGGCGATCAAGTCCATCCCCTTCCGGTCCGTCAGTTCGGTAACCAGAGCGATGACCGGGGTCTGTTGATCGAACTTAAGGTCCAGTTCCTTCAATAGTTTGAGCTTGGACTCTATCTTTTTCTGATGGTTCTTGGCCGTGTATTGTCCCGGAATCTGTTTATCGGTAGCAGGGTTCCATTCGGAGTAATCGATACCGTTCACGATCCCGTAAAGGTCCCTGGCCCGGGACTGTAGGACCCCCTGCAAACCGTGGCCAAATTCGTCGGTCTGGATCTCCTGGGCATAACGTTCCGAAACCGTATTCAGGGCGTCCGAATAGACCAGCCCCGCTTTCAGGTAATTGACCTGGTCGTAAAATTCCAATTTTTCATGCTGGAATTCCTCCCAACCCACACCGGTCATAGGAAGCACATATTTGGGGAATAGGCCCTGGTAGGCCATATTATGAACGGTGAAAAGGGTTCGGATCCTTTCGTAAGTGGGTATCTCCCGGTAAAGGGTCTTCAAATAGACCCCCAACAACCCCGTCTGCCAGTCGTTCAAGTGTATAAGGTTCGGGAACCAATGGATGGCCTTGAGCATCTCCAGGACCGCCCGGCAAAAGAAGGCGTATCTTTCAGCGTTGTCCTGGTAATCACCCTCGGGGGAACCGTACAAACCGTCCCGGTCGAAATAATGGTCGTTATTGATGAAATAGACCTTGCCGTGGGTATCGCCCAAGCGCGCGGAAAGGATATCGGCGTTCAGGTCCCCCATTCCCATGGGAACCGGCATGCCTTTGACCTCCATTTTCATCCCATATTTCTCCGGCGAAATGCTCCGGTACCTGGGCAGTACCACCGCCACCTCGCACCCTTGGGTCATCAGAGCTGGCGGCAGGAACCCGGCCGTATCGGCCAATTCACCGGTCTTGACGAAAGGGGACACCTCGGAAGCCACGATGAGGATCTTTTTCTTCAAAGACCCATTCGTTTTCGGATTCCGGGAGAAGAGATTGTTCGTCCAATTGATCGGAGCCATGAGGAACCTTTATCCTTGATACAAGAGCCGACAAACGGCTTTAGAAGGGCTGTTATTTATTGAAAACGGCATTATAGGTTTCAAAACAGGGGTGTCAAGGCAAGCGGGTCAAAGGGCCAATAGAATATAGGCAGAAGCCTTAAAAACAGTCACCCCTTCCCGACCTCCCTTGAGACGTTCGAGAAGACCGGGAAGGGGCGTGGATCAAGGTACTAAAGGGCCGAAAACGGTTTTAGACCCCTAGGGTGAAACCGTTCCAAACCGATATTATTTCTTCTTTGAGACCAGTGAAGCGTAGAGATCGCGGGTTTTCTCCGCGATAGATGTCCAGCTGAAATATTGCTCGACCCTTTTTCGCCCGTTCTCGCCATACCGAACCGCCATGGCTGGGTCTTTCAATAATTTTTTCACGGCCTCCGCTATCTCAGCTGGTTTCCCTGGCTCCACCAAATAACCCGTCTCGCCAGGGACGACCACTTCCAGGATCCCCCCCACCGCCGAAGCGACGACCGGGGTCCGGCAGGCCATGGCTTCCAGGTTGATAATCCCGAAAGGCTCATAAATGGACGGGCAGATGAAAGCCCGCGCCGAGCTGTACATTTGGATGACTTCCTCTTCCTTGAGCATCTTGCGGATCCAAAGGATATTCTTCTTGGTGCTGGCCTTTTTGGTCATCAATTCCTCGTACTCCTTGGTGTCCCCGCCGCCCGCGCAGAGGACGACCTGGCAGGGGATCTGGTCCGCGGCGTCGATCAGGTGCTCGATGCCCTTTTGAGGGGTCGTTCGCCCCACATAAAGGACGAAATCATCCTGGATCTGGTACTCTTTTTTCAGCCCCTCGTTCAGGGGCGTCTTGACGTACTTATTCAGGTCGATGCCGTTATGGATCACGGTCACCCTGTCCTCGGGAACGTTGAAATGCTTGAGGATGTCCGCTTTCATGTCCTTCGAGACGGCCACGATCTTATCCGCTGACTCGATGGAGATCCTCTCGATCCATGAACTCAGTTGATAGCCTCCCGCTCCCAGCTGTTGGTCCTTCCAGGGGCGCAGCGGCTCCAGGCTGTGGCAGGTCAGGACGAAGGGGACCTGGTAAAGGAGCTTGGCCAGTAGCCCGGCGAAATGGGCGTACCAGGTGTGGGTATGGATCACGTCCGAATCGAAATCATCCGAAAGGGACGCCATGTTCACCGACATGGTCTCCAGGACCGCCGAGAATTTCTGCTTGTCCTTCAGGCTTTCCCAGGGTTTGTAGCCCTTGGCCTTGCGGTGGGGTTCGGTGACATCTTGTTCCCCGAAACACCTCACGTCCACATCCATGAGTTTCATGAGCTCTTGGGATAGATACTTGATATGGATGCCCGCTCCCCCATAGATATGAGGCGGATATTCCTTGGTGACCAAAGTGACTTTCATGGTTACTTCTCCTTGAAGAATTGAACCGCGAGGGGTCGAGGCTACCGGCCCTCCGCGGTTTTAGGTCCAGCGTCTGCTTGGAAAGCTCCGGTTCAATGCCCCGGGGTACGGATATAGGCGTCGATGATGGATTCCCAGCCGCGCTTCCTGGCCAATCCATCGATCACCGCGTGGTAAGCCTGGTCATAAGTAGGACCGGCGTAAACCTTGGGCGCGATCACTTCCTGGAAAAGACGGGACATCTGCCGGCGGGCCAGGATGTCGCTCTTCTTCCCCGCCTGCTCCTGGAAATCGAAGAACAGTTTCCCGTTCTCTTCCGCTTGCGCCGAAGCCAGCCCCTTCCCAAGTTTCAAGGTCTTGCCCGGCTCCAGACGAAAGATCTGGACCTGTTCCTGGGAGGGGTCGAGAAGGACGTAATTCTCCCGTCCCTTCCACTGGTAGGTCTTCCCGGTGATCATTTCCACCGCCAGGTAAGGCTCATTCGAACCGATCCCCAGTTTTTCCACCGGCACCGTGATCCGGGAGGTCTGGGTGCCGCTCAAGTTGAAGTTGACGGTGGTCAAGAGGATATTCTCCCCGCTGGGATCGGTCTTGACGAAGGCGAGGATATGCTCGTTGGTCGAGGGACAGAATTGGATGTTATCGAAATAATGCAGGGCCGGGTTCTCATGGCGGATACGGTTGACGACCGAGATATAGTCCTTGATGTTCCCAGGCCTGTCCCAATCCCAGACCTTGAGCTCGTATTTTTCCGAGTTGATGTAGGTCTCAGCCCCCGGGTTCGCGCCGTTCTCGCAAAGCTCATAATTGCTGGCAATGCCGTAGGCGGGCGACAGGGTGGCGGCCAGGGCCAGACGCATCTTGAAGGCGGGCCTTCCCCCTTTTTGGAGTACCTCCGGCAGGATGTCCGGGGTATTGGCGAAGAAATTCATCCGGAGGAAATCCTTCACGTAGCTGGACGTCAAACGGTCCATGTACTCGATCATTTCGTTCTTCGTGTTGCGCCAGGTGAAGTAGTTATAGGACTGGGAGAAACCCAGTTTGGCCAGCAGTTCCAGGCGTTCGTAATAGGTGAAAGCTTCCGACAGGAAGAACAGGTCGGGGCATTCCTTCTTCAATTCAGGGATGACCCAGTGCCAGAAGTCATCGGGCTTGGTGTGGGGATTGTCGATCCGGAAGATGGTCACACCCTGTTTGATCCAGAATGAGAAGATATTCTTGAGTTCGTCCCACATTTTCTCCCGGTCGGGCGGATAGAAATTCAGGAAGACCGTATCCTCGTATTTTTTCGGGGGATTTTCGGCGTACTTGATGCTCCCATCGGGATTGTGGAAGAACCAGTCCGGATGTTCCTTCAGCCAGGGATGGTCGTAGGAACAGGTCAGGGCCATGTCCATGGCGATGCGGATGCCCATCTTATCCGCTTTTTTCACGAACTTCCGGAAGTCGTCCAAGGTGCCCAGCTCGGGATGGATAGCGGTGTGCCCGCCTGTCTCGTCCCCGATGGACCAAACGCAACCCGGGTCCCCTGGTCTGGCCCAAAGGGTGTTGTTCGGACCCTTGCGGTTGGTATGACCGATCGGATGGATCGGGGCTAAGTAGATGACATCGAAACCCATCCACTTGATCTCGTCCAGGCGGTTCTCGCAATCCTTGAAAGTTCCGCTCTTTCCAGGGATCTTGCCCTGGGACCGGGGGAAGATCTCATACCAGGCGCCGAAACGGGCCACTTCCGGCTCCACGAACACTTCCAAAACCTTGCCATATTCGATCGTTTGGGATGGTTTATCGGGGGAAACAGCCTCAACGGTGTACTCGAAAGTGCCGGTCTTGCCGAAACGAACGCTCCGTTGGTACCGGGATAAGGGGCCGGACCAATCCACGGACTTCATGGGGGAATTTTTCCAGGCCTTCTCCCCCTTCTTCCGGAACTTGAGGGAAACCTTGAGCGGGTCTTCCGTTGTCAGGTCGGCCTGGACCAGGAAGTCCCGGTCGGCTTCGGTCTTGGCGGGATAGAGACCGCCATCCACCTCTGGGAATACTTGCTTGATGAGGATCGGGTTTTTGGAACGGGATGGTTTCATTTCGAATTCCTGGAAAATGATTTGGAACGGATCTGAAAGATCTTTCAGGCAAAGAACAAGGCCAGAACGCGGGGCATTATATCCAAAAAGGTTTTGCCGTTAAAGCCAATCCCGGTGGATAAGGGTCACGGCAAGTCCCAACGTTTTTCAAGGTTTTGGGGTTCGATAGTCTTCTTTTCTTGGAGGGATTTTTCCAGCAGGTCCCTGACGATCAAGCCCGTATTCCTTTTGGATTTGATCTTCCGGAACAATTCGTACCCATCACCGCCCTCAGCCAAAAAGTCGTTCACCGCAACCTTATACCTTTGGCGGTCCTTCAATTTCTCGTCCCCCACCAGGACAACCGTCGTCCCATCGACGGCCTGGACCTTCAAGCCGGAGATCTGCAGGAAATCGCCCTTCCCTTTTTGGGCCAGGGAAGCCTCGATGGCTTTGCGGATGACCCAACCTGGGGAATCCAACATCACCACTTCCTCCTCAACCGGGCAAAGTTCATATAGTTTTTCCCGGGTCAACGGTCCGGCCGGCAGGTCCTCCCGGATGGAGTGGCTGTTCAACAAGGCGATCTGAGCGGCCCCTTCCGATCGCATGGCGTCCGCCGCGATCTGGCCCATCAAGCTGTCTCCCTGGTCGTTCATGGGGATCGGCCCGGTCAGGTTCGCGAGGGTTTCATCCAGGGGCTTGGCTTTCAAGTGGCCCCGGTATCGCTCCAACAAGGCCGTCATCTTGGGGTCCTCGGGCAGGTCGGACGTGATGGGGATCAACTGGTATTTATAATCCGAGACCCAGTACTCCTCTTTCTTGGTCTTGGGGTCCCTTTGGCTGTCCAGGGTCAGGTCCAAACGTCCCAGATAGAGTCCCTGGGATCCGGCCTGGACGATGATGGGACCGGCGATGGCGCCGTCCTTGTTCTTCTCCACGACCGGCTCGGTCAAAAGGGTGTGGCTGTAGCCCCCCACGATGACATGCAGGAAGGTGTTGTCCTTGGCGAACTTCTTGTCCTCATCCAGTCCCAACTGGCTCAAGGCGATGAAAACGTCCGCGTCCTTCTTCAGGATGGAATGGAGCCCCTTGGCGGCCGCTCCCGCCGGATTGAAGATCAAACCCGAGACGTTCTCCCGCCGGGTCAGACTGGGGGTTTCCGGATTGCTGTAGCCGATGATCCCGATCCTCACCCCCGCGTAGCGCAGGACATAGGCCTTCATGAAATTCTGGGAATTACCCCGCACCACGATATTGGCCGACACCCAGGGTATGCGGAATTTCTTGTTGAACTCGACCAGCGCCTTCTTGCCGTAGTCGAAGTCATGGATGCCCAAGGCCACGGCGTCATATTGCATCAGTTGGTAAGCCGCGCAATCCGCCTCGCCCTTGGTGAGGGAGGAAAGGGCCGTGCCCGTGAACAGGTCCCCGCTGTCCACCAGGATGACCTTCTTGGGTCCCGCTTCCTGGCGGATCTTCTCGATGAGGGCCATCCGGCGAGTAACGCCCCCGACCGGCTTGGTCGAGTCGTTGACCTGCAGGGGGTCCAACTGGCCGTGGTGGTCGTTGGTGAAAAGGATGGTGAACTGGACCTCGCGCGCCGAGGAAGCGGGGGGTAAAACCAGTAATGACGCCAGGATATAAAGGGCCGGGATCAGGGAACGGTAAAAGGAATGGGAACGGCGGGAGCCTATCGGCATGCCGGTTTAAAAATCACTGACGGCGTCTTGCTCGGTCTTCAGTATGTGGAAGAGGCCTGGAAGTTCCAGGAGATCGAATACCTTGTAAATATCCGTGCTGACGTTGGCGATCTTGATGTCCCCATGGTTCTTGCGTACATCCTTGATGATGCTCATCAGTACGCCGAATCCCGCGCTGGAGATATAAGTGAGCTTCTTCATGTTCAGGACGATCTTATACTGCTTTTTCTTGAACAACTCCTGGAGGATGGCCTCGAACTCCCCGACCGTGTTGATATCCAACACGCCCTCGATATCGACAACGGTGACAGACGTATTGGACATAGCCGCTCTTGAGGCAAGCACCAAACGTTCCATCAATGACCCTCCCTATTAGTCCGCGAATATTTCAAATAAAACGATCTTTTGCCGTCCCGCAGGTCCCAAGTGGATCGCGGGATATCTATCAACCTAAAAACCTCAAACCCCCTGAGGGGACTCGGTTACCAGCGCTTCCACGAACATCTTGGGATCAAAGGGTACCAGATCATCCAACCCTTCACCGACCCCGATGAACCTGACGGGCAGTTTCAACTGATCGCATAAGGCGACCACCATCCCGCCCTTGGCGGTCCCATCCAGCTTGGTCAGGACCAACCCGGTCAATTCCATTTCCCGGTTGAATTCCCTGGCCTGATTCAAAGCATTCTGCCCCGTGTTGGCGTCTAAAACCAGCCACTTTTCCTTTTTTATACCAGGGGCCGACTTTTCAGAAACCCGGACGATCTTTTGGAGTTCCTCCATTAAATTCGAACGATTATGAAGTCTGCCGGCGGTATCCACGATGAAACAATTGAACCCGTTGGAAAGCCCTGATTTTAACGCATCAAATACCACCGAAGAGGGGGATGCCCCATGAGCTCCCCGAACGATCTCTACTTTAGCACGTCCCGCCCATTCCGTCAGCTGTTCTTCTGCCGCCGCCCTAAAGGTATCCCCCGCCGCCAATAGCACTTTTCTTCCCTCGCCGGAAAATCGGACCGCTAATTTGCCGGCGGTCGTGGTCTTTCCCGCTCCATTGACCCCCGCCAGAAGGATGACGGCCGGGTCGGCCAGTTTCCAGGGTTCCGGATCCAGGGCGAGCCTTATATAGAGGGCTTCCCTCAAACATCGTCGCAAGGTCTCGGGGTCATTCTTACCTTCTTGTCGGACCCTTTCCTGAAGGTCCTGGACGACCGCCTTGGCCGTTTCCACTCCCAGATCTGCGGAGATCAGGTGTTCTTCCCAGGCCTTGGCCGATTCCCCCGACAAGGGGGTTCCTTTATGGAGAAGGGAACCCAGGTTCTCCGTCAATTTTTCCGCGGACTTCCTCAATCCGTTCTTGATCTGGTCGAAAAATCCCATGGTTCAATCCGTTCCTGGCCGGACCGCGAGGGAAACTGCCCTGGCGATCTCGTACGGTTTCACCGAATCGCATCGGTGGTCACGGCCTCGAAAGACCCGGTTGCGATGGACCGGCAAGGGGCCCCAACGGCTTGGATCGCTGGGCCCGAAGATGGCGAAGACCCTGGTGACCAGGGCACAGGCGTGCATGATACCGCTATCCCCGCAGACCAAGAGGGAAAATCGTTTGGCCGCTTCCAGGATGGTTAGAAGGTCGGAAGAGGGTAAATAAACCAACCCCTGAATGTTCCGGCTGGATCTTTTGAAATCCTCCAGTTCCCTCTCCTCGCCCAGTCCGTGGACCACCACCAGCTTGACCTTCTTCTTGCCCAATAATCCCGCCAGTTCAACGTAGCGGTCCGGTTCCCAGCGGTTGTCCTTTTTCCCCAGGGTCGGATGAAGGCCCACCACCAGGTCTTTCCCTTGGACGCCCATTTCCTTATAGAACCCGCTGACTTCGGTTTCAATAGGGGCCGGGGCGGATGGCGGCTTGAATGATCTTTTTTCCAACTTCGTCCCAGGGAACACCCTGGCCGCCAGGGCCAGGCTCTTGGCGCTCTCATGGACCTTCTCAGCCTTTGGGCTCACGCCCCAGTTGAAGACCTGACGGGAAAGTTCCTTGGCCCATGCCTCATCCCAGAAGCCCACCCGGCGGGGACTTCGGGAAGCGACCGCCATCAGGGCGGAGGAAGTGGAAAATGGATAGGAGTGGAAGTCGACCACGGCGTCGTAACATCCCGCCAAAAGGTCGACCCAAAGGAAGAGACGGCCCAGAAGATGGTTATGGAAAACCTTCACGCGGGCTTTGGGAAAAAAGAATTTGGCGAAAGGCGCGTTGCGTTTCCCCGCCACGATGGTCAATTGGCAGTCGGGTCCGGTCTGGGTCTCCAGGTTCCTCATCGCCTGCAGGGACAGGACAAAATCGCCCAAGCGGTCCGGTCTCAAGACCAGGATGGATCGATAAGCGGAAGGATTGGTATTTGCGTCAGGAAGTTTGCTTAAAAAAACCAGGACGGACGACCAGAAAAGACGTTGAAAGGATTTTTCGGCCCAGGAAAGGATCCGGCGGATCAAGAAACCGTGGTTTCTTCAGCCCGGTTCTCCTTGAACTTGGTGGAGATGACCTTGGAAATTCCCGACTCCTGCATGGTCACCCCGTAGATGATATCGCCGGTCTCCATACTGACCTTGTTGTGGGTGATCATGACGAACTGGGTCCTCTTGCTGAATTCCTTCAAAAGATGGGTGAAACGCCCGACGTTCACGTCGTCGAGCGGCGCGTCGATCTCGTCCAACAAACAGAAGGGGCTGGGCTTCACCATGAAGAGCGCGAACAAAAGGGCGATGGCCGTCAGGGCTTTCTCGCCGCCCGACAACAAGGAAACGGATTGGAGCCGTTTGCCCGGGGGCCGGGCCACGATCTCGATGCCCGATTCCAGCACATCCCCCTCGTCGATGAGGATCAGTTCGGCCCGTCCTCCCTCGAAAAGCCTTTGGAAGATATCCTTGAAATTCTCCTGCACGGTGGTGAAGGTGGAGGTGAAGAGTTCCTTGGAGGTCAAGTTGATCTTGTTGATGGCCGCTTCCAGGTCGGCCTTGGCTTTCAGCAGGTCTTCCTGCTGTTCGGAAAGGAACTGGTAGCGCTGGGACAGCTCGTCGTACTCTTCCATGGCGACCATGTTGACCAGGCCCAGCCGGTCGATCTTCGCCTTCAACTCGATGCTTTCCTTCTCGGCGGCTTCGCCGTCGAAATCCTCGGTCAAGGCCACGGGCGGGTTGTCCAGGTCGACCTTGTATTCCACCTGGAGCTTCTCCTCGATGTTGCGGTTCTCCACGTTGATCTGGGCCTCCTGGACCTCGAACGCGTGGTATTCCTTCTGGACTTCCTCGAACTTGCCCCGGGCCTGGTGCACCTTCTCGACCTTGGCCTCGGTCTCGGACGCGATCCCTTCCCTCTTCTCGACCACCGCCTGGACCTTTTTGTCCGCTTCCAGCCGGTCCTGGGAAAGGGTCCCGGCCTTGACTTCCAGATCGGTCAGGTCCAGGGATAACTGCTGTTCTTCCTTCTCCAGCCTCTCATTTTCCTCTTTTTTCTGGGCGACCGATTGGGTCAGTTGGTCCTGCTCGGACTGGTAGCGGTCGGCTTCTTCCTTCGAACGGGCGGCCATCTCGTCCAGGGAGGACAGTTCCATCTCCACCTGCATGACCTGCTTAGCGGTCTCTTCCCTCTGGGTCTGCAGGGCTTGCAGGACCCTGCGGGCTTCCTGGATCTCTTCCTGGGTCAATTGCTGGGCCTGCTCGCTTTGGGACAGAAGGCGGGCCAGTTCGCCCACCCGGCTCTTGTCGGCGTTCCAGTGGTTCTCCAGGTCGGTCTTTTCCTTCTCGACCCTGGCGCTTTCGGCGCCCAGGCGTTCCAAGGTGGCCTCTTGCTGGGAGATCTCTTTTTCCAGTTCGGCCAGATGGATCTTCAACTGCTGGCGGCGGCCTTCGGCGGCCAAAAGAGCGTCTTCCGTGTCTTTCCGGGACTTTTTCAGTTCGGAGATCTTATCCTCGGATTGCTGGAGCTCGGCTTCCAAAGCCTTCATGTGGTCGGACAATTCGGTCATTTCCCTATGGCGTCCCAAGAGGGACACGCCGGAGGCGGCCGATCCGGCCTTCCAGACTCCCTGGGGCCCGATGCGGTCCCCGTCCTTGGTCACGAAACGAAGACGCGGATATTGCCCGCTCAACCTTTCGGCCGCGGACCAATCCTGCGCCAGGATATCCTCGCCCAAAAGGTAGCGGACGACCGGTTCCACAGAGGGTTCGTATTTCAGGAAGGATTGGACGGTCCCTTCCGCGCCGGCTTCGGTCAAGACCTGGGGCGGGACCTGGAAGGCTTCCCGGTTCGCCAGCTCATCCAGGATCAAAAGGGATACTTTGCCCTGTCCCTCGGACTTCAACAGGTCGATGACCTTGGTGGCCACCGCGCGGTTCTCGACGACGAGGGATTGCAATTGGCTTCCCAGCAGGTTCTCCACGGCGCTTTCATGGGCCTGTTCCACCGAGATCAGGTCGCCGACCACGCCCCGAACTTCCTGCCACATCAGGGGCTCGTTGAGCTTGGCCTGGAGCACCGTCTTGACGCCCGAGTCATAACCCGTGAGCTTGTTCTGCAATTCTTCCAGTACCCCGAACCGGGAGCGGGCTTCGGAGAAAGTATTGTTCAAACGCTTGAGGGACTCGTTGGTCTCCTCGATCTGTCCCTCGATCTGCGAAAGGGAGGTCTGGCATCCCAGGATGGTCTCGTCGGCCTGGGCTTCCTCGGTCTGGGCTTTTTGTTTGCCTTCCCGGTCGGCGGCCAGCTTGTCCTCGGCGCCTTGGCGCTCGTTCTTGATCCTGTTCAATTCCTCCATTAGGTCCAGGACCCTCCGGGAGGTTTCCTCGTCCTGGCTCTTGAGCGAATCCAGGTCGGCTCTCATCTGGGCCGCCTTGGTCACCAGGTCCACCGCCGCGACGTTCTTGTTCTCCAGGTCCTGGTTCCGGGCCGACAGGTCGCCTTCCAGCGCCGCCAGTCTTTCTTTATACTCCGCCAGCTTCTGGTTCTTTTCCTGCCGTTGGGATTCCTTGTTCTGGATGGACTGCAGACGCTCGGCTATCCAGATCTTGAGCTGTTCGATACGGGCCAAGGACTCGATGGCCTGCTGGTCGTTTCGTTGTTTTTGGTCCGCCAGCATGCCCTTGTGGCGCCTGGCCCCGTCCATCCGGCCCTGGGTCACCTCGGCCTCGCTGGACACCTTGTAGGCCTGCTCCCGCACCCGTCCCAACTCTTCCTCTATCTCGGCCAGGATGGCCCTTTGGTGTTTCTCTTCCTGCTCCATCCGTCGGGTCTCGGCCTGCGCCTCGTCCAGGCGTTCCCGCACCTGGTCCATCTTTTGGTGCAGGTCCTTCAGTTTGTTCTTCAGTTTGACGGCCTTGTCCAAATGGATCTGGACCTGCAGTTTGCCCAGGTCCTCCTTGAACTTGCGGTACTTCTCGGCCTGCTTGGCCTGGCGTTCCAGGGTGGAGATCTGCCGCTTGAGCTCGGCGGTGATGTCGGCGATGCGCACCAGGTTCTGCTCGGTGGCTTCCAGCTTGCGCAGGGCCTCGACCTTGCGCGACTTGTACTTGGTGATGCCGGCGGCTTCCTCGAAGAGGGCCCGGCGCTCGACCGGCTTGGAGGTGACGATCTGGTCCATCTTGCCCTGCTCCATGATGGAGTAGGCGCTGATGCCAAGGCCCGTGCCCATGAAGAGTTCCCGGACATCCTTGAGCCTGGCGACGGTCTTGTTGATGAGGTATTCGGACTCGCCCGAACGGTAGACCCGGCGGGTGATGGAGACTTCGTTGAACTCCAGGGCCAGGGCCTTGTCCTCGTTGGAAAGGGTCAGGGTCACCTCGGCCATGCTGGCGGCCTTGCGCACGTCGGTGCCGTTGAAGATGACATCGGTCATCTCGGACGCCCTCAGGCCCTTGGCCGATTGCTCGCCCATGACCCAGCGGATGCTGTCCGAAACGTTGGTCTTGCCGCAGCCGTTCGGGCCTACGACCGCCGTGATGCCAGGTTCGAAATAGAGTTCGGTTTTTTCGGCGAAGGATTTAAAGCCGTGGATTTCTAGTTTTTTAAGGTACAAAAGCTTCTCCAAATGGTGATGGAAAGACTTCGCTTTGGAGGGCGTTGGAAAGGTGTAGAAAGCGGTCGAAAACGTAAGAACTTAACCGGCCGATTTGGCCCCGGCCCAAGCCGGGGACTGGCCGTGTACTTGCCTGGGGCAGACAGTTCATATCCAGGCAAGTGGCAGCCCGAAGGGCTGTCCCTCGACAAGTCACGTATTTCTTTGAGAATGTATCATTCCAACCGGTAGATGTCAAAATTAATCGCACTACAAAATATAGTGTTTCTGGAGTAATTAACGGAATAAAGCGAAACAACTTTTTGCCACCGATTAACACCGATAAACACAGATAAAATTTTTTAAAATCCAAAGATTTAAGATTTTTCACATCGGTGTTCATCTGTGTTCATCGGTGGCTAGTTTGGCCGTTTGTATGAAGTTTCTTAGTTGAATTCCAGCAGGCTGAGCGCCAGGTTGGTCCGGCGCAGACGGCTGGAGATCAGGCTCACCAAAGTGCAGAAGATCTCATAGGCCGCCTCTGGATTCTTCTTGAGGAATTTCTTGAAATCCTCACCCTTGATGATATGGACCGAGCCATCTTCCCGGCATTTGACCGTGGCCGAATAGGGGGCCTCGTCGAAGACGCTCATTTCACCGAAAATGGAACCGCGGGTCAGGTCGGCCAGGTACTTGGGTTTGGAACCAGGCTCCTTGCCCATCTTCAAGACCTCAGCCCGGCCAGTGATCATGATATGAAGGGTCCCGCCAACCTGCCCTTCCTGGATGATGATATCGCCCGCCTTGAAATTCTCGACCCTGCCTAATTTGAAGATCTGGCTTAGGACCTTGTCCTGCATCCCGTCGAATAGGCTGACTTCCCTTAAAAAGTCGGTATGCGCCGCTTCCTTACGAATCGCCATTACATCCTCCGGTCAATGTTGTGATAGAGAGGCTTGGATCAGTCTTCTTTTACCGACGAATCGATGGACGAACCTGCCTTGAAACGAACCCTGTCATCCCTTTCTTTTTTGGACTTCCAGAGAAGGTAATAGGTCCGAATAACGGAAAATAACAGCCCGGCTATACCTATTCCGAAAAGGAAATACGAAAGGGTGTGCTTGAACATTCCCCGACCCGCTATTCGTCAGCGGTCTCCGCGGGACGCTTGAAGTTGGCTTCCCAGACGGCCACGTATTGGTGCGGGGCGATGCGGCCTTTAAACTTCGTCTTGAGGATAGCCAACGCCTTCAGGTCCTCGGCTCTTAATTTATAAACGAAAGACATGGGCTGTCCCGCTGGCGGCTCATCCGGTCCCACCCTCAGCCAGACTTTTTTTCCTGATTGGCGGGCATAGACCTGCACCAGCATTTTGCTCTTCGGCGCGTTGAACGAGAAGCGGCGCCATTGAACGCCTTTCTCTCCAGGATAAAGCCCCTCTTCCTTGGTCATCTTGTAGCCCTTACGGTCCAAGCCGTTGAGGATCTGCTGGGATACCCAGGCCAACCTGGAAGTTTCATTCCCGCCCTTGGACTTGACCCATCCGCCGAAAATGACGTTGGGCTGAGGAACGGGCGGATGCCATTTATGGGTCGCTTCTTTTTTCTCTTTTGGCGCGGCTTCAGTCGGTGTGGTTTCAACCGCGGGCGTGGACATAGCGGGCAAGGTATTGGTCGGGGGAGGTTGGGTCGCGTCAGCGGCGGGAGCCGCGGTTCCAGGCGCTCCGGGCAAAGGCGGCATGGCCGGCTGGGCGGCGGCCGCGTTGTTAGAGGGAGGAGGGGCTACTTGGCCCTGGTCCGGCAAAGGGGGCATGGCGGGCGCGGCTCCAGAGGCGGCTGGTTGGGCGCTTTGGTCCGGCAAGGCTGGCATGGCTGGCGCCGCTCCGGCCGAGGCGGCTGGCTGACCGCTTTGGTCGGGCAAGGGCGGCATGGCGGGCGCCGCTCCGGCGGCGGCAGGTTGCGCGCTTTGGTCCGGCAAAGCTGGCAAGGCTGGTCCGGCCGCTGGGGCTTGAGCGGTCGTGTTACTTGGCAAGGGGGGCATGGCGCTGGGATTGGTTGCGGCAGTTTGGTCGCTGGGAAGGGCTGGCAGGGGCGGCATGTCCTGTGCGTAAACTGTTGCCGCGCCGATGAGCATGATCAACAACGCCAAAAATCGTTTCCCCATGCTAAACGCTCCTTGCCCTTATTAACTGCCCCAGCAGGCTGCTGAAAAATAAAAACAGTGCTACAAAGCAGCCTGTGGCCCCAAAGATTCCGCAGGAATCGTGGGGTTACTACAAATGTCGTCAGCTGAAAAAGTTTTGTCTTGGAACTTTTTCAGCAACTTGTCAGAAGGCCATCATTTTAACCTGATATTTATAAGCCTAAAGAAAAATATTTGGTTTGTAGGTTAAAACTTGGCGGTTATCAATGGTACTTGGCAAATCTCTGGAGGTAGTACCGGCTTTCCCTCCACGTAGGTCGTCGAAGCCGGAGGCGGGTATGGATTGGATAAAACGGACACACAGGCGATGGTGGTGGACCCTATGGCTATTCCCCCTAAAAAGGGCCAGAAATAATCCCCGCCCACATCGAAGCTTCTGCGGGTAAATAGGGATACCAACCCGGTCAATCCGAAACTTCCCAATGCCGTGAATGGCGTGGAGGATATGAAGACAACCTGAAAGTCCTCAGCCTGGTTTTCCTTATATTCGATCCCGTCCGGATCATAACCATAAGCCTGGCGTTCATATTCATAGGGCTTGGCGAAACCCCCTTTGACGTTCAGGTCCTCCTCGGGAATGATGACAGGTCCCATATCCTGCGCCATAAGTATAGAAGGCAACCCCGCGCCCAGAAGGGAGAGGATCAATAGTAGGTTTAAAACTCTTGAAAACATGGGGCTATTGTAATGGCCTCCCCAGGTAAGCGAAAGGGGGAAAGCTTTGAATGCAATCATTATTATTTTTTACGGTTTAATGATGTCATTGCGAGGCCCAGCCCCAATCGGGGCGTTTTGGGCCGTGGCAATCTCAGTTCATAAAAGCTGAGATCCCCACGTCGCAAATCGAGCCTATCGGCTCAGCTCCTCGGGATGACAACCTTTAAAAAATGGTGCCTGGTTTGATGAAGACCAGTTAACAGGGATTCCAATAACCCCTATTAGAAATCTAAAAAAAATTGCCCATTTCCAGTTTTAGCCGGGTGGTTATACTATCCCCGTTTAATACAATTTTGGTCCTGATATCGACCTCCATGGAGACCCTATGTTCAAAGTCAAAGTGAAGAACAATTACTGGGATGTGGTTCTCGGGAACTACCTGAATTATTTCGTCCCGCCCTTCGGTTATATCCTGCTCGGGCTGGTGGTCTACCTGTTCTGGCGGGTCGGCGGTCACGATCTGCTTCAACAAAAAATGTATTTCAAAGCGACCGTCCTTCTTCTGGACGACTTCCTGTTCGAATTGGTCCTTTTCCTTTTCATCTCTATGCTCATCGTCTTCGTCATGAAGCTTGGTGGACGCTTGAGGTTGGCCAACTTAGAGCATGAGCTGGAATTCACCGAGGAAGGCTATACCGGCCGAACCGCTGAGTCCGAATACAAAACCCTATCCAAGAACATCGCCCGGTTCGCCGAGACCCGCAAAAGGGTCCTTTGGTACAACAATAACAACGCCTTGGAGATCTATCCCAAATCCTGTTTCTCGACCGAGGAACTCCACAATCTCATCGCCTTCTTCAAGCCCAAGAGGTCCCTGTACTTGGAATGGGTCTGCAAATACGGGTTCCTCACCTTTTGGCTCCTGGTCGCTCTCCTGGCTTGGCTTTTGTTGTATCCCCGTTATTCCGTCATCCGAAACGCCGACCAGTTCACGGCCTTCTCGGCCGATAACCAAACGGTGGTCGAGGTCAACGATGTGGCCATGGGTCGGGTCGAGCGCCTCATCGATGAGATCCATCCTTTTCTCGCCTTCCTGGTGGGCCGGCCCGATATCGCCACGGCGAACGAGCACAACTTTTTCCTTCTCAAGGACGGGGCAGTGAAAACCCTGCCTCTATTGCGTTTGTACCGAAGCGAAGCCTACCTCAACGCCCTGGGGGATGATCTTTACTTGATCAGGGAAAAAGGCAATTCGGACTGTAAGAAATTCGGCGGGGACGATTTCCAAGTGGTGGATTGCAAGCAGATCGATGTTTACCAGAAGTCCTGCGAGGACACAGGCTACAAGAACCCCAAGTGGAAGAGATTCACCCGTTGGGACGAAGGGACGGAAGAGGAAGAAAACCCTGAAGCGGCCCAGAAATATACGGCCACCTTCAACCCAACCGCCAAACCGATACAGATCGAATGGGATAAACCGGCCATGACCGAACGGGCTACCGATCTGGAAACGAAATACAGCTGGAAATCATCCCTTGGCACCGGGGTGCTGATCGATATTTCGCCCACGCCCCAATACATCAGCCACGCTCAATACAAGGAGCTATTTCCAAAAGAAGCCCATCTTCCGATGGGCGATGAAGGGGGCAACCAATGAAAACATTCAAACGAACCTTATGGCTATTAGTCTTGTTCTTGGCTTTGGGAGTCCGTTCCGCCTTCGCCATGGGTGATTGGTATGAGGATTTCGGGCCTTACGCCGAGAACGAAAAACCGGCCCCTGTCACGCTGGAGCCTCTGGTGGCCCGCTCCCGCACGACCCTCGGGTGCAATACCTCCGCTGAGTACGGATTGAAGAACTCACCGGCGCAGTTCCTTCTCAAGATAGACGGTTCGCAGGATGACCAAAAGAAAAGCAAACTGGTCATTCAATTGACCCAGCCCGACCCCCTTCCCGACCTGAAATTGGAGATACCGGACGCGGCCGACGCCTATTCGGTCTATACCGCCGACCTGAACGGGGATGGGAAACCGGACTATATCATTTCTTATGTCCACATCACCCCAGACCAGGCCCAGGGCAAGGGCTCGGACGAGGATGAGGATAATTCTTACCAGGCCAATGGCCAGAACATCCTGTTTTTGATGTCATCGGGGAACGTCATGACCGCCTACAGCCTCAATAACTGTAATTTGGAAGAGGATGGCTTCGTTAAGGTCCCAGGTTCTGACCAGGTCCAATATGTCACCCTGAAGATCATCAAGAACCACGGCGTCAAACCGAAATACAAATACCATTCCCTGCTGTTCCTTCTCTTCCGCCCGGTGGTCTTTGATAAGACGGGCGAGGTGAAGCCGCCCGATACCCCGGAACCCCGGTTCCCTAAGTTCGTGTCCTTTTTCGAGAATTCGGATAGGAAGAATCACAAGGAAACGGCCCTTTTGACCGCGGATCAGAAGAAAGACCGGCTCGCCAAGAACCCGCTGGATATCACGAAGTTGAGCCCGGATGTTAAGGACAAGACCCCGGCCCCGAAGAAGAAAAAGAAGAAGAAACACAAGGTTAAATAAAGCGTTCTACAGCTAGTCCACAAAAGACGAAAAGATTTTGTTTCTAATCCGAAGCTTTGATTTGTGTTGAACCGAAGAGGTACCAAAAAAATGTCAAAAGGGCTTCTATGGGGGTTGGGACTTGGTTTAGTGATGGTTTGTTTTAATTATTTATACTATTTAAAGGTCTTCCCGAAATTAAAGATTAAAAAAATTAACCTGAGTTTAAAAGTATTTATAAACATTTTCGTTCTGATTCTTCCTTTTTTCCTTGCGAGTGAAATACGTAAAATATATTTTGATGGATATCCGTTAATGACTCTAAATAACTCCGACGGTAAATTATTTCTGTACTTATTTGGATTTTTGTACTGTGGGTCTGGGATAATCTTCGTTTTGCCTCAAGCCATAAGCGAAGCCAAAAAGAATAAAAACAAAAAAATCGCCTAAATTTTGGATATCACGAAGTTAAGCCCGGATGTTAAGGATAAGACCCCAGCCCCGAAGAAGAAAAAGAAGAAGAAACACAAGGCGAAATAATTTCAATCACACTTACAACTATCACCGAAAGATTTTCACCACACCCACCCAAACTTTCAACGATTCATATATTTCATTTAATTTTACAATTTATAATTTATTCCAAATTGGATCGGTAAATAAATGTAATAATCGTCCCATCTCACTTCTAATTCGAATTTACTTTGAACAAAAACATTAGATTCGTTGGATATTGGGCAAGCTATTCCTAAACCCGGTTCTATTTCATATTTCATAAATTGCATTGGATATTGTGTAATATTTGTTGTATTCCCATTTACCGTTTGTAACGCAGTTCCTCCAAAATTATCAAACGCAATTCCCAAACCCAACAATAAATATGGTTTTAAATTGAAACCCACATCCAAATTGTATTGGCCAACTACTTCTATCGGTATATGGGATTCCGGTGGGTATTGAATGGTTCCTATAACACTTCTTCCAGCGCCATATGCGTTTAATAATTTAAATGGGAAATTATAATATCCACATTCCAAACCTAATGTAAATTCAGGCGAGAAAGAACGACCAACAAGAAAATCAAATCCATAACCCAGGTTATTATCAACAACCTGTGCTACAGCCGGAGATATTCCTCCCTGTAATTGTAAAATAAAACCGTTACCATTTTCAGAGCCATAAGAAAGAGATTTCGTTGCGAGTATTAATACAAAAATTAAAATGATATTTTTCATCTTTTACCTTTCATATTAAAAACAGGCTCAAAATTCATTCATCAAGCCATTATTCTCCTTTTACATACCTAGATACGAAATAAAAAAATAACCTTCACTCGACATTTTTGGAATATCTACCAATCGCTATGATTCTACCTGCTCAACGAAACCCTTCATTTTTCCAAAATATTCATAAATCTAATTAGGTTTTCTGGACCATACCCTTGAAAATTCCTTTCCGGTGGGCACCCTGTCCTGTCCGGTGGCTGGAATATTAGGCGGGATCCTATCGGGCCACCGGGGGCCTCTATTGTGCCATCGTGCCATGGCACGATAGGCTGGCACAATGCCGGTAGTGGCACGATAAGCGGCGGTGGCACAATTAATCGCCGGTAACGAAAAACCCTTATTTCTCCCACTTACCAATTAAATTCACCGGCCCGGTATCGTGCCACATTGTGCCAACCCGGGCTTATTGTGCCATCCGCCGACGGACGATCGTGCCATGGTACGATTACTGGTATTGGCACGATGGCACGACCTTCATACATGGTGTTTACCGGCCATGTACCAAAACGACCCACCTTAATACAGCCTTCATACAGAGCATTTACCGCTTCATACATCCTTAATACATGGTGTTTACCGCTGTATACCGGCTTAATACATGGTGTATACAGCTTCATACATCCTTCATACAGGGTGTTTACCACCTTAATACATGGTTAATACATGGTATTTACCGGCCAAAATGGCCCATATACCGCTTAATACCAAAACCGGCGCCTGAGTCCTGTTACAGGACGAACTAGACCACCTACAGGACGGCTTGGGTCTTGTTTCAGGACGAGCCAGACCCCCTACTGGACGACCTGAGTCCTGCTACAGGACGGGCTAGACCACCTACAGGACAGCCTGAGTCCTGTTACAGGACGCTGGACCGCCTAAAACGCCTAGCGTTAGTTGGGGTAACACCTAGCGTTGACGGCTTAAACGCCTAGCGTTAGTGAAGGTAACGCCTAGCGTTTATTAACACCACCCGGTGTTTTGGGGGTTATCACCTGGTGTTAAAGACCCAATTTACAAAAAGGATAGTTGGGGAAATTTAAAGGTTTTGAGGAAGGTAGGTTAGGAAATCTCGGTTCGTCTTATGGGTATGGCTTTAAAGGCTTATTTATACTGAGATTGCCACGTCATAACCGCCCCGCTATTCGCGGGGCATTCCTCGCAATGACAACCGCAATAAAAACCCAAATTAAGCCCTCGGATTCACCTGCTCCAAGGTCTGTCGGGCGGCGTTCTTGGAGGTATGCTTATCATCCCTCATGCGTAAAAAACCATTGGATGCCTTGAAGACTAATGGGAAGAAGTCGTAAAACCCTAGAAATACCAGATTAACCAGTCCCTCGACCCAATTGCATCGCCCCTGTAAGGGAAATATACTAATCCAGGGTCGGGAAATGGTATCTTACCGGCGAGGTAATGCGATGAAGACATTTACAGCCTATGTGGAATTTGACGAAGAAACTAAACAGTACGTGGGGGTGGTTCCAGGTATGACCGGAGCCCACAGCCAGGGTAAGACTTTGGACGAACTGCAAAAGAACTTGAAGGAAGTCTTAGAGTTATGCCTTGAGGTGGACAAAGAGGGCGGCTCCGATTTGCCGCATTTTGTCGGTTTACAGCAGATCGAGGTAGGTGTGTGAGCAAGTTGCCCGTAGCGCCTTTTCGTACCTTGGACAGGGTGCTGAGAGCGGCGGGGTTTGAGGCTGTGAGGCAAAAAGGAAGCCATGTGTTTTACCGCAGGGCTTCCGATGGAAAAACAACCACCCTACCCAATCACGGAAAACAGGATATTGCCCGGCCCTTGATCCGGGAAATTTTAAGGGAAGCGGACATCACCCTGGAACAGTATTTGGAGTTGCTGGACAAGGTTTGAAAAACAAAAAAGCCCGGTTCCTTGAAAAGGAGCTGGGCTTTTTTTGTTATAAAAAGACGGCTAAACCAACATACCTCTTACGCCCTCGGATTAACCTGCTCCAAAGTCTGCCTGGCGGCGTTCTTGGAGGTCTGTTTCTCCGACTTCATGCGCTCGTTATTGTTCAAGATCCGTTTACGCATGCGCAGGGTCTGGGGGGTCACTTCCAGAAGCTCATCGTCCTGGATGTATTCCAGACATTGCTCCAACGAGAAGATGGTCGGCGGTTCCAAGGTCAAAGCCTCGTCCGAGGACTTACTTCTCATATTGGTCAAATGCTTGGTCTTGCAGGGGTTCACGGCGATGTCATTTTCTCTCGTGTGTTCCCCGACGATCATGCCCTCATAAACCTCGACGCGAGGACCCAGGAAGAACCGGCCCCGATCCGCCAATTGGAACATGCCATAAGCCGCGGTGGTGCCTGGCTCAAAAGCCACCAGCACGCCCCGACCCCGGCCCCCGATCTCGCCCTTATATTCCCCGTAACCGGCGAAAACGTGGTGAAGGATGCCCTCACCCTTGGTATCGGTCAAGAACTCGGTGCGGAAACCCATCAAACAACGGGATGGGATGAGGAACTCGATGCGGGTGGTCACGGACGACAAGGGAACCATGTTCTTCATCTCGCCCTTGCGCGACCCCAGCTTTTCCATGGCCACGCCCACACTGGTGTTCGGAACGTCGATGATGAGGTTCTCATAAGGCTCTTCCAGCTTGCCGTTCACTTCTTTATAGATGACATGGGGACGGGAAACCTGGAACTCAAAACCTTCCCGGCGCATGGTCTCGATCAAGATGCCCAAGTGCAGCTCACCCCGGCCTGAGACCTTGATGGCGTCCGGGCTGTCGGTGTCGGATATCTTCAACGTCAGGTTGGCTTCCGCTTCCCGATATAACCGCTCGCGCAAGTGGCGGGAAGTGACGAACTTCCCTTCTTTTCCGGCGAAGGGGCTGTTGTTGACCGAGAACACCATGGACATGGTGGGTTCGTCGATGGTGATGGGGGGCAGGGCTTCGGGCAATGAGGCGGCCGTGACCGTTTCCCCTATCTGAACGTCTTCCAGGCCGGCCAGAAGGATGATATCCCCCGCCGCCGCTTCCAGACATTCCACCTGCTTGATGCCCTGATAGGTGAAAAGCTTGGTGGCGTTGCTGTTGACCACCCGGCCGTCCAACTTGATGAGGGAAATGGGGTCGTTCAACTTGATGGTGCCCCGTTTGATGCGTCCGACGGCCATACGGCCCAAGTACTCGTTGTAGGAGGTTGTCGTGACCAGCATCTGGAAAGGCGATTCTGTGTCCACCTCGACCGGCTTGAAATGCTTCACGATGGTCTGGAAGAGGGGTTGCAGGTCGGTGCCGGGAGTATTCAGATCCATCGTGGCCTTGCCTTCTCGGGAAATGGCGTAAACGACCGGGTAGCTGATCTGGTGCTCGTTGGCGCCCAGGGCGATGAACAGGTCCAAAACGGCGTCCACGACCTCGTGGGGCCGGGCGTCCTGGCGGTCGATCTTGTTGATGACCACGATGGCGTCCAGGTTCTGTTCCAGGCTCTTACGTAGGACGAACTTGGTCTGGGGCAAGGGGCCTTCGGCGGCGTCCACCAGCAATAGGATGCCGTCTACCATCGAAAGGATACGTTCCACTTCCCCGCCGAAGTCGGCGTGACCGGGAGTATCGACGATGTTGATCTTGATGCCTTCCCAAACGACCGAAGCGTTCTTCGAGAAGATGGTGATGCCCCGTTCTTTCTCAAGGGCGTTGGAATCCATGACCCGCTCTTCCATGTGCTCATTGGCGCGGTAAACACCCGATTGCTTGAACAGGGCGTCCACGAGTGTGGTCTTGCCATGGTCGACGTGAGCGACGATGGCGATATTGCGTAAATCCTTACGAAAAGTCATTGCTTCCTCTTTAAAAAAGTCTGAATTTCACCACCAAGGCACCAAGGGCACCATGCCGACCTTCCATAAACCATATAACGAGGTCGGTATTGTACCGATTACCAATAATTCTTATGGTGAATCGGCACAAGAAAGATTTATTTTCAAAACCCTTCAAAACAAATGCCGATTGTCCTTTTGGGAGGCGAGAGTATACCCAAAAGGCTATGTAAAAGATAGGCTACATCAAGAATTTAAAAAGCCGGCAGGGGCGGGCCGTCATTATCCCTATTCCTATTGAAGTATTACGCCCCGCGTAATACCATTAATTGTGATTAAAACTTTCCGCGACAAAGACGTTGAGGCGCTCTTTCACGACAACGCTATCCCGCGTTTTAGAAATTTCGAGCGTGTGGCTCGGCGGAAGTTGCTTTATTTAAACGCGGCCAAGAGGCTTGAAGATTTACGGGTTCCGCCCGGAAATCAGTTGGAAGCTTTAAAAGGAGACCGGAAAGGTCAATACAGCATCCGCGTCAATGACCAATGGCGGGTTTGTTTTCGTTGGCACGACGGGGCAGTATTGGACGTCGAAATTGTTGATTACCATTGAGGTGAAACGATGAATACAAAAGTAAAGAAGTTGGAACCCATCCATCCCGGAGAAGTTCTTTTAAAGGAATTCATGAAGCCGATGGGCATCAGCATTAATCAATTGGCCCGTGACGTTATGGTTCCACCGAACCGGATAAGCGGTATCGTAAACAGCGGTCGTTCCATTACCGCTGACACGGCATTGCGGCTTGGGAAGTATTTTGGCGTTTCCCCGGAGACCTGGCTCAACCTGCAATCCGATTATGATCTTCGCCTAGCCCAACGCGCTGGTTGGTCAATGATAGAATCGCGCATTCACGCGCATACGGCTTAAATTCCATCTCTTTTTCCGCCACAACACCCCGGCTAGAATAAGGCTTGAAAATGCCCCTTCATACAAAACGTCAATATTATTTGACCATGTACCAATATATTAGGAACCTAAAGAGTCTTAAAATTAACATGCAAATTTCCGTAAACGATGGGGATTTTATTTTATTTAGCAGTCTTTTTATGGCTTTATTGTATGAAATTATGAATGGTATTCGTGATAACGATATGACGTATTACAAGAGATTTGGTTTTGATCGTATTGATCCTAAAGAAAGGAAAGTTTTAAAGGGCCTTAGAGATGCTGTTTTCCATTTTCCAGAAAACATCAATAAATCCATTGAACAAGAAGCAGCCATGAAACTTTTTTATAATAAGAGCGATAAATTCTTTAATTGGTTTGAAAAGATTCTATTCTATGAAGATGACTTGTTGGAAAATAAGGAAATTGAAGCTTTTAAAGAAAAACTAGAAAACAAAAGAGAGCCTGGTTCTAACGTAATTTTCAGAAATTCTTTTAGTCTGAAAATTCCAAACGAATGAAGAGGTAATAAAAGCAACAAGACATGTCACCTCGGAGGTTTAGGAGTGGTTGATTCCTCTTCAAATAAGATAATCGGATCACAATTCCTATTTATGTTCATCGTTGTTGTTTTAATGTTGGCGTGGGCGCTGTATCCATACAATCCATATGGCTATTACATTTTATTGCGTTGGGTGTGTTGTCCAATACTTGGTTTTATGTCATTTGGGGCAATAGAGAAAAACCAGAATTACTGGGCTTGGGTATTCGGAATATTCGCACTTATTTACAATCCGTTTTTCTTAGTCCATTTAGGAAAAGAAATCTGGTTTTCATTAAATATTATTACTATTGGGATTTTTTTATTTTTTGCTTTCTATAATAATTTTTTTAAGACCCCTCAATCCGCCAATTCTTCTGCTGAAAAATTTAAATTTACTAAAATTCCAGTATTTCCAAAATATGGTTTGGAAGAACGCGCTGTGCAAATTCTTATTAAACCTCTTGAGAATTACACACAAGACCTGGAATTTGAAAAAACAAAAAAATACTACGATGAGATTATAAATAAATATCAGAACCGAAAAGAACCGGGCTTCATGGAATTAGTCGCCAAAGCCATGGATAGAAAAGCTTTTACTCAGTCCCTTCTTCATCAACCGGAAGAGGCGCTTAAAACCTACGATGAAGTAATTATTAAATACTGGAATAGTGAACAACACGAATTATTGCTCTCGTGTTCACAGGCTCTATTAGGCAAAGCGCATCTTTTTGAAGAACTCGGCAGACACGAAGAAGAATTGAATACTTACGAACAATTAATTTCTAAGTACGAAGGCTACAAATCAAAAAGTTTAATGTCTACGGTAGCTCTTACTTTTAATTATCTAGGCAGAGCGTTATTTAAAACGAAACGAGGTGGGGAAGCATTAAAAGCTCACGAAAATGTGATTTCGAGATATGGATTTTTTAAAGATGACCAAATGGAGCTAAAAATCTGTGAGGCATTGTATTGCAAGGGAAAAATCTTTAATGAAATAGCCTTATATGAAGATGCCGAAAAAACCATTAATGATTTAATATTAAGATTTGGTGACTATTCCCAATGGTATTGGAGAAATTGGATTGTCCCCGCGGTATTAATTAAGGGTTTTGCTCAAATGGGTTTAAAACATTACGAAGATGCCATTAAAACATTTTCCTGGATGATAAAAAAATATTCTGGTCCCATAAGAGTGCATGAAAAAGAATTTCGTACCGCCTATTTAAACAAGGGGATTTCCCAAGCCATATTAGGCAAGCATTTAGATGCTATCGATACTTTTGAAGAATTAATAAACAAACAAATGTCTGACCGACGAGAAGAACCGGAATTATTAATTCTGATTGGGAATGCTTATTTGAATAAAGGCTTTTCTCAAATCCACGTTAAAAAAACAGAAGATGCTAAGAAAACATTTGAAGAAATACTTACAACCTTAGGTAATCGAAAAGAACCAGAATTCAAGAAATTGGTAAATCAAGCTCGTTCTTGGAAGGAGAAGGAGCGGTTACATGACGTTTTGCCTAAACTTGATTAAAGGTGGTAAAAAAATTGTTTGATATAGGCAGAGTTTCATTTTGGCTTTGTAACAAAATCGAGAATGGGGGTAATCGTGATTAATTATTTCGAGGAAAAACAACACCAAGTTATTCCTGATAAGCTTAATGCCTTTGGGATAGAAATATACAGTAGATATGGCAAAGCAGATGAAATTTGCGAGATGTTAAATTTTGTTAGTTTAGCTACAAACAAAAATGTTTCAAAATTTATAAAAAAAGTTTTTTACGATACTAAATCCAATTTTTGTGAAATTGAAACTGATGAATCTCTTATTGAAGGCGGCAAAGATGATTTGCTTTTATTGGAAATAGCAGAAAAAACTATTGGTCAATTTGAATGGCACGGTGTTGTTAAACATGGAGCCCCATTGAAAGAAAAATTTGAAGTCTGACATACCTCGCAAATTTGGCAGCGAATCCTTCTGAATTTGACATGTATATGAAAATAGCTTAGGGAAATAATTGAATTTTAGACCCACACCATGAAATACAGTGGGCTTAAAAAATAGGATTGTCCGGAAGTTTCACCGGTTTCGCCGTGTCATATACGTATCAAACTCCACCATGGTTTACCATGCTTGACCATCCTTTATCGCCGTTGACCGCCATTTCAAAAAGGGCCCTTTCCGCTTAGGTCGTAAAACCCTTGCAGACAAATGCCTTTAAAAAGATGCTGTGGACTATTAAATTTAACTAACGCTCGAACTTAGCCGGGGGAACGGCTTGGGATTCCTATCATGCATGCGGTCGCGGATTCGAGCCACGCCAATCCCCCCATTTACGACGGCCCATTCGATCTATTCCAGAACGGCTCCCTTATTGGCGCTGGTGACCATGCGGGCATAGCGTCCCAGCCAGCCCTTGGTGATCTTGGGGGCCGGTTGTTTCCAAGCGGCCTTTCGTTTCGCCAGTTCGGCGTCGTCCACCTTCAAGGTCAGCTTGCGGTTGGGGATATCGATCAATATTTTGTCGCCGTTCTTCACCAGCGCGATGGGCCCGCCCTCGGCGGCCTCGGGGCTGATATGGCCCAGACAAGTGCCGGAAGTTCCGCCGGAAAAACGCCCGTCGGTGATGAGCGCGACCTTCTTTCCCAAACCTTGCCCCTTGATCATAGAAGTGGGCGAGAGCATTTCGGGCATTCCCGGCCCGCCCTTGGGCCCCTCATAACGCAGGACCACCACGTTGCCTTCTTTCACTTCCCTCTTGGCCAAGGCGGCCAAACAATCGTCCTGGGAGTCGAACACCACGGCCGTTCCCTCGAAGGTCCAGCACTCCGGGTCCACCCCGGCGCTCTTGATGACAGCCCCATTGGGGGCCAGGTTGCCGAACAACACGGCCAATCCCCCATCCTTGCTGAAGGGCTTGTCGATAGTTCGGATGACGTTGCCATCCGGGCTCTTGGCGTTGGCGATGTTCTCACCCAGCGTCTTGCCCGTCACGGTGGGCCTGTTCAGGTTCAGCGAACCGGCCTTTTTGGATAATTCTTTCAGGATGGCGCTGATGCCGCCGGCCTTGTCCACGTCCTCCATATGAACGTCCATACGGGAGGGCGAGACCTTGCACAAACAAGGAGTGCGGGCCGAGATCTCATTGATGCGTTCCAGGGGATATTCCAGCCCCGCTTCGATGGCGATGGCCAGGGTGTGCAGGACGGTGTTGGTCGACCCGCCCATGGCCATGTCGAGCGCGAAGGCGTTATCCAGGGACTCCAGGGTCACGATGTCCCGGGGTTTGATGTCCTGACGGACCAGTTCCATGATGCGCTTGGCGGCCTGGGGTATCAGGGTTTCCCGAACCGGGTCCAGGGCCAGGATGGTACCGTTGCCCGGCAGGGCCAGACCCACGGCTTCCAGCAAACAGTTCATGGAGTTGGCGGTGAACATGCCGGAACATGAACCGCACGAAGGACAAGCCACGTCCTCCATCGCTTTCAATTGGGCCTCGGTCATCTGGCCCGCCTGGACTTTGCCTACACCCTCGAATAAGTGGATCAGGTCCAGTTTGGCGCCGTCTGCGCCTGTGCCAGCCGCCATGGGGCCCCCGGTCAGGAACAGAGTGGGGATATTGATACGGAGGGAGGCCATGATCATGCCGGGGGTGATCTTGTCGCAGTTGGAAAGACAGACCAGCCCGTCGAAGCAGTGGGCCTTGGCCATGGTCTCGACGGAATCGGCGATCAGCTCACGGCTGGCGAGGGAATAACGCATCCCCAGGTGGCCCATGGCGATACCGTCATCCACCGCGATGGTGTTGAACTCGAAGGGGACGCCGCCCGCCTCGCGGATGGCCTTCTTGACCTTCTCAGCCAGGGAATTCAACTTGATATGGCCCGGGACGATGTCCGTGTAAGAATTGCAAACGCCGATGAAGGGTTTCTTCATGTCCTCATCCGTGACGCCCGTGGCCTTTAATAGCCCCCGGTGTCCCGCTTTATCCAGACCCTTCTTGACCGTATCGGAAATCATGTTCAAATCCTCCTTAAGATGACCAGCCAAAAGACAATTTAGCCACAGATGTGCCGATTATTCATTTTAAAAAAACAATATTGAAACCGGTACTATACCGACCTCCATGAATGCTTTATGGAAGGTCGGCATGCATGGGATTAATGGGATTGATAAAAAGGAAAGTCGTTATTATCAAAACTTTTCAGATCACAAACAACTTAAATAATTATTAACCACAGATGTGCCGATTCTCAAAATAACGATAAAAAGGAAATCGGTACTATACCGACCTCTTAAATAGCTTTGTTGAAGGTCGGCATGGACACAGATATACACAGATGGTCGAAAAAGATTATTGAATCTAAAGAATTAAGTATCTGTGTTTATCTGTGTGTATCTGTGGCTAAAGAGTTTTTATTGGGGGTTTTCAGGAATGGGATCAGGGCTTTGAGAAAGCCCTCCGAGTTGTCCCTGAATACCGCGTGGCCGGCCTTCTCCACTACCGCCACCCGGCCTTCCAGGGCCTTTTTTATCCTCTCGAAGTCCTCTGGCGGGACATAAGCGCTGTCCCCTCCTTTGATAAAGAAGGCGGGGCATTTGACCTGAGCCAGAAGCTCGAAAATATCCTTTTCTCGGCCCAGCTTTTGGGTCTTGATGATGGCGGTCGTGGAGAAGTTCCAATCCCACCGGCCATCGGCGCCAGGCGAGAATTGACCCTTGAAGTAATCGAATTTGCGGACATCCCCCTCGGATATCTTCTTGATGTATTTCTCCAGGGCTTCCTCATTGGCGAAAGGAGCGGGGTATTTGGCAAAGCGTTCCTGATATTTCTTCCAGCCCTCCGGGTCAGCGGTGAGGGTTTGGTCGATGATGACGAGGGAAAGAACGTCTTTGGGAAATAGTACGGAAAAGAACAAGGCGTTGCGCCCCCCGGTGGAATGGCCGATCACATGGATGCCCGTATGCCCCAGGGCTCTGACGCAAGCGTCGATATCGCGAGCGTGATCCTCGGGAAAATAACCGTCCTCGGGCTTGTCGCTCTGGCCGTGACCTTTCATGTCGAAGGTGAAAATATGGAAGCCCATCTTCGCCAGGATATCGGGGACGCCTCCCCAGTCCTGGTTCTTGGCGGTCAAACCGTGGAGTAGATAAAGGATGGGGCCGGAGGAACCGAACTCATTGAAGAAGAAACGCCCGCGATCCGTTTGTAGGAATGGCAATCCATAACCTCCCAAGCATTCTTAACGATCACGACCTAATCATACTACCGACCTTTTTATTTTTCCTCCCTGCCCTTACAATGCGTGGCCATGGACAACAAACGGATAAACAAAAAAACAAAACACGACCCTTACGCGGCGTTCCGATTTTCCAACTACCGCTATTACACCCTGGGAAATTTCCTCTCGGTGCTTGGGCAACAAATGCTCAGAGTGGCAGTCAACCTTGAGGTTTATCGCCAAACTCATTCCCTCATGGCGTCGGGACTCATCGGTCTTTTCATATGGATACCCATCTTCCTGTTCATGCTCCCGGGCGGGATGGTCGCGGACCGTTACAACCGCAAGATTTTGGTTTTGGCTTGCAACCTTTTGTTCGCGCTTTGCGCCTTCGGCCTGTCCATGGCGGTCCATTTTTCCCAACCCGTGACCATCCTCTTCGCCTTCCTGTTCCTGGTCGGCGTCGCCCGCGCCTTCAGTGATCCCCCCAAGAACGCCTTGTTGCCCGAACTGGTACCCATGGAACATTTTTCCAACGCCATCACCTGGAACAGCAATATTTTCCAGTTCGCCTCGGTCGCCGGGCCAGCCTTGGGCGGCTTCCTTTATTCATGGATGGGTTTCTCGACGGTCTGCTGGATCGATGTTTTGATCGAGGTAGTGTTCTTTTTATTGATCCTGACCGTTAAACAATCGAAAACCAGTTATAAGCGGGAACCCATCAGTTTGAATTCCCTGCTCCAGGGCTTGCGGTTCGTCCGGGATACCAAGCTCATCCTGGCCACCATCACCATGGATCTTTTCGCGGTCATACTGGGCGGGGCAACGGCACTCTTCCCAGCCTTTGACGATAAGGTCCTCCACTGCGGGCCTACCGGGGTGGGGTTTCTGCAAACCGCTATCGCGGCTGGGGCTTTCACCACCTCTTTCCTGGTGGCCCATATCCCCATGAAAAGGGCCGGTATTTCCCTGCTTTGGGCCGTGGCGGGTTTCGGGATCGTGACCCTTTTATTCGGCCTGTCCCACTGGTACTGGTTCTCGCTTTTGATGATGTTCCTGGCCGGGGCCTTCGACAATATCAGCGTCATCGTGAGGCATACTTTGGTGCAGACCTTGACCCCCAATTCGATGCGGGGCCGCATCACCTCGGTCAGTTATATCTTCATCCATTCTTCCAATGAGCTGGGCGGGTTCGAGTCGGGGGCGGTGGCGGCTTGGCTGGGGCTGGTGCCTTCGGTCGTGGTGGGAGGGGTGGGCAGTATCCTGGTGGTCCTGGCGGTCATGGTCCTCTGGCCCCAGGTCGCCAAGTTGAAGAGCCTTCAAAAGCCTGTTTAATAAACTTAAATCTCATCTAACCACCAAGGGCACCAAGTTCACCAAGAAAATCTAAATTTTTCAAAAAGCTTTAATCTTTATCCACGGATTCATGGGACAAACTGAAAAAAAGTTTAAAAATTTCTCTATGTTTCAAATTGCCATTTATCTTTCTTGGTGCCCTTGGTGAACTTGGTGGTTCAAATGGCCTTATCTTTTTTCGATAAATCAGTGAAAAACCTGGCTTTCAGCATACCTTCCGCCCATTCACCCTCGGGCGTCGAATCCCAAACGATACCCCCGCCGATACCCAATTCCCCCCGACCTTTCTCAAGCAGGAATGTCCTTATGGGAATATTGAAGAACATGTCCTTGTTCGGCCGGATGTACCCAATGGCGCCCGTATAGATCTTTCGGTCCTCTTTTTCGATGTCCCGGATGATCTCCATGGCCCTGATCTTGGGCGCGCCTGTCACCGAACCGGAGGGGAATATGGCTTTGAATAGGTCGTAGACCTTGATGTTCTGGTCAATTTTGCCAGTCACGGTCGATGTCATCTGGAAGAGGGTCTTATAAGGGGTCACCTCATATATCTTGGGCGTTCGGATATCTTTCCCCAGTTTTCCCAGGTCATTCCTGAGCAGGTCCACGATCATGATGTTCTCGGCCCGGTTCTTCTCGTCGTTCCCGAATATCCGCCTGTTCATAAGATCGGACCATAAACCCTTTCCCCTTGGCCAGGTGCCCTTCATGGGTTTGGTGGTGATATGGCCTCCCTTCTTTTTCAGGAACATTTCGGGGGAAAGGGAAAGGATGGTTCGTTCGTCCGTCTCTATATAAGAGGCGTAGGGGACCGGTTGTTCGCGCAAAAGGGTCCGATATAGCTGAATGGGGTCGCCCCGGAAGCCGAAGCGCGTCTTGAGGCAATAGGTGATCTGGTAGACATCCCCCGCGGCGATGTAATCCCTGATACGGTTGATATTGGCGTCATATTCTTCCCGGGTCATGTTGATGCTTAGATCGGTGATATTAAGTGGGTCGGGGGAAGCTGGGGAGAGATCGAAGTTCTTGGCCGGTTGCTCATAACAGCCAAAATGGACCAGTGGAAAACCGCTGGCTTTCTTGAAGTCGAATTTAGGCTCGAAGGCATAACCCGCTTCGTAGGAAAGGAATCCCGCGACGGTCAGTCCCCGGTCGAGGGCCCTTTCCACCTCGTTGAAAGCGAATTTGAGTTTTTGAGGTTCATGGCAGGTAATGATTCGGGCGGGATGGTCGAACGCCAGACGTGACTTTTCGAACTGAAATTGAATTCTCAACCCGCCTCCCCATTGCGGTCATGTCTAACCATGTTTCTACACTAAAAAATCGCCAACCGACCTCGGACTCTTTCAGGAAAGCGAAGGATTTTCCGAAGAAGGCTGATTCACGTCCGTCGGGCGTTCGACCTTCGGCGTGGTCACAGCCGGTTTCTTGGCATGGGACTTTGAAGCCGGTTTTTTTGCAGCCTTTTTGGCTGGGGATGAAGCTTTGGAAGGACCCATCAATTTCTTGATCTCATTCAATAGTCTCTCGCCGTCCTTGCCGTGCTTTTTGATCTTGTTCACGAGCTTTTTCGCCTGTTTCAAAAGCTTCTTCTCTTTTTTATCCTTCATGTCAAACCTCCCCGAATATTAAAACTATTCCGCGCAAAGGTATTTAAAGTGTTGTGGAATGAACAAAAATTATACCCTTGTTTCGGCAAGGGCAATGTAAACAGTGGGGATTTACTTATTTATTTTTTATGAACAAAGCCCGGATTTCGCCCCTATTTTCCCAGCTCCCAGCGGAGGGCTGATTCCAGATCAGGATAGAGGAATTTGAACCCGGCCTTTTCCAATTTGGCCGGTTTGACCTGCTGGCCTTCCAGGAGAAGCGCTTCCCCCATCTCGCCCAGGAGCAATTTAACCATGAAGCCAGGCAAAGGAAAGAGGGTGGGCCAACCCAACACCTTCCCTAAAGTCTTGATGAAGGATTTGTTGGTGACCGAACCGGGGGCGGTAGCGTTGACCGGGCCGGAGATATCCCCCGCGTGGATCAAATAATGATAAAGACCCACCAGGTCCTCCATCGAAACCCAGCTCATCCATTGTTTTCCCGAGCCGATGGTACCTCCCACCCCTAAAAGGATAGGCGTGACCATCTTGGGCAAAGCTCCCCCGGCGGCGGATAACACGATACCGGTGCGAACATTCACCACCCTTATCCCAGCTTTCTTGGCCGGCTCGGCGGCCTTTTCCCAGGCCTGGCAGACGTCGGATAGGAATCCTTTTCCGGCGGGGCTTTCCTCCGTCAGGATCTCTTCCCCCCGATCGCCGTAAAAACCGATGGCGGAGGAAACGATGAATACCTTGGGCGGATGCTTCAGCTTGGCCAGGGTTTCCGCCAGGAAAGCCGTTCCTGCCACCCGGCTATCGAGGATCTGGGCTTTCCGTGCGGCCGTCCATCGCCCGGCCCCGATATTCTCCCCGGCCAGATGGATGACGGCGTCCACGCTTTCCAGAGATGTCTTGTCCAACTCGCCGCGGATAGGGTCCCAGAATATTTCCGAACTGCCAGGATGGGGGGCGTGACGCACCAGGGATATGACCTCATGGCCCGCGCAGGAAAGAAATGCCCTCAATTGGGAACCGACCATCCCCGAGGCCCCGGTCAGGACGATCTTCAAGGAACCATTCCTCGCGAAAGCCTGATACCGCATCAAATCGTTCTGGGTCCTGGTATGACGAAAAGTAAAAAGTCGTTCAAGAAGGCCCCTGATATATCCACCCGCGACCAGGTTCCCCAGGAATCCCAAAGGTGTGGCGTATTCGATATGATCGTCGATGAGGCTGGTGGTGTCCGACTCGGGAAGGAATTTATGGGTATGGACCCACTTGGCGAAAGGCCCCTGGACCTGCTCGTCGCAGAACTGCTTGCCTTCTATATAAGCGCTGTGGATGGCCACCCACTTGCGTCGAAAGGGGCCTTGCTGAAGTTCCATGACCATGCGGGCGCCGTCTTCCAGACCGCCCTTCTTCTCGAGGACCCTCACTTTTTGCCAGGAAGGGCTCAACCGCTCGAAGGTCCGGGAGCGATTATGCCAGTTGAATAGCGCTTTCACGGGAGCCGCGATCTGTGATCTTTTCTCGAATACCGGCATGGGGGTCCCGTCCTTATTTGTCGTCTGTGACCACTTTACCACTTTGCCTATTCATCGGCCTTAACTAAAAAACGCCCCCATGGGATTCCATAGAGGCGCTTATATTTAGCCGACTTTGAACGACATTTTACTGGATCAGTTCCCGGCGGCGGGAGTGGGACCATTGGTTCCCTGGTCTTTTCCCAAGACGCCCTTTTGCCCCAACATCTTCTTCATCTGCTCGTGATGTTGTTCCACGATGACTTCCAGTTTCGCCTCTTGCTCCGGTGTCAGGACAGCTTGGAATTGGTCCGTCAATTTTTTACGGATTTCCTGCATGGATTCCCGGTCCGTCTTTATTTTATCGACCAGGGGTTTTAACTCCTCGTCCTTCGCCCCGGCTTTCGACTTCGCCCGGAAATCATTCATATCGGTCAAGGTCTGTTGGCGCAAAGCGTTGATGGCGTCCTTTTGGGAATCCGCGATGGCTTGGATCTTCGCGACCTGCTCATCCGTCAAGCCCAGGGCATCCTTCATCTTCGCGAGACGAGGGCCCATTCCCTCCCCGCCGGGGCCCCACGCCTGCCTTCCATTGGCCGCAGCCGTTGGGGCCTCATCGGCCCAAAGCTTACCTTGGGGTCCAAGCGCCAGGACCAACACGATCGCGCCGAACCATAACGTTTTATTCATCACATGCCTCCTTGATAATTGGCCCGATCAGGACCTTTGGATCCCTTGAACGTCGATCTTAGGTTAGGACGCTCAAGGGAACGAACAGTGTCAGTAAAAGGGTGAAAGGGACTACTTGGCGATATATTTCCCGATATGGACCTGATTAGCAAGGGCGCCATTGACATATTCCTGGGCCAGCTTGGCCTTGGGCGTGTCGGGCGGGGCGAGTTCCAGGTACTTTTTCCAGCTCTCGACCGCCTTGTCCTTGTAACCGCGGTTCAGGTAGATGCCCCCCAGGGAAAAATGCACGTCGATGTGGGAAGGGTCCAATTTGAAAACCCTCTCATATTCCACGGTGGCCTCTTCCCACCACATATTGGCGTAATAGGCGTTGCCCAGATGGAAATGGGCGGAAGGATGGTCCGGCCGAAGCGACACGGCCTTGGTGCATTCCTTGATGGACTCGTCGTACTTGCCGGTCTTGAAAAGAAGGATGCCCAGGTTCAGCTGGGCGGGAAAATAGGAAGGGTCCTGGGTCAGGGCCTCACGGTAAAGCTCCGCGGCGCCCGTGAAATCCTGGTCCTTGTAGAGCTGAACCGCTTGTTTGTTGAGTTCCGCGGCTGTAGGCATGCATTCCTCATGGTTGGCTCTTGAGCCCGGGAGCCTTTCCCGGCTTGAAAAACAACGACCCACTAATTTTAAATCAATTTAGCGGGTCTGAAAAATTGTTTTTGGATAAAGTTGGCTGGCCGGGCTTGGCCGCCCCTGCCGGGACCGCGAAAAGGTCAGGGGATGACCTTATTCAAGGGATATTCCACGATACCCTCGGCGCCCTCGTCCTTCAGCTTGGGGATCATGTCCCGGACGGTCTTTTCGCTGACCACCGTGTCCACGTCCACCCAATCCTTGTTGGACAGCTCGGAGATGGTCGGGGAGTTGAGGGCCGGAAGCACTTTCAACACTTTTTCCAGTTTGGCGCGGGGAACGTTCATTTTCAGCCCCACCTTTTCCTCCGCGGCCAGGGCCCCCTTGAGCATCAGGACCATGTTCTCGATCTTCTTTTTCTTCCAGGGATCGCCCCAGGCGGCCTTGTTGACGATGACCACCGTATTGGACTCCATGATGGTCTCCAGGATCACCAGGTTGTTGGCCTTCAGGGACGAGCCTGTCTCGGTGACCTCGATGATGGCATCCGCCAACTCGGGCGGCTTGGCCTCGGTGGCGCCCCAGGAGAACTCCACAATGGCCTCCACGCCGTTCTTCTTCAGGTATTCCTTGGAGACGTTCACCAGCTCGGTGGCGACCTTCTTGCCCTGCAGGTCCTTCACCGACTTGATGGGCGAGTTGGCCGGGGCGGCCAGGACCCATCGCACGGGTCTCAGGCCCTGCTTGGCGTAGATGAGCTCGGCGATCTCCACCACATCCGAACCGTTCTCCTTGACCCAGTCCCGTCCGGTCAATCCCACGTCCAGGGTGCCGTCCTCCACGTACCGGCCCATTTCCTGGGCGCGGATGAGCATGACCTTCATCTCCGAGTCGTCGATGTTCGGGAAATAGGAGCGCGAGGTGGAGGATATCTTGTATCCCGCCTTTCCGAACAGGTGGAAGGTGGATTCCTGTAAGCTTCCTTTGGGCAGACCCAGCTTGAGCAAGTTGGCCATTGTCGATCTTTCCTTTATGGTTTGGTATCAGGGACGGCCCAAGGGCCACGGAACACTCCCCAAAAATCACCTCATTTAACAGCCTGCCCCTTGCTTTGGCAAGGTCCAATATACTTTCATGGCGTGAAACTCTTTTGGTAGACTAACCCCTCCTCAAAACAGGAAAGAAAGCCGGTACCGTGGAAACCCTTACGAATTTTTACGATCTCACCCTTGATGAATTGACCGCCCTGCTCACCCAATGGGGAGCCCCCCGCCATACGGGCGGACAGGTCTACCGCTGGCTCTATCAGAAGAAAGCCAGGAACTTCGAGGAGATGACCGACTTGCCCAAGGCTCTTCGGGAGGAGCTGACCTCCAAGGCCCTGGTCATGCCCCTAAAACTCCATACCAAGCAGGTCTCCTCGGATGGCACGGCCAAATACCTTTGGGACCTCCCCCCCGCCGGCCGGGGCCGGGACGGCCAGGTGGAAAGCGTGCTCATCCCCATGTCCCGGGACGAGGGGGGCGACCCCGGCCACTACACCGCCTGTATTTCCACCCAGGCCGGGTGCCGGATGAAATGCGCCTTTTGCGCAACAGGCGTTCCCAAGTTCAGGCGGAACCTTTCCACCGCCGAGATCCTCGCCCAGATCCTGGGCATGGAGATCGACGCCTCCACCAAATTCAACAACGTGGTGGTGATGGGCATGGGCGAGCCCATGGATAATTACGAGGCCACCGAGAAGGCCATGCGCATCCTGCACCACCCGGAAGGCCTGGGCCTGGGACGCCGCCGTATCACTGTTTCCTCCTCAGGTGTCATCGACCAGCTCAAGCGCTTCACGAAGGACGACTGGCCCGTCTCCCTGGCCGTCTCCCTGCACAGCGCCGACCCGGAGGTGCGGAGCCGGCTCATGCCCATCAACCGCTCCAATCCCTTGGACAAATTGAAGAAAGTCATGCGGGAATTTACCTTCACCCGCCGACTGCCAGTCACCTTGGAATATATATTATTGAAAGGCGTCAACGATTCCCCCAAGGATGCCCAGTCTCTGGCCGCCTATTGCAAGGACCTGCTGTGCAAGGTCAACCTCATCCGATACAATCCTGTCCCCGGCCTTCCCTTCCAGTCCCCGGATGACGACCGGGTCCTGGCCTTCAAAAACGACCTGAAAACCAGGGGGATGATGGTATTCTTGAGGGAGCGCAAGGGCGTGGATATCGACGCCGCCTGCGGCCAGCTGGGTTTCAAGGACGATAACGCCGCCGAGGGAACAAGGAGCCTTTGACATGAACCGATGGGTGGAGCGACTGCCCTTGAATGGGTCGGAAAAGACCCTTCTGAGGAAAGCCCTGAACATCCTGGAGATCTTCACCCTGGTGACCCTGCTCGCCGGGTCGGCGGCCATGTTCATCACCCGCCAGCACCAGCCCATGATCGTCCCCAAGGTGGTGGGGATGGACCAGGCCCAGGCCGAGAAAGCCCTGGCTTCCAAGGATTTGAAACTCAAGGTCATGCGGGCCCAATTCGATGAGCACGTCCCCCTGGGACTCATCAGCGAGCAGAACCCCCGGGCCAATTCCTACATCAAACACGGCCAAGTCGTCGAGGTGGTCCTGAGCAAAGGAAACCCCAAGGTCAAGGTGCCGGCCGTGACCCATCAATCCTTCCAGGAAGCCCAGATCATGCTGGCGGCCAACCGCCTGAGGGTAGGCCGGGAATCGGTGATGGTGTCGGCTGAATCCAAGGACACGGTCCTGGGCCAGGTTCCGGCCCCGGACGAGATGGTGGATTCCTTCTCTGAGGTGGATCTGCTGGTCTCCCAGGGTCCCAATACGCCGGGATTCGTCATGCCCAATCTCAGGAACCAGCCCCTGGAACAGGCCTTCAAAGCCCTGCGACCCGCCGGCATCACGATCGAAAAGATCAAGAGCGAAGTCCACGACGACCTGGACTCGGAAACCGTGCTCTCCCAGACGCCGGATCCAGGCACCCGCATCCAGCCCAAAGATAGCGTTTCCTTCGTGATCAGCACCAAAAGCAACAATGACATCAAGACCCGGTACGCCAAGGTGGTTTTCGACATGCCCGAGGGCAACCCCAAAAGGCTTCAGGTCGACGTTTTTGACGGATCTGGCACACGCACTATATACAACAAGATGGAGTCTCCCAGGGACCATGTGGAATTGGATGTGACGGTCACCGGAAAAGCCTCGGCGCAGATCTATTTGAACCAGGAATTCGTGAAGGAAATACCCATCGAATGACGGCGGAAGGTCTAGGTCAGAGGCCCAGGAGATGTTTCACCAGGGAATGGATCTCCGAGGCAGTCGAGGGCTTCTGGATGAACCAGACCAAGGGATCGGCTTTGTAACCGATCAGCAATTCAGCGTTGACTTGGTCGGCCAGGACGATCAGGGGTTTGTCGGCGGTCTTTTCCCGGATGTGTGACAGGATCCCGGCACGGTCGCTGAAAGGCGCCTCCAGGTCCAGGATGACCAGGTCCACCGGCTCCTTTTGGAGCATCTTCAAGGCGGTCCAGCCGTCCCTCGCCTCCAGGATCACGGCGTTGAGGATGTCCGGAGCCATGGTACCCCGTAAAAAAGCCCGGGCCGATTCCATCTGTTCCACCACCAGGATCTTAGGCCCAGCCGGGGTCTTGTGATCCCCCCCGCTCTTTTTCTTTTCCCCGTTCATCTCGTTCGTCCCACTACTCATGCCGCACCTCGACTTTTCAAGAACAACCGCGACCTATTTTATACCGTCCCGTTCCGAATAAAAACCCTTGGAGACCTCGATCATCAAGGTCATGGCCCTGACCAGTACCTGCTCGGCCGGCCAACCCGAATCCAGGTTCTTGATCAGTTCACGGACCCGCGCGATGAAAATTTCCGGCCAGGTCTTGTCCAAGGCCTGGGCCCGGACCAGCCACTTCTCCAGGCCCAGGCAAAAGGCGCGGATCGTTTCCCCGTCCGGACTTTTGACCATCGCGATGCGGGTCCCCATCGTCGCTAATTCCTGCTCCAGCTCCTTGACCAACTCCCCGTCCATCCGTTCCAATCCCCATCTCCCCATCTATTGATCGACTTGTGTTCGGGACTCGCGGCCTGGCGTTGAGGTTGGTTTGGAAAGGTATGGATAAGGGCCAGCGAGTTCCGACCAGCATGTCGTTCTTTATATCAAAGCAAACGTCATGCCAATAACGAGGGAACAAAAAATGATCGAACAAGAGGTTTCTCAAGGACAATGGATCTACCGCCCCGGAACCAAATACCCAATCTGAGTAATCAAGTCGCAAAATGGGTAGTCTTCTTTAGGGACTAAATCCTCAATCGGGCATCAAGGACTTGGCGTTCTGGGCGATCTCCTGAGGGTTGGACGGCTTCATGAGGAATCGGATGTTGGGGTCATCCGCGAACTCGGCCATCAGCTCGGAAGTGATGGCGCTGGAGAGGACCATGATGGGCTTTCGTTTCAGCAAGGGGTTGGAACGGATGCGGCGGAGGAAAGTGAACCCGTCCATTCCGGGCATTTCCAAGTCGGTCAGGATCAGGTCCACTTTTTTTTGGGCCATCTCCGAGATGGCGTTCCTTCCATCCTCCGCTTCCCGGATGACGCAGCCGGAAAAAGCCTTGGAGAGGGCCTGTTTGACGAAATGGCGGACTACGGGGGAATCCTCGATCAAAAGGATGTGTTTACCCTCCGCCGAACGGGGTTCGGAAGCGACCCTTTTTTCCCCGCTCATCAGGGCTTTCACTTTTTCCATCAGTTCGGATCGGTGTTTCCTTTTGACCAGGGCTTTCACTCCCGTCTTGCTCAGGAAGAAAGGCGCATCTTCCTCTTCCCGGTCGGAAAAGAGGATGACCATTCTTTTATAGGGCTGGAGAACTTCCAATAATTTCTCGCCTTCCAAAGCTCCCAGGGACCATTCGCTGATGACCAGATCGGGAGAGTGGGAGTTGATCAAGGACGGCAATTCGGCCGCGGACCCTGTCTCCACGACCTCCAAACCCATGAGCTGCAGGCGCACCACGATCAATTGCCGCATCTCTTCCTGCGGATCGGCGATCAGGACCTTCATCTTATAATCATCGCTCGTCATAATTTTTTAATCTCCCTGGAGATGGTTTCAGCCATCTCGGATAAAAGCACCGTTTTGACCACCGCTTCCCGGGCCACCGCTTCCTTGGGCATCCCGTAAACCACACAGCTGTCGGCGTCCTGAGCCAGGGTCATGGCTCCCCGATCCCTTAAGGCCAACATCCCATCGGCACCATCCTTGCCCATTCCGGTGAACAGGGCCGCCAAGACCTTGGAACCAGCCGCCTCCGCCGCCGTGGTAAAAAGCACGTCCACGCTGGGCTTCACATGGTTGACCGGATCACCCTTTCGGAGTTCCAGCTCGAATCCTTGCCCTTTGCGGTTGACCGCCAGGTGAAAACCCCCGGGGGCCAGATAGGCCCACCCATCCATGACTTGATCGCCCGTCTGAGCTTCTTTTACCCTGAGCTGGGAGATTCGGTCCAACCTCCGGGCGAAACTTTGGGTAAATTTTTCAGGCATATGCTGGACCATCAAAACACCCGGAAGATCGGGTGGAAGGGTCCTCAAAACCTCCGCCAAAGCCTCTGTCCCCCCTAACGATGCGCCCAATACCACCAAACAATCGCTGAGTTTACCAGATTTTTCCTTATCTTTTCGCTTGATCTGGGCTGGTTCCCGGTAAGCCCGGGGCTTGGCCTTGGAAGCCGCTTCCACTACCTCGACGAACCTCTCAAAAGCACTATGGGCGAATTTTTCCTTGGTGTCGCCCTCGGGCTTCTCGACCACCGCCACCGCCCCCAACTCCAGGGCTTTCAAGGCCAGGTCGCTGTTCTCCTGGGCCAGGGAGGAAAGGATGACTACAGGAAGGGGGTGGTACGCCATCAGTTTCTCCAGGAAAGTCAGACCGTCCATGCGGGGCATATCCAGGTCCAAGGTGACCACGTCCGGGTTATGCCGGACGATCAGGTCCCGGGCCTCATAGGGATCTCCCGCCTCCCCGACCACCTGGAAGGAGGCCTTGGTCAAGATTGTTTTGAGGACCGTTCGGATGACCGCCGAGTCATCGACGATCAACACCTTCCTTTTGCTCAATGACCCTCTCCCAACACGCGGGTGATGATCTCCTGAAGCAGGACCGGCTCAAAAGGCTTGCGCAGGAATTCCCGGACACCCTTCTTGGCCAAAGAGTCCAACACCGTCTGGTTTCCTTCCGAGCTGACAACGACTATCGGGAGTTTGGAAAGCAGGGCGTCCCCCGCCATCACGTCGATCATTTCCGCGCCATTCATATCGGGCATATTGAGGTCGGCCAGGACCAGGTCCACCCAGTTCTTGCGCATCAGATCAAGCGCTTCCCTTCCGTTGGAGGCTTCCCATATCTCGCCCAGTTCCAACCGAGTCATCCGCAGGATCTTCTTGATGATGTTCCTCGTGATGGAGGAATCATCCACGACCAGCAAGTTCAAGGCCATCATGCCCCCCTTTGAATCATAGATCCCGCTCGCCCGCGCTGTCCTTCACCGTCAAACGTCCATCTTCCATGTAAAGCCGCAAGGTCCGGCTCTCCGTCCCGCCCGTTTCCTCCACCTTCGGCAAGAGGTCGTTGCGCCACAGCATCCGGCGGGCCATCAAGACGTTCCTGGACCCGATATCGAAAAAAGAACCCTCCGCCAGGGCCTTGGCTCCGCCGGCAATCTTAACCTGCAGGTTCTTCCGAGTGGCTCCAAGCTTGAACACTTGGTCCAGAAGCAATTCCAGCCCCGAGTCGCCAAAAGTGGCGGGTTTTTCAGCCGCCAGGGACGGATTAAGCTTGGACTCAGGAAGCTTGAAATGGAGCATCCCTCCGACCTTCACGACCGGGTCGTATAGGGTCACCCCAACGCAGGACCCTAGGGAATAGGTCAACAGGACTTCCGAAGGTTCCGAACTGACGATACAGTCCGAAACCCCCACCGTGATCGTTTTGGTTTGAGTTGTATCCGCCGCCATTTGAAAAATCCCCTTTTAAATCTTCTCGTAGATCGATGGCGCCAACATCCGCAGGGAATGCTTGATACCGATCAAACTTTCGGACGAGCCAGTATACAAAAACCCCCCCGTCCTCAATACCCTAACCAACCGCCCCACCAGGATCTCCTGGACCGGCTTTTCGAAGTAGATCATCACGTTCCGGCAAAAAATGGCGTCGAAAGGATTACGGAACGGATAATCAGTCCCGTTCAGGTTCATTTGAGCGAAGAAGACGGTGGTTCGTAATAACGAACCCACTAGGAAACCCCACTGACCTTCCCTTTCCTCTGGGGAAAAATACTTTTTTAACCAGGATTTGGGGACCGGAGAAGCTTTCCCGTTGTCATACCATCCCTCCAAGGCGCGGTGGACCATGGCTTCCGATAGATCCGTCCCCAACACCTTCAGGGGAGCCCTTCCCTGCAGCCCTTCCAAACCGGTCATACCCAAGCTATAAGCCTCTTCCCCGCTGGAACAGGCCGCGCTCCAAACCCTCATGGGTTCCCCTTCCAGTCTTTCAGCCCTGTCCAGAAAAGCCCTCACCGCCGTGGACCTGAAGTGCTCGAAATGGGTCGGGTCCCTGAAGAACCCGGTCTTGTTGGTGGTCAGGCAATCCACCATCCGGTCCATTTCCTTGCCCGAAGGGTCCTCCAGGACATGACGGTAATACTGGCCGTAGGACTCGAAACCCAGCGCCCTCATCCTTTTCCCAAGCCTGGCCTTAAGCATGACGCTTTTTTCCCGGGCCAGCTGGATCCCGCTGGCCTGGTAGAACATTTCCCGCAAATGTTTCAATTCACGCGAACCCTGTTCCATCAAGGCGTCCTTCCCCATGACGGTCACTCCGATTTGTAGATCTTCGCGACCTGAAGCAGCTTCGAGCTGATCTCCAGGCCCGCCTTTTTGGCGGCCTCCGGATTGATCTCAAGCGTCACCTTGGAACCTTCCATGTCGAAGAGAACATCCCCGCCCTTGAGGGGGAACTTCTCGATCTCCGACACGGTCAAGACGCTGGCTCCCTTCAGGGCCGCGAGAACATCCCCCACCTTGTCCTTTTCCGAATAACTGATGAAAAGGATTTGGCATTTCCTCAAAGCGCCAGCGTTGGCATCCGAGAAACCGTCGAAACGCTTGACCGTCAAGGGATGTCCATCCACTGACTTGCCGGCCACCGCGTCGTCCAGGGCGGACCCGAAGGGATCATCCCCGAGCACTCCGATCACCATGGGCGACCCGGCCTTGCCCAGGGACTTGGCGGGCCAGGTCACGAACTTGGCGAAGTTATAGATGAAGGCCGCCTTGACCGTGTATTCGGAAACTTCCGCCCAGACCCCAGGGATCCCTATCAGGAAGGTCAAAAAACCCAGCACTGCCAGGATTCCTCTGACCTTTCTCCCGATGAATGGATCCATTTTTTCCCTCCCTATACCCGGTTTTAGTATTGGACCGTTAATTGTCCGAACATCCTGGGAACAACCTGGGCTGAAACAACCCCCAACGTTTGAATAGTTTCCGTATGGGTTCCTTCCAGATCCATGGCCCACAGACCTAGGCTGAGCTGATTATCCAGTTTCATTGTCGTTCCAAGATCCAATCGAGCATAAGGAGCAAGAGTGGGAATACTTGGGTTTATGTTGGGATCGATCTCGAATGTCGCGTCCACCCAATAACAATCCCCGTTCAATCTCCAACCCGGCAAGGCTTCCCAACTCACCCGGCCGCTGACCATATTGTGAGGCGGAGGAGCGCCCAATTCGGTATTCGAGGAATTGATCATGGCTTGATCGTAACCTTGATAGGTGTAAGCCAGGGCTAGGTTGAGGGTTTGGATCGGATCCCAGTTAGCGCTTAACTCTCCGCCCCAAATATCCCCGGTACCCGTGTTTTGAGCTTGGTATTCGGGGACACTCCCGAATACATCCCAGATAGTCCCTCCCGCCGGGGATGGAAAACTCCCAAAGACGTTCGGGAAAGTGACCAACTGGCTGTAATGGTTATAGAAACCTGCCAGATCCAAGGAAATTTCCTTGGTCAAGTTGGTTCTGTATCCCAATTCATAAGCGGTCAATATCTCCGATTTCAAACTAGGATTGGGTATGAGCGCCACAAAATCAGCGACTGTTGTCGGCATTCCTCCGTAACCAGGAGGAAGACCACTGACATAGATATTCGATGTTTCCAAGGTCTGGGACGGGATCCTGACCGCTTGGGATACGGCTACCCAGATCGAATTTTTGGAATCAGGGGTGAAAAGCAAGTGTCCGGATGGCTGCCATTCCCAACCCGTATAGGGATTGTTCTCGGCCTTGAGCCCGCCCGTCACATAAAGAAGGTCCGGGAGCAGGGTCAGGCGGTCCTGAACGAAACCACCGTAAATGTTCAGGCTCTGATTGGCCGGATTGTAATACCAATAGACCGGGTTCAAGAATTGGTCGGAGTAATTGCGGAAACTCCCTCCCCAAGTGACCTCATTCCAATCGTTCAAATGGAACCGATGTTGGAACTCGGCGTCGAATTGTCCCAGATTGGTGATCACGGGACTTTGGTAGCCCGCGATCGGGTTCGCTTGACTTTGGTTGTCATAGCTGTAATTGGCCAACACCTGGATCTGGGAATCGTCCTTGAAATTCTTGGACCATTGACCCTGAAGATACACGTTTTGATCCAGAGTGGTATTCACATCGTTGATATAGGCGAAATTCACCGGGTCGAAGATCGGGACATTGGGAGTGGTAAGACGTTCATATCCAAAATAACCCTTTTGGGCTCCGGCCTGGATACTCAAATCATTACCGTCATCCCCATGATAATCCGTTCTCAGTCCCGCTCTGAGGTCGTTCCACCCGTCGTTCCAAACTCCCCCTCCGGAATTTTGGGAAGACTGCATGTTTTGAAAAGGTTGGGAATTCGACACTTGGGCATTGACCTTATAGTAAAGGCTGTCCCCCAACAAGCCCCCATAGCGGGCGATTTGGATATTATCGACGGGCAATCCGGTCGCCGCTTTCAACGCGCTGGAATCCGAATAAACAGGCATCCCGGCGGAAGTGGATAGGTAAAGACCCTGGGTGGTTTTAGAATCCTTGGTGATGATGTTGATGACCCCGTTGATCGCGTTAGAACCCCAAAGGGTTCCACCTGGCCCACGGATGACCTCGATACGGTCGATCTCTTCAAGGGGGATATCCAGCTCGTTCCAGGAAACCCCACCCGTGATAGGTTGGTATACGCTCCGGCCGTCTAACAACACCAGCATCTTATTGTTGAAATTGTCGTTGAACCCTCTGGCGCTGATGGCCCATTCATTATTGCTTTGGCGGGCAACCTGGACGCCAGGCACCATGGTCAAAAGATCGGGAATGGACCTAGCCCCGCTCCGTTTGATATCGTCCTGGGTAATGACGAAGATGGCCGATGTGGCGTCCATCAAGGACTCAGCTTTCTTGGAAGAGGATGTCACCACCACATTCAAGCCTGTCAAGCTCTCCAGGCTGACATCCGTCAGGTCCTGGGTCTTGGCTTGGGCTGGCTGAGCTTCTGAGGAAGTGTCCGCCTTCACCGTGGCTGAGGACTGCGCGGTATTATCCTTGGGTGTAGATTGGGCGTAAACCAAAGCGTTCAATGAAACGAACGCTAATACTATGACGACAACGCTTAATGATCGCATCTAATACCTCCCTCAAATGTTTACTCCGACTTAAAAACCTTTGCCACTTGAAGCAACTTCGAGCTGATCTCCAGGCCCGCCTTTTTGGCGGCCTCAGGGTTGATCTCCAGCGTCACCTTGGAGCCTTCCATGTCGAAGAGAACAACCCCGCCCTTGAGGGGGAACTTCTCGATCTCTGACACGGTCAGGACGCTAGCCCCCTTCAAGGCCGTCAAAATATCGCCCACTTTGTCCTTTTCCGAGTAACTGATGAAAAGGATATGGCATTTCCTCAAAGCGCCAGCGTTGGCATCCGAGAATCCGTCGAAACGCTTGACCGTCAAGGGATGTCCGTCCACTGACTTGCCGGCCACCGCGTCGTCCAGGGCGGACCCAAAGGGATCATCCCCGACGACTCCAATCACCATCGGCGACCCAGCCTTTCCCAGGGCCTTGTCGGGCCAGGTGACGAACTTGGCGAAGTTATAGATGAAGGCCGCCTTGACCGTATATTCGGATACTTCCGCCCGGACCCCGGGAATTCCGGCCAGGAAAGCCAAGATTCCCAGAGTCGCCAGCGTCCAAGTGGTTTTCCTTCTGAATTTTGTTTTCATGTCCTGCTCCTTATTCATCTTCAAAGCTGTAGGCTGACCTCGCCATAGACCGAAGGCACAACCTCGGCAGGTTGGACCCAGGCGGAAGGCAGGGTTTCCCAATGCTTACCTTCCAGATCAAGTCCCCAAACCGAAACCTTAACCCCATCAGCGGGTTTGTAGCTGGCCCCCAGGTTCCATTGAACGAAATCGGGCGTGATCTGCAACCCATTGTTGGGATCATAAGCGAAGGTGGCGTCGGTGTAGTAAAAGCTGGTGTTCAATTCCCAATCCTTGTCCGGATCGAAGTAAATCCGCGCGTTGGCCAGATTGTGAGGAGGCGGCGCACCCACCTCCATGTTGGAAGCGTTGATCATGCCTTGATCGTAGGTTTGGTAAGTGTAGGAAACATTCACTTTCAAGCTTGAAACCGGCTTCCATTGCCCGCTGAGCTCGATCCCGTAGATATTCCCCGTACCCGTGTTCTCCGTCTGGATGACCTCCAATGGCCAGGGGCCGATCACCAGTGGGCCAGGGAGCGTAACGGGACCATAACTGGACACGATGGACCCCCCCGCGCTAAGCGTCGGATAGGAGCCGCTTATCGATTGGAAGGAGATCAAGTTGTCATAGTGATTGATGAAGGCGGCAAGATCGATCGATGTTTCCTTGGTTGGGTTTGTCCTGTATCCCAATTCATACGAATTGAGGACTTCGGATAATATGTTCGTGTTTGGAATTAGGCCCGCGTAAAGATTCGTCGGCGGAACCATCCCAGGAACGATCCCTCCAGCAGGTATGCCCGCATAGAACACGTTTGCCGATTCAGTGAATGGGACCGGGATACGAACGGCTCGGGAATAAGCGGCCCAAACGCTATTGGTCTCATCCGGCGTCCAAAGCAATCGACCTGTGGGTTGCCACTCATTCTGGGTGTACTGGTTGTTCTCCAATTTAACCCCACCTGTTAAATAGAGACGATTGTCGATCAGGTTCACTTTATCCTGCACGAAGCCGGAGTAAATATCCAAGTTCATGACCCCGGGATTGAATTGAATGTTGATCTGGTTAAAGAAATCATCAGCGGTATTTCGGAAGCTACCTCCCCAGGTAATCTCATTGATATCCAACAGATGAAACCGGTGTTGGAATTCGATATCCGCCTGTCCCACATTGGTGATACGGGCGTCATTGACCGTAGTGAGGTTGTTGTAGTCGTAATAACCCATTACCTGGATCTGGGAATCATCCTTGAAGTCTCTTGTCCAGCGAAGCAGCACATGGGCATTCTGATCGATATCGGTATTGATATCATCCGCGGTCGAGAACGTGTAGGGGTTGAAAAAATTGAAATTCGCGTTCATGGGCAGCCTGGCGTAATTGTAATAGCCCTTTTGCGCCTCACCTTCCAGCGTCAATTGGTCTTGATCGGCGTGAAGGTCCATCCGGAATCCAGCCCGGAAATCGTACCAAGCGTCATGCCAAGGGGTTCCTCCTTGAGCGTCATAGGAATTGAGGTTCGGATTCGCGGAAGGATTCTGGTTATTCGCTTGACCATAGATGCGGTAATAAAGATCATCACTCAATTTTCCACCGTAACGTAAAGAACCAGTTCCATTCAGGGAAGTGGTTCCACCCTCTCCGGAAGGATAGATATTGCTTCCGGCCAAACCCGAAAGATAAAGACCCTGGGTCGATTTGGAATCCTTGGTGATGATATTGACCACGCCGTTGACCGCGTTGGACCCCCAAAGGGTGCCTCCCGGGCCGCGGATGACCTCGATGCGCTCGATCTCATCCAAAGGAACGTCCTGTTCATTCCAGGCGACACCTCCCATATTAGGATCAAAAACACTTCGCCCATCGACCAACACCAGCATCTTGTCGTTATATTGGGCATTGAAACCCCGGGCACTGATAGACCATTCGTCCGCGCTTTGACGGTTCACCTGCACACCGGGCACCATGGCCAAGAGGTCGGGCAAGTAACGGGCGCCGCTTCGCTGGATATCCTCCTGCGTGATGACATAAATGGCGGAAGTGGCCGACCGGAGGGATTCGGCTTTCTTGGCCGAGGAGGTGACCATGACGTTCAATCCCGTCAGGTTTTCCAAACTCATATCGGTCAAGGTCTGATCCTTGGACTGGGTTGATGACGCCTCGGTTGAGTTATCAGTTTTCACATCAGTTGGAACCGGCGTGGCATCACCTTTGGCTGGAGTCTGCGCGTAAGCCCCAGCACCCCATAGGACGATAATCAAGGCCACTACTAAACCCGATAGAAATTTCATACATTCCTCCTTGAATTGAACGACACTTCTCTCTCCCGGCCGAAAAAAATCGATAACTGAACCATCTAAAAATTCTTAAGATCCTCCGCGTCCAGGGGGATCACTTTTTCCGGGGCTAAACCGGCCCCGGTCTTTTTCCCTTCCCAGCGGCGGTCTGTTTTCGTGACACCCGCTTGCGGTTTTCCTTGGGAGGATGGCTGGCGAGAAATGCCGGCCGTCCCCGTCTTTTTGTCTTTTAAGTCCAATTCCCCTTTTGAGCCGGCGCCCTCCAGTACCCGAACCAGGTCTTTGACGATGGTTTGCATGACCTGGGCCTGACCGGACATTTCCTGGCTGGCCGCCGAAAGTTCCTCGGCGTTGGAGGTATTCTGCTGTGTCACCTTGTCCATCTGGCCCACCGCCATGGTGATCTCCTCGATGCCCCGGGATTGTTCCATGCTGGATACGGAGATGCCCGATAACAACTGGGAGACTTTCTTGGCCCTTTCCACCACGTCCGTGAGCGCCTTGCCGGCCTCCTCGCTGATCTGCACGCCCTGGGAGGTGCGGGCCGTGTTCTCCTCGATCAGGGCCGCCGTGTCCTTGGCCGCCGCCGAACTGCGCTGGGCCAGGTTCCGGACCTCGTCCGCGACCACGGAGAAGCTCCTTCCCTGTTCCCCGGCCCGGGCCGCTTCCACCGCGGCGTTCAGGGCCAACAGGTTGGTCTGGAAAGCGATCTCCTCGATGGTCTCGATGATGCGGGCCATCTTGCCCGCGCTCTGGTTCACTTCCTTCATGGACTGGACGGTGCTTCGGACCTTCTCGCTGGATTCCAGGATGACCTTATTGGCCTCTTCCATCATCTGGTTGGCCTTGACCGCGTTCTCGGAATTCTGTTTGGAAATGGAGGCCGTCTCCTCCAGGGAAGCGCTGGTCTCTTCCAGGGAAGAAGCGGTCTGGGACGCGCCCTCGGCCATCTGCTGGCTGGCGGAAGAAACCTCCACCGATCCGGAAGCGACCTGGGCCGAACTTTCGTTTAGGCCTGAAATGACCCTTTGGAGCGGGTCGGAAACGTGTTTTTGGAGCCGGAAACCGACCAGGAAGGAAATACCAAAGGAAAGGATCATGACCAGCAGGGTCAAAAGGGTGTAGCTTTCCAGCCGGGAGTTGAGTTCCTGCATATCCGATTCCAGGTAGATGGTCCCGAGTTTATCCGTACCCATCATCACCGCGTGGAACATTTGAAGGGAGCCTGTGGAAAAGACCGAGCCCTCGTTCTGGACGGTGGGCGGCGTATAGTCACCCGTTCCCGCGCTGTACTTGGCGAATACCTGACCATGGGCGTCATACAGGCAGGCGTTGACTATATGAGGATCGCCTTTAAGGGTGCTCAAAAGGTCCTGGGCGGTCTTGGCGTCGTTGAAACTCAGGGCCGCCGTGCTGTTGCCCGCGATGATCTGGGCCAGGTTGGACAGGTTCTGGACCATGATCTTGGGCTGGGTCACCCTCTCGTTGATCACGAACATCAGGCAAGCCACCAATAGGGAAATGGTGCTGGCGATGACCGCAATCCAGGTCACGTTATGGCGCAGCGGCATTTCCTTGAAGTTGAGGAATTTCATTAGACCACTCCTTGCGTTTTGTTTTTTCACTGTATTCATCCGGGCTTAAGGTCAGCCCAGACCTTCTCCTGGTATTTCCCGGGCCCTGTTCCCTTCCCTCTAAGCCTTACCCAGATTCAACGCGAAGAGAGCCCTGAAATCCTGTTCCTGCACAACCTTGTCCACATCCAAAAGCACCACGATTCGTTCCTTTGTCTTTGCCAATCCCAGGAGGAAATCCACCTTCAGATCCTCGCCCAGCACAGGAAGGGGCTCGATCTCGGCGGCGGAAACCTTCACCACTTCCATGACCTTGTCCACCTGTAAACCCACCAGCAGATCGCCCTCCTTGCCCTCGTACATCACGGTGATGACACAATTGTCGCGGGCCGGAGGAGCCTCAGGCAGGCCGAACTTTTTCCGCAAGTCAATGACCGGCACGATTTTTCCCCTGAGGTTGACCACTCCCCTCACGTATGCAGCTGCTTGGGGAACAGGGGTCGCTTCTAACAAGCCGATGATCTCCCGTACCTTGAGTATCTCGATGCCGTATTCTTCCCCGCCCAATCGGAAGGTCAGGTACTTTCCTAGTGTGCTATGGCTTTTCGTCTCCATCCAGCTACCTCCGGTCAATTCGCGGCGTAAGCCGCCGGCTTTTCCCTCAAGAACGCGTCCACATCCAGGATCAACCCGACCCGACCATCCCCCAGGACCGCTCCGCCCGCGATACCGCAAGCGCTATCCAGGGTTTCCCCGAGCTGTTTGACCACGACCTGTTTCTTGCCCAGGACCTCGTCCACGACCAATCCGGCCTGTCGTCCGCCCCGCTCCAGAACCACAAGGATGGGCCTGCCATCGAGAGCTGGCTCGCAGGCCAGCCAATACGGGATATCCACCAAGGGGATGTTCTCATCCCGCACATGCATGTACTTGGGACCAGCCCCGATCTGATGCCGTTGGGTTTCCTTGACCTCGACCATCTGTCTTACGTAATAAGCCGGGACCACGTACCTTTGCTTTCGAATGCGGACCAGGATCCCGTCCATGAGGGTAATGGTGATAGGGATCCGAAGGGTGAAGGTCGTGCCCTGCCCAGGACGGGTATCGATCGAGACCGAACCCCTTAGGTATTCGACCTTGCGTTTGACCATCTCCATGCCGATGCCCCTGCCCGAGACCTCGGAGACCTCGGAAGCGGTTGAAAAATTGGGCGCGAATATGAGTTCGGCCAGTTCGGCCTCGGTAACTTCTTTGTCTTCCGGGATCAAGCCCAAAGCCCGGCCCTTTTGCTCCAGTTTTTCCAGATCCAGCCCGCCCCCATCATCCTGGACTTTAAGGATGAAATCTCCGCTGTCACGGCTTGCTTGAAGTCGGATACATCCTTCCGCCTGCTTTCCCGAAGCCGATCGTTTTTCGACACTTTCCAACCCATGGTCCACGGCGTTCCGCAACAGATGGACCAGGGGCTCGGCCAATTCCTCGGCCACTCCCTTATCCAACTCAGTTTCGCCGCCCGACAATTCAAGCCTCAGTGGTTTACCCATTTTTTGGGAAAGGTCCCGGACTAGACGGTTCATCCTCAGGAATAGGGATTCCACCGGCACCATGCGAAGGGAAAGGACCAGATCCTGTAGCATCCGCGAGATCTTACCCAATCGTTCCGACTCCGAGGCCACATGGCCCGTAATATGGGCGGCCTGGATGCCCTCGGTGACTTGGGTCTGACAAATGGCCAATTCACCCACCGCCTCAAGGAGGGAATCCATTTTCTCGACCGGGATGCGGATGGAATTCTCTCTTTTAACGACCGATAAGCCGGCCGTGGTCTTTCCTGGGGCGGACGCTATTTTGGACGATTCCCCTTCCTCGGTGGAAGTCAGGTCCTCCAATAGAGTCCCCATCCCCACCAATTCGAATCGTCCTCGGGATAGTCCCTTCTGTACCTGTTCAACCTGGCGGCGGAAAACATCCGCCACTTGGAGAAGCAGATCGATCTGGCTTTCGGTCGGGCGGCCCGTCCCTTCTTTATAGGGGCTAAGGAGGGATTCGGCCTCATGGGCCACTTTGGAAAGGGCCGGAAGGTTCATGAAACCGCAAACACCCTTCAAGGTATGGAAAGGCCGATAGACGTTCATCACATCCCAATTCTCCCCTCGGCTGAGGGCCAGTAGATTGGACTCAATGGACTCGATATATTCAGGCACCTCGTGGGTAAATTCCTTGAACGCCGAATGGTCCTCAGCCGGTATGACGAACTCTCCCTTCAATGGGATATCATTTTTGGGAGAGGACTGAACAGGCTGAGGTACAGGGTCTTTGGGATCGATTTTTTCTTCTTTTCCGCTGGCGTTCAACTTTTGTGTGGTCTCTAGGATCAATTGAAGGGTTCTCTCCAATCCAACATTCAGGGCCCGCCCGGCTTTCAATCCCTCTTCCAATTGTTTGGCCCGATAGTTCAGTTCTTTCTCAGCCTTGGTTCCCAACAAAGCCTTGGCTTTGGAGGTCCAAGCGCGAAAACGCCCCAAACCCGCCAGGACCTGATCCAAGCCGGGGTCATCCGCCATCGTCAAAGGATGGCTGATGGAGTCCAGCTCCTCTTTCAAAGACTCTTGGAATTGGGCCGAGGAAGCTTCGCTCATCGAGCCTCCTGTTTTGCGGACCTGCCTGGTTCGATCCATAAGCGGATCTCGACCGGATGGTTATCCACGTTGAGGAAAGAGGACACGCCCAACGCGCCCTTAGGCCAGGACTCCCGGGTGATATTGGAAGGAATAAAGTGATCGAATGAATGGGTAGGCCAACAGGATGTCAAAAGATGGCCGCAAAAAAGATTGGCCAGCTCTTTGAGTGAGTCGACCCCCTTCTCATCGTTTGCGTCATCTCCTAGGGCCGATTCAGCCAGGAGCCTTCCAAACTCAAGCTGACAACGGATCAGGAGTGTGCTTTTAAGTGTTCCCGAAAGGCGGACCCCTAACTCAATGGGATAATCGATGGTTTTTTCAGAGGAAGTGCCTATATATTCGGAAGGAAGGTAAGCCCATTTGACCAACACATCGCGGAAAACTTGGTAGAAGGTCAAACTTGAAGGAAGATCCGATTCAAACCGATTCAAGTCCTGGGATAGTCCGACTGAATTCGATGAAGACATATTCCCCTCCGTATTTGGAGAATAATTTTTTTGATAACACCCAAGTTGTCTTTAAATTGGCCTTTATTTCTTGATAATTACAGTCTTGTTGGTTGTTTTAGCCTCAAAATTGAACTTTTCTCTATCGGGAAAATTCAAAAAGGTTATGTCGTTTACCTTTGATGATTTTATCACTTAAACGAACCATAGCAATGCAATAGTTACCATAACGATATATAGTTTCTTTTTTTATAAAAAGAAACCGCTTTTAAGCATCATCTTTTTTTGCCATTAAACTTTCAATAACCTCCCCGCTATCTCCACGATTTCTTCCGGAGCGGCTGGTTTTTCCAAGAACCAGATGTAGGGGTCTTCCATGAATTCTCTTAAAAGATCAGGCGTGATGTTCCCTGAAAGGACCATGACAGGTTTTGCTTTCAACAAAGCATTGGAACGCATCTTTCTGAGGAAGGTTCGTCCATCCATTCCAGGCATCTCCAGGTCCGTGATGATCAAGTCCACTTTCTTTTGGGACATTTCCGCCATGGCTGCTTTCCCATCCTCCGCCTCGCGGATCACGACCTCGGGAAAAGCCTTGGCAAGGGCCCTGCGGACGAAACCCCTTACCATTCCAGAATCTTCTATCAACAATATATGTCGTTGGGCAAGTTCCTTCCCTGGTAAAGCCGTTGGTATCGGTTCATTGATCAAGCTCTTGATACGATCTAGTAGGTCGGATCTTTTTTTCTTATGTACCCATCCCCTCACGTGTGTTCTTTCCAAAAGCTCTAGTATGTTGGCGGCCTCGTTCTCAGTGAATAGGAGGACATGTCTTTTTTGGGGTTGGAGGATGTTCAGCAGGTCCATCCCTTCCAAGCCTGGCACAGACCATTCACTGACGACCAATTCCGGAGCATGGCTTTCCAACAAACCCTTCAATTCCTTGGCATCACCCACCTCAAGAACTTCCAAGCCCAGGATCTCCAGGCGCAGGACCAACAATTGCCTTGTCTCTTGCACCGGATCAATGACCATGACCTTCTTCAAATGGACCGCCTTGGCGGGGGTATTGATCCTCGTTTGGATTTGGCTCATTTTCGTGCCTCTCTCTTGTTTAATGGGATGACCCGGCTGTGTCCCTCGGATCCTCGATCTCCGAAAGAAGCTGGGAAAGATTCTCCGATGCCTGGATGATAAGCCGCATGATCTTTTCGATCACCGGCTCCAAGGGCTTCCCTTCCTTGATATTGGTCTTGATCTCCCAAATATAGTTCCTGAGCGAATCGGTCCATGGACTGCCCATGTCGCCCGCTTTCAGGGTCCAACTTTCCAGGTCTTTCAGGAAATGTTCGATATCCTCTTTATGAGGGTCTTTGGCTAGGGCGATCCTGGTCGCCAAAGTGGCCAGTTCCCTCTCCAGATCCTTGAAGAACATTTTGAGCGGCTCGGTCACGAGACGCCTCCTTATATTAGGTTCAATTGCTAACGTCAGGCTCGACCCAAAGACGGATCTCCACCGGATATTTTTCGACCAGCATGGCGCATGCCGACCTGGGGTTTTGCTTGGGCCAAGAGAAGGGGTTACAGGGTGTGGAATGGAATGGTTTGAAGCTTTTGGGATCCCAGTGGGTGGCTAAAAAGTGGCCGCAATAGAGATTGACCAGGTCAGTAAAGGCATCCTCTTCCGACAGGGGTTGAACAGCTTCGGACGAGAGACGTTCGGTCAATAAACCCCCGACTTTCCGATGGGCGCGAACTACCATCAGTCCCTTGACCGGACCCGACAGATAAACACTTCGCTCAAGGGTCATGATGGAAGGGCCCTCGACTGGAGCCCCTATATGTTCACAAGAAAGCTTGGCCCATTTGCCCAGGACCAAATCGAACGCCTTGAAAAGATCGATCCCGGAAGGGATCGGTCTATCCTCGGAAGATGGGGTTGTTCCCAAGGTGATATTCCTTATTTTTCCCCGTTTATTTTTTGATCGAACCAACATGCTTACCTTACAAAGCAAGCCTTATGCCAAGGAAATACCCAAGAAATAAGGAGTTCTATGCGGGGAAAAAAGCCGGCATTTCCCAAATTGGGTAATGTAAAGGACGGGTTGGGTAAGGGGTTTTAGAAGGAAATAAGCTGGGAATAAGCCAATTAAGGGTTGAACCTATAGAAGCAAAGAACGGTGGTCACTGAATGTTGTATTTTTTGATCTTATTGAAAAGGGTCTTTCGGGTGATACCCAGCATTTCAGCCGCTCGGGATTTGTTCCATCGGGCCTGCGCGAGTATTTTTTCGATTTGGTCCTTCTCGCTGGCCGTCCCGGGCGTTGTTTCGCCTTCCCCGTCGGAAGGCTCGACGAACTCATAATCCATGATCTCGTCAGGGATGTCGCTGACGGTCACTTGCGACCCCCTGGCGCAAATGACCATTCGGTTGATGACGTTCTTGAGTTCCCTGACATTGCCTGGCCAAGGATATTCCTGGAATTCCGACAAAACCTTTTCCGGAAGAGGATCCAGTTTTTTGTTGAAGGCCTGGCAGGCTTCCTTCCAGAAGAACTTAGCCAATTCCACGATATCCATTGGGCGGGACCTAAGCGGGGGGAGTTTGAGGGGAATGACGTTCAGACGGTAATAGAGGTCCGCCCGGAACCGGCCTTCCTTGGAATCCTTTTCCAGGTCCCGGTTGGTGGCGGCGATGACCCGCACATCCAGTTCGATTTCCTTGATCCCTCCCACCCTCCGGAACTTCCGGTCTTCCAGTACTTTGAGCAGTTTGGTCTGGGTGGATAAGGGCATCTCTCCTACCTCGTCCAGGAAAATGCTTCCCCCCTGGGCAGCCTCGAAGAGCCCTGGCTTTTGTTTCTTGGCATCGGTGAATGATCCCGCCTCATGGCCGAAGAGCTCCGATTCCATCAGTGATTCGGGCAAAGCGCCGCAATGTAGTTCCACGAAAGGTTTGGTGGAACGGGGGGATAGATAATGAATGAGTTTGGCGGCGTGCTCCTTGCCCGTGCCCGTTTCTCCCAGGAGCAGGGCGGTCACCTTCTCCTGCTTGGCTAGTTGTTCGATCTGCTCATAGACCGCCTCCATGGCCGGGTCGGACAGAAAAAGGTACTCGCTCCCGAATTGTTCCCTCATGTAATTCTTCAGGACTTTCACTTCCTGTCGTAACCCCATCTTGTCGCTGAATCGTTTCAGGACGATCTGCAGGTCGTCCAAACTGAGGGGTTTCTGAAGATAATCCTCCGCGCCTGATTTCATGGCGTCGACGGCCGATTTGACCCCCGTCGCCGCGGTCATGATGATCACTCCCACGGAAGGCAGCTGGGAACGGAAATGGGACAAGAGTTCCATGCCTTTTACATCCGGAAGGAATAGGTCCAGCAGGATCAAGTCGGGCTTGAAGGAAACAGCTTTCCTTTTCCCTTCCTCGCCCGTGAACCCGCTTTCCACCAAATGGCCCTCTTCCGTCAGGAATGGCGCCAGGGCCACATGCATGGATTTCTCATCGTCGATGATCAGGATCTTCATTGGGGATTCTCTCCATTGATAGGGAAGCTCAAAATAAAGGAGGCGCCGTGGGGTTCCACCCGATCCACCGTAATCTTTCCGCCGTTCGTTTCGGCGATCCTCTGGCTCACGGATAATCCCAACCCAGAACCGGTGTTTTTCGTGGTAAAGAACGGCTCGAAAACACGTTTCATGGCGTCCTCGGATAATCCAGGTCCGTTATCTTGGACCTTCATTCGGATCATTCCATCCTTTTCCTCACAACCCAATACTAGTATCCCTTCATTCCCCATGGCTTGGAAAGCGTTCAATGTCAGATTGGTTAGGACCTGCTGGATCCGATAGGGATTTGCCCATAGAAAATGACGGTTTTCCTCGATTTCCCAATGAACATTAAAATTTGAGTGATTAGGCCCGAATTGGACCTGGGCCAATCTTAAGGAGGTGCGGAATAGTTCAATCACATCCATCCGCCGGCGGTCCTGGGTAGCCTTTTCCCTGGAATAATCCAGGGTATCATTGACCAATTCCTTGAGCCTTTCGCATTGTTCCAGGATGTTCTGTATCTGGGGAAGACTCTCCGGGAAAGCCTCGGACTTTTTCTTGAGATACTGGGCGGATAGGGCGATTCCCGACAGGGGGTTGCGAATCTCGTGGGCCATTCCCGCCGCCATCTCCCCGATGACCCCTAGCCGCTCATATTTCAACAGGGCCTGCTCGGCGTTCTTGCGCTCGGTCAAATCGCGGAAGACCGCCGCGATAGCCGTTTTACCTTCGAAAAGAACGCCGAAACTGACGACTTCCACCGGAATGGTCTCGCCGTTTTTCTGTTTGACGCGCCTTTCGATTGAAGGATTGTCTGATGATATCTCAGCCAGATGGGTGATCCGTTCCTTGACCCGTTCCATTTCTTCCGGTGGAACGACCGTTTTCCAAGGCTTCCCCACTAGTTCTTCCGTTTTCTCATAACCTAGCATCTGAAGGTAGGCTGGATTCACATAAAGGACCAATTCCTGGTCATGGATCATCATCGCGTCTGGGGATTTCTCGATAAGATCGCGAAAACTTTCCTCCGAACGTTTCAGTGCCCTTTCGGTTTCCTTTTTTTCGGTCAAATCCCTGATCACTCCCACCACAAACCTCTCGTTTTCCAGCGTGATACTGAAGCTGAGGCTTTCAATGGGAATGAGGGTTCCGTCCTTGCGCTTCATCTTCCGTTCCGTGAGAGTTTTATAATTGCCCTCATGACTTAAGTTGGTGATCCTTGCCCAGACCGATTCCCGCTCTTCAGGGGGAAGATGGAAATCCCAAGGTTGTCCAACCACTTCCTCGAGTTTCCCATGTCCCGCCATCTTGAGGAAGGCCGGATTCACGTAGGAGATCTTCTCCCCGTGGTGCACGATGATCCCATCAGGGGATTTCTCGATCAACTTCCGGAAATTTTCCTCCGACCGGCGGAGGGCATCCTCCATTTTCTGGCGCTTCGTCACGTCCCGATAGTTCAAGATGATGCCTTGGATCGAGGGAATATCCAGAAGATTGGTGGCGGAAGCCTCAATATACCGCCAAGACCCATCCCTATGTTTCATTCGGGCGTGGGCATAGACCGTCGAACCCTTGTCGGTCAAAAGCGTCCGGAACAATTCCCTAACACGTCCCATGTCCTCGGGATGAACCATATCCATGAACGATCGGCCGATTCTTTCATCCGGCAGGTAACCCATGACTTTCCAGATGGTTGGGCTAACATAACGTGTGACCCCATCGTTTCCGAAGACAACGACCACGTCGTTGGAGTTCTCGATCAGATTCCGGAATTTTTCCTCAGATTGTCGCAAAACCCGTTCCGAATCCTTCCTCTCGGTCAAGTCTCGTAGGACGGCCATGATGACGGTTTGGCCTTGGAATGACAATGATATGCTCATGATCTCAACAGGAACGATCGCCCCATCTTTGCGAAGAAATCTTCGTTCGACTGGCGGGTTATAGCCTCCCATGGGTTTTAAGCCGCCTATCCGATTTGCCGCGGCCTCCCTTTCCTCAGGATGCAGGTCCAAAAGTGGATCGCGTCCGATCAACTCCTCCGCCTTTTCATATTTCAAAAGCCGTAGATAAGCCTCGTTCACATAGGTGATCTTCGAGTTGGCGTGGACCACGATGGGGTCGGGCATTTTCTCGATCAGAGTGCGGAAATTCTCCTCGGACTTGCGCAACGCCTCTTCAGCCAGCAAGTTTTCTGTCACGTCCCTTGAGTTAAAAACGATTCCTTTTACCGATGGCAGATCCAATAGATTATTGGCGGTCCCTTCCATGAAGATCCATGATCCATTTTTATGCTTCACCCTGTAACGAGTGGTCAAATATGGGATTTTTTTCTCGACCAGGTCCCTGAATTCCTGTCTGATCCGTTTCTGATCGTCCGGATGGATACGCTCCATGGAATCCCGATCCATTCGTTCGGAAGGTTCAAAACCCGTGATTCGAGCGGCTGAAGGACTGATATAACTAACCTTCCCTTCCCGATCCAGGATCATGAAGAGATCGTATGAATTCTCGATGAGGTTTCGATAGTGATCCTCCGATTTGATAAGGGCTTCCTCGACTTGCTTTCGTTCGGTCACATCCCGGTAATTGAGGATAATGCCCTGAATGGAGGGATTCTCAAGATGGTTGGTCCCGGTGGCTTCGATGAACTTCCAGGAACCGTCCTTATGCCTTACCCGAATGAGGGCGGTGACGGTAGTGCCGAAATTCTCGGCTAAAAACGCGAACCTTTGTTTGACCTCGTCCAGGTCTTCCGGGTGGACGATCTGGAAGAAACTATTACCGACCCTTTCCTCCACGTCATATCCCAAGACATTCCTGACCGAAGGACTGATATAGAGGGATACACCATTCGTATCCATCAAGGACACCACATCACGGGAATTCTCGATAAGATTCCTGAACCTTTCCTCGGATAACTGAAGGGCCTCCTGGACCTCTTTGGTGGATGTCACATCCCGATAATTCAGGATAATCCCCCGGATCAGCGGATTATTCATATGGTTGGTGACCGACGCCTCGACATATCGCCAATCGCCATTGTGATGCTTGACCCGAAGCTGACCTGTGTCGGTGGCGCCAGGATTTTGGGCGATACGCGAGAAGGAATCCCGGACCCTGGGTATATCCTCCGGATGGACGATATCGAAAAAGGATTGTCCCAGACGGTCCTGAATCCGGTAACCCAGGATCTTCTCGTAGGAAGGACTGATGTAGGAGGACCTGCCAGAGGGGTCGATCAAGGCGACCACATCGTGAGAGTTCTCGATGAGACTTCGGAACTTTTCCTCCGATTGTCGCAAGGTGTTTTCCGCTTGTCGGCGGGCCGTGATGTCCTTGAAATTGATGACGACCCCATTGACGGAAGGCTCCTCCATCAGGCTCGTAACGTTCACTTCGGTGTTGATCCAACGCCCGTCCTTATGTTTTGTGCGGACCTCGAGCGGAAGGACAGTACCCGGAGAGGCCATCGCTTCGCGAAAAACATGGATGGCGTTATCCACATCTTCCGGGTGAAGATTATCGAAGATGGATACGCCTCCCCTTTCCCCAACTTTGAAACCGAGGACCCTTTCCACCGATGGGCTTTCATAAACCCGCTTTCCCTCCTTGTTTAGGATATAAGTGACATCCAGGGCGTTTTCAGTCAACGCCCTGAACCTTCTTTCGGAGAGGCGCAATTCGTTTTCCGCGAGTTTGCGTTCAGTGATATCCCGGGCGTTGATGACCACCCCCCGGACAGTGGGATCTTCCAGAAGGTTCTCTCCCGCGATCTCCATCTCGACCCACCTTCCGTCCTTGTGGCGGATCCGAGCTTCGAAAACAATGGTCGCGCCGGGCTTTTCCATGCTGTATCTCACGGGACCTCGAACTTTGTCGCGATCATCAGGATGAAGAAAATCAAAGATCGTGGTACCTTTCCTTTCCCCCGGTTTATACCCCAATATCTTTTCCACCATGGGACTTTCGTAGATCCGTTTCCCATCCCGATCGAGGATATAGACCAGATCGTGGGAATGCTCGGTGATAGCGCGGAAATGCCTCTCTCTCCGCTGGAGAGCCTCCTCCTCGGCCATGCGGTGTTCGGTGATATCGATGGAAAATCCCGCGACCCCTAGCAGCTTTCCCTTTTTGTCTTTCAGGGGAGAGAATCGAGTCTCAAAGAAATAGTTCCCCACAGGTCCGATCGTGGAGAAGGTCTCTCCTTTCAAGGCTTTTTGGACATCCTGCAGGAACGTCGATTCATCGTGATAAAGTTCCAGGATGGGCTTCCCGATCATTTGGGCAGGACGAAAACCCAGGAGCTCCAATCCCTTGCCCGAGACATGGGTGATATTCCCCTTCAGATCGATGGCCCAAAAGATTACCAAAGCCTTATCAAGGAATTGCTGGAACAGGGGATTGCCGGTTAGGCTTGAGCTTTTGGACAGAGGCTTTGTGGTTTTTCGCTTTTTAGGTTTCATATTTTAAGGTCCGAGAGAGGACAGACATAGGAATGAACAACCGCTCCTGCCCTTGTATGAGAGTCGACTCAGTTTTTCCCTATCTATGCTATTTACCTGGATTTTGATACTATAACCAAACTTTTTAAAGGTTAATTAAACATAAAACTTTTTGCTCGATAAAAGTCCCTGGACCGGATAAAAAGCGTTGGAATATTTGAGCTTTTCCCAGTTCCACGAGCAAAACGCTCTTAAATCAGAAGGATCGAAAACATGTCACCCATCAAAGTTTCAGCCTCGGTGCTTTCCGCTGACTTCGGGAACCTATTGCGGGATTGCCAAAAGGCCATCGATGCAGGCGTGGATATGCTTCATATGGATGTCATGGACGGCCATTTCGTTCCCAACATCACTTTTGGCGCCCCTGTCATCGCCAGCCTGAGGGGCAAGGTCAACGTACCCATTGATACCCATTTGATGATCGAGAACGCCGACCGTTATATCCAGGATTTCACCAAAGCCGGCTCCACCTACCTTTTATTCCATTCCGAAGCGGTGCTGGACCCCCGCGAGTTGATCCATCTCATCCGCAGTAATGGGGCCAGGCCGGGGATGGTCATCAACCCCAACACTTCCGAGGAAGTCTTGAAACCTTTTGCCCGCAACCTGGAATACGTCCTTTTCATGTCCGTTTATCCTGGTTTCGCCGGTCAATCCTTCATGCCTGAAGTGGTTCCCAAGATTGCCCGATTCTCCAAATGGTGCCGTGAAGAGGGTTTGGTCCTGGATATCGCCGTGGATGGCGGGATCACTCCCAAGACCGCGCCCCAAGTCGTGGAAGCGGGAGCCAACCTATTGGTGGCGGCGACCGCCCTATTCAAGTCGCCTGATATCAAGGAAGCCGTTCATGCCTTGAAAAACCCTGGAGTATCGAATTGAATTTCCGTCTTCACTATCTAATGACAATACTCTTGGCCTTCGGTGCCTGTGGCTGCGCCTCCGTCCCACCCCTTCCCGATAACGCCCCAGCGGACCAGGAGGTCACCAATCTCCTTTCTCAAGCCGCCTCCCAACTCCAGAGCCCGGATGGGCCGGTCTCTTTGAACGTGATGGATGTGATCAAATCCGAATGGCGGACCGATAAGAGCATGAAGATATCGGTCCATCAGATCTGGGCCACGAGGGTCAAGCCCGGTCGTAACCTTCCCCCACTGGTCACTTTGAACAAAGATTCCCAGACCCTGACCCTCCAAGACCTTCAGCTTTATGACCTGAACCAGGACGGTACCTTTTCCAAGTCTTCCGCCCCCGTTTCCCTGGATTGGACCTCCCCGGAGGCCAATCTATCTCCGGCCCTTACCAAGATCGCCACGGCCCATTTGCCTGAAATGAACGCCGGTCAGGCCTTGGAGATCCGATACACCCTCGAGACCAAAACCTCCATTCTCCTGGACAAGGATAAGTTGAAAGAAGGCGTCAAGTTCCATCCCGTGCCGGCCGAAGCCAGTTTCGCCTTCCGCTGGAACGATTACACCCCTTCCTTGAAAAGGGACCTGATGGTCCAGATACCCAAAGATATCCCCCTTTACGCGGTCAAACTCCGGCTCCCCAAAGGGCTGGCGATCGATGAGGATAAACTATCCAAAGTAAGGTCCATTCACTTCTCCCTGGATAACGCCGAAGACCCTGTCCCGGCAGAAAGCTTCCAACCCGCCTTACAGGATCTAGTTCCCATAACAGCATTTACGCTTTCCAAAAGTTGGGAAGAGGCGGTCTTTCCTTACCGCAAGAGGGTGAAACAACTGCTGGACGAGGACCTGGGACCTATCCATGAGTTATTAGGTGAAGCGGAAGGCAATACCGCCCTTCCCTTGGCCGACCGGCTGGCCCAGGCGAAAAGCATCATCCACCAAAAGGTGGAATGGGTGGATACGGGCTTACCGGTCTACCTCAACCCGGACCGAACTTTCCGGGACATCATCGATAGCGGCAAGGGCACTTCCCATGACATGGCGATCCTTCTGGCTGCGGCCCTGAAAGCCATGAAGATCAACGCCCAGATCTACCTTTACCGACAGGCGACCAGCGGGGACCTCATCGGCGACCTGCCGGCCCTTTCCCAATTGGATGGAGTTTTGTTGGCGGTCCCCTCGGGCAAGGATTGGGTTTGGATGGACCCCACCGAACCCTTGGCGGTTCCAGGGGCGCTTCCTTTATACGCCTTGGGGCAACAGGCTCTCGCTGTCTACCTACCCTTGAATTGGAAACCAACCCCTTCCTTCAACGCCAAGGATCACCGGAAAGAGCGGGACGTGATCATGCAACTTTCCCCGGACGGCTCGGTGAAATGCACCGTGAACCTCTTGGCTTTTGGCGCGGCGGACCTTTCTTTGCGTCAGTTTTTCCGGATGACCACTGACGAGAAAAGGAAGGAATTGGTCCTGCGCGGACTGGCCAAACGATTCCCGGGCGTGACCTTGAACGATTACAGTTACGGTGATTACCGGGATATCAACAAACCCCTGGACCTTCATTATACTTTTACCGTTCCGAATTACGCCGAGTTCCAAGCCAAAGGCGGTTTCCAATTCTATCCATTGGTCTTCGAGGATGTGGAAGACTTTCTGGCCAACCTGAAGGATTCGCGCCAAACCCCGGTTGTCATACCCCAGAATTTCAATTCGGTCACCCGTGTGGTGGTGAAATTACCCGCCGGTTATAAGATCCAGGACTTACCTAAGGACGGTTCCATGTCCAATTCTGTGGCGGATTTCGTCGCCAATTCCAAGGTTCAATTCGGTACTTTGACCTACGATCGTTACCTGGGTTTGAAACAACGTTCCATACTTCCGGGTCGGGAATATGAGGAATTATTGGGTTTCTATCAGGCTGTTTTGAACCAAGACCGAACACCCTTCATCGCGGTGAAATCTAAATAACCCGGTAAATTATCCCTGATTTACTTTCTTCTTCCGTCCATCAAAAATCGATTATTTCCATGATATACTTTTGAGAATTTCCGCTTTAAGGAACTAGTCATCCGAAAGTTTTCATTTATCCTTATAACGTTTTTAACGTGTAACTGCCTAATGGCCGCGACGATCAGTTTTACGATCGATCCAACCCAGAACAACAGCCCCATATCCCCTTTAAGTTATGGCAGCAACCAGGATATAGGTGTAACTCTCATACCTTATTTCCGCCAAGGCGGGAACCGGATGACTGGTTACAACTGGGAGAACAATGCCTCCAACGCAGGCACCGATTACGGTCCCAACCATGAGGACTGGTATCTTCTTTCCGTCATGAACCCGGCCCCACCCCAGGACGGCAACCAGATGCCCGCCACGGTTGTGTGTCAATTCGTCAATAACAACAACGCCAGGAACGCCGCTTCCCTCATCACGGTCCAGATGGCTGGGTATGTCTCAGCGGACGGCAATTGCAATTGCGATGTTAGCGTGACCGGCTCCGCTGACACAGCTGGGACTTATTGGAAACAGGTCGTGAACGTCAACGCCGCCGATCCACCTTATCCTGGGGCACCTGTCACGACCGATGATTTTGTCTATATGAATGAGTTCCTGCATTACCTTTTCTCACAAGTCGGTACCGCGTCCACTACTGGAGCGAAATATTATTGTTTGGACAATGAGCCTGGTATTTGGGCCAGCACTCATCCCATGATCCATCCAAATGCGGTGTTATGCGCCGAAGTGGCGAACAAGGGCATTAGCATGGCAACCCTCATCACTTCCATGGACCCAGCGGCCCAAGTTTTGGGCCCGGTCTGCTACGGTTGGGGCGAATACACCAATAATTCCACCGCGCCTGACGATAATCTTCTCACTCCCTTTGACAATGGAAACTATATACCCTATCTCAACTATTACCTCGCCCAAATGAAAACAGCATCCACTTCGGCAGGGCGAAGACTTTTGAATTACCTGGACCTTCATTGGTATCCGGAGGCGACAGGGTTGGACGGGACGAACGCCGTTCGAATCACCAATGATGACACGACCCAAGGGGTCGCCATTGCCCGAATGCAGGCACCCCGAAGCCTTTGGGACCCGACCTACACCGAAACCAGCTGGATCACCCAGGATTCCCTTCCCAACTCCCCTATCACCTTGATCCCACGGCTTCAAGCGGCGATAAGCCAGTATTATCCAGGAACAAAAATATCTTTTTCTGAGTACCAATATGGATCCGGGGAGGATATCTCGGGAGGGGTCGCTGAGGTGGATGCTCTGGGGATCTTCGGTAAATATGGTGTTGCGGCCTGTCGGTGGGATGATGGAACTAGCGATACTTATGTATCGGCTGCCTATTATATGTATTTGAATTACGACGGTAGCGGGTCCCAATTCGGGGACACCTCTATCCTGGCCAGTTCCTCGGGTGCCAATGCGGTTTCCCTGACTTCCGTATACGCCGCCAGGGATAACAGCCATCCCAATCGGATCAATGTCATCATCCTCAACAAGGATTATTCCAACGTCAACCAGGCCGCCGTCACCCTGAACAACCTGGCGGGCGGCCAGCAGATATCAGCCATCAAGTCCTATCGTTTCGATTCTACGACCTCCACGATATACTCCCCCACTGCCCCCGCCTTCACCGCCAACACTTTTTCCGATAACCTGCCCTTCCGCTCAGCCACCCTTTACCAGATCACCTTGACCCAGCCCTTCCTGACCTTCACACCCAGTCCCTCTCCAACCCCTATCTATTCTTATACCCCCACCGCCACCGGTACCATTTACACCCCGACCTGGACAGCAACTTCCACCCCAACCTCAACCGCCACGATGACTTCCACCTCTACGGCGACCTCCACTTTCACCATCACCGCCACCCCTTTTTCCACGGTCTGCCCTAGCTTTTTCAGTGGTTGTGAATCCTTGACCGAGAATGGGACTTGGACCGCCGGAGCCAATTCGTCCATTGCCATTGTGACATCCGCTACCGCTCCTGTTGGTTCCATTACTCAGGGAACCCACGCCCTGCAGGTAGACATCACCACCGGGACCGGATGGAACGATAAGATCGTCAACTTGACCGGATTTTCCCCGTCCGACTGGACCAATGTCGCCCAGGTCCAGATGGATGTTTACGCCAGCGCAAGCCTGGTTACGGGCCAGGCTTGGAGCCAACTCGTCCTATACGGGAACGGTACGACCCATACTTACGCCAGGCTATCCCCAGGAAATAGCGCCCTCGCTTTGGGAGAAAACCTGAATCTGACCTTTAATATAAGCGCTCTTTCGGCGGGACTCTCCAATGGCGAAACACTCAATTCTCTCTTTTTGGTCTATAACAGCCAGACCGGCGCTACGGGAAGTCTCTATATAGATAACATCCGGTTGGTAACGGGTTGTGTCTATACTCCCACTCCTTCACCCACTTATTCCCCAACTTACTCACCCACGCTTACTCCCTCTTACACCCCCACCCCAACCATCACCTTGACACCCACCGTGACATATACACCTACCTTGACCTATACCCAGACCAACACGGCCACAGGAACCGCTCCCACCGCCACCAGTACATTCACAGCTACTTCTACCTTCACCTTTACCTATTCCCCGACCTTCACCAATACTTTCACCAACACCTCCACTCCCACTTATACATTCACTGTATTCAATACACCCACTCCTACCATGACCTCAACAACCACCTCCACGCTTTCCCCAACCTTGACCCCGACTTTCGGCGCGGGCAACCCAGGTGGTCCTCCCCTCATTTATCCCAATCCAGTCCTGGACCTCAATCCCGTGAACATCCTGTTTAACCTTGCCCTTCCAGAATCGAAGGTCAGTCTTAAACTCTACACCACCGCTTTCCGAATGGTTCAGGAGGTCACCTTACCCAACCTCCCTGCCGGACCGGTCAAAACCCAGGTCCCACTAGTGGATAAAAAAGGACACCTGCTGGCCAATGGTCTTTATTACATAGTTATCTTCACCCCACAGGGTCACTCGGTGGGTAAGCTGCTCATCACCCGCTGATCGCATAGTTCCCCCCGTTCTTCCTTATTACTCTTTCATACAATAAACAGTTTTCTAGGATCCAACCCTTGACATTGTCCAAGCCCTGTTATTTAGTGATTTCATGACAAAAAATCATTTACGGTTATTCCTTCTAGCGATGGCCTTTTGGGTGGCCGGAGGACAATGGATGGCTCTTCAATCGATGGCCTGGTTGAACATGACCAGGACCTATTGCCAGACCGAAACCCTTTCCCGATCCCTGGCTAAGACTTTTGATGGGAATCATCCATGTCCCCTCTGTCGCTTTATTCAAAAAGAAAAAGCGGCCCAAAGCTCTCCAAAAGTCATTTCCAATTTCCAGAAGAATTCTTTTTTCTTCATTTCATTTACGGTCTTGCTGGTATTACTCTTGGCCCAGCCTAAACTTCATTCGATCAAGGCCTTATTGTCAGAATTTGACCGCTCTCCTCTTTCCCCTCCTCCCAGAAAATTTTTCTCAATTTAAACTTTTTTCAAAAGCCCATCTCGACAATCTAAATTGCCGGTTTTTTGGCAATTTCATTTTCATTTTTCAAGGAGAAAACAAAATGATTCGATCATTACCACAACATCTTTTCAGGGTTTTCATTTTTCTTGTCATTTCGATCTTCACTACACATTCATCCTGGTCCTGTTCGGTCTGTGGATGTGGCGATCCTTTGGCCTCGGCCGGAAGCGCCCGCCCGTTGGCGGGTAGTTGGCGTATATCCTTCGAGCACATCTACTTGACCGCCAGCGCTCAAAGCGACGATTTGACCGGTAGTATCGAGTCAATTCGCCAGGTCAATCTCAACACCACCCTTTCCTACAACCCCACGGATGATTTAACTTTGACCGCCATGTTCCCCATGGTGGAAAAATACTGGTCCTATACCGCTTCCCCTGTGGCCCTTTCCAGGGGCGGTGGGAACGATGAGGGAACCCCTTTTGGGATTGGCGACATCATGGTGGGAGCTCGTTATTTCTTCTGGCAGGAAACGGATATGAAAGCCATGCAGCACCAAGCCCTAGCTATTTCCGGCGGGGTCTACCTTCCTTCCGGTGGAACCAATTTCACTTCACTTATCACGGGGAATAATCTGGATACCCATGCCCAGCTGGGAACGGACGCCATAGGATTTTACGGGGGAATTCTTTTCAACAAGGTTTGGGATGACTTTTCTTTGAACATCAATTTCAACGTGGTGGCCCGAACCAAAGCCCTGACCAACGATCCCAACTCGCCGATCTACGACTATACCTTCGGGACCTCTTATACCGGAGGACTCCAAGGTCAGTTACAAGTCGCTGATGACTTCGCGTTTTCCGGGGCCGTCGAGGGGCGTTATGCGATCACGGATACTGAGCTCAGCATGACCGATATGACCAACCTGGTTAACACACCTAACACTGGCGGAACGGTTCTGGATGCAACCCCCGGGGTTTGGTGGAACGTCAGCGGAGATACCACCCTTTATGCCAAGATCCAGATTCCTTTTTACACTGACCTTACGGGGAGCCAATTCGTAGGGCCGACCTATATTCTGGGTACCCAATTCTTGATCAAGTAAGGATATTGCCGCTTGGATGCCTCTCCAAGCGCCTTTTCTTTTTTGGGTAATCAACGTAAAATCATGCCTCTTTTAACCCACGTCAACGGATAATCAATGTTTGAGCAACTAACTGAAAAGATACAGAAGGTCTTCAAGAATCTTCGCGGCCAAGGAAAACTGACCGACGAGAACATCCAAGCGGCCCTGCTGGAGGTTCGCACTGCCCTGCTGGACGCGGATGTGAACCTGGATACCGTCAAGCTATTCCTGGACAAGGTCAAGGCAAAGGCCCTAGGCACGGATGTCTCCTTGAGTCTGACCCCCGGCCAAGTAATGATCAAGATCGTCCACGATGAATTGATCCAGTTATTGACCCCGAAGGACCGTAACGCCACCAAACTGAAGTTCGCCCCAGCCCCACCGACCCTGATCCTTCTGGCCGGGCTTCAAGGAACAGGTAAGACCACCACCGCCGCCAAACTAGCCCTTTTCCTCAAGAACGATGGCCGCAAACCTGGGCTGGTCGCTGCCGACCTGGTACGTCCTGCCGCTATCGATCAACTATTTTCACTTGCTTCCCAGATCGAAGTTCCATGCTTCAAACCCGAGCCAGGGGAGAAAGCCATGGATGTCTGTATCCGGGCGGTCAAGACATGTTTGCAAAACAACTGCAATATCTTGATCCTCGATACCGCTGGGCGCCTTCAGATCGATGTGGAGATGATGGATGAGATCTCAGCGATCCATCAGAAACTCAAACCCTCCAACGTCCTTTTGGTCGTCGACGCCATGACCGGACAGAACGCGGTCCAGGTGGCTTCCGCCTTCCATGCCAAGCTTCCCTTGACCGGCCTGGTCCTGACGAAAGCGGACGGTGACGCCAGGGGCGGAGCGATATTTTCGATCACTTCGGTGACCGGAGTGCCCATTCAATTCGTGGGAGTGAGCGAGAAAATGGACGGTTTGGAGGCCTTCTACCCGGACCGAACCGCATCCCGGATACTCGGAATGGGTGACATGTTGACCTTGATCGAAAAAGCCGAGACCGTGGCCCGTCAGACCGCGATGGAAAGGCAGAAATTATCCAAAGCCTCCGACTTCGACTTGAACCACCTGTTGGACCAGATCAGGCAATTGAAGAAGATGGGTTCAATGGAAGAGATCATCAATATGATGCCGGGGGACCATGCCCAGAAAAAACAGATGATGGCGGGAGCTCCGGATGAAAAACGCATCAAGCGCATGGAGGCCATCCTGCTTTCCATGACCGCGAAGGAAAGGCGTTTTCCCCAAATCCTGGACGGTTCCCGTAAAAGACGCATCGCGGCTGGTAGCGGAACCCGGCCTGATGAGATCAATACGCTCTTGAAACAATACGACATGATGCGAAAGGTGATGAAAAAAGGCAGTCTGGGCGGTCTTGGGAAGGGTTTTCCTCCTGGTATGTTCCCCAAGTGAACCAAGTTTTGATCAAGAAAAAATATTCCGACCTTGGAATATCCGATTTTTTATCCAAAAGAACCCCCTGTTCACATTGACGTTCCAAAAGAAACAGGGCTACAATGTTGGCCCGCTCATTCTTCACTCTAAATCAAGGTAAACGGCTAAAACATGGGACTTTTTGGGAGCAAAGACGAAAAGAAAAAGGAACTTCTCGATTCAGCCCAAAAGCTGATCGAGCAGGGCGATTTGACCAAAGCCCAAAAGGAACTCCAAAAAGCCGTTGAGATGGACCCAGCTTATAAGGAAGCCCAGACGGCCCTCGGTTTCCTTTATGTTGATCTTGGACAGAATGACAATGCCATTCAGACCTTCAAAAAAGTCATCATCATCGAGAACGACTCACAAGAAGCGTGGAACAACCTGGGCTTGACCCTAGCCCGGTGCGAGCGCTACACCGAAGCCATTAAGACTTTCGAGGACGCCATCTCCCGCAATCCCAAGGTCGCCACTTTTTATAACAACTTGGGGAATGTCTATTACGAACTAGGTCAGTATGCTCAGGCCATGCAGGTCTTCCAGACCGCTGTTGAGCTGGACCCATCCTACGCTGAATCCTATCACCGTTTGGGTATCGACAAGGACACGGCCGGTAATATGGACGCCACGATCAAAAGGCTGGAGGAATCGGCCAAGACCGGGAAGAACAAGGCCAAAACCGCCTACGACATCGGCAACATTTACGCTAAACAGGAATTGTTGGATAAAGCCATTAAGTCCTTCCAGGAAGCCACCCGGTTGGATCCCCGTTTCGAGGCGGCTTGGATGGCACTGGGGTTCGCCCTTGAACGCAAGGGGGACCTTCAAAAAGCCTTGGAGACCTTCAGCCAGGTCATCACGCTGAATCCACAAAGCGCCAAGATCCATAACACCGTAGGGCTCATCTTCGACAAACTCCAACTCTATAAACAAGCCATCAACGAGTACCGCATCGCCATCAAACTAGAACCAAGCTACACGAACGCCCATTTCATTCTTGGACAGGTTTATGAGAATAAAGGGATCATGGAAAAGGCCATCGCCGAGTACGAAAAATTCGTTCGTATCCATGAGACAGGCGCCATGGTCGAAGAGGCCAAGGGACGTATTGCCAAACTTAAGAATTCGACCCCTGAGGAAGTGGAACAGCTGTTGAACCTGAAAAAACAGGACGTTCCCCTTCCCGTCAGCGATGAAATTAAGACAGAGAAGGCTAAACCTGCCGAGTCGCCAGCCGCGCCCTCTACAACCCACGAAGTGGATGGTTTCAAGCTGACCGACCCCAAAGAATATTTGAAACAGGTCCTAGCCAAAGCGAAAGCGGCGAAAAATCCTCAGCCTGCCCCAGCAACCGCGCCTTCGCCTGCCGTGGCCGCACCGGTTGTGCCAACCGTATCCGCGGCGCCCACCGTAAAAACCGCCCCTGTCATGCCTTCCACTCCCGAATCTCATACTCCTCAACCTGCGCCTCAAGTAAAACAACCAGAAACCTCTCCATCCCCGGCGCCTGAGGTCAAAACAACCGTTCCCGTTCCACCGATCCAAACGGCCTCACCAACCCCTGTTCTAGCGCCGCCTATTACACCGGAAGTTCAAATCGAGACCGCTCCCGCAGCACCCATAGCGAAAGCACCAGTCCCTACAACCGTAGACGCACCCATACCCGTTACTCCAGCCGCTGTTCTGGTCCATTTCACTGGCGAAGAAGAAACCGTTTCCGCCATTCCTATTTATACTCCGGACCAACCTCCTCCGGCTTCCGCCCTTGATGGTTATGTGTTGGATGAGCAAGAGGTCCTTGCCGCCATAGCCCAGGTGGATACCCAGAGCGTGGAAGAGCAATCCCAAGTTTTAGAGGCGGTCGAGGCCATCAGTTTCCCCCATTCAAACACGGATGAATTGTTGGAGGATACGGACTCGATCGCATCGCAACCAGTCCCGGTCAAAACGTCTCCATCTCCAGTGATTCCCCAACCCGTTGTTCCTCCTCCCACGACGGCCAACCCTAAACCGCCGCCGATCGAACCTCCCCCCCCTCCACAAAAATCTAGTATCAAACGGGGCTTCTATTGATTTAAAGGCAAGTTCTCTTTCCCCCGTTTTTTGTCTTGCGTCTTGGAATTACCATCTTACAATTGTTCGGTCATCTGAATTATTCAAGGAGTGAACCATGCCCGATGTGAGTTATCTGGCCAAATATTCCCCTTTTAAAAGTTTCGATGGTAACGACCTGGACGCTTTGGGATCGGTGGGCGAGGAAAAAGTCTTCAAGAAGGATGAGCTGATCTTCGACGAGGATTCCAAGGGCGACAGCATGTACATTCTCAAAGCCGGCTCGGTCAAGATCATCAAGAAAGTCAAGAACCAGGAAAATACGATTGCAGTGCTGAACGCCGGCGAGTTCTTCGGTGAAATGGCTTTATTGGATGGGCTACCCCGTTCAGCCGCAGTCAGGGCCACCAGCGACTGTGAGGTCCTGTTGGTCACCCTGGAAGGCTATCAAAAACTTCGTCGGGAAAAACCCCATACCGCCTTGAAGCTGATGGATATCATCATCAAGGTCTTGTCCAACAGGCTGCGCCAAGCCAACAAGAACCTGGAAGTCATCAGTTTTTGGATCGAATGACCTTCCGATCCCGTACATAAAAAAAGCCCAGGATATTATCCGGGGCTTTTTTGTTTCCAGCGATTTTAATCAGCTAATCTGCCCATTACTGGGGAAGATCAGTTGTTTTGGCTCTGTTGTTTCTTGGCTTCCTGCTCTTCTTCCCATTGCTTCCGGCGCGCCACACGGGCCTCGTCCGAAAGCATTGAGGTCATGATGTTTCCAATCCTTGCCTTGATATTAAGAAGGGCGCGATCCTTGCCTCCCCCAAAATCAGGGACCATGATCTCGCCGAAGTTATTGATATGGGTCTTGGCAAACACTTTCCCACTCTTGGCGATGAACTCGACCTCAAAATCCTTCTCGTGAATGGTTACCTTGACGGTTTCGTTATCCTGAGCCATAGACCACCTTGTTTTCTTGGGATTACCAACGGGAGGCGTATCTTAACCACCCCAAGACGCTTTTTCAAGCCTTTGTAATCGCTTAGGATCCTGAAGTCCAAGGGTTTCAGGTTTAATCACTTTAACCCGACTTGTCGATATTTCCTTGATTCTTTTTATCGCAATTGATATCTATAAGTCCGCCGCAACTCTGCCCAGTTGAGGTCTATATGCTATCGAATATCCGAAGCGCCGCTTTATTGGGGATCGACGCCTATCCGGTCGAAGTGGAAGTGGACATCTGCCCAGGTCTTCCCACTTTTCAAACGGTTGGGTTGCCTGACACCGCGGTCAAGGAATCCAAGGACCGTGTCAAAAGCGCCATCACCAATTCCCAGTTTTCTTTTCCTATCCAACGCATCACCGTCAACCTAGCCCCTGCCGATACTAAAAAAGAAGGTCCCTCTTTCGATCTGCCCATGGCGGTCGGGATCCTGGTGGCTTCTGGCCGCTTACCCCAAAAACTCGTGGAAGGCTATTGGTTGGTGGGTGAATTGGCCCTGGACGGCAAGATCCGTCCCATCCGGGGAGGTCTTTCCATCGCGTTGGCTGCCCGGGATTGCAAAGTGAAAGGCCTGCTGGTTCCTGCGGAAAACGCCAAGGAAGCGGGAGTGGTCCAGGAAGTACCCGTCTTCGCGGTAAAGAACCTGAAGGAAACTTTCGACTTTTTAAGCGGTACCAAACCGATGAACCCCATCCAGGTCAATATCGAGGAAGAGTTCAAACAACATTCGACCTATAAGGTCGATTTTTCTGACGTCAAGGGACAGGAGAACGCCAAGAGAGCTTTGGAAATCGGCGCCGCGGGGGGACATAACATCCTTCTGGTGGGCCCGCCTGGTTCGGGAAAAACCATGCTCACCAAACGGTTGCCCACCATCCTCCCTCCCTTGTCCTTGGAGGAAGCCATCCAATCCACCAAAGTCCACTCCATTGCCGGCACCCTAGGACGCCGAAAAGCCCTGATGGCGACCCGGGCCTTTCGATCCCCCCATCACACCATTTCTGACGCTGGTCTCATCGGTGGAGGAAGTATCCCCAAACCTGGCGAGGTCAGCCTATCGCACAACGGGGTTCTTTTCTTGGACGAATTCCCGGAATTCAACAAGAACGTGTTGGAGGTCCTGCGCCAACCCTTGGAAGAAGGCCAGGTGACGATTTCTCGCGTCCAATCAAGTTTGACCTTCCCGGCTCAGTTCATGTTAGCTTCTGCCATGAATCCATGCCCCTGCGGCTACTACACCGATCCTTCCCGGGAATGCACCTGTACGCCGCATCAGATCCACAAGTACCTGAGCAAGATTTCGGGGCCTCTTTTGGACCGCATTGACCTTCACATTGAGGTTCCGGCCCTGAAATGGAAGGATATGTCCAATGACGAACCCACCGAGCCGTCCAGTGCCATACGGGATCGTATCTGCAAAGCCCGGGAGATCCAGCAAATGCGTTATACGAATGAGGGGATCCATTGCAACGCCCAGATGTCGACCCAACACCTGCGAAAACATTGTTCCTTAAATGAATCCTCCCAGGCCTTATTGAAAAGCGCCATGGAGAAATTCAGTCTTTCCGCTCGGGCCTATGACCGTATCCTGAAAGTCGCAAGAACCATTGCTGACTTGGATGGGCAAGAGGATATTCAACCTGGTTATATTGCTGAGGCTATCCAATACCGCAACTTGGACCGCAGTGTCTGGCGCAACTGATATCTAATGATTTTATTATCTGTTGACCGTACTCATATCCGCGTATCTCGCTCCAGAAGTGACTCCTTTGGGGAATGCCTCATCCAAGTCATCCAGATCTGTTTGGGAAAGGACTACTTCCACCGCCTTAGCGTTCTCCTCCAGACGTGATCGCTTCTTAGTCCCGGGAATAGGCACGATATCCTTGCCTTGCGATAATACCCAGGCTAGGGCCAATTGGGCCGCAGTTACCTTCTTTTGGACAGCCATTTGCTGGACCACCTTGGCCAACTCCAGGTTCTTCTGGAAATTTTCTCCCTGAAAACGGGGGTGTTTGCGACGCCAATCATCCTCAGGCAGGTCCGCCAGGGTCTTAAAGGCGCCGGTCAGGAAACCCCGTCCCAACGGGCTATAAGAAACAAATCCGATGCCCAATTCCCGAGTTGTCTGGAGTATTTCCCCTTCTGGGTCCCGGGACCAAAGCGAATATTCCGTTTGAAGGGCTGATATAGGGTGAACTTTATGGGCCCTCCTGATCGTGGCCGGTGCCGCCTCGGACAATCCCAGGTAACGGACCTTCCCCTGCTTGACCAGCTCAGCCATGGCTCCCACCGTATCCTCGATAGGGGTATTGGCGTCCACGCGATGCTGGTAATAGAGGTCGATATGTTCGATTTTCAGACGTCTGAGGGAATCCTCGCAACATTTTCTCACATACTCGGGCTTGCCATTGACCCCTAGAAATTTCCCATCCGGCGTCCTTTGGTTACCGAACTTGGTGGCGATGACGAATCGATCGCGTTTTCCCGCGATGGCCTTGCCGACCAACTCCTCGTTCAAAAAGGGTCCATACATATCTGCCGTGTCCAGAAAATCGATCCCTAGGTCCAGGGCCCGATGGATGGTGGCGATGGATTCCAGATCTTCCCTTCCCGAATAGAAATCGGACATGCCCATACAACCTAATCCCATCCTGGAAACCATCAATCCTTCACGACCCAAAGGCATTCGTTCCATCGGTCTATCCTCCTTGAATGGTAGATTCCCGCCTTCAAATTAACGGCTCGTGCAAACCAATGCAATAGTTGTTAACGTTCAATGACATCGCCTCAAATTCGAGAAATTTAACGGTTCCGTAACCCTTTGTTCATTTGGGATGGATGGCCTACCGTTAGGTTTTAACCCAATGCCGCTTACGAAAGAATATCGGAGCCCTTTTTGCGGATAGCCTATTTCACGGAAAGCCTTCCCCCATTGACAGACGGGGTCGCCCGCACCTACACCCGCCTTGTCGAAACCCTGAACGACAAAAAGATCGACTGTCTTTTCTTCAGTCCCTCTAAACCGAAGGAAGAGGAACCCTGGCGGAAAAGGGTCATCAAGCTGCCTTCCGTCCCCTTTCCTTTGTACCGCTATTACCGAATGGGCATTCCCAATCGTTTCAAGTTGGATCCCATTCTGGATCGTTTCCAACCCGACCTGATCCACGTTGCCGCACCCACTCCCTTATGCCTCTACGGTCAGAATTACGCTTTTCGTCGAAAACTGCCAACCGTCGCGAGTTATCACACCCATTTCGTCGATTATTTCCCCTATTACGGTTTCAAGTGGGCCATCGACGGCGGGTGGAAATGGATGAAATGGTGTTACAACCGTAGTTTCTATACCTTCGCCCCTACACAAGGAACGGCCAATGAACTGACGGCCAGGGGATTCAACAATGTTCGATTATGGCCTAGGGGGATCGATGGAAAGAAATTCTCACCCGCATTCCGAAGTGAGGACCTCCGAAAAAAACTGGGGATCGGATCACAGCTTCTCCTACTATTCGTTGGGAGGATGGTGTCCGAAAAGAACCTTCAGGATCTGGCAGATGCCGCCCTTGATCTTCGATCGCAAGGTTACCAATTCCATCTGGCCTTCGCTGGGGACGGTCCCTATAGGGCAGTCATGGAAAAGCAGCTGCCCAATGACCATTTCTTCGGTTTCATCCAAGGTCAAGAACTGGCGGAACTATATGCCTCCTCCGATATATTCGTGTTCCCTTCCACAACCGAAACCTTCGGGAACGTCACTTTGGAGGCCTTCGCATCCGGGCTTCCGGTGGTGGCCGTCAACAAAGGCGGTTCAGCGGATCTGGTCCAGGACGGGATCAATGGCTATTTAGCCAAACCAACCGACCCCAAGGATTTCGCCCAAAAGATCCTGCCATTGCTGGAAAATGAACCCCTTCGGAAAAGTCTAAGCCAAGGTGCCCTTCAGACTGCCCAAACCTATGATTGGCCTACGATTAATATGCGATTATTGGATATTTGCGAAACCTTGGTTGCGGAAAATTCACATCATCCGGAAGCTCAAAAAGAAAACCCACTCTCAGGAGAAGCAGCCGCAAAGTTATTTGTTTAATTCCGAGGCTATTCAAAGCTTCCAACCAGGCTGGTTTTACCCGATAATTTCTTAATGGCTCCCAAACTCAATCTGTTTCTAAAACTCATACTCACCGCATTTATTGTTTCTTGTTTCCGAACCACGGGCCATTGCCAGGAAATCCCCAACTTTAGTCTGATGTTCCACGGCGGACAGGATATTTCGACTGGGTTCATTCCAGCCAATAGCCCCGGTTTGGAAGGCGGTCTGGGAATGGGTATAGGCATAACAAACCAGATAGACGGTCTCTGGGGACTGGACTTGCTCACCATGCAAAGTACCGTCCAAGCACCCATCACCCTTTCATTACCCACTCCCTCCCAGCCGGTTTCTTTGGTCCCGCTTCAGCCTACGGTCGATATCGCCCTGTCGGTCAATACTCGTTTGTATCTCAATGACAAGTGGGACTTCATCCATGAACGTTTTAATACTGACCCGTACTTATTGGTTGGGTTGGGAATGGACTTGATGGTCGATGAATATCCCTTACCCCCGAATACTCCTTTCTACAGCGCCAGTTACGATATTTTATTTGGAATGAATCTTGGCGCAGGGATCGACATTCCTGTGGATAAAACCTGGTTTTTTTACGCGGAAGGATTGGATCATCTGGTGGTTTGGCAAGGTTTGACGCAGGTTTACATTTTGCGGGGTGGGTTCAAAGTTATGCTGGACTCAGCCCACGTGGATCCCTTCCGATAAAGAACATCCCATCGGGATCTCCGTACACCATTCAAGGCTTATCCCATTTTTCCCGGCTTGCGACAAAAGCTTTTACTGCGGAAAGGGGTGTGTCCAAGGGGGGAATCCCGATCACGGTGATATATTCGGTTTTATTTTGGCTGTTTTGAAAACCCCATCCAAAAGCCTGTTTGGCTTGTGGATGATCCTTCAATTCGAACACTTCCACCTTGCCCTGCCAAACGACCTGACCATCCATTGAGAGTCGCACCGGCTGGGTTTGGCGATAGATTGCCCCGCAGTTTCCGCGGTGCTCAATAGCGGTCAAAAGATTTTCCCTGTACTCATCCATCCGTAATACCTTTCAATGCGGCTTCTGATTAAAACGGTAAACCACGTCAGAACATCGATCCTTTATTATTTTAACCTAACCAGCCCAATGACTTGTTCATTTTATAATTAGTAAGGCCAACCAACAATGACCGATCCCCATCAAGGTGAAAGCCATCATAGGGGCTAAGTTCCTGAATTAACCAGAGGTCAATGAAAGATAACCAACCCAACCTTAAATAACTCATGACGTCCAAGGCCGGACATGTAAAATATGCGTGTTTCCTATCAAAACCAACTATGAAGAGGCCGTCCTTGAAGAAACGTAAAATATCCGCCCCTAAGAAAAATAAATCGTTACCAGCCAAGAAAAACCTGGAAAGACTGATCCTTCGACAAGAGTTGGAAATGTTCCACCGAATCATCGAAGGCATGAGGGCCGAGCTTTCCTATGTGGATTTATTGAAACTAACCGTCACCTGCGTCTGTAAAGGGTTGGGTTATGACCGAGCCGGAATCTTCCTGGTCTCACCCGATGGCCGTACAATTGGACGGGCTATCGGCGTGGATGCCCATGGTCGTTTTGAAGTCGGGCACGATTATGAGGACCCCATTCTGGATAAAAAAGGGTTCAGCATCTTTTCCGACCTGGTCTTCGGTTACCGAAAGTTCTTCTACACTAGCAATATCCTGGAAAAATTTCCCGATGTGGCTGGCAAAGTGGACCAAGGTGTGACTTGCAACGCCAACGTACCTATTTCGGTGGGTCCCAAACGCAACATCGGCGTGCTGGCGGTGGATAATCTCTTTTCCCAACGCCGGTTGAAACGCGACGATATCACTTCACTGGCCAACTTCGCCACCCAAGCCGGTATGGCCATCGAGACCATTCGCCTCCATGAGCAAGTACGCCAACTCTCGATGACCGACGAGCTGACCCGGTTATATAACCGCCGATACTTTGAAAAATTCATCGAGGATGAGCTGGCACGGTCCCGTCGCTACAAGCATCCCTGCGGTCTTCTTTACCTGGATCTTGATCATTTCAAGGAAGTGAATGACCGTTTTGGGCATCCGGCTGGGGACGAACTGCTCAAATACATCGCCCAGTTCTTGCGCAACGAATTACGCTCGATCGACGTGGTGGCTCGATTGGGTGGCGACGAATTCGGTGTCATTTTGCCTGAAACTCCCGCCTCCGAGGCCCGCGGTGTGGCCCAAAGACTTCAGCAAAAGTTCCTCAAAAAAGAGATCCCGGTCGAGAAAATATCCGCGGTCTCCCATCCTGTCACCTTGAGCATCGGGGTCGCCTGTTTTCCCGACAGCGCCGACAAAGCGGAAGATCTGATCAAATTAGCGGACCGGAGCTTGTACGAGGCCAAGAACGGTGGTCGAAACCAAGTTGGACCTTTTATCAAGACTGGAAAAAGAAAATAAATCTTTCCAAGTTTTTGGGTTTTTTATTTATTTCTTATCCTTCGACATCCTCCACTTATAAGGCCCAAGGATTTCATTTAAAAGTTCAGTCTTAGGTCCATCCAACCATAGGGCCCCGCAGGCCTCGCAAAGATCCACGCTCACCTTCGCCAACACATTCTCTTTCATGCGTTTTTTGCAAAATGGGCAGATCAAAAAAGGTGGTTTTTGCCGAGGCTCAAAAAACTGCGGTCTTTTATATCCCCGTTCCTCCAGACCAATCATGATCTCCTTGGGCCCAAAAGCTTGTATCTTCATCATAATTTCCCGTTTGATCCCCATTCCTTTGCACTCGGCACAATGCGCCACCGCTAGTCCAGAGATTGCCGCATCATAGATCGGTAATTTGCATATGGGACAAACCGGTTTATCACCTACCGCACTGGCCAATTTGGTCCCCCCCAAGACAAACCGACACTGGGGGCAACTAATTTCCGCTCCGGTTAAAGAGATATCACATCGCGGACAAGCCTTATGTGAGTGCACTGGTCTTTTGACCTTTTTATCGAATTGATGAGGGAGCAAACACAGGGATGAATCTATCTTCCCCCACCCCAATGGGGAAATAAATGGAATTATTATTCTGAAAATTTATGGAGTGGACTTCGTAGTAGCCGAAGTTTCCACAGGAGGGTCAGCGACCAAATGGGCCAGATAGGCCTGTAAATCCCGGATCTCCTCCGGCGTTCCTGACAAAGGCGGCATGTATTTACGGTAGGGAGAGGTTTCTTTCGCCTCATGGAGCATTTGAAGGATATTCCCGATTGATTTCTCGTCCCGTCCTCTTAATAGGCGGGTCATTCCCCGGTAACCGCTCAGGGTATGACAGGGCAAACATTGTCCCAGAAAAAACCTTTGGCCCATCTTCAACGGATCCGCTGGCCCACCGTTGACTCCAGGCGCCACCCAAAGGCTATTTGTCATGAACCCGTTTTCATTGAAACCTTCCAACTGATATTTTCGGATGCCGTTGGAATACATGAAATTACCGATGACATAGGGTTTGCGCAGCATCTCCCTGGCACTTTCGGTGGAACCCATGGCCATGAAACCCAGGAAAAAAATCGCCAAAGCGTAACCCAGATTGAACGACTTGGGGCTGAGGAAAGCCAAAAAGTAAACCACCCCGGCAACCGTGGCGGTAGTCAAAAGGGTCACTAAGGCCATTCGGGTCACCTGGGTAAAAGCGCCCGCCCCGATAGTGGATATCCCAAAACTCAATAATTCCCGTTGGGCCGCAGGCACCATCCAAAGATACCAAGCAAAGAAGAAAGGCATCAGTATATAAGCAGGGATAACCCATTTGGCCGCCCATCGGATCATGGTGACCTTAGTCTCCCCTTCCCGATGACCATCCAAACGGCTGAAGAAGACCAAAGCGTAAATACCAGCCAATGACATACAAACCAATGTCCGCAACATCAGACTGGGCCAATAGGTTGGGTTAAAAAACGCATCGAAGAATTTCGACGCTTCGTTGCCGGTTCCGGCCACCGAAAGCCAGCCCGCGCCCGGGGTTAACATGAATGTCAGGATACCGTTGATGATGACCAATGTGACATAAGAAGTGCCGGCGTAAAGATAAGCGATCTTCAGATGGAGTTTCTCAGGGATCCGATCCCAGGTGTAGTAATAGGCCGCGGCCAGGGTGAGTTCGACGATGAAAACCACCCATTCCATGGCCCATCCGAAAACGAAATTATGGATCAATGTGCTGGTTCCCTCGGGACTTGCCAATCCAATGGCGAACCAAATAGCAACACCGGTCATCGCCCCCACTACACCGGTGAGGATCAAAAAGAACTTTGAATACCCCTTCAGCTTGACGAGCCAATCCTTTCGACCCTCTTTCAAGGCCTTGTGCTCGGTCATGGCCAAAAAAAGCCCTCCACCGATGGCGAAATGGGAGATATACACGTGGATGATCGCGATGATGCCAATAACCCAACCCGATCCGATCAGGGGCACGTACCAAACAGGATAATTCATGGGACTTTCCTCGCTATTTGATTAAGCCGGCGTAACCCCACAGTGTGGTCACGACCAGGATCAGTAACGCCAATAAACCGAAGTAAGTAGCTCGACGGGCCTTAATACCATTTTCCCGGTTGTTGTCATAAAGAGGGACCAATGCCCACATCACCAAGCCTAAGGTAAAGAACGACAAACCCAGGAACTCCCCAAAACCTCCGGCGAACCATTGGCCAAAAATTTTCAGTACTTGGAATGAGCTCATGAAATACCATTCTGGATGGATGTCCATAGGAGCTGGTTTTAAGGCATCCGCCTGTTCGCCCAACCCCCAGGGATAAACGGCCGCTAAAAACCCGAGGACATTCAGCGTCACCAGCCACATTCCCAGGTCCCTCAATGCAAAATTAGGAAAAAAAGGAATGGTTTTCCTTTCAGCCTCCGGCTTGGTCTCCTCCGATTCAGGAAGGGACATCCCATGTTTCTGCACCATCGCCAAATGGAAAAGAAGGGTGGGTACGAAGATGGCCGGCAATACGACTACATGCAAGGCAAAGAAACGGGAAACGGTGTAAGAACTGATCTCCACCCCGCCGCGTACCAGGTTAGCGACCCATTGTCCGACCACGGGAATGAAAGCGGGGATACTCAATCCAACTTTGGTTGCGAAAAAGGACAGTACATCCATGGGTAAAAGATATCCGCTAAAACCAAAGATCATCGCCAGCACTAAAAGTCCCAGACCGCTCCACCAAGTGAATTCCCGGGGTTTGCGAAAAGCCTTCATAAAGTAGGCCGAGAACATGTGGACAAACGCAGATACGATCATCAAATTAGCCGCCCAAGAATGGGTCGAGCGTATCAACCAGCCGAATTTAATGTCATAGGTGATCTTCCGAACTGAGTCATAGGCTTCATCACCCGGCCGATAATAGATAAGCAGCAAAACACCGGAAAAGCACATAACGATAAAGAGGAATAGGGTGATGCCTCCCCAGTAGTACCAAAAGGAAAGACGATGGTCCGGAACGGTTTTGGAAGCCGCCAGACTTTTGAGGTCGGTCAAGCCTAACCGCTCATCCAACCACCTATAAAAGGGGTTGTTGACTTGGTTCGAGGCTGTCTTTTTAGGTGCGGCTGATTGTGATTTTGCCATTGTCCTTGCTCACTTTGAATTCGGTCAGCGGCTTAGGCGGCGGACCGGAAATATTCGCCCCAGTATTGGCGTCATAAACGCCTCCATGGCAGGGACAATAAATGACCTTTCGATCAGGCAGATAGGACGGGGTACAGCCCAAATGGGTGCAAACCGCGCTCAAAGCGGTCCAACTATCGTCATCATGATGGATCAACATAGCGGGACTTGAACCGAATTTGAACATCAGGGCCGCGTTCTTGGGAAGGTCAAGAGCGTTATCAAGGGTGACCTTGGTTACCGCGCCGGCCAGGTCCGATTCTTCCACGGGTGAAGCCAAATAACGGTAGATGGGATAACCTACCGCCCCTGCGTAAACAGCCCCCAAGGTCCCGATAGTGACCTTCAGAAAGGTTCGACGGTCCATGGGTCCCGTCAATCCATCCGGCCCAGTTTCATTCAGGTTATTTTTTTCTTCTGGCTCAGACATACCGTTCCTCCGAGGGTTTAGCGCGGCGCATTACGAGTAAAACCCAGGTCAAAAAACCAAGACCGACGACAAAAAGGAGAAGGAAGAGGCCGACCACCAACCAGTTGGTGTTCACGGGGCTGGCCCAAACATCGAAGCCAGCCCGGACCAGGGCGATGTCCCGAACTAGGTCACGCAATATCTCGAAACTAGCGATGGCCAGAAAGGCTGGCAAAAAGATGAGCAGGATCCTAGACCAGGACCAGCTCTTCGGGAATACCATCAAACTCAACGCGGCCACCAGGCTGAGGGAAACACATACGGGCCAGATATAAAGCAACGCGTGTCCAAGGCCCGAGGCTTGGAGACCCTGTTGGACGAATTCCGGCTGGGTTTGGAAAGCCCAACAACCCACAGCGCCCAATCCCAATAAAGCGAGGGAGCCCATCAAGCCGGCCCAAAATCGGATGAAGGACTTCACTTCCTCGTTCAAGGAGGCTTTGGAAGTATAGAAGGAAGATCCAAGCGATCCGAAAGCCAGCGCCCCGACGATGACCATGGCGAAACGGGGCCAAAGCGTCGGATCCGCGGGAGGCCAATGGGTGCCCGAAACCGTGGCGTCGTACATGGCTGGCCAGACTTCCGGACGAAGCATCAAGGTAGAGGCGGTGGAATACACATGGCCAACATGGCCCAAAAGGGCCAAGGCGATGATCCCCCATCCCCACCAGGCTTTGCTTTTTTCGGACAAGGTGGCCATTCGGTACAGTACAAAGTATGCTGCCATGACCGCGAAGACCACGCTGATCCAATAGGCGCCGATCAGAATGGTGCTTGTATAGATGGCTCTTCCATAAAGCACTTGAACAAAAAGCAGGGGTGGAATGCCCAGGTTGATCACATAGGTCGTCACGATCGGCAAGCGGTTCACCACTACGCCCGAGGCGAATATCGCCGTTTTATTATTAAACAGATGCCCGAAGAAATTCCAGATCATCGCCAAGACCAATCCGCCGATCAATAAGCTCAGGAAGGAGAAGTGAAGGGCCAAAGTCAGATTGTGGAGGACCTTGAAAAGCCATACTGGTGCTGGAAGCGGGATGGGATCGATAGCTGGAAAGAGAGTCGACATGGAACCTTCCTTCTTAGGAAATCAAAGGATCCTGGATTCGCCATTGAACAGAACGTACACGCGTTTAACCATTCATTCTTGCGCTCATTATATTAATCCCACCTATAGAACCAATCCGTTTTTTGAAATTTGATCAAAAAATATTTTCTTCCACTAAAATATTCTTAGCAAATTCGTTCTCACATCAAATTTTCTTTTTATGCCCTGCGTCATGAAGAGAACAAGCATCTCGGGTTATAGTTTTTCATTATCGGGATTGGGGAGCCCCGGTTCATCATCCAGTTTCAGGAGGCTCCCTTGAACTCCGTCCTAGTCGGTTATTTTCCACAAAAATCCAAAAGCGAACCAACCAGCCCTGCGGCGGGCGTGGATGAGATTTGTTGCGTTCCCGGCTGTCTGACCAATGAGATCGAGGGTTGGGTCAACCATTGGAAGCATAATGACATGTTCCTGTTCAATGACGAAAGTACCGCTTGGGGTCTGGTACAAGATTCCGAGAAAAAACATTTCGATTTATACGCCTATAAAATGATCCCTTTAGCCATTCGTCCAGGAGACACCGAACCTGCCGTGATCCCGAACCTTCCCGTCGCGCCCTTAAACACGGATTTTGAGAACCTGGGTTATGACATACAGAGCCGTTCCGACCGAAGCGAGTACCGTTGTTCCCCTCTCCTTTGCAACGTCAAACTGGGACTATGTAAAGCGAATCGTCATTGTTTATTGGACGATCGGGACCAAGCCATCGAACTCGCCCAGAAATTCGAACGACGGGGCTGCGAACCCGGCCCTTACTTTGTGATGGAAGTCTGGCGCCGGAAACGTCCGGCCAAATAATAATCACACAAATAATTCCTCCCCAGTTCAAACGAAATTATTTCTCCCCAGTAGGTCATCTGCCCTTTTTTCCTAAAGAAACGGTATAAAACCTCCGCTCTATTTTTATTACTTAAGACATGTTCTACCGATCGGTTTAAAAAACCATCGTCTTTTTTTATGTCTTGTCCATCCGTGAAAGTGGATTCGTTAAACCAAAATTAAACCAAAAATAATTTTTTAATGCCTCAAGTTGTTCGTTAAAGTTTTTTTCACAAATTCATTGTACTCGGCCTGCTCTTTAAACATCCGCGGTAAAATCTTACTAACTCCTCCAGTATTGAAGTACTGGAGGGAGGGCTCAATACACTGAGGAAAAAAAACGTGGGAATTTCCATATCTAAAAACTATCTCGGTTCTGAAAAACGATTCTTTGATCGATTTTTTTATATTCTTTCTACAATTAGAACAATCCTTCTTTGTCTCTCCGTGGCTTGTTTATTTTTCCTAACCACGCCCTACTTAGCGCTAGCCGACCCTCCCATGCTTAAAATTTCCGGAAACCAGATCGTCAATGCTAGCACCAGCTGTACGGTCCGTTTAAGAGGCGTTAATGTCTCCGGACTGGAGCATGGAGTCGACAACGCCGCGGTGGGCGGGGTAACGGCCACGGCCGCCTATTGCATCTCCAATTGGAAATGCAACTATATCCGTCTGCCTTTGGACCAAGACCGTTGGTTTTTCTTTCCGTATAGTTACCGAACGCTGGTGGATTCGGTCGTCAATCTTTGCTCAGCGAATAATTGCTATGTCATCTTGGATCTTCATTGGTCTGGCACAGCTTCGGCCGCATCCACTCCTCCTTATGGTACTGGTTGGGGTACGGCCACCGCGGTCAACAACAATGGAAATGTGCTCGATATGCCCGATTCGAATTCCACCACTTTTTGGAGCGATGTGGCCAATCGTTATAAGAACAACCCAGCCGTACTTTTCGACCTCTATAACGAACCTCACGATGTCTCTGCCGGGGTTTGGAAGACCGGAGGAAGTGGAAATTTCGGATACACACCTGGTTTTCAAAACCTATTAACCTCAGTCAGGGCAACGGGTGCCAATAACATTTGCATCGTAGGGGGACTCCAGTGGGCTTATGATTTCACAGGTTTATTGCCCGGGAGCGCCCTCACTGATACAGGGAACGGCGTCTTGTACGATGGACACATTTATGCCAGCAAGGGGGAAAGCACCGCCTCCTGGGACGCTTACATCACGAATTTCGCCAACAATTACGCCTTCATGATAGGGGAATTCGGACCAGGACCAAGTTCCGGCTCCATGAGCGATGGAGGAACATTCGATAATGTGTTCATTCCTTGGGCCAATGGTTCGAACCAACGCAGTTATGTTTACAGCGCTACCGCCTGGTCCATGGATGTCGCTCCTGATGATCCCCCCTTGCTCACCAGCTGGACAGGTTTTGCACCCACCTCTTACCACGGCACACAGGTCATGAATTGGCTGGCAACGGCCAATACGAGCTGCGCTCCAGCCTTGGGCGGCCCCACCTATACCCCCACCCCCGTTCCCACTCAAGGTAACTGCTTCATGCTTTCCGATCTAGAGAATGGTTCCAAGACCACTCCCTACGCGGTCAACGCCCTCAACGGAAAATGGTTCACCTTCCGCTGGACCACCGACGGTAACGGCAATCCCCTGACCCCGACCCATTCCACCGTCATGTGTCCCGATACGCAGTCCGCTTGCCCGGCCATTTTGGATAACACCACCAGCGTCTCTCCCGGGTCCTACTCAGCTTATGTCTCCGGCAGCTATGACTTGAATGGCACTTCCACGCCGGCCACCTACTCGGGCTTCGGCCTGGCGACAGAGTTCCCTCCCGGCTACACCGACTTAAGCTGGGTCACGAACGTTTCCTTCTATATCAAGACCACGGTCGCCCCTGTTACCCTTCGGTTGCAAGCTAGCAACCCTCAGATCAATCAGCAACCGGTTACCTGGAATGGAACGGTTTATCCCGGTGGCGGGAACGGAAACCAGTATGGGTTCAATTTCGTAGTGACCCAACCTAATGTCTGGACCTATATCACCCGTCCCCTTTCCGCTTTCGAGTGGCAGGATTGGGGCGAGGGAGGCGGATCCAGTCCCATCAACGGTCCCAAAAACAGCAGCGGAACGCTGATCACCCAGCCTACGGCCTTTTCTGATGTGCTTTCGTTCCAATGGGAAACTCAAGACGGCCCCACCACAGTCGCCTGGTGGATCGACAATGTCTGCTTATCAGGTTCCCCTTATCCAATCACCCCAACCCCGTCTGCGGTTCCTTCAACCCCCACCTTTACCTCGACCCCCAGTCCTACTGTTACTTCCACCCGCACCAATAGCCCTACCAGCACAACCACTACGACCTACACGAGTACCTATACCTCAACCCCATCTTCGACTTTTACCCTTTCTTTCACTCCAACGGCTACCTATTCCACGACCGCCACTGCCTCGCCTACCGCTACCCCTACTTTGACAAATAGCCGGACCAATACCTCCACACCCACGTCCAGCCCTACCTCCACCAGATCCATGACATCCACATCCACACCCCTCAATACTTCGACATCAACCCCTGGGAATACCAGCACTTTCACCTTCACAGGAACACCAACCTTCACCATGCCTTTCTCACCGACAAGTACAAACTCTTTGACTGTTACATACTCACCCACGCAAACACTGACCCGTACCCCCACCTCAACCAGCACCTCCACCCTTACTCTCACTCCGACAAAAACAGTTACAGAAACGCCGAGTAATTCTTCCACTTCCACCGTTGGCAATACCAACACATCCTCACCTACCGGTACCCCCACGAACACCTTCCAGTTCTCCGCGACCCTCACCGACACATCAACCCCCACTTCCACCCCAACACTAACCTTAAGCAACACCTCAACACGAACGTCTACTTCCACACCCACTCCCACTATTACCATGACCCCATCCCCCACCGGGACCCCAACTAATACCCCCATTGACACCTACACACCCAGCACCACGGCCACCTCGTCTAGGACCAACACACCCACAGCCACCCTGAGCTCGACTTCGACCTTGTCCACCACTCCCACTTATTCATCCACCAACACTTTCACCGTAACTTCTACATCGACCCTGACCTCCACCCCGACCAACACGTTTAGCCCTACCCACACCCTTTCCTTCACGCCTACCTTCTCGCCTACGTTCACATCGACCGCGACCTATACTTTCACCTGGACCTTTACAGCTACACAAACCAATAGTCCGACCTTATCCTCAACTTTCACCCCATCCTTCAGCCCGACCTCCACGGCCAGTGATACACCCGTGCCGCAATCAGTCCCCGTGATCTACCCCAACCCCTCGGACGGTACCAAACCGGTCATGATCCATCCTCCTTTCTACTTCGGTTCCTCCACTGTCAAGGTTCAGCTTTTTACCCTGGCTTTCCGGAAAGTGTCTGACATCACTTTCAATAATGTACCTTGGGGTACGGATGTTCCCTTGGACCTAATGGACCGTTGGAACAAACCCCTATCTAATGGTCTTTACTACATATTCGTGACCACTTCTGCCGGCAGAACCAAAGGAAAACTGCTTCTCCTTCGGTAATTCATGTTGTTTCCACAAAGGGTTCCTACTCTTTCTTCTCTTTTTGCCGTTAGGAATCCTATGCTATCGTCCCGTTCCCTGACCATACTGGTCCTTTTTTTTATTTTCTCGCACCACCAAACCTATGCAGGGATTTCCAGCCAAGGTACCGAGTTTTGGGTTACCTTTCCCCAGGGCATCAACGTGAACTACTTGCAGTTGTTCATATCCAGCGAAGGCGGGGCCTCGGTCTCGATCCAGGCCCCTGGATTGAATGGTACCACCTCCGTTGCCGCTGGCGGTGCGGTCACCTTCCCTATCCCCTCCTCACTGGAAGCCACCACCACGGATGGAATCCAGGATATCGGCATCCACGTGACCGCGACCGCCAAGATCTCCCTTTACGGATTCAATTATACCGTCCAGGCTTCCGATGGTTACCTGGCTCTCCCGGTGGAGGCTCTGGGCACCAGCTACCTGGTGTCATCGTATTACAACCAGACCTACCAGGGAGAAAACGAGTTGGGGAGCGAGTTCGCTGTTGTGGCGACCCAGAATTGCACCCACCTGGTCATCACTCCCCGCATCGCCGTGGGAAGCCATCCCTCAAACACCCCCTACGGGGTATCGCTGGACCAGGGTCAGGTCTACCAGATCCAGGACAACATGATCGACGACGACCTCACTGGCACCCTGGTGACCTCGGACAATCCCGTGGCCGTCATCGGAGGACACCTTTGCGATTACGTCCCTCTCTACACCCCTTCCTGCAATTTCCTCGTTGAGGAATTCTGGCCACTACAGTGGTGGGGAACCCGTTTCGTCACCATGCCCCTTTATTCCCGGTCCAACGGCGACACTTTCCGGGTCCTGGCCTCGGCCGACGCCACAGGGGTGACCATCAACGGCTCCTTTGTGACTACCCTAAACCAAGGAAAGTTTTACGAGAACGTTTACAGCGTTCCCCTCTTCATTACCGCCAACAACCCAATATACGTGGTCCAATACGCCAACGGGCAAAATTGGGATAGTGATTCCAACGCCGACCCAACCATGATCTCCATCCCGCCCCTGAACGAGTTCGCCAATGACTACCTGGTCGCCGATGAGTCCTTGAGCTTCACGGGCAATTACGAGAACATCGTGGCTCCCACCACCGCCGTGGCTTCCATCACCATCGACGGGGCGACATTCCCCTCTGCCGATTGGACCACCATCGGGACCAGCGGCTACTCGGGCATCCAGCTTTCCTTCGCCACCGGAGCCCAAAATTCGACCGGTCCCGTCCCCTTTGGGGTGATCGTTTACGGTTTCGGTTCCGCGGACGCCTACGGCTACCCCGGCGGGGTCTCGTTCACAAGCAATACCCCCGTTCCCACCAATACACCAGGCGCCCTCTGTTACACTTTCACACCCACCCTGACCCCCACGAATACCTCCACCTCAACACCGACGAATTCCCAGACTCCTACCAGTACCAGGACACCCACCCCAACCGCAACTTATACCCCCAGTCCAACCCAACCCTTTACCACCACCATGACCGCCACTCCCACCAACACTCCGACCTATTCCCCGACCAATACCGCCAGTTTCACTCCAACACCCTTCCCAACCCTTACCCCGACGCCTACCGTCACCAACTCCCCAACTAACTCTCCGACGTTTACTCCCACCCAGACAAAAGTCTCGTCCAATAGCCCGACGGCGAACATGACACCCACCCCAACCAACACACCCACAACTTCCCCAACCCTGACTTTGACTTCCACCCCCACTCCTTTGAAAACAACCACCTCGATATCGACTCAAACCCCCTCATCGACACCCACCTTATCTAAAACCCCTACAAACTCACCGACCGCCAGCTTTACCCAAAGTCCCACTAACTCTTTCACCTCGACGGCATTAATCTCATTAACCGCCACCCAGACCCCAACGGAAACTTGTACGATCACCCAAACGGTCTTGATCGCCGCGACCTGGAATACCTGCCCCATCGAGGTATGGCCGAATCCCTTCGACCCGCCGCGAGCTGTTGGGGAAGTTCTGAAGGTCTCCTGCCTGCCCCCTGGCGCTACTGTCGACTTCTACACTGTTTCAGGCGAAAAGGTCTGCCACGTCACGGAATATGACGGTCTAGCCCTTTGGGCAGGGGTGAACCTCTACGGCTCGCCCTGCTCGGATGGGATTTATTATTACTTGATCCTCTCGGGCGGGAACGTTCTCAAAGAAGGAAAGATACTTTTAGTTCGTTACTGAACGTTGGTCGATAAAAACAGGGTTTAACCTTTCATCGAAAATATTGAAAACCCTTTCATGATTATTGTGTTGTTTAGACCTGCCACTATCCCCCAATATAACCGCTGTTCATGACAACTTTTTTCAGGAGTCCTTCATGCAAACCCGCAAACTCGCCACTTCCGATCTGAACATCACGTCCATTGGCATCGGCACTTGGGCCATCGGCGGGCCCGACGGCAATTACAACTGGGGTCCTCAGAACGACCAGGATTCCATCGCCGCCATTCACAAGGCCATTGACCTGGGCATCAATTGGGTCGACACGGCCCCAGCCTATGGAAAGGGACATTCGGAAGAAGTTGTAGGTAAAGCCTTGAAGGGTCTTTCCAAGAAACCCTATATCTTTACTAAGAATTCGCTGGTTTGGGGTGAGGACAGGATCATCCGCAATAGCCTCAAGAAGGAGTCCATCCAAAAGGAATGTGAGGACAGCCTTCGGCGCCTTGGCGTGGAGGCCCTGGATTTGTGGCAGATCCATTGGCCCAATCCTGACCGGGATATCGAGGAAGGCTGGGCTGAAATGGCCAAACTCCAGAAAGCGGGCAAGGTTCGATGGTTAGGGGTATCCAATTTCAGTCCTTCCCAAATGGACCGCGCCAAAGCCATCGCCCCCATCGTTTCCCTCCAACCGCCTTACTCGGCCATCCGCCGGGATATCGAGAAGGACATCCTTCCTTATTGTGCCAAGGAGAATATCGGCGTCATCGTTTATTCACCCATGCAGGCGGGCCTTTTAAGCGGACGAATGACGAAGGAAAGGATACAGGATCTGCCCGAGGGCGATTGGCGGGGCCGGGACGGTAACTTCCAAGAACCGAAACTGACCAAGAACCTGGCCCTTCAGGAAGCCTTCGCAAAGATCGCCAAGCATCACAATCATCAGGCGGGCGTGGTGGCTTTGGCCTGGGTCTTAAGGAAAAGTGAGGTGACTGGAGCCATTGTGGGTGTTCGCGACGCCAAGCAGGTGGAGGAACTAGCCCCAGCGCTTGAATTCCGTCTTAAATCGGATGAATTGAGTGAGATCGAAGGGTTTCTTTCATAACAAAAACTCGTGTCCTGGTCAGAAGATAATTTATGACACTCAGTTTTTGAACGGGTAATTTTCTTTTTTAGGTGAGGGCGAAACCTGCTTCGCGCCTCTATTGGCCGTTCCGGCGATCTTGCGGCCACCCCTGGTTCTCTTGGTATGGCGGCCCATGGCATGGTCTTTTTCGTAATCCTGGAGCATCTGGGGTTTAACTATTCCATTGGTCGTTTGAGCCAAAGCCATCGGGCCTAAAGACATAACCATCAGCGTTAGCGCCCCCGACAGTATCTTTTTCATGTTTTCATCTCCCAGGATGGGTTTACGTGCCATCCGTTCTTTAGTTTGAACATCAATTCACGGTGCATCCATCGCCCGTAAGCGTCGCTTCCTCGGTCGGCACATTGCTATTCCCAAGTGGATTGCCGGTTTTAACAGAGATAGTCGCGTGATTGGTTCCAAGCCCCGTGTTGCTGACAAGAGCCGCCAAATCCTGGATCAGGTTGTATTCCAGGCCCAGGTCGGTCAGATTCGTCAAGCCGGTCAAGGGCGTGAGATCAACGATCTGGTTGGTAGCGAGATCAAGATAGGTCAATGCCGTCAATCCGGACAATGGAGCGAGGTTACTGATCTGGTTGTCATAGAGATCCAGGTCGGTCAACAGGGTCATCCCGGACAGGGGAACGATATTGCTGATCTGGTTTTCATAAAGAAAAAGGGTATTCAATTGCGTCATCCCGGACAGGGGTGTGATGTCGCTGATCTGGTTGTTGTCCAGTATCAATATTTGCATTTGCGTCATGTTGGTCAAGGGCGTGAGGTCACTGATCTTGGTAGAATCAAGCCAAAGCATGGTCATCTGCGTCATCCCCGAAAGGATGGAGAAGTCGCTTATCTGATTATCACTGAGATATAAACGACTCATGAGCGTCATCCCGGACAGGGCCGCGATGGAGGTGATCTGGTCGTTGTTAAGGGAAAGTTCGGTCAGTAATGTCATGTTCGTTAAGGGAGTGATATCACTGATCGGGTTGTGGTTTAGACCTAGATCGGTTAATTTCGTCAAACCGGCCAGGGCTGTGATGGTGGAAATATTGTTTCCGTTGAGGTCCAAATCGCTCAAATGCGTCAACCCGGCCAGAAATGAGACATCGCTGATCTGGTTGGAAGCTAGGGATAAAAGGTTCAGTTGGGTCATGCCTGACAAAGGCGAAATATTGTTGATTTGGTTGTTATCGATCTCCAGCCATTGCATTTGGGTCATCCCGGTCAGGGCTGTGATATCGCTGATCTGGTTGTTATCCAGTTCCAGATAGTTCAATTGTGTCAGCCCGGATAGGGGCTCGAGATAGCTGATCTGGTTTTTATAAAGATCCAAGGAGGTTAACCCGGTGAGATTGCTGAGGGGGGTGAGGTCGGTAATATCGTTCGATTCCAGTTCCAGCGTGGTCAAGGCGGTGCAATATTCCAGGCCTTCCAAGCTAGTTATGTTAACGCTGTTGGCGGTCAAACTAGTGATGGTAGCCATGTCGCAAGAAGTGATGGTGTCCGCTACGCTCGCGATGATATGGTTTGTGATCAACACGCTTTGAACGGCCGCTAAAAGCTTGGGGTCCGGGATATTCACCGCGGCCGAGGTACAGGTGCCCACCGGGGTTATCGTCGCGGTCAAGGTGTTCGTGGCCGTAGATGTCGAGGTGCATGTGCTGGTGCTGGTATTCGTGCGGGTATTGGTCGGGGTGAGGGTGGCCGTATTGGTCGGGGAATTGGTCGGGGTAAGGGTGGCTGTCGGTGTTTCCGTATTGGTGGGAGTACTGGTAATGGTTGGTGTGCAGGTTTTGGTGGGTGTGTAAGTGATCGTCGGGGTAAAGGTAATCGTGGGCGTCAGGGTGATGGTCGGGGAGTTGGTGGGCGCGAACACCGCCACGGGCGAGGCGGGGTTTTGGTTCCCTGAACCACAAGAAGTCACGATGGCAAGGACCGGAATCAGCGAAGCGAAGGATAAAACCAGGTTAAGCGTTCCAAAAGAGCGAGATCTCATAAAAACGCCTCTCGGCCCAATGACTCTCCCCGGATCATTTAAGGCGGCTCGAATTTAAACGGACATTAAAAGTTTACCACGGTCTCTTAAAACCACTAAAAAATCCAAAAACCCGCTTCATCGGCCAACCCATCACAACCCGAAGCGAACCCCCGCCAATATCGGAACGTCCTGCCCAGTAACATTGGAAAAGAAGATCAGATTGTATCTTCCCTCGATTAAAACATAGATCCTATCCGCAACTGGGACCTCCACTCCCGCACCTATGACCGCATCCAGGTTCTGGATGGTCGTACTGCCGGGAGCCGAGGATAGGATCTCCAGGTCGCCTCCGACACCAACCGATAGATAGGGCCGGAATCCCGGTCCATTGAAACTGTAACGGACAGAGGGCAGAACGAGAACCGCGATATCGGAGATGGAACCCGAATAATTGGTCCCAGAGAAGTAAAAATTTTCCGCGTCCAGTTGGACCGACAATGACTTGTTGATTTCATAACCAACGCCAATCCTCCCTCCCGGGCCCCGATTGTAGGCGGGTTGCCAATTCTTGACCGGTAGGTCTATCCCGCCCCCAGCCACCAGATAGAAGGGGCTTGGTGGATTTTCTTCTTCCGATTTCGAGCCCTCCGAAGCGTTGGGCGTCTCCGCCACAGAAACAGCCTGGTTCTCGGCAAGTTGGCTGGGGCATACGGCCTCCACAGCTTTGGTCGGCGGTCCTTCCAGCCCGTCCTTCGACAACGCCGTCAGGATGAACCGATAGATCTTGTCCCTCTTGACCTTGCCCAGAAACACCTGGTTATCGGTCAGCGGTGCGGCGGAAAGTTTCCGCGAAGGTTTACCGGTGTCATCGGCCAAATAGAGATTGAAACCTGATACTAAAGCCGGGTCGGCTTTGTCCCAGGTCAATTGGATACCAGTATCCGTCGCTTCCGCCTTGAAACCCTGGGGCGTTGAAAGCGCAGAGGCTTTCTCGGTCACAGTCAAGCGGTTCATCGGGCTTTCCACACCCGAGGGATCGACCGTTGATACCGCAAATTGATATTCCGCCCCCGTCCGCAAATGTTTCAATTTGACCGAGGTTTCTGTAATAGGTTGGGACGTGATCAGGACAAAATCATTTGTGCCCGGGCGCTTAACATAAACGTTGTAACCTTTGATATTCGAGAGTGTGGACGCGTCCCAGCTTAAAAGCAAACCATCTGCCGTGAAGCTGGACTGGAAATTGGCGGGAGCGGGTGTTTGGGCTTTGGTAAAGGTGGGCAGGCTGAAGAGAAGGATGCCAAGGATCAGATACCGCATGGGGTTCATCATTAATCTCCCATACCGAGATTTGTTCCAGCTGAAAAATAAAAAACGAGATCGTATTAGTCGTTTGAAAGGCTTTACATGACCATAATAAGCTTTTCAGGTTTGTCTTTCAGCCCAATTCTTCGCCTATCTCAAGACCAACAATTTACTGATGGACCGGTTCTGGCCAGTGGTGACTACCACGTAATAGATCCCATCGGATAGGGGTTTGCCCCATCGGTCATTCAGGGAAAGAGGGAAATCGGCTCCTAGTGAGACTTTCGTGTAGATCGTTTCCTGCACTTTCCTGAACGCCAAAGTAAAAAGCTGAATCTTCACGGTCGAGATACCCAGAAAAGCCGGCAACCTGATCTTGACCGGGACGGTGCCATCGACGGGGTTGGGATAAATGACCGGCATAGACAGGGGCAAGGGGGTCAAGGTCATTGTGCCCGTGGGGCTGTAGGTGAGAGTAAGGGTATTGGTCGGAACTCCCGTAGCGGTGTCAGTGAGTGTGTTAGTGCAGGTGGGTGAATTAGTGTAAGTAAAGGTCGTTGTCGGGGACAAAGTCACCGTGGGGGTCAACGTATAGGTCGAAGTGTAAGTAAGGGTCGGACTGTTCGTTAAAGTGCAAGTATCAGTAGCGGATGGTGAGTTGGTCGCCGTGAACGAGGGTGCGGGGGAAAGGGACGGGGTCGCTGTCTGGGTTAGAGTGGACGTAAAACTGCTGGTCTCGCTATTGGTAGCGGTGAAAGTATCGGTGATCGTGGCGGAATTGGTCGGGGACAAGGTTTGGGTCGGGGTCTTGGACGGCGTCGGAGTGAACGACTGGGTGGGCGTCATGGTATCGGTCGGTGTCAAAGTCGGTGTGGCGGAATTGGTAGGTGTGGAGGTAATGGACAGAGTAAATGTGCTGGAAGTGGTCATTGTGTTCGTTGGTGTGAAAGTGGCCGTAAATGTTGCCGTATTGGTAGGGGTCAAGGATGGTGTAAATGTGGGCGTTCCCGTAAAAGTTTTCGTAGTCGTCTGAGTCGGCGTCGATGTGGGGGCCCCGGTGGTGGCGGTCGGCGTAGGTGTTGATGTTGTATTCGGCAACATCCAAACCCCGCCCCCAAAAGATCCGACATACATCGCGTTATTCCCGAAGTTGACATGCTGTATGGAACTGAAGGGGACGGTGGTCATCCTGTTCCAGGTATTGCCGTCATCGGCAGACTTGAAATAACCCTGGTTCTCGGTCCCGTAATAGACGGTATTGGGATTATTGGGGTCAATGCTTGGGGCGTATCCATAGGGTGTATGGCCGGGAGGCATGGCCATGAGGATCCAACCGGTTCCCCCGTTGGTCGTGCGGTAACACCCTCCCTGCTGTTGATTGGCCAAGGCCGTACCCCAAACATCCTGGGCCGCGACAAAGATAGTCGCTGGGTTGGAGGGGTTCACGTCGAAATCAGTGGGGTAATAAAGGGGCACTCCGCCGGTCACGTTGGTGGCCAAGTTGCCCCAGGTGACCCCTCCGTTTCCGGAAACGAAGATCCCGCCCGGGTTGGCGAAACCTGATTTGCCCGATAGAAGACAGTAGAGGTTGCTTCCGATCAGTTTCAGGGAATACACGTTCTTGTTCGTCCCTATTACCGGCTGGGTGGCGCAGGCGGTCCAGTTATTCCCCGTGGTGTCCGATTTATAGACCCCCTGCCCCCACATAGCCACGTAGAAGATATTGTTCACCGGGTCGTAAACAATGGAAGTGGCGGGCGAGGAAGGCAGGCCGGTGGCCGACTTGGTCCAGGTGCCGCCGTAATTGGTGCTCTTGATCACGCCACCTACCCCAGTCTTGCCCAATGGATTGGAATGGTCCAGGTCATGAAGGCTGGAGACCGCCGCGAAGACCGTGCCAGCAGTCGTATTGAAGGCCACGTGGTAGAAGGTTTCGGTCCAGTTTGAGGGGAAGGAACCGTCGTTACGCCTAGCCGTGTTATGCCAGGTCGTTCCCGTGTCCGAGGAATAGCAAAAGCCGATATCCGAAGCGCAGATGTAATTATAGTTGGGCGTGTTCGGGTCGAAAGCGTACTGGAAAACACTGGTGACCTCCAGACCCCGCGAGGACCAGGCCTGACCCTGGGAGGGCGGCGGCGTCCCTGCGAAAGTGGAATAGGCCTCCGTCCAGCTCACGCCCGCCGTGTCGCTCTTGAAGGTTTCTCCCAGGTCGCTGAACATCACCTGGCTGGAATTAGCCGGGTTCACTCCCAGCCCATCCACCGGCGAGCCCCATCCGGAAAAACTCAGATCCAAGTCGACCCATCCGTCAAAGAGATTGGCCACGGGCGAGACATCCGTAAATACCTTGGCCCAGGCGCCGCCCCCGTTCACGGTCTGCCAAACGTCCCGATTGGAATTGTTCGTGGCGTAGGCGGTGTTGATGTCGTTGTCCGAGCTGGCCACCATGGCGAAGGTATCGGCGGAACTGGATAGGGCCCAGGCCGAGGCGTTGGTGGATGTATAGATATGGTTGTTGTTCCCGTCGATGGCGAAAAGATTGGTTCCTCCGGCCGCGCCGGTGCTGGCTCCCGCGAAACTCAGAACGTTAGCCGGGGTAGACAATCCGGTGTTGGCGGCGGCCCAGGTATTGCCCCCGTCGGTGGATTTGAAAACCCCGGCGGAAGTTCCCACGTAGCAGACGCGGGTAGCCACCGGGCTGGATTGGTCCACCATGAAACCACTCACGTAACCGGAGGTACCGGTTGTCGCTAAGAAGCTAGTGCCACCGTTGATACTTCGCCAGACGCCGTTATCCGTCCCGATCAGGATGAAGTTGGGGTTTCCCCTGTCCAGGTAAATGAGCGTGATGCGTCCGCCGGTGTTTCCCCAGGTTGGCCAGGGTCCCGGATTAGCCCCGGAAACGATCGACCAGGTCAGTCCCCCGTCGTTGCTGACTAGAAGGTTGGGGCTGTTGAGCTGAGTGTCCTGCTGGGCTCCGAAGCCGTAAACGATGTTGGCGTTGGTGGGATGGAAGGCCATGGGGCACATCACCCCATCGTTGTAGCTGTAGTCCACCGCGGTGCTGATCTGGTAGAAATCCAGCATGTTCCAGGTATTTCCACCGTCCGCGCTTCGGTACCAACCCGACATGTCGCATCCGACGAAACGAATGTTGGAATTCACGGGTGAAATGGAGGGTGCGTACTCAGCCCCTCCTCCTCCCATGCCCACCGTTGTCCATGTCTGGGCAAACACAAATCCAGGGCCTAGAAGAACACAAAGGAGGGGCAGGTAGTGGGTTCGTTTCATTGATAAAAATATACCACTTGCTATGGTTTAGGGGGTTAAGACGAAGGCAAATAAGGATAAAGATTGACTGCCATTATTGTTTTATCAGAAAAAAACGCAGAATTGAGTTTGGTCTCAACTAAAAGCGTTGTTCAGTTTCTCCATCTTTTCCATGTTTAGTTCTTTTTCCATCGCCGCTTGGAACTTCCTCTTGTCATTAGCCTTTAGATAAGCTTCCCGAGCGGTGATCTTGCCCTTTTGGTAAAAGTTCGTCAGGCACATATCCATGGTCTGCATGCCCTGACTGCTATTCATCTCGATGAGCGAATCGATACCGGAAACCTTCCCGGTCCTGATCAGGTTCGGGAGACTCCGGTCATAAGTAAGCACCTCCACCGCCGCGCAACGACCCTTGCCGTCCTTGGTAGGACATAACTGCTGGGCCACGATGCCCTTCATGGTGGCGGCCAGGGCGTCCCGAGCCTTGGCCCTCTCATCGGCTGGATAGACGTTGATAATGCGGTCGATGGTCTTGGAGGAGGAGTTGGTATGCAGGGTGGCTAGCACCAGGATGCCCATTTCCGCCGCGGCGATGACCATGGAAATGGTCTCATAATCCCGCATTTCGCCCACCAGGATGATATCTGGGTCCTGCCTCATGGACGACCTTAGGGCCGCCTTGAAGGAATGGGTATCGTTATGCACTTCTCGTTGGGTGATCTTGCATTTCTTCATCACATGGACGAACTCGATGGGATCCTCGATGGTCAGGACGTTGGCTTCCCGGGTGTTGTTGATCTCGTCGATCATGGCGGCCAGGGTCGTGCTTTTGCCGCTTCCCGTGGGGCCAGTGATGAGCATCAGTCCCCGCTTCATCTTGCACATTTCCCGGATCACAGGGGGCAGGCCCAGATCCTCAAGCGAGAGAATTTTGGTGGGAATGGTACGGAATACGGCGGCGATACCCTGCTGGTTGAAAAATACGTTGCAACGATAGCGAGCGACACCTTCCGCTTCATAGGCGTAATCGTAATCATGCTTCTGCCAGCACAATTCCCATTGTTCCTGGGTCATGGTCTCATAGACCAAGGTCATTATCTCATCTTCCGTAAATACCTTGTCACTCAAGGGGACTAGGTCTCCCCGAACCCGGATCAGGGGAGGATTGCCGATGGTCAAGTGCATATCGGAGGCTTTGAGGTCGGCCATGGCCCGAAAGAGGTTGTCGATCTCTTTCATCAGGTTTCCTCCGCCAGGATTTCATCCGCCTGGTTTTGGCTAATCTTTTTGGCTGTTACCAGGGCCTTGAGAGAGGCTTCCATGGTCTGCATGCCCGAGGCGGCGCCGGTGGCGATGATGGAAGGAAGCTTGTGGAATTCCCCATCCCGGACCGTATTAGAAATGGCCAGGCTGTTGGCCAAAATTTCGAACGCTGGGACCATGCCAGTGCCATCAGCGTTGACCAGAAGACGTTGGGATACGATCCCGACCAAATTCTCGGCCAAGCTAACCAACGCCTGGTTCTGCTCAGCCGCCGGAAAAAGACTGACGACACGTGAAATGGTAGCGGTCGCCGAACCGGTATGGAGGGTTCCGATGACCAAATGTCCCGTCTCGGCGGCGGTGAGGGCCAGGCTCATGGTCTCGTGGTCGCGCATCTCGCCCACCATGATGACATCCGGGTCTTCGCGCAAGGCGCTCCTCAGGGCACTGGTGAAACTGGCCGTATGGGGTCCCACGCTCCTTTGGTTGACCAGGGACTTTTTCCTTTGGTGGATGTACTCGATTGGGTCTTCGATGGTTATGATGTTGTACTCGCTGGTGGTGTTCAAATAGTCGACCAAAGCGGCGCAGGTGGTGGATTTGCCACAGCGGCCCGGCCCCGTGATGAGGATAATTCCCTGGTTGGCATCAGCGAATTTTTTGAGGATTCCAGGCAGGCCCATTTCCTCGATGGAATGGACCTTGGAACTGAAGTGGCGGAAAACCGCGTCCCACCCCCGGCGCTGGCGGAAGGCGTTGAGGCGGAACCGTTCTCCATTAGCCAGGGTGTAGGTGCCATCCACTTCCCACTCTTCCTTCAGGCGGCCCAAAAGGGAGGGATCCAAGGCCTCGTTGATCATGGCCTCTGACTCCTCTGCGGAAAGGGGTTCTTCCATCATGGGTTTCAACTTGCCTAATTGACGGACGCAGATGGGAGATCCCGCGGCGATATGAAGGTCGGAAGCTTTCAGATCGATGCAGGCTTGCAGGAATTGGTCGACTTTGGGCATGGTTCATTCTTTTGAGTAAATTAACGACTGAGATCAAGAAAGAAATCGTCCGGCAGCGAAGAAGACCGACTTTGGACATATTACACCGATGAACTTCTGAAAAGAAATATCTTAAGCTGGTTTCGTTGGGATTACAAAAAAGAGGATGGCGAAATAATGGCAGACGCTTCCCGCCAGGACGAATAAGTGCCAAATGGCATGGTGGTGTTGGAACTTTTTCCAAAGGTAAAAGATTGCCCCGAAGCTATAAAAAACACCTCCCAATAAAAGCAAATAAAGCCCTCCCTTAGGTAAGGCGGCAACGAGGGGTTTGATGGCCAAGATGATCATCCAGCTCATGCCCAAATAAACGAGGGTGGAGACAAGCTTGAAACGCCCGGTAAAAAAGGCTTTGAAGGTGATGCCCGCCGCCGCCAAACCCCAGACCACCCCGAAGAGAGACCAACCCCAGGCGCCCCGCAAGGTAACCAGCATAAAGGGGGTATAGGTGCCGGCGATGAGAAGGAATATGGCTGAATGGTCCAGAATTTCAAAGACATATTTGACCCGGGGCGACCGGAAGGAGTGGTAAAGGGTGGAGATGACGAACAAGAGGATCAGGGTTCCGCCGTAAACGCTGCAACTCACGATGTGCCAGGCGTTCCCCCTTAAGCAAGCCATGACGATCAAGACTGCTGTTCCCCCAATGGCCAAAGCCGCCGAAACACCGTGGGTCCAGCTGTTGGCCAGTTCTTGAATGGGAGTGTATTGGGAGGCTGGGGGGTATTTGAGAGAACGGCTCAGTGGGGATATCTTAGGTTTGCGATACAAAGCTTTTTTTATTTTTTTAGGCGTGATGGTCCTCCAGATGCTGGTGGGGATGGCTGTGAATCTCCCCGTGGTGCCGGTGCGGATGGGTGTGGATAAGATTATTCGCCTCCAAAAGCTTCGTGTCACGCATTATTTCCTCGGGAGTGCCATGCCCGGCCAGCGTACCCCCAGGTGTGAAAACAAATATCTCGTCCGACAGGTCCTCCACGAAATGGGTGTCGTGCGTGGCCGTGACCAGGGTCTTCCCCTCGTTCGAGGCCGTCAAAAGCATTTCCAGGATCTGGGCGGTGGTCTTGGGGTCCAACCCGGCGGTGGGTTCGTCCAACAGCAGGATTTCCGGATCCACGGCCAGAGTGGAAGCGAAAGCGACCTTTCGTTTCTCCCCCACACTCAACTGGTGGGGCGAGCGATCCAATAGATGGGTGAAGCGCAGTTTTTCGGCGAGACCTTCCATTTTTTTACGGGCTTCTTCCTCGCCCAACCCTAGTTGCAAGGGACCGAAGAGGATATCTTCCCTCACCGTGGGACAGAAGAGCTGGATATCCGGGTTCTGGAATACCAATCCCACCTTGCGGCGGAAACCCCTGGAAAATTTCACGTCCTTGAAATTCGATTCCTTTAATTCCGTTCCGTTGAAAACCACCCGGCCTTTATCCGAAAAGATCAGGGCGTCCAGAAGATTCAACAGGGTGGACTTGCCGCAGCCGTTGGCGCCCATGAAAGTGACGCGCTTTCCCCGGGTGATGGTCATGTCCACGCCAGAGAGGGCGGGGAACCGCCCCAGATAGGCGTAATGGACGTTTTCCAGTTCGAAGAGGACCTGGCTCATGAACCCGGCCATTTCTGGGCCGCGAAAAAGCCCAGGAGGATGGAACCGACAATGGCGAGGAAAAACCAATCCCGGGCTCGGGTCTTGAGATCATCGGCCAGGACCGGCTCGCCCTGGAAACCCCTGGAAAGCATGGCTTGATAGACTCGATCGCTCATTTGATGGGACCTGATCCAGAGATGGGCCATGTTCCAGGCCACCAATCGGCGGCCCTTACCTTCTGGCATGACGTTCCCCACCCGGCTCTGCACTGCCCGGTGGGTGTTTTCCAATATCTCCATGAAAAGATAAATGTAGCGGTAAGCCATGCCCATCACCAGAACGAATATCTGGGGAATACCGAAGACCCGGAGGGTTTTTAGAAGGGCGAAGTGACGGGTCGTGAGGGTGAGAAGCAAGCCCAGTGACACCGAATCCGCGACTCGAAGTGTGAAGAGAGCGACGGCCCAGAGCCCCTGGCGGGTGATGGAAAGGTTATCCATTCTCAGGACCGTTTCCCCCGGGCTCACCTGTGAAAAAAGGGCGGGCAACACCACGAACAAGGAGAAAAGAGGGATAAAAAACCAGGTCCTGGCTAGGAAAAAAGGGAGGGATAGTCTTGAGGCGAGAGCCAGCAGGATCACTAGGACATAGAGAGCTCCTAATAGCGTGAGACTTTTCAGGAACAAGACCGTGAGGATCATCATGAGGAGTGAGAGTATCCGGACCCTCGGGTCAAGCGATTGGAGCATACCCTTCCGGTTGGCGGTTTCCTCGGCGAAGAGCGACTCCTTCAGGAAGGAAATGGCGTTTCGAAGGGTACGTTGGATAAAGGAACCTTTCATGGGTTCATTTCCCTTTCTTGGATAACAAACGTCCGGCCAACCAGGCGAATAGTGCTACCAAACCAGCCCCTAAAATAGCCGAGAAGATGTAGGCAAAACTCAAGGAGCCCAATCCTTTCCCTTCCCAACCTTTGAAGCTGTAATCAGGCAAGGGCGCTTTCCAAATTTCACTGAACCTTTTCAGGCCCTCCGGAACATAACCAACGATCTTTTGTATTTCCGTAGAGTCCCATTCACCCCAGGCCGAGCCAGCCTTGAATAGATCGGGAATGATCAGCCCCAGGGGACATAGGAGCGCCAGCATTCCCAAACCGATCCAGAGTTTCTTGGAAGTTTTCATGGAAAGGCTTCCCCTTCGAACAATTCCGGGGAATATTGATGAAGATACTTCACCACCAGCGCCGTTACGACCGCCTCTACCCAACTAAAGACCAACATATGGCCTCCCAGCATGGCGGGAACGGTGACCGAGAGGCCGTAGGGACAATAAAGGGCATGGCCGTCAGGAGCGTGGTGCAGGAGCGGCTGAAGTCCGAACTCGATCCCAGCTATTGCCGCCGCCAGGGATAGGCCGACGTAACCGCCGAACCCCGCCGCCCAAATCCGCCGGGCGGAACCGGGCTTGGCCTTGCCTGACACCCATTGGTAAATGTAATAACCGGTGAATGGTAAGATGACCGCCATGTTGAGGCAATTGGCCCCATAAGCCGTGATGCCTCCGTCGCCGAATAGAAGCGCCTGAACGGCCAGGGCTATGGAAACCGCAATTACTGCCGCCCAGGGCCCCAGAAGGATAGCCACCAGCGCCCCGCCCACAGCGTGGCCCGTGGTGCCCCCGGGAATGGGCACGTTGAACATCATAATGAGGAAGCTAAAGGCGGACCCGATGGCCAGCATCGGCACCTGCCTGGTTTCCAGGTTCTGTTTTACCTTGCGAGCCGCGACCGACCAGACTGGCGCCATGATAAGGTAGCCTGCCGCGCAGGTAGTAGGCCCCAGATAACCGTCGGGAATGTGCATGATCCATCCTTTGGAATCTTCTGGATTCTAACGGATTGGGAGAGGTCAAACCCTGACCGCAATCATACATTTTTTATTATTCACGTTTATTAAGATTGTTCTTTCAACCGGTCAAATATGCGCTGGCCTTCTACCTCATCCAACAGGGTCCATTCCTTAGACCCTTCCTCGTAATACAAGACATCCAGATGCCGGATATCGAACCAGATGCCGTGTAGGGCCAAGTGCCGTTGGTTCATGGCTTGGGCCACGCTTGGATAACCCTTTAGGTGTCCCAACTGGGCAAGTACGTTCTTTCGGGAAGCTTCGTTGACATCCAACCCCTTCCCTTCACCCGTAGCCGCCATATCCAGCCATTCCCTGAGAGCGCCTTCCGGAAGAGAATCATGACCCTGTGTATGAGCGTGCATCGCGCCGCAATCGCTATGACCGCAGACAATGATGTTGCTTACCCCCAGTTTGTTGATGGCGAAATCCACCGCGGCGGCCGTACCGGTCCCCCCGGTATGGCCGTAAGGCGGGACCAGGTTGCCGACATTACGCAGGACGAATAGGTCGCCCGGGTCGGTGGAGGCGAAGACATTCACGGCCACGCGGCTGTCCGAGCAGGCGATGAAAAGGGCGTCGGGCTTTTGGCCCAGGGCCAGCTGGGTAAAGGTATCGGCGTAATCCTGACGCCGTTCTAGCCTGAATCGAATGATCCCCTGGATGAGTTTTTTCATGGCCGACGCATTTTAAAAGGGAGCGAACAAAAATTGCAATGACCAGAAAATACTCGGCTAGGCGCCGATAACAGGGTTTTCGAAGGTACAAACCCCCACTTGATTCCGTCCATCCCGCTTGGCGCTGTAAAGGGCTTTATCGACCTGAGCAACCACCATATCCATGTCCATATTCATTCCCTTGGAAGTCACCCCCACTCCCAGGCTCATGGTGATGTTGACGATTCCCCTGGGTGTCACGATCTTTTCCTGTCCGATCGCCTGACGGATGCGCTCGGCGACCTTGGCGGCTGTGGCCTGATCCGCGCCCGGAAGGAGGATCATGAATTCCTCGCCCCCGTACCTTCCCGCCGCGTCCGAAGCCCGCAGGCAAGAACGGATACGTTGAGCCGACTCCACCAGCACCACATCCCCGACCGGATGGCCGAATGTATCGTTGACGGACTTGAAGTGATCCAGGTCCGCCAGGATGATGCCTACCGATTGACCCGATGGTTCCGCTTTTTTCAATTCCGAGTACAGGATCTCCAGGATCGCCCCCCTGTTCCAAAGTCGGGTCAGTGAATCCACCAGGGCCTGGCTTCGGAACTTATCCCTTTCTCTCAAGAGTTCCTGATGGGTTTGATGGATACGCACCACGCCCAGTTCGGATTCCACCAGGGCGGCCAGATCGCTGAACGCGGAAAGGTCGTTTTCGTCCAATTCCCTGGGGCGGTCATCGATCAAACAAAGAACGCCCAGACGATGGCCCTTTGGTCCGGTTAAGGGATGGCCGGCGTAGAACCGAATGTGAGGTTCCCCTTTTACGAATGGATTGTCCTTGAAGCGTTCATCCTTGAATGTATCCGGGACGATCATTGCTTTGGTATCCAGGATGGCATAAGCGCAGAAGGAAATCTCACGGGGCGACTCGGAGGCGCTCAACCCTTGAGCCGACTTGAACCAAACCCGGTCACTATCCACCAGGGAAATCAAGGCTACCGGAACGTTGAACAGTTTGGTGGCCAATCGGGTAAGACGATCGAACCTCTCCTCGGCTGGCGTGTCCAGCAGATGAAGGCTGACCAATTCTTGCAAACGTTCCCCCTCATCGGGAGGTAAAGCGGGGGCTAACATGAAGACTTCTCCTGAAACTTTGACCCCCATAAGGTTTCGGGGATTTTGTAACACCAATTTAAACTGGTAGTTTTCAAATAGACAGGGGGGGTGGAGATAATTAACAAGAAAATTTCTTGGGGATTTAAAAAAGTCGATTCCCGCCGTAAAACCACCCCAAAAAGTGAAAAAGCTCCCTGAAATCGAGAAAAATCATTCCAATCAGCCCTTGTCAGTCATATTTCCCATCTGTTTTAATCTTAGGCGCTAGAACCCAACCCATCCCGGAGGATGTTATGCCGTCCGTCAAAGCCTATGCCGCCTCAAAAGCCAAAGCCCTTTTGGGTCCTTACCAGATCGAACGCAAGGAACCGGGCCCTCACGATGTGGTCATCGACATACTCTATTGCGGGGTCTGTCACTCGGACCTCCACCAAGTAAGGGACGAGTGGGGCGGGAGCCTCTTCCCCATGGTCCCAGGCCACGAGATCGTGGGAAAGGTCGCCAAGGCCGGTTATCTGGCCAAGCATCACAAGGTCGGTGACCGGGTGGGCGTTGGTTGTTTCATCGAATCCTGTCGTCATTGTGAGCCATGCCGAAAAGGTCTGGAGCAATTCTGTGAGGGTCATCTCACCATGACCTATAACGGTTTAGAAAAGGATGGAAAGACCCCGACCTACGGCGGTTACTCCACCCAGATCGTGGTGGACGAGCGTTATGTCCTGAAGATACCCGCCAACCTGCCCTTGGAAACGGCCGCTCCCCTTCTTTGCGCGGGCATCACCACCTACTCCCCCCTGAAAGAGTGGAAGGTCAAGGCGGGACAGAATGTGGGCGTGATCGGCCTGGGTGGGCTGGGCCACATGGCCGTCAAAATGGCTTCCGCCCTGGGAGCGGAAGTGACGGTTTTCAGCACTTCTGACCGGAAAAAAGAGGACGCCAAACGCATGGGAGCCGACCATTTTGTCATCACCACCGGGGAGGGAGCCCTCAAGAACCTGATGGGAACCTTCGATTTCATCATCAATACCGCCTCAGGAAATACGGACCTGGACAAATACCTGATGTTATTGAAACGCGACCGCACCCTGGTCCTGGTCGGCGCCCCCGAAAAGCCCGGGGTCTTGAACGCCTTCCCCCTCATCCTGAAACGCCGCCGCCTGGCCGGATCCCTCATCGGAGGCATCAAAGAAACCCAGCAGATGCTGAACTTTTGTGGCAAGAAAAACATCACCTCCGACGTGGAGGTCATCCCCATGGAAAAGATCAACGAGGCTTATGAGCGCATGTTGAAAGGGGACGTTCGCTACCGTTTCGTGATCGATATGGCCTCCCTGAAAAGCTAATTTCTTCCCTTCGCCCTTTTTAAGAGTTATGATGAGTGTTCTATCAGGGGCAGAGCTTATTTTGGACCGCTTGGAAGCGGACACCTATTCTTCGGGAGGACCCAATGGCCATCATCCGTAAGGAAGCCAAAGTCGCCAGTTTCTTGAAAGAAGTGAATCTGTTCGAGGGATTGGAAAAGAAAGTCATCAACGACATTTTCAAGCTGGGTCTGGTCCAGAACTTCAAGACTGGGGACCTGATCATCCGGGAAGGCCAACCAGGCGGTAATCTGCACATCCTGATCGCCGGAAAAGCGGAAGTGTTGAAAGCGGTGAAAGGCAAAAAGAATGGGAAACGTCTTTCCACGCTGGACCGAGGGTCTGTCTTCGGTGAAATGAGCATTTTCGATGGGGCCCCTTCCTCAGCCACCATCCGGGCTATAGCGGAATGCGACATTCACATCATCCGCGGGTCGGATTTCGATCAATACCTCAAAACCAACCCCAAGGTGGCTTACGAGGTCCTTCGAACCCTCATCTGTTCCATATCCAATCGTTTGCGCCGGGCTAACCTGGCCATATCGCTCACCAGCAAGGGTTGAATTAGATCCTAGCCGTAAAACACTAAAGGCCGAACCCCTGAAGGGTCCGGCCTTTTTTTATTCTGGGATGACACGTTTAATAAAGTTTTTATTTTGGGGGAGCAATGAACTGGGTCGTCACATCCCCGTTGAAGGCCATCACCCCCACATGGGTCAGGCGGCTTTGCAGATCCACCCATATCTCCCCGCCCATATCCTTCCATCGCTTGCAGAAACTATAATCCTCGCTTAGATAGGTTCCCGTGGCCTCGTCGATAAGGCAGTTGAAAAGGGCGCGACGATACTTGGAATTCCTGAGCGGATCCTCCGCCTGGTGCTCTCGGGAATACCTCAAGTCCGAATAATGTTCCATCATGGAAAGAAGAGCCGCGCGTTTGATCATCAAGAATCCCGTGCCTGCGTAGCGGGCCTTCGCGAAGCCGTTCTTGGCCTCGATCTTGGCCGGGTCCTCGAACTCCAGAACATAGGACAACGAGGATTGTTCCAGGGTTTTCACATCCGCCTTGGCCAATTGTGCGACCTTATCCCAATCAATCCTTTTAGTAGGATAGACTCCCGCCGCCACGTCCACGTTGAAATCCAGGAGCCTGAAGACTTGTTGGGGGTCGAAAGCGATATCCGCGTCGATGAAAAGCAAGTGAGTTCCGGCTGAGTTCTCCAGGAAATGGGCGAGGATATTCTGCCTCACCCGGGTGATCAAGGCGTCACCCCAGGGCATCAAAACACTCATGTCGATCCCGCCCCTCTGGGCGCAGGCGTTCTGTAACCGCATCAGGGAAGTGGTGTATACGCTGGTAACCTGGCCCCCGTAACAGGGTGTGCCGATGACAAGATGGGTTCGGGGTTCGCTCACAATGAGGCGAGTTTAACGGACGCTTGGGAAGGGTTCAACGGAAAAAGGGCCTGTGGTCTTTGATCTGACTCACTTGGTCTTCGTGGATGATTCTCGAAAAAGATCGATGATATTCTTGTGCTCCAGATACATATGCTCAAAGAGGGCGTCGTGAACATCAAAATCCCCCTCGTCGTTGAGCCTTTTCAGCACTTCCTTGACGCAGTAATAACGCGGACCCAGACCCCCGCTCCTCAATTCTTCCTCATCCTTCCAAAATTCTTGAAGAACTTTGGAAATACCCTGGACCGCTGTCCGGAAAGTTTCCACCTCCTGAGCGTCCGACATCCTCACCGTCGCGAGAACCCGGATGCATTCGAAAATATAATCCCGGATGACCGAATCCAGGAATTCCCTCTCGAACTCGGAGGCAAAGATATCTTCCTTCAGGGTCTGAACCAGATTGCAATCGCTCAGGGCCAGGACCAGCTTGAAATACTCCCCGGTCCTGGAAGGATCGGGATCCTTGATCTCCTGGAGTATTTCAAGGGTTTCTTGAATGCCCGTTACCTTAACCAACTTCCGGGCTATGTCCAAACTACTGATTTTTTTGGAGAACATGGATTAAGTATACCCCCACACCTTGGAAGGCTTCCTTTTTAAACCCGCGGGAAAGTCTTCAATACGATCCTTATCAAGTTCATTGTTTGGTCAGCTTATCCTGGACCTTGAAAATCTCCGCGCGGACCGCTCCGCTAATGGGGGACCCAGGGATTTTTTCCGCGGACCGCAGTTTCTGAAGCGCCCCTTCCAAGTCCCCATCCTCAACCATACATAAACCCCAATAATAGAAAGACTGCGCGTCTTTTGGGTTCAACTCGGTCACTTTCTTGAACTTTTGGGCCGCCCGGTCGTACTGGCCCCAATCGTAAAGCGTCATACCCCAATCATAATAGGCGTCCACAAAAGCGGGATTAGTCTCCACGGCCTTCTGGAATTTCCCCATGGCCTCCGCCCTTTTCCCCTGTTGTCCCAGGATGATCCCCCAATCGGTATAAGCCTGGGGGTCCTTGGGATCGACCTCAAGCGCTTTCCCGCATTTTTCGATCGCCTGATCATAGTCCCCCATCGCGACCAGGGCCTGGCTCCATTGGTAATAGACATGGGGCAACCGGGGATCGAGCCTGGCGGCTTCCTGGTATTTCTCGCAAGCTTCGCCCAATCCTCCCATTCGGCTCAAAGCCAAACCCCAGTGATAGAAATACTTGGCGTTTTGCGGGTCCAACTCGGTCGCTTTCTGGAACTTCGACGCGGCGTCCTCATGCTTGCGAAGATTTTCTAGGGTGAGACCCCATCGGTCATAGGCATCGGCGTCGTTGGGATTCTTTTGCAGGAGCTTTTGATATTCGGCTATCTTTTGTTCCCCGGTCTGGGCATAGACCGATATCGGGCAAAACATCAGAAGAAAAAAAAATACTGGGAAAATAATTTTCCGCACGAACCAACTCCAGGAGAAAACATGATCTTCAGCAAGAACAGACCGCTATTTTACTATTTTTTGCCGGTATAAAAACCTTGTGATTTAAAAGTAACGATTGCGAAAGATCAAACCGCTAAAATAACCCTATGAATTCTATCCGCCCCTATCGCCCCGATGATTTTAATGCTTGCTTGGCCATCATCAACGATGGAGCCCAGGCCTATAAAGGTGTCATTCCATCCGACCGCTGGCACGAACCCTATATGACCCGTGAATACCTACAGAACGAGATCGAAAAAGGCGTTCGTTTCTGGGTTTATGAGAAAGATGGGATTCCCATCGGGGTCATGGGCATCCAGGATGTCCAGAACGTTACCTTAATACGCCACGCCTATGTCCAAACAGCCCATCGGCAAAAAGGCATTGGAGGAAAGCTATTGACGTTCCTGATGGAAAAGACTGAACGACCCATATTGATAGGCACCTGGTCCTCGGCCCATTGGGCCATTCGGTTCTATGAAAAATATGGATTCAAAATGGTAAGCGACACTGAGAAGAACCTTCTATTAAGAACCTATTGGTCCATCCCTGAAAGACAGGTCGAGACTTCGGTGGTCCTGGTTAATGAAAGATGGAAGGGATTTAAATAGGGTTGATGAAGTCTTCTCAACCTTCCGGTTGGTAAAAGGACTTCACCGCTTGAAGGATGCGTTTGTGGATGTCGCTCACCACTTCCGCGCTGGTCTTCGCTTTCTGGAAATTTTGGTTCACTTCCAGGGCCTTTCGAACTTCCCTCAACGAGCCATCCACGATCAGACTGGATTTCACCAATTGCGCGATGCCATAATGCAGGTGCAGATCGGCATAGTTGGGATTCTCTTTGACCAGTTTTTCTAACCTCCCAATGTAAGCTTCCGTCTCCTGCATCCCGACTTCCTGGTCTTGATATAGAAGTTTTAGGACATAGAGATAAATAGTTTCCGACCCTGTCTTGGAAATGTATTTGGGGCGGGAATCCAACAAGGTTTGATAAACTTTCGTGAAATCCTCTCCGGCCAGCCCATCCAACGCTCCCTGAACCTCCTCGTTCATCATCCGGGGATTCGCCTGCAACGCCATCTTCGCTTCTGTCTGGGCCTCCGACAGATAGCTTTGGACCGTTGGTTCGTCCATCTGGCCTTTTTTCTGGGCCAATAATCCCATATCGGCCGTGGCCATTTTCCAATGAGCCTCGGCGTAGGCCGGATTGATCTCCAGGGCTTTAAGATAACAATTCCTCGCCTGTTCAAAATCGCCCAAGTACAAATTGACATTCCCCAGATAGAAAAGCATGTCAGGATAGCCGGGCGCTGTCGACAAGGCAGTTTCCAGGACCGTTTTGGCGTTCTCGAAATCCTCCAAAAGGATCAGGGAGATACCCTCGTATTTGGAAGCCTGGACATGAAGAGGATTCAGCTCCAGGGCTTTCTTGAATTGGCGAAGAGCGTCCGAAAAGAAACCGAAAGAAAGGAGCGATACCCCGACCATAAAACAAACATCCGGCGTGGGATTCTCGTTAGATTTCCCCCGGATATTGAAGATGGTCTGGATCTCACCGACAAGGGTATCGTGATTCTGGGAGATCAGGTCGCTGCCATCCTCCTGGGTTCCGGGAATGATGTTCCATTCCCGTTGGCAGACATATTGGCCATTGGATTGAACGGTGGAGACAAGCTGCTTTTGCGCTGGGTCGAGGGAAGTCTCAATGGAGAGCTTCTTGTCGTCGATCTCCACCATGGTTCTTAAGGGTTGGTTTTTCAAGGTGTTCCCTTTGATGCGAAACTACCCTTAATTGTAGGCCCAAGGTAATGCGGTTACCATTGGATATTTACCTGTTATTTCCCGTATTTATGAACAGATGGGATCAGGGTAAAAAAAAGGACCGGCGAGCAGGCTTTCTGCCTGTCCGGCGGTCCTTTTCTTTTTTCAGGGATCAACCCAACAATTCGTTGACCTTTTCCATGACCTTGAAAGCGTCGGCGACATAAAGGATGTCGGCTTTTCCCTGTGCCCAACCGCAATTGGGATTGAGATTGACCGCCCGGCGTTCATTGACAAAACGCCAGCCCACCGTGTGGGGCTCTTCCCCATGACAACAGGTGGCCAGTCCCTTGGGATGGCGGGGTGTGGAACCCGTCTGCCCAACCTGGTTCAGGTGGCTCATGAAGGTCATGACCGCCCCTTCCCCGCTCTGGTCCACCAGGGACTTGCTGCTTCCCAGGGAGGACTGGGTCTTATCCAGGAAACCAAGGATGAGTTTTTCAGCTTCCGGCAGATGGACCTGTCCATCCGCTTGCTTTTTCCCCCAACCGGCGCCTGCCACGAACAAAAGGTTCGCGTCAGGACGGATGGTCTGGGTGCCCGAGGAGGGGGATCTTAAACCCTCGACCTTGCTCTTGGAGGATGGAGCGGTAAAAGACACCTTCTCGGCCGCCAATGAGCCGCTTCCCGCCAGGGCCGGATAAGTCCCGGCGTCGACCGTCAGGAACCAGGGTCTTTGGGTTCTTTTGACCTGAGTGGACATCCGTTGACGATACAACCAACGGGTCACGAGAGGAGATCCTCCCTCCGCCGAAACCTCGGTTAGATGGGTATCGACCTTGCCGCCCACCCTCTGGGACACACCGGCGATGATCCTCTGTATGCGGGATGAGGCTGGGGCGAGAACGATGGTGGCGCCCGAGGCTTTTATCAGGGTCTCACAGGCCGCGGCGTCGGTGGAATAACGGGCTTGGGCCAGGGCTCTATCCTCGACCGTCAGGGCTTTCTCGAAACCAGCACATGCCAATTGGGCAGAAGCCTCTATTTTTCCCCCGAAAAGTCCGGCGACCAACTTGGCCCCGCCCAGGTCCTCGGACAGTTTCTTGGCGGCGGAAGCCGCTTCCAACCCGGCTTTAGCGATCTTGCCATCGGCCTCGACGGCCGTCAGTAAAAGAATGGTTTCCATTTCAAATTTCCTTTATTTGGTTTTGATCCAGTCCACTATTTCCTTGGCGACCTGTTCCACCGGCATGTCCTTGACAACCTTGGTATCCCTCTTTTGTTTGGGCAGGACCACCGATTGGAAGGTGAGCCCTTCCCCGGTAAGCTTCACGGCCTTCGCTTTTTGCAAGGAAGGCATAAGTGTCTTCATGTTAGCCATCCCCACCTGGGGATTGTTGGGCGGTTCAGCCAGATTGCCAGTGGCCCAGCCCACGACCGCAGGGGGGCCGGAGAGGACGGAAACTTGATGCTTCCCTCCCTCTACCCTTTCCAGGATCTCCATCGAGCCGTCGCCATTGACCTTCAATTGGTCCACGCCTTGAAACTGCTCGGTCAGCCCAAGCTTCTCTCCCAGGATAGCCAATGTCGCGCCGGCTCCCCGGGAAGCCGATTCCCAACCGCCAAAAAGAAACAGGTTATTTTTATCAAGACCCGGAATGCCCTGGATGGCTTCCGCCAAGGCCGAGGCGCACTCGCCCGGGTCGGTGAAGCCGTTGGCCGGGGCGTCCACAGGAACCAGTTCGAAAGGGGCTTTCTGGGCCAGGGCCATCATGACCTGCTGGATCTTTCCTTTAGGGGCCGCGCAGGCCAGGTAGACCTTGCTTCCCGCGTTGGCTTTCGCCAGGGCCGAGGCCTCATAAAGGGCGCTGGCCGCCCAAGGGTCCAGGATGGCGGGCAGCATGGCCTCGTTCTTCAGGCTCGGGCCCGCGGGACCGGTCACCGGTTCCAGGGTCTGCAGCGGATCTGGCACCAACCCCCCGCAAACGACGATGTGATAAGCACCCATGAATTTCTCCTTGTTCGAATTAAGCCGTCCTTGAATGACGGCAGTGGAAAAAACCTCTGCCAAAAATTTCACCACAGAGGTACAGAGACATAACTTTTAATGATTAATTAATTAAAAGCTGAGTCTCTGTGTCTCTGTGGTAAAAATTCCTGATATGACGGCTAGTTTTCCGCCGAGTGCAGACCACCTGCGCCTGCCCGGAAGTCCAGGTTGGTCTTTCCGGTCACGGCCTCGAATAGCTCGACGCAATTCCAGATACAGGCTCCGCAATGGACGCATTTCTCGCGGTCGAAAGCAGGCACTCCGCCGTCCCCCACCGCCAAGGCCTGGCCCGAGCACATGGCCACGCAAAGCTTACGGTCGCAGGTCTTGCAAAGCTCGGGCTTCAGGATGACCACATGGTCGGCGAAACCGGGGGGAGCCTGGACCTTGCCTCCCATCAACAAAGCGTCCTGTTGGGACACCAGAAGCTTTCCATCCATCTCGATCTGGGGCCAACCAGCCTTTTCCATCAAGGCTTCATGGAAACCCATATTGTTATTCTCAGCCTGCTTGAGAATCGAGGCGATCTCTTCCGGGGGGATCCTTCCCTTGTAATAGTCCTCGACCTTGGGGATCCGCTGGTGGGGCGGCAGGGGCTTGGAGGGCCAGGAAAGGGCGCCGCCCGAGAACCCCGCCAGTGCCATCCCCAGCATTCCCTGGACGAAACCACTCTGGAAACCATTGCGGGCCTTCTCGGCCGTGACCCCTTCTTGATGCACCCAACTGTTGCGGCGGTGCTTCACGTATGTCTGTTCCAGGTCCACTTTCCCGAAAGGCTTGTTCATCCTTAAAAGTTCCAGGACCCCTTCGGCCAATTGGACTCCCGTAGCCCAGGCCTCGTCCACACCCGAGCCCGTCAGGACGTTGGTGGAACCGGACCCTTCACCTATCCGGGCAAAACCGTCGCCCACCAGATAGGGTTCCCCCATCATTCCCGACTCTTGCAGGGACTTGGCGCCCCAGGACCGGAGGGTGGATCCCTCCAGATGCTTCCAGAGGGCTGGATGTTTCATCCAATGTTGTAAGTACTTGTAGCCGGTACGGGCTGGGTTATCGAACCAGGACGGCACGAAGATTCCGGCGGTGGCGACATTGCCGGGGAAAACATAGAGGAAGCCGAAGATCTCCGGTTCGGGATACCCGAAAGTGTGCAGGACCATGCCGGGTTTGAGTTTGGTGTCCGGCGGCAGGTCCACGACCACCTTCATCCCCACGGCCCATTCGTACTGGTGGTGGTTCGGGGGTAAACCCAGTTTGTTATCGAGCTGGCGGCCGATCGGCCCCACCGGCCCGTCCCCGACGACCGTCAGGGCGGCTTTGATATCCATGCCGGGCATGAAGCCCGCCTCAGGGTTACCTTTTTTATCGACCCCCTGGTCGGCCATCCGAACTCCCACGACCTTGCCGTTTTCGAAGAGCGCCTCAGCGACCGGAGTCCCGGGCCATATCTGCATCATCCCCGACATCATCAATTGGGAACCGACCCATTGGTTGAACTGTCCCAGGGAGAAAGCCAATCCGTCCTTCTTGTGCAGGAAGGGGGGGATATAAGGCAGGGCCATGGCCTTATCTTTGGTCAGCCCGGGAATGATTTTCAGGAAAAAGTCTGCGACCTTCACCAGGAAGGGCCTTCGGCTGGCGCCGATCGGATCCAGGAGATAGAGGACTTCCTCTCCCGTGACGGGTGAGAACAGGGGAACGTTCTCGGGATTCAGATCGGGGAAAGAAGCCTTGATCGCCCTTGCGCGCGTGACCACACCCGAGACCCCGTAGGAAAAATCATCCGCCCTTTCGTAGCAAAGCACCTGGAGGGGCGAACCTGGCGTTACCCGGCTCTCGAAGGCGGGAGTGCCGTCTTCCTTGATCATACCCTTGGCAAGCGTGGTCAGGAACCCGCCGGTACCGGGACCAAAACCCACGCAGACGATATCGGCTTCCATCGTCTGGCGTTCGACCGCTGGGGAGTTGTTCTCGCTCACTGACTTAGTCTCATTGCGGATAGTCGAGAGCTTCGGGGATCATCACCTTGGTCAAGGCGTCGGCCGCCCGGTCCTTGGCCAATCGGCTTCCGGTCAGGCAGGCGTCCAGCCTGGTTCGCAGGCTGGTGAAGGTCTCCAAACCGGTCAACTTGACGCAGGGTCCTCGTTTGGCTGGATGATGGTTCTCTCCATCCAAAACGTCCGAATAACCCAGGGCGCCGCCCTCGATGCCGGGCATGTAATTTTCCAGCCCAGCCAACTCGGCCTCGTTGAAGCATGTCATGCAGCCTTGGGCGTCCCATTCCGGGTGCTGATTGTACCCATAGACCAACTCGGCGCAGATGCGTCCGGCCTCACCCGCGGCGCGGGCGGCTTGGACCTGGCACAGATCGGTCAGGAAAGCCAAGGTGCCTGGCAGACCCTCGGCCAGGTTCGGATTGGACGGTCCCTTTTCTTCCAGTTCCAGCAGGTCCAGTATCTGACTGCGCGCGGCCAACAGCCAGGAAAGGGCGTCAGCCATGGGGAAGGTCACGCCTTGGCGGTTGGATTGATACAGCTTGTGACCGCTGGCGTCCTCCGACTCTTGGAGGTGGTTCAAGGTCCACAGCCACAATTGCATGGCCGAACTCAAGGAGCAGGCGCCCGTCTCGGGCTTGGTGCCGGCGATGGACTTCAAGTCCAGGATCCAATGCTTGTACTGTTCCAGGAAAAGCGGTTGGGTCATGGTCATGGACATCTGGCGCCGCTGAACGGCTTCCGGACCCTCATAAGTGGCTTCCAACTGGGCGTCCATCCACTTGTGGCCCAGGAAACCCGGGCAATCCTCGGTAATGCCGTAACCGCCCATCAAGCTCACGGCTTCCCGCAGGGCGTTGGCTCCCTCGCCGGTGTTCCAGAGCTTGGTGGCGGGACACATGACGTTGGCCAATGATTCCAGGATGGCGTATTGGACCAGGGTATCTTTTTCCAGCGCTTCGAATTGGGACTTATTGCGGCGGCCCACCGGCATACGGGTCATCCGAAGATATTCCAGGCTCTTTTCCTCGGCTTTGGCCATCTCTTTCATGACAGACCGGGCACCTTTGACCCCTTTATCCGCGAGGATCTTGTCCTTCGCCCTTTCCAGGGGATCCAATTGGTCGTATAGCCGGGTGGTGGCGAAACCCAGCGAGGCTCCCGCCTCGCCCATGGCCCAAACATCGACCAACCGATGGAGGGCGTCCTGCTTGGTCTGGATACCTAGATCGTAACGGGGTGTTCCGGCCGTGGCCTGGGTGCTGCCCCGGAACCTTTGGCGGTGATAACGGATGACCGGCTCAACGGCCGACAAAAGCTTGGCCGCGGTCATGAGGCCGACGGTAACACGGGTACGTTTGAATACCGCGTCAATTACCTCGCCGTGGCTGTAATTGGGAACGATCATGCCGTCCTTGACCGTATAGCCGCCCACGATGCGGGAGGCCGGTATCTTCACATGGAAGATCGGGTCCCGGGTGGACGAGAGCTGGTGGACCAGCTTCTTGGTGACGGCGCCCCGGTCGAAAACCCCCGGGTCGGTCTCTTCCAGGATGATCATGCAGGAGGACTTGATGCGAGCGTCATCCGTATCGACGGCGGCAGTTATGAAATTGGCGTAGTCCATGTTGGTGATGAAACGTCCCCGTTTCTCCACCTCCAGGAGCGGTTCCTTCCCTTCTTTCCACTCAGCCACCCGCACCTTACCGCACAACATGCCCGTCTCCACGCCCACATAGGGAAGGGGTTCGGTCAGGGCGAAGGCCGCCCTTTGGGTCTTGCGGGTTTCTCCCGGCTTCGCGGGCGAAGCCAGGCTCATGTAATGTTTCACCTGCTCGGGGGTTCCCCGCTCATGGATGGGGGCCAATCCCAAGTTCCCGGCCAGGGATGCCGTGGCCGCCCCGCCGTCCACCCAGGCCAGCTCAAAGGCCACCAGGGCCATGACCAGGTTCTTGGGGCCTTCCAGCATGCCGCCATATTCGGGTTCCAAGAAAGCGGCAGTGATTCCAGACTCGTCATAGGTAGCTAAAAGGGAATTCTTGGCCTCAGTCCATTCGTGGCTATTGCGCACACCCTGGGCCACCAGCCGGGCGACCGGCCCGCGGGCCACGGCTCGGGAGGATTGGACCAGCATTTGATAGTCGAAACGGTCGGCGTAGCGCCACATGATCTGCCGGATCTCGTCCCCTGGCAGGGTCTGTAAGATCGGCCTCACGGTTGATTTTTCCGAAGTTGGGCTGCTAGACATGGGGGTCTCCCTCACTTTTGTAATGAATGTTTGATCGGTGGATTAAAAAGGCCCGGCCATCCTCTATCAGGCCTCCATGTTATGGATTATTGGGGTTTTCAATATGATTTAAATCAGCAGAATATGAATCATTTGGGGAATATAAGACCGAAATTTAAAAGCTTTTTTCCAAAATACACCTGGCAAAAGGCCAAATGAAATTGGCCTTTGATATATCCATAAACTGTCACGCCAGTTGGCCCCGATATTCCAAAACAAAAATAAACTTCACAGCATCCTCGTGATCCATGCCGAACCACGATCCTGACCGGATATTTCTTTTGCCTTCGGACAATTCCCTTTTGAATTGGATCCGCCCAATATTCCATGCCCCCCATGGCGGAACTATTCCAAGTAATCCGGCTTACAAATATGTAAAAAATATTATTTTTCAGCCGTTTAACCTTGATGAATACGCTTTCACGGCCAGGGGGATTATTTTTCGTTGGATTTATGACCTATAATATTCGCTCTGATTGAACTCAGAAAAATAACTTTTTAAACGGAACCTTATATGGCAACCCTTTCGTCGGTCAATAAACGGGCTTATACCAAAAAAGTACCTCTCTTTTTCTTTCTAGCGCTTCTTCTCTTTTCCGTGGTGCCTAGCGAGCTATTTTATTTTTACAGCCATAATCTGGTCCTATCCCTGATAGTCTGCGGAGGAGCCGTAGCGGTTTTCTGCCTTTGGTGGTTCCTCTTCCAGTGGCAGACAGCCGTCACCTGGCTTTGCCGATTGCAGATCGTCCTCTTCAAAACCGGCGCCCTTCCCGATGATTACCGTTTTTCCGACGACGGCGGACCCTTGGAAGTCCAATCCCGGATCGATGACGTGGTCAAGACCGCCTCCACCGTTGTCCAGGAAACCAAGCAGAACCTTGCCACCACCCGGCACACCCTGGATAAGTACCTCGGTTCCCAAGCTTCCCGTCACGCGGTGAAGGATGGGTCCTCCTCCACTCTGGGCGGACAGCTTCAGAACGTGTTCATCCTTTTCTCCGACATCCGCGGCTTCACCGCCATGACCGAAGAGCTGAACTCTCAGGAGACCATGAGGACCCTGAACCAGATCTTCTCGCTTCTTTCGGTAGCGGTCGAGAAACAAGGCGGGGAGATCAACAAATTCATCGGGGACGCCATCCTGGCCTATTTCAAAAGGTCCCCCGACCCAGAGAGCGAACGGTCCGAGGGCGAGAAGGTCCTGAAAGCCGCCTTCGAAATGCATGAGAAGTTCACCCATGTGGTGAACAATAACAACGAGCTGAAGGCGCACAACGTGAAAATCGGCCTGGGGATAGGCATCGTGGCCGGAAAAGCCATCATGGGCAACCTGGGGTCGCGTAACCGGATGGAATTCACCCTCATTGGGGAGTCGGTCAACCTGGCCTCCCGCCTCTGCAGTATCACCCCTGAGAATGAAATATTGGTGAACGAGCAGTTGGCCATGTTGGTCAATGACAAGTTCCATATCGAGTCCCGCATGCCGGTGCAGTTGAAGGGGATGAAAGAGAAAACCACTCCCTACTGCGTGCTGGGCCCCTTGAGCAACTTGTCCCGCAATATTCCCGACCCGACCCCGTCGGTTTAAGTTTTTTCATCACACTAGATGAATCTCAAACTCTTTAATTAATTTATATTCTTTTTATGTCACCGCTAAAAATACCTTTTTGGTTCGGTCGAATTAAATAAAACCCTTCCTATGTCTCTTTGGCTCTGTGGTGAATTCGATAAATGGCCTATTTTTTCCCGTCCAATCCAGGATTCTTCAATAAGAACCAGAAAACCGTTATTCCCGCCATAACCGCGAAACCAAAAGCCCAGCCATACCCGGCGTGAGCGGCCACCCAACCGGCGAAAAGTGGCGCGAAGAAATACCAGGGTCCCATCAGGGTATTGAAAAAGCCCGTATGGATGCTGGTTTGCCCCCGGCCCGCCAGGTTCAGGTTCACCACCGAATTGATGACCGGAAATGAGTTCACCAGACAACCCAGACAGGCGAACCCCAATGCGTTGAGGGCCGGTGTCTTGCATAACCCGATAAGGCCGAGGGTCAAAAGCCCCGCCGCCGCGGCGATAGCGTAAGCGGCCCGCACCCCCTTATGGTCCGCCAAATGGCCCAGCAGATAGGCGCCTAGCATCCCTCCCAGGGTAAGGACCGGGGTGAAAACCTGGAACCAGGACGCGTCCACATGGGACTCGTTCCGCAAATAGACCGTAAATAGATTGGTGCAGGAAGCGCTCAATATCATCAGGGTGGCCACCAGGACAAAGGCCCGGAAAGGGCCTGGTTCTGCCAGCTTTTCCTTGAGCAAACGGAAACTGTTCCGCAGGGCCTTCGGCGGCGGCGGGGCGGGACGACGGGTGATGGGTTTCATGAAGGTCAAGACCATTACGCTTCCTAAAAGGAAAGGCACCGAGCAGAAGAAACAAAGGGCGTATCCCCAATGAAGACCCCCTTCACTGGCCCACCGGGAAGCCATCCATCCCGTGAAGGTCCCGCACAGTCCGGAAGCGAAGAAACTCGTTCCGAAGTAGCGCCCCCTTCGGCTGGGCTGCATGGTGCGTCCGATGAAGGCCACCCAATGGGGTACCACCACGCCTACCCCGACGGCAAAAAGACCGAACCCTATGAAAAGAAAGTAAACCCGCAGGTCCTTGGACTCAGGAGAGGTCAGGGCGAAACCCAACCCGGCCACGAGAGGGCCCAGGATGGAAGGCAGATGGGCCCAAGCCAGGGGTTTGGAATCGGTCAAACTTGGGGGTAAAGCGAGGGCGGAAAAAGCCTGGGGCAGGGTGATGCCTGTGATAAAAACCGCCCCTAGAAGCCCAGCTGTGGAAGCGTCTCGGCCCAGGTCGACCAATGCCAGGGAAAGGATGGTGGCCAAGGTGAAGAATCCGTTCGCCGCTCCCCACAATCCCTCATGAAGGACACCCAGCCTGAAATTCTTATCGGCTTGGTTCAATATCAGTCCTTCTTTTTGAAGAACTTGGACATTAAAAGAATGTCCTCGTATTTTCCAAGATGCTTCCTGGCCTTTTTTCGAAGCCCATCCACTGTGAACCCGTACTTCTTATAAAGGTTTATGGCCCGGTAATTGGAAGCGTAGACTTCCAATTGAACGCATTCAAACCCTCGAACCCATTCGGCGTGACGCAAGCTCCGTTCAAGTAATTTGGCACCGACCCCCTTCTTTCGGTATTTCTTCAATACTCCCATATATAAGAGACCCACATGGCTGGTCCCAGGCCTTGTATCAGGTCGGATGTTGCACCATCCGACCATCTTTTCACCGTCCATGGCGACCAACTGGGTTTCTTTGTCCCGCAATTTTTTCAGAATCACTTTGCGCACTTCATTCAAGGGCGGAGCCTTCACCGCGAGGAGGAATTGGATCTCACGCGCCACCTGATCCAGAACACAGTGGTACCCGGCGATATGTTTTTTTCCCATCGGAACAACCACTATTTTTTCCTGGATAGTTTTCATTTTAGAGCCTGATCCAATACCAACTCGAGTCTAAAAATCACCCATAGACAAATCTATTTCGCCACAGATTCATGGGATGCACTCAGATATGTAGAAATCTTTAAAAAATATTTTTTATCCCATATATCCCTTGCATCTGTGGCTAATTTTCTGTTTCTGTGCATTTACGAAAAACTAACCCCCAGCAGATGTCCCAACCCATAGGTCAGCGAAGCCGCCAGCAACCCCAATATCATCTGTCGAATGCCTGAGAACCAAACCGGTTTTCCGGTGAACAAGGTTCCCAATCCCCCGAAAGCGAACAAAGCCAGCGCGCTTAAAACCAGACTGATCCAGACCGCCAAATGTCCCTGCGCGAAGAAGAACGGCGAGACCGGCACAATGGCTCCTACCGCGAATAACAGGAAGGAATAAAAGGCCGCTTCCCAGGGAGAACCTCCCCGATCCTCAGGGTTAATCCCCAATTCCTCACGGGACAAGGTATCGATCGCCCGTTCCTTGTTGGAAAGCATGTACCGGGCCAGTTTCTCCGCCTCTGGGGGCGTCATTCCCTTGGCCTCATAGATCAATCGAAGTTCCTCGACCTCGCCCTCGGGATTCTTCTCGAATTCCTCGGTCTCGATGGAAATTTCCCTCTCGGCCAGCTCTTTGGAATTGGTGACCGACAGCCATTCGCCTAACGCCATGGAGCAGGCCCCCGCTACCAGGCCCGCCAAGCCGGTCAGCAAAAGCACGTGGTTGTTGACCGTGGCACCGGCCACCCCCATCACCAGGCTCATATTGGAACAAAGCCCGTCGTTGGCCCCCATGACCGCCGCCCTCAGTGTGTTGCCCGTCACGTTCTTATGACGGCCTTCCAGATTGTTGGCCGCGACCCCCGGTGCCTGCGTATTCAATATCTCCGTGAGCACCAGGTCATGGCCATGTTCCTCATCCACCATGGTGGTGCCTTTGGTCTCGGGCTGGGGAGCGTAGAGATTCCTATCGGCTGTCTCACCCTGGGAAATGGTGCTCAAGACCATTTTGGGTCCAAAGGTCTTTGCCAACCAGATGAGCACCTTGGCTCGCCAGGTCGTCGTGCGGGCTGGTACATGTCCTCCGGCTTTTTGGATCTGGGCCTCCCAGAAATCCCGATGCTTTTCCTCGATCTTGGCCAGGCTGGTATAGACCTGGGAAAGTTGGGGAGATTTTTCGACCGAAGCCAGGGTATGGTACTGGGCCGCGCTGTCCACTTCCCCCTGCCAGTTCGCGACGTAACGTTTGATATCGGATGACGCCATGACTCACCTCGTTTTTTGGTTTTGGGATATAGGTTACACAGGGGATGGGATGTTGAAAACAGACATTTCTAGGGTTTCACTTCAAGGAAACAAACTAACTCTATTTTGAACGAAATCCGTTCTTGGCTTTTCGCACGATGGTGACGTGGTTGTATTTCTTTTCCTCGTGCGGATAATCCTCTCGGTAATGGCAGGCCCGGCTTTCTTTGCGGGTCAAAGCGCTGTCGATGATCACATTGGCCACGGCGGCCAAATTCCTCGCCTCCAGGAAGTCCCTGCTTACCCGGTAGTTCCAGTAGTCGTCCCGGACATTCTTTTGAAGGGCCAAAAGTACGTCCTTCGCCGCCCTTAACCTTCCTTCGGTCCTGGCGATACCGCATAAAAGCGTCATGGTCTTGCGGGTGATGTCCCAGTAATAACTGATGGTCGTGGGGTCCTTGGTTTCCTTCGCCCGGCCGTTGTCCCAATTAGGGACCGTTTCTCTTTTGCCTTTATACTTTTTGGCCGCGAAATGCTTGGCCGCGTTCCGGCCGAACAGGACGCACTCCGTCGCCGAATTACTGGCCAATCGGGTGGCGCCGTGCAGGCCCGTGAAGGAAGTTTCCCCCAGCACATACAGGTTCTCCAGGTCGGTGGCGCCGTTAAGGTCGGTGCGCACGCCCCCGTTGGAATAGTGGACGGCGTAAACCACCGGGATGGGGTCCTTCGCCATATCGAAACCCTTCTTCAGGCAGAACTCGTAGGAACTCTTGAAGTCGTTCTTCAGTCTCTTTTCGGGGATGCAGGTACAGTCCAGCCAAAGATGCTTGAGCCCCAATTTGCGCATTTCCATGTCCTCGGCCCTGGTCACCACGTCGCGGGTGGCCGCCGAACCCAATTTGTGGTACTTGAGGACGAAATCCTCCCGGTCGTTCTTCTGAAGCTTGAGGATGGCCCCCTCGCCCCGCAAGGCCTCGGTGAGAAGAAACCGGCGTTCGGAAGGGTCGGCCTGTTCGTCGAAGAAAACGGTGGGATGGAACTGGATGAACTCCATATTGACCAGGGGCAGCCCGGCCCGGTAAGCCATGGCGAAGCCGTCCCCGCTGGCTGAGTCCGGGTTGGAGGTATACAGGAATACTTTTCCCAGACCGCCCGCCGCCAAAAAGACCGCTCGGCTGGAGACCGTCTTGACCCGGTCCTTGTCAATGTCGTAGACATAGACGCCCAGGCACTCGTCCTTGCCTTTACGGTGGAGGTATTTATTCTTGGTGATCAGGTCGACCGCCACATGGCGCTCATGGACGCGGATATTGGGATGGTTCAAGGCCTTGCCCGCCAGCACCACCATCACATGGGCGCCCGTCTTGTCCTCCACATGGAAAATTCGCTTGGCCGAATGGCCGCCCTCTCGATGCAGATCGAACGAGCCGTCGCGTTTCATATCGAATTTCACGCCTAATCCGACCAGCCATTCGATGACATCGGTGTAGAAATGCTCGACGCAATATTGGACGACCTTTCGGTCGTTGATGTATTTCCCCGCTTCCAGGGTGTCTTGGATATGTTTCTCGAAGGAATCGCCCCGGATAGGGACGCCGTTGACCAAGGGAACCGCCGCCAGGCCCCCGGCGGTCAGGTTGCTGGCGCTATCGCGGATCATGGCGCCCTTGATGAAAAGGTCCACTTTCTTCCCGGCGTCAGCGGCTTCCAGGGCGGCTGAAAGCCCCGCGAAACCTCCTCCGATGATGGCGCAATCCGTATCGATGTTCATGCTTCCCTGTTCCCTCAATGGTCTAGACTGTTATGTGACAAATTAAATGGGGGTTTATTGTACAGCTTTAGGCTCAAGAAGAACTACAAGCGGGGAAAAAAGACCCCGCTTGTAGCCACTCTTTCAATGGGAAGGGCTTATCAGACCTTGGGAGCGCTCAACAGGTGGAATGCGAAAATCCCCACTACGATAAAAAGGGCGACCAGAACAAGACATATCCCCAGGATGATCAAGAAGACCCCGATGGCCCGGCCGATGGAAAACTTGTGGGCTTCAGAAATGACGATCACCATGATGACCAGGCACCAAATGATGAATCCCACTGCCAACAGGGCGCAAAGTGCGAACCAGATAGTTCCCACAGGCGTCACTATGTCCTTAAGCTCGGTCGCTCCTTCCAGGATCTTGAGCCATTTGGGTATCCCGCCAATAAGAAGCAATAGGATCGCGCCGTATGCGGGTGGATAGACCCAGGCATAGGCTGTGCATACTTCCTTGAATTTCCCGGTCCCGCCCAAAAGTTTCCCCAGGAAGTAGAGGACCACCACATAGACCCAAAAGGCGCCGACCCCGAATATCATCATCACCAGGATTGAAGCTAAAAGAGACGCTATAGGAGGCAGCCATTTGTGGAAAAGGAAGTAGTAGTCGGGATTGATCCCGGCTATAAAACTATATAAAGGGACGAGCAGCCATATCCCATAGCCAGGGTCCTGTTCGATAAGTTGCCGGACCGTCTCGCGGGGATGGACGCAAACGGAGAAAAAGGCTCGCAGATATGATATTTGTTTGCTCATGGGTCTTCCTTATACATATGAGTTATTAACTGATGAATAGTTTAAATGAGGCCTACCTCAAAGTTGAAAAATAATGTTTCCATCCAAACAATCCCATCATCTCATTTTAAGAAACCTCAAAAAGTATCCTGAGCCTGGTTTTTGAATCGACCGACACATTGTCCTTGGCCGCGGGTTTGAATTGCCATTTTGCGGCGGTATTCAGGGCAATAGCGTCCAATTCGTCGTTTCCGCTGGAATCCAAAAGTCTTGGCGTGACCTTCCCCTGGGCCGTGATAAGAAATTCGATGACCACGCTGGTCTTCAAGTTCTGGTCCCTCAAATAACCAGGGATAACCGGCGCAGGCGCGTAAAAAGCCACAGGCCCATGAGTAGGTCCCAAAGCCGGGCCCGCCTCCACTTGATTCCTAGTTTCCTGGGTCTTGGGCGGTTCCTTTTTCACCTCTCTTTTACGCGGGTTTTGTTTCCGGCTGAAGACGACTTCATCCTCGTCCTTGACCGCAGAAGCCCCGGTCAAATGGGCGTTGGCGGGCAACTGGATGATCTGGGCGTCGATATAGTTAGCTGAATCAAAGGGGTTCTTGAAAATAGAAAGATGTCCCAGCCCCAGCGCGAGAAAAAACAGGAGTTCGACCCCTAAGGCCAGTCCCGCGGACTGCCAAACCCGTTTTCCCTCATCTTCAAACGACACATCGATGGTTCCCATTTTCATTTATCCTTCCCAGCCTCGGCGACAAGGGCGAATTTTCGAACACCCGATTCCTTGGCCTTATCCATGGCCGACACCACCAGCCCGTATCCCACACCCTCGTCCGCGTTGACGATGACCGCCGCCTGAGGGTCGCTTTGCATCTGGTAGGCCAGCTGGCTCCCCAAGGTGTCAAGGGTCACAGGCGTCTTGTTGACCATTAGGGAGCCGTCCTTCTTGACCGTGAGGATGACGTTCTGCTTCAGGGTCTCGGGTTTTCCCGACATCTTGGGAAGCAAAACCTTGACGCTGTTGATACGCGTCATGGCCAGGGAAGACACCATGAAAAAGACCAACAGGAAGAAAATGACGTCGATCATGGGGATGATCTCGATGCGGACCCTTTGGATGGGCCTTTGCCGTATTTGCATTATTTCTTTCTCCTTTCGGAAGCCAGCCTCACCTCGATGAGACGGGAAGCCGCCGATTCCATCCGGTAGATGAAATTCTTGATCAAGGTGTTGAAATAATTAAGGGCGATGACGCAAACCAGCGCGATGACCAGGCCGGTGGCGGTGGCGATCAGCGCCTCCGCGATGCCGCCCGTGATGGAATAGGGATCATCCACCCCGCTTTGGGTCAGGACCTTGAAGGACCCCATCATGCCCAGGATGGTTCCCAGGAGGCCCATCAGGGGGGCGATGGTGATGGTGGTATCCAGCACATGCACCCTTTTTTCCAGACGGGGCACCCAGCTTTCTCCCTCGTTCTTCATGGCCAGTTCCATCTCATTCAAGGGGCTGGAAAAATGTTCCAGACCTGTTTTCAAGACAGTGGCCACAGGGATCGCCTTTCCCTCGCACAATTTCAGACCCTCCTCCAATTTGCCTCCTTGCACCTTATCCAGGACTTTCTGGATAAAACCATGAGGCGTCACGTATTCTTTGTGGAACGTCCGCCAACGCTCAATGATCACCGTCAAGGCGATCAAGGAGGACGCCAAAAGCGGGATCATCATGAAACCGCCGTGAAATATGAATTTGAATCCCTCGAATATATTGTTCATGACTACATCCTTTCATGTGTCGAAATAGGGTGGCATAACGCCGGTCGGTCCCTGAAAACCGGCCGACGTTTGCCGTGGCGCGTGGATTAGATCGTCTTGGCCAAGTGGAAGATGAATTCCCGTCCGTTTTCATAATGATTCCCGTTGTATCCGTTGTTGATGAAGATGGCATAGGGATCATCGAGAAGGTTCAACACATCCAGGCTTACCTTGAGCCCCGCAAGCCCGCTTTCCTTCTGGAAGGCATATCCCAGGGTGAGGTCCGCTGTGAAATGGGATGGTAGTCTCAAGCTGTTATTGGGCCCGGTGCTCAATCCCCCGCCGAACAGGCCTTCCGCCGTGATCCAGACGTCCCCGGGGTTATAGGTCAAACCTCCGTTGGCTGTATGGATCTGGCAGTGATCCAGGAACTGGTAGGCGGTCGACGTGGGCGTATTGGGCGGGAAAGCGAAGAGGCCTCCGCTGATCCCCTGTCCCTCGGCGATCTCGTAGGAGTAGTTGCCGAAGTCCGACCAATCCTTGTCGAGCTTGCCGCGCATGGAAAATTCCACGCCATAGGCATATCCGGTGGCGAAGTTGTAAGGCTGGGCGATGGCCGTATTCAGCAATTGGGTCTCATCCAGCATATTGACCGCGCTTTTGTAGTAGGTGTTGACGGTGAACAACTGATCCCCCGCCTGCTGTGCCACACCCGCCTCGAAATAATCGTCCTTCTCGGCCTTAATATCGTAGGGCGCCAGCGCGTTGCCCCCGCCGATACTAACGAAGGTGTCCCTTAAATCCTCAGCCGGAGCCGGCATGAAGAGCTTCCCGTAAAAAACATGGAACTTGGTGGATTCAGTGGGAAGGATGCTCACCCCAACGCGGGGCCCCCAGTTGCTGTCGTTGGATGTGGTGTCGGGGAAAACGAATTGGATGGCGTCAAAGCGGACGCCCCCATTCACGACCAGCCATTTGGCCAGCGTGAGCTCGTCCTGCACGTACACTCCTTCCTGATAACCCGTATCGGAAGAGTTGTCCGAACTGGCCGTGGTGGCGGGACCGCTACCGGTATTCACGACCTCGGTCACCGAAACAGGCCCGGACGACTGGGTCACCAGGACCTGACCGCCCGCCTTGATCAGGTTGGACGATCCCGCGCGCAGGGTGTAATCCACCTGCGTTCCGTAATTGTTGCTGGTGCGGTTCTCTGAAAAAGAGGACTCGGTGATACTGCCCAGTTGGGCGGCCAGGGCGTCGTTCTGGGCCGCGGCCAGGTCGTTGGTCGGATCATTGGTGAAGGTCAGGTTCGATTCTTTCCAATAAGGCGCGATCTGGATGAAGGAATCCTCATCGAATGTGTGCTTCCAGGCGAATTCAACGTACTTGTTCGCCTCCGACTGGGTGTCGTTGGTGGTGGAAGGCACATAATTGAAGGGACCGTTCCCGAAAGTATCGGTCAAGCCTTGGAAATAAGCGAAATTGGAACCTCCGGGATCGAAAGAACTGTCGTAGTCGGGGATCTGGAAAAACTTATCCTCACTGAAAGCAACCAGGACCAGTTTGTCCGCGTTATCCGCCACCCAATCCAGTTTTAAGAAACCATCCGAACCATAACTCTTGTCGTGGATTGCCTGCTCGCTTCCCCCGTTCTGGTCGTTTTGGATATCAGCAGGAGCGGGCGTGTCCAATCCCCGATCGGTCGAGAAGGCGTTGGCCGAAAGGAAATAATGGAAAGCGCCCGAACCGTCCGAACCCCCGTAATTGGCGTAGGAATTGGTCTGGTCATAGGACCCATAACTCAAGCCGATCTCGCCGCCCGGTTGGGTGGAGCCGGACTTGGTAACGATGTTCACCACACCCGCCATGCGTGACCCGAACTCGGGGGCCAACCCGCCCGTCAGGATCTCCATATGGTCGATGTTGACCGGGGTGAAGGCTTCCCCGAAGGACCCTCCGACCGAATCGGGCAGTTGGATGCCGTCGATCTGATATTGCAAATTCGCGTGGTTGCCCCGGGTGAAGACCTGCCCAAAATCACCTTCCACAAAACCGGCGGTGGTGGTGTAAAGCAGTTTGGGCATGCTGGTGGTGGCTCCTTCGGGTAGCTGGGCGATATCGTCCGCGCTCAGGTCCCGGCTGGAGTCGGAAGCGGGAGTGACCAGATGACGTTTGGCCTTCACCGTCATTTGGATCTCGCCCGCCGGCGCCAGCCTCACTTCCAAGGAGGAAGAATCGCCGGATACGGCGATGGAACCCTGGTAGGGGCTGAAACCGTCGGCCTGGACGGTCACCTGGTAATCCCCGATGGTGAGGGGGAAGGCCTGGAAAGTCCCGGTGGCCGAGGAGGTCAGGTCCTTTTCCAGTCCCTGCCCCTTGATGGTCACCTTGGCGTTGGGAACCGCCACGCCCTGATCGTCCATGATCGTCCCGGATAATGCCCCATCCACCGTGGCGAACAGCCGGCCCGTTGGCAGAATGGCGAAAAGAAAAACCGATAAAACAATGAGTCGTTTAAGCATCGTTGGTCTCCTTAAGAATGTATATTTCGCTTCTAATCAGCTTCTTTAACCGGGCGTTACGACCCTTATCAGGTTGTTACCGGGAAGGCGATCCCTTCCTTGAGCAACATAAAAAGGATCAAACCAGCTCCCAGGCCCGTCAAAAGTAATCCCGTCCAAAATTTCCAGTTCCTTTCCGGAATAATGGATCGATATTCAATCTTGATCTTCGTCTTTCCCGGCCAGGCGTTGCGGATGTAGGCTTTCTTATCCGACTTTGATCGGGTGTTTTTTTCCGCCTGAAGGCGGGGTGTTTTTATTCTTTTATTTTCGATCGTTTTCATTCTTTCCTCGGATCTTTTAGCGATTTGAAATTGGCGCGCGGATACAACTGGGATCGCTTGGGATCAAACGGGAAAAGTAACAAATGACGGTTGGGAAAATTCCGAAATTGAATGGGATGCGCGCGACTAAGCACTGGGAATTAAACCACCCGTGCTATCTGTTCACTTATTTTCCCGCTTGAGAGTTAGGAAAGAACGGCTGGAGGGGCACGACCTGAATGGGTGATTAATCGGGTGAAGCGGTATGTGGGAAGGAGGACGAAAACCGAGGTAACCAAAAGGAAATAAGGAATGATCTCAATGGGAGCCGCGGAAATATCCGAATTGCTGACAGCTTTATGAAACCCGCAATAGGCGCAATCGCTGTCTTCCGTTGTTTCGTGATGGTGGTGGATGAACCCTTCAGAAAGATCCACCCCGGCGAAAACCAGGAAAACAGAAAAAGCCAGGATCGAGAACCATTTGTTTGAGCGCATCAAATCTCCCCAAAAGGAATGGTTCGTATGATGACAGAGGCTTGTAAAAAAAGTCAATTATTGGACATAAATATAGATATAAATTTAATGTGTTAAATAAAGTTAGTTTTCATAATCTCCGAGAATCAACCCTTCTGCCGATACCTCCTCTCACTAAAAGTATTGTAGTAAGGATATGGCTTTGGCTAATGGTTCGGGAAAAGGTCGGTTGGGAACGTATGGGTCTTAGTTTCAAACCCAGACCCATGGATTGGCTGTACCGGTTCCATTGGTGGACCGGCAATGATAATCGGTCCCCGGCTGGTAGTCGGCCGGGGGGTGACCGGTATCGGGCCAGAAGCGACCGGTGCCCGGCCGGTAGGCGGCCGAGGGGCGACACCGGGCCTTTTTACCTTTAGGCCCGGTACAACAAAACCATCTGTCTCGGCTGGTTGCCTCGACAGAAGTGCCGGTAACCGGCCAGAGGCGACCGGTGCCCGGCCGGTAGGCGGCCGGGGGGCAACACCGGGCCTTTTTACCTATAGGCCCGGAACAACCAAGACTAGTGCCTCGGTTTGAGACGTCTGGGGCTGGGCCACAAGCCCAGACCCATGTCTTGACTGTGCCGGTTCCAAAAAGGAACTGGCCCTCGGAACAGGTGCCATCGGAAAGGGTCTTCTGTCCAACGGAAAGGCCTGGCCACCCATCGGAAGCGGACTTCCGGCCATCGGAAAGGCCTGGCCACCCATCGGAAGAGGGACTTCCGGCCATCGGAAAGGCCAAGCCACCCATCGGAAAGGGTCCTCCGGCCATCGGAAAGGCCAGGTCACCCATCGGAAGCGGACTTCCGGCCATCGGAAAGGCCAGGTCTCCCATCGGAAGAGGGACTTCCGGCCATCGGAAAGGCCAAGCCACCCATCGGAAAGGGTCCTCCGGCCATCGGAAAGGCCAGGTCACCCATCGGAAGCGGACTTCCGGCCATCGGAAAGGCCAGGTCTCCCATCGGAAGAGGGACTTCCGGTCATCGGAAAGGCCTGGCCACCCATCGGAAGAGGGCCTTCCGGCCATCGGAAAGGCCTGGCCACCCATCGGAAGAGGGCCTTCCGGCCATCGGAAGGGGTCGTTATGGGTTCCAACAGGACCTTCTGCTTATAGGGTTGGTTAGATCTCGAAATGGAACCGGCCGGAGATGATACCCACCGGCCCCCGGTCCTGGTTGTAGGCGGGGTCGTTGACCCCTTGCAAGTCCAGGGTAAGTCCGATGGTCTTGGCGGGTTTGTAGAGGTAATAAAGCTCGGCCACTTCCTCCGGGGCGTAGTTCAAGGCCCCGTCGCCGATGATGAAATCCAACCCTCCCGCCTCCAGGTAAGCCTGGTGGACACTGGATAGCCCGTTGATGACAACCCCTAACCCTACTTGATCGTCACCCCGGCCCCAGGCCGTACCCTTTAGAACAGCCCCCAGGGAAGCCTGCTGGTCCACGGCGGTCAGCTCCCAGGATTCGGTGGTCCCGTCATTCCATCCCATTCGGGCGAAGACCCCCAGGTCTGGATTCAAACCCTGCTCCCAGTTAAGGCTGAAACCATACTTTTCCCGGTAAGCCCTGGTTGAGACGACGCTTGGATCGACCGAGGAGGCATCCAGGGCGTCCTGGTAGCTTCCCATATGGGCGTGGTTCACATAGGCCAGGAACCGTAATTTACCCGGGGTCTTATCCCCCCCATACCGCCATTCCAACTCGGCGTTGTCCGCCCTGGCGGAGCCGATGTTCCAGTCATAAACTGGCCCGTTGGCGGCTGTGGAAACCAGGGCCGAACAGATACGGAAAGCCCATTCCTTTTGGTTCAGCTCGGCCACCACACCGATGGTGTAGCCGTGGGTGTCAGCCGCGTAATCCCAGGTCAGGTCGTCCACCAGGGCCAGGTTGATGAATTGGGCGCGGGCATCATGGGCGTAGGCGTTATTGTCGAAAAAATCGGTCAGGCTGAACTTGCCGGCGGTCACGGTGATACGGGACACATCCTGATGAACGGCCAGTTGGTTCTGGTCGTCGTCGATGGATTCCTTTTCCCCGCCCAACCCGAAGACCTGTTGGAAATAAAGACGAGCCTGGTTGTAAGTCGGGCTGGCGCTGCCCACCTTGGATATCTCACCGTTGGAAAAGTCGGCCAAACCGCTCACCCCGCTGAACCCGCTCCCCGCCGGGACCTCAGGATCGGCGTAAAGGAAACCTCCGTCCCAGCCCTTGAGGCCCAGAAAGAGGGTAGAGGTGAAAGAGGCGGGAAATTCCGGTTGGTCACTCAAGCTCAGCTTACCTGAATACTGGGCGGGAAAGGACCCGTGATACTGAGGCAGGATGGTCATCTGGAAGTGGATGTTCCACAGTTGGTCTGGCATGGCAGGGTCATCCCCGGCCAGGACCAGGGTTGCCGGCAAACAAAACACCAATATTAGCAGGGGGAATATTCTTGATCGCATGGGCCGTAAGATAGACTTCCATTGGATTTACTTCAATTCAAAAAGCTCGGTTTACTCCGTATTTACATGATCCGAAATTTGAGATCTCTTCATGTTTAAGGCATGAAACGACTAGCCTCGTTTCTTACTTTTCGGAAAGAGGAAGAACAGACAGCAGCCCATGACCAGGGCTCCCAGATGGGCGTCCCAGGCCGTGCCAGCGGTCGGGTAGAGGGTGAACACGCTCCCGCCCAGTTTGGAAAGGGGCGTGACCAGCCACTTCATCTTGGCCCAAGGCACGAAAGCCAGGGCAAACTGGACCAGGGCCCAGAGCCCCATGACATAGGCCGTTCGGGACGGCATCTCCAAAAGCGGCGCGCCGAAAAACGAGAATATCCATTTCATCCGGCCCCAGGGATAGAGCATCAAGTACATGGCCCCCAGACCGGTCACGGCCCGGGATGCCCCCACCAGCGCCAGGGTGCTTTCAGGATGGAAATGCCAATGGGCGAATTCTCCGGCGAAACCGCAGAGGAAATAAGCCGCCAGGTATCTTTTCTTCCCAATGGTCTCCTCCACACCCTTACCGAACATGAAAAGAAAGGTCGTATTGGCCACCAGTTGGGTCCAACTGGTACTCAAGAAAAGGGAGGTCACGATGCCGATCCCCATATGTCGGAAAGGGGCGGCGGGGATGAAACCATAACGGCCCAGGATGTCCAGAAAATCGGGCCGACTCAAGGTCTGATAGCAGACGACTGCGTTCAGGACAAGGATGAGGGTATTGGCCCAAGGGATCTTTTTGGACGCGGGGTTATCGTCGACGAATGTGATGAACATGGGGCGGTATTATAAACAAAAAACGGCGATTGAACCACCAAGCGCGCCAAGGCACCAAGAAAACAAATCTAAAAATGTCGGTTCACACAAGCGGTAAACTTTGGAATTTAGGATGAAACGACCAGGCGGTAGTGTCCGCATTGAAATTTCCCGCCATCCGAGTTGAAAGAAGGCGCCCATCCCTCATCCATCAAGTTCTCCCCTGAAAGTTCCAGGTCCATGCCGATGAATCGATATTTCTTGGTTGGGTCCAACCCTCGCAAACGGATCGGGACGGGTTTCTCGGAAGATTTAGGTGGGTTAATTTGGAAAACAAAGAGAACCGCTTCTGTCCTTGCCTCATTCACAAAGGACCAGGATGCCCGGTCGGAACCATAGGGACTTTCCAAACGGTAATAATCCCCAAACTGGATAAGGGGCGCTATCTCTTTATATAAGCGGATGAAGCCGGCCGCTTCTTTCTTTTCAGCATCGGTCCATTTGGAAACATCCACCTCATAACCCAGGTTTCCCGACATGGCCACCAGATGGCGCCACTTCAAAGGCGTTTCCCTTTTCGTCTGGTGGTTGGGTGAGGCCGAAACGTGGGAGCCGTGGGTAATGGGGGGATAGCAGAAGCTGGTGCCGTATTGGATGAATATGCGGTCCAGACCGTCGGTGTTGTCCGAAGCCCATATCTGGGGATGATAACTTAATATCCCTAAGTCGAACCTTCCCCCGCCGCCCGCGCAACCCTCGAATAGGATTTGGGGAAATCTTCGGTTCAATCGTTCCATCAGGTCATAGACACCCAGTATATGGCGGTGGGATGTTTGAGCTTGCCGATTGGGCGGGAGGATGGCGCTGCCCGCCTCGGTGACAGGCCGGTTCATGTCCCACTTCACATAATCGACCTTCCCCTCCTCCAGCACTTTACTGATGGCCTTGAAAAGATAATCCCGAACTTCCGCCCGGCCCATATCCAGGACCAGTTGGTTCCGCATCTCGTTACGGTCTCGGCCAGGAACATGCAGGCACCAGTCTGGATGTTGTTCATACAGTCGGCTTTTGGGGGAGACCATCTCCGGCTCGAACCAAAGGCCGAACTTCATCCCCAAACCGTGGATTTCGTCCGCCAATCCCTGGATGCCTCTGGGTAATTTGGCCTTATCCTCGAACCAGTCCCCCAGGGAAGAATCGTCCTTATCGCGCTTCCCGAACCAGCCGTCATCCAGGACCATCAACTCGATGCCCAGTTCCTTGGCGTTCTTGGCGATGCGCAGGATATCCTCGTGCTTGAAATCGAAATAAGTGGCTTCCCAATTGTTGATCAGGATGGGACGGACCTTGTCCTTCCAGGCTCCCCTCAGGACATGTCGGCGGATGAACCGGTGATACTTGAGGCTCAAGGATGAATGACCCTGATCCGAATAGACCATTACGCACTCAGGTGTCTGGAAATTTTCCCCAGGCTCTAACCGCCACTTGAGATCAAAATCGTTCAGGCCCATTTGAATCCTTAGATTCTTGTCCCGGTAAACTTCCGCTTCCATCAGCCAATTCCCGCTGTAGGCCAGGGCGAAACCGTAAACCTCACCCTTTTCCTCATCAACCATTCCCCGGCTGACCATAGCGAAGGGGTTCATTTCGTGGGAAGACTGGCCCTTGCGGCTTTCCAGCCTTGTGGTTCCCGGAAGCAGGTCCCGATCCAGTTTTTGTCTTTCCTTGATCCAGGCCCCGGAAAAACTCGTCAAGCGGTAGTCCCCCGCCGGAAAATCCAATGAGGCGCTCATGAGTTTCTGGATATGGACCGGCTCGGGCCCGTTGTTCTTGAGCGCTGCCCGGCGCACCAGCGCGTCCCATTCGGGATAGAGGGTATAAAAGAGTTCCAGTTGATGGCCCTTGAGCTTATCTTCCAAGACCAGCTTCAATGTCTGGGCATCATTAGGACTATTCACGGTTGTCCCGGGAAGCCCCTTCAATTCGGGTTTTCCCTCAGTTATCTCGTGGGAACAGTAGACAAACCGGCTCAGCCTGGACCCATCGGATTGTTCTATATGTAAGGCTGGGACGCGAAGGTCGTTATGGCCGAAATCAGCGAATTCCCGGAGGTGGTTCTCCCTGACAAGTTTGGGATCTTTTAAGAGCTTTTCAACCCATTCTCCCGCAAGTTTGGTGATTCCCTCAGGACCCAGTGGAGTTCCCCAGTAGAGGTGGTGGATATCCCCATCCGGCGCGATTCCCAATAAATAGGCGGAACCCTTTCCTTCCAACACAAAGACATTTTGTTCTTTCCGGATCATTCCCATCTCGTTTCCCAAAGTAACGGCAACATCGATTTTATCCACAGGTTACAGAATTGCGTTAAAAAATCGTTTTTTCAGGATATTTTAACAATAATTATGTTTAACCAGCGTTTGTTTCGGAAAGGTAAACTCAGTCCGGATAACTCAAAAAAGAATTATCATAACTTTTATTGGGCTAAACAAAACTTTGCTTCATTTGAAGCGTCTAACCTATAATCCGTTTCGATTTTTCTAATTTTGCGTTTGAGGCGATGGCAAATTCAATTTTTCCACAAGAGGTTTCATGCGTCGTAAACACCGCATCGCCATTCTTCGGGGTCCCCTCCTGAATCCCTTCGAGATGCAATCCTACGAACCTCTTCAAAATGAATTCGAAATTACGGCCATCAAACCCCACATCACCCAATTCAATACCGAATCGATCAAAATTCCCCAGCAAACCCTTTGGTGCCCGATTTCCGGCAAAATTGCCTTTGAAAGGACGAAACGCAAATGGCAGGCGGTCAAGGACCGTCTTCAAGGCGACACCTTCAGTTTTTGCGGTCTTCGGGACCGTTTGAAAGGGTTCGACCTTTATCACATCAAGGACCAATCCTTTTGTTTCAGCTTCGAGGCGGCCCTCGCCAAAAGACAATACGGCGGAAAGCTTGTGGTGACCCAGTTGGAGAATATCCCCTTCCTGAACGAGGAAAAATTCATGGAGAGGCACATCAAAAAAACCGTGCGGGAGAACGCCGATCTTTTCCTGGCCGCCTCCGAGGGCGCCAAACATACCCTCCTGCAAGAGGGTGTGCCAGAAACCAAAATACGCCGTATCGCCAATTCGATCGATACGGAACATTTCAAACCGGGACCTCGGGACCTCAAACTGGCGTCCTCACTGGGTATTTCCCCCCGGTCTTTTACCTTGGCCTATATCGGAAGATTGGCCCGAAGCAAAGGGGTTTACACCCTTTTGGAGGCTTTCCAACGGATGAGCCGGAAAGATCCGAGCCTTCATTTACTTTTGGTGGGCCATGACGAGGAGGGTATCGAAAGCTGGGTAAAATCCTCCGGCCTACAAACCAAGGTCCATATGGCGGGGTGGGTTTCCTATAAAGATACTGTCCTTTATTACCGATTGGCGGACCTGTTAGTATTGCCTAGCTTGACGCGCAAACGATGGAAAGAGCAATTCGGTTATGTCATGGCCGAGGCCATGGCCTGCGGGATCCCGGTGGTCGGTTCGGACAGCGGCGCTATCCCGGAAGTCATCGGCCGGCCGGAAATGATCTTCAAGGAAGGATCAGTGGAAAGCCTCCAGCAGGTGCTGGAAGCCCAAAGGAATAGGACATTGGGGCCTGTCAAAAAATGGGTACGCTCGAGGGCCGTAAATCTTTATTCCTCCAAAACCCTGACCAAGTTCCTAAGGAAAACCTACCACGAACTTCTTGATCGGACCTGATCTTTTTTAAACCAAACTATTCCATTTAGGAGCATTTGATGTTCAACCGGTCGAGAGCCCTTCGGCGGCCTTGGATGCACGAAAAAGAAATGGCCTTGATCCTCAAATATATCCCGGAAAACGCCGTGATGTTGGAATGGGGGAGCGGAGGCAGCACCTTTTACTTTTCCAAGCGGGCCCGTAAGTATTTCAGCATCGAGCACAATGAGAAATGGGGGAAAACCGTACAAGCCCGAGTGGGATGGAATGAATTCTGGGCCAAGCTATTAACGGGTCGGAAAGAACGAAAAGTCGAGTACCACATCGTCAAGCCGAACGCGGCGGCGCCGGCTTTGCCGTCGAAGATCGAGGATTACCGGGATTACGTGGATCAGGTGGACCGGTTGGGAGTTCCCCGTTTCGACATTGTTTTGATCGACGGCCGGGCCAGGGACCATTGCGCCGAGAAGATCCTCAAATACATCGATGGATCATCCATCGTTTTTATCCACGATTTTTTCATGCCGGGGCGGGAGTATTACGGCAGGGTCCTGGAAATGTACGACGTAGTGGATTCGGTGAAAGACACTCCCCAGACCCTGGTGGCCTTGAGAAAAAAATAACTCGAATGACATTTCTTACCTCGGGAAATGAAGATCTTTCCCTGGCCGCTTGACCGAGCTACTTTTTGATCTCTCCTTTCCTCAACCATTCACCAACCCCCTCCGGTAATTCAGGGGAGGGTTGGTCCCAGTGGATGCAATCCATCAGGAACTGGGAAGGGACTTTGCCTTGGGGACTCATGAACAAGCCCTGGATGATCCCCTTCGCGTAGACTTCGCCCCCCACCTCGAAGGTCTGTTCCAGATAGAGCCACTTCTCGTCCCAGGCCAACAACCGGGTCTTCAAGGTATAGGTTTGGAACAGTTTAAGAGGCCTGCGAAAATTCATTTTCAGCGCGCCCAGCACGGGAAACATCCTGTTTTTCAGCATGGGCTTGAAAAAACCCGCCCGGATCACCAGGTCGAACCGTCCCAGGTCCATCAGGGTGAGATAACGGCCGTTGTTCACGTGGAAATTCAGGTCCAGGTCGTTGGGCCAGATTCGTCCATGGATGACCGAGGTGTCCAGCAGGCCCAGCTTTTTTCTGCGGAAGATCAGGATCAGGATATGTTTGAAGAGGCGCAGGTAAAGGTTCATGGTTTCCCCTTTCGGGAAGGCACATCCTATACCTACCAACCTTCCATAAAAAAGATGTCAAAATCTTTTCATAAATATTTTTCGATCACTACTGTCGAAAAAAGCGTAATCCAAAGGCCAAAAATGATCAAACAATAGATTTTATTGTTTAAGACACAAGGCAAAACCAAGGCTTAGTTCAGCCACAGATACATGGAATTCATGAGATTTTTATCTCTGCATAATTCCAAATCTTAATTCGACTATCCACTGCATCCCATGCATCTGTGGCAAAATTTTATTTTGGCAGGTGTGATTTCAATATTTAGTGCGGTTTATTTTCTTTAGCGGGAATATTCCACCGCTTCAGATCGGTCAAGACGGTTTGGTCCGCGACACCTTGTAGATAATCCCCCGTGGTGTAATCCAAGTCTCCCATGTACTTCAATCCTTTCGGGCTCTCTTGATAGATCGTCGCGTAGAACACACAGGCCGCCAGGTAAGTGCCGGCCGGGCCGGGATGTATGCCGTCCCCGCCCCAAAGATCCAGGGAGGGGCGTAACGCCACCGCGTTCCTCCATGCTTCCCCCACCGGGGAAACTTCGATGGCCAGTTCATTGGCGATATCCATATAGCCCTGGGTCAACTGATCCTGCATGGTTAAATAATCGCTATAACCGATCTCAGGACATCCATTCTTCCGGCCCCAGGTCATGTAAAGGACGGGCAAGGCCCCCGTCTGGCGGATGGCGATGTTCATGGAACGCACCGCCGGATACATTTCATTCACCTTCTCGAAAGGGATGGAAGGCACCTGGCTTTGTTCCTGCAGGACCACATAATCCCATTTTTGGTCCTGGATGGTCTTCATCGTGAATGGCGTGGCGGCGTGTTGATAGAGTTTATAAGCCCCCGGCGCGATCATTCCGGTGGTCACGGGATGGCCGCCCGACAGGGCCAGTTGGGCGAAGGTGCCCGGCAGGTTGTTGACATAGGTGAAGCTATTGCCGATGAAAAGAAGGGATATCTTAGACGTTAATGGTTTCTGCTCGCCGCACCCAGCCAGCGACGCCAGGCAAAAACAGGTAACCAATATCCGGCCGGTTATCCGGAACCAATGTTTCGCGCTTGGTTTGAAAGTCATGAAAACCTCCAACCATACTTATTCAGCCGCTGGCGGACCGGTCCAATTGGGTGGAAAAATCCCCATCCACGGCGTTCAGCCCCATGTGCCTAAAACGGCTGTTGGTATCCACCCAGATCTCCCCGCCCATCCCAAGCCAACGGTGGCAAAAGCTGTAATCCTCGCTCAAGTATTCCCCGGTCTTCGGGTCGATCATGCAGTTGAAAAGAGCGAACCTGAAACGGCTTCCCGCCAGGGGATCTTCGGAACCGAAATTGGAGCTGTACCGTGTTTCAGGATAACGCTTCATCATCGAAAGCAGGGCGGTCCTTTTGAGCATCAAGAATCCCGTACCGGCGAAACGAGCCTTCATGAAACCATCCCTTGATCCGGCCTTCCCCTGCTCGACCGGTTCGTAAACATAGGTCAGGGCCGCCGAGTCCGGACGCCCTTTCCCTTCCCGAACCAGGGCCTTCAAGCGTTCCGGGTCCATCCATTTATGGGGGCAAACCCCCGCGGATACATCCGCGCCAAAATCCAAAAGTCGAAAGACCTGCTCCGGCTCGAACCCGATATCCGAATCGATGAAAAGCAGATGGGTGGCCTGCTCCTGTTCCATGAAACGGGCGACCATATCCTGCCTCGCCCGGGGGATAAGAGCGTCCCCCGAATGGACCAACACGTCGAAGCGGACTCCCTTTTGAGCGCAGGCTTGATGAAGTTTGAGCATGGAGGAAACATAAGGGCCCATAAGCTTTCCATCGATGGAAGGTGTCCCGACGATAAGGTAATGGGAGGGTTCGGGCATGGTTATTTGCCTCCAGCAGGAGCGGTCGGTCCAGCGCCAAAAGCCTGGATCATGTTCCCCTTGAAGACCATGGACCCCACATGGTCCAAACGGCTTTGGAAATCACCCCAGATCTCCCCGCCCATATCGGTCCAGAGTTTGCAGAAACTGGTGTCCTCGGATAAATATTGGTTGCCGTCAATGAGGCAGTTGAAGAAGGCGTAGCGGAATTTGCTATCCCTGAGGGGATCTTTCGGGCTGTTCCCGCCCGAGAATCGCAATTGGGGATAACGCTCCATCATGGCCAGGAAAACGGAGCGCCTGATCATCATGAATCCTGTCCCGGCATAAGGGACCTTAGCGAAACCATTCTCGGTCTTGGTTTTTTCATCCCATTGGGAGGTATAGGAATAGGATGCTGATTCCAGATCGGCCTTGCCCTCCTGGGCCAATTTTTGAACCTTATCCCAATGAACGCTTTTCAAAGGATAAAGACCGGCGGAGACATCCTTGCCCGAATCCAGCAGTCGGAAAACTTGTTTCGTCTCGAACCCGATATCCGAGTCGATGAACAGAAGATGGGTGGCGGAGGGGTCTTCCAGGAAACAAGTGACGATATTCTGGCGGGCACGGGTAATGAGGGCCTCGCCCCACAGGTTCAGGACGGTCAGGTTGACCCCGAGTTTGGCGCAAGCGTCCTGCAGTTGAAGCAAGGAAAGGAAATAGGCGCTAGTCACTTGCCCGCCGTAACAGGGCGTTCCGATGTAAAGATTGATAGGGCTTTTCCCGCTTCGCTCCATCCGCCAGGTTCCTTTCCAAAAGTATCCAGGACGACATTTTACGGTTTTTCTGCGACAAAAGGATAAATCGATTGGGTAACGGTATAATGAGCCGATCAAAGACCCAACAAAGTATTCAAAAAGGGGGGGCACATGAAAGTATTCCTTGTGGTGTTCGTGTTGGCGGTCAGCGGAGTCGTGGGTTGGTATTTTTACTGCGTCAACCCGGCGATGGATGATTTCCAGGCCGCGGCGCTCAGCGGGAAAGCCGATATCGTGGCTACTTATATGGATGTTCCCACCCTTAAGAAGAACGCTACGGATTTCGTCAAACTTCGTTTCAATAAACCCGACACCCCATCGGCGGACCTGGACCCGGAGCAGATCAAGGCCATCGTCGATGCCTTCGTCACGCCCCAGAACGTCATCCTGATGATGAAAGGGGTCTATCTGGAACCAGGGATGACCCCGCCTGAGACCGTGGACGACAAAGCCCCCCACCCGATGGAGAAACATTTCAACGGGCCGGATGTCTACGCCATCGATATTTACAAGACCCCGGTCATGACCCCGGACAACAGGTTGACCCTGGCCTTTCGAAGGGACGGATGGTTCGGCTGGAAACTGGCGGCTTTCGGCTACGCCTGGTAAAAATGCAGAAAATATTTGCCACAGATTCATGGGATTCATTGGATTTCAACAAAACAAAGATTTAAATATCTTTTTCTTTAGCTATCCATTTGCTCCCATGCATGCCGACCTTCCAATAAACATTTTAAAGAGGTCGGTATAGTACCGATTTCCAATGCTTCCATTTCATTGGGGAATCGGCACATCTGTGGCAAAGACATGCTTTTACTCTTTTGTTTTAAGTCTTTGTTGCTTCAACAGAAATAATCCCGTTTCAACAAAATTAGATAGTCTCAGTCCATTATCTTTCATCTTCTCATCCGTTTTTCTGTAGATTGGTACCCCAAGGGGGATTCCTGTGAGCGACTTTGACGTGATCGTGCTGGGCGCTGGGGCCGCGGGCCTCATGTGCGCCTCAGAGGCCGCGGGCCGGGGACGCAAGGTCCTGGTCTTGGAAAAAGGCTCCCGCCCCGCTCCCAAGATCCTGGTTTCAGGCGGGGGGCGTTGTAACTTCACCAACATCCACGCCAAGCCCAAGGATTATGTCACCACCAATCCCGCTTTCGTTCCCTACGCCCTTTCCAAATTCACCCCAAAGGATTTCCTCGCCCTCGTCAAGGCCAAGGCCATCCCCTATCACGAGAAGAAGGACGGCCAGCTTTTCTGTGACAAAAGCGCCAAGAATATCCTGGATATGATGGTCGAGCGCGCCGAGGAAAAAGGCGCCCAGATCCTGAAGGGCCAAGATACCCAGGAAGTTTCCCAAGCCGAAGGTGTCTTTACGGTCAAGACCCAGGACGCGACCTATTCGGCTCCCCGCTTGGTCGTGGCCACCGGCGGGCTTTCCTGGCCCCAACTGGGCGCCAGCGACTTGGGATATAAATTGGCCCAACAATTCGGGCTGAAAGTCATCGAACCGGCCCCAGCCCTGGTCGGCTTGACCTTTCCGGCCGATATCCTTCCCCGCTTCGAGGGACTGTCCGGCATCCACCTTCGGGTGGGTGTTTCCTGCGGCAAATGGAACATGGTGGAAGATCTGATGATCACCCATGAGGGTCTAAGCGGCCCCGTTATCCTGAACGCTTCCCTCGTCTGGCAGCCGGGACAGGAGATCGTGGTGAATTGGCTCCCCGACGGTACGGTGGAAACAACCCTGGAACGGTTGAAGAAGGACAAGGCCAAAGGGGGCCGGGGTGAATTCCGCGACTGGTTATCCGAACAGATCCCTCGCCGCTTGGCCGACCGACTCGCCTATCACGCGGGCGCGCGAGGTTCCTGGCCCCAGCTTTCGGAAGAAAACCTCAAGCTACTGGCCGAGCATCTCCACGCTTATCGTTTCATCCCAGCGGATACCTTCGGCTATAAGCGGGCGGAAGTCACCAAGGGCGGGGTGGACACGCGCGAACTTTCCCGCGACACCATGGAATGCCGAAAGATCCCTGGACTTTATTTCATCGGCGAGGTCATGGACGTGACAGGCAAACTGGGCGGATACAATTTCCAGTGGGCATGGGCCACTGGTTGGACCGCCGGCCAATCGGTTTAAATCACACTTTCTAACTTTCAAAAGCATAAAAACCTCATATTCCCTTGTTTTAAATAACATTCTTCGACTTTTTCGTGATTCTCTGGCTATTCCACGGGATTCCTCTATATTGAACGCTTCCTTTCGGGGCTACCAAAGACCGACAGGAAGCTTCTAAATCGATAAAAGTTGAGGTTTCATACAATGGTTCAAGGTACAGTTAAGTGGTTCAAGAACGAGAAGGGTTTTGGTTTCATTTCCCAGGACGGTGGTGAGGATGTATTCGTGCACCACTCGGCCATTCAAGGCGAGGGTTACAAATCGCTAAACGAGGGGGACCGCGTTGAATTCGAGGTCACCCAAGGGGACAAAGGCCTCAAGGCCGAGAAAGTCGTCAAGATCTAACGGTCTTTTCGAAAACCCTAAAGCCCCGCGGCGCAAGCCGAGGGGCTTTTTTTTTGACCTCATCACCAGCGCCGGATCAGGCGGCCTTCTGCTAAGATGTCTCACATCCTATTCCACACCCCAGACCGTTCGTTCCAAGAAAGAGGTTACGTCCCATGTCACCAGAACCGAAATGCCCTTTTTGCAAGCCAGCCGCCGCCGATATCCTACTCCAGAACAGCATGGCCTATGTCCGGGAGGATAAGCACCCCGTCACCGAGGGTCACCTGCTCATCATCCCCATGCGCCACTTCGCCAGTTATTTCGAGACCACCATCGAGGAAAAAGGAAAGCTCTGGTCCCTGGTGGAGCACGCCAAAAAACTCCTGGATAATAAATATAAGATCGACGGGTTCAACATCGGCATCAACGACGGCGCCGCCGCCGGCCAAACCATCAACCACCTGCATATCCATTTGATCCCCCGCCGCAAAGGGGACGTGGAGAACCCCAGGGGCGGAGTGCGCCATGTCATCCCGGGCAAGGGCGATTACGAAAAGTCTTGACCCTCATTATTAATTAAAGGTCATCAAGAATCGGGTCTGATTTTTTCCTTCCGAGCGGACGGTTCCCCGTTTAACTTAAGCGTTATTTTTTCCGATAATTTTCAGCGGGGCTCTGTTCTTTTCGGCCCTTCTCCTATACTTTCCGCGTCTGGCGCCCTGTAACTTTCGACCAGGCGATCCCAATATAGGAGCGTTCATGAACCTCTCGAAACTTCCCCATTCCGCCGTACTGGTACTTTTGTTCGCATTAACTTCCCTGCCTATCGCTTGTGGGAACAACAACTCCCCCTCCGCTCCCGCGCCCGTCACGGTCATCGTCAATCCAACCCCGGTCATGGGGTCCGGCACCGGCCAGAACTGGTACGAGACCACGGCCGCCGCCCCTTGGGCCGCCCGGCAAGGCGACATCAGTTTGACCTTCAATAACCTGATGTGGGTGATCGGCGGGAACTACAACGCCGGCGTCACCAACGACGCCTGGTATTCTTCCAACGGGGTCTCCTGGACCCAGGCGCCCCAGACCTCTCCCTACACAGCCAGGGCCTTTTTCTCCGGGGCGGTCTTCAACAACGCCATGTGGATCATGGGTGGAAGTTCCCCGTCCATCAACAACGATGTCTGGCATTCCACCGACGGCTCCAACTGGACCCAGGCGGTAGCCAGCGGTTCGGCCACATTCTCTCCCCGCGGGAACCAAACTACCGTGGCGTACAATGGGAAACTTTGGGTGATCGGGGGCTACACCACGATGCCTCTCACGGATGTCTATTCCTCCACCGATGGGGCCAATTGGACCCAGGTCACGGCCGCCGCGTCTTTTCCCGCCCGTTATGAGCATGGTTCGTTGGTGTTCAACAACGCCATGTGGGTCATTGGCGGGATCGGGAACAGCTCTACCTTGAACGATGTCTGGACATCCACCGATGGGGCCCATTGGACCGAGGTCACGGCCTCCGCCGAATTCTCGCCACGCTACGGGCTCCAAACCTTGGTCTATAACGGGGCCATGTGGGTCATCGGGGGGACAGGTTCTTCGGTCTTCAACGATGCCTGGTATTCCTATGATGGGAACATCTGGGCACAGGCCACGACTTCCACAGGAGTTGAATTTACAGCCAGGAAATTTTTCTCAGCCACGGTCTTTAACGATCACATGTGGATCTTCGGCGGATTCATCCAGGCGCCGCCCACTTATTACAATGATGTCTGGTATTCGCCCTGACTTCAGGATGGATATGCGGGCGGGTTGACTGTTCCTCCCAACAATTGTTCGACTTCCCCGTCCGTCAAGAACCGCCATTGTCCCGGCTCCAGATCCAGGGCAATGGGGCCGAAATGGGTTCGTTTAAGATCCAGTACCTTCAAGGGCTTTTGGCGCTCTTTGTCCCATAAGGCGGCGAAGAGCCTCCGCACCTGACGGTTTTTTCCCTCGTCCAGCACGACCCTGGCATAGGTCCGGTTGCCGTCCTCCCCAAGTATCTCGATGGCCTTGGCCTTGAGGATCCCAATGGGCGTCAGAACCCCTTCCCTGATCTTTTCAAGATGTTCCGGTTCCACCGGGCCCCTCACCCAGACCTCATAAACCTTCTCTAAATTTCCAGGTTTTTGCAGCTTGAAAACCAGTCGACCCTCCCTCACGAACAAGATCAGCCCACTGGTGGCTTTATCCAGACGCCCGACCGGAACCCAGCCTTCACTGTGGAATTCCGGGGGCAGGAGTTCATAGACCGTTTTCTGACCTCGGTAGGCCTGCTGGCCGGTCACTTTAGGCCTGGTTACTTCAAATCCTATGGGTTTATGAAGAGCGATGATCCGGTTGGATAACATGGTTCCATTCTTACAGTTCAATGAGCGACACTTTTTGCCCGTCCCACACGCCAATACTATGATTGGGAAGTCGATTTAGCTTATACTGGATTTCCAACATGAAACAGACAACCCTGATACTTTTTATCCTTCTTCTTTGTCAAAGCCCGTTGGCTTTGGCCCAGGGGAGGCGTGACCCTGAGAGCAATAAACCCGTTCCGACCCAGCCGGCCGCCTTCCAGCCGCCAGGAACCTCGCAAGTTCAGCCAACTGACACACCCGAACCCCAATCAGCCATTGTTCCTCCTGGCAGGTTAAATCCGACTCCAGTTCCACCTCCGGCTCGCATCATCCTGAACCGCCCTTCCAGGGTGAACGAGTATCAAGCTCTGCCCCTCTACCAACCCGGACCTAGTAATCAGGCGAGTGACATCAACATTTACGATAGCGAACCCCATTACTGGAATGGGCCCGCCCTTCCTCAACCGGCCATCTCCGAAGCACCGCCAATCGCTTCCTATGACGCGTCCTCCATCCCTAATAGCGCGGCCCCTACACCAACCGTGGTCCCATCGGATCAAACCGCCTCGACCGCGAGCAATGTGGCCCATCACCATCACCCCTTCACCCCAGGCTATGTTCGAAAGAGACTCCAAAAGTTGGGAGTCACCAATTTGCCAAACTACATCACGGATCGGATACGCATCCTGGATACCAATAAACTGCAATCCAGCGTCCCCGCCCCTCGCCTGGGCCCGGACAAGAAACCCCTGACCGCTTCCCTGATACCTGAATACCGCTACAGCGATCCCATCGTAAAGGACCAATTGGCCATCCTTCATAACCGCGCTTTCGCCGTGAAGGCGGACAAAGCCAACAAGGTGGAAAAGCTCAAGAACCATTTTTACTGGCACAAGGAGAAAGGTTTCACCTACTGCCATTACATCGACCCCCAAGGCTTCCACTGGTACGGCTGGTACATGAAAGACAACTGTTTCTGGACCTGCTATTTCGGCGGCCATTGGTGGTTCTTCGATACCGACCATTCCCGCTGGTGTTTCTACGAGAACGGCTGGTGGTGGCAGGACCCTTACCACGTGGGAGACCTTTATTACTTCAACAATGGGGAATATATACCCTGCGACTCCGCCAAGGACGCGGTGGTCATGACCGTCCAGACCAATAACCAGAAGGTGGTGACCAGCCCGGATGGGTCCCGCACCGTGAAGATCATTGGCGACGGCCGGGACGCCTTCCTATACGACAATTCCGCCACGCCTTCTTTCAGCCCGCTTTATTTGGCTTCCAAGGTGACCGCCGTGAAATTCTCCAATACTGATAACGGCCAACCGCTTCGGATCATGGTCACGATGGACAACGGCGCTTCCGATCTGTACGACAGCGAGGGAACACCCCTGGATAATTTCGTGGCAAACGCCCAGCCGGCCGAAACCGCAAAATAATTCATGGGCAAACGCGCCAAGTTCATAATCCCCCTTTTACTTCTACTGGGCCTGCGCTTGGCTTTCGGCCTTTGGGCTCCTCCCGTCCAGCCGGTCACCGATGAGATCCAGACCTTCCTATTGGGCCTGAAGTTCTACACGACCGGCGCCTGGCCCTATTACGGCAATGATGTCATCACTCCCCCGGATAACCTGGTGCTCCAGACCCAGGACCCGGGTCCTCTGGAAGGCCTGCTGGTTGGCGGTCCGATGGTTCTTTGGCACTCACCGATGGCTTCTTTCCTGTTCCTCAACCTGTTCACCCTGACTGGTTTCACATTCCTGGCCTGGTATTCCCACAAACGGCTTCCTCGCTTTTCCCTCTGGTTCATCCTCGCCTGGGCATTGACCGCCCCCTGGTCCATCCACTATTCCACTGGCATGATCAACATGTCCTACACTATCGGGTTGGCCTGCCTCTTTTTCCCCGCCCTACTAGAATCCATCCCATCCTTGAATGTGGGTTGTTTCTCCCGTTCCTTGGCCAACGCCTTGATGGGATTGACCCTGGCCGGATGGATGCAGTTGCACCGGACCTTCGTCCTTATCCTGCCCATGGTCCTGGTATCGTTTTATTTTCAATGGAAAGAAACGCGCAAGGCCGACGGACCCTTATATTTCCTGGCGGGAGGATTACCCTTCTGGGCTTTGGTCGTTCCCACCCTCTTGAGGCCCGATTACCATCTATTCAGGGATGTGACGGGTTTTTCCCCAGGCCTGAACCTCCAACATGTCCGGGCCTTCTTCACTATCCTCGTTCAATTCTTCGCCTTGGGAAGTTTCGAGATGCCCCGCTTCATCGGCATGCACACGGCCGAAAGGGCCCAGTACCTGGCGAGCGATCTTTACCTGATGCCGGGATTTTTCCTCTGGTATTTCGGATTCCTGCAGGTGCTTATTTTGGTTGGTTATCTATTCGTCTCCAAAGACTCCCGGACCGATTGGCAGCCCGTTCGGTTTTTGACCATCCTGGCTTTCTTGACGGTATTTGGCACCCTGCTTTTTACCGTGAAAAATCCGGACGTCAACACCTTCTGTGAGATGTTGCCGTTGGTCCTGCTTTATTCGTTTTATGTCTGGGATAAATGGTGGGCAAACCGATGGGGGCGAAGGACGTTATGGTTTTTCCTGGCCTGCGTGCTGGTCTTCCAAACGGCTTTCATTTTCAGCCAAAGGCCCCTGAATAAATCTTTCTATTTAATGGATCAGGCCGCCATGACCCAAGCGATAGACACCAAGAACTATCACTTGCTGGGGGAACGCCGCCCCGGCGCCCTTTACTAACGGGTCATTTGTTCAGATAAATATCATCCAGGTAAAAGCCAGAGACGGCCTTAGCACTGTTAGAAGTAAAGACGACCTTGTTGAATCCCCCCGGAGCGTTGAACTCCGATAGGGGTATCTCCACCCGGCTCCATTGGTTGACCTTCAAGCCGTCCTTCGGCCCGCTCGCGACCGCTTTTTCCTGTCCTGTCTGTTTATGGTTTTCCTCCAGCCGAGCCCGGAATTCCACGTCGCAGCCTGTCGGATAGACCCAGAAGGCGATGGACTTATAATCCGCTGGTTTGATCTCCGTCCCCTCGAACTGTGCCCCACCCCAGCCGTTTGGCAATTCGACCCAAAGGCTTTTAGACCCGCCCGGGGTGTGATTAAAAGCGGTGGAAGCGAAGTCATACTTCCCCTCGCTCCAATTACTGGTGATCCAACCGGCATGGTCCCCGTCGTAGATCAACAAACCGTCGGTTTTTTCAACCTGGATGGATGGGGCGGCCATGGGCACCGCCGGATCTGCCGGAGCCTGGGCGTCCGGCCCGATGTAATTTTCAGCGATGACGAAGTTGTCGAAAGTGACGTACTCCTCTTTGGGAGGGGCCCAGCTTGGGTCGTTGCCCCCGAAGAAGGTGGAAAAATACATCTTGTCGATCTTGAGCTTATCGGTGTCCCGGAACCTGATGTTGGTGACTTCCAAAGCTTTTTCCCCGTCCAGCCACGACCGAATGATGCCGTCCTTTTTGCCGGGTGTGTTCATTTGCACATAGGTTTCCACGCATTGCCATTTGCCCGGGGTGAAGAATCGAGGACAGCCACCGTAATTCCACTCGAAATCCTCGCCGTATTCGGTAGGTTGATCGGGGTGGTAAACGTATTGGACGATCTTGCCGTTGGGCCGCCACATCATGCGGGCGCTCCAACCATCCATCCCGTTAGGTTTGTGCCCGCCCGTGTTGGCGTTGGCCCCGACCAGGCCCGGCAGTTTGCCGCCCCGGACGAAATCGAAATCGGGATCGAAGCGGACGTAATAACGAAGGTAGGCCGATTCCCTGGGAGCGATGGAAACCTTGGTCAGGTCCATCAGGTATTGAAGCCCGCCATCGGGCCCGACAATGTTTTTTTTGTAATGGACCCGCAAGGAATGGCCCTCGAAAGCGGTCCTACCCGTGGTCAATTCGGCGTCATCCGCCGGGGACGGCCCCCACAGGATGCCCCAAACTCCGTTCCAGGGTTGGGATTCAAAGCCCCCGAAGAAGAGGATGTCCTTGCGGTCCTTCAACCCCGGCTCAATGGCCCCCTGGTCTCCTGTGTAGGCGCGTAGGACCGGGGGGATAAGTATCAAAACCGCGAACAAATACGGAATAATTTTTCTAGTATTCATTTAATTGACCTCGCTTTTACGGAACATTTAGTTCAAAAGATTCGTTTTCTATTCCGCCCTGTGGATTGAATTAACCTTTTTTTCAACCCTGTCAAAAGGGACTAACTTTTTAGCGACCAACTCATGCTCAAGAATATAGGCGAACAGGAAATGACCGTTAGCGTTGAAATGTTGTCCGTAAGCCGGCTCGTCAATGGGCCAATAAGTTTCAGAAAGGGCCACAAAAGGAGGCGTTAAATCCAAGTAAGGAACCCCCAACGGGTTGGCGATATCACGCCAAAAATCGCTGAAAATTTTCAAATCCTCCGAACGCATCCCATTCAATCCTGCGTCCCGGACAGGGACAAAGCAAAGGTGAAAACCCACTTTTTTCCCCGTCGCCTTGTTCATTTCATCCAATTGTGTTTTGAATACCTCGATCGGTTTGCCCAACATGGAGCCCATGATCTTCCGTCCATCACGATCATTGAACATGACCATGAAATCGTCAAAATGAACTTGCGTGGACCCGGAAGTATGGACCAAATGTTTACTCAGCCCCAATTCATATAATTTTCGCGGGATCTCGTTTTGGATCTTTCTATTCCAAGGGCTCAATAAGTACTCCGTATCCTGAATAATCCCGGGGATACCATCCTTTGATAGTGGACGCAAAAAGTATAAATTGCAGGAACGGGACAAATCGGCGTTGGAGGAATTGACCACATACAGGACCAGATCGATGTCGTATTTTTTGATCAACCCGGGAGCACCATAGCAAAGAGCCAAAAAAGGCGCCTGCCCAGCCCAGCAAGCGTTCAGGACTTCAAAATGCAGGGGCACATCACTCAAGGATGCGTCGGCGTTCAACAAAAGTTCCAGCCTCTTGGGCATGCTCTCCATGCGATTCCCGTTCCCGCTTTCATCCTTCCAACCCCACCGCTTTTCATCGGCGTTGGATTGATAGAACGGATAAGAACTCCCCACGATCAAGATCCGATAGGTGCCAGGGTTTTTAGCGGTCGAATATTCGAACTCCGGCATTCCCTCTTGATTGTTCGAGCCGCCATTGATCAATGGGTCAAAAGAACCGTCTTTAAAGGACAGAACGCCCGAAAGATAGCGGGAAGCCACGAAAAATCTATCGGGCGAAGCCGAATCCGTCACAAACCCCGCCAGTTCTCCCCTTTCCAAACTAATCAAAGGCGACACCCACGTGTCGCCGCCTGGTTGTATTTTTGCCCCGAAAACGGACCGAAACGCGATCGAAACAACTTTTCCGCCGGAAGTTAAGGACGCGCGGATCAATGGATTCTTTTTATCCTCTTGTAAAGCGTAAAGCCAATCTCCCGACACAGTCAGAGCGGCGACCCAATCACTTTCGCAAATTTTCCGGTCAACAGAAAGACGCTCGGTGGGTTTTCCATCGGATTTAAGCAGATAGATCCCGCCATTTCCCACATCCGACGCGCATATTTTGTCCTGGTAAACGCAAAGAGTCGCCGGTTTCGGAAGCCTCGAATCCCCCTGGAAGACGGTGGATACTTCCAAACTGGAGAGATCCAGTTTTCGAATGACGCCATAGATCGGTTGGGTGAAATAAAGGGCGTTCTTCTGTTGTAAATAAACAACGTTACATACTCCGCCGAGATCGGCATCCAAAGACTTCCCATCATGACGGCCTTCCTTTCCGCTTCCGGCCAAGGTCGAAACTTTTTTTAGTTTCAAATCCAATAGACGGAAAACCCGGTTGTTGGCGTCATAAACCGCCAGGCGTCCGCCGGGAAGCCAGACCAAAAGGGTGGGATGGTGAAAAACCGCTTCACTAAACAAACCATTTGCAAAACCCGCTTCTCCAGTTCCGGCCAGAGTTTCCACTTGGTTTGAATCCGTCAAACGGATGATACGAATACGATTGTTCTCTCGATCCGCCACATAGAGGGTCTTCCCCTCCGGATCCACAGCCATGCCTTGCGGATGATCGAACAGGGCGGAATAAAAAGGGCCGTCCCGAAAACCGGGTGACCCTTGCCCCGCCACCAGATCCTGGTAAAGGTAAACAGGTTGAACGGCTCGGGCGTGATACGCCAACCCCCACGCCAAGGATAGTACGATCAATAGATATTTCCCAGATGATCGCCCCCCGCCAAGCCTTAGGGTGATATATCGTTCCATTATTTCACTATCCTCTTTTTTCGATAAAAAACCATTCTATCTGGCTTTAGGACGTGTCGTTGAACCCACGCGAGACCTTCAGAACGTTCCATTCTGATTATTTCGTAATTTCAGCCGAATGTATTCGATGGTCTCCAATAGTTCGGGAGAGATCTCCTTCGATGGGGTATTTCTAAGCGAACTGCATTCGCAAGCGAGCGCGTTGTCATGAAGGGTCAAAACGTCACCCTTTTCCGAGAAGGTCAGGGGCCAAAGGATGCACATTTGCGGTTTGACGCTCCCCCGGGGCAGACCATGGCTGATCTCAATGGCGTGCAAGGAACATCGGATGATCCCATTCGTCTTGAAAGCGAAAACACAGAGCCCATCTTCCTTTGTCTCGATGGCGTGAAGCCCATTCACTCCGTCCTCAAAGACGTTGTCATACCCATCTTTCGTCTTGAGATGGGGACAAAATTTCGCCGCCTCTGGCAAGAATGGGATGATCCGTTTAAGTTCCCCTTTATTAACACTGACCTCGAACCTGGCGCAACAACACTCCTCGACCGTGGAACAGCCTGTGCAGGCGTGGTCGATGGAACGAATGGACCGGTAATCGATCTTTAGCTTGGAAGGCCGGCTCGATCTTTTGGATTTTGGTTTCAAGTTAGAACCGCCGACTTTCCATTGGTCATATTTTCTTTTTGAAATAAAACCTGATGTGACCTTTGGGGAACGGCCCAAGCTTGCCGTGGATCTTGTATCCCAGTTTCTTGTAAAAACCAGGGGCCTGGAAACTAAAAGAGCTTAAATGAACGTAACCGTAGCCATGTTTTTTGGCCCAGGATTCGGCCGTCCGCATAAGTCGACTTCCCAACCCCTGGCCTCTATATCGTTCTTCTACAAAGAGAATATCCACATAGAGCCAACCCAGGTAGGTAAAGCCGGTCAACCCTCCCACGAGCTTTCCCTGGGTGTTCTTGGCTTCCAAGCTAAGGGCCTTCCATCGGGTGGGTCCCATTTTGCCCTGATTGAACGCATCGATCCGCGCCACCAGCTTTTTGCGGAATTCATCCTGTTTTCGGGGAACTATCTTGATGAGTGGGGAATTTTGTCCCAAAGATCCTTTTAATGACCGTCCGCCCATACGTGTTTCCTTTTATTCCAATTCTTTTTTCATTATCTCATAGAACTTGTTCCACGCCTGTTTCTCCTTCCAGGGGGTATGGCCGCATTTATTCAATAAATGGAACCGAAAATCCGTGAGAACGGTCGAAAGAGGTATTCGGACACCTTCCGCCGGATGGGGATCATGGTCCCCGTGGATGGCGACCACAGGGCAACGGAGCTTTTTGACCGACTCCAACAACATCCCGCTCCTTCTAAGTTCGCTGGCCTCTTTCCAAACCTTCTCGAATATCTCCGCATTGAACTCCAATTCCGCGCTTTTCACCTTCAAAGGATCGAAACTATCCGCTTTCGTCATGAGTTTCCCGAACTTCTCGAAAGCCCCCGGTTCTTCCAAACGGCTCATGAGGGTCACCGCGGCTTTTCGGTCGTCCTTCCCCAAACGGTCCAGTCGATTTTCCGTGATGGCTTTGGCGTATTTCTCCTCGAATGGCCCGCTGGATACTAGGATGAGCTTTTTCACCAATTCGGGATATTCGGAAGCGAAAAGGACCGCCAGCCAAGCGCCCCAGGAATAACCCACCAAGGTCAGCGCCCCCTTCCCTTCCAAGAGTTCTTTGAGTTCCTCCACTTGACCCTTGACCGAAGACTTGGTCTGGAGCGGTTCCAATACTCCCATGAAAGGCGCCAGCGCCTTAGCGACCGGGGCCATTTCTCCCGCGGCGCCAGGTCCGCCGTGCAACAGGGCTACTCGATAGGGAGGATGACCGTAGATCCGGGGATCGCTCATGGCGCCTCGTTCCCCGGCAGAAAGGCCGCTACCACATTTTCCTCGAACAAGGAGATAGCGTTCCCTCCCAACCTTCCGTTCTTGTAGTTACCGCCGGTAACCACACAGACCAGATCCAGACTGGGCACGATGAAAAGATGCTGGCCCCCTACTCCCCATCCGTCGATGACATCGACCCATTGATCCCCATCGGGCAGGGCCCTGGTCCACCATAGATACCCATAACCCGCTTCCTTCCTGGTTTTCTTATTGGGAATATGTTCCTTGGTCGATTCCGATATCCATTGGGGCGAAACGATTCCCTTCCCTTTCCACTTCCCTTTTTTCAATACCAGCAGGCCTAACTTCGCCAGGTCCCGAGGGCGCATGGTCAAACCGAAAGAAGCCGGCGTGACCTTTCCTACGTCATTGGGAGGTATCTTCTTCAAGTTGACCCGTGAATTAACCGCCAGGCAGGGGGCTGGCCCTTCCTTCCAATGGACTTGTTGGATACCCAATGGTTCGAAAAGGTACTTTTGGGCGAAATCGGGAAGCGCCATCCCGCTTTGGCGGGCCAGGATGGCCGAGAAGGGGGTCAGGCAGGCCCCGCAATATGCGAAGTGCCGGCCCGGCCAACCGGCCAGACGGGTGGAAAGACTGGTGGCCAGCCAGTCGGGAGACTTCACCATGGCCCAGGAACAGGCCAGGGAGTTCCTCATATCGTCGCACTCGAACCCGCCCGTCATGGTCAAAAGATTCTCCAGGGTGATCCTGGCTTTGCCCTCTTCCCAACCCATGAGGGATCGGCACTCGGGGAAAAAGTCGTAGAGTTTCTGGTCGAGCTGGATCAACCCCTGGTCCTTGGCGATCCCTACGAGGAGGGAGAAAACCGATTTGGTGATGGACTGGACCTGGTGCTCGTCCTGGGCGCCGTAACCGTAGAAATACTCGTCGAGCAAGATCTTCCCGTCTTTCACGATGAGCAGGCTGTGGATCTTCGGATAGGTCTGATCGAGGATGGAGCGGACGCCAGCCTCGATCATGGATATGTCAGCCTGGGTCTGTCTCAAGTCCCCCACTTGCCAGCCGTCGGGAAGAACGCGGGGCAGGCGGTAAACGTATTGGGTCTGCGCTTTGCCCAGCGGGTCGAGCCGAGGGACCAAGTAATCGATCCCTCGCCTCAGGATGATCGGCTCCACTTGTTCTTTATAGTTGAAAGTTCCCTGAAGGATCTTGTCATTGAATTTAAGATCGAGGGATTCGCCCATTCCCCGTTCAGCGTGGAAAGAATCCCACCCCGCTCTCACCTTGTTCATCGGTTCGCGGTTGATATCGTCATCGATGTTGTAATAGAAGGCCCGATAATTGCCGCCTTGGTCGTGATCGATATCAATGGCGATACGGATCTTATCGGCTCCCTGGCCCCAGGTACCTTCCCAGACCCCCGACCAATCCTTTTTCGCACAGGAAAAATTGAGGAACAGGGAAAGAATCAAGAGGACGAAAATACAGCGTTTTTGACCCACGGAACCCCCATATTTTGTAGAGGAAACAGCCCCATTGTCCTTTCAATGAGTCCGTTAAAACAACGGAATTTTCCTACCCTTTTCATACTCTTCTTGAAAAAGATTGACTTCGGACAAAATCACGATGGGAATTCGAAATTCCGTGAAACCAAAACAAGCTTTAACGCTTTCGTAACCTCATTTCACAAAAAATCAAATGCCCCACGTTTAACCCACACTTTTAAAAAAACACGTGTTATTTGAAAACCATTTTTCAAATCGCTTGGTGGTCGACCAAGCAAAGAGTTAAAATAGGATCGTTAGTAGCCCACATCTTTGCGCTGAATTCCCCGCCGGCGACTGGCTTCACCGGCAAAATGAAAAATAAATTTCTAACCTTAATTCGAATCAACCGATGATCCAACACTTGGATCATCCATACGTCTTTCACTTCGGAGGTGTCCATGGAGATCGTCCAGAAGGTCAAGATCCTCAACCGTCTTGGTTTACATCTCAGGGCCGCAGCCCATTTCGTGAAGGTGACCAGCAAATACAAATGCCGTGTCCTGGTCAAGAACCACAACCAACCGGTGGACGGAAAAAGCCTTCTGAATCTCATCAGCCTGGCCGCCAGTTACGGTTCGGAATTGACCATCATTTTCGAGGGCGATGACGCCCGGGACGCCTGCGCCGCCATCCAGAACCTATTTCTCACCAGGTTCGGGGAAAAAGAATAACCAGCCACAAAAGCGCTTTAAATAAAGCCTCTTGAGCCGACTTTTCCGACCATTTCCAAACCATTTCTTACAAACCTCCCGTTCGGTGTACAATTATGCCAATTCACGCATGATCCTTACCGAGGTGTCTAATGACCGACAGCAATATGTTCATCGAGAGGCGCGCCCATCCGCGGGTTTCCCTGAAGATCCCCGTACAATTCCACCTGATCGATGGCGATAAAGAGATCGAGTCCTTGGTGGACAGAAAGAAGACGGCTAAATCCGGCACCTCCCTGGACATGAGCCTGGGCGGCATCCAACTTTCTTCCGATACTACCCTGAAACTAGGCCACATCATGAGGGTCGATTTTTCCGTGCCCAATCATCACAGCCTCATCTCCGCTTTCGCTGAGGTCATCTGGTCCAATCAATCAGGGGCCGGACTGCACTTCCTCACGATGAAAGACTCGGACTTCGAGGTTCTCAAGAACTTCATCAACAAAGCCCTGGGATTAGACATCAAGTAATTGGCCCTCGCTTCCACCATCTATCGTTTCTCCGTCGAACTATCCGATGTGGACCGTTCCCTTTACCAGACCCTGGAATTCCGTGCCGCCATGCACCCTTCCGAGTCCTTGCCCTTTTTCATCACCCGGGTTCTCGCCTACTGCCTCTGCTTCAGGGACGGATTGGAATTCACCGCGGGTATCAGCTCGCCCGATGACCCGGCCATGCGGGTGATGGGTTTGACCGGTAATATCGAACTATGGATCGACATCGGCAACCCGGACGCCAAACGCATCCACAAGGCTTCCAAGACCTCCAAGGAAGTCATCATCTTCACCCACAAGGACGCCAGGATGCTGGCGCGTGAATTGCGGGAAGAGAAAGTGCATCGGCTGGAAGAGATCGGCCTTTATTCCCTGGACCCCAGGTTCCTGAATCAACTGGGAGCGACCCTGGACCGGGACAACAAGTGGGAACTGACCCGTAACCAGGGGGAGTTATACATCGGGGTCGGAAAGAACGACTTTCACGTAAAATTGGAACGCCACTTATTGGGCGGTCCTGAACTTTAACCCCGCTGACACTTACCCGTGACAAAACCAATCCCGCTTCCCTCTAACCTTTCCTTGCCCCTACCCTTTTATTCAGGAAAGGGGTCCAGTAAACTACCATCGTTTAGAGGATTCCCATGGCAAGGCTATTGATGACGATCCAAAAAGGCAGGATGGAACAACGCAAGCACGAGAGGGTCGCTTCGACCCTCCAGGTCTCTTATCGGGTCCTGGAAGCCGACGACGCTGGCCAGGTGCTGGACCATCCCCATTACAACCAGACCAAGACCGAACACCTTCCTGAACTTTCCAGGAAGTTCCATGTTTACCATGCCGTGACCAAGGACATCTCCGAAGGCGGACTTTCCCTGATGGGCGACCAGCCTTTTGCCCCAGGGACTCATGTGGAGATATTCCTGAAACTGCCCCAATTCAACCGTCCCATTACCCTTCTGGCCGAGGTGGTCAGGGCTGGTTCTTTCCTTGAAACAGGGGTGACCATGTACAACGCCGGGGTGAAATTGCTGGCCATCAACCGTGAGGATATGACCCACCTGAATAACTATCTTCTGGAACAGAAACTCCGCCAGGGCGGCACCGGGAAATAACACAGAACTACCCCTCTTCACCACCGAAACACAGCCAATTCAATAAGGGGAACATCTAATATTTCACCACAGAGGCACAGAGACACAGCTCAACAAAAGCAAAAATTGGAATTTTCAGAGGCGCCCTAAATCTTTGATTTTTAATTAGCTGTGTCTCTGTGCCTCTGTGGTGAAAAAAATGTTGAAATGACTTTTTCCTCCCCTTTTGATTGGGACATCCTCCCCATATATGTGAAAATACCCGCCATGAATCCCCTTCCCATCGACCCATTGCTTCCACAGATCGTCGAAGCCCTGGATAAAAACCATTGCGCCGTGGTCACCGCCGAACCTGGCGCCGGCAAGACCACCCGGGTCCCCCCAGCCCTCTTGACCGCCCCCTTCGGCAAAGACCGTGAGATATGGGTGCTCCAACCCAGGCGCCTGGCCGCCAAACTGGCCGCCCTGAGGGTCGCGGAAGAAATGGGCGAGGAGGCCGGCAAGACCGTCGGATACCAGTTCCGTTTCGAGAAACGCCTATCCCCATCCACCCGGCTTCTTTTCATGACCGACGGCATGCTCCTGCCCCTTTCCCAGAACGACCCCCAGCTTTCCAAAGTAGCTGCTGTGGTCCTGGACGAGTTCCATGAAAGAAGCCTGGCTCTGGAACTGGGACTGGCTTGGCTCAGACGGCTCCAGCTTTCCACCCGTCCTGACCTGCGGCTTCTGGTTATGAGCGCCACTCTCGACGCCAAGGCCCTTTCCGCTTATCTATCCGACTGCCCAGTGCTTAAAAGCGAAGGCCGGGTCTTTCCAGTGAACGTGGAATACCTTCCTCAGCCAGAAAAAAGGGACCTGGACCAAAAGGTTCGCTCCGCGGTGGCTCAATTGACCTCTCAAGGTGTGGACGGGACCACATTGGTCTTTCTGCCGGGAATGGCCGAGATCCGCCGGTGCCAGGAAGCCTTGAAAAAAACGGACGCCGAAGTCCATGCCCTCTATGGCGATCTGCCGGTGGAGGAACAACAAAGGGTTCTTCGCCCCTCGAATGGACGCAAAGTCATCCTGAGCACCAACGTGGCCGAGACTTCCATCACCGTGCCGGGTGTGACAGCCGTGGTGGATTCGGGCCTGACCCGGCAATCACGGGTCTCCGCCTGGTCCGGTTTGGAAAGCCTGGTGACCGTGCCAGCCAGCCAGGCTTCCTCAGCTCAGCGGACCGGAAGGGCCGGTAGGCTCCAGGCGGGTATCTGCCTTCGCCTTTATTCCAAATACGATTTTGACCACCGCCCCTCCTTCGACCTTCCGGAATTGATGAGGTCCGACCTTTCCCGAAGCCTTCTGGACCTGAAAACCCTGGGTGTGGATGACCTGGAAAACTTCCCATGGTTCCTCAAGCCTTCTTCCGCTTCCTTGGAGGCGGCGATCAACCTTCTCAAGAAATTAGGGGCGCTGGATAAAGGGGAAAAACTCACTTCCCTTGGACGTCGTATGGTCCGCTTCCCCCTGGCGCCCCGTTTGGCGAAGTTCGTCCTTGAAGTGGAAAAAATGGCTCCTCAGGGTTCGCACGCCTTATCCAACGCCTGCCGTCTTTCCGCCCTTATCAGCGAGGGTTCCTCACAGGACTTATTGGAGGACCTCCACCGTTTCAAACCGGGTTTTGAGTCCAAAAGAATTGAAGAACAGGTCGCCGGTCTGATGAAGACCTCTCCCCCGACCTCCAAAGTCGGCGTCAAGGATCAGGAAATCCTTTCCAAGGGCTTGCTTATGGCATTTCCCGACCGAGTGGCCCAGGTCAGGGAGGGACGTTCTTCTGAAACACGCCACCGAGATTCCCACACGAGAGAGCTAATCCTCTGCGGGGGCGGCACCGCCGTTGCCCAGGACGACGCCATGATCCGAGAGAACGAGTATTTCGTGGTGGTGGAAGCCCAGGAAGTTGGTCCGAAAGCCCAGGTAAAAGCCAGGTCCCTATGCCCCGTCGAGGCGGACTGGCTGTTGGACCTGGTGTCGGAGGGACTATCAGAGGAAAAGACTTGCGAGTGGAACGCCAAAGCCGGGAGGGTGGAGGGTTTCAAACGCCTGACCTACGGACAGTTGGTGCTGGATGAAAAGCCGCTTTCACCCGGTGATTTCGGCGAGGAAACAGCGAACCTTCTATATAAGCAAGCCCTGTCCACCGGACCTTCGGCCTATTGTGACGAGGAAGAACTGGGAAATTTCTTGAACCGGGCAAGGTTCGCGGCGGAAAGAGCTGGCTTCCCCGCTTTGACCGATGAAGTGGTGAAGGAAACCCTGGCTGAGTTATGTCGAACTTGTCGAAGTTTTGAGGAACTTAAAAAAGCGGGTTTGGTGAGTGCCTTGAGGGCCAAACTGGAACCTAAGAACCAGGCATTGCTGGAGCGCTTGGCTCCGTCCCGAACGACCCTTCCAGGCGGTAGGTCCATTACTATCCATTATGAGGAAGGTAAACCACCCTGGGCTGAATCACGTCTGCAGGATTTCTTCGGAATGACTTCAGGACCGACGGTGGGAGGTGGAGAGGTTCCGGTGGTCCTTCATCTGCTTTCACCCGCCAAAAGACCGGTCCAGATCACCAGCGACCTGGCTGGGTTCTGGAAGAACCACTACCCGCAGATACGCAAGGAATTATCGAGAAGATATCCCCGCCACAAATGGCCCGAGAACCCAATTTCATAGACTCAAGATATTCCCCGGAGCATTTTCCTTTGCCAATTCCCACTGCGTCACGCTGCGGAGCTTGGAGGTCCCCGTCATGGAAAATCGGTTGTCAGCCTAATATCAATTTCACGCATGAGAAAAAAGTTATTTAGTTTGTTGCGATTCCCAAGCCTTATAGGCTTCTGAATTAAAGATTTTTTTGAACTGAGGATCATTATGGATAATTTGATTGTATTTAGGGTCAAGTTTTAAAACAGTTGCAATTTCATTGAATGCCAAGTTTTGATTAGCCGGCGTTTTATCACTTGAAGCCCAATAGGCTAAGGCCAGGTTGTAATGACCTTTAAGGTAGTTAGGATTGATTTGAATTGATTTTTTTAAGGGTTGTAAATACCAATCTGAAGTTTTATGTTTTAATAAATTAACATATCCAGTTAATCCCCACGCCTCATCATTATTTTCATTTGCGACTATAGCCCATCTGTAATAGCTTATAGATAAATCGAAATCGTGCTTTAAATAGGCTTCCTTACCCCATTGAACAAACAACTTGGATTTTTCTAACTTATCCAAAGCCATTTCTTTTTTGGTAACCCAATGATATTGATGTTGGCTGTTATCAATAGGGATTCCTTCACGGGTTAAAAATGCTTCTTTTTTTTGATCCCAAGTTTTTTTTATGAAATCACCTAATAAACCACTACCTGTACCATCACCCCCATCATCAGTTAACAATATTTCTTTGATGGTTCCATGTAACCAAACGTAATACCGCCACTCTGCCGATCCGGCCGAAAGAAAACTATCAATCAAAATTGCCATATAAGTTGGTTTCCCCTTGCCAAGGGATTCAAAACCTATGGCCTTATTCATACTGCAAACTTCTATAACTTTTTCTGTGAGTAAAGAACCCTTTTCATCCAAAATCATCAACATGGATTGTCCACGACCTTCCAATCCATCCATTGAGTCTTTAGCATCTACCACAATTTCATATTGGCCATTCTGGTTTAAGTCGATTAAATAAGCGACTATTTCGTTAAGATTAGAATCCTCGGGTAAATAACCCTTCACTTTTTCAAAAAAATTATCGATTGTGGTTTTGTGGCCATCCTTTGCGCATAAAGTAACTGCACCGTCTGTTTCAGTAACGAGAATCACCGGGCCACCATAATCGATCATATTTTCACCCGGTGTAACTGTTTGGTCCCAAGCCTTTTCAACTCCAAGACCCAAACAGGCCAGAATGAAAAGAGTAATTAGGATAATACTTTTAGGTGTTGCACCCCGTTTTTGTCTTTGTGTCATACATTTTCTCCTGAAAAATACCACATAGCGGGTAACGCCAACCCATCTTCAAACCAAGAGGGTTGGCCTTAAATTTGAATCAGGAAACGTTCAACCAATCTTCTTTAGGACATTCTTGTCCGTGTGGTGGAAGATTTCCTTTTGGCCGGAGATCTGGATCTGGGTGTCCTGCTCGTAACTGATCTGATCGGGAGCCAGTAGAGTCAAGGTGTGGTCGAAGGCCAGGGTCTTGAACTCTTTATCCAAATAAGGATTGGAGCAGATGCCGAAGATGGATGAGCCCAACTTGGCTGAGACGGTGAATTTCTTGGCGTCCGGTTCGGCTTTCCCACCCGCCAGCATGGCGAAACCGCGAGGAATGATGGTGCTTCGGATGATGAGCTTTTCCCTTTCGTCCCAAAGTAAATAACCAGACTCCTCGTGGAAAGGCGTCGTTTCGGTCAAACGCCAGGCGTGGAGGGAGTAATGGACCCCCATGAGCTTCTGCTCATGGTTGAAAGTGGCTCCGCAAGGCACAAAGAGGATCTCCTCGCGGTACTTGTTGTTCTCTTTTCCCAGGTCATCGCCCGGGGCTATATCGTCGCCCTTGTCCCCCTGCCATTTGCCGATCAAGGCTCCCAGAGGCCCGTATGACATCAATTCTTTGGAATCCATATTTTTCTCCTTATATTTTTCAAAGCTGGATTTACAACTTGCCCACTTACTTCTTGTTTTGCAAGAAATCGCCGATCTTTCTCATCCAGGTCTTGGTTGGTTCGGGTGTGATGACCGGCTTCAGGACCGCGACAGGGGTCGGTTCCGCCGTAAGAATGACCAGCGAGTCCATCATCGCCTTGTAGGTCGGCAGTCGGTCCTTCATGTGGATGCGCATCTCATTGACCGCCAGGAATACCCCAACATTTCCCTTATAGGTGACCCGGAAGACCCAGTCGATCCTTGCCCCTTGGTTCCATCCCTCATATTCAGCCTGTTCGCCGGTCCACAAAGGGCTTTGGATTGGCTTGAAGGGCGTTTTGACCCGGCACTCAACGAAGTCCTTCATGACCATGGCCTTGAATTTCTCCAGATCGAAGGGGCCTGGCCCCGGGTCCACGTAAGGGGTCACCGACAAGGCCCCGGTGGCGTCGGGAGGGGTGACGGTAAAGATGCGGCCGTTGACCCCAGCCTTCCAGGCGATGAAATAATTGATCTTGTAGAGCTTTTTGGCGTCCGTGAATGAAGCGAAAGGGGAGGGTTCGGGGGCTTTACCGCAGGAGACCAAACCCAGGACCATCGGAAGGAATAGCAAGGCCGAGATCAGGCTGTGGGACTGAAGGGTCTTTCGTTTCATCGCGCTCTCCCGGATGGATTGGGTTACAACTCCCCAATTCTACCCTACCCATCCGTCCCGTCATCCTTTTTCCGTAATAGAACCTGGAATCAACAAACGATAAACCAAAAAGCTAAATTAGCCACAGATTTGCAGATTCTCCAATGAAATAGAAGCATTGGGAATTTGTTTTTTTCCCAACCAAATTACGAACGAGGATCTATTCCGTATTTTTTTAAAAGGAAATATCCAAGAATTCTCAGTTTAGCAGCAAGAAATGATTCCGCCCGAATTAGGTTTGTATATATTTTTTGTTCTTCCTCGTTCAATGACCTAGCCAAATTTTTTCTATATTCATAAGCAGAAGCAATTTTCATCAGTAATTCGGGATGTTGTTTTCCAAAAATGTTTAAAACGTTTTGTATTTTTTCTGCCGAATCTAGCTCATTCACATCTTTTAATAATATTGCTTTGAAATCATTAACTTCGTGCGGTGCCCACCATTCCCGAAAATCCTTTATTTTTTCATCTTGGAAAATAAACCACTCGATAACTTCTTCTGCTTTTAGAATATCGGGAACGATCTTATTTTTAACATTCAAAATATTGGACCCACATTTTTTACAATATTTATTCGATAACGGATTTTTAGAACCACAATTGTTACAGTTATGAAATTCGGACATTTATTACCCCATTTATCGTGTCATGCATCTTTTTCTTTTAGTTGTGTAGAAAGATGGATCATAAAATCTTTTACATGGTCATATATTTTTAGGGCCTCTTCTTCAACATAGGATGCTCTTGAGTGTGAAACGTGGTTTCTCCAGGCTATTCTAAAATGTGAAAATTCCTTCGCCGCTTCGTTTGCGAATTGAAGTAAATCACTCTTTTCTTGGCTCTTTGGTAATGTTTCTTCTAGTAATTTTAACTTTTTCTCAATCTGGTCTGTAATAACCTTCCAATTCTCAAGACCAAAATCAGTTATGTCTAAATTATCAGCAAAGACTCTTAAACCGGATTCAAGCGTTCTCATCAGATGGAAAACACATGAGGTATAACGACCCGTTGCAAGACATTTGGTAGCTTCGAGGGTATCAAAATATGCGGAAGGAAATTTTAAGGCAACGTTTTCCCCAAAAGGAAAACTTGCCTTATATAAGCTCGAGTTTCGGGGAGATAAAACAAAAAATATTCTTTCTTCTAATTGTCTATTAATTTGTTTCAATATCAAACTAACATTTGATTGTAAAATTTCCAAATCCGCTTCACGAACCGAATCTGTAATATCTTCAATTGTTTTGGCTGAATCTATTAAACCAACATCCTGACAATGGGACTCTAACTTTAGTAAAGCGTCTTGATAGTTTCCTTTCAGATGATCAGCTTTTACTGAGTTAGGTTTTGCATTAAATGCTTTTGTAGCAGCCAAAATGGATTCTAACTTAGTTAAAGTATCTCTAATATCTTGGTAACTTTGTTGGTCGTATTTAATAAGCATTTCATCAGCCTTTTGTTGGATGTTTTTCTAAATCCGGAAGCTGTCGAAAATAAAAAGGTACCTGGCTTCGATTATCAATTTTACCGTTGTCCACTTCAGACACCGTCGCGGGCTAATTTTTATGGATACGGGTGACTTATTTATTTCTATTCAGGTACACCATAATATTCGCCCACCTTCACCAACTTTATCCCAGTCCATTTTAAAATTTCAAAATAACGCAAGATGGGGCCATGGGAATGATCGTCGAAGTTTTTGATCTGTTTTTGTATTAGGGCTTTCAGATCCTTCGGAACACCGTACAAGTTATAAGTGTCGATAATTTCGAAATTCCCTTTTTCATCAATATTTTCGAAGACAATGCCTCCGAACCAGCCGCCCATAGTTTTGAGAAGTTTCAACCTACCATCTTTTTCGATGGAATAAAGGCCCTCGCTTGTGCCGCTTGCGCAGCCGGATTTTTTAAACAAGACAAATATTGGCGCTTTTTTGCCTGGTTGTAATAGATGAATTTCATCACAACCACTATTCGAGGTAAGTAATGGCTCAGGTTTACCCGGTTTCCTAAGGTAAAGACAGGGATATGAACCATCCTTGTCTTTATAAATGGCTATTACAAATTTATGGCCCAATGCGTTTACGCTCGAAGCGCCATCTAAGTTTACTAAATATTTTTTTCTCTGATTTACTGAAAAATTTAGATTGATGACTGGTTTAATCCCCATGCTTTTTGCCTCATCAACGGTCAAATCATCATTGGCAATATACAAACTTTCTACTTGTATGCCGTCATTGGACGGAATGTTTGCGTATTTGGTAGGAAGCACTTTGGAGTTTTTTTTGGTGATCCAAGCTTTAACAATTTGATTGTCAACACCTTGACCATGTGAACGCGAAGGAAACAAACAAGAAATAAACTGCGGTATTCAGTAATTGCGTTTACAGCTGATCCCTCGGTCGAGATGTTGAATTAGGCGACGGTCACCTCCTCTGCAGGCTGCGGAACATACTTTCCACAAAGTTCTTTACCCGCTTCAAAGGTCTC
>Ga0326728_10000170_pt1 | contig 262427 bp, 270 predicted proteins | sample MB3enrmetagenome_FD_207602 | JGI IMG/M metagenome (GOLD analysis project Ga0326728, IMG submission 207602) | Lab enriched peat soil microbial communities from McLean, Ithaca, NY, United States - MB31MN | ecosystem: Environmental > Terrestrial > Soil > Wetlands > Peat | place: USA: New York...
AGCACTGGATCGGTGGGTTTCTGCATATGGGGCTGAACGTCCCGCGATCGATACATGAAATTCACTGATTCCGAGAGGACCTGCATCCCTTTGAGGATTCCCCGCAGGCTATGAAGTTCCTCGATCTCATCCTCCAGATCCTGTTCTGTCGGGAGGAACTCATGGATTGGAGGGTCGAGTAACCGGATAGTCACTGGCCGCGGTGCCATTGCCTGGAAGATCGCTTTGAAATCTCCCCGCTGGATAGGAAGGAGTTTGTCAAGGGCTGCCTGCCGGTCTGCCGGGCTATCAGCAACGATCATCTCGACCATCAGCGGGAGGCGCTCGACCCCGTTGAACATGCGTTCTGTGCGGCAGAGGCCGATGCCCATGGCTCCATACTTCAGGGCCCGTTCCGCGTCTTCCGGAGTATCGGCATTGGCCATGACTTTGAGCCGTGCCGTGCTGTCAGCCCACGACAGAAAGACGGCTAGTTCCGGTGAAAACTCCGCCTCGATAGTAGAGACCTCTCCGAGGAAAACGGAACCTGTTGTACCATCGATAGTGATCACTGCACCTTCTCCGAATTCCCGGTTGCCTGCGCGCGCATGGCGCATCTGGACATCAATGTGGATACCCTCGGCCCCGGAAACGCAGGGTTTACCCATCCCCCTTGCGACAACGGCAGCATGAGAGGTCTTGCCTCCGCGGCTGGTAAGGATTCCCTGCGATGCAAAGAAACCGTGAATGTCCTCAGGTTTGGTCTCTTCCCGAACAAGGATTACCCGCTCTCCGGTCCGCCCCAGTTTCTCGGCCCGGTCGGCATCGAACACCGCGATACCTACTGCCACGCCCGGGGATGCGGGCAGGCCCTTTGCAATGGGCGTCGCACTCACCCGTGGGTCTAAGCGGGGGAACAGAAGTTGTTCGAGCATTTCAGGCTGGATCCGGAGGAGGGCCTCTTTCCTGCTGATGAGCCCCTCGTTTGCCATTTCAACCGAAGTACGTACCAGGGCAGAGGCATTCATCTTGCCGTTCCTCGTCTGTAGGCAATAGAGGGTCCCTTTCTCTATGGTGAACTCAAAATCCTGAACCTCCCGGTAATGAGCCTCGAGTTTCCCGCGCAGTTCCAGAAGCTCGTGAAATAAGCTTGGCATTTCATCGGCCATAGCTGACAGGGGTTTTGGTGTCCGGATACCGGCAACCACGTCTTCTCCCTGGGCATTCACCAGGTACTCGCCGAAAAGGACATTCTCGCCCGTACCGGGATCGCGGGTGAAACCCACTCCAGTGGCGGAATCGTCGCCCATGTTGCCAAATACCATTGCCATGACGTTTACTGCCGTGCCGTTGGCCATCTCGGGAGTAATCTTGAATTCCCGGCGGTAGTCCACCGCCCGTTTTCCGGACCAGGAGTTGAAAACAGCCCTGATGGCAATTTCCAGTTGTTCACGTGGATCTGTAGGGAATGGTTTACCGGTGTTCCTCTGGACTACGACCAAGAAACGTTCTGAGATGTCGGCAAGATCCCGTGCGGAAAGGCCGACATCATGTTTGACTCCGGCTTTCGCTTTCACAGCTTCGAACTCAGTATCGAACTCCTCTTCGGGAACGCCAAGAGCGACTTTGCCGAAGAGCTGGATGAAGCGCCGGTAGGCGTCATACGCGAACCGCTCGTTGCCGGTCTGCGCTATCAGGCCCTTGAGTGTCCCCGAATTCAGCCCAAGATTGAGTATGGTGTCCATCATCCCCGGCATGGACATCGCCGATCCTGATCGGACCGATACGAGCAGTGGTCTCTCCTCTCCTCCGAAGATCCTGCCGGTTTTCCGCTCCACTTCGGCCAGTGCCATGTGTACCTGGTTCAGCATCCCCTCAGGGGGTTTTTTATCAGGATCGTCAAGATAGGCCAGGCAGGCTTCAGTGGTGATAACAAATCCGGGTGGCACCTTCAGCCCGATCTGCGTCATTTCGCAGAGGTTGGCACCTTTGCCGCCTAGCAGTCTCTTGTTCTTACCGTCGCCTTCAGTGAAAGCATATACCCATTTCATGGTCATGGTTCCCTCAAATACCCTGTTGGGGAATAAGCACGGTAATATAAAATTCTATCGCGAGTAGTTTAAAATCCGGCCTGCTGAGAACGATAGATCCCGTGATTGAAGATTCCCCGGTTTGAAAACGGGCATGTCCCGTAGGTGAATGTGATATCCAGGATCGTATACATATTACGACCGGCTGCAACCTCACAATTCGGAAAATCTGCATTTCTTTTGACAGGGATGAGCAATATCCCTCCCATGATCGCAGAGAGATGTCGGAAAAATACGCAAAAAAGAAAAGGGACTGACCCGTTCACTCGCTTCTCAGTGCATCGATGGGATCCATGTTCGACGCCATCCAGGCAGGGTACAACCCGGATGCGATGCACACAACAATCCCGATTATCATTCCTTCCGGGACGAACATGATGCTTGCCGGCTGGAAGAAATAGGATGTATTGCCGATCATGGCACTCACCACCGAGTACCCTATGATAGTGCTCATGATACCGCCTACGACCGCCCCGATGAGTCCGAGAATGAAGGCCTCGTACAGGAACATCCGGCGCACCTCGCCTTTCTCAGTACCGATGGATAAGAGGATTCCAATCTCCTGCACTCGTTCCTTTACCGACATCATCATCACGTTGAAGATACTGACAGCAGCCACGACAAGCGATATGGCGCCAATGGCAAGGATGAACGAGGTCATAGTTCCGAGTGTCTGGTTGATAGTAGCAAGCCGGGAAGTGGCATCGGTGATCCGCACGACGTCGCCATTCCGGTTGATTTTGGCATTGATCGCGGCTTCCGTCTCGTTGAGCTGGTCGATATTTGTTACGATCACGTTGACCTGGTCGTAGAGATTCAACCCTCCATAAGTGTTGGTATACCACAGGTCGGGTACTATAATCGCGTTATCCGAGTTGACGTTATCTGAAGTGATCCCGCGTGCAGCGAGAATTCCGGATACCCGGACCGCCGGAAGGATAGCCCCAGGGGATTCCGATCCGATCTTGATCCTGGTCCCGAGATTCATGTTGAAGTTGCTGGCGATTGTCGGACCGACAAGTGCGTCGCTCCCCCCCTCAGTATACTGTCCCTGAGCGACACTGAGGAACTTCGGAATATCAGTCGGGTTGAGCCCATATATCGAGCCTCTCCCTTCGGTAGACCCGATATAGAACGGCGAACTGGTACGATGTATCGGAATTACCGTATTCTGCCCCGCAGCGCTGGTAATATCCTGGAGCTCGCTCGTGTCAATTGTTGTAGTGGCTATGGTTGCTCCGCCGATAGACGTCTGCTTTACGACATCCGGTGTGATAATGACAGTATTGACATCGGACGAGAGCTGGGATTTTACCGAGAGCTGCATGTTGGTACCGAGCATCCCCATAGCAGAGATCGCAACGACACCGATGACGATGCCGACCGAAGCAAGGATGGAACGCAGGAAATTCAGCTTTACACTGCGCACTGATAGATCAAAGAAGATATCTTTCATGATTCCACAACCCTCCCGTCCGCAAGGTGGATCGTACGCCGTGCGCACTCCGCAGTCTTCGGGTCGTGGGTCACGAGAATGACCGTTTTCCCCTCTCCGTTCAGCCTGCACAGGATGTCCATGATCTGCTTCCCGGTCTTGCTGTCAAGGTTACCGGTCGGCTCGTCGCAGAGAATGATCTTCGGCTCATTAACGAGCGCCCTTGCAATTGCAACACGCTGCTGCTGTCCCCCGGAAAGTTGCGTGGGTCGGTGGGCGCTGAGTGCCTCGTCAAACCCGACAGATTTCAGTACTGCCGCGGCTTTACCCGTATCATCCCGTTTCTTGTATCTCAGGATGAGTGGGTATTCAACGTTTTCGTATGCTGTGAGGAGGGGGATGAGGTAAAATTTCTGGAAGATGTACCCGATAACGTCGCGCCGCATGTGCGTGCGTTCGAGGGGTGTCAGGGTTGCCACGTCCCTTCCGTTAATGTACAGTTTACCAGTTGTAGGAACATCGAGAATGCCGAGCTGGTTCATCATCGTCGATTTTCCTGACCCGGAGGGCCCCATAATCGCCACGAATTCACCTTCGTTTATGTCAAGTGAGACATGATCAAGCGCGGTGAAATCACCGCTCTCCAGATGGTATATTTTGGAGACATCCGAGAGCCGGATAAGTGGCATCCCGCTCTCGGTTGATTCGTCAGATCCGGTCATTGCTTCTTCAGCTTCGATAGGATCCATTTCTTCTTCATATACAGAACGATGCCGGCTATCACGATGATACCGCCCGCGATGTCAGGATAGAATGAGCTGAGTCCGCCGGCGCGACGACCGCCGCCAAAGATCCCGCCGACACCGCCGCCGCCTCCACCATACCCGCCACCTGCATACCCGCCACCTGACGCTGCTGCTGTGTAGCTTCCGGACGATCCGGAGCCCCCGCTCCGGGTTCCCAGAGATGCGGCAAGTTGCCTGAGATCAAGGGTTGTCACGTTGGAGAACGAGTCGCCCAGCGAGTCCTTCCAGTCGACCTCTATCGGTACTGCTGAAAGATCGTTAGAAGTGAATGTAAGGGTGAAACTCGAGAAATCGTCAGAGGCAAGTGCCCCGATCCCATAATTCGTATATGGTTGTACGGGGGTTACCGGTGGATCCAGCTGGACTACCATCCCTGCGGCATCCGAGACACCGGCATTGGTCACGTCACCGGTGAGCTCATAGGCTCCATCTGAGGTTGTGAGAGCAAGGTTATTGATAACGGGATATGCACCGGTCTGGTCCTGGCCGATATTGAGCGGGAGGACAAGATCCTGGGTATGGACGTTGTTCTGGCCGTTGTTGAATGTGACATGGAACGTAACGTTCGTAGGCTGTTGCTGTTGGGGCGTTATGGTAAACGTGTCTAATACTGAACTTCCAGCACCTATATCACCGGTAAACGAATTCGTCGGATTTGCTTCAAATCCTGTTCCTTCCGGTACAATCAGAACATTCTGGATATCTCCCTGGCGAGGGTTTACGACACTGATATTAACCAGGCTGGGGGCATTTACTGCAAAGTTAGTCGGTTCATCGAGAATACTAATTATGACGGGTGTAGACTGCACCTGGAACTCTATCGGGTAATGGACACTCTGTGCGCCCATGGTCCCGACAGTGAACAGCGGGAAATACGTGCCATCAGTGCTTGGGGCTGTAACTAAGAACGTATAGGTTAGGTTGCTCCCCGGTCCGATATAGGAATAGCTCTGATATGTTTTGGGATTCATAAGTGCGACGTTGGGATCGACAACGGATGCATCGTAAAGACCAACCGATGAAGTTCCGGAATTTGTCAGGGTAACTGTTATCGTGCCGGTCTCACCTGGATAGAATACCTCAGGATCAAGAACAGCGCTGCTAAGAGTTACCAATGATGACTGGTCCTGGGCGCTCAACGTTGTCGTTGCAGAAGTGGAACTGGTGTCCGTGCTGCTGCTTGCTGTTGATGTCGTCGCCCCCGCAGCTGTGATCATAAGTGCCAGTGCAATAAAACTGAATAAAACCAATATTCGTTTCATGTTTTTACGTGTCTCCTCTCAATTGTGTATATCGTGTATCAGACTCATGTATGTCCGGAGCCGGCTCAGTAGATGCCGTGTGCATTCTGCCGGATTCATAGTTGTCATAGATAATTCCACTTGAGATCTATTGAACTTATGTATAGTATATTTTACATTTTGTAATATAAACCTTCGCGCCTTGCAGGAACCACTCCCTATGGTTTTTCACCTAGCGGGGGTCAAGGGAAACTATATGGAGAGGAACACATATCGGGGACAGCTATCATGAGGTGTCCGATCAGGAATCAATATACAACATACGTAGTTACTAAGAAAAGTTATTTACCCTTGTCATTCACCAGATCGTCCTCGTAGAAAAAAATCTCCTCGATGGTAACACCAAAATACCGTGCCATTTTAAACCCGAGATCGAGCGAAGGGATGTATTTTCCCTTTTCAATGGCAAGAATGGTCTGGCGTGTTACGCCGATTTTTTGGGCAAGATCCTCTTGGGTGAGATCGTGCATCGCCCGGAATACCTTGATTTTATTCTTCATCGGTTTCCCAGTCCCCGAATTTTTTGGCGTAATACAGCCTGAATGCGACATACAGGAATATCATGAGGCAGAGAAATCCCAGCTGGACATATCCGATAATTCTGGGACGGAGGATGCCAAATGGGTGAAATGGCGGAAATGATCGGGGAAATGTAGGTGTCTCGAAAATTTCCATTACCTGGCCGATGGAAAATGCACAGAAAACCACCCAGAAGACCTGAAGTGTCCGAGTCGCTGCTTTTTCGGTTATTCGGGCACTGCGTTCATCCTCAATAAGATCTGTCACCTGTCGACGCGCAAGGTAGGCAACACTAACGCCGGCAATGATTGCAATTTCAATCAAGATGGGACGGTTGACCTCCACTGAGTACCAGAATATGGCTAATAGGATAAGGGCGATACAACCGATGAATAAATAGAATGCATTTTTCTTCATGATGTCTCTTTGTTAATGAAATCTTTCATTTGGTAATATAAATATGACTATTTTCAGGATCTTTGGAAAACCTTGTCTTTTTTTTAACAACAGGAGAAATACGTGTCCACCAAAGTGGTTGTAAATATTCAAAGATTTCCTAAAGGTATTTCTGCATATCGTACCGGTCTTAGTTCATACAAGCGATTTCAAGAGACACCTGCGATTTGATAGTAACGTTAAGGGGTTCTGATAAGATGACGGTTGATCAACCGTCTCACCGGTTGGTGATGCATGGCGGTTGATCGCCAGTGTCCCAAATCTTAACGCCCTTATCGAAAAGTGGCGTTGTGCAGTCGGTATACTACCATCGGTAATGCGATCACCAGCATTCGTGCTCCTCATGGTTTATCCTATGGATTTTCACTAATGGATGTACCGCCATTTGTAATTAGACCATATTTCAAAACGAGTGCCTGCCACTCCATGTATTGTATCGGCGTTAACGGTCCTCCCGTCTTTTCGAGTTTATTTAAGATAACAGCATCTTGATATTCTTCTGAAATACTTGAAAACGAATCTCCATCACTTATCGGAAATATTTGCGGAGTGCTGGTAAGTTTTCCAACATCAATATAACTCTCTTGGGAATCTGTAGGAATTGATGGAGTAGTGGTTTCGATAAACGCGTATCCTGAATTTACGTAGGAATATTGATCAGGACTTTTTATTCCAACCGCCATATGATTTTGTGACGGAAATTCAAATAGAACAACACCATAGCCAAGTCCCCTCAACAGATATGCAAGAAGTAAAGATTTATCCTGGCACAAGCCTGTGTCATCATAAAGAACTTCATATGGATATCGCCCTCGTATAGTATTCGATGCATTTGTAGCCTTGTTCTGATCATATGGTATGTTTTGAACAAGACTGATTGCAATACGAGCTTGATCATCCGGATTTGAAGTTTTCTCTTTAATAGAACTCACCATATCGTCAAGATAGGGTTTCCCATTTGGTTCATCAATATAACTCAAATAGCATGCACTCGAGTCATTAAAATAATGAAGGCAAGCTATCGATGCCGGTTTCAAAGATATTGTATTGTTAACCCCAGAATCCATAGTAATATTTATAATATCAGAATTATCCCGTAAAGTATAGGTAAATGATTTTATTATCCGGGTATTCTGATTTGCTCCTGATATCGTTCCAAAATTAAATGCTGCAACTGATACAGCGATACCGATAATCAGAAAAGGCATCCAGAAGAAACTGCTTTTTCCATAAAAATCCTCCTCTCTGTTGTTGATTTTATTTGAGGTTCTATAGGCATCATATATATTATAAAACCATATTCCAATTAAAATTAATACAACTATGTTTACGAAAAATTGATCTAACTCAAAACTTGAGACGATAAATAGCAACACAAAACATACCAAAAATAATCCGAAAAATTTCAATCCATCCCATGTCCTACCATTATACCACTGGCCCCAACCAGGGATTATTAAACTCGATGCGATCGCTAAAAAAGGGTTCCTTAGATTTTTCAGGTTCGATTGTTTTATAGACTCCTGAAAATTGTTTATATTTTTCTGATTTTCCAAAAGTTCAAGAACTAGCGTCCTTGCTTTTTTGGCATTTTCATGTTCGGGATTAAGTAATAATACTTTATTAAACGATAGAAGAGCTTCCTGATATTGTTCAATATGTATGAGACATAATCCCCGATTATTCCATGCTTCATACATGGACGGATTAATTTTAATTGCTCTATCAAATGCAGCTATTGCCCATGAATAATTTCCTTTTTTGAAAAGAGTCACACCATTTTCAAACCAATCGATGGACTCTTCCATGATACATAAGAAGAAACTTTTGGGATATACAGGTTCTGGCAAGTCTTCGGCAGTTATTGAATTTTGATACTTCTGTATTGAAAGTCAAGCTGCCGAAGACTTGACAGAACCCTTCGAATCCCTAACCCATGATCATAAATACTATTTATTGGGGGGAATAATATGAAGGTAAGGTGAATTCATGAAAAACGTCAGGGAACCAACATATTCTTTTGTTATTCTCACCTTTGTGCTAATTATCATAAACACCCTTCTCGCACGCCTTTCGGTCATCGCGTTTCCTGCAGGGCCAGGTGAGGTATCATGGCTGTATTTTGCCATCGCTTTCATGATCATCTTCACTCTCTGGTTCGGCGCGTACGGTGCAATCGCCGCATATGTAGGGACACTAGGAGCCGGGCTTCTCGGCAGCCTGGGGAGCCATCCGGATGTTGCACTATTCTGGTCACTGGCAGGTCTCCTTCAGGTGCTTCTTCCTCTTGTTGCAATACGTACCTTCGATGTCGATATCAACCTTGAAAATCGCCGAGATATAATATCCCTGCTGATTTTCGGTATCGTGATAAACAACTTTATCGGTGCAGTCTGGGGAACGGGAGTACTTGCGCTGGGGGGTATCATTGCGACAAGTGATCTCGGTTCCACATTCACGGTTTGGTTTTTAAGTAATTTGGCTATCACCCTCATTATCGTCCCACCCATACTAAGGATATTCACACCCAGGATCAGGAAGTCGAAGTTGTTCGTGAAATATTATTGGGACTGACTGGCGATCAGCAACTTTTTTTAATAACACATTGTTAACTGTGTAAATTGTAAAAACATTAGTGTTGTAAAGTCTCGGGTGGCGAACGAGTGATAATAAAAACAATTTTCATCCTCTCTGGATCTCGTATCCCTGTCCGTGTAGTGCCTTTTCGATTTCTTTGATATGGTCGTGTCCCCGTGTTTCAAGCTCGATCTGCACATGTGCCATAAGCACAGGAATATCGCTCTCACCTAGGGTATGGTGGACATGGAGAATATTGCCCTGCTGTTCTGCAATAACACCGAGAAGCCGGGTGAGTGCACCGGGGTTGTCATCGAGTAAGACGGAGAACCGCATGATCCTCCCGTGACGTATGAGTGCCTGCCTGACAATCCGGAAGAGGAGGGCACTGTCTACGTTCCCCCCGCTGATCACGAGAACGATATTGCTTCCTGCCCGGACAGCGATCGAACCGTTCAACATCGCCGCGAGAGGGACTGCACCAGCACCTTCAGCGATAATGTGTTTCCGCTCAAGCAGGAGCAGCATTGCATCGGCAATTTCATCTTCAGAAGCGAGCACGATCCGGTCAACGAGTTCCCTGATAACAGGAAGAGTACGGACGCCGGATTCTGCCACTCGGATACCATCGGCAATAGTCCTGTGTTGGGTAATACATGCCGGTTCAAACATGCCGGAACCCTTCATTGCGGACGGGCAGGATGCGGCCTGGACTCCTACGACGACAATTTCCGGGTGAATTGATTTTGCGGCGGTTGCAATTCCGGCAATCAGTCCTCCACCTCCGACAGGAACTACGATCATATCCGTATTCGGCAGATCCGCGAAGATTTCCAGGGCGATCGTGCCTTGCCCCGCGATAATCTCGTCGTCATCGAATGGATGGATAAAGAGCCCCCCGCCTCCCCGTGCAATTTCCTGAGCCTTCTCAATGCTCTCTTCGAGCGTCTTGCCGGCAATGATCACCCGGGCTCCATAGCTGCGGGTTGCTTCTTGTTTAGATAGAGACGCCCACTCCGGCATAACGATTGTCGCGGGGATGCCGGCTGAATGAGCAGCGACTGCAACTCCCTGTGCGTGGTTGCCGGCTGATGCGGCAATGACGCCCTGATCCAAGAGGCTGTTATGGCGGGAAAGAATCTTATTCAATGCACCCCGGACCTTGAATGATCCGGCTTTCTGGAGCGTTTCCAGCTTGAGGTATACATTTGCACCTGTCATTGCAGAAAGAGTGGGGGAAAAGACCAGGGGTGTCCGTATGATGGAACTCGCAATCGTCCGCTCTGCGGCACGGATATCCTCAAGGGAGACCATAAGGAAGAGAAGCAGGTTAAAGATATGAGGTTTGTGCCGTTCTGATAGTATTCAGCTGATTTTTGATTTCGACAGCAATGTGTCGGCAGAGAACCGGTTTGGATGACCCCAAGAAGCTCCCTACCAGTGTTAAGACTTGCCGTCAACCAAGGGAGACGCAAAGATGTATATAGGCAGGAATAGTGATGCAGCGACCTGGTTATACCACGAAAAGCCGGATACCGGCTCAACGCCGAACGCGAACACCCATGCGAGGAAACCTATAGTTGATATGAGTAGCTGTACCCATTCATCTACGTTTTCTATTTTCCAGAGATAAAGCGGAGTGCCAAGAACACCTGCAATCAGTATCCATTGAGCAATTGAGGAAAAATATGGTTCGTTTCCAAGCAAGAAAAAAATAATCCCATAAATTGCGACATAAAGGACGATCACTTCGGAAGGTATGTACTTGATCAAGCGCTCACGGTAAGTGTCCGGATGGACATCTGGTTTCCCGATACTAAATTCCCGTGACCGTATTCTCTCGATATTTTTTCGTGAGATTACCAGTCTCATCTTTTTCCCTCAGCTGCATGCTCTGGAGGTTCAACATTATCAAGCCATCGTTTCAGGTGGAGGATAGTTCTTAGGTGATTCTTTATATTGTGATGATTGGACTGATTGTCGGTACACGTCTTTTTCAAAGAACGAATGCAGTGAAAAAAGGCTGTTTTCAGGATAGCCGTCGTTTTGTGCAGATATATTCGCAACTGACACAGTTTCCGTTACATGGTTCGATGTGAATGGTGACGCTCGCCCGTGGAAATTTGGACAGGATGTCGGATTCCAGATGATCGGCAAGATTATGGGCTTCTTCCACGGTAGTATTCTTTGCAACAACAAGGTGAAGTTCGATAAACCGTTCGGCACCTGATCGTCGTGTTCTGAGTGCATGGAAATTGGTAAAATCTGTTGCATGGTCGCAAAGGATCGTGCGGATTTGTTCTTCTTCATCGTCGGATAAGCGACGATCTGTGAGATCTCCGAATGATCGTTCAGTAAGATCATAGGCAGCCCGCATAATGATCACAGCAACGCCGAATGCGAACAACTGGTCGAGAATGAGGATACCCGTGAGTTTTATCAGTATCAGCCCGGCCATAATACCGATAGACGTATAAACATCGGTGCGGAGGTGCCATGCGTCACTTTCGAGCGCAATCGATTCGGTCTCTTTTGCCACTTTCATCAAGCAGCTGGACACATAATAGTTGATGATCCCCGATATTCCCATGACAACGATACCGACATTGAGGAGTTCCCCATTTAACGGTGCCTCTCCACGCATCAGCTTCAGAACAGCCTCGTACATGATCAGGATGGCGGCACCGAAAATGAGGATGGCCTCAAAAAAACCGGAGATATCCTCGAATTTGCCGTGACCGAACGTATGGATCTCGTCCGGTGGCTCGTTCGCTTTCCTTACTGATATATAGGCTACGACCGCCGCGATGAGATCGATACCCGAATGGATCGCTTCGGAAAGGATGGCCAGAGATCCGATCGCTACGCCTACAAACAGCTTCATCACAACAAGCGATATATTGGAGATGACCGAGAGGCGTGCAGTCTGCTGCCGGATCATTTCGCCAGATCGATCGTGTGCAGGCTTTTTTCGGGTTAAAAATCCGAGCATGATTGGTTTTTAAGAATTTCCCGCGCGGGGAAAAAAGGATTTTGCAGTTTTACCATCCTTAACCTGAACTGTCCAGAAAAATAATAAAAATTGGATTTTTGGTTACTGGGCAGCTCGTTTCTTGATCATCTCGAGCGCTTCGAAAGCTTCGCGTCGGACTGCCACGTTTTCATCGGACAGCATGCCGGTTAAATGATCGACGGCTTTCTGGTCTCCTATTTCTCCGAGTAAGAGGGCAGCACGCTTACGGACATCCGTTTGATCATCCTTGAGCACCATGATAAGGGGTGTCGTTGCCGGCTGCCCGAGCATCCAGAGGGCTTCCATGGCACCGGTCCTCATCATGATGTCCCCCTCGCGGAATACCTGCATTAACGGTGCGATGGCCGGAACACCTAGGGCAGCCAAGGCTTTTACGGCCTCGATCCGGACGAGACGCTCCGGGTCATCAAGCGCGTCGATGATTGAGGGTACGGCTTTGGTGTTCCCAATCTGGCCCAGTACCTCAACAGCTCCTCTCCGGATCCCTGGATTCGGATCGTTCAGTGCTTTTATGAGGTACTCCACTGAAGTTTCCCCCATAGTAACCAAGGCAAGTGCTGCCCGCCTCTGAACATCATCGTTAGTTTCGATAAGGGCCCGGATCAGGGGTTCGATAGATGGTTCCCCGATTGAACAGAGTGTTGCCATGGCCGCCATACGGACATGTTCTTTTGGATCATTGAGGCTTTCTATCAATGCGCCCACACAGCGAGGATCACAGATACGCCCGAGTCCAACTGCAGCTTCGTGCCTGACCCAGGGTTCTGCATCTTTTAACGATTCGATCAGGGATGGCACCGCCCGGGTCTCGCCCATGATGCCGAGCGCCTGGACTGCACCGCGACGGATTAGGGGATGACTGTGCCTGAGCGCATGCATTAGTGGTCCTACTGAGGGTTCTCCAATCAACTGCAATGCACGAATGGTCTCTTGACGGATATCATCCCCGGTAACATCCAGAGCACTGATAAGTGGCTCAACTGCAGGGGCACCGATCTTTCCGAGAGTGTCAGCGGATCCTCTCCTGATAACCCAGTAATCGTCCATAAGCCCGCGGATGAGCGGCTCAATGAACGGTTCCCCAAGGTCACCGACTGAACGCACCGCGTTCCACCTGGCATCGAGGTCGCCATCCGTGAGAGCTTTCAAGAAACTCTCATAGCGCTCCTTTTGTGCCCTGAGACGTGCTTCTTCCGCCTCATCTTTTCCTGATTTAAAGAGGTTCAGAAATTTCTTGATTATGCCCATATCATATTCTCCGGCAACGATATTTGTATAAAATCCTTCAAATAGGTATCGTATGGCGAAGGTACGTTTCCTACTTTTTTGGGCGATTTCAAGTCGTCTTCAGATTTCTGCCTGATGCATAACCGTACAAAGGTAAGAAAAAACGTTGAGGAACTATATCAAACCCTTCAAAAGACCCTTGTTAAGCAGCATTTATCGTGAAGCTCACCGAATCAGAAGCAGTTCCCTCTTCATCCTGAACGGTTGCCGAGTACTGTCCCGAGGGAAGTGCGTGGGACGTCGTATACTGGTAGCTCCAGGTGTTGTCGGTATTCAGAGATTGTGAACCGAGGCTGATACCATTGGAAAGCTGTCCAGGTCCATAAAGAGTCAAAATAACACTATGAGCGCCTGTGGTGCACCGTCCTGAAAAGGTGATAATATCTCCAGGAGTGGCGGTGAACCTGTCCACAGTGATCGATACACTACCCCCCCCAACAACTGAAAAACCCGTTGTGGCTGAGGTAGTGTTCTGAGCATCGTGAGCAACTACCGTGTATAACCCGGACAGAATAGCTTGCCCAGGATTCCACGTGTAGCTCCACAATCCGTTGGCATCGGTTTTTGGCTGTGCCAGAGGGACTCCGTTTGTATAGGTGCCAGGTCCGAATAATACCAGGTTCAGGCTGGTGATCCCGCTGCTCGTTCCGGAAAATACCTGCGAGCTACCGACAATCATAGGATTTTCGCTCACATGGATCGCAACTGTTGGCGAAACTGGTGAAGGTGTGCTGACGGTCACCTCAGGAACCTGGACGGTTTGGCTTACCGGGATACTTATTGGAATGAGGGCGGCATAAAATGTAGATGACCCTGATGGTACGGTAATTATAGTGTTCCAGCTCTGGTAACCAGTGAGCCGGTATTCGAGAGTATGATTCCCGGTATCGACATCCTGGACGGTGCAGGGAGTTGTCCCCCGGTACTGGCTGTCAAGAAATACGTCAGCACCTGGAGGCGATGATGAAAACCGGAGTTCGCCTTTTCCGGTAGTATATGGGTTTGACACACATCCGGAAATAAGCACATATATGATTGCAAATGATATGACGAGCTTTTGCAGCGTCCTTCCACTGATTACCATCGAATGGATATCTTGATTAGAGATTCAAATACTTTTGTAGCTTGATTGGGATCATGGTATCACAATTAATCACTCTCTAACCGTACGTGTTACACTAGCTGTTTTCAACACCGGGATGAAAACGAAAATTCATATATGATCTTATGATGAGACTGATAACCGGGATCAACACTTGTCTGCAAGTTTGAGTATTTCCCGCGCCAGTGTCACGCTCTTCTCCTCATCGGTCATGAGTGTATCAAGTCTAACCGAGTCCCTAACTTCGACCGGGTCGCGGATGTCCTGGACAAAAATATCGAGAATCCCGCTGTAGCAGTTGAACGTACCGATAGACGAAGGTTCATATCCAGATGCCTGCATGAGCGCTGCAGCTGGGCCGCTTACCGGTACGTCGCCGATGAACGGACTTACTGCGATGACGGATTTGTTCTTGATTGCCTGTTTTATTCCGTCGCATCCGAGAATCGGCAGGATGCTGGTAATCGGGTTAGACGGGCCGATCACAATCACGTTGCTTGCTTCGATGGCGGCAAGCGCCTCCGCGGTTGCAACCGGAGACTCTTTATAAGAACGCACCACCTGCTGGATCCCGATCTTTCCTTTTGCCCTGATCCAGTATTCCTGGAAGTGAATAAACCCGAGTTCGGTCTTTACCTGAGTGGTAACTTCAGTATCTGTCATCGGGAGGACATTCTCGCGGACACCGAACCGGTCACACAGGGTCTTGGTCACATTCGTCAGCCGCATACCGTTGCGGAGCATTTCGCCCCTGACGATATGGACAGCACGGTCCCTGTCTCCGATCGTGATAAATTCGTCCTGACCGAGCCTGGTTATTTCGTCGTGGGTCGTGAATGTATCATTCCTTACCCCCCACCAGGTATCCGTGTTCAAAACTCCTGCGAAGAGGTACATTACAGTGTCCACGTCAGGGGATATGTGGTTACCGGAAATCCAGATATCCTCAGCGGTGTTGACGATTACGGAGATCTCGTGCCGGTCCATTACCTTTTGCATGCCCCGCAGAAGCTTGGGCGTTCCGGTTCCACCTGACAGGAAGGTGATCATAACTCAATACTTTTATGCAATGTATATGAAGATTCTTTAGTGAACACGTGAAGATTATCAAGGACCCGGTCCATGGATATGTCGAGGTTGAGGATTTTGCCCTTCCCCTGCTTGATTCCCCGGCATTACAGCGCCTCCGGTACATCAAGCAGCTAGGGTTTTCGTATCTTGTGTATCCCGGTGCCAACCATACGCGATTTGAACATTCTCTCGGCACGATGTTCCTTGCTGACATAGCGGGAAGGAGATTCGGCCTTTCAGAAGGGGAACGCACACTTGTAGTTTGCGCCGCGCTCTTGCACGACATCGGCCATGGGCCGTTTTCCCACGCAAGCGAGCCCCTTATGCAGGAATTCCTCCACCGGACTCATGACTCGATCGATACAATAGTTCAGGAGAAGCAAGGCAGTCTGCTCCGGTCATCGGGCGTGGATCCTGATGAGCTCTGCGCTCTCGTGAAAGGGAAGCATGAGCTCTCTGGAATAATCCATGGCGACCTTGATGTAGACCGGATGGATTACCTCCTACGGGATGCGTATTATACCGGGGCCCCGTATGGAACGGTCGATGCCCAGCGCCTCATCCGTCACCTTATCAGGACCGGAGATGCTACCGTTCTTGACGAGAATGGTGTGAACGCAGCCGAGTCGCTCCTGATCGCCCGCACCCTTATGCGTCCGACAGTGTACTACCACCACGTGAGCCGGATTGGCGAAAGTATGTTCCAGCTTGCTGTTCTGGAGTATTTCAGGAATGCGTCGGCAAAAACGATCACGGCGTTCTTTTCACTGGATGACGTCTCATGCATGCATGCACTCCGGATGTCGGAAAATCCAGTCGTGCAGGACCTTGTCCAGCGGCTGTATGAACGGAGGCTTTACAAACGGGCAGTCTATGTCGGAATTGATCAGGCAAGTGCACCAATGTTTCAGGAAAACGTACCGATCGATCTGTGCCGAAAATACTCTGTGCGCATCGCGGAGCAGTCCGGGCTCAAGTCCCACGAGGTTCTGGTGGATATCCCCGCGATCCCCCACGAGATGTCCCTTGATGTGCGGGTGAAGAACCGGCATACCGTGGTGGGGTTTGAGTCTCTCTCCCCGCGTATACGTACGCTCAACGCAACGCGGCGTGAGCAATGGCGACTCGGTGTGTATACGCTGCCTGAGCATCGTGAAGTTGTGGCAGAGACCGCTTGTGAGATTCTGCATATAAAAAGACCGACCCGGCAGGATACGTTGTTTTAGTAATCGTTCATGATCCCTCTGGTTATCGATCTGGACAGTAAACGATTTTTAATAATGAAAGACCAGACTCTCACGATTTCCGCGGACATCTGCCCCAAAGCGATGCGTAAATAAAAGGTAATATAGCACAGTCTCCAAACACTCAGCAGTATGAATGCCCGTATGTATAGTATACTCATGCTGGCAATCGCGAGTGCTAATATCGCCGGTTGTACCGAAACTTTTCCGTCATCCCGGTCAACGATAATCCCATCTACAATAACAATCGTCCCAACTGCGACACCTGTCAATAAATCGGTTTTCACATTGAATGGCTATTACAAAAATGGAAATTATTCATTTCAGAATGATACTAGTGTCATGACTGAAGAATTCCGGATTCCCGTAGATGCGACTACTGGAAATCAACCGTGGGGAATTGAATTTCATATAACAACACTTACTGAGAACAATTCAAGTTGGTTTGAAATAAAAGTGATAAATATTGATACGGGAAAATCGGAAATATTTGGATATGGAGACTCTTACGGTATAGAAAAAGATCAGGGATTTCCTATGTATAATCCGGGACCATATAAAATCGAAATGACGGGGAATTTTGTAAGTGTAAATCTGAAAATTGGAAACAGATATCCATGATTGGTGTTGACAGATTATGATCGAAGACTGGATGGTATGGATTGTAGTAGCCTGCGGAGCAGTTGTGATTGCAGTCATTCTGGCTATTACTTTATTAAAACTTCGCGCTGCTGAGCGCAGGATGCATGAGAGCACATACAAGCTCAGGGTATACACTGATATGCTGAACGCCATCACCGAACTAAACCTTGCAGCTGGGGATTCCTATAAGATGGATATCGCAAAAAAGAGCCTTGCGCTCACGCTTAATCGTCTGAACCTCGTGGGGAGTTCCGCGGTTCTCAAGAGTGTCAACGATCTCCTCGATTTCCTGAACGAACATAAGGATAAGGAGTACGATACACTCCGGCTCCACAATATCCTCAATACCCTGGTGATAGAAGCGCGCCGGGATCTCAATCCATCGCATGCAAGGCGAGTGGAGGAGGCGCAGGTGCGGTACCGCTTCTTTGCGCCACCAAAATCAAAATGAGACCGGCCGATCCCGGCATAAACTCTTTTTATCACGAACCCGACATTGGTATCACAGGAGAGCGCGAGGTAAGGATGAAAAAAGAGTTCGTTATCGGAGTGACTGGTGCAAGTGGAGCCTGCTATGCCAGCCGCCTGCTCGAAGTGCTCTGCAAAGAAGCAGAAGTACATCTCATAATATCGGATGTCGCCGCTGAGATAGCTGCATATGAAGGCGTTTCGCTCGAAGGGTTCAAGGCAACCTATCATAACATCGATAAGATTGGGGCATCTATAGCAAGCGGATCACACCGTATTGACGGGATGGTTGTTATTCCATGCAGTGCAAAGACTCTTGCAGCAATTGCAACCGGCTACGCCGACAACCTGATTACAAGGACTGCGGATGTCTGCCTTAAAGAACAGAGGAAATGTATCCTCGTCACCCGTGAGATGCCCCTCTCGAAGATACACCTCAAAAATATGATCGCGGCTGAGGACGCCGGTGCGACAATCATGCCCGCATGCCCTGCTTTTTACCATCTTCCGAAAACGATCGACGATCTGATCGACATGGTCGTTGCCCGGGTGCTCGACCATCTCGATGTTGAACACACTCTTGCCAGGCGCTGGAGCGGGTACGATGCGTGAATTCATAGCAAAGATGCGGGAGAATGGGCTCGTCATTGATGTCCAGGAGCCCATCTCTGCAGATATGCAGGCAGCAAAGATGGCGAGTACTACTGATAAGCTTCTCGTTTTTCATAACATCGACGGCGCCCGCGCGGTTATGAACCTCACGGCAAGCAGGAAAGCGCTCTCACTTGCCCTCAGCATCGATGAGCAGCAGATGGTAAAGAAGCTTGCCGATGCAAAATTTGACGGGAACGTTGTGAAAGAAGGGAAGCTCCCTATGAGAAAACCCGATCTGACGCTCCTTCCGGTGATGCACCATTTCCCGAAAGATGCCGGGAAATATTTTACTTCAGGAATCGTCTTCTCCCGGTTTGACGGAGTTGAAAACGCTTCGATCCACAGGATGCTCGTGCTCGATGATCACAGGGTTGCAGCCAGACTTGTTGAGGGAAGGCACACACACGTAATGCTGGGAAAGGCACTTGCAAAAGGAGAGAAACTGCCCATAGCTGTAACTATCGGGACCCATCCTGCTGTAACGTTTGCGAGCTGTACCCGGGTGCCAAATGGTATGGAACTCGGTTTCGCATCTGAGCTTCTCGGGGGAGAGCTGAGGGTAAAGGAGTGCAGGAACGGCGTGTTGGTCCCTGACGCGGAGATCGTCCTCGAAGGTTACATTGGTGCTGAGGTCACGGACGAAGGACCGTTTGTTGATATTACCGGAACCTATGATCCTGTCCGCCGGCAACCGGTGATTGAGTTTACTGGCATGTTTACAAAACCGGGTTTCATCTACCACGGGATCCTTCCCGGTGGTGATGAGCACAAAATGCTGATGGGTGCCCCGTACGAACCAAAGATCTACAAGGCTGTAGCTGGTGTTACTGAGGTGAGAAATGTCGTGCTGACCAAAGGTGGGTGTGGATATCTCCATGCAGTGATCCAGATAAAAAAGAGCACACAGGGCGATGCAAAAAATGCGATCATGGCGGCGTTTGCAGCACACACCTCGCTCAAACATGTTGTTGTTGTCGATGAGGACATCGATCCTGCCAACCCTCACGAAGTGGAATACGCAATTGCGACCCGGGTAAGTGGGGATCGCGACATCTTGGTGATCTCCGGGGTTCGGGGGTCATCGCTCGACCCGTGTCAGCTTGAGGATGGCACCAACGTGAAGGTTGGCGTTGACGCGACGATGATACTCGGTCGTGAAGAGGATTTCCGGCGCGCGACCTGGTGAAGACTATGCTGCTTGAACCTGAGGACGAATTGATCCTTGCCGGTGAGGAAGGTGAGACAAAACAGAAGATGCTGGATCTGCTCGTCGCACTGGGGAAGGTCTTCGGCGCAGAACGGCTCGTCAGGATCCGAAGTGCACAAGTCAGCGGTGCATCGTATAAGACTATTGGGAATTACGGGCTTGAATGGCTGTCGAGTCTTGATGCCCGGGCGGTCGTTCCTGCAGTTCTTAATCCGATCGGTATGCCCCGGAGGCGCTGGGATGAGATGGGAGTGGATGCCGAATTCGCCGCAAAGCAGCGTGCCGTTGTCGCAGCGTATGAAAGGCTCGGCATCAATCTTGAATGCACCTGCACCCCATATTACCTGCACGAGACCTCATATGGCGATCACCTTGCATGGTCGGAATCATCAGCAGTCAGTTACGCCAATTCGGTCATCGGTGCGCGGACGAACCGCGAAGGAGGGCCGGGAGCGCTTGCTGCGGCTCTGATCGGGAAGACCCCTTGTTACGGATTGCACCTGCGAAAAAACAGAATGCCCCAGGTAATCATCGATGTTGAAATGCCGAGCCGGAACCTGGGGATCGCTGAATTCGGCGCTCTCGGGTACCATTCCGGAAAACTGGCTGGTAACCGGATCCCGTACTTCCGCGGGATCAGACCTGATCGCGACCGGCTCAAAGCGCTCGGCGCTGCAATGGCTGCAACTGGGGCGGTGGCGCTGTACCACGTCGAAGATATAACACCTGAATCCAAGAGTTTCCGCAATGATCTATCAGGCCTTGAAACAATTCCGGTGGAACCAGCGGAGATCGAACAGCTCTTCACTGAGATCCCGGTCGATGCTGTTGCAATCGGGTGCCCGCATTGTTCATCTGAAGAGCTCAAAGCGATTGCACAGCTGCTTTCAGGCAAACAAGTAAGGAAACCATTCTATGTTTTTGCGTCGCAGGGGATAATCGAAGCGAACATCACTGTCGTTGAGGCAATTGAAAAGAGCGGCGCCCGGGTCTATGCCGACACCTGCATGGTCGTCTCACCAGTCATGGAACAGTACTCAGCTATTATGGTAAACAGCGGAAAAGCGCTGGCGTATGTCCCTGATATGTGCGGGGCGGTTGCACGGATCGGCACTCTTGAAGATTGTGTCGAAGTCGGGACCTCCTGATTCTTACGTACCTGTGCATCCCCTCACAATCAGAGCGGGTTGACGGATACAGACGAAATTGGAAATGGTAAAAACATGAATTTCTTGTCAGCCTTGAACTATCGGGTTTATACCGGAGTTTTACGAAAAAATAACAAAAACCAAAGATATCAACGGTAACCTTTTTATCAGAGAAATCAATCGATGAATGCCAGACGTACGCAGGAATTGGGACAAATCATGAACGAAGAATGTAAAGAAACGACTGTCAGGTTTGGGTAATCATTATGGCGGATCTCTCTGATTTTGAATATTTCTTTAAAAAAGACCCGCTCGCACATATCATTACAGATGGTGAGGGAAAGATTCTCGTGGCGAACGAGGGGTTCTGCTCGATTACCGGAATATCGATGGACAGGGCTCTGTCCATCAAGATGTCTGACTTCAGGACACAGGGGATTCTCAAGTATCTTGAAGATAAGGGAGAGTCGTTTGCGAATTGTCTGGAAAAAAAGCAAATCGGTGTAGGGGAATCCACCTGGCTGGCGTCGAACGGTATTCACACGGCTATCCGTACCAATATCCCCCGTCTTAACGAAAAGGGGGATATCAAGTACGTATACGTTTCGTATGTCGAGATCACGAAGATCGTGAAGACCCAGAAGTTTATGGAGCACGAGGTCGCGGAGCTCGCAAAGAACTATGCACTGATTGCGGCGGGCGATCTCACCATAAGATACGAGATTACAAAGCCTGACGATGATACGAGGGATACCTATAACCAGATCGTCAAGCTCCGGGATGCCATGAGGGGAGTTATCAAAAATCTGCAGGTGAACATCAAAGAGGTCAACAACCAGATGACGGCCCTCACTATTTCCGCCGCAAATGCCACTTCAAGCCTCAAAGAGGCCGATAAGGGAGTACAGCAGATAGCCAAGAATGCAGGAAACGTAAGCGCCAATGCTGAGAAAGCGGCGTCGAACGTGGAGCAGATTGCAAAGGCCGTCCAGGACCTGAGTGCGGCGGTAGAGGAGATCACTGCCAGCATGGAATCGGTTACGGTCCTGTCCCGGGAGACCAACGATCTCTCGCAGAAGGGAGCCGATCTTGCGGGAAAAGCGGAGAAGAGCATGAAAGAGATCTCTACATCATCAGCAAACGTCTTCGAAATCGTTGCAGAAGTCGAGAAACAGATGGTGGAGATCTCCAAGATCATCGTTCTCATCCGGGATATTGCAAACCAGACCAACCTCCTTGCCCTCAACGCAGCCATAGAAGCGGCCCGGGCCGGCGATGCTGGGCGGGGTTTTGCCGTTGTAGCGACTGAGGTCAAATCACTGGCCCAGGAATCGAGGAATTCGGCAGAAAAGATCGAAGAGATGATCTCCACATTAAAAAAGAGCACCCAGAATGCGGCAGTTGCGATGGGAGAAGAGAAAAAGATCGTCGAACAGGGTGAAATGATGGTCACCGAGACCCTGGGGGCATTCAACAAGATCGCAACAGCGATAGACAAGGTGGCAAAGAGCGTCTCTGAGGTCGCCGCTGCGACGGAAGAGCAGGCGGCAACCACTGAAGAGATTACCGCAAGTATTGATGAGGTCGCAAAACTGGTTGACAATACCGCAAAAGACGCCGGTGATGCTGCCGCAGCCACCCAGGAATCATCCGCGGCCCTTGACGAGATCACACGGATGGTTGAGTCGGTGAACAAGATTGCTGGTGAGGCGATGGAAGCGAACAAGCGGTTCAAGGTAGAGTGAGGCCGGACTACCGGGTCAACGACTTTTTTCCCTGCAACCCAGAACCAAAAGCAATGTCGGAAGATCACAGGATGGCTAACCAAAACGATTCACAAGATACGATAATTCACCGGCTTATCAAAGATCTATCTTATAGCTCGGTTGAAACCCGTCACGAAGCAATCGGAATGCTTGGGGAGTATGGCGAGGCAGCGGTCGAACCCCTCATACGGGCGCTTGCGGAAGCGGGCACGAACGATTATCGCTGGTACCTTGCCGTAGCACTTTCCCGTGTGGGAGAACCGGCAATCAGGCCGCTGATCGCCGAGATGCAGGTGAATGTGACTACAGAGTTCCGGCGGTACGCAGCTGCAGCGCTCGGAGAAATGGGCGCCCCGGCGGTCGAATCTCTGATTGATGCAATGGGCACCACGGATCAGACCCTCCGAGGTTTTCTCTCTCTTGCCCTCTGTCGCATCGGGCCGGCTGCGGTCGAACCACTCACCCGCAGGCTCGGAGATGCGAATGAAACTATCAGGACTTGTTCGGCACTCACCCTCTGGCAGATGGGAGAAACCGGCTTACCAGCAATAATGCAGAAGATTCGGGAAGAGAGTGACAATACCTGAAATCTGTCCGGATCGATACGCCCCCTACAATCTAAAATTTCCAACTGCTGTTTTAGTCCTTTATCATTTGCGGAACGGGCAACGTTCTAAAAGGGACATAACGGTTTCCCAGAATGCATTGTCTGAACAATTATCGGAGTAAAATAACGACGGCACAGTTACCCGGAGTGCCGAATGATACACTATAAATCTCCAACCGCAGAATTCGTATCGGAATGCTCGAGTTATCCCCCGCGATGGAAGCGTATGAAAAATCGCTGATGGACGGCCTTTTTCGTGCCATAGCGGTTGCGAAGGAAGCGCGGGGCCGCGGGTTCGACCCAACCACGGATGTGGAGATCCCGATCGCTAGCGATCTTGCCGACAGGGTTGAAGCACTCTTGGGGATCAAAGGCGTCGCAGCGAGAATAAGGGAACTTGAGCAGCAGATGTCGCGTGAGGAAGTCGCGCTCAGGATCGGCGATGATTTCGTCGCACGGATGTTCGGTGAGAAGTCGGTCGATGAAGTTCTCGACCACTCGATCCGTACTGCTATGGCGCTCCTTACTGAAGGTGTTGTGGCTGCACCCACAGAAGGTATTGCCAAAATCGGGCTTGGGAAGAATGACGACGGCAGCCAGTACCTGATGATCTTCTACGCAGGGCCAATCCGAAGCGCCGGCGGTACGGCACAGGCGCTCTCGGTGCTTGTCGGAGATTACGTGCGACAGAAGCTGGGCATCAACCGGTATATCCCCCGGCAGGAGGAGGTTGAGCGGTACATCGAGGAGATCCGGCAGTACAACTCCATCATGAACCTCCAGTATCTGCCAAGCGAGGCAGAGATCCGGCTCATTATCGAGAACTGCCCTGTCTGCATCGATGGTGAAGCGACTGAGCAGGAAGAGGTCTCCGGCCACCGGAACCTCTCGCGGGTCGAGACGAATGTCGTGCGGGGGGGCATGGCACTCGTCATCGGGGAAGGCATTGCCGGAAAAGCCCGAAAACTCAAGAGCCGTGTTGAGAAGATGAAGATGGAAGGCTGGGACTGGCTGGACAAGCTCATCGCCGGTGCAAAATCCGGCGACAGTGAGAAAACCGTTGGCATCAAACCCATTGACAAGTACCTCCGCGATCTTATAGGTGGTCGCCCCGTCTTTGCATACCCGATGCGCAAAGGAGGATTCCGGCTCCGGTACGGGCGGTCCCGCAATACGGGATTTGCCGCGGCGGGGCTGCATCCTGCAACCCTCCACATCCTGGGCGAGTTCCTCGCCACTGGTACTCAGATGAAGACCGAACGCCCGGGTAAAGCGTGCGGTGTAGTGCCTGTTGACTCCATCGAAGGACCGACCGTCCGCCTTGTCGGTGGAACTGTGCTCAGAATCGACGACGAGGTGACCGCAAAGAAACTCTCCCAGAATATCGAGAAGATACTCGATGTCGGGGAAATCCTTATATCGTTTGGTGAGTTCCTGGAGAACAACCACCCCCTCGTCCCCTCCGGTTACTGCGAGGAGTGGTGGGCACTCGATCACGAGACCGGTACTAAACCCCCTGAGGATGAGAACAGGGCGCTCGTCCTTGCCCGGACGGGAGGATACCTCCACCCCTCGTATACCTGGTTCTGGGACGATATTACGATCCCGCAAATCGTGGATCTTTCCGACATGATCTCTGCAACGGGGAAAATACAGGACGGCGATTTGTTACTTCCCCTTGATCCGGCAATAAAGCCCATCCTCGAAGAATTGCTTATCCCCCATGAGGTATGGGAGGGGACGGTTCGGATCAGGATGTGGCGCGCTCTTGCAGCATGTCTTGGGCTCGACGAAACCTTAAAAAAGCGTGATGTGTGGAAAGAGGAGCTCCCGGAAAAACCTATGGATCTTGTTATGCACCTCGCCGGGTTCAAACTCCGGTCCCGGTCGGGCACACGGATTGGCGGACGGATGGGCAGACCGGGGAAGTCAAAACCCCGGAAGATGAACCCGCCCCCGCATGTCCTCTTCCCGCTCGGGGACTCAGGCGGGTCCCGGCGCTCGTTCCAGTCGGCATCTGCTCATACCGCTGAAGCGGATGCAACTGCAACGGAGATTGATTTCCAGAAAGAGGGAGGTATCATTGAGATCGAAGTCGGGCGACGGCGATGCACAGTCTGCCAGGAGATCAATTACCTCAACCGGTGCGAAAAGTGCGGCGGGCACACGGTCCCCCTCACCACCTGCCCGAAATGTGGAAGGGAGACCCAGCTGGACCGGTGTCCTGGCTGCAATGTTCCTACTACCTGCAGCCAGCGGGTCACCCTGAATGTGAAAGCTGAGTACGCAAAGGCGGCGGAACGCCTTGGGTTGAAGCCCGATACCGTTGCACTCGTCAAAGGTGTAAAAGGCGTTATCTCACGTGAGAAGACTGTCGAGGCGATGGAGAAAGGCATCTTACGGGGCGCAAAAAACATTTTCGTATTCAAGGATGGCACCACTCGTTTTGATATGATCGATTTACCGCTAACTCACATCCGTCCTGTAGAAGTTCGGGTGCCAGTCGATCAGCTCCGTGCCCTCGGTTACACGAAAGATACCCGGGGGTATGATCTCCAGAACGAATCCCAGGTGGTCGAGCTCCATGCTCAGGATATTCTCGTATCCGACTCCTGTGCAGAGTATATGGTCAGTGTGGCGCAGTTCATGGACGACCTGTTGGTGAAATGGTATGGTCTTCCTGCGTTTTATAACGTCAAAAAACCTGACGACCTCATTGGCCACCTCGTTATCGGGCTCGCCCCTCACACAAGCGCCGGTGTGCTTGCACGGATAATCGGCTTCACCCGGGCAAACGTCGGCTACGCTCACCCGTTCTTCCATGCGGCCAAGCGCAGGAACTGCTTCCACGGAGACACGGAGATAGAAGTGTATGATGGGAAACAATGGAAGAAATGCTCGATCCGAACGTTCGTCCTGGAGAACTTCGATCTCAATCGCCCAGGTGTTGATCGGCTCGGGACGTACTATTCGGACCCGGTACAACCGTATTACACCCGTGCTGTCGATACCAGCGGCATCATGCATATGCGGAAGGTCACCTCAGTCTCCATCCACCGCGCTCCTGCGACCATGCTCCGGTTTACCACGAAACTGGGAAAAGAGATCGTGGTTACCCCCGATCATGCGATGCTGGTCTGGGACACTGCGTATCTCCGGAAGATCTGTGCGATGGAATTAAAAGCGGGCGATTCCGTTCCGGTACATGAAGGGGCAAATATCATAGCAGACCAGATAGTTCTGGTAGAAACAATCCCGGCACCGGAAGAGCGTGTCTACTGCCTGACCGTCACAGATGACCATACGCTCGTTGCAAACGGCATCTTCACCGGGCAATGCGACGGAGACGAGGACTGTATCATGCTTCTCCTCGACGGCCTGATCAATTTCTCGCGCTCGTTCCTCCCCCAGAACCGGGGCGGATCGATGGACGCGCCTCTCGTCCTGACGAGCAGGATCGATCCTGCAGAGATAGACAAGGAAGCCCTGAACGTTGATGTCTGCGACCATTATCCTCTTGAGCTCTACACGAGCGCCCTCAGTTATACCGAACCGAAAGCCATCGCCAGCCTTATCGACCGGGTGGAAAAAAGGCTCGGTACCCCGGCACAGCTTGAAGGGTTCCAGTTCACTCATGATACTTCTGATATATCGTCAGGTCCGCTCGAATCGATGTACACTCAGCTCAAATCGATGACCGAAAAGCTTGAGGCTGAGCTGCTCCTTGCGGAGAAGATCCGTGCCGTAGACGCAGATGATGTAGCTGAACGTGTGCTGACTACCCATTTCATCCGCGATCTGGTAGGGAACCTGTCGGCCTTTTCAAAGCAGAAGTTCCGGTGTACGAAGTGCAACACGAGTTACCGCCGAATGCCACTTGCTGGAAAATGCACGAAGTTTCGGGGCAGGGGTCCTTGCAACGGTAACATAATCCCGACCGTCCACGAGGGTTCGGTGAAGAAGTACCTCGAGATGTCGCGAGAGATATGCCGGAAATATCAGGTTTCGGAATATACCAAGCAGCGGGTCGAAGTGCTGGATCTCGCGATCCTCTCCACGTTCGGTGAGGAGAAACAGGAGCAGCTTGGACTTGCCGACTTCATGTAGCTTCAATCGACTCAAAGCCTTTTACATTCCAGAACCAACATTATTCTAAGCGAGAATATCTAAGTGGCCAACAGAGGCGGACTCAAGATCCGTTCCCGTAGGGGTTCGCAGGTTCAACTCCTGCTTCTCGCATTATTTTGTTTTATTGACTGTGAAGAGTATTCTTTCATGCTAGTGAAATACAGCGGATCCTCGCACCGTATCCTGCAGAGAGAATGGAAATGTACCCGGTCTCTGAGCTGGTGAACAGGACAGATGATGAGTGAGTTGTCCTCCCGGTTATAGGATTATAAAGATTCACATTTATCATATACAACGAGTACAAGAAAATGAACAGAATAAATAAATACCTCACAAATCACCTCCGGATCGCCTTCCAGCACATCGACAGTCTTCTTGTCGAGATCGAAGGTATCCTCAACGAGTCCTCATCACGAACCGCATTTCCGGAGCACGTCAGGGATATTACCCCGGCACAGCAGAAGACAATCGAGGATTATATCACGCGTATCCGTACCCGTCTCGTCCAAGTAATGGAAGTACAGGATATTGGCGGCAGCCAGCCAAGCATCCCTGTCTCGCGGGCTGTTCATAGCAGGCTGGATGCCATCGATGTTACAGCTGAAGAACTCAAACCACAATACATAATGGGGTTGGGGGTTGGCGATATCTCCGACACCGATGCGACAGAACTCAATGGCATTGCAGGGGAGTTGCAGGCGCTTGTCTCACGCCTCGGCCAGTACCTCGAGAGAGGAGCCGGGCAGGATTTCCGGGAACGGCTGCAGCGGCTGGAAGAGGCCGGTAATGACCTCGGCCTCCTTTCCCGGATCGAACGGGTAGTAGCGGAACGAGGACTTGTGGAATTCCGGGGGACGATCGACTCGATCCTCGACCGCGCCGAGGACCGGAGTTTTGAGATTGCGGTCTTCGGGCGGGTCAGCTCCGGCAAATCGTCGCTCCTTAACGCTGTCATCGGTACTGATGTCCTGCCGGTGGGTGTGACCCCGGTTACGGCCGTCCCAACGCGCATTATCCACGGGGAAGAACCATCACTCACGGTATCGTTTGCCGATGCACCGGTAAAAACGTTCGGAATCCAGCAGCTCGGGGAGTTTGCTACCGAACAGCACAACCCCAATAACGTAAAGCATGTGACACGCGTCACCGTAACAATCCCGGTATCTCGCCTCTCCCAAGGGGTTTCCTTTGTTGATACGCCGGGTCTCGGTTCACTTGCGACAGGAGGTGCTGCCGAGACCCTTGCGTACCTGCCCCGGTGCGATCTTGGGGTGTTCCTTATCGATGCGGGATCCACGCTGACCGAAGAAGATGTGCGGACCATCCGTGCATTGCGGGAAGCCGCCATTCCCGTACATATCCTGCTCAGTAAAGCAGATCTCCTCGACCGGCCTGACTGCGAAAAGACCATCGGGTACATCAGGCAGCACATAGTCTCAGAGACCGGCCTTGAGTTATCGGTTCACCCGGTCAGTGTCCACACCTCGCACCGGAAGCTGCTCGACCGGTGGTTCGAAGAGGAGATCCTCCCGGTTATGAGCCACTCGCAGGATCTCCGGGCCGCGTCGTTACAGAGAAAGATTGGTGCACTACGGGAATCTTTGGTTTATTCCCTGCAGAACCAGATCCGGCGGAGCCGGCACACACCAGCGGGAAATGCAGAAACCGCCCAAGTTGTCGAAATCCGTTTGCGAAGGGCGACCGGTCTTATCGTGGAAACCCTTAAATCCTGCAGGGAAAAGGCCGATGCGACGAACAGGAAGGTTCTTGAAACCTGGATCGCAGCTGCTTCAGGCACCACAAACGATGGGCCTGAGGGTGCTGACAGAAAAATTCCCGCTGAAGATGCGATCCGCACCGCAGTTCTCCAGACCTTGCAGGCAGGGGTAAATGATATCCAGGACCAGGTCAAAACCCTTGCCACCAGCCTGCAGGACGAGCTCGTAAAAAGCGCAGCAGACCTAGCCATTGCCGATGTGCCCGGCGATAATGAATTCCTCTCACTGGTCCGGGATATGCCGTCCTTCGATCCTGGAACGATCCATGTTACTGTGCCCATATTCACCGCATTGCTGGGGAACCGGTTTGGAAAAAAACTGCTGGCACGGAAAATACGCCGGCAGTTCGCCAAATCTTCTGGACCGGTCTTTGCCGGTTATTTCGGAACCCTCAAGGAATGGACAAGCCAGGTGACGGGCCGGATGGGCCAGAAATTCGAGACCTATGCCCAACGATACCGGGCACAGGCAGAACAATCACCCCAGGGGCAGGAGCTGACAGCGGATGAAGTGAGCACTATCGAGAAGGATCTGGTAGCGCTCGGTGGGATATAGAACCTTTTTCAGATGTCTGTGATTAGAAGTTCCCGACAACTTGACAGAACCACGCTATTAGCGTTTATATGAAACAACGCGCTCGCGTGATAGCGTCACTTCCGAGATACAGAATGGCTATAATAGGCAGTTGGCGTGTTCGCGAGTTCAACTCCTGCTTCTCGCATTTGTTCAGCGCTTGTTTTTCAGGTGTTTTGTTATTCTCAGGGAATACATCGGAGTCGATAATGCAACATTGATGACCGCATACAGTCAACAGGTATCACAAGATTTAGGTGCATGGTGGAAACCACACTGTTTATCCAAGGAATCATCATCGGCCTCCTTCTCGCAGCACCAGTAGGACCAATCTCCCTCATATGCATCCAGCGTACGGTCGCCGACGGCAAGCTGCATGGAATCCTGTCAGGAATCGGGGTAACGACAGCGGACTCGGTATACGGGGCAGTGACCTATCTCGGCCTGACGGTCATCTCCGGTCTGATAATCGCGAACGAGTCAGCCTTCCGTCTCTTCGCAGGTGTCGTCCTTTTACTGATAGGTATCAGGATTTGCCTTTTTGTCCCCGCGACCCTCCCGGAGAAATCAGAACACGAGAGTTATCTCAGGGATTATCTTTCGATGTTCGCCATTGCCATTGCCAACCCCCTCACGGTCATCTTCTTTGCAGCCGTTCTCCCAGGGTTCGGGGTCGTTTTCCCCGGGACATCGTACCTCTCGGCAGCGGCGTTTGTTGGTGGAGTCTTCTGCGGTTCCAGCCTCTGGTGGGTCTTCCTCTGCAGCACCATAGGCTCGTTCCGCTCCCGGATCGGCCCGGAGAAACTCCGGCTTATCAACCGGTTATCCGGAATCGTTATAACGGGAATCGGGGTTGTTATGATCCTCATTATCATTGTGCCAGCTATGTATGGGGCACCCTGATATCTTCAGGGACATATCCGCAAATATATTTACGCGTACCCTCTGCAATAACGAACTGTTCTGCAACCGCCAAACGCTATTTAGGCAATAATTATATTTTCTCTCCCGCCAAAGACTGACCACGAAAAAATCGTGCAGATAATGAAGAGGAGAGGTTGTACTGACAGACAAGAAACCGGGCGTGCCTCCTGGCGATGAGATCATCAGGGTTAAACTTCCCCAGAAACGAAACCGCGAGATGTTCGGGTGTGCCGAACTGATGATGGGGGCAAACCATATCAGAGTCCGCTGTTTCGACGGCGTAACCCGGATGGGGAGAATCAAGGGAAAGATCAAAAAGAAAGTCTGGATACGCGAAGGGGACATCCTCATCGTAATCCCGTGGAACTTCCAAGACGAAAAGTGCGATATTATCTACCGTTACACCGGCCCGCAGGTCGAATGGCTCCGGCGTAATAATTATCTCTGAAACTTTTTTGATTAACAAAAATTTTCAAAATAATTTTCTATTTATTGTTTTTCTGGGTTGAGGAGCAATATCCGACGTATTAAATTGAAATAATTCTCAGATTTCATTCTAATTTTGAAAAAAAGCTATAATAATCCATTTTTGTAAAACAATATATATTTATACTTTGAAGTGTAATTCCCACATTTGAGGCAGGAACCTATGCGATTGATTTTCGTGATCATGCTGATTCTCTGTTTTTATATCTTCATTATTCCAGTATCAGCAAATGATCTCGCCAACTCAACGCTCACTTCAAGTCAGCAATGGATGATCGCAAATGGGAATGACCAGTCAACAATCACGGTTACAGCAGTGGATTCTAATGATATGCCCCAGTCCGGGATACCGGTAACTTTCACCTTGTATCCAAATTCCTCGGGTATGGGAACACTTAGTACGTTAAGCAGTTTGACCAATTCTTACGGCGAGGCATCAACAACGTTCACTGTTAATAAAATAAGCGGCAGCGCTACTATTAACGCATCATTGAATTTCAATGGCAATATCACCAATCTATCGTACGTTCAGCTTATTGATCATGATGTACCGTTTTACTGGACCGTGACTTCACCCTCTCAGGCATCTGTCGGAACTGAGACCTATTTCAATGTCTCATATACCGACCAGTGGGGTAACATCATAGACAACAGAAATCCTGCTGACCCCGATACTGTCTCACTTCAGATCGGTTCTGTTTCAGGAAGCGCGGCCTTTGATACTAATGGTGTCTACACAACCAGTACCACCCAGCAACTGAATGCGCAGGGAACGTTGTCGGTGAAAGTCCTGCTCGATTACATTGCAGGGCAGAACAATATCAACATGCAACCCTTTGGTGCTATCCCGAATGAATATCCATCTATTCTTGGTATTTCCAATGGAATTCCTGCATTAATCACTCAGACGGTAAGCCCCAATCCTCCAACGGTGCCAGCGGATATGGCACATACCATTTCCATTGAGTATACCCTGTATGACAAGTATGGTAACCCCACAAGTGGCCAGAATATATCCATTATAACGACAGCAGGGGATTCTTATCCGAGTTTGACATCAAATCAGTTTGGCCTGGTAGAGTTAACGTATGGTCCCCGGGGCATCGCCGGAGTCGTTACACTTACTGCAACGGCTCTTGGAAATTCTTCAGTCAGCACCAGTGAAAATGTGACTTTTTATAGCACGGCACCGGTGAACTGGGCACTCTCCGCCGACCCTCAGACAATGCCCAGTCTGGATGCAGACCAAGGTAGTTCTGCGACTGTAACGGCACAGGTTATGGACGTTATGGGCAACCCGGTGGCTGGTCAGACGGTGAAGTTCAGTCTTGGAACCCCCTCATATGATAATAGCTACGACATCGTGACTTCTGCACCTTACCTTACCAGTACGAGCGCCGTAACTGATAGTAACGGCAATGCCATAATCCAGTTTATTCCAGGCGGTTTTTCGACAAATACTTCGTTGCCGCATTATAATCCAACGGCAACTGGTAACTGTTCCGTTATTGCGACGTGGAATGGCGCACAGCAAAGCGTCCTTTTGACATGGAAAAACTATCCCTATCTAAGTGCCTTTACAAGCGTATCCCCCTCAACGGTCGCAGTAAATGGGACCGTCTATGTGACCGTTAAACTGACCGGGGATGGGTGGGCGCTCAAACCGAATCCAATCGATGCAGTCCTTCTTTTTGATCGATCCGGGAGTATGAGCGATTCGATGTGCGCTCCGGGGCAATATAGGAATTGTCCGACTGAGATATCGAATGCAATTGCCGGTGCAGAGACTTTTGTTGGTCTGGTAAATGAGTCGAGTGACCGGCTAGCCGTTGTATCATTTGCTGGTGATGACAGTAAGGGGATTATTGATACCACGGTCAATCAACAACTGACGACAAATCATGCACTTATTAATACATCAATTCAGAGTTTGGTTCCGAATGGAGCGACAGGAACGCGTGACGGGCTTTACCAGGCTATCACGTTGCTCGATAATAATCCCAATCCCAACCCGAATGCGGTGCGGGCGATCATTCTTCTGACGGATGGTGATTATAACTGGTTAGGGGATTACCTTGGAAGGGGAACCGGCTATTACCCTGGTCCAAATGTAGGAGGAGGATATGCCGGCTACAGTACGGATGCCGTTGATCCCAATGAATACATGTATTACAACGGGTTAGGTGGTGATCTTATAAACCCTCCACTAACTGCCTATTTCACTGCAACCGGAACTTCAACACAATACAATGTGCAGTTCACGGACGGATCAATCGGTACACCTATTTCATGGTTCTGGACATTCGGAGATGGCAGTAACTCAACTTCCCAAAGTCCGAGCCATACATTTACAAAAAGCGGAATATATACCGTTTCCGAAAAAGTCACCAACTCTACAGGTGGCAGCAATACATTGACAGAGACGGCAAATATCCAGTGGCAGAGTGAATGGTATGGTGGTACCACAACTGTGAGTTTATCTCCCTCAGAATCGGCCCCAACGCAAAGTTATATTACATGTACCGACGGGGTTTTCACCGCACAGAATATGTCCGTATACGCTTCTAACAACAATATCCGAGTCTATACGATATCTTACTATAATTCTTTTAGTTCACAAGCGGTTTCTGATATGGCCGTATTGGCAAATTCAACCGGTGGATTTTATGCAAATGCCCCTACTGAGTCCCAGCTTGCACAAATTTACACCCAGATCGCCGGAAATTTGCAAGCCTCGGCCGGTGTAAACACCCAGATGACTCTGAATTTCCAGAATGTGAATGTCACCGGTGTAACGGTTCCTGGCGCCAATGTCTTAAACTACGTCGCTGCAAACCCCGGTTCTACCGAAATCACCTGGCAGGACGGAGTAACGAATAACACGGATCAGTCAAGTCAATGGAATTCCAACCATGCCTTGAACTTCACTATTGGAAACATATATCTGGGGCAAACCTGGCAGGCAATATTCGAGCTAAACATTACAAAGGCAGGAAGCATCCAGCTATTTGGCAGTCCGTCAACAATCACATTCAATAATGGAGCGAATTCCTTGACAATTCCCCCTGTGTTTATAACTGCGATGAATAATCTTACGGATATGGGCACGACGACGCAATCGATTCTGCTCAATAATTTCCAAGTGATCAACTCCGGGATAATCACCGATTATGCTCCGTTACAATGGAATACTACCTACCCCGGTGACCAGTCCGCGATGGAACGGCTCTATTACTCAACGACCTATCAGCCACCGCAAACTTGTGGCAACACATCGTCGTCATGGGTTCAGTTTGACCAGCAAACGGGTATTCCTCCTGGTGAATCGACCGAGTACTCAAACTTTGATGTCCGTACTCTCCCGGCCGGAAACTATTATGTTTGTGTTCTTGCTCAGGCGAACGATGCGTACGCCGCAACCGCTGAAACCGGAGGCAACATACAGGTCAAAACGTCAGGAAAAGCGTACATTGAGCTGCAATGAAATCACATCCAAAAAAAAATTTGTTGACCGTTTATCCATATAATAATTCCAGCCCATAATTTCAAGGCAGCCGAAGTAAGGTGAGAAAAAAGGTTTTTTCAATTATACGGACACTACTTCGATGTTATCCTGATAGACAACGATCTGACCAGGCCCGGTGAGTAAGAGATATTTGCCTGGCGATAATTCGGTAAGGCCCATATCATTGGCAAAATAATTATTCCACGCTACGCTGTAATCGCTTGTGGGATCCGGGGTATAACTCACCGTACACGTTTCACCCTGCTGAATTTGAATAGCAGAATAATTGGAAATTCCGCGTTCCATCGAGACGGTGCCGACACCTGCCCTTGACAGGGTAGATGTCGTGTTGAAGCTGATCAGGTAGAGCGCAGCAGTGTTGGTCGGACCATCATAGAACCAGCGGGGCTCGGCAAGCATTGTCGAGCCGCTGACCGTGGTCATTCGCGTTACGACAGCGCCGTTTTCCAGCGCGATATTTGTCTGTGCATCTACAGATTCATACTCGATCTTTCCTGTCGAGTAAGGGATTATCAGGGGATTGTTATTGCACTCGACATTGAACATGGCGGGAGTTGAACTGTATGATGCATTGTACACAAACAGTGTTCCCCCACCAATACTGAGAGACGTCTCTGAGTAGGGAACCATGCTGTATGAGAGACTTTTAAGATCATTCTGCAAAACGATCATATTCTTCTCCATAACCTGCTCGTTTGCATTAGACTGCTGTTGCAGGAGCACCGGATAGCCGTACAAGGTGACGAGCGCGATCCCAGTGATAATGATTGTAAAAATAAGCAGGAAACCTATCGCTTCTGAAACACCGGCATCAGACCACGGATTGCTTTCGCTCGTGGACATTATCAGAACCCACCCGAACTATAGGAAATGGTGTTTATCCCCTGGCTTGTTGTATTCCCAATAACTGTTCCCTGATTTGACAGCATTATACCGCTTAGGCTCGTATTGCTCGAAATATAATCCCGCGATACTATTACATCCTGATCATTCAGGTTGATACTGGGTTCAATATCGACCGAATAAGATTTTCCGGCAACGTCCTCCGGAATACTGAATTTTGTCGATATGGTTCCGTTCTGGGGAGCGAGACTGTAGACATCGACGATTTCCGTCGAGATCCCATTACCGATATCGGTGAAAGCATAATAACTCAGCGTGTTGGCCGGGTTCTCCATGAAATTCGTGTTGACCAGCAGGAGCATGACAATAAAAAGGCACATGACAACGCTCGTTATCATGACATATTCTATCAGGTTTGCGACCCCGTTTTCAGATTTCCGATCAGGGTGATGTCCAGGTTTCATTGTATACGGTCACTCCATTGTTATAATGCATCACGATAATGGTATATCCGTCATAGGAAGAACTTGAATAATTCACAATAGCACCTTTACGGTAAAGGGAAATGTTTTCGATGTCTGTCTGGATATTCTGGTTGTTGAAATCAGTGGGATCCTGGTAAACTGCATCAATGATCACTGCCCGCGTATCGCGAATATCATTTTTTCCAAAGTCCTGCACATTTTCTGCGGTTGTCTGCCCTACCAGGGTCGACTGGTCGATTACCGTTGCAAGGAAAAACAGGCTGAAACTGACAATGAACCCCATGAGAATAATCCACTGTGCATCGTCATTCATTCTCGCCATAGAAGCACCTCTACCAGCATTGCGTGGGGATTCCCCGGGATTGGTCCTCCAGGACTGAGGGGACACGTCTGTTGGACCAGAACCCACTGGGTCACCCGCACCGCGTGTTCCCTCCCGGTCATATTCCGGGAGTACGCAAATGGGGTCTGGATGATGTTGCTGCCATCACGGCATGTAACCGAAGCACTATACTGGAGCGTATCGGTTGCAAAGCCGGTTTTGTTGTTTATTCCGTTCATGAACGTTGTGTTGAATGACACCGCATTGTTCTCCCCGATATATTGTTGAAGAAGGCTTTGTGCGGAAGCAGAGGCCGGGGGGAGGTTCATGGTCCACAAGACATCGTGCCCCAGTTGTTCCAGCTGGAGGTTGCTTATGTGGGAATCGCCAGGAGTATATACTGTTGTTGAGCTAAGGACAAGGAATATTGTGAAAACCATAATAATAGCGGCGGCAAAACCTTCGATTGTGTAGAGTTGCCCCCGGTCATCTACCATACAGCAATCTCCATAACACCGTCGTTTAATGTCGAAGGGGTAACTTCATTATAGGTGTAACTGAATGGACCGGAAACAGTGTTGTTCAGATAAGTATCATTTTGACTGAGCTGAAATGTATATTTTACATACATCTGGGTCTGCTGATCCAGTTGATTATTGGTATTATACCCCATATTGTAGAAGAATCCTGGTGAGAGGATAAGCGAGACATTATCGACTACGTTGACCGGGAGCGTTGCTACCGGTGTGGAATTTCCGTCGGTATACAGGAACAATGGTGGAATTCCCCCCGGAGGGTTGGTATTGTCGAAGAATTCAACAGTAGAGATCGCGGGGTTCGGGTACGGTTGGGATTGTTGTGCCCTGAGGATGTCCAGCCTTACAAGGCTGGCATTCGTGGAGGCATTCCCCATCGTTTCCTGGAGATCGGTCAGGTTGACCATCAGTTGATCCTGCCAGGGATTAATCTGATACAACGGGTTTGTACAGGCAGGATTTGATGTATTGTCAAGAAGGTCGGTGGAGTTGAAAAGGACGGTGAAAGGATGCGTCGTCACATTATCCGTGGACTTCATGTTTAAAGCGTTGATGACCGGCAGTCCGATTGTGACATTACTAGGGTTCTTCACTTTCACGACCCTGCGAATGTAACCGTACTCATCAGGTATGACATCGCCAATAGATCGTGTCTCATTCTCGCCGGCTATCTGCAGCGAGATATTGAACAGGTAGTGATAGTCGCCAAATACTGCCCGCGATTGGTAATCCGTCGGGTAGCTAAAGGTAGTGCAATAAAACCGGTTTATTTTCTGGATGGACAATACATCCGGTGTATCTTTGGAGAGTGCGAGACCGAACCGGATATTGTTGGTCTGGATGAAGTAATCAGAGTATGCTGCCGGATTCTCCCATGAGACCGGAGATCCGGGGTCTTCGGTAAGGATAACACCAGTACGGTAAGCAACGGCATTGTAATCGACATTCTTATTCTGGAGGTCGAGAAGGAAACCTGGTATGAGGGTCGCCACGTAGATAAATGCTATGATGAATACCGTAAAACCAGCCAGAAAATCGAGGGAGAGATTTGCCCCTTCTTTCACTTGAAGACGATCCCCTCTGGTGGGTGAAGGTCTTCGCCGGTAACGGCTCTTTTTAATGAGCTGATATCGGGGATGATCCACGTTTTTTTTTGGTCGATCTCTGTTGCCACCAGGTTTTCAGATGGAAACGGAGATGTTCGTATGCTCATGGGTCTCCTTAAAGCACAATATAAACCTGACATGGGAAAATGATTTGGGTTGGATCTGAATCAGAATAGAGATTCGCTACAGGTAACGCAGTTCCTTTGTGTTATTGTCCGGTGAGTACGTGAAGTTGATTTCAGCACAATCGGAGACTGCTGTCGCCAAACATGGAAACCGGGTTGGCTGGCCCGGTAATCAGGGCACGATCTTGGTTATTGGGATCTCCAGGATATCTTCCGCTCCGCAGGCCTTCAGGTTCGGGATGAGCTGGTTGACCCGGTTCTTCGGTACAACGGTCTGGATGCTATAATAATCAATGCCGTGAAGCCGGCTGACGGTTGGTCTCTTCATAGCCGGGAGTACTGCGATGATCCGGTCCATTGACTGTGATGGGACGTTCATGCTCAGCAGGACCTTATGCCGCGCCTCGATAACGCCAAAGAGCAGGGTCTTTACTTCCTCGATCTCCCGGCGTTTCTCTGGGTCAGCCCAGCTTTCCCTGTTAGCAATGATCACTGTATAAGACTCCATGATCTGGCCGATGATTTTGAGCCCGTTCTTGCGGAGAGTTGTCCCTGTCTCCGTGAGGTCAACGACAACATCCATGAGATCCGGCACTTTGGCCTCCGATGCTCCAAAGGAGTGGAAGAGCTGGACCTGAACGCCGAGCGCGTCAAAAAACTGTTTCGTGAGTTCCGGGTACTCCGTCGTTACACGGCTCTGTGGCCGGATCTGGCTGACATTGTCGATAGGTTCGTCGCGGTGCACCGCAACGACGATCTTAACGTTCCCTTCCCCAGTCTTGCTGTACGAGAGGTTTGCGACCTCGACGACATCAGATCCGGTCTCCCGGACCCAGTCGAGCCCGGAGATGCCGATATCGAAGTATCCTTTTGCGACATAGGTGGGAATCTCCTGTGGGCGGAGGATCTTCACCTTGCCAATACGGTTGTCAGCGATGCGGGGATTGTAGTCGCGGTCGGTGCGCCTGACCTCAAGGTCTGCCTCTTTGAAGAGCTGGAGTGTCTGGGCCTCAAGGCTCCCCTTCGGTAGTGCAATTGTGATCATATCATAGATCATCACCTCAAAAAGTATTAAAACGACGGCGTGACTGGACGATGGTCATTCGAAGGAATGGACGACAAGGCCACTCAGCAGTTTGGGTTCGAACCACGTCGATTTCGGTGGCATGACCCCGCCGGCATCGGCAATGGAGAGGACGGTTTCCACCCGGACCGGCTGCATTGCAAACGCCAGCACGTATTCCCCTTTGTCCACAAGTTCTTCCAGATCCGCGACCGGGCGGGCTCCTCCAAGGTACTGGAGCCGGGCATCCCCGCGGGGATCAGTGATACCGAGCATCCCCTCAAGGACATGCTTCTGGAGCACTGCGACGTCAAGTGCCTCCAGTGCCGGGACGGCGGGATCGGCCGGCCGGGTACATTCCCACCATTTTCCCATGAAATACAGGTGAATAACATGGAAGTTCTCCGGGTTGGCGATCGCTGGCTGGATATTGTATCCTGAACCGTCAACATCGCCATATTCCCGGACATCAAAACAGGATTTCAACTTCGTAAGAAACGCTTCCGGTGTGTACGCGCCAAGGTCGGTCAGGAGCCTGCTGTACCCGTGTATCTTCACCCGGTTATGGGCGAACATGACCCCCATGAACCTGATGACTTCTCCATCGGCTTTTCCTCCTGAGGATACCCTCCGGTCGGCTACGTTGACCGCGGCTTTTGCCCGGTGATGGCCGTCGGCAATATAGAGTGATGGTACCGCATCAAAAGCCTTTTCGAGCCTGGCAAGGGCGGAACTGTCGGTGATTCGGAAGATCTGGTGAAGTTCGCCCCGGTCGGTATGCACCTCAGCATCAGGAACTGCATTTTGAGAGACGAGCGATTCGATGAACGCAAACGTACTGCAGGTGTCCCTGTACAGGAGGACAACGGGCCCGTTATGTGTTTTTGTGGCTTCGATATGGCGTGTCCGGTCCTTCTCTTTGTCATAACGGGTCTGCTCGTGCCTGCGGATCCGGTTCGAGCGATAATCGTCGACATCAAGGCAGCAGCAGAGCCCCAGAAACGTTTCACCGTCTTGTCTGACCCGGTAGAGATACATGCCAGGTTCGGGATCCGCAAGCATCAGACCGTCGCTTGTGAGAGTCTCAAAATTGGTGCGGGCTCTCTCGTAGATACGGTCATCGTATGGGGAGATGTCGGGAAGTTCTGCGTCCGGTCTGCTTACGCGGAGAAAGCTCAGGGGATTTTTCATGATAATGTCGCGTGCCTCTTCAGCGGTAACGACATCGTAAGGGACTGCAGCTATCTCCTGTGCAGCTGAACGATCCGGCCGTACTCCTGCAAAACGATATATCCTCACCACACCCAACACCAATTCCCGGACGAAGTAACAACCTGCTCTCATAGTTGGGCGTTATCGCATATAATTTTCCGTACAGGTATAGGGGGAGGAAAAACGCTATGAGGGGCAAACGCTCATGAGTAATACTGCCTTGAGGAAATGAGATGATCCGCCCTCACGATCTTGCCCCGTACCTGCTTCCCCAGATCCGCAGGGCCTCCTCCCTGGACATACCTGCGATCGTTGAGATAGAGAGAGAGGGTTTTTCAGACCCGTGGGAACAGGAAGTATTCGTGGAAGCGCTTACCTATTTTCCCACCACGTATTTTGTCGCCGTCAATGAAGGCAGGGTGGTCGGTTTTGTCGTAGGTGCGATGGAGGACACCGGTGAAAACATCTATGGTCATATAGCCAACATCGCAGTGAGCCGGCAATATCAGCACCGAGGGATTGGGCGTCTGCTCGTCAGCCGTTTCGAACATCAGTGTATTCTCGAACTCGGTACTGGTGTCCAGCTGGAGGTGCGGGTATCGAACACAGCGGCCCAACGCTTCTACCGCATGCTCGGCTATCACGATATCTTTGTCATCGACCATTATTACGCAAATGGTGAAGACGCTATCGTCATGATGAAATGGTTCAGGTTCTGACCGTGATTTCCTGTCCTGTTTTGACGCTTTACAACCGCATAAGAAATGCAATTCCGATAAGCGTTCCGATAACCACAATGGTCCACCTGAGCAGATCCGGACGGATCCTGCCTGCAATCTTCCCGCCCAGCATACCGCCGGCAAGGGCCCCGGCGCCCATCACCAGCGCCAGTGGCCATACTACCATACTGGAGAAGATGAACAGGACTGCCGCTGCGACGTTGGCGCTGAGCGATATGCATTGCTTGATCGCGTTCAGCCGCGGGAGGGTATCGTCTGTGGTAAGCCCCAGAACAGCGAGCACGATCACGCTCAGGCCAGGACCAAAATAGCCTCCATAGACAGCTGCCAGGCCGATGGGAACCACCGCCCCCTTTCTGTCGGCTGCTCCGCCTCCAGCCGTATGTTTCCTGATCCACTCCCGGACCCGGTCCTGGACAGCAAGCAGCCCGGCGGTAAACAGGATGAGGAACGGGACGAGCACCTGGAACACGTTACTGCTGATCCACAACAGGAGGATTCCCCCGGCAACACCCCCGATTATTGCTGCCGGGACCAGTGCCCTCAAGCGCTTTTCCTGCCCCCTGAGGTCATCCCGCTGGGCGATGACACCTCCCAGGTAACCAGGACACAGGGCTACGGTGTTGGTGACATTTGCCACCACCGCCGGGATCCCCAGGGCAACGAGCGCAGGAAACGTGATAAGCGTGCCTCCTCCGGCAAGAGCGTTGACGAGTCCGGCTGCACATGCGGCTAGCCCGGCTAACACAATTGTGGTCCACGTAAGCATCGCAGTGGTCCCGTGATATTATCCAAGGAGACCCGGGATATCCTGGACACTGGTGATTTTTACGCCGATATTTGCCATGTCCCGGACATTGGCCTGGTGGATATCACCGGACTGCGCCCCTACAGCATCATTCACCAGGGTGACAGGATAGTTATACGCGATAGCATCAAAGACGGTTGTCCGGATGCAGTTGGGAGTCTGGATACCAGTAACAACAAGCTCAGATATTCCCAGATTACGGAGCATGAGGTCGAGTTCGGTCCCGATGAATGCACTCATCCGGATCTTCGGTATCACATATTCCCCGGGAAGCGGCGACAACTCATCGATCACCCTAGCCCCGGGAGTACCCTCAACGGCGAACGGTTGTTTCCTGAAAAGATCCTTCCGGGTGATCTCTACATCGGAACCATCAGACCGGTGTACCCGCACGATATGGAAGACTGGCAGGGACCGCGCCCTGAACTCCCGGAGAACCTCGAGGATCTTCGGGATGACCGCCTTTGCCTGCGCCACCTTCAGCGGAGCGCTGTCAAGAACAAAATCGTTCTGCATATCGATGATAAGCAGTGCAGCTCGTTTCATGGATATATCCTCACTGGGACAGGTACTCCTTTGAACCTGATAGGTTTGATGTCACCCGGCCTCAGGATTGCTGTACTACAATGTCATACACCGCGTGCCACTGTGCGGGGGAATAAGAACGCACGACATGTTCTATCATAATCTCCCCCCCCAGGTCCCTGATCGCATCCCGGTATTCTCCCTCAGCGGAGACCAGCGAATAGAAATGAATGGTGCCGCCGGCTCTGCACAGCCGGAACGCGTCGGCAAGGAAGGCGGTGCCCGAGAGCGGGAGGTTCATAACGATCCGGTCAAACTTCCATGGCAGGAGCTGAGGGAGATGGTGTGCGTCTGCAAGCAGGGGAAGGATGTTTTTCGTCCGGTTCTTAGCAATGTTTTCCAGCATCAATCCGATCGCCCGCGGGTTGAGATCTGCTGCGGCTACGAATTCTGCGCGTTCTGCGAGGGCAATTGCAAACGGCCCGACACCGGCAAACATATCCAGGACAATCTCGCCAGCCTGTACCTGAGCGAGGATACGCTGGCGTTCTGTGGATAACCGGGCAGAGAAATACGCAGCGGAAAGGTCGACTGCGAACTGGTGGCCGTATTCAGTGACTTCGGTGCGTGTCGTAGGTTTTCCGGCAAGCACTTGGAACTCCCGTGTCCGGTACTCTCCTGCCACCTCTCCATCAGTGTAGACAACAGTGTGGAGGGACGGCCGGGCTGCAAGGATCCGTTCAGCACCAGCCGGATCACACTCCTGCATGATGGCTATTCCACCTACCAGCTCGTGCCTGGGCAGCTCCACCCGTGCAGGGTTTGGCTCGAACTCGCATCGTTCCGCGCCCCCGCGAGGGCCGGTAACAGGGATGCAAAGCTCAGTCCCCTCGCGGCGGACTTTGAGGGTCGTGTCAAGTATGCCTACCCGGATGAGTTCCTGCCGGACCGTCTCGCCCTGCCCAGCGGGCACCCGCACGCACCATTGTTCCACCATTTTGAGCCCGACCACCTGTATCATAAATTGATAGGTTCTACCATTATTCATGGCTGATGATGCGGGGTCTGATCGCGACACTGAGAAGGAGGGGATGATCCACACAAAGCTGAAGAATGGATCGCTGAAACTCTACGAGCTCGAAAAAGAACTTGCGCCGATCGATGCAATCCGTGTGCGCCGCGATTTCATCGCAAAGGAGTGCGGCACACCGCTTGACAATATCGGCATCTTCTCCATTGATATCGACCGAGTGGTCAAACGCAACTGCGAGAACATGATCGGTGCTGTCCAGGTACCGGTGGGGGTCGCGGGGCCGATCTTCGTAAGGGGCGAATATGCGCAGGGTAAATTTTACCTTCCTCTGGCGACCACGGAAGGGGCACTCATAGCTTCCGTGAACCGGGGCTGCAGTGCGATCACCAGGGCAGGGGGGGCGGAAGTCCGGATTTTGCACGATGGAATGACCCGTGCACCGGTCTTTGCCGCAACCGGAGTAGCGCACGCAAAAGAGGTCGCAGACTGGGTTACCGGACACCGCGACGAAATCCGCACTGCAGCAGAGAGCACCACCTCACACGGTAAACTGAGTGACGTCGTGACGTATATCGCGGGCACGAGCGTCTTTGTCAGACTAGAGTTCGACACCAAGGACGCGATGGGGATGAACATGGTCACCATTGCGAGCGCAAAAGTCGCCGACCTGATCGCACAGGGTACTGGCGCACGACTCATCGCACTATCAGGCAACATGTGCAGCGACAAGAAACCTGCTGCAATAAATGGCATCATGGGCAGGGGCAGGAGTGCTGTCGCGGGCATCGCGCTCTCCAATGAAGAAATCGCAGAGATTTTAAAAACAGATGCACAGACCCTTGCCGAAGTGAATTACCGGAAAAACCTTGTGGGTTCTGCCCGGGCCGGTTCGATGGGGTTCAACGCGCACGCGGCAAACGTCGTTGCTGCAATGTTCATTGCCTGTGGTCAGGATGCCGCACATGCGATTGACGGCAGCACCTGCATAACAACAGTTGATATCACGGAAACCGGTGTATACGTTGCGGTAACCCTCCCCTCGCTCCCGGTCGGCACGGTAGGCGGTGGGACCGGAGTGGACACTCAGCAGGAATGCCTTCGGATCCTCGGTGTTGCCGGAAGCGGCAACCCTCCCGGAACCAACGCAAAGAGACTGGCAGAGATTATTGCGGCAGCGGTTCTTGCGGGCGAACTGTCCCTGCTCGGGGCGCTGGCGGCCCAGCATCTGGCACGGGCCCACCAGCAGCTCGGGCGCGGGTAACTGTCGTTCTCGTTGCTGCACGATAATTACCATCGTTTTTGGCCCGTGCGAGTTTGGTGGCAGGCAGGCCTTAGTGAGAAAATACTGACAAAAAAAAGTTCATTCCACTGGCATGAACTTCGTGCCATAATGGATAATGCCGCTCTCGCCATCAGTAGCTATCCTGCGGAAGGTGCTCTTCACCCGCATACCAATTTTCACATCTTTTGGATCGGCGATGATCTGCGTGGTCATCTGCGGGCCTTCATCAAGCTTGATGATGCCGAGAACGTACGGCGCCGCTGAGGAGAACTGGTCCGGCGCCGTCTGGATGACGGTGTAAGTGACGACCGTTCCGAATCCGGCGAACTTGTGGTCTACGATCTTCCCGGTACGACGGCAGTCGGGGCAGAAGGTCCGCGGCGGGAAGAAATGCCGGCCGCAGGTCTCGCATTTCGTGCCGATAAGGTTGTAGCGCTGAGGGATCTTTCTCCAGAACCGTGCGACGGTCATCGTTATACCCTCCCGAGGATATGGACGGCCACCGTTGCACCGGTACCGCCAACGTTATGGGTCATACCAATCTTCGCGTCGTCGACCTGTCGCCTGCCCGCCTCACCGCGGAGCTGCTGGACGATCTCGTATACCTGTTTGATGCCGGTCGCACCGACCGGGTGACCGCAGGCCTTGAGCCCGCCGCTAGTGTTGACCGGGATCTTCCCCCCGAGCGCGGTCTCTCCGTCCATGGTGAACTTGCCAGCCATTCCTTTTTTGCAGAACCCTAAATCTTCGATAGCACAAATCTCTGCGATCGAGAAGCAATCATGAACTTCGACCATGTCGATGTCCTTGTGGGCGAGCTTTGCCATCTTGAATGCCCGTTGTCCCGCTGCTACGCTCGCGTCCAGCGTTGAGATGTCGCGCCGGTCATGGAGCGCGATAGTGTCACTTGCCTGTGAAGTGGCGAGCACCCTGATGGGAGTGTCCGTGAACTCACGGGCGCGGTCGAGCGGAGCGACGATCACCGCGGCTGCACCGTCAGTGATAGGTGAGCAGTCGAAGAGCCGCAGGGGTTCTGCGACCATCGTTGATCTCAGGACAGTGTCGAGAGTAATCTCCTGCTGAAACTGGGCGATCGGGTTCCGTGCACCGTTATGGTGGTTCTTCACCGCGACCTGCGCGAGCTGTTCACGGGTCAGTGTATAGCGGTGCATGTAGTCCTGCGCGATCATTGCGTAGAGACCGGGGAATGTCGCGCCGACAAACCCCTCCCACTCGCGGTCAGCCGCGCCGGTGAGCGCGTCTGTGCTCGCGCCAGGTTCGACATCGGTCATTTTCTCAACTCCTGCTGCGACTACGATATCTTCGTGACCGCTCGCGACCGCTATGACTGCCTGCCGGAAGGCAAGGCCTCCCGATGCGCATGCCGCTTCAACGCGGGTAGCCGGGATATGTCGGCCTGCCATGCCTGCGTAGTCCGCGATGAGGGCACCGATGTGCTCCTGCTCGATGAACCGGCCGGCGCTCATGTTGCCGACATACATTGCGTCAATCTTCTCGCCCGAAAGCTGCGCATCTTCGAGCGCAAGTGCACCAGCCTCAACGAAGAGGTCGCGGAACGAGGCCTCCCACTTCTCCCCGAATGTGGTGCAACCGACACCAATCACTGCAACGTCTCTCATGACCCCATCACCAGTTTCCCCTTGTGTTTTGCGTACCGTGCATAATCGAGATAGATCGGGTTTTTGAGCTGCTTCTCGACACCTGCCGCTGCGTCCCGCCGGAACTTATCAGACAGAATGGTGTCGGTGACCGTGATGTCGAACGCATCACTGCCGGCACCGGACCCGAACGAGCAGACGAAGATCCGATCGCCTGGTTTTGCGATGTCAAGTGTTGCCGCGAGGCCAATCGGCGACGCACCTGAATAGGTGTTGCCGAGGCGGGGCACAACAAGGCCAGGTTTGATCTGCTCTGCCGTGAACCCAAGTGTCTTCGCCACTTTCTGGGGGAACTTTGCGTTCGGTTGGTGGAACACTGCATACTCGAAGTCTTTCGGAGTCTTCTTTGTCTGCTCAAGGAGCAGCCGGCTTGCACCCTCAACGTGCTTGAAGTAACCCGGCTCCCCGGTGAACCTGCCACCGTGGCGCGGGTAGTCCTGCCCCTCACGGCGCCAGAAGTCCGGCGTGTCGGAGGTGAACGAACAGGTATGGTCGATGATTGCTATCGGGTCGTCGTTCCCAAGGATGTACGCGGCCGCGCCGGCTGCAGCGGTGTACTCGAGTGCATCGCCGGGCGCCCCCTGCGAGACGTCAGACCCGATCGCGACACCGTATTTCACCATGCCGCTCTTGACAAGGCCCATGCAGGTCTGGATCGCCGCGGTTCCTGCCTTACAGGCAAACTCGTAGTCTGCCGCGGTCATGCATGGCGTTGCACCGATGGCTTCACCAACGGTACATGCGGTCGGTTTCACCGCATAGGGGTGAGACTCGCTCCCCACGTACACGGCCCCGATATCATCGGGGTTGACCGCCCGCCTCGCGAGCGCATTCCGTGCGGCTTCGACAGCAAACGTAGCAGCGTCTTCATCCATGTCGGGGACGGATTTTTCAAAGACCCCAAGACCGCCTGTGATATCAGCGGCGTTCGCGCCCCAGACCCGGGCGATCTCCTCAACTTTGATGCGGTATCTTGGTATGTATGTACCGTAGGTAATGATGCCTACCATTCTTGTTCCCTCAGCGTACTGACAATTTTGTCGATGTCCATTACCGTGCACATCACTGTGATGCGATCCCGTTCCGCCATTTTTTCAACGATCGGGTGGACATCTGCGGCGTCAATTCCCTGCAGCACCACGCACCGTGGTTTGAACGGGGTTACGCGGATTGCGACCATCGGTGATTTTCCGGTAGAGACATTAGTAAAGATTAGTGCCCTTTCCGTGCTCCAGCCATAGATGCGGTTGAACTCATCTGATGAGAGCTGCATGATCGCATTCAGGCTGTTGACGACCGTGTACCCGAAGATTGTTTGCTCGGTTGATCCGCAGAGCAGCGTGCACTCAATTACATCAGCGAAGTCCTTCAGTCTGACGGGAGTATCATACTCGTGGAGATCATAGATCACGTCATCGTCAACATTCGAAAAGAGCATGGTCATAAATTTCTGGATGTGCTTACCGCCACTTTCCTCATCGATTGCGAGGAGTGTGTCGACAATCTTGCCGACAACGGCAGTCCCGGGGCTTTTTCTTCTTCCGCTTTCATAATCGCTGATGACGGATGGAGAGACACCAAGGTGGTCTGAGAGGACACCCGGTGCGATCTCGAAGTTCACGCGCCACTTTTTCAACGCATGCCCCGGTGAGTCCGACAGCGTAATCTCACCCGCCATCTTCTCGGCGAGCTGGCTCCGCTTTCCGGATTTCATGCTCATTAACAAAGACTCGCGGAGTTATATAATTAGCGAACGTGCATTCGACAGTGAACGAATGACGACGGGGGTTTGTCCGGAGGGCAACTCATAAATAAGAAGCAACTCAATTTTGGTTAGCATGATACCAGCGGAGGATCTCCAGTGTCTCAAGGCGATTGCAGTGCGGGGCGGCTGTCACGGTCCGGTCTTCGTCTCTACCCAGAGCATCGGTGAGATGCTTGCGATCAGCCAGCAAACGGCATCGCGACGGCTCAAGGGGCTAGAAACAGCGGGGCTCATCACGAGGACAATGGCCGCGGACGGCCAGCACGTGACTGTGACGAAAGCCGGGGAAGACGCGCTACGGAAGGAGTACCAGGAGTATTGTCGGATTTTTTCAGAAGGAGGGAAGACCTATCTTCTGAATGGTGCGGTTGTCAGTGGGATCGGCGAAGGCAAATATTACATGAGCCTCGGGCCCTACAAGGAGCAGTTCACCGCCTGCCTTGGATTCGAGCCGTACCCCGGGACGCTCAACATCCGGCTCGCGCCCTCGAGCATGACGGTACGCAAGAAGATCGATGCGCTCGACTGGACCCGGATCAAAGGTTTCTCTACTGATGGCAGGACCTTTGGCGATGCCCGGTGCATCCCGTGCCGGATCGGCACGATCAGGTGCGGCATCGTGGTGCCTGGCAGGACACATTACCCTGACGACCTCGTTGAAGTGATCGCGCCTATCGCCCTCCGCAGGAAGCTTGGTGTGGAGGATAATGATAGCGTCAACGTCGAGGTGGGGCAATGATAGACGACGCGCTCGCTGCCCTCCGTGACGGGAAGTTCATCCTCCTCTACGATTTTGACGACCGCGAGGGAGAAACCGATTTTGCGATACGGTCGGATGCAGTTACACCGAAGGATATCGTACGGATGCGCAAGGATGGTGGTGGGCTGATCTGCACGGCCGTTCACCCGGTGGCGGCACAACGTCTCGGTCTCCCATTTGCAAGCGACGCCCTTCGGGCGATCGCGGTCGCTGAGCGTGAAGGAGATATACCGTACGACCGGAAAAATCACTCATCATTCTCACTCTGGGTTAACCACCGGAACACATTCACCGGTATTACGGATCGTGACCGGGCCCTGACTGTCAACGCTATCGCCGAACAGGTAAAACGGGCACTTAACGGTGGCGGTGTGAACTTCCACGAGACCTTCCGCACCCCCGGCCATATGGCTCTTCTCCGGGCCGCAGACGGGCTCCTCGATGTGCGGAAAGGCCAGACCGAGCTCTCTATCGCCATGGCTGACATGGCAGGGATCACTCCCTCAGTCACGATCTGCGAGATGCTTGACGACGAGTCCGGCTATGCTCTCTCAAAAGCGGATGCGAAGCTCTATGCACGCAAGCACGGGCTTGTGTTTATCGAAGGGAATGAAGTGCTGGAGCGGTGGGAGAAGGGAAAAAGTCGCACCTGAGAATTTTCACAATTTTGCTTGTCGATTCATGACCCGTCAAACTTTCTCTGCACTGGCAGTGATTCTCCATCAGAATCTTCTGTTTTTAACCGGCAAAAGTAGTTATCAAATCTTAATCTGTGCCAGTGCATCGTATGCTATCTTCCGGAACACCGCCGGGTCGACTGCCGGGTAGTGTTCTTTGACTTTTGCTCCGTCAGGAGAGGTACCTTGTGCGAGGGCATCGATCCGGTCGAGCGTGCGGGCTGCGGTATCGATGACCCAGAGATCGCGGGCCTCCCGGTCAACAACGGTTATGGATTCCACCCGGACCGATACGAGATACGCGCCGTCTGGTTTCTGATACAGGTTCGGCTTTCCGATGACCGCGACAAACGCGGGAGTCTCGATCTTCGCCAGCTGTTGCATCGCCTCAGGCTGGTAACTGCCGGCCATAATGAAGAACGTACCCGTTGGATCGACAACCCGCCCACGGTAGAATATGTTCTGATCTCCCTGCCGCTGCTTTTCTGTTAGTGTGCCAACGACGAAGATGCGGTTGCTCCGTTCTCCTGTCGGAAGGAGGACGAACGTTGGACTTTTCTCATCTGTTCCCTCTTTGAACTGGTACCGGCATTCACGGAACTCGGCTGCAAAAACACGGCGGGAGGGCTCGCGCTCGAAGGCACCATCCTTCCGCCCCATTCCCATCTCTCCTGAGTTTGCGCTCATGGTACACCCCCTGCACGGTTCAGGAGAGTTGCATGCTCGCTGCTGTCAAAGGTTTTCCGGTTGCAGGTATTGACGAGTATACGGTTGTCGATCTCGCGGCCATTGCATACCACGTACCGGCCGAGGATTACATCCCGCATTCTGAGAAAAACCTCGTCCATTCCGAGCGGGTTGTTCTCCGCGATTTCCTTTGCCGCGTCAAGTGTTATACCGGTGAGCGATTCAACTACGTCACGCTGGAGCAGGATGTTGTATGTTTTCTTTCCATCATCGAGCCAGCCCTTTATCCGGAGATCGTAGACGAATTTCGGCTGGATCTCGTGAACCGGGCAGTAGTTCTGCCGGGAAAGGGCGCGGTTGCATCCCTCGACCGGGCAGCGCTTGATGATACCGGAACCTGGCGCTATGTGCACGAGAGCACCGCTGACAGATATCTCGCCCCCGCTGACCGCGATATCGCCGTCCTCCTGCAGAATCGTGGCGGTATTGAGGTTGAGCGAGAGCCTGCCGTTGAACTCGTCGACCTGCGCGTAAAATATATTGTACACATTATCCGGAACGAGTTTTTCCCTGCCCGGCTCTTTCCATATCACGAACTTTATCGTGCCGGTCTCGTCCCCAAGTAAGCCGGACTGAAGCATGCGCTCGTGCGAGACGTCCCACTCCTGGATCACTTTTGCCCGGACACTGCGGACCCCGGGACGGAGATTGGCAATCGGAACTGTTGCAGGACTGAGTACCCGGTCTTCAGCATCAATCTCTTTTATGGTGGTCCCTGAATGGATCTTGAGGTTTTCAACGCTCTTGTATTCATCCACTACAGCGGATCCGATCCGGTACCAGGAGTCAACTTTCATGGCCGGGGCGTTCGCTTTGGCCCACGCGACAAACCGGATTGCGCCGGAATCGTCGGCGATGACGCCGCTCTGGGCTATCGCTGGCGACGCGGGCGCTGTCAGCGAAACGATCTTACCCTCGATCGTCACCCATTCGCCCGGGGTGGCGTCGGCAATCTTCTTCTCTCCTATCGATCCCGCCGTGCCGCCTGCGGTGCCTCCCGATCCCAGTGCCGGGATGTTGAACTCCTTTGCGAGCTCGTTGGTTACGCTGCGTTCTGCTTCTGATGGCTGGACACCGAACTCATTCACGAGCCGGCGGAGCTTACCCTCGATCTTTTTCACGTCGGCGCTCTGTCCTTTCTGCGAGAACTTTCGGGAGATTCTTTCTGCTGCTTCGGAAAAATCCATGTCGTACATCTCCACCTTACTATCCAAATATTACCGGGCTTATATTGGATGGCGCGCAATGTGAAAGTGTCGAATTGAAAATTTCAGGATCGCCGCGATGGTCAGGTTTATGTAACCGAACGGTGACTAAGTGTGATATGGCTGAAATAACCGCAGACAGTACAATCTACGATCTTCTCAAGGCAAAACCGGACGCAACCGAAGCGCTCTTCAAGTTCGGGATGGGCTGTGTCGGCTGTGCGATAGCTCGTGGCGAGACTATCCGGCAGGCAGCAGAAGCCCACGGCATCCCGCTGGCAGAGCTGCTCGCGGCTCTCGGGATCAAGGAATAATCACTTTTTTTTACCGGGATTCATCAGAGTCACGTGTTAGCGGGACCAGTGATGCCGGAAAGTCACTGCGGTATCTTTGTCTTTCGCTTACGGACCAGTTCTTGTCTTGATGCGGCTGGGAATTTTTTGAAATATGCAGCAATTTCCGGATCATGGAGCAGCGTGCACCCGGCGCAGTTCCATATCCTGCCCCCGCTGGAACTCTCCACCCACTGGCCAAGACTCTCATCGGCACACGGGTAGAATGGGCAGTAGCAGAAGTCGCAGGACTGCCCGGGGAAGTGGCATGGGAAGTACGGGCAGGTGGCGGGTGACCATTCAACCCAGTGTTCCCCCTTGAACCTGCTGAAAATGAAGAAGGAATGCTGAGAGTCCCTGGCCGCTTTTTCATGGCGTTCGAGCGCTTTTGGCACTCCAAAAAGGACTGCATCGCGGACCCTCCTGCCCGGCTCAGTGCCGCGACCTGCAGATCCGTGTTTTATCGCACCTTCGCACGCGGCGATCACGATGTCTGGAGGAGTGCCGCCCGCTGCGGGACTGTCGTGCGGGAGTACTTCGGATTTTGCTTCGGTGGCGACATGGATGGTTTCGAGCAGTGCCGCGTCCTCCAGACCCTCGCTGCTGGTCACGATGATAGTAATGGTTCTTGCGGGAGGCGAGGAAGAGCGCCTGATCCCCGCGGTTATGAACACAGTCACAAAATCGTACTGGAACACGCAGAGATCATGTATGGGAATCTCTGTCAGGACACCGAGATAGTCCCTGCCGATGCCTTCACCAGCTGCGGTAAATTCCACCTCTTTTGAGGAGTCCTCAGGGCTCCACCCATGCGAAACAGTATGATTCAGGATCGTTGAGACCGATCTGACACTGCCAGAAAGGCTAGTACTTGAAGCGCGAAACGATCCGCGGATAAAAAGGGTATCGCTGGTGAGATAATATCTCATGCCACGGAGTATCTGACCCGGTCCTTGAGTTCCTGCTGCTTCCCTGCATTCCAGCCGGAAACGTCCTGCAGGTAACCGGTGACCCTGCTGACCTGGACAACGTCATGAGAGCCGCATTCCGGGCAGACTGGTTTCCCACAGAGAGGGCAATACTCGATGCCCGAGATAATCTCATGGCCGCAATGGCAGTGATCGAGTGGGCACATGATCTCAAGATGTTTTTCGCCGCAGTTAGGACACGGGTTCTCATCTACGATGAGGTGGCAGGTGTGGCACTTGTATTTACGCTCGTTTTCGGGAATATTGTCAAGTGTCTTGTATTTATCAGCCAGTTTCCGGTGTTCTGCGGTCCAATCCATACTATAACATAGCACAGGGTCTTAATAAATTTTTAGACCCTGCAGGTTAGAGGGTCTGAGAAAATCTTAATAAATAAGAGAGCAAAATGTCACAGGCTTTTAATCTGTGAGTATTTATGCAATTTTATTATTCAGCAGCGCGGCAAACGATGCCGCAGCGGCTCCCGGGTCCTCTGTCTCGTAGATGCTGCGGCCGACAATGATCCCGTCCACAAGGCCTGCGACGGCCTCTGCGCTCCCGCCCTGAGCGCCGACTCCGGGAGAGAGGATCTTCCGATTCCCGATAATTCCCCGCAGGATTTTCACCCGTTCCGGCCGTGTCGCGGGGGCGATGATTCCATCGGCACCGCACTCCATCGCGAGCGCGGCGATCTTCTCCGCGATACCTCCGTGGAAGAACGCAGTGGCACCCGGGTGGCTCATCTCCGTAACTACGAAACAGGCGCCACCATAATCCGCAGCGACGTCGACACATGCCTGGACAGAGTCTGCCCCGGTAAACCCGTGGCAGATGATCGACGAGAACCCTGCATCAAAGACTTGTTCAACGATGAGCTGGTTCGTGTTAGGGATATCTGCGACTTTGAAATCGGCGATCAACGGTAGATCGGTCTCTCCAAGTTCCCTGACGATTGGGAGTCCGCTGGCGAGGATGAGCGGGTAACCGAGCTTGATTGCATTGATGTGGGGAGCACATGCGTCGGCAATGGCGAGGGCCTTCTTCTTTCCGGTTACATCGAGCGCGAGGATCAGGTCGGTCATGATGAAATCCGCTCCATCACCGCGGCGACAAGTACCGGCAGGGTGATCGTCGCATCGCCGTACACGGTTACTGCCTGGGCCTCTTCAGTTATTTTCCCCCACGAGCGGGCTTCATCAAGCGTCGCCCCTGAGAGGCCGCCAAGGTCGGGGCGATCTCCGGTGAGCTGAACTGCGTAATCGAAACCGTTTGGGGTCATGAGCATGCTCTGAAGGATGAAGTTTTTCGGGACCCCGCCTCCAACCAGCAGCGCTCCGGCTTTCCGGGTAGTAAAACACCGGTCCATGAGTGCCGGCATATCCGCAAACGCGTCGACGGTCACTGAGCCGGTCTGGGAGAAAAGCCAGTACTGGAGCCCGATCATTGAGTCCTGCACCGCCGGGCAGTAGACCGGGATCCCGTTTCTGGTTGCAGTATGAAGGATGCCGGATTTCAGGTGCGTACCGATATGGCTGAGCAGACCGGATATCGAGATCCGGCTCTGCGGCTCAAGCTCGCCAAATACCCCCTGCATGAACTCCTCGAAATGCTCAAACGCCTCGTTTGGGAGATATACATCGTAGATACGGTTGATCTCATCGTGCCGGAGTTCGATGTCGTTACAAAACGCGGTGCCATGGAAGTGTTTGCAGCCGATCGCCTCGATGATGTCGTGCGTGAGGTTGGCGCCGGTGGATACGAGGATATCGATGTGCCTGGCCTTTATGAGATCGGAGACGATCCCGCCCATCCCGGCGGGAACCATGGCGCCGGCAAGGCCGAAAAATTTTGTCGCCTGGTCATCGCGGAGCATCCTCTCGTAGATTTCTGCCGCACGGCTGAGCGCTCCTCCGTTGTAGGCACCGGCTTTCCCCATCGCATCGACGAGTTCGCTGACCGTCATCTTAGGTCTGACGTGAAGCTGGGTAACCGGATCATTGCATAATCTTGTCATGAATCCACCAGGAATGTTGGAAAGTATTGGTGCTCCGGGAAGATAACAGCTCTTTTACGGAATGCCAAGCCTATCATTTGGGTTAATGGTTCCGGCATCCCATAGAGAGCTGGACTGTTGCCTGTCAGGGTATCGACTGGAGAGTCCGATAAGGAGTGGATAGTCTGAATTCAGGAATTGGGGTGGGTAACATTGAGAATTCCGGGAAGGGTGACCGGCACGGGAACCCACCGGATGCCCTTCTTCAAGATCTCTCCACATGGCGCGAACAGCTAGCCCGGAGCATAGCGAGGAACAACCTCAGTATCCAGAGTGCGGGGATTGCAACCGCAGTGAACCGGATCCTCCTCTGTCTCCTTATCCTGCGTATTTCCGGTGACCGGGGAATCGTCCCGGAGAGTGTTCTTTGCGATATACGGGATACCTCTTCTCCATATCAGCGTATCAGCGATATCATCCGGCTGGCGGGAGACCCGTGGGCCGTCACCGGTGATGACTCAGGCCCTGTCCATGTGGAACCTGCCCTGATCATTGACGATCAGGACATCCGGAAGATCCTCACCCGACTTTGCGCGGCGGATCGGCCGTACCGTTTCAACGTTTTATCTCTTGAGTCGGTCGCTGCGGTCTTCCGCCAGTATCTCGGCCGTTCCATCCGGCGCACCGCGGCGCACCATGCAATGGTCGTCAACAATGAGGCCCTGTCCTGGTCCGCCCGGGCATCGGACCCCCTGCGCGTGATGGTTGAATATAGTGTCGGAGAGACTCTCCACTCCGCAGCTGCCGGAAGATCGAAACAGGAGATCCTCCCGGTTCGGCTCATCGACCCATCATGCGGATCCGGGGAGGCGCTTATCGTCGCGTACCGGAATCTTCTCCGAAAACACGAAGGTACAGGGTACACGTTTGTTGATCGGAAGCAGATCCTTCTCGAGTCTATTCACGGTGTAGACGCTGACCCCCATGCCGTTGCTGTCACGCGGGTCCTCCTTTTCCTCTGTCTCTGCGAGAATGAACAGGTTCATTCCTTTCATGAGGATTTTTTCACGGTTATGAACGAGATGTTCCGGGACCTCCGTCACACGATCCAGTGCGGCGACCCGCTGGTGGGCCCGGATATCGCTCTCGATGAGTCGTGGCTGTTTACCTCGCCAAAAGACCGGCACACCCTTAAACCGTTTGACTGGAAGAACGGATTTCCGGAGATCTTCGCGGCCGGAGGGTTTGACGCGGTTATCGGAATATTTCCCTCCGGCCCCGGTTGTCAGAAAGAGTGGGTCCTGCAGTACCTCCAGCGGCACTATGCGGCGTATGATCCTGCAGCCGATCGGTCAGCGTACTTCGTCGAGAAGGGACTCTCCCTCCTACGGCCCCGCGGCGTTCTCGGCTGTTGCATGAACAGATCCTGGCTCAAAGGGAGGGCGGGTTCCCCGTTGCGATCCCTGCTAAGGAAATACCGGATTGAAGAGATCGTTGACTTCGTCAGCAATGGGGCTGCACCTGAAGGAACACCCTGCATCCTCCGCGTCCTTAACCGGACCGCTCCGGGAGCATTTTTTGCGGCGGTCATTGAGCTGGAACTATCCGGGGACTTGAAATACGCTATCGCAGCGCACCGTTTCACGGTGAACCCTGACGTTCTCTTCGATGGAGGCTGGGCGCTCCGCGATACCCGGAGGGAAGACCTGCTTGCGAAAGTGGCGGGGGCGGGGACACCGCTTGAGGAAGTTGTGATGGGCCAGATGCATGCCGGAACCCCCGTGGATCCGGCGTTTGTGATCGACAGGGCAACGAGAGACCGGCTCATTCGCGAAGATCCACGGTGCAAACCCCTGATCCGGCCGTATGTCTCCGGTGGCGATATCGTCAGGTACCTGGTTGTCGGGGACCGGTTCGTCATCATCATCCCACGGGGCTGGACTGATGCTCACCGTAAAACAAAGACGAGTCCGTGGCGTTGGTTCAAGAAGAGACATCCAGCAATCGCCCGGCAGCTGAAACAATCCGGTGCTGACAGGAACCATTTTGAAGGACGGGAAGATTACTGGTGGGAGAAGGGAACCGATCAGGATTGGCGACGGGATGTTCGTCCGGGGATTCTCTTCCCCGCCGCATCCTGTTCACCGGCTTTTGCATATGATCCCGGCCGGGCGATGGCGGACGAGACGGTGAATGTGATCGAATCGTCAAACCTTTACCTCCTCGGGCTGCTGAACGGCCGGCTTATGGCGTTTGTTCTGGAGAGTTGGTCAAAAAAATCCGGCGTCGGCCCGGGATTATTTTCCCTGGAAGATATCCGGAATCTTCCGGTATACATTACGGAGATGGACAATCATGCCGATCGTGCCCGACAGGATCGTATAGTGATGCTGGTCATGCGATTGATGGCACTGGCAAATAAACTGCGGGCCGGACAGGATGAACATGAAGCGGTTCCGCTGCGGAATGAGATCGCGACAATCGGAAAGAAAATTGATGCGCTTGTCTATGATCTGTATCACCTGACAAAAGAGGAGATCGCCGTCATAGAGGCTGCTATCCCGTCAGAATTCAGGTGTTCCCCGACATAACGGTCTTGCCAGGTGACGTCTTGCAGTCGGCGGCACCTCATACCACCCTGGTACAAGTGTCCGGGGGATCTCCGTAACCTCCGACGCTTGCGCGTGCGCCCCGCACTTCCTGCACTTGTACCCTTTGCCCTGCCCATCGCTTGTCATCCGCTTCTCACACAGGGTGCAGAGCGGAGGTCGTTTCTTTGCGGCCCGGATAACCGATATAACCTGTATCTTCTCAAGGTTGATGCTGCCCTTCTTGAAGCTTCCAACAACGATCACTTTATCTCCGGGCAGAAGCGATCGAACGATATGCCGGAACCCTTTGGTCGGTTCATATGCCATGCATTGCACGGTATTGTCACCGTCTTCAAGCATGAACGAAACATGCCCCCCAATTCCGGTGACGGGATTATCGGTAACTGTGCCCCGGACATGATACGAGAGCCCTTCGCGCAGATTCCCGATCTCACCGGATATAAGGTGTGCATCGGTCCCTTGGTTGGTTACCCAGATCTGCTCGATCGCCGGCTCCTCCGACGCAATCATCGAACGGGCGAGCATCACCCATGACGGGCTCTCCCCCCGGATACCGAACAGCACCGGATCCGGCGTGTGCGGGACGCAGACCACGACATCGTTGTCAGTATCCACGGTGTCCCACGTGTGCGGGAAGGTCGCCTCTTCAGCGGCAAAGAGGCTCGCCCGGTCCACAGTGCGAGGTGTGCCGAAACATACCGGTTTCCGGTATACAAGGATCTCAGACGTTTGGTCCGGAAGGACGCTCGCAACCGCTGCGGTAGCACCGATCAGCCCGCGCCGATTCTTATACCCCCGGTACAGGGCCCCCGCGGCATCAAGAACAGAGACCGCTTCATCGATCTCGCAGAAGTCTTTCACCGCTTTTTCATAGAATGCAGGATCGGGACGCTCTTCCACTACTACGACACCCGGGTTTGTGTTCTCGCAGGAGAAATCCGCAAGTTCCTCCACTGTCGCGCAGGCAACTGCAAAAGCACTGCGCGCATCCCCATGGACTTCCAGTGCGACAGCGGCATTTCCACGCGTCTTCCACGTAACATTGGGGTTGAGCCGGACGAGCCGTGCCTCACGGACCTGCATATGCTTGCGGATCAGTCGCCTGGCAAGAACCGCCCCGAGGTACGTTGTACACATTCCTTGTGGAGAATCAGTGTCATCGATCCCGATGTACATATCCATATTAATATATCCTTAAGCTCTATCCATTCTTTACGGAAATGTCTCAGGACCGCCAGCTCCAGCTGGTTACCAGTGTTATGATAACGGCCGGGTTTGACGTTTCGGAACGGTTCACGATCCGTCCCCGGAGCTTCGATCTCATAGCCCGCAACAACGGCACGCTGCTCGTCATCAAGGTAGTCTCCCACATTGACAGCGTGAGCGAAGAGGCGGCAAAAGATCTCGAGATAATCTCGCGCTATCTTGCCGGGCTCCCCCTGATCGTCGGAGAGCGGGCGCGTGATTCCGAACTGGAGCGGGGGGCGGTCTACGTCCGTTACGGGATCTATGCGATCAGTCCGTCGACGCTCTATGACTATTTTGTCGAGAAGATCCCACCGCTGGTCTACGCATCCCCAGGAGGGTTGTACGTCAATATTGACGGGGAAGTCCTTCGTGGTCTCCGTGAACAGCGCAACATGTCGCTGGGTGATCTCGGGCAGGTGCTTGGTGTGTCGAGGCGCACCATCAGCAAGTACGAAAGCGGCATGGGCACGACTCTGGATGTGGCAATCAGGATTGAAGAATTTTTCAATACCGGTGTAGTGGAATCCATCGATCTGATGCGCCACGAACCCCCTCTTGAGATGCGGCACGAACCGACACAGGAGCGCAGGGAACAGGATGTACCCCCAGGATACTTCGAGCGGATCGGTATGGAGTTGCACACGCTCCGGGGTGCCCCATTCCAGGCATTGATCACCTTTGAAAAGCACACAATTCTCACAGGCTACGGACCGGCGCAGAAAGTCGTCAAGCGTGCAGCGCTCATCGGGAACCTCTCCCAGATCGCAAAGAAACATGCCATGTGCATCATAACCGACTACCATAAACAGAAAAAGATCGGTAAAACCCTCGTGATTGGTGAGGACCGCCTCCACCGGATCGTTGACGGTTTCGAGCTCCTCGATATGATCGGTGAGTGACCTTTTCAGGGGTCCTGGTGCATCTGCGGTTAGTGGCTGATTTTTAACTTCGGATAATTTGCACCAACCACCCTACAACGCACCGGAACCTGTTACACACAATTCTTACTGCGCACCGGTGAACCGGTACGCCCCTTTCGGTACGGTCATCTCGAATCGTGCACCTTTACCCGGCTCTCCGGTCTCTTTGATGGTGATACCGGTAATGGAAAGAATTTCGCTCGTGAGGAACAGGCCCGTTCCTTTCATCTCCACATATTTCCTGTCAAAGATCTTCTCTTTTATATCATGGGGAATCCCCACCCCATTATCTTCAAAGACCAGCACGAGCCCGTAGTCAGTCTCCCGGAACGAGAGTGAGATCTCGGTGGCATTTTTTCCGTGAAGAATGATGTTTTCCGCAAGGATGAAAAAGACATTCTCAAGCAACGGATCTGCATAGATTTCCAGCCTTTCCACATTTAATGTCCGGGATAATTTTGAAATATCGGTATGCGAAATCCCCAAAAGGAAGGATTGCTGGACATTTTGCCATAACGGGGGTTTTAATCCAAGGCTTTGGTAGATACCGGTAAATTTCAGTGATTCTTCAATTGTCTGAACGATTTTTCTCTCATTTTCTTTGAATTGGGGCAATTTTTCGTCAGTCGGCAGAATTTTTTCTAGCTCGAGATAGGCCGAAAGGGAGAAGATAGAATTCTTGATATCTGAAAAGGTGATGGCGTTTAAGAAGCTTAGTTTCTTACGGGCCTGGTTCAGGGCCTCCTCAGCCAGTTTCCGATCTGTAATGTCAATTAACAAGTGCACTGCTCCGGAAAATGTACCCTCCTCGGTAAAAATCGGATCAATCGCGAAAATAACCCACCGGTTGCCGATCTTCAGTTCAATGCTTTCGCGCTGCCGGCTCTTCTGTGCTTTGACGTTCGGGCAACTCTCTATCGGGGAGGCAGTTCCATGCATAATCTCATAACAATACCTGCCATCAATCTCATCAGTGGTTTTTCCGGTAAATAATTCCAAGGCACGGTTGTGCCGGATGATCCTTCCCTTGTCGTCGAGCAGGAACACCGCGTCGGTGATAGCATTGAACGTGGTCTGCCATTCCAGTTCGCTCTTCTGTATTGCCTCTTCTGCCCGCTTGCGTTCGGTGATATCACGGCACAGGGTGTGAATCTGGACCGTGGTGCCCGAACGCAGGACGGTTGCATTGATCTCAACGGGTGTGATATGTCCCGATACATCCGCATAATTTACCTCGAAGTTCCGGATGAATCCATCCCGCATGCACTGCCTGACCGCTTCTGTATTCTTTTCCTGGTCGTCCTTTGCGGTCCATTCGGTAACCTTCCTGCCGATGATCTCGTCAAGACTTGTATGGCCGCTCAGACGGACATACTCAGGATTTGCGTCCAGTACCCGGCCATCAGGGTCGATGATAACAAAACCTGTGCCGGTTGTCTCGACCAGCGTGCGGTACTTTTCCTCGCTCTCCCGGATTACATTTTCCCGTTCCCTGAGTTCTTCAAAGTTTTTCCGCAACTCTTCACCGGTTCTGGCCAGCTGTTCATACGCAGTGTGGAGTTCAGCATTCGCCCGGTGTGCCTCACCTTCTGCCTTCCTCCGCTGCTCTAATTCCGCGTTGAGTTCTGCAGTTTTCTGTGCAACCTTAATCTTCAGCGTGTGGTTCACGAGCAGCAGTACCGACAGGAGGATAATGATACCAAATCCCCCGGCAATGATATATTGCAGATACTCTGCCGACACGAGAGGCGTACCGTACCACTTTCGATCGATCTCGCTATATTCCGAAGAGGAAATCTTGGCAAACCCGTCATTGACGATTTGTAGGGTTTTCGTATCCCCTTTTTTCACCGCACGGTGTAATTCACCAGAATAGAGCGGTTGAGTCATATAGAACTGATCACTGATTCCGTCCTTGTACAGGAAATACAATGCCGGGGGTTCATCAACGCAGAAAACATCTACCCGGCCGTCTCTGGCAGCATCAATGATCTCTGAATAGTTGTTGAATTCCATGAGCGATGTTACACCGGCATTTTTCAGAACAGGGATGGCACTGTCGCCGCTTTTTACCGCAACGACAAATCCCCGTGCCGATTCGGGGCTGGAGATTCCCGAGATGTTTTTGTTAAAAAAGATGGGCGTATTGATGGTCGCATAGGGAGGACCAAAATCATAGATTTTAGCCCGGTCCTCATTATAGAACATTGTGTCAATGACATCAAATTTCCCGGCTTGCATTTGGATCTGGGCATCCGACCAGTCCATGCCATACAGCTCTGCATGGATGCCGGTCTTCTGTTCCCAAAGGTTCCACTGATCAATAGTAATCCCCTGGAGGTTCCCTTGAGCGTCCAGAAAAGAGAAGGGGGGATAGTTATTGTCCATAACAACGGTGATAACTCTCTGCTGCTCGTCGGCCAGAACTGGTGCGGAAAGGAGGCCACAAAGGAAAATCAGGACGATAATCACGATTACTTTACGATATCCAGCCGCCATCTTCATCACGTTATATAGCCAGTCAGAAATTAGTCACACCAACTCAACCGATGTGTTATAAATACATGTCGACTGGTATGAAAAACTCCAATTCTACGAAGTGACTTCCATTTTTCATACCAGCCCAATTTCTTCAAATTCTTAAAATTTGTGCATAAAATACCTGTTTTATCATCCTCCCATCGCGGAAGCCTGATCGTTTATTATGGCAAACAAGGTCGACCTTCCCAGCGTCCCCGGAGCAACCATCGCGGACATCTATTTAGGTCTCTCAAGCCTCGGAAGAATCCAAAACCCGCATGTTCGGCTAAATGATTTTGAAACCAAGCTGAACAATAACATTTTGGAAAGGTTGAATTGAACCTTCCGAGAGAGGCCTAAAGTGTTCCGCTCCCTTGATAGCTTGGTTGGCGCGGAGGAGTTCGCCGCCGGAATGCAGGTTTACTACAATTACCTGAGGTCTCATCAGGGCATCGGCGGATTAACACCCGCTCAGCTTGCCAACATCCCGATCAACCTGAGCGGGAACAGATGGGAAACGATGATTGGGCAATCAGTAAAATAATTTTTGGCCTACACATAAGTGTCCAGCACAACCTGTTTAGTCCCATCGGAGAATGTTGCCGTAACAAGAACGTGTGTTTTACTGGTATATGCATTAAGAGAGTAGATCGTAGTAGAACAACCTACAGTCATCGGTGCAACTTGGCTGCCTATCGTGCCGCTGCCCATAGTTATTCCGGCACCCCCTGCAATAGAAACACTTAGATTGACAACCTGTGATGCGCTTTGCCCCCCATTATAGACAACCTGAATGGCGGATACGTTGGGTTTTTGTGCGATTACTCCGATAAGTTTTGAATTGGATACATTCCCTACCAAACCGAATACAAACGCGGCAATGACCGCTGCGAGGATAACCGTAAGCGCCACCATCAGGATAACACCAATGACGGGTGATACGGCCTGTTCATCATTCATTATTGTAAACTTTATACTTCTGCGATATTAATTATGTGCAATTAAGAATGCAAGACTATAAATTTCCCCAAATCGGATTAAAATGGTCTTAATTTACCATTAGAAGACCACCATGCAATAGATAAGTGCGATAAGGCAAAAGTCCGACAACGTAGCAGAACAATTCATTATTTATTAATATTTCAGGTCATGCAATTTCAAGAAATCAACCGCGACTTATCACTGAGCTTGAAATTTATCAACCACCCGTTAACTTATCAGAACCCGTTTAGGTTATCTTTATATAGAACCACAAACCAATTTTAGTGCTAAAAGTGGTGATTTTATGTCACAACAACTTGGAGGACAGCAGATTCTTATTCTCAAGGAAGGCAGCACCCGTACCCGGGGCCGCGATGCACAGGGTATGAACATCACTGCAGCGAAGGCAGTGGCAAGTGCAGTCAGGACCACACTCGGTCCCAAAGGCATGGACAAAATGCTCGTCGACACAATCGGCGATGTCGTCATCACAAACGATGGCGTCACCATCCTCAAAGAGATGGACATTGAGCACCCGGCCGCGAAGATGATGGTTGAGGTCGCAAAGACGCAGGATGATGAAGTCGGTGACGGTACAACAACCGCAGTAGTTATCGCAGGGGAACTCCTCAAGAAGGCAGAAGACCTCCTCGAGCAGGATGTCCACCCGACAATTATCGCCGCCGGTTACCGGCAGGCAGCTGAGAAGGCACAGGCACTCCTTAAAGACCTGGCCTTTGATGTCAAGGCATCTGACAAGGCCCTGCTCAAGAATATCGCAGGCACGGCAATGACCGGCAAGGGAGCAGAGGCATCCAAAGACAAGCTGTGCGAGCTTGTCGTTAAGGCAGTGATCATGGTCACCGACGAAGACGGCACCGTGGACATCGAAAACATCAAAGTCGAGAAGAAGACCGGTGGCTCGATTGAGGACTCCGAGATTGTTGAAGGGGTACTCATTGACAAGGAAAGAGTCCATCCCTCGATGCCCAAGAAGGTCACCAACGCAAAGATCCTGTTGCTCAACGCGGCAGTCGAGTTCAAGAAGACCGAAGTCGATGCCGAGATCAACATCACCAGCCCTGACCAGCTCCAGGCATTCCTCGACGAAGAGGAACGCATGGTCAAGGGTATCGTCGATAAGATTGTCAAGAGCGGCGCAAACGTCCTCTTCTGCCAGAAAGGTATCGACGACATCGCCCAGCACTACCTTGCAAAGGCAGGTCTCTTTGCAACCCGCCGTGTCAAGAAGAGCGACATGGAGAAGCTTGCCCGCGCAACCGGTGGCAGCCTCGTGTCGTCCATTGACGCGATCAGCAAAGACGAACTCGGAAAGGCCGGACTTGTCGAAGAGCGCAAGGTCGGTGGCGAGGAGATGACCTTTGTCGAGCAGTGCAAGAACCCCAAGGCGGTCTCCATCATTGTAAAGGGTGGAACAGAACACGTTGTTGACGAGCTCGAGCGTGCGATCCACGATGCACTTCGTGTTGTCGGTGTCGTCGTTGAAGACAAGAAGGTCGTTGCCGGTGGCGGTGCAATCGAGACTGAACTCTCGCTCCGTCTCAGGGAGTACGGCGCAACGGTTGGTGGCAGGGCACAGCTTGCCATCGAGGCATTTGCATCAGCCCTTGAGGTCATTCCACGCACCCTTGCAGAGAACGCAGGTCTCGACCCCATTGACATGCTTGTCGAGATCCGTGCAGCCCACGAGAAGGGCAAGAAGACCTTTGGCCTGAATGTATTCGAGGGAAAGGCAGTCGACATGAAGGCCGCGGGCGTCGTCGAGCCGCTCCGGGTCAAGACACAGGCTATCTCTTCTGCAGCAGAAGCAGCGGTTATGATCCTGCGCATCGATGATGTTATCGCATCCTCCAAGAGCCACGCACCTGAAGGCGGTATGCCCCCGGGCGGCATGGGTGGAATGGGCGGTATGGGCGGTATGCCACCCGGCATGGGCGACTACTAAATCCCTAATTTTTACCAATAGATTTTCTCTCGTATTTTTTAGCTAAATTACCAATTCTAATTCTTGTATACCCGCAGGTCAGCTTTTTCTGGAGATCCCCGGAAAAATTTCTGATGAGAACTATCCGAACACGGATGGTAAAAAAAAGATATATTTGGTAGCGTTAGTCTGAGTCTCAGGGGTTACCAATGAAGGCAGGAGCTTGTATTACATTTATGGTACCTGTTATGTTGTACTTTGGATCTGCGAATTGGTATGATCCCACGTTAATGAACGTGTTGATGAAATTTCCGCCAGTAATGATATCACCGGAATTGAACATTCCTGTTGCGTTCCCGATTGCGTTGACCTGGTGAGTCGTGAGATCCTCGTTCACCCAAGTAACCCCGGTTCCCGGAAGAACTGTCAGTGAATCAGGAACGAACGTATTGTTGATGATATCAATTGTTGTGATTTCTACCTGGCGGGTTGTTGGTGTGGGTATGACGACATTCGTTTCAGTTGGAATTGGTGTTGCAGTCGTGGGGACTGTCGTAATTACAGCTGTTGTGTTAGGCACAACTGTCGTTGGTACAATTGTTGTAGATACAACTGTAGGTATGGTGGTCTGAGGTACTGTTGTCGGAACCGTAGTCTGAACTGTTGTTGTCGGTGCTGTTGTGGCCGATTGTGTACAACCAGCAAGGAACATGAACGCAATTGCCAGAATAAACAATGCTGCAAATTTTTTCATGAAAATATTTTGTTATCGCCTTGTAATTATATTTATTGGCTTGATTGCGATTGTTTTTCCTGTTTCACGATAAATCTTTGACTTGTTGGAGAAATATCGTGGATTTTGATATCTCCTGTTGATTCACTCGTGGATCCAGCACGGATTCCCAAGGTATTGCAGTGAAGTATGCCGCTCGATTAACCCCGCACTGGCAACAGGTTAATGAACCCGGACGCATCTATTACCTCCCATGAGAGACCGGCTGATCTACACGAAATACCGCACCGACTGTTATCACTGCGGAAAAGTAGCTGACCAGATCATCAAAGCCGTCCCCTACAAAGCAGAAGTAGCATGCGACAATTGCGGCGCAACGCGGGTCTTTGTTCCCCGGATCGAAGATGTGGATTCAGCGGGAACATTCACCAGGATCGGCCGCTACCCGGTCTGGGAGCTTGCCCAGGATGCGGAATGCAGGAACTGCGGGGTAACCGGCCCCCACGATATATTCGTGAGTTCCCGGCATCTGACCGTACGGTGTAAAAACTGCTCTTTTACTCATTACTACAAATTTGATCTTGAGTATATGGCAAAAGATGAATTGAAGCTGTAAGAGGAACACCGGAGATCTTTTTGTCGTTACTGTTGCACCGGTTCAAGATATACTGTCGTGCCGGCCCGGGCTTTCCTTGGGAAAAATGAGGGTGATGCGAGGATCTCAACTGCACACACATGCGCTGAGGACATTATAATGTTTCGTGTACTCCCCGAGGACTTTACAAAGTCTGCTCCGCATTGCTTGGTCTTTTGTCAGGAAGAAAAATACGATCTCGTTATCGGTTATTGTTTCCGGCAATGAGCCGCAGACAGCGGAGAGTTCCTCGCACCGCTTTTTGATATATCCTTTACGGATAACCCGTGGGATATGCTGGTAGATCATTAATACCGATGAGGAATCCATCCGATCAAAGATGTTGTTGACCTCTTCAAAGAGGAGATGCCGCTGCGTAGGGTTTTTGACTTCCAGACCCGTGTCAGGGTCCAGCAGGATCAAGGATTCTGCCGGGAATTTTTCGAACAGCTTCTGGAAATAGTTCACGCGGTTCTCGTGAGAAAACCGGTCCTTGTGCAGTACATCGACCATGATGTTCTCCTGCCGGAAATACGAATGGATACCAGAGAAATATTCCAGGTCGTCATTGATTTCCTGCAGCCGGCCCAGGTGGGTCATGAGATCCAGGTTATTGGTACCCGCAAGACCTTTTCGGGCAGCCGCGCCGAGGTCCAGTTTTGAACTATTTTTTTGTTTTTTCCGGCTCTTCTTCTCGGTGATCATGGGTACGAAGGTGAAGCTTTTGAATTCTGGAATACTTTTCATGAGTTGTCTGACCAGATCAAATTTAAAGAGGTCCCGTGTATCACCCGAATATTTAATGTTCATATGGTATCCTCCAGTTTTGTGATTTTCGGAGGGGAAGTTAAAAAAGGTTGTGAATGGGAGATCAGACTCTTTATTTCTCTTCCCGCTCCATCGTGATCGCCTTTTTGGGGCATTCGTTGGCGCAGATACCGCAACCTTTGCAATACCTGAGGTCAACGATAAGGTCCCGGTCAATCGCTGCATCGGGACAATACATGGCGCACAGCCCGCACTGGTTGCACTTTTCCCTGTCGACAACCGGACGGAAGACCCTCCAGGATCCGGTCTTTCCGGCAGCTCCTTCGATAGGCCTGCTCATCGCGAGCCGTCTGCGACCTTCCGTCATGGAGTCATCTCCCGGTGTGCAGCTTCTGCAGCCGTGACGTTGCGCTCATCGGAAAACATCTCCCTGATAGCTTTCTTAGCCGATTCCACAGATATGATCCCCATGCTGGCGAGCGCTCCGAGAACCGGGGTGTTCAGGATAGGATTTCCTGCGACGACAAGATTTTCTTTGAGCGCGATGCCGGTGAGGTCAGCATTAAACGTACTGAAACCGGTAAACTCTCGTTTTCGGGGGCTGTTGATGAAAACCCTGCCACCTTTTTTCAAGCCTTGCAAAACGTCGACCACGTCCATCACACTGGCGTCCAGCACTACCACAAGATCGGGCTTTTTGATCTGGCTGTAGATCCTGATGGGTTTGTCATCAATCCGGACGAACGAGACAAGAGGTGCGCCTCTTCGTTCAGCACCGTAAAACGGGCATGCGGTCGCGTATTTGCCGTCATGCATCGCTGCAAGCGCCAGAAGCCGGGCAGCCGTGACACCACCCTGCCCGCCCCGCGAATGGATCCGGATCTCATACATGGGAGTTCACCCCAAACCAGAACTCTTGGCCGATACTCCGGTTCCTGACAAATCCCGCGATGTCATCGTAGGTCACTTCCTGCCCACCGAGACCGGCGATGACACTGTATACATCGACCTTAGCCTTTGCACGGATCTCATTCGCAAGAATGCCGCCAAACCCAAAGGAATAGTCCCGGTCAATCACGACGACATCTTTTCCTTTCAGGATGGTGAGATCCGGGAAGGGGCGAAGCCAGCGTACCCTCAGCGATCCTGCTTTTACCCCTTCGCTACGGAGGTTATCGATGGCAACCTCTGCTTCTTTGCCAAGCGTTCCCATCGAGACCACTATTACTTCTGCATCCCCACACCGGTACTCTTCGGTAAACCCGTACTTCCTGCCGAATCTTTCCCCAAACTCTGTTTCGGTCTGTTCGATGATCCTCTTTGCGTCGCGCATCGAACGCTCGATTTCCCACCGGAACAGGAAATGCTGGTCGGGCCCGGTGAGTGTGCCGTAGCCTGCAGGGTTCTTAGGATCGATTGCGTACGGCAGCTGGATCGGAGGGATGAAATCTCCTAAATCAACTGTTTCAAGCGGCTGCATAATATGGGATAGCAAGAATCCATCGAGATTGATCATCACTGGCAGCAGGACATCGTTGTGTTCTGCGATCCGGAATGCCATGATGGTTGCGTCGTACGCCTCCTGGACCGTGCTGACGTACACCTGGAGCCAGCCGGTGTCGCGTTCTTGTAGCGAGTCGGTGTGCTCTGCCCAGATGTTCCAGCCGGGCCCGAGCGCCCGGTTGACATTTGCCATGACGATCGGCAGCCTGGCGCCTGCCGCCCAGTTGGTCATTTCGTGCATGTAGAGGAGGCCATGGGAACTCGTTGCGGTGAAGGTCCTCACGCCAGTGATGCCTGCTCCGATGCATGCTGCCATTGCAGAGTGCTCGCTCTCTACGGCAATGTACCGACTTTTCAGTTCCCCGCCCGTGACGAATTCTGCGATCTGTTCGACAATCTCTGTCTGGGGCGTGATGGGGTACGCAGCGATCACCTCAGGCCGCGCCTGTTTCACCGCTTCGGCTACCGCCTTGTTACCGGTCGCGATCTTCTTCATGCCCCCTCCTCCTCTTCAGCAGCCAGCTTTTGCAGGTTCTTTGCCAGCCGTTGCTTCAGGATCTCTACTGTTTTTGGATCGATACCTTTGAACCTGCCCTGCGGGGCGAGGTACTCTTCGAGGGGAACCGGTTTTTTTAGCGCAACTTTCGACTGGGAATTGAGAGTGAGTTTCCCGTACTCACGCTCATAGAGGACCCACATGCCCGATTTCACGGCAAGCTTGCCTATCTCGACCGACTTTTCCGTTGAATATCTCCACCCCGGGGGACAGGGCGCAAGAACATGGATGAACGTAGGTCCACGGAATGTGAGGGCTTTCTGGACTTTCTTAAAGATGTCCTGAGGGTAGGCGGCGCACGCGGTTGCCATGTATGGCGGGTTGTGGGCTGCAATGATGGCATCGATATCCTTTTTGGCCTCGGTTTTTCCGGTTGGGGTCGTGGTCGTTCGTGCGCCAAGGGGAGTTGCTCCTGACCGCTGCATGCCGGTGTTGCCGTACGCCTCGTTATCATAACAGATATACAGGAAATCCGTCCCGCGCTCGAATGCCCCGGATAGCGACTGGATTCCGATATCGAGGGTACCGCCGTCACCTGCGTAGACGATTACGTTGGTATTTTTACCGGTAGCGCGGAACGCGTTGCTCATTCCCGATGCACAGGCAGCCGCTGCGGCGAACGCGATATTGTAGATCGGGACGTTGAACGCGGTATTCGGATAGATGCCCTGGATGACGCTCGTGCAACAGGCAGGTATGACGAGTGCAGTATTCGAGCCTGCTGCTTTGAGAACGTACCGGAGGGTGAGCGCACCGCTGCACCCTGCGCAGGCCGACGTACATTTGAGCAGGTATTCTTCTTTGGGTATTTCTGCGATAGTATTCAACTCCTGCAGTGAATGGGCTGGTGCGCGATAAGTGATGGATCGCGAACCTTTAATGTAAACATCGTTGTAGAATGACAAAAATTGATCTGTCGGGAGATAAAGAATGATCTGACAGGTGGATGTCATCAATCCATATAGTGCAAACTGGTAAGTGACAATGAACCGTCACTACGATGTTTCTTATCCCCACTTTTGTTTGAACCAGTACAATCCATGAGACATTGTGATCTCGAACCGTGCACCTGCACTGACTTTACCGGTTTCTTTCATCGTTATGTGGATCTCTTCCCTCCTATTCACGAATTTTTTCGTGGTATCCTCAATGAAGATTGTTTTTAACAGTTCGGGATAGTCACGGAGCCCGGTCGCTTTGTTCCGGATTTCATCCGCTCACTTTCACACCGCCCGGTAAGGGGTTTAAACCCGGTATCAGCCAGATAAGTGTGAGGAGGACGAGAACCCCATATCAGCGTCTGGTGTCAGAACAGTTCGCACTTCGCTCCTCCCGACCTCTCAAAACCCCTACCTGAAACCCTACCTCTTTTTTTTGCAAACACCGGAAATGAGCTCCCGAATCATTGCAATGAACTCCCTGACATCCGAAAGGTCTTTTGCAAATTCCCATTACTGCACCGCTAGAGCAGCATCACCACCCCTTATATCTTTCACCCGCCCAAACAGGCTCTTCATGTCTATCAATAAAACTGGTGAAGAATTCATGGAGAAGACGAAGTACCGGTACCTCACCACACCCGATCAACAAAAACACCTCCCCCAACCCCCGCTGGAACTCCCTGCCGACCCCACAAAACCGATAAAAGACCTCCCGAAACCGGAAACAATCATCGTAAAAAAAATAGATCTCAGGAAAGCAATTGAAGAACGACACAGCGTACGCACATACGCAAAAGAACCCATCTCAATCGACGAGCTGGCATTCCTGCTCTGGTGTACCCAGGGTGTGAAAAATGTTGCCGGCACATCTGCGACCTTCCGCACGGTACCGTCAGCCGGGGCCAGGCATGCATTTGAGACGTACGTGCTCGTTAACGATGTCGAAGGGCTCGAGCGGGGACTGTACCGGTACCTTGCTATCAGCCACCGGCTCCAGCAGCTTGACCTGGACCCCGCGCTGCACATCCGGATTGCGGAGGCCTGTCTTGGCCAGCAGTTCGTCATGCGATGCGGCGTGGTGTTCCTCTGGGTCGCGGTCCCGTACCGGATGACCTGGCGGTACAGCGAGCGGGGCTACCGGGAGCTGCACAAGGATGCGGGGCATGTTTGCCAGAACCTGTATCTCGCGGCTTCTGCTGTTGGTTGTGCAGTCTGTGCGATCGCCGCGTACGATGACGATTTGATGCATGAGATTCTCGGCATTGATGGCGTGGAGCAATTCCTGATATATCTGGCGACAGTGGGAAAGACGGTGCCTGAGGATTGAGGGGTGCTGTTGCGTTGACGTATGGTTGGAACATTTTTACGAAGTAAATTATTAGTCACCACCTGCAGAAGCAACAGAACTCTCGAAAGAAGGCTTTAGGTGATCCTAAACATTTATTATTTAGGGTAACCTAATAATAGAATGACCTGCGTCTGCAGTATTCAGGAACATGGTTACAGCGAATTATACGATCCCAAAAATCGTCAGAAATTATTGGCCGGCGCTCATGCAGGGAATGATGGTAGGGCCAGCCCGGATATCCAGTAATATGCCCCAGGAGCAGGAATAATGGCACAGGAACAAGTTGAGGAGTACCTCGAAACGATCTATGACCTCGAATCACGTGACGGGTCAGCGAAAACAACTTCAATAGCCAAATGCTTAAAAATCGCCCCGGCAAGTGTGACGGAGATGCTTAAAAGTCTCTCGGATAAAGGTGTCATCCAGTATGAACCTTACCGAGGTGCAACCCTGACCGAAAAGGGGAAAAAGATTGCGGATATGGTCAAGCGGAAACACCGGCTCCTTGAAGTGTTCTTAACCGATGTCCTCAAATTGAACCGGGAAAAGGTCCATGATGAAGCATGCCGGATGGAACACACGATCTCCGGAGAGACAGAGGACGCGCTCTGCAGGATGCTTGACGCGCCGGCACATTGTCCCCATGGCAGCCCGATCAGCCCTTGCAACAAAGGTGTGGGAAGTTGCGCTGAATGCGACGGGGCAGGAAAGATGAATATGCCCGTTGTTATTCGCGATAAAAAGATCATTCCTATCACCGACCTCCGCCCGGAACAGAAAGGTCAGATAGCATTCATCCGTGGTGACGGTAAAGCTGTCAAGCGCCTCTCCGACATTGGGCTTACGCTCGGAACAAAAGTTTCCCTCTTGAAAAAAACACCTGCAGACGAACCTGTAGAGATCTCGGTGAGAAGGACCAAACTTGCTGTCGATCATGCAATTGCCGAGAATATCTTTATCGAATCACCTGTTTCGGGGGATCCATGAACGCGTCAGATCCGCCATCACGTGAACCTGTATCCCCGGATAGTGCAGTAACTACCCTTGATACGATCAAACCTCCGGCCCGGTGCCGTATCGTAGCAGTTCCTACGCGAGGACCATTTCGGCAACGTCTCCTTGCCATGGGTATCATTCCGGGTGCAGCAATAGAAGTAATTAAGGCCGCGCCCATGGGCGATCCCATCGAATACCTGGTGAAAGGGTACCATCTTTCTCTCAGGAAAGATGAAGCCCGATATATCACGGTTACCTGTGAGCGTGCCTGATCATGCAGAAAATCCCCCTGGCGCTCCTTGATGCCGGGAAAGAAGCAACGATAGAGGATGTCCATGCAACCGACGGGCTGCTACGGCACCTCACCGCCATGGGGCTGTCCCCCGGTTCCCGTGTGACCGTTGTTTGTGCGGATCGCGGATCCCTGATCCTATCGGTTGCAGGGTCCCGCTATGCGCTTTCCCGTGGCATGGCTATGAAGATCCTCGTTTCCGATGAAAAAACCGTTGACAAAACGCAGGCTGGGGTATGATGAAAAAAACGCTCCGGATTGCGCTTGCCGGTAACCCGAATGTCGGTAAAAGCACGCTCTTTAATGCCATCACCGGCTCCCACCAGCATGTAGGTAACTGGCCTGGCGTAACGGTTGAAAAGAAGAGCGGATCAGTCCAGCATGGTGGATATGATATCGAAATCATCGATCTCCCGGGCACGTACAGCCTGACGGCGTATTCAGCAGACGAAGTGATCGCCCGGGATTTCCTCATCGACGAAAAACCAGATGTCGTTGTCCATGTTGTTGACGCAACAAACCTCGAACGCAATCTCTACCTTACCACTCAGCTTTTGGAAATTGGCACACCCGTGGTTATCGCCCTCAATATGTCAGATATGTCTGAGTCGAGGGGGGATCGGATCAATCCCCGGAAAATGGAGGAGTATCTTGAAATCCCCGTCGTCCGGACCGTTGGAAGCCGGGGCGAGGGAATCCCCGACCTGCTCGATGCAGCAATAAAAGAAGCAGAAACCTCCCCGCACCACGAACACTCCATCGGGTACGGTAGTGAAACGGAGAGCGTGATCGCACAACTGTGCAAGGCACTGGATCGCGATACCGCGCTCACATCCCGGTACCCGGCTCGCTGGCTTTCCATCCGACTCCTTGAAGGAGACGAGAATGCCATTGAAAAAATCAAAGGAAGTCCCGTCCAGAAAGACGTTGAAACTGTCCTTTCAAAGATTGATACCGGGGAGTACGAAGCTACGATGGCCGATCGCCGGTACGAAGTGATCGCCGCGATCCTGCCTCAGGTATGCATTACCTGTGTGAAGAACATGAGCGCTTCCGATCTCATCGACCGGGTCGTCACCAACCGGTACTTGGGTATACCGATATTCCTTGCGCTTATGTGGGGGGCATTCGAACTCACGTTTGCCGTTGCTTCACCCTTTACATCCGCAATTACCGCGGTCATGGGGGCTCTTGGCAAGGCAGTTACCACCGGCATCGGACCAGTATGGCTCGCCTCATTTATCAGGGACGGAGTTATTGGAGGAGTGGGAACCGTCCTCTCGTTTGTTCCGAATATTTTCATCCTAATCCTGATCCTTGCAATTCTTGAAGACAGTGGGTATCTCGCCCGTGCAGCGTTTATTATGGATCGGCTGATGTATTCCATCGGCCTTCCCGGCAAGTCATTTATCCCTATGCTGATCGGATTTGGCTGCAACGTGCCGGCGATCATGGCAACACGAACCATTGAAGATAAGAAAGACCGGTTAATCACGATCCTTGTCAACCCGTTTATATCCTGCGGGGCCCGCTTGCCGGTGTACGTTCTCTTTGCCGGGGCATTTTTCCCGCACAACGCAGGGACAGTGATATTTGGATTGTATGTCCTTGGTATCGCAATTGCGATCCTGTCGGCCAAACTCTTCCGGGCGACAATCCTGCCAGGGAAACCGGCGCCGTTTTTAATGGAGATGCCACCATACCGGCTCCCGACCGTTAAAACATCGCTGATTCACATGTGGGATCGCGGAGCAATGTATCTCCGGAAAGCCGGAGGTGTCATCCTCGGGGTCGCAGTGGTCGTCTGGGGACTTGCTTCCCTGCCGTACGGAGTCGGGTACGGGGGGGCACAAAGCTATGCCGGTATGGTTGGGCATGTGATCCAGCCGCTCGTGCAACCGCTTGGTTTTGACTGGAAGATTGCGGTCGCGCTCCTTTTCGGGTTCATGGCAAAAGAGGTTGTTATAGGGTCGCTCGGCGTCCTGTACGGTGTTGGAGCGAATGGGGGGGCGCTGAGTCATGCACTGCTTACCGATCCGTCGCTTGGCCCGGTAACTGCATTGACGATCATGGTTTTTGTGCTGCTCTACCTGCCGTGTATGGCGTCCCTTGCCGTCATCAGAAAGGAGACGGGGTCGTGGAAATGGACCGGATTTTCCGTTCTGTATGGATTTACGGTAGCATATATCGCAGCATTCATAGTTGCTCATGTCGGTGCATTTATCCTTGGAGGGATCTGAAATGCCGGGATCGCCAAAAATGATCTTTTCCTGGATCATAGGATTGCTGTACTGTCTTTTTGGAATACTTCAGATTCTGTCAGCCATCGTTACAGATCTTGCCAGGGTTTTTTCACCGTTCCTGATACCATCGGACATCGCATCGGGTTTTGTTCTTTGCGTGATCGGAGCGGTGTTTATTGCCGGGGCACGTGAGATGAACGCCCGGACTGTCGGTGGGGAAGCATTCCTGTACGTAGGAATGCTCCTCTCGGTCGCGTTTGGCCTGATTATGTTTCTCAATCTCGGGGCGCAGGGGATTAATACCATCCTCTTTGGAGGTGTCGGAAGTTCCTGGTCGGTGATGCAGATGATTGTGCCGATGCTCTATCTTGCTATACCCTCTCTTGCCGGATTTGCAGTTTGGGGACACGGTTTTTTACAGGATCTTTTCCCTGCCTGAGGTGATCAGATGATTCAGTTTATCGCAAGAAAGATCCACGATGGAGGTTATTCGGCAGCAGAGCTTGCTGCAAGCGTCGGGCTCTCGCAGGAGCAACTGAAAAACCGGCTTGATCTCATGGAACGTCAGGGATATCTTGTCCGGGAAAACGAATGCGGACAGGTCGATAGTGGATCCGGGTGCTGCAGCTCGTGCCCTTCCTGCAGCGATAAGGACCGTGCAATCCTTCCGGTGCAGTATCATCTCACTGAAAAGGGGGAACTTCTTGCACGGAGCGGAACCTCCCGTACCTGAAATCAGATCAGATCTTTACCACAAGAATTATACCGGGATAATAATTAGTCTCGTGCCAGCGGAGCAGTAATATATTTTAGGATCATTTCTCTAATGTCAGCTATGGCTCTTCGATCACTCAACCTCCCCGGTGTTGGAACAAAGTACGAATTCGAGACTGACAAGGGGGACACGGTTGCCATTTTTTTCACCAAGAACGGCACGATCCAGATGTACACCCTGCAGAAAGGGTGCCGCACCCCGAGTGCTGCGGAAATGACACCTGTCGAGGCCCGGAGGCTCGGAAACATCCTCACCGGAGCGATCATAGAGGCAGATCAGGAGAGCGTCGAGATCGCGTTCTCGGCACTTGCAGACCTCCGGATAACCATCCATACATTCATCATCCCGGGTTCTATCGCCGGCAAAACGATCGAAGACCTGCAGATCCGGGCAAAGACTGGTGCGACTGTTATCGCAGTTTGCCGTCACGACCGGAATATCATTAACCCTCCACCGACATTCGCTTTTGAAGCCGGCGATGCGGCCCTGGTCATCGGGGAGAGTGACCAGATAAAAATGTTCGAGACTGACATACTGGTGGGCTGATGGAAGGACTCGTACTCGCACTTTTTGTCTGCCTCATACTTGCACTTATCACCAAGTACCTCTCGGTTCCAGCGATACCCTTCTATATCCTCGCAGGTGTCTTGCTGGGGCAAGCGGGTCTCGGCCTTGTCGCATCTGACCAGATGAGTGACTTCTTCTCAGAGATGGGACTGATCTTTTTATTGTTCTTCATGGGTCTCGGCCTGAAGACCGAGAGGATTGCATCGAACCGCGATGCGGTTCTCACGAGCGGGATCATTGACCTCAACGTCAACATGCTGATCGGGTTTGTTGGGGCGTACCTGCTTGGGTTCTCCCTTATCGAATCGCTCATAGTCGCCGCTGCATTCTACATCTCGAGCACGGCAATGACGGTTACATCACTGATAGAGAACCGGAAACTGATGATCAGGGAGGCAGAGACCATCATCTGGCTGATGATGTTTGAGGATCTCGTGTTGATTATCTTCCTTGCTATCGCCTCAGCAGGGAACCAGAACCTGATAATTTTCTTCGTAAAAATCCTTATCGTGCTCGGATTCCTGTACGCCTTCGCCCACTGGGGCAAGGAGTTCCTGATCTCGATCCTTGATCGGGATGACGAGCTCCCTATCATCTTTACCTTCGCTGCCGTGCTCACCACTGCCTCCGTCTCGACGTATCTCGGTGTTCCCGAGACGATGATGGTGATTGCGCTTGGGGCTGCGTTTGCGACAACGGACCCGGATGCGTTCGAGCAGCACGCCCGCCCTTTCAAGGACGTCTTCCTTGTGGTCTTTTTTGTTTTTTTCGGTGTGACTATCAACTTTTCCGGAGGAGCGAACTGGTTTGTGATCGGCGTCATCTGCATCCTTGCCGTAGTGAGCAAGTTTATTTCAGGCATGCTGACCGGATTAGCGATCCACGGTTCTGCCCTCTCAGGACTGGAGATTTGGGGAAATACTATCGGCCGCGGGGAATTTTCCATCGCACTTGCCGTATTGTACGGGTCGCCGGTTGTTGCGACGACGATCGCGGCATTGGTCATCGTTACTTCGATCATCGGTTCGTTCACGGCAAAATACAGTATGTCTTTACGGAGAGGTGTCGTCCGGATGGGACGGAAAAAGTCCCCATCCCACCGGATCCATTCGTGAGAGCGTATAAAGAACGACGATCTGGTACAACAGACAGCTTGACTCAACCAGGATAACGGGATCGGTGAACCGGCCCTTCGAGGGACTCTCGTTAAATTTGCCTACCTAGTGTTTTTTAACATGTTCTGGCGATCTCACCAGATTCAGGGCTATCCCTGCAGAAAAGGTATGTGTGTACTTCTGGATCCCGGAACCGCTGACTTATTCCTGCCCGTTCTCATTCCCGCCCCGCACCTCGATGATGCGCTGGACAACAAACCGGGAACTGCACAGGTCACCGTCAAGAAATTTCCCGATGCGGACGATTTTGGGAGTCAGTCCGCGTTCGGTCAGTTCCTTACTAAGTTTCTCTTCATCGAAGTGCTGGTTGAAACCAATTGTAATGATGTCCGGCCGGATCTCTTCGATCGGCCGGAACATGTCAGTCTGATCGCCAAGAATGGCGTGATCGACAGGTTTGAGGGCTGCCACCATACGGACCCGGTTGTTTTCGGGAATGATCGGGTGTGGCTTATGTTTCACATTGGCATCCCTTGCAACAATCACCCAGAGCTCCCCACCGAGTTTTTTTGACTCTTCAAGATAATAGAGGTGGCCCGGGTGGAGTATATCGAACGTTCCGGTCGCTACGATGCGGAGGTTGGTTATGCTATCACCTCCACCTGGCACGGTTTCCCGTCAGCAGAAAAGCAGCGCCAGTCAGTTTCCCGGTACGGGAAACCGATGATGAGGTGAAACCTGCCGGTGCGGGGAAAAAAGCGGATATCTGCGTCCGAAGGCATGAGCATTCCGTTGGGGTGGCTGTGGGCACTTCCGGCGAGATGGGTGTCGAGAGGCATCATGTCATAACGGAGCGATGCGGACGTTTCGCCCGCTATTGTCCCCGGCAGAAGGTTCAGCTCTGCAATGACGCCATCCCGCTCGCGGAGGAGGCCCACGAACTCATTGGGGTGGTTCTCCCGCCCCAGTTCGAGGAGGAGTGAGAGCAGTTCCAGTCTGATACCGCGGATATTCATAGTGGTGTTCCGTTATTGTTTCCCGGAGTTACACCATCTTTTTGGTTCCTTTCCACAAAAATTCTCCTTAGATAAAACCGGGATCATAAAGTAGTGATCTATACTGCTGAATCGCAAAACACCAATACGACTGCCACAACGATGCGAAGGAAAACACCTTGCTGACCATGGTTTTCCAGAAAAAAGTACGATATAATTATTTCCTGCCAGTCACTTTGATGACATGGTATCCAAACTGTGTCTTGACGGGGCCGACGACTTTACCGGCATCATTATCAAATGCCACCTTCTCGAACTCCGGGACCATCTGCCCCTTCCCGAACCAGCCGAGGTCGCCGCCATTTTTCCCCGATGGACAACCGGAGAACCTTTTTGCAACCGCAGCAAAATCTTCACCGTCAGCAAGCCGTTTCATTATCCGTTTGGCGTCATCTTCGGTTTTCACGAGGATGTGGGATGCCCGTGCCTGTATAACCATAGAGTACTGGTGCGTTATGATAAACGTTAAAATGTTGCTTTGAAGGACTCAGAACTCCCCGTCCTGCTCAAAACTCCTGCCATACCGTATTGCCAGCTCGGCCTTATAGAGCTCCCGGCCCAGGTATGCTGCATGGTCAAGAAGTGTCACGTCCCCGTGGGAGAGGATCGTAAAGAACACGTCCTGCCAGTGGTTTCCTGCAATTGCCCGGTCGTTGACAACTGCTACGATCCGGTCCCCTTCGATGCCGATCCTGAAGTTCCCTTTGGGGTCGTATGTGATTTCACCGGGCATTGCCTTTGCGGTGACAGTGGTACTGTATGCGAGCGGGGGCTCCCTTCGCCGCCGTTTTTCCTTGAGGATGAGAAGATCGATGCCGAGATCCTTAGGATACGGGCGGCCGGCAGCAAGGGCCATCATCTCTGTGGCCCGGCGCATCTCGCTTATTGATCCCTGGGTCTTGTCAGAATGTTCGCTGGTGAAGATCACCGCTGCCCCCACCTCCATCGCCATACCAGCGAGGAGAGCGTTTGCTCCAGGGGAGTCGGCATCAAGGAGCTCAACGACATTGCCAGCGCCGAAGAAGAGCGGGTATCCCAGTGGTCTGAATTTTTTTAACGATGCAACCAATCCCGATCCGACTGGCTGTATAAGTGGATCGGCGATAATACAAGCGATTCCGGCTTTTTTTGCCAGTGCCAGGTTCTTCCGTAAGGTACTTGCACCAGGCACAACAACTGCAGCGACGCCGGATTCTGCTACTGCAGCCCCAATTTCAGGGATATTCTGCTCCTGCAGGCTGAGTACGAGATCGGCCCGTGCCAGCGCAGCTCCTATGAGGGGGGGATCCTGAGTATCCACCGCGAGTGGCTGTTCGATCCCCTCGAGCCGGGCAAAAGCCTGGGCCACATCGGCAGGTGTTGCGTCGAACCCGAACCCGAGGTCGACGATGTCGGCGCCCGCCGCAAAGAACCGTTCTACGCAGTCCCGGAGATCCGGGCGGCGGTGGGCGTCCATAACCTCGGCGAGTACCTTCATCCGCGATCCGTTTCCAATCTTCATCCCTCTGATAATAAAATCGGATCCGGCAGCCCTCTCGGTTTCTTTTAGCTTCCGGGCTGCATCTTCCGCTTTTTTTCCCGCAAGGAAGTCGTCGGCAGAGACCGTGCGCGAGAGCGTGATCCGGTCCAATACCGAAAGTATCGGTGCGAGATCCGCCGCATGCCGGGGGCCGCGGTAGACCGGGACACCGGTCTCTTGTTCAACCCGCTCAAACGATGCGGTGCACATCCCAGGGACGATAGCTAGGTCATACTTCCCCGCGGTGATGAGAGTGCGAAGCTTGTGGGGGGTGAGAAACGAGGCTATCTCCCCGGTTACGACGACATTGGCATCGAACCCTGTCGCAGCTCTTCTTACGATCTCTTCCGTTGCAGCACCGGTGGGGAGGAGAATGCGCATAAGTTTCCTTAATATCTGTGAGATAAAAACACTATGATCAGATGCTGACCTGCGATTTGCACGTTCATACCAATTTTTCCAAAGATGGCGAGAGCAGCGTCGAAGAGATCCTCCAAAGGGCTGAGGAGGCAGGTCTCGACGCGATCGCAATTACGGACCACGATACAGTTGATGGCGCGAAGAAAGCCCTTGCAATTGCCTCTTCCGTCTTGGTAATTCCCGGCATTGAAGTTTCGACGCGGCAAGGGCACCTCCTTGTCCTCGGGGTGACCGAGATTATCCCTGCCGGGCTTGATGTGGTCGAAACAATCGGAATAGCTCGCAGGATGGGGGCGCTCCTTATTCTCCCCCACCCGTACCATGTCTGGCGACATGGTGTTGCCCGCCGGAAAAAAGCTGGGATGAGCGCTGTTGATGCAGTCGAGACGTTCAACAGCCGTTATATCGTTGGGTCAGCGAATCAGAAAGCTGCGCGGATCGCAAAACGTCTGGGTAAACCCTGTGTCGGCGGGAGCGATGCCCACCACGCCCGGTTTGTCGGGTTCGGTCGGACATTCGTCGAGGCGGAAAAGACCGTCCCGTCAATCCTTGCCGCCATCAAGGCCGGCAGGGTCTCGTCCGGCGGGAAGAAGACTCCGTTGCGGACTTACACGCGGCAGTCGTTGAACAACACGTGGAGAAAGATAAAAAGGATAACACGGCGCGTGCACTTCAGATGAGACTCGCATTCCGCGTATCGTACCTTGGTGGCAGGTTTTACGGTTCACAGATGCAGGCTGAGCAACGGACAGTCGAAGGGGAGTTTGTCGCTGCCTGTCAACGGCTTGATCTCTTCTCCGATTGGCGAAAAGCCGGTTTTGTCTCTGCCGGCAGGACCGATCGCGGCGTCCATGCACGCGGGCAGGTTATAGCATTCACAACCGATGAACCAGACCGCGCCATCGAAACGCTAAACCTCCAGCTCCCTCCTGACTGCTGGTGTACCGGCTCTGCCGAAGTTCCCGAGAAATTTCACCCCCGGTATGACGCAATATCGCGGACGTACCGGTATTATTTCCCTGCTGGTCAGCTGGACACGATTGCCATGACTGAGGCGGCAGGACAATTCCTCGGAACCCATAACTTCTCTAACTTCGCCCGGGTCAGGGACAAGAACCCGTACCGGACAGTACTTGCGATACAGATTGGGGAGGACGACGATTTTATCTACGTCGAAGTAAAAGCTGAAAGTTTTCTCTGGCATCAGGTTCGTTGCATGGCGGCAATGCTGGCTAAGGTAGGCCGGAATGAATCAGGAAAAGACGCTATCGCCGAACTCCTCCAAAACCCTGCGGGGAAATCGCTCCAGCCAGCCCCGGCAGAAGGACTCGTCCTTTGGGACACCGATTGCGGCATATCATACAATCCTATTCCTGCAGGTCTCCGGAGCAGGACGTTTCTTGATCATCTCATCCGCCACCATGCGCTTATGGAAAAAGTATGCCGGGAGATGGGAAAGGGCCCGGAATGAAAAAGGAACCCTTACCCATCTATATTTAGCATTGATCTGAGCAAAAATACAACATTATACTTTTGAAATTGACCCGGAACCGAATTTCTCATCGATCCATGCGGCTATCTCGTCCCTAACTCTCCGGTACCCCTCGAGAACTTCTTCGTCGTTTCCCGGGGTAAGATGTGGATCGGCAAACCCCTTATGGATCATGGTCTTTGCATGGGGAAGGACCGGGCAGACCACGTGTGCACGATCACAAAGTGTGACCACGATATCGATAGGGACTACCGAGAATTCATCGATATGTTTTGAGCGGTGGCCTGAGATATCGATCCCGATTTCCTGCATGACCTGTATCGCCCGTGAGCTCAGCCGTGACGGATGGGTCCCGGCGCTGAATACCTCATATCGATCCCCATATCGTGCCCTGAGCAGCCCTTCTGCCATCTGGGAGCGTGCGGCATTAGCCGTACAGATAAAGAGAACACGCGATTTTCCGGTCATGATACCCAATAATTCGTCCCGGTTATTAACGGTGTCTCATCATCCGTTTTTCCCAGGAGAAATTGAACATCATGAAAAAATTCATGATGCCTTGCCCCGGCTATAATGACTTTTTAAATCACCATCAGGGTGGTTTTTTATCGGCACAGCAATGACTGTGAATGGGTCATTGCGATTGAAATATAAACTTCGGTATTTTTGTGATTTTTTTACGGTCTTATCTTATGGCTTTTTTCCGTGTATGATTGCGTTTTTCATCCGGGTTACATATCCTTTCAGCTCGTGTTCCATCGTTTGGGGATTCTTCAGGTTTCTCTCGATAATATCCACGATTGCGCTCCCGACGATCACGCCGTCTGCACCTGCCGCCACACACGTACTGGCGTGATCGGGCGTGGAGATTCCAAAACCCAGGGCAAGAGGAAGTTTGGTAAATTTCCTGACCCGGTGCAGGAGATCGAGCGCACCGGATGAAACATCGTCTCTGACTCCGGTAACACCGAGCACGGAAACAAGATAGAGATATCCCTGCGCTTTCGCAGCGATTTTCTGTATCCGCTCATCTGAAGTGGTCTGTGTAACGAGAAATATCAGGTCAACGCTATGCCGGGCTGCAAATTCCGTAATATCTCCAGATTCCTCGATCGGCATATCGGCGATGAGGATACCGTCCACACCTGCCTCATGCGCTTCACGGTAGAAACGGTCGACTCCTCGGCGGTGCACTATGTTGTAATATGTCAGGAAAACGATCGGGACCTCTGAATAATTCCGGATCTCGCGGACGATCTCGAAGATCGTCGAAGGTGTCGTGCCTGCTGCAAGTGCACGGTCATCAGCCCGCTGGATGGTCGGACCATCAGCAACCGGATCCGAGAATGGCACACCCAGCTCGAGGATATCTGTCCCTCCATCGATGAGGGCCTTGGAAATGCGGATGCAGGTCTCCTTGTCCGGATCTCCTCCTACAGTAAACCCGATGAACGCGGGTGAACTCCGGTTCCTGAATACTTCCTCGATTCTCCCCATTATACACAACACCCCCGTATCCTTGCGACTTCAGCTACGTCTTTGTCCCCACGCCCGGACAGGTTGATCACCACGATGTCGTTCCGGTCGAACCGGTCCGCGTTCTTCATCAGGTACGCGACAGCGTGGGCGGATTCGAGTGCGGGGATGATCCCCTCCTTGCGAGAGAGGAATCCGAAAGCGTCGAGCACGTCGTTATCGTTCACTGCGGCGTAGGTCACCCGATGACTGTCCTTGAGCATTGCATGCTCAGGGCCGACACCCGGGTAATCCAGTCCTGCTGAGACACTATGGGTAGGCATTACCTGACCATCTGCATTCTGCAAGAGGTACGATAAGGTACCGTGGAGCACTCCCTCGTCCCCAGCGCAGAGAGTGGCAGAATGTTCACCGGTTTCAATCCCCCTGCCCCCGGCTTCGACTCCGATAAGGTTAACATCGTCGTTGAGGAATGGGTAAAAAATACCCATCGCATTCGATCCGCCTCCAACGCAGGCCACAATACTGTCCGGGAGTCTGCCTTCCTTTCTCAGGATTTGTTCTTTTGTTTCATTCCCGATCACGGACTGGAAGTCCCTCACCATGAGGGGATAGGGATGAGGGCCGACAACCGACCCGATCAGGTAATAGGTGTCACGGACATTTGCCACCCAGTCCCTGAGCGCTTCGTTAATCGCGTCTTTGAGCGTGCGAGTGCCGGATTTCACCGGGATAACCTTTGCGCCCATCAATTCCATCCGGTAGACATTCAGCGCTTGACGCTTAGTATCGACCTCCCCCATGTACACCTCGACCGGGAGACCAAGAGCAGCGCCCACGATCGCGGTCGCTACCCCATGCTGACCTGCGCCGGTCTCGGCAATAAGACGCTTCTTGCCCATATGTTTTGCAAGGAGCGCCTGGCCGAGGGTGTTGTTCAGCTTGTGCGAACCCCCGTGAACGAGATCCTCACGTTTGAGATAAACCTTGCACCCGAGTTCCTGTGAAACGTTCCCGCAGAAGGTAAGCGGTGTCTCGCGCCCTGCGTATTCTGACTGCAATGCTGCGAGATCACGTGCAAAACCAGGATCGTTATTCACAATCCGGTATGCATCTTCCAGTTCGATCAGTGCGCTCATGAGCGTTTCTGAGACGTATTGTCCGCCGTATTTCCCGTATCTTCCCTTACGTATCATGTCATATTCTCCTGGATGCGGCGATGAACGCCCTGATTTTTCTCCTGTCTTTAATGCCAGGTGAGATCTCCACTCCCGTTGCAACATCTACGGCGTACGGTTTGACCTGTAGGATGGCCTCAGTCACGTTTTCCGGGGTCAGCCCTCCTGCAAGGATGACCGGAACCTCCGATCGTGCAGCCACGTCCCGTGCCCGGGAGAGATCGTACTGTTTTCCCCCACCATGGCTTTCGTCAACGATGATTGCGTCACAGTCAGCCGGAATACTTTCCTCACGCCCGATCATCCGGATCACTCGTACACCGGGGTTCCTGGTGAACGTAAATGAGTGCGAAATCTGTATCGCAGTCGGGTGGATGTCAAGGATCCGTTGAAGTTCTTCCTCTGACTGTGTATGGGTTACTGCGACCGTGGTGGTAAACGGGCCGACCGAGCCAAATATTTCTTGTGCCCGTTCCGGCGTGACAGAACGGGGAGACCTGCTGAAAAGCACAACACCGATCGCGTCGGCGCCTTCATTCTCAGCACATACAGCGTCTTCTGCCCGGGTTATCCCACAGATCTTTACGCGCATACGAACTCCTCCAGTTTTTTCTGTGGGTGCTGATGGGCCATAATCGCAGACCCTATCAGAAACGCATCGCAGTATGCTTTCATCTCGCGGATATCATCGGCGGATCGCATTCCACTCTCCGAAACGATCAGTCTCCCATTTTTCTGTATTCTGTCTGAGAGGTCACGGGTCGTTGACCGGTCAATGCTGAGAGTCGAAAGGTCACGGTTGTTTATCCCGACAATTACTGTCTTCGTAGCCAATGCGGATTCTCCTTCTGCTGCATTGTGGATTTCTACGAGCGGTTCAAGCCCGAAATCCCTGGCCAGATCAACAAATGCAGGCAACCGGTCACCAAGTACTGCTGCAATCAGCAGGATAGCGTCAGCCCCGAGCGACCGTGTTTCCGCGATTTGCCGCTCATCGATGATGAAGTCCTTGCGTAGCACCGGTACATCAACAGCACTCTTAACGCGTCCGATATCCATCACGGAGCCTCCGAAATAATAGGGTTCGGTCAGGACTGAGAGTGCGACGCATCCGCTCCCAACCAGCAAACCGGCCATCATTGGCATGTCGACGTTCCGCCGGATGATGCCTTTGCTCGGTGACGAGCACTTTATCTCGGCTATCACAGCGTTCTTGCAGTTCCTGTTCCGGATTGCGCTGGCAAGGCTAGCCCGGTGGGAGGCTGGCGGTTCAGGAAATGTGGCAGGCAGGTTGTTGACCCGTTTTCGGGTCCGCTTGACGATCTCATCGAGAATCATGATACACCCTGCGTAGCACTTATAAGCGCTTCCAGTCGGGCACACGCATTTCCTGAATCAATTGAACGTTCTGCCATCGCTACTCCTTCGTGAAGGTCCTGTGCCAAACCGCCGATGTAAATAGCGGCGCCAGCGTTCATAAGCACGATGTCCCGGGCAGCTCCTTTCTCACACTGGAGGACATCCCGGATAATACGGGCATTCCCGGTAGCACTGCCGCCGGCAATATCTTTAAGACACGCCGGAGCGATACCGAACTTCTCACAGGTTATTGTATATGTGCGGATCGCCCCGCCGCCGACCTCGCTTACTATGGTCTCCCCGGTAGTTGTTATCTCATCAAGACCACTCCCGTGGACAACCATCGCCCTTGATAATCCAAGGATCCTGAACACCTCCGCGAGGGTCCTGGTTAGGTCGGGGTGATAGACGCCTACAACTTGCGCCTGTGCCCCTGCGGGGTTTGCGAGCGGACCGAGTATGTTGAAGACCGTCCTGCACCCGATCTCCTGCCGCGCTCCCATGACATGCCGCATGGCGGGATGGTGGCTGGGAGCAAAGAAAAATCCTATCCCCACGGTCTCCACGATTTTTGCCTGTTCAGCAGGGTCAATCGCGATATTGACTCCTAGCGCGGAGAGCACATCAGCTGAACCGCAACTACTGCTGACGCTTCGGTTGCCATGCTTGACAACGGGAACACCGGCGCCTGCAGCAACAAATGCTGAAGCCGTACTGATATTGAATGTATGTGTATTGTCGCCCCCGGTACCGCAGGTATCCACCAGCGGCCGGTCGGTCTTCGGTGCCACCGTCACTGCATGTTGTCGCATTATCCGTGCAAACGCTGCGATCTCTTCCGGTGTTTCGCCTTTCATTCGAAGGGCGATGAGGAATCCTCCGATCTGCGCCTGTGTTAATTTCCCTTCCATGATGGCGTCCATGATCCCGGCTGCTTCATTGGGGGGAAGATCTTTCCGGTCGACCAGTTTTGTGAGTACAGTTTTGAACATCGTCAGACCTCTCCCGAACCATAAAGGAAGTTCCGCATGATCCGGTCTCCTTCCGGTGAGAGGATGCTCTCGGGGTGGAACTGGACTCCTTCTATGGGATAACGGGTGTGACGAACCGCCATAACGTATCCGTCGTCAAGGCTCCGTGCGGAAACCTGAAGATCATGAGGGAGGGAGTCTTCGCTGGCAACGAGGGAATGATACCGTGTTGCCGTGAATGGCTCACAAACACCGGAAAAAATGCTTTTCCTGTCATGTTGTATATCAGAGGTTTTGCCGTGCATCAGGTGCTTTGCCCGGACAACCTCCCCTCCAAAAGAGGTGCAGATAGCCTGGTGACCGAGGCAGACACCCAGTGTCGGTATAGTCCGGCTCATGGTTGCCAGGACCTCAAGGCAGACACCTGAATCCTGCGGTGTCCCGGGACCGGGAGAAAGGATAATCCGGTCGCATCCGGTCTTTTTGAGCCGTTCGATAGGTGTATCGGAGGTAAATACTATCGGTTCTGCACCGAGTTTCCCAATTTGCTGGTACAGGTTGAAGGTAAAACTGTCGTAGCAGTCAACGATCAGGACTTTCATGGGGATACTCCTGCACGCTCGATCGCCCGGATCATCGCTGCTGCTTTGCTCTCGGTTTCTTTCCACTCGTTCTCTGGAACTGAGTCGGCTACAATACCGGCTCCCACCTGGATGAACGCCCGGTTCTTTTTGATGATAACGGTCCGAATCGCTATCGCGAATTCGAGGTTTCGGTCAAAACCGATATATCCTACCGCACCGGCATAGATCCCCCGGTTCTCCGGTTCCTCGTCACCGATAATCTGCATCGCCCGGATCTTCGGTGCACCGGATACCGTTCCGGCAGGGAAACAGGATTTGAATGCATCATAGCAGTCAAGGTTGTCCCTGAGCATCCCGTTCACCGTTGATACAATGTGCTGGACATGAGAGAATTTTTCTACCCCCATGAATTCACTGACCTCAACGGATCCGAAACGGCAGACCCTTCCCAGGTCATTCCTCGCAAGATCTACGAGCATCGTATGTTCGGCCCGCTCTTTTTTGTCAGCAAGGAGATCCTGTTCCAACTTCTCGTCTTGTTCCTGATCATATCCCCGCGGACGGGTTCCGGCAATCGGCACCGTTGTGACCCGGCGCTTTTCCACTCTTACGAGCATCTCGGGGCTCGCCCCTATGACTTTCTCGTCACCAAAATCAAGATAGTACATATAGGGGCTTGGGTTAACCTCCCTGAGTGCGGCATATATTGCGAACGGGTCATAGTTCACCGCGCACTCCATGCGCCGGGAGATAACTGCCTGAAAGATGTTTCCGGCAGCGATATGCTCTTTTACCCTCTCTACCGATCGTTCGAAATCCTCCTTTGAAATCGATGATGTGTACTGCGGAGGTTCTGATGATGCACCCTGGCCTGACGAGGGAAAGGGTTTTTTTACGACAAGTGTCATGAGGTGATTGCTGAGTGTCTGGATCTTTGCCACGCATTTCCTGTACTCCCCGGCCAGATCAGAATCGTAGGTCAGGAACGGGCTGCTGAATATAAACAGCTTCTTCTCACAATGGTCAAAGACGATGCAGTCTTTGGTGAGCATGAAACTGGCATCAGGGCACCTGTTGGGATCCCTCACTCCACTGAAGGATTTTTTTTCCCACACTTTTTTAAAGAGTGAGTTGACGCAGTCGTATGCAAAGTATCCGACCATGCCACCAAAAAACCGGGGGGCCTTTACGTTGACATAATGAAAACGGGAAAGGATCGATCTGATCTGGTCAACCGGTGTATCTCCTTCGGGTTCTTTGGCAATTGCCACGAATGGATCTTTACCCCTTACGGTGATGCCATCCCCTAATGAAACAACAAACTCCGGATCTATTCCTATGAACGAGTAACGGGCTATCTTCTCGCTTCCCTCCATCGATTCGAGTAGGAATCCGTTGCCGTTGCGGGTACTGGTATAGACGTCGAGTGGAGAGATTGCTGGAAGCGGCAGTTCGGCGCACAGAGGAATGATCAGCGGTTTTGGCTGGTTATTCACAGCTGTCAGATATTCATCAAGTCCGAGATTCAGGTTCAGATTCATATTCATTATCAGGGTTCCTTTGGCCTGCTCCAAGCCGGGTTTATACTGGTGTTTCGTCCTGCTTTCGATACAACCGACGTCGGCGCAGGATTTTTATGATGGCAATACTGCGATCCGATGACTCTAACAGGTGTCTGGTTTATCGTTGACTTTGTACATATTTATACATTATTGTTGTTTTTTGGTTATTAGTGCATTTCAATCTACATCATAGCAGGATTAAACAAAAATTGCATGGAACATAAATTATCAAACTCTGGATTTTCATATCCGAGTTGTTGTTATCAGCGGACAGCTGAAGTCGAGGCTGTCTTATAAGGTGAATCAAATTGTAAAGCTGAACGTCAATCAGATTCCTAAAAAATAGTATCTCCTTATCGTAAAACAGATATTTCCCGGCAAAGTACAGGTATAATTCTATGACAGTGGCATCATTCTGTTTTTACGCCTTTTTTCTTCAGCTCTTCAGTTTTTTTCTGGGAACACTCTTCGCACCGGAACTCGGGCTCATGTTCATGGGATCTGTCATAATCGCCGGATCGTACCAACCGGTAGCCCCGTGCAATCTTTCCGCAGTCGATGCAGCTGATATTTTCTTTAACTTCCCATTGTGCGCAGAGAGATTGTGATGTGAAGATGTACTGATCCACCCAGAAAAAGATCAGGCCGCCTATCAGGTTCGCAACAATTGCGGCAACAAGCTGCCCCATCGAAACCAGAATAATTCCGACCCCTGCGAGGATCGGAGTGCTCGCCTGCCACCGGAGCAGATAGAGCGCGTACCGCTTGAAGTTGACCTGCATACCAGATAATCGGTAGAAGCGTATTATACGTCTTGCGCTGATAACAAAGCGAGGTGGAACCGGTTACGATAGAAGATCGATTCGCGCACTCTGATCGTCACACTCGTCCTTTCGTTTCGTACTAACCTGCATGCATGAAAAAATACTGATTTCCGCGGTTAGGGTACATCCGGGCTATCGCGTTTGTATGAAAAATATTAGGGCCCGATTCGAATAATTTTTGAACGGTTAAACACATTTATACAATCTCCACCAAATTCTGTACATCATTTTTGGAATAGTACCATGTGGCAGTGTCGTACAAGGCCAGTAAGTTGGGTGTTTGTTACCCGGATGATCGGGATCATCTGTTTCCTGATCGTTGTCGTACTTGCAAAAATCCTCACGAGCTTTACTACACCAAACGGGATCTACCAGCAGGCAGCTGACGGCCTGTTGTTTGCCAACTTCTGGCTTCTCCTTCTCATTGGAATAATTCTCTTCATTGCCGATATCTTCGCGGCGTTTCCTTTTCCGCTCAGCCTGCCGGCCCCGATCATAAAAGCCGTGGGCAGTGTCTTCTGCGTTGTTTTTGTCCTCCGTGTCTTCCAGTGGGTTGACGGGATTGCAGCGACAAATCTCTATCATTTGTTCCTGATACTTTCATTCCTTATCGTCCCGCTCATATTCATCATCGTGCTTGCAACAGGATACTTTGAAATCATGCGAAAACTCTGGTGGTATCCGAAAAACGGGCATGAGCCGGGCACCGTGGCAGTGTATAAAGAATCGCCGGTAAATTCGGATAATCCTACGTCCGATGCAAAATCATGGGAAGAGATCAGCGCAGAATTCCGGCTGATGATATATGATATCATCCACCGGTTCCGCGAAGAAATAAAAAGAAAAGAATAACCCGGGACCCGATCAATTACCAGTCGGGGTTTTCCTGCAAAAATTTCTTCTCTTTTGTCTGGAGCTCTTCTTCAGTCAGGTGCGCAGGCATACAGATGCACCGGTGCTCGATAAACGCACCCTGGTTAAAACAACCCTGCCGTTCACCTGGCCTGCACGCCCCGTACGTACAGGCATCATAATCGTGAAATACCTGGGAAAACCCCTCGCGTGCTGCACATTCCTTTGCCTCTTTCCATGAACCAGCCATAAAGTCAGTACTGGTAAAGGGGCATAAAGAACCTTACTCCCAGCTCATCAACACTGGAACATCGGTTTTAAGAAAAACCCAAAATAAGAGGAAAAATTTGTGAAATCAGAACCGGGGTTTCCGGTGCTTCGGGAGACAGTCTCTGCAGTAGACAGGCCTGCCCTCGGTTGGTTTGAAGGGGACTTCGCACTCTTTTCCACAGTCTGAGCAGACTGTCTTTGTCATTTCTCTGGGACCGAAATTTCTCGGGCCACCAAAACTCTTTCTTTCCATTGTATTACTCATGCAGTTGTGACCTGCCATTATATATCTCACATTTTAGTATAAATATATCTGCATATCATAAGTATCGTCTGATTACCCGGGAAATCGGGAGAGTTGCTGTCAGGGAATAATCTCACACCCGTTGAACTTTTCATGAGCGAAATCACCGATGGTAATAGCATCTTTGGCGATAAGGTCACGTACAGTCGGAAGGGCCTCGATGAGTGCGTCGTGCAGGTTCACAACCGTATCGCAGACAATTCTGCGTCCAGCGACCCCCCAAGGCTTTGTGATATTGGAGTACAGGCATCTACCGCCACAGAACGCTCGGATACGGCATTCCAGGCATTCCCCTCCGATCTCAATGCGGCCGAGATCGCAGGGATGGGCATCGCGGATATGCCCGACATAGTACTCTTTCATACCGATCATGATCGGACAGGGTACAATATGCCCATCGGTCATAATACTGTAATTCGCATGTCCGGATCCGCATCGAAGGAGGCTAGATGTTCCTAAGAGCAGGTCTCCCATGGGATCCAGAAACGGGTACCATCGCATCACCGTACCTTCTGTCGCCATATGACCCACCCACTCACGCACTAATGTTCGGATACCGGGATTGTAACTCCTGATCACCCAGTCCTTAAACTGGCGTAGGGAATAATCACCTGCAAAATTAGCATCGATCTGCCAGTGGATGGAAGAGAAGGAATAGTCCGGGTTCGACGTAAGATAACAGACTGCATCAGCAATATCGGTTTTTTCCGTCACGGTCATGCGGGCTATGAGTTCTCCCCGGTATCCATTTGCTTGGATATTCCTTATATTTTCAATGACCCTGTCATAGACTCCTTCCCCCCTGTTAGAGTCAGTAAGGTCTCTTCGCCCATCGATAGAAACCAGGATTGTGGTGAACCGGTTAATAATCTCCGGCGTGAGCCGGTCTAACAGGACTCCGTTGGTCTGTAGCATGAACCGCTTAACGGGTGCCTCCCGGACAATCCGCTCGATTAAATCTTCGCGGAGGAGCGGTTCCCCCCCGTAAAATGTGATAGTGGGCGCAGGATCTTTTCTAAGAAATGTGTACAGGGTCTCAAGGTTGAATTCGAGATCGACGGGAATATTCTCATCAATCTCAACTGCACGTTCCCCGTCACTCTCAACGAGATCGAGAAAGGCCTTTGCCCGACAGTAGCTGCAGCAAAGGTTGCAGTTATCGGTGAGGATGAGGTGGAAGTACATGAAATATTGGTATATCTTAGATCGTTTAGACAATAAATTTAGGTCACGGGCATATCTGTAGTTCACAGCGATGAAAAGTTCATCCGGTGATGCGCTTCCTTTTCCGATGAACTGTATCGCACCAACACGAATTCAGCCAGTAATATCATTGAATTAGCCCGAACGGGGCGATTTTAAGGGGATTTCAATTGGAGTCAATAGTGTGCTTCATTGCCAAAAATATCCATAAAAAGTTGGTGAAATTTCAAACTTCGACGTATATCGAGGGAAACCTTATATATTATCAGACGTTAACTCTCATTATCAAAACCCGATTGCGGTTTTGAGGTGTTTAAATGGGAACCAAAATTGGAAAAGAAAAGATTCAGCGTGAAAAGGGATACCTTTATTTCATCGGCAAGGACGGATACGTCTGGGCAGCCCCGATGAAGCACAACAAGACCGGCAAGAAGAAGAAAGTCGGTACTGAGAAGATCGCAAAAGAATCCGGCTTCATGTACTACATCGGCAAAGACGGATTTGTAGCGAAAGCAAAGATGAAGAACGCATAACCTTTTTCTTCCTTTTGCACGCAGTCCGTCTTGGCCGGAAAAAATCCGGCTCGGCGGGCTGCCAAGATTTTTTCTTGGAGGGAAGCCTCTCCACAGCAGCGATTTTTGTACTAACTGAATATTCGTCGGGTGAAATGCCCATTTATTCATATCCATTAACGAAAAGTTTGAATTGGTGAGCAGTGCAGTGGCATATGCAGCATGATCTCTGCACGGAGCTCCCGGGGATGTCGACTCTGGTAAACCGGAAATTCTTTGAGTGGACTTTTGGTCTGGACCAACACCAGAGCAGGATCTCGATCTTCGAACATATCCGGGACATCCCGTACTCGCTGGCTGTCCCTATGAGAGATCCGAAAACCGCTCCGGAACAAATCCTTGTTCATGGGAAAGGATACTGCGCACCGAAGCACTTCCTGCTTGCTGAGATGTACAGGAAACTGGGCCTTGAAGTGGTATATGCGACATTTCCATTTCTCTGGAATGACCCGGATCTCCAGTACCCTCCGGAACTCCGAATACTGGCAACCGGTCTTCCTGTTGCACACCATCTGGCCTGCCGGGTTCGGATCAATAAGCGCTGGGTTCTGGTGGACACTACCTGGGACCTGCCGCTGGCAAAGGTTGGTTTCCCGATCAATGAACACTGGGACGGATATGCGGATACCAAGTGCGCAGTAAAACCGATCAAATCGGCAGTGCGGACAGCATTCTGCAGAACAGGGATAAACGCGCCCTGCCGGGACAGCTACGACAGCGATATGAATCCAATCGATGGAGAGCAGGATTACAAAGATGCCGAGAATCATTCCCGGCAATATTGCAAGAAGATCAGTATCCAGACCGAGCAAGAAATACAACAGATCCAAAGGTTTTACCGGGAATTCGATGCGTGGCTTGTGAATGTCCGGGAGCAATAATAACCCGCTCTTCTCGCATCTCTCTCTGGTCTGAAACGAAGATGTGGGTAGAAAAAGAGAATTTATGGGAAAATCCAAATAAAATTCATTTTAATTATGTGAAATCGCGGCTGGTTTCATGCACCGGTGTTTAGGGAGAGATGAAAAAAGATCTGGAAGGCCACCTGAAACGCTATAAAACGTATCATGGGCCCGTCGTGATTCGAACACGAGATCTTCGCCGTGTGAAGGCGACGTCATAGCCAACTAGACCACGAGCCCTGATGCATCGACCGGGAATCGAACCCGGGCTATAGGCTTGGAAGGCCTAAGTCATGCCTCTAGACCATCGATGCGCTGTGCTCTACAATTTTAGCGGGGAGGCGTATTAATTATTGCCCTCGCCCTCTCAATTTCCCTGATGATTCCGGGTGAACGCAAACAATCCGCGAAGCTCTCTCATCATGGTTGGAGGAAATCCAGATGACCGGATATATTTTTTTAATAATACATCGTGTTTGGTGTATATTTTTGATGGAGTAATTTTAAAAAATTTATTTGCTGTCGGGGAATCGGTATGCCCCCTTAGGCACCGTAATTTCGAACCGGGCACCATTTCCGGGTTCGCCGGTTTCTCTGATTGTAATGCCAGTAACAGAAAGGATCTCCCGTGCGAGAAACAGACCCATGCCTTTCTTCTCCTCATATTTCCTATCAAAAATCTTCTCTTTCAAATCGTGTTGAATCCCCACACCGTTATCTTCAAAGAAAAGTGTGAGTCCTTCTGGTGATTCATGATACCGTAAAGTAATCACTTTTGCAGTTTTTCCATGTAGGATAACATTTTCAGCAAGTGTAAAGAAGACATCCTCAAGAAGCGGGTCAGCGTAGATTTCCAATCCTTCGACATTAAGTGTTCGGGATAACTTCGAAATATCAAGGTGCGAGATCCCAAAGAGGAATGCTTGGTTGACATTCTGCCATGCAGGAGGTCTCAATCCCAGGTTCTGATAATTACTTGCAAATTTCAGTGATTCTATAATCGTCTGCACGAGTTTGATCTGTTTGTCGAGATACTGCTGCAGTTTTTCATCCAGTGTAGCGGTTGTTTCAAGTTCTAAATAACCAGACAGGGAAAATATCGCGTTCTGGATATCGGAAAAGGTGATGGAATTTAAAATGTTCAATTTCCTGCGTGCCTGCTCAAGGGCCTGCTGGCTCTTGTTAAGCGTATCGTAATTCTGTTTCAATTCCTCGGCAGTTGCGGTTATCTCCTCATAGGCAGCGCTGAGTTCTTCGTTCTTGCGGAGCACCGCATCTTCCGCCCGCTTGCGTTCGGTGATATCCTGGTTTACACCATTGGCTTTTATCGTATTGCCGTATCCGTCCTTTGTGATGCGTAAGCGCACGACAATGTGCCGAACTTCCCCGCCCCTTCGGACAATGCGATGTTCAATCTCAGAGAAATAACCTGGGTCGGATGTTTTCATGCACTTATCGATCTCATTGGCGACCACATCGGACTCGTCAGGATGGACAAATTCACGGGCATACACTTCGGCTGGCATCCGGTAACCTCCTTCACGATCTGCAGTCGTACCGAACAAAGCATAAAATCGGTCATTGAACGTGAACATTTTTGTTGAAACGTCAAATTCCCAGTACGCCATGCGGCCCTGATCCATCGCATCTTCAAGCCGAAACTGGTTGTCCCGCAGTATTTCTTCTGCCAGCTTGCGTTTGGTAATATCCTGACATACAATGAGAACAAAGAGACTTCCTTCAAGACCGCTCACCGCTCGTGCATACTCTTCGACCCAGAGGACACTATTATCTTTTCTGACCTTACGGAGTTGCCAGTAGAATATCTGCCCCGGATACTGCAGACATTTCTTTAACTGCTCATTAACAGAGGGTTGATCCTCCGGGTAAAAAACCTTCAGTACAGACTGTCCTTCCAGTTCGTTAACCGTGTAACCCAGTTGATTTGCCCCAAATTGATTGACTGCGATAACCTTTCCTTCTGCACTTACTGTGAAGAACATGGAGGGGTTATCACGAAATAAGGCCCGGTAACGTTCTTCGCTTTCCTGTAACGCTGCCTGACGTTTCTGGATTGCGCTGCTCATGTACTGAAAGTCGTTTTTAAGTTTGTCCATCTCAATAAAAGCACTCGGAGTCAAAGCCAGAGTTTTATCCTGACTGAGATCCCCCGTTGCCAGCGCTGTAGCCTCTTCACTGAGCTGCACCAGCGGGTTGATAACCGTCTGATGGAGTTGTTTGCGAAGGTTCCATGCCAGTGCCAGCCAGATGAGGATCGACGCCAGAAATGTCAGTCCTGATGTCCAGACATAGGGGCCCAATGCGACAGATAGTGGGATCTGGTCAATGACGACCCAGTTAGTCGGGTCTACCCGGACCGCGCTTCCGAGGACCATCGTCCCGCCATAGTCATAGACCTGCGTGGCCTCACCATTAAGCCCTCGACGGAATATCTCCAAGTTTCCCTGGTTAGTCTGCTGCCTGACCAGATCAACAGATGGGTGAGCAAGTAGCATCCCGGATTGGTCCATGACGAAGACAAAGTCCTTCCCAGATTCACCGTTTGTGCCAAGGATTTCCTGTTGTAGTGAATTAAGGTTCAGTTCACCGACTATCGTACCTCCTGCTGAAAGTGGCCTGATCACGTAGACGGTGGGGTATCCTGTTCGAAGCGAAATAAACGGACGAGAAATACTGATGTTTTTTATTTCTCCGGTCTGAGGATATAACGGGAGATTGGGTATTTCCAGACCCAAGTACCGGGGGTCGGAAGGTACCATGCGGCTGATCGTATTGTTTTTATCCAGATAGTAGAGTGTATCAAAATATCCGTATGCTTCCCAGATCCCCTGCATAGATTTGGCAGTTTCGTTGGGTGTAGAGACTTCAGCCACCCGACCGACTGCATCCAGCATACGGTTCGCCTGATCCAGATAACTGTCCACCATCTGGGCCTTGGACTGCGCCAACTGGTGCTGCTGATTTTCGAGTGTCTGTTCCCCCACAAAGCCCACGATACCGATCGCCACCAGGCTCACTACGAAGAGGGGTAGGAAGAGACGTGTGCGTACCAGATGCAGTAATACCTGATCGAGTGCGGGTTTTTTTTTCTCGTTCACAGTTGCCTCAGGATCCTGTTGGTGGATAAACATCGGTAGTCACGAATGTACCATTTCGAATCGAACCTATGGAGAATGGGCGCACAACATCGCCATACTGATCGAAAGAAAAGGAATTGACCAGTCCTGTGAAATTCTGCATTCCCAGCAATGCCTGCTTCAGTCCATCAGCCTTGCCGTTGGTCTTTTGCAGAGCAGTTGCCAGCACTTTCATGGATTCAAAGCCATACATAGCGCCAAATGATGGCGACTGACCAAAACGGGTCTCAAAGCGCGTTTTAAAATCAAGATAGTCCGGCGCCTGGCTGTCCAATGGGAAAACTTGTTCGATCTCCATCCCTTCGACAGCTTGGCCACCGTTGGTGATCAGTGTCTCTGTCTCCGCCCAAGTGGAAGTGAACAGCGGGATCTGCCATCCCATGGAACGGGCCCGTTGGGCGATCAGGGCCGTATCGGAATCTGAAGCGATGATAAGCAACCCGTCAGGATCGCGCGCCCGCAGCTGTGACAACAACGGGGCAAAGTCCGGCTGCGTCATTGAGGAGAAGTTCACTTGTGCGATCACCATGCCACCCAGTGATTGGTATTTTTCAGCAAAACTTTCCAGGTACGTTTGAGTGTAAGCGGCGTTATCGGTATCATAGATGGCGGCAATCCGCGTCACGTTACGGTGCAGATAAATGTGCTGGGCAAATGCCTGTGCTCTCACCGAGTTTGAAGCCATAACCATGAAGAAGTAATCGTTCTTTCCACTGAATAACGGGCTCGAGACAGTCGGACTTATCATTACCATACGGGCAGGATTGGTCACTTCCAGAGCTGCAAGCGCCTGATCGCTTGTTGCAGGACCGATGATGGCAACGACACTGCTGTTAATCAGTTCGCCATCAGCAGATTTTGCCCCGTCTGATGTGCCGAGGTCGTCACGGACAATCAGTTCGATCGGACGCCCATTGACACCGCCAGCTCCATTGATATCCTCGACCGCAAGTTGGACTCCGTTACGTTCCTGGACCCCCAGTTCTGCCTGGCTGCCTGTTAATGTTGCAGAAAAACCTACGGGGATTGGCTCTTTATTAATAACGTTTCCGTAGATGAGAACCAGTGCCCCGATCACTATGCAAGCCACGATGATAAGTATCAGGGTATTACGGTTCAGTTTTCCCGACTCCATTTCCTTACCCCCAGATTGATGAGAGTATCGCTAAGAAGTATATAAAAGAAATTGCTTGGGCTTTCAGTTTTCGGTTCTGAAGCATTGGCAGTTGGTTTGAAAATTTTAATATGGTGAAATATTGGACATCAACCATAAACGCACCAGGACTGTCTCTTCTGTTAATGTAAATAAATGGAAAATGGCCAAGGGCTCTGTCAAGTCTTCGGTAGCTAACCCTTTTTCTTAGGCATATCTTAATTTAAAACTGCTAACAACTTGACAGAACCCCCTACTGCCTGTTATGAGATCCACGGCATTATCAGAATTCCCGCATTATCTTTATCGCACAAAACTCCCCACACATCGTGCATTTCGCTTCACCATCAGATAACTCCCGGGCTCTTCCCGGATCCATGGAACACCGGATCTGACCTTCACGATCAAGCGCTGCCCGGAGTTCAGCGACAGTTTTGTCCAAAGCGTCACGGCCGTATTTTACCGTATCACCAATATGGGCTGCAATCCGGAAAGCAATGAGCCCTTCTTTTACCGCAGCCGGTGTGGGAAGGCCGAGGTGTTCTGCAGGAGTTATATAGCAGAGATAATCAGCTCCGGCCGCACTTGCGGCACTTCCTCCGCACGCCCCGGCAATATGGTCATAACCAATGGCAACATCCGTGGGCAACGGTCCGGCAACAAAAAGCGGGAATGGGGACAGTCTCTTCTGGTACCTGATATATGATGAGATACGGTCACTTCGGATATGACCCCCACATCCTTCGATGATAACCTGTACCCCTTTCCCCAGCGCCCGGTGAGCGAGTACAATATTCTGGCGGATCTCGGTAATCTGCATTTTATCCCTTCGGTCATGGATACACCCGCTCCGTGCGGTATTACCGAGCGAAAGGACGATGTCGTGCTTTCGACATATAGACAAGACTTCATCAAAATGTTCCACGAAAGGGTTATCGCACTGGTTTATGAGCATGAACGCACTGGTGATCGAACCCCCTTTGGATACCATGCCGAGCACCCGACTCTTTTTCTGGAATCTGTCGAGCATCTCTCTGCTGACGCAATGGACAACAACTGAACTTATCCCGGTCTCCGCCTGCTTCCGGAGGGTCGCAAGGATATCGCTGGAAGTCATCTCCTTAAGACCATTTTCGACAACAGTCTGGTATACCGGGACGGTTGTAATAGGGAGCGTCGTAGCGGAAAATATCTCCTCCCGGATAGCATCGATGTCTCCACCCATAGAAAGGTCACTTATCGTGTCAGCGCCAAATTCCTCCGCGATCCGGGCCTTCTTGATCTCATCCCCGACATTCACCTTCCCTGTAGAAGTACCGAGATTGACGTTGATCTTAGTACTGAGGCCCTTGCCAATTCCCACCAACCGGTCACCACGTTGCATGATCACCGTGCTGCCATTAGCTATCTGCCGACAGAGAGTCGCGGAATTGACACCTTCTGTTTCTGCTATTCGCAGCATCTGTGGGGTAATTATCCCGGTTCTTGCATGTTCAACCAGCGTTTTCATTGTGCACTCGTTCGGGAATATCCGGTTATTTGTGGGGGGTCAAAGGATATGGATTGTTGACTTTCATGTCCGCACAGGGATTCTACCGGTACTGTTGCGGGTTCTGTTAACAGGGTGTGGGATCAAAATGGGCGTTAACCAGCGTGGGATGAAAGTAAGAAAAAAAAGCAAAAAAATACGTATCACGCTGTTGCCCGATGTTTGAAATGCTTTGCATAAGCGGTTCTGTTGCCTTGTCGGGACTTTTAAATAGTCAACAGCAGTGTTTCACGACGATATCATTTTATTATGTCCCGTTAACGCACCAGAACCACACTGTGGATCATTCCGGGATCAATAGCACAACATTTTATTTTCACAACACCGGACTGGTACGTATGGCTGAAGTCGACCCTGATGCGTTAGCTGACGTGGCATACGGCATCTTCGAGCACCTCTTGAACCGGGGACTGCAGAAACAGGGAAAATATCTGTACGCACTTGTCGAAGGCAGTATTGACTTCAGGTCCGAGCTTGAGGAAATTTTTACAACCTTTTCAGGGGAGTACCCCCAGCTTGCCGAGGCGATGCTGCACCGGTTCTCAACCATCGATACGATCTATGAAATGTTGTGGAATGGTGAAGGTGTCGTCCCTTCAAAGACCACCCAGATGTACTGGATTGTGCAGGATGCTCCTGGGAGCGCGCCTGAAGCGATTGAGGATGAGAACGCGGGGAAATGGCTGATCTTTCAGGAACCGGATCATGTCGATGAAGCATGGAAAAAAGTGCGCGATGCAACCGTTGCCCTGGAACTTGGTATATCCGCAAAGGTGAGTACAGCAAAACCCAACCCGGACTCACGGGACAGCAGGAAGGTTATCTACGCATATACTAGGGATTGGGCTGACGAGATGGATGTGATGCGGGTCAGGGAAAAACTCCGTGCGATTGGTTTCGTTGACAGGATCGGGTACAAGCGGAATATCGAGACTTTTGCCGGGGAATATGCGAAAAAGGGAAAACGGGTAACATACTATTCTGGATGACGAAATTCCGGAATCGTAGCGACAGGATGTGAATCGAAAAATCATCTGATCAAGGCGTGATCGAAAAAGAGACCACATTATCTTTGATGTATCCCAGAAGCAATTTTCAAAGAAAAAATCGGAAAAGATTCGAAATAGGATAAAAAAGAGAAGACCTGTTGGATATTGATTACGCTTTGCGCTCTTTGTTTTTGGGCCGCAGGTTCTGGTACCCACATTTGCGGCAGCTGGTCGCGCGGATCGCATTACGGGCGTTGCAATGCATACATATTTTCACATTTAGTAAACGGGCTTCGGCTTCTGGAAACTTTGCCATTGAAATACACTCCTGTCTGCCCTTATAACAAAGCTGTAAGACTTCTTAACCGTTTGCGTCTTTAGCGGAAAGGTTGCGTTCCCGCACAAGCCAGTCGCGGAAGGAAGCAAGTGCTAAGGCCCGGTGCGATATCATGCTCTTCTCAATAAGCGGGATCTCTGCAAACGTGCGTCCTTCATATTCAAAGATCGGGTCGTACCCGAATCCATTGGATCCTCTCGGGCCTGTTGTGATTTTTCCGTCAATAATCCCGGTGAACACATGAATTCCGGTATTATCCGCGAACGCAATTGCGGTAGTGAAGCGGGCGGTTCGGTCTGCAACCCCTTCGAGGAGTTTCAGGATACCGTTATTTCCGATCGTATGCAGTACATATGCTGCATATGGTCCTGGGAAACCTCTCAGAGCGTTGATGGAAAAACCGGTATCATCGACTATAAGAGGTGTTTGGAGCAGCTCGTATGCAAACTTGGCTTTCCCCCCAGCGATCTTCCCAACATCCTCGGAACGGTGTTCCGGGATATCCAGAGCTATATGGGAGACCTCCAGGGTTCTTCCGAAAAATGCTGTAATCTCAGCTGCTTTATTGGTGTTGCTTGTGACTACCGTCAGATTCACAGATATCTTCCCCGCAGTTCGATCTCGTGCTCCCGTGCGATAACCTCTGCCGCTCCTGCAAAAGTTTTGGTATATCCTTTTTCGAACTCTTTTATCAGTTCCTCTGCACGTTCAGGGACCGTGCTTGCGAGAGTCTGGAAAAAGACGTGGATGTCCACACCACGCTGTTCAATCTCCTGGGTAACCTGTGCAAGGCCGAAATCGATTAATATACTCTTTCCATCATCATCGCGTATGATAATATTACTGGTCGTGAGATCCCCGTGCGTAATCGAAGCTGTATGAAGTCTGCCGACAACACTCCCGGCTTCTCTGACGTGCGTTGGTGTCAGGATTTCTGTGAGGGACAAACCTGTTACCAGTTCCATAACAATAGTGTCCCCGGTGATATCGTGCATGACTGGGGTCGGGACGCCGCCCCTGCGGGCTGCAGCTATAAGTCTTGCCTCCGCCCGGGTCCGTTCCTGAATCAGCCGGTTGTCAAGGGACGGCACCCGGTACCGTTTTGCAACCCGTCGTTTTACTGCTTCGCCGCCATGACTGAACGTAACGATAGCTTCAGCTCCCCTTTTTCCTGTAGATGCTGTTTCTTGAGTGCGGCACCGTGCAGCAACGGGTTCATGTTTCCAGATAACTTGAACCTCATCTGACCTGAATGACGGATTTATCTGGGATGATTCGGGTGGAAGGGTGAGTCCGCTCTCCAGCATAAGTTTTCCAGTATAAGCGATCATTGCACCGTTATCCCCGAGGTATTTTTGTTCAGGCACGAAAAATTCAGCACTGCGGTCCTCGCACATTATCCGGAGCATTTCCTGGAGTCTCCGGTTTGCCCCCACACCGCCAACAAGAAGGACTTCATCTTTCCCGGTAAGCGACATGGCCCGTTCAGTAACCTCAACACACATCGCAAATGCAGTCTCCTGCAAACTGTAACAGATGTCGGGTAATGGTGCAGGGGAATCCTTTGCCGCTGATACTAGCCCTGAGAATGCAAGGTCCATCCCTTTGACCGTATAGGGTAATTCGATATAGCTCCCCTCTTTTGCCTGAGATTCGATGATCGGGCCACCTGGGTGTGGGAGGTTTTTAGATCTCGCAAACTTATCCAGTGCATTGCCTATACCAATGTCCAGAGTTTCGCCAAAGATGCGATACCGGCCGTTCAGGTATCCGATTACCTGTGTGTTTGCCCCGCTGGCATAGAGTACGATTGGATCTTGGCTACCAGTTGCAAAGCACCCAATCTCAACGTGAGCGATACAGTGGTTCACACCGATAAGAGGGATATCCAGCGCAAGTGCGAGCGACCGTGCCGCTGTTGCCACAGTGCGCAGGCAGGGTCCGAGCCCAGGACCCTGCGAAAATGCGATTCCGGTGATTTTTTCTGGCTCGCTGATAACAGATCCAATGAGTTCTTTCATCACTGACGCATGGTGCTGTGCAGCCTCGCGCGGATGAATACCCCCCTGCAAAGGTTTGTACGGCCGTGAAGCAAGAGCGATAAGTTCGCGATCAAAAAGGGCGGCACTGAGGTTCCAAGCTGTCCCCTCAATACCGAGAATCTGCCCAAAAACAGGCATCGGACGTTATTTCTTAAATTCGGTATATCCGCACTTGCCACAAGTGGTCCTGTCCTTGTGGTCCGCCATCATGATTCCCGGTCCGCAGCGAGGGCAGTACTTCATGGAAGTTGTCACTTTTGCACCCTCGACTTTGAAGTATGCTCCCCGCTTGGTCCCTGTCTTTGCTGCTGCTTTTTTTGCTGCTGCCATCTTTATGCTGCTCCCTCTTCCTTAGGTTTGGGCATACCGCGCGCGGCGAGGTATTTGCGTTCAGTCTTGTTCCTGCTCTCTTCGCTCTCATATACGCGTGCTGAACCGGTGATTTCCGTCTTACCGAAACTGCTTTTCAATGTGTCAAGGGTAATCTGGTGCTCTTTAATATTGAGCAGGGCGCAGAGTTTACCGATAATCTGCATGCGGGAGGGTGTAGCCCCCTCGTACTTGAGGGTAAACTGAACCTCTCGTCTTGAAAGAAGCTCATTTCTCTTATCGCTTGTGATCTCAAAGTCCATCGATATCCTGTAATTATTGGAAACCGGGTTATTTAAAATATGACTCTCAGGAAGTGTAGGGGAAGAGATATTGTGGCTGCCAATACCTACACTGGTTATTCCTTACCTTGAACAAAATAACGGAGGAACCTGCGGGCGGTCTCTTGTGCTTCGTGATCTATTTTGCGAAGGACAACCCCTTCATTTGGCTGGCCGTAGAGAATAATCGCGCCTTCTGGAGCTGCAAGAGCGAGTGGAATCACTGCGAGGTCCTCCTCACCATCGACAATAATCGTCACTGGTGGATTAGCGACCGCGTAATCCAGCGCATGGATGAGTTCTTCCGTCAGTGAACCTGCCGGGTTTTTTACGTACACTTGTTTCCCTAAAGGTGCAATGATGTCGCAGGGCGATCGCATCGTTTGCCCATCGACCACCTCAATGGAAGCCTTTATTCTGTTCTTCCGGAGGTTAGCAGTGACAACATCGCCAACGGCATAAATAACATGGCCGGATATCTGGGGAATTATCTCTTCGAGTGTTTCGTGCAGCTCTCCGAATGGTTCCTTGAAAAGCTTGCGGTGCTCTTCGGGGAGCGTCAGCATCAGCGGACCTTCAGAGCGTAGCGTCCGGGGAGCTTGATGTTCATCCTTTTTGCAACTTCTGAATTTTCGGGATCGATGATAACGAGGTATCCTGACCAGTCCTCGCTCAGGTTTGATGTGCCGCAGATAACGCAGGTTTCACCGTCAACAACCCGGTGACAGTCTCGGCACACTTTGCCCTGTTTTTTCTTATTCGCCGGCGGCATGCTCCTTCCTCTTACTCTTTGTCTTCTCAGGTATGCGTTCCTTTGCCGAACCCGCTGGCTGGGCTGCCTTTTCCTTCTCCTTTTGCATATCTTCTTCGATCCAGAGGGCTGTACCGAGTCCCGCCTGGCGCATTGTGAGACCAATTTTACTGTCCCGTGGCTCGCGTTCGTTTAAGGAAAGTGTCACTACCCGGACCCGGACTGTGTCACCTACGCCAATGAATCGTTTGGATTCCTGACAGATGAGCCTGGCATTCTTTTCGTCATAATTAATATATTCGTCCGAGATCTGGCTTACATGCAACATGGCATCAATCGGACCCAGGCTGACGAATGCACCAAAACTGGTGGTCTCGACAACGAGGCCCTCAATGACTTCCTGGAGGGCAAGCCGAAGCACCATCGCTTCGAATTTGACGTCGTAATACACTCCGCCGTCTCCAGGAACCAGTTCCCCTTCACCAACATCTGAAACCTTTGTTACGCAGATGAAGATCCCGATCTCCTTATCGATACTGCCTTCGAGTTGTTCCTGTAAAACTTCAAGGATTACTTTTTCAAGTTTTTCTCCCAGACGCTGGGGAGGAACTCTTACCTTATCTTCAAGCATCAGTTTATGATACATACTTTACCTCCGCAATATCTCTAGTTTTTTTTGTTTTCTCATTGAAATTACGCCGATACCCCGCACGAAGAGTGCATCCCTGATACGGCGGTCATTGGTTACCACCAGGCAATCGTTACGGGTCGTGTATTCTATCACTTGTGCGTCGACGGTTCTTGAATCAAGATCTTCGCTTTCTACTAGAGTGCACTTCTGAGCAAGCATCAGGGCGCACCGTGCTGCTGCACCGTCCTTTCCTTTTACCTGTGAAAGCCCGGTCAGTTCATTTATCACGCCACTCAGAACGACCGGTTCGAACCCACCAACGAGAATTCGGAGTTCATCGAAAAGATCGATCTGGAACTGGGCGGGCATCATCAATGCATTGGCGTCCAGAAGAATCTTCACTCTGTCAGAACGCCCATGCCGATTAACCGCCAGCGTGCTCCCACCTGTCGGCTGATAGCGATCCTTGATCCAAGTTCTGCACAGACCGGCCGCTTCAGCTGTACCTCAACGGTATCTTTTTTCGTATTGCTCACCACTCCGACCGTTACGGCAGTCCCTACGGAAAGCATCAGTGGTTCGCTGTGCTTCAATGGCTCGATAACAAGCTCGTTCGACGCCCCCACGACCCTCTCCATCAGGGTTACACGGCAACGGATCTTATCCCATACCGGGGGAAGTTTCCCTTCATGACCAAGGACCTGGCCTGCAAGAGCGTCGCTCTTGGTCAGTGCAGGATCGAGTCTGGTGCCTACCCCTAATAATCCACCAGGAGTTGCTTCCGGGACTTTCTTTGAGCCTGCATTGATAGATGTTATCTTCGTAACAATGGGAATCCATTTGATGCGGTTCTCAACCTGGGTCTGCCTTCCCGGACGGACTTCGATATCGTCACCTTCGCGGAGGATGCCCCGGATAAGAGACCCCCCAACGACGCCACCTTTGACATCTTTCCAGTTGCAGCCGGGTTTATTAACATCAAACGAACGGGCGATCAGCATAACCGGTTCAGCGTCCGGATCCCGCACAGGCTCAGGAATTGTCTGGTCAAGAGCCTGCACAAGTGCACCGATATTGATCCCTTTCTGAGAGGATACGGGGACAATGGGGGCGTTCTCTGCGATAGTTCCCTTGACAAATGCTTTTATCTCGTGATAATTGTCGATTGCCTCTTTTTGGCTGACTACATCGATCTTGCTCTGGACGATCACGATATTTTTTATACCGACAAGTTCCAGCGCCATCAGATGCTCTTTTGTTTGCGGTTGCGGACATCTCTCACTTGCTGCTATAACGAGCATGGCCCCATCCATCAGTGCCGACCCAGAAAGCATCGTCGCCATCAGGGTCTCGTGCCCCGGAGCATCAACAAACGATATTGAGCGGAATGGTTCTCCCTTCCCGCCACAAACTGAGCATTCAGGCTTGGTTGAAAAAATTTCAGTGCCTTCGCATTTCCCGCACCTGTAAAAGATCGCGTCTGCATAGCCAAGCCGGATTGAGATGCCTCGTTTGACTTCTTCACTGTGCCGGTCTGTCCACGTCCCGGTGAGCGCATTGACAAGTGTTGTCTTGCCGTGGTCAACATGGCCCACAACTCCTATATTGACACTGGGAACTGTCACATCATGCAAATGGAATCGAACCTCCTTACGTTATAAGAATCCCAGCACACTGTTTTGAACTGACTTTCTTGATCCATGCACCCGGATACAAGCGAGACATTGATCAGAAAGAACATGCTGGTTTGATAACATCTAAGGACTCCCGATTATTATTAAAGTATCTTGCTGAACGGCAAACAATCCGGGGATTTCCACCCTCGCGTTTCTCATATGAGTACCAGTAGCTGATAACAGGTCTAATTACCCCAACCCTTTTCCATAAACTATAATCCTGGATCGCTCAGTGTTCATCGATTGTAAGTAAAACTCCACTCGTAAAAATTTTATACTGGAATGATGATCCAAGCTTAATTTATCGTCGTTCCCTGCATAACCGCAGATTCTGGTACCTCGAATGTTGTGGTGGTGCCCTCGATCTGGTAGGGGCCGGTAGCTTTCACCTGATACGGGTTACCGCTTGTTGAATAGGGAACGACAAATTCACCATTGACACTTTCCTGCCGATACGTGAAGTTCCTGCCCTGATCGGTTATCAAGGGGAGGTCAATAATTCCGGATCCTTTGATATGAGCCCCTTTGACATATTCGAAGACCTTGACATATTTCACATCGGGAGTGGCTGTCGAGAAGACATTATCTGGCGATTCATGGACCAGGCGGTAGTGCCTCAGGGCAGGGATATCCACTGTTGGAAGAGTGATCTCCGTACTCAGGACGATAGCATGGTATCCGGTGATTGCCTTCAGGTTATAATTATCGGCGCGTTTTTGGGCATCAGACACATTCATCGCTTCTGCTGCAGTTATGACCGGTAAGGAGACATGCGAGATTTCCGGATCCTGATATTCAATATAGTACGCGGTTGTCGCTGGTGTCATAGAACCATCGAAATTGTGGAGGCGCGAGATCATCGTCAGGTAATACTGGTCATTATTGAGAAGTTGGGGTTCGAGCTCGTTCTGGTCGGTTTCGGAAGGTGCAAGAAGCTCCATTTGATAGGGTTTGGTGGAAACTGTTTCATTATACCACGTAGCCATTGCCCAGAATTTACCGGTATCCATCTCGATATCGGTAATAACATACCGTGTACCGGCATTGTCAAGAACAGTATTCGCAGTATCTTCAGAAGTCGACATAAAGAACGTCGCAGAACCATCTGGACCTGTTACACCCTGCTGGAACGGGTTGGCATTCGGAATTCGTTTCGCGATGTAGGTGATCATATGCCCGTAATCCCACCATGACATGACTCCGTACGCGGTAGAAGGATACTGGAATGTCTTTGGGTCATAAATCGTAAAATAATTCACACCGGTATCTGGTGTATTGTTTCCCAGCCATTTGAGTGATTCTTCCCAGTCAGGATTCATCTTATACGCACCGCTGGACGCAGAGAAATAATTGTAAGAGGCAGACGTGTAAATAAAGAGGAGGCTGAGACCAAATACAATTACCACGAGAGCCAAAAGAGCATAGTTCAGGTTCTGAGAACCGCCCGAACTTTTCCTCTGCTTGTGCCCTTTACCCTTGTGAGACTCATCTTTTGGTGCCTCTTTTAAACCGCCGTGCGGCATAAAGGCAATAGCAATTTTCCGGAGATCTCCCCATCCTTTCTCGAAAACGAAATGGATGCATACGGCAGAAAGCAAGCAGGCGATTATTGCAAAGTAATACTCGTACCTGACATGCTGCCATGTCGAGAATACTATGACGAGAGCCCAAACCAGTGCAAAAATTTCCTGGGGGCGTTCTTCCCTGAAGTTGTTGTAAATGGTGACCAGAATACCGCCAGCCATGAGGAGAAGACCGTAGTTGAACGACGTCCATGCTTCCGCAGCTGTCCATCCCATGGCATCCTCGACGGTCTGGGTGACCGGTTGTTGCCCGAAAAATGCGATGAGATCATTGACAAACAAATTATAGAGTTGGGGAGCTGCTGCAAAGAGGATTGCCACAACCAGAATTGCACCACTGCTAATGATCAGGGGATAACAATATTTTACCTTGTTTTTAAGATACCGGGCAAGGAGATACAATACGATGGTTGCTCCGATCAGCCCGATGTATGCATAAACATGGCCAATGGAATATGTCGAGAGATCCATGCCGGGACTTTTGAATCCGAAAATCAGGAGCCCGACAGTTGCGATCGTAAAAATGATTGTGTTTGCAATCAGCAGGTATTCACTCGAACGGCCGCGGCAGAAATCGAACATGAACTGGACAACAGTGAATACGCCGACGATAAAAGCAAACAGGATAATGGTCGGCATGGTGAAAAGGCCGAGCAGGAACGCGATCCCCGCAAGCACGGACAGGAATGCGATTCTTCTCCAGGTACTGAAATCAAAAAGGTTAATATTGGTCCCTGTTTCCGCATTCAGGATATACAAATATGCAAGACAGAACAATGTGGAAAAGAGCACCTCACCATCTCTATGGTTGAAATATCCGTACAGAGAATAGAGAAAAAAAGTACCGGAAACAACTGCTGTAAATCCGGAAGCCAGCAGTCCGGTCTTCCAGTCTCCGAACGCCTTTCCGACAAAATACATCAGAACGATGGTTGCTGCCGCGAACATCGGTGTCACAAGAAGGGCTACACCTGTCATCTCCGGACGGGTAACCGCACCTGCAATCGTGCAGGCAATACCGGCAATATAAATGGTCATTGGACCCCAGTAGATCGATGTCCCGAAGGGGAAATGTGACATCGGATCGAACCAGCTATACTGGAAGTGATTTGCTAGGAACTGTTCGAGTAATCGCAAATCGTATTGAGGGTCATCGCTGGCAACCATCGAGAGAATATCGGTATGACCCATTGTCAGCATAGGGATTAGGCGAAGCCAGAGGGCAAAAAGGGCAAAAAAGCCAACCAATCCGGCAATCAATAATTGTCTATTATTTTTAATGATCCTCCAATTCATCGTAAACATCCTTTTGAACTCAAGTTATATAATTACAATTTTTGGATATAAACACCTTTACAATATGGCCAAGGATAACATGGTGATGATGGGCATGACTTCTCTAATCTCAAAATCAAATTATTAAGTCTTATTATTCACCGCTCTTTTCGAGATCACGGTTGAGTTCTTCAAACCGATTTAGTGATGAGCATCAGTATTACGAAAATACAGGATATTTTACGTATCAAGACTAGTGCAGTGCACCCGATATTGACGAATGCAGTGACAAGCTCGAATATGACTACGCTTCTCGCAGTGCATGGGACAAGTGTTGTAAGGAAATGCTTCGAGAGTCTTCTGTTTTAGGAAAGTCACAAAGATGCCTCAGAACCTTAGCAACCAAATAATATAAATTTCAAAAAGGAAAGTACACAATATAAAGTGCGTTCGGAAGAGACAGCGGCGCATCTTGCACTAGTGCAAACACCGAATCAATAATCTGGGCATTATCTGCCAAAGTCATCCTTTACGGGTGATCGGATTGGGGGTGCTGCAACCAGTGAAATCATCAGGAATCTGGCATAGCCCCGGTATGTAATCGCTGATCTAAAAAAGGAAGGAGTGAACGTTTTGATCTTTTGCAGAATGCATTTCGCAGATCTTGATTTGGAAGATTGGTTACAGGAGAAAGAGCATGAATAAGATATTCGTGTGTGCGGTAGTATTCACTCTGGCCGCATTTGCCCTGATCGTCATTCCGGCATCAGCAGCCTCGACGCCAGTAGCTGCGTTCATTGCGAATGCGACAACGGGGTCAGCACCCCTGGGCGTACAGTTCATAGATCAATCTACGAATACCCCCACATCGTGGCTCTGGTCGTTCGGCGATGGAGGTACATCGACCATTCAGGATCCTTTGTACGTGTACACAAGTGCCGGGACCTATGTGGTGACGCTTACAGCGACTAACACCGCTGGCAGTAACACCGTGACGAAGGCTGGCTATATAACGGTGACCAAAACCACCCCGGCTCCTGTTGCTAACCTGGTCTCGAATATAACGAATGGAACCCTTCCTCTTGCGGTACAGTTCATTGATTCGTCCACGAACTCGCCGTACTCGTGGGCTTGGTCATTCGGAGATGGCGGAGTATCTACCGATCAGAACCCTTTGCATACCTATACGAGTGCGGGTACATACACGGTTACCCTCACTGCAACCAACACCGGAGGTAGTGACACCATTACCCGGACCGCTTATATAACCGTGAGTAATTCGGTATCCATTCCATCTGCGGCATTTAAGGCAACAGTACAGTCCGGAACTTCCCCGCTCACTGTCCAGTTTATTGATACGTCTACAAACTCACCGACCTCGTGGCTCTGGTCGTTTGGCGATGGCGGCACCTCTACCGTGCAGAGCCCGTCGCATACTTACACAAGTGCAGGAAGCTATACCGTAACCCTTACAGCCACTAACACGGCGGGAAGCAATACGGTCTCCAACAGCGGGTACATTACAGTCGCTGCCTCGTTGCCGGTCACTTCCTTCACTGCAAATGTAACTTCGGGCACTGCTCCTTTTTACGTTCAGTTCATGGATAATTCCACGAACTCGCCGTACGCATGGGCCTGGTCATTCGGAGATGGCGGGACATCGACACTACAGGACCCGGTATATGAATACACGGACGCAGGGATCTATACGGTTGAATTTACTGCTACAAACTCTGTGGGTAGTAATACAACGACGCAATCCGGTTTCATCAATGCGACTTCCCTTTCCGCGCCGGTCCCATCATTTACATCCGATGTAACATCCGGACCCTCACCTCTTCCTGTCCGGTTCACGGATACCTCTTCTCCAACACCGAGGTCATGGGACTGGTCATTTGGTGACGGCAGCACATCATCTCTCCAGAACCCTTCACACACATACATAGGTATGGGCAGATATACCGTTGAACTGACGGTTACCAATTCTGGAGGAAGCAGGACTACGACTGCAACCGGTTATATCACTGTCACATCAGAGGCAACTACAACACCGGTAACTGAGGTGGTAACGCCATACGCCACGGTCTCTGTGGCCCCGACCAGTATCGCAGTTACTCCTGTGACGACAACAGCAAATGTTTCTGCACCGTCATCATCTTCCGGAAACTCTTTCGGGTCGTTAACCGTTATCGGAATAATTGTGGCCTTGGTAATCTGCGGTGCCGCATTCCTCTTCCTTCGGAGGCCACCCCGCGGATCGCATGGGCACCGCAGACAGGATATATAAGGAGCCTAAGTCCGGAATGGGCTTTGGCAGCGAATCATTTTTTTCTTCCGGTTTAGCATTCCACTTCGATCGCTGAACGAACTTTGTTCAGGATATCTGTCTTCGGACTTTCCTTGTCATAAGGTCACGAAAGGGATTTTTTTTGCTGATATCCACTCTAATTCCGGTTTAATTGGATTGCCCGTAAATTCGACCTCGGAACTTATATCCCTGCGCGTTTTACGAGTGTGCATGTAAAAGAAGGATAACAATGATATTGAATATCAATAATTTGTTGAATCGATACTTTTAGTTAAGAATATATGACAATATGTCCAATTAACATTACATTCTGTAGTCGGGCAGATAAAAATGGTTTCGGAATTCTTCAGCAGTATAGGGTGATTGAGCTGGTCGACCGAGAGTTTATCCTGAAATATAAGGCAGAGATCCTTCTTGCCGGAATACTGGTCTTGTCGGCGTTCCTGAACATCTGGAACATCTGGAACCAAGGCATCACGAATTCCTTTTATGCAGCCGCTGTGAAAAGCATGCTCGTAAACCCTGCTGCCGGTTTTTTCAACTCTTTTGATCCTGCGGGATTTGTAACCGTGGACAAACCTCCCGTGGGTCTATGGGTTCAGGCTGTCTTCGCTGGAGTACTTGGTTTCAGCGGCTGGACTCTTGTCCTCCCCCAGGCCCTTGCAGGTGTCGGATCAGTCGCCTTGATCTATTTTATCGTCAACCGCCCATTCGGAAAAACGGCAGGTCTTGTTGCGGCTCTTGCCCTTGCTCTAACTCCTATTCTCGTCGCGGTCTCCAGGAACGGCACGATGGACACCCAGCTCATCTTCGTCATACTCCTTGCGGTCTGGGTTGCCCTCAAAGCGACACGAGAGCGATCCCTCCCGTGGCTTCTTGTCTCGGTGATCCTCATCGGGATCGGGTTCAATATAAAAATGATTCAGGCGTTCGTCGTTGTCCCCGCCGTTCTTGCTATTTATTTCCTGGGAACAACTGATTTCACGTTCAGAAAGCGGGCACTCCACCTGGGAATCGCGGTCATCGTTCTCCTTGGGGTTTCTCTCTCATGGGCAGTTGCAGTTGATATGGTTCCGGCCGACCAGCGGCCCTACATTGGTGGCAGCGGGGATAACACGGTCCTCGGTCTCATCATCAACTACAACGGACTCGAGCGACTGGGTTTGGAGAACCGTGGAATGCTTGGAATGGGCAATGATAGCAGGGAGCAGAGAATTGGATTCAACGGTCAGGAAGAGCTACAGGAAGGAGGTAGCATGCGGGCAGCCGATGTGAATCGCTCTTCCTTTGGATCGAGAGGAGATGTTCAGGGTATATCTGGGAGTCCCTATGGTAACCTGGCAGCCCGGGGCGGTAAAGCCGGCGGCATGATGAACGGAGAAGGAGCGCCAGGCATCACCCGGTTCTTAGGAGAACAGCTTGCAGGGCAGTTCTCATGGCTCCTCCTCTTTGCCCTGATCGGGCTCCTTGCCTGGGTGCGAAAACCATTATCCTTAACGCTCAAAGGGTTTGAAGATGCCGGAATAGCAAGTGAACGGGGTCTCACTATCGTCGCGATGCTGCTCTGGCTCGTGCCCGGTCTCCTGTTCTTCAGTTTTACAACTGCCTTTGGGCATACCTACTACATAGCGACCATTGCACCGCCTCTTGCAGGCTTTGTCGGGATCGGGGCAGTTGTAATGTACCAGGAGTACCTAGCTGAAGGCTGGAAGGGCTGGCTTCTGGTTGGGGCGGTCCTTGTAACCGGGCTTCTCCAGACCCTCTTCCTGTCTTACGACGCCGCATGGTCAGGTCTCCTGATTCCGTTCGTCCTTCTCGGAACCATCGGGTGCGCAGGAATCCTTGCATACCTGAGGATACGGCAAAAAACGGTTTCACATAACGGTCAGACATACATGGTTATCATTGCTCTCGGGCTCCTCTTTATCGCCCCTTTCGTCTGGTCCTGTACGCCTCTGATCTCCGGGAGCGGAAACAATCAGGCCGTGGCAGGCCCCCAGACAGCACGAATGGGCGTGGGCATGGGACAGGAAACCGGAAATCTGTTGGGTTTGGACAGAAACAGTTTCATTCAGGACCGTGTAGGCAGGGAACGGCTCTATGGACAGGTAAATGGTACCTATGCATATGGCAGGAGTTCCACGAACATGTCAGGGACTGGGGGTGCATCAGACACCCAGCTTGCAGATTACCTGCTCACCCACAACACGAATGAGACGTGGATACTTGCCGTCCCAAGCAGCATGTCCGGGGCCGGCCTGATCATTGAGACAGGAAAACCGGTTATGGCCATTGGAGGGTTCTCCGGCACCGACAAAATCCTGAATGTGGCCTCTCTTACAACACTTATTCAGGAAGGCAAAGTCCGATATTTCCTTACCGGGGGACTCAGCGGAGGGAATGGTGGAATGAACTCTGGCAATAGTGAACTATTCAGTTGGGTAAGCACTCACTGTACGGTTGTGAACCTATTCTCTGGCAATGGAACCGGGGTGAACGCAACAGATGTTGTGGGTGCAGGAGCACCGGCATCCCTTTATGACTGCGCCAGGGTAGCAGGCTCCGGATAAATCACCGCACTCTATGAGACTTCTTTTCGATTGGGTGGCCCGGAATAAAATCCTGGCCGTTCTCTACCAGGAAAAAATTATCGGGTTTTTTCTTGTAGGATTTTGTTCAACCCTGATCGATATAGGCCTCCTGTATTTTTTTACCGAATATTTCGGTATCTGGTATATCTACTCGGCAACAGTCTCGTATGCCAGTGGAATGCTTATCAATTTTCTTCTGAACAAATACATCAATTTTCGGGATGAAAACCGGCATTATCTCCGTCAGTTCATCTCCTTTGCGCTCATCTCCATGATCAGTCTGGCCCTGAGCCTTGGAATCATCTATCTTGCAGTGGAGGTCTTCTCCATCAATTACCTTCTTGGAAAGATACTTGCCGTTCTAATCGCATTTTTCTGGAATTACTTCGGCCAGAGCAAGATAACCTTTCATTTTGGTAAATGTACGATGAGCGGCGATCTGAGAGAATATGTCAAATGATGTTGATCAAATGAAACTTGGAGGGATTCCCGATCATCGTAAGTGATTTATGAGCGAATTCAACACCTGTATGGTCTTTTTTGGAAAATACGGGCAGATTCATCGTGAAACCATCCAATTGCGCTTTGATTTCATTTTATTATATATAATGCATTATTTCATACTTTTAAGAGATCTGGTAAACTTCAGTAACCATGCGGATTTACAGTTGGAAGCTCTCTAACCCCCCGGCTAACGCACAGATCCGATAAGGCAAAGATTATTACAACACCAAAAGAACTTGTTTTATCTATTAATCTCGATTGATCGATTGGAAAATTCGAATATGCCAAATGGGCCTAATCTCTAAAAATGAAAGAACGTGAGTCTTTTATGCTGAGCAATAAACCAAATCAAAAACAAGATTGCGGGACGGATAAACAATTTCATTTGATTCCCATCGAACAGCTCTTCACTGTGCTTGATACTTCTGCAAAGGGACTTACGTCGGAAGAGGCAAAGGTCCGTCAGGAGCTCTATGGGAGGAATGACCTCTCCCAAATCCGCAAACGTCCGATAATCTTTCAATTCCTTGAACATTTTAAAAATTTTCTTGTCATTGTTCTGCTGTTAGCAGCAGTACTATCTGCGTTCACAGGCGGGATGACCAGCGCAGTGATAATAATTGCAATCGTAATCATCAGTGTCACCATTGATTTTTTCCAGGAGTATAAGGCTGAGCAGGCTGCTGAACTGCTGAAGCGAAAAATTATAACAAATGCATCGGTCCTCCGGGATGGAAAACAACTGGAATTGCCCATTTTTGATCTGGTTCCAGGAGATCTTATCTACCTGTCTGCCGGGGACATTGTGCCGGCCGATGCAAGAATAATATCGGGCCGGGATTTTTATGTAAATCAATCGGCGCTGACAGGTGAACCCTACCCCGTTGAGAAAATTCCCTCAGTACCCGATCCGACAAAATCGTTGACAGAGGCGGAAAACTATATCTTTCTCGGGACTTCGGTGGTGAGCGGAACCGCCACCGCGGTGGTAACAAAGACAGGTCTCGCAACGGAATTCGGCAATGTTGCAAAAACCTTGGTCGCACGACCACCGGAAACGGAGTTTGAGCGGGGTTTGAAGCAGTTCAGTTATTTAATGACAAAATTTGTATTTTCTCTCGTTATTTTTGTATTTTTTGTCAATACGCTGTTCAAGCATGATATCTTAGAGTCGCTGCTGTTTTCCGTCGCTCTTGCGGTGGGGATGGTACCTGAACTCCTGCCGATGATACTTTCCCTCAACCTGTCGAAAGGTGCCATTGCAATGTCAGACAAGGGTGCAATCGTCAAGCACCCTGCATCGATCCAGAACTTCGGCAGTATGGATGTGTTATGTACAGATAAAACAGGGACACTCACGGAAAATAAAATTGAACTGGTGAGACATCTCGATACCGATGGAAACGATAGTGACAAGGTCCTGCAGTACTCGTACACTAACAGTTTCTTTCATACCGGACTAAAAAGCCCTCTTGACGATGCAATCATCAACTGTAATGAGATAGTCAAGTGCCCCACAATAGATATTAGTAACTTTCAGAAAATTGACGAGATACCTTTTGATTTTATCCGTAAACGCCTCTCAATTGTCGTCTCCCATGAATCTCAGCGGATACTGATCTCAAAGGGTGCCCCTGAAGAAATCCTGCAAATCTGTTCACAGGTTGAAAGAGGTGGCAGTGTTGCACCACTTACTGATGACGACCGAACTCGAATTAACAAACTCTACGAGAAACAGAGCGAGCAAGGTTTCAGAACATTGGCGGTATGCTATCGATTTGTCACCGGAGAGCAATCTCAGTTCACGCCCGATGATGAAAAGCAGATGATCCTGATTGGGGTTGTCACCTTCATCGATCCGCCCAAGGCGAGTGCCCGGGAATCGGTCCAACTCCTAGCCAAATCCGGCATCGAGCTCAAGATTCTCACGGGAGATAACGAGGTAGTCACGAGAAAAGTTTGTGAATTAATCGGGCTGGAAGTAAAGGGTGTGATTTCAGGTGCTGATATACAAAATATGGACTTGGAAACCCTCTCAAGGAACGTCGAGAATGTGACAATCTTCTTCCGCATGACCCCCGTGCAGAAAGATCGTATCATGAAAGCACTCAGACAAAACGGTCATGTGGTTGGTTTCATGGGCGACGGAATCAATGATGCACCTTCAATCCGGGAGGCAGATGTCGGAATATCTGTCGAAAATGCCGTAGATATCGCAAAAGAATCCGCGGATATTATCCTGTTGAAAAATGATCTGCGCATACTCTACGACGGTGTGATTGAAGGGAGAAAAACCGTTGGAAATACCATGAAATATATCCTGATGAATACGAGCTCCAATTTCGGAAATATGTTCAGTGTAGCCGGGGCCTCATTATTTCTTCCGTTCCTCCCAATGTTACCCATCCAGATCCTGCTTAACAATCTCCTTTATAGTGTTTCCCAGATCGCCATTCCGACAGATAATGTGGATCCATCTTATACCGACAGCCCAAAGAGATGGGATATCAAATTCATCAAAGACTTCACGATATTATTTGGTCCGCTCAGTTCGATATTCGATTACATCACCTTTTTCATTCTGTTGTTCATTTTCGAGGCAAATCCATCTCTGTTCCAGACATCTTGGTTCATCGAATCGATTTGCACCCAGACCCTGATAATATTCGTCATAAGAACACGGATAGTGCCCTTCTACAAGAGTAGACCCAGCAACCTGTTACTGATAGGTGCAGTAGCGATTACGGCAGTTGGATGCCTTATCCCCTTTACGATCATGGGAAGTTTATTTGGATTTGTCCAACCCCCCCTGTCATTCTTTGGGATAGTGGTTGGACTTATGATCGGATACGTGCTCCTCGTTGAATTTGGAAAAATATGGTTCTACCGGAAATATTCCTCTTTTATTGACGGGAAAAAATATGCAATTACTTAGGGTAGATAGAGGATGATTTTAATTTTATCTCCTTGATCTAGAGCCGATATTTGCGAGATCATCACACCTGCCAGAAAAATGAAGGTCTGGTCTTCCATTCCTGCTTGCTTGACCAGTTTGGATTCCCTGTCATGCAAACCAAACGGATTAATATGAGAAATGAAAAACTCAATCGAATATGGTTCTTGTGCTATCTCTTCTCTATGTTGATGACGAACCTGCCCTTTTGGATCTTGGCAAATTATTCCTTGAGAGGGAGGGGGCGTTTGCTGTCGATACACTTAGTTCTGCCAGAGAGGCACTTGCGCGTCTGAACACGGAACGATACGACGCGATCATCTCCGATTATCAGATGCCAGAGATGGACGGCATCACATTCCTCAAGCAGCTCAGGGCATCGGGTAATACAACACCATTCATCATATTCACCGGAAGAGGGCGTGAAGAAGTTGTCATTGAAGCGCTTAACAGCGGCGCTGATTTTTACATTCAGAAGGGTGGTGAACCTAAATCGCAGTTTGTTGAGCTTTCGAACAAGATTCGTTATGCTGTCTCCCGGAAGAAGTTTCAGGAGGAGCTATGCGTAAATGAGATCGTTGAAAAGGAAATGGAGTATCATGAAACGGAATTGATGAAATTTTACAACCAGTCGCTTGAGGCTGTGAATAAAAAACTTAAACTTCTCTCCAGTATCACGCGGCACGATATCATCAGCCAGCTGACTGTATTGCAATTATATCATGATATGCTGGAAAAGAAAGTGCCTGACGTTTCATATAGTGAATATTTTAAAAAGATCGGCATCGCTACAGAACGGATCTCCTCACTCATCCGATTCACCGAGAAATACGAGGAGATTGGGGTCAATGCTCCTCTATGGGTGGATATCCATGGGATAGTGGACACCGCAAAAAAAGATGAGGTGACCGGGCATGTGCGGCTCGTAAACGATCTTCCTTTCGGAACAGAAGTCTATTCGGATGCTCTTATCACCAATGTCTTTTACAATCTCATGGACAATGCGGTGCGGCACGGCGGAAAGATCACAACCATTCGGTTCTCGGTGCAGGAATCGGGTGATAATCACATTATCATATGCGAAGATGATGGTGAAGGTATCCCCGCCGAAGAAAAGGAAAGGATATTCGACCGGGGTTTTGGAAAGAATACCGGGCTTGGCTTAGCCCTCTCCCGTGAAATTCTTGATATTACTGGCATCAAGATCCGTGAGACCGGTGAAGCTGGAAAAGGTGCACGGTTCGAGTTCATCGTGCCGAAAGATGCGTACCGACATACGTCGTAAATGAATGAAGTAGGGGAAAAAAGTGCTGTCAGCCTCCCCCTTCACAGCTCTGGTCGATATTCTTTAGTGCTTCCTGCAATTCGGAGCCGGAAGCAAAAGCCCGCTCCCGTTCGATCACTGTTTTGGCGTCTTCGGTAATGGTTCTTGTCGTCTTCTTGTATGCTACAGCAGGAATCAATTGTTCTGCCCGGTACAGCAGGTGAGTACTGTCCAGCTCAGCAAATGTCACACCACCGATTTCATCGAGGCGAATGACAGTCCCGGTCGTCCCGGTTCGTGGGTACCGTACCCTTATGCCAGGTGCGAGTTCTTCTGCTAACATACCTGATAATGATATCCGTGCACCTATAAGAGTTATTGTAACGTCGCATTATTCCCCTTGTGATTTTCGATCTTGTACTGTGAAAATGCCGGCCTTTAAATTGCAGGGCATAGGAACAAATCTGAATAAATGATTCAGGTAATATTGTTGAAAATTGATTCAAACTGGCGAGCTTTCTCCTTCCAGCTATAGTTTTCAAGGTTTATAGAGAATGTCAGAGGCTTTGCAAATAAATTTTTTATCCGCGCTATGAACTCATCCTGGGTCCGGTACACAAAGAGATTAGGCCCTCCAATCCCCATAACATCAGGGATCGGCCGCATTACGATTGGTTTACCACATGCGGAGTACTCAAAAAATTTGTTTGGTAATGCGATGTCTCCCCACTGCGGCGGAGAGAGAGGAATGGTACAGGCATCCATAGCCGCGATATATCGCGGAAGTTCGTGATAGGGTTTTGTTCCGGTGAAGATTACATGGTCCGAGAGACCGAGATCGGCAGCCAGCATCTTCAGTTCATTATGATAATTTGTGAAGAGGGATCCACCAACCACCAGCATTTTTGTAGATGGGTTGTGCCGGATCAACTCCGGTAATGCGCGAATCATGTCATCGATCGCATACCAGCGTTCGACGCTTCCGGCAAAACCGATGACAAAATCGTCATTCCCAATACCGAGTTCTGTCCTCGTACTTCTTCCGTCGGTTGGTCTGAAAATATCTGTATCGACGCCGTTTGTGATCAGGTCAGCAGAAAAACCGTGTTTTTTCAGTTTTTCAACAAGGGACGGTGAGACAGTAGTTAATCTGGTGCTGTTTGCCAGATTTTTTCTGGTAATTGTCCAGACACTCTTCCGTACGATCTCCTGAAGCACCCTGTTTTTAAAATATGCCGCCGCCGAGTCCGGAAACCAGTCTTTCAGATCGAATAGTACTGGGACCTGGTATTTTTTTGCTGCATGAATGACTGCGGTTCCTGCAAGCACGTGTGCCGCGACTACAACATCGAATTCCCCATCTTTGAGGATCTTCCGGAATTTGTAAAAATGATATGGCGTATTGAGTACATAATGAATAAGCGGGTTTGTTGATGGTAACTGGGTAACCTCTTCAATTATAAGATTTGTCTGGCGAGAAATGCCCCTGCTTACATGAAAATGTGCAACATGCACTTCGTGCCGTCTGGCAAGTTCTTCGAAAATATAGTGGTGCCGGGAGGGTATCGGATGGTGGATATAATCCTGTGTTGAGACGAGGAGGATCTTCATGAGTCACGCGGTTCTGCGGGGAGATAACAATCTGGGAGTCCGGAATATTTTACTCTTTGTGTCTTTCACCGGTCATTTGCCGGGGTAAATCCCTGACCTTTGCAGGTGCACCGATAGCGAGCTTGTTGGAAGGAACGTCCCGGGTGACAACAGCACCGGCAGCAACAAGTGAACCTTCCCCGATGCAGACCCCGGGAATAATCGTGGCGTTCGCTCCGATAGCAGCTCCGTTAAGAATTTTTGGGCCTGTCAGACCACCAACCCCTGTCGGAGGATATCTGTCGTTGGTCAGTACGGTGTTTGGGCCTATGAAGACATTATCTTCAATAACCGTATTCGTTGGAATGTATACCATACTTTGAAGATTGACATTGTTCCCGATGGAGGTATTGCCTTCAATAACGGTTGCTGTACCAAGAGAGACCCTGTTGCCGATCGTGGTTTTTTCCCGGACCAGAACATTATGCCCGCACTGGAAATCATCACCAATGATAACATCACAGTAGATGATAGTGCCTGACCGTATTACTGCATTCTTGCCGACAGTACAGCCGGAATATCCCGTTCTGCCGATATTATCCCGTGATGGAAATCCAAGTGTTACCGGTTCGAAGATTTGTGCTCCATACCCAACGGTATTAATGCCGTATTCCTTCATTCGACCGTCACGCTCTTTGCAAGATTTCTGGGTTTGTCGACGTCACGTCCAAGCTCAACGGCCGTTTTATAGGCAAGTATCTGGAGTACTACGAGACTTGTAAGGATCTGAACAAACGGCTCGGTCCTGGGTAGTGCGATGAAGATATCCACAACATCAGGAAGTTCGAGATCTCCCTCGCTGCCGAAAGCGATCACCGGAGCCCCCCGGGCTTTTATCTCCTTGATATTGGAGATCATCACACCGTACGTATCCCCGGGCATGCAGATCGCGATTACTGGTGTCTCCGTTGAAAGCAGGGCAAAGGGCCCATGCTTTAATTCGCCGGCTGGGTACCCTTCGGCATGGATGTAAGAGATCTCTTTCATCTTCAGAGCCCCTTCAAGTGATACCGGGTAGAATGGCCCCCTTCCAACATAGAAAATGCTCCGTGCAGACGAGCAGAGTGCAACAACTTCAGTCAGATCCATCAGGAGGACCTCTTCTATTGCCTGGTGTGCATGCAGGAGGGTCTCGTCGTATTTCCGATCAGCCATATGGTTGATGATCTGCATCATCACCGCGAGCTGAGTGATGAACGATTTCGTAGCTGCTACACTGATCTCAGGTCCGGCCCGCATAAAGAGGGTTGCATCAGCAGCTCTGGTTATCGAACTGCTAAGAACGTTTGTGATCGCCAGCGTCTGGCAGTTGTGGGCCTTTGCCTGTTTGAGTGCCGTAATTGTGTCTGCGGTTTCTCCTGACTGGGAGATAGCGATAACCAGCCCTTCGACCGGAGGGGGATAATATCTGAACTCTGAAGCAAATTCAAGCCGGACAGGGATCGCGCAGGACTCTTCGAGAAGATACTTGAAGACCAGCCCCGCGTGGAACGATGAGCCACAGGCAATAATAGTGACCGATGACGGACGCCGGACCATTTCCGGAAGATCATCGGGATTTACACCCCGTATCGTGTTGTAAAATGCCTGCGGTTGTTCATATATCTCCTTGAGCATGTAATGGGAAAAACCGCCTTTTTTGACATCGTCGCTAGTCCAGTCTATCAGCTCGACCGGCCGTATAACTACAGATCCGTTATGGTAAATTTCCAATTTTCCGTGACTGAGACTTGCGATATCTCCATCTTCGAGGAATATGGCGCGTTCGGTATATTCGAGTATGGGGGTCATATCGGAAGCGGCAAAATTCTCTCCATCTCCGACACCGATCACAAGCGGGCTCGCGTTTCGTGCTGCGATCATGCGCTCCTCGCCCTTTGCTATAACGAGCAGGGCATACGATCCTGTCAGTTTTACAACTATATTCTGGACTGCGGCGAGCAGATCCTTCTTCCCAGCGTACTCTTCTTCGATGAGGTGTGCGACCACTTCTGTATCAGTCTCAGATCGAAAAATGTGGCCCCTTGCCTGGAGTTGCCGCTTCAGCTCCATATAATTCTCGATGATCCCATTATGGACCACGGCAATAGTTCCTGAGCAATCCAGGTGCGGATGAGCGTTCACATCATTGGGAACACCATGAGTAGCCCAGCGGGTATGGCCGATTCCAACCTTCCCGGTAAGGGAAATCGCCGCACCGGCATAATCCGAGATCCTACCTTGGTGTTTTGCAAGTTCAATACCATTTCCTATTGTGGCAACACCGAAGGAGTCATACCCCCGGTACTCGAGTTTTTTCAAACCCTCTATGATGATGGGTGCAGCTTCCCGTCTGCCGAAGTACCCGACAATCCCGCACACGTTATATCACCATCGAGCCATCCGGAATATTCCGGGATACTACCGATCTCCTCCATCCGATGCTGACGTTATTTCCGATTATACAATTTTTGTACACCGCGTGAGGACCGCCCGTGACACTGTCCCCGAGAATCGCGCCGAATTCCGATTTGATGACATATCCTTCAATCTCCATGAGTCCGGTTCCCTTGCTGGAAGAAGTATGGTCGGCAAGTGAGCAACGTTCTCCTATTATGGTGTCCGTTACCCGCGAATGCGATCCGACCACCGAATCGTCCATGGCAAGCGTATTTCCCAGAAGCGTGAACGGTTCAATGGTGACCCGTGAGCCGATGCTCGTATTTGGCATTATACAGCAGTTCGGTCCTATAGTGCAATCGTTTCCGATAACAACCGGGCCGGTAATTATCGTATTAGGCCCTATAGTGGTGCCGGTCCCGATCCGGACTGCTCCCTGAATCGTTGTGTGCCGGCTCGTTGTTCCGTCACGGGCGGAAGCAAGGGTGCTCAGGAGACGTTTGTTCATCTTGAGGAGATCCCATGCAAAGATTGCGTCCTGCCAGTCGCATGCGGTGATTGCCTTGACATGCCCCCCCCCGCGGATCATTGCAGATATTGCATCCGGCATGTCATTTTCCCTGATATAGGAAAAAAAATCCTGGCTGAGAGAATAGATTCCGGTGCTCACCATAAAACTCGGTGCGTGTTCAGGTTTCTCTTCGATATGGGTCACGTACCCGTCTTTCATCACTACAACGCCAAAATTTGAAGGATAAGGATGTTCCTTAACGAGCATGGCATTGGGAATATCCTTGATCATCGAGATCGACTGGGGATCTATATAATTATCCCCCGGGAGAAGGAGAAAATTTCCTTGGATCTTCGATTCCGCACACTTGAGGGCATGGGCAGTTCCCAGTTGTTTTTCCTGGATTACCACTTCAACCGGGATATCGAGCTGGTTTAAGAAGCGCGTCACCTGCTCTTTCCGGTAACCTACGACCACAACAATTTCCCTTATACCGTTTTTCAGCAAAGCCTCCATGACATATTCTATGATCGGGCGGTTTGCCACCGGGATCATCGCTTTGGGCCTGCTCCTTGTGAGTGGCCGGACCCGTTTTCCCTCTCCTGCCGCAAGAATCACTGCCTGCATTTTTCACCTACCTGATAACCGCATTCTCTCCGATACACCCCTCGATATACGAGTTGGGTGCAAATTGTGCTCCACTCCCGATCATAGCACCGACATTGACCGAACAATTGATACCGAACTGGACGTCGTCTCCAATAACCGCACCAAATTTTTTCCGTCGCGTATCTTTCCCGCAGACCCTGATATTGGCATGATCGTTACGGAGGTTCGCAATTTTGGTCCCGGCACCGAAATTGCATCCGGATCCTATGACGGAGTCCCCGATATAGTTGAAATGCGGGACCTTTGTCCCGCTCATGACAATCGAGTTTTTCAGTTCTGTCGAATGGCCGATATGGCAGTCATCACCGATGCTTGTCGCACCGCGGATATATGCATGGGGGCCGATACGGCAGTTTTTTCCAATCATGCAGGGACCTTCGATATACGTACCGGATTTCACAACGCTTCCCTCACCAACAATGACAGGGCCGTGAAACATCACCCCGTCTTCCACAGTCCCGGCGTTTTCGGGCATGATGGTTCCCATGAGGGTTGCATTGGCATCAAGCATATCCCAGGGATGACCGACATCCATCCAATATGACAGGTGGTGAGCCTGTAATACCTTTTTCTCAATCAATCCATTAAGGGCATCAGTCAGCTCAAGCTCGCCCCGTGTTGAGGGATGGATCTTGTCAATAGCCTCAAAGATATCCGGAGAGAAAAGATAAGCCCCTGCATTGATCTGGTTTGACTTGGGATTTTTCGATTTCTCCTCAAGAGAGGTGACAACACCGTTTTCAACCAAGACGACACCGTAATCGCCGGGATGATCCGTTGTGCTGATGCCCATGCAAGGGGCTCCCTTATTTTTTAATACCGCGATGTCGTCACTCCTGATGATCATATCGCCATTCATTACAAGAAAATTACCGGATACAAGGTCCCGTGCGGACCGAAGAGCATCTGCAGTGCCGTGCTGGTGCCTCTGTGGGGCGTAGTCAATGTGGATCCCAAAACCCGAACCATCCCCGAAATGTCTGCGGATCTCGCGTTCCCCGTATCCTACAATGAAAATAAATTCCGTGATCCCGGCATCACGTGCAGCGGCAACGAGATGCTCCATCATCGGACGGTTTGCAAGGGGGAGCATCACCTTCGGACGTTTCGCCGTGAGCGGGCGCATCCGTTTTCCCTCTCCTGCAGCGAGTACGACACATTGCATACCTACAGCTGTTCTTCAAACAGTTAAGCAGTTTTCCCCTTTTTGATCATGTCCCTCCCTCGCGAAATTAATGCCTTTGCTATCTTCAGGTCTTTTCCTTCAGCAGTGATCCGAATTTTAGGTTCAGTCCCGCTTGCCCGGATAAGGAACCATCCTTCCTCATCAGCGATGCGGATACCATCTGTCGGACTTTCTGCGCCGAGTGCCGTAACTATCTCACGGGCGGTCTCGCAGGGATACGATTCGCGGAGAATGGGGTACGAAGGCATAGTATCGAGCTCTTGTGCAATATCCCACTCGGACGCTATCTCGCAGACAAGCGCAGCTGCGAAGGGACCGTCAGGGCAGTACGAGATCTGGGGAAACACCCAGGCACCTGAAGGTTCACCCCCGAAATCCCCCCAGCGGAGGAGTTCCTCAGACACATATGTATCCCCAACCGGGGTCCGCCTTACTTCTGCCTGTTCCTCAATGATCATCGAGGCATCGCTCGTTGTTACTACACGCTTTGCGTTCAGATACCGTGCAAACAGCATAAGCATATGATCGCCATCAATATACCGGCCTTTATTGTCAAATGCCATCATCCGGTCTGCGTCACCGTCATGGACAACCGCACAGGTCGCACCGGAACGCTTCACTTTCTCTCCCACGTGTCCAAGGTGTTCTTTCAACGGTTCCGAGGGCCGGGCAAAATGACCTGATGGGTTGCAGTTGATACAGCTTGTTTTTACCCCGGCTTCTTCGAGAAGAATGGGTGTGAGCATGCATCCCGCACCATTCCCACAATCGATGACTGCGTACGTACCGGGAGAAACGTGGACTTTTTCCAGGATAGCTGCCTTATGGGGGTTGACCGCATCAAAAGAACACTCATTTCCCTGATGCTCCCAGTCAGTCCAGTGCTGGCCTTGTAACAGGTCTTCCATTTCAGCCTGCTGTGCTTGGGTAAATGATGAACCATCAGGATTGAACAGCTTCAGGCCATTATATTCTTCAGGGTTATGAGAAGCTGTGATCATGCAGCCGGCTTTCACGTAACGTGTGCTGAACGCGACGGTGGGTGTCGGAACGATGCCGCAGGAGTGCACAGTCCCTCCAGAACCGATGACACCGGATACTACCAGATGCCTGAGCAGGGGACCGGTGGTCCGGGTATCCATGCCGACAATAATATCCGGGGACCGCGATGCAAGGGCAGATCCGACCTTCAAAGCGGTCTCGATCAGTGTCCGGTCAAATTTCCTCCTGATTCCCGAAGATCCGAAGAGCATTGGTGAATTATGGGGTTGATTTTTAAAAAGAGTTTTCCATTGAAATACCGTCTTCACACGAGGTTGGATTTTCTCTTATAGCGGGGGATTAATGAGCTCAGGTGCCGAATGGGCACCAGTGTTCAATTTCCTGGATACGGGCGACTCCTGCCGTTGAAGGCCCGAGACAGATGATGCGTTTCTCCTTCCTGAGGCGGGCCACCACCTCGCCGGTTCCTTCCCGGATGATCCCCTCCCCGTTAATGAGAATTATTTCAGCACCCTGGGGATCCAGGGTGAGGTAGCTTCCCAGCCCTGCTTCAAGTGTTGGCATGTCGCCGATGCAGCAGACAGTGTGGCCAGCGAGCTCGGACTTGAGGAGCTCCATGCAGGGGAAATGCTGTGAGGGATGGCATGAATGGAGCACCCGTGAGAGACAGAAGAAACCGGTTACAGCATTTATGATAGCGCATGCAGCACTTCTTGTCTGGGCAGTATCAAGTGGCGCACCGAACAGGAACGAGATCCTGACCAGCGCCGTCACAGGATTATTGGTGACAAATTCTCCGTTCCTGCCGCCAAACGATGCTATCAGACATGCCCCTTTTTCATATTCGCAAACATGTGCATCCGGATCGACATCGAGACGGATCCCCCCGGTATCGCATCCGCTGTTTTCCATGAATTCTTCCATCTTCTTTACAGTATCGACGACAATATCCATTACTCACGTCCATTTCTTTTTATAAGGATGACCCGGGCGGGGGAACCGTCAAGGCCCGCAAGCCGGAGCGGCAGGGCGGCCATATCATAATCTCCCTCAGCGACTCCGGTAAGGTCAAGGAATTCGATGATGATACACCCGTTGGAGAGGAGCTCGCGGTGTACGGTGCCATCGCAATGGTACGATTCGATCGAGGGTGAATCGATACCGATACATTTCACACCTTTCCGGGTCAGGAGCTTTGCAGCCCGCGGCGTGAGGCACGGATAATCCTCTATAAACTCATCTGAACCAGAGTAGGTGGTTTTCAGAAGAAGCCTTTCCACATTATCGATTTTTTTCGCGATATTACCTGCATCAATAGTGCTGCCGGCGCTTCGAACGTCAAGCACCCTGCATGTTCCGATAAGGTGATCGAGCGGGATAGTATCGATCGTATCTCCGGCTTTGAGATAATGCGCCGGCGCATCGATGTGTGTCCCGGAATGTGTCGTCAAACTGATATCGCTGATGAGATACCTCCCTGTATCCGTCTGGGTAAAACGAGGGTATGGATCTCCCGGAAAAGCGATCGTGGATTCTGAAAGTGGAAGTGTCACATCAATAATTTTCATGGATTTTTCAGTTCTCCCAACCATGCTCTCCGATAAGAGGAACAAATCTGACGCCCCCGTGAAGGGATTGCGTCACGCGTCCACCCTGTTTTTCAAGAACGACCAGCTCCTGGAGATCGTGACCTCCGACCGGAGCAACGAGACGGCCACTATCTGCGAGCTGTTCAATGAGGGGTTGAGGGATACGGGGTGTTGCGGCCGTGATAATAATCCCATTGTATGGTGCATTCATGGGATACCCAAGCGTACCGTCACCAATGACGATCTCGATATTTTCAGCATGGAGTCTGGCGAGATTTCTCTTTGCAAGGTCTGCAACCTCATTGATACGTTCAATAGTTGTAACTTTGTGCACAAGCAGGGACAATATCGCACTCTGGTACCCGCTGCCAGTCCCAATCTCGAGTACAGTGTCGGTTGGTGACGGGCGGAGCAGCTCGGTCATCACAGCAACTATGTAAGGTTGGGAGATCGTCTGCCCTTTCCCGATGGGCAACGGGCTGTCTTCATAGGCATGACTGTCGTACGGGGGCGGAATGAACAGGTGACGGGGGACTTCCCTCATCGCAGCGAGTACACGAAGATCACGGACGTCCCGTGCTGCGATCTGGTACTCCACCATCTTATTACGTTCATCGGCCCGCGGATAGGGAGACATAACCGTTAAATTCAGAATCCCGATTTCTCTGCGACATCGATCGTTGCGTCTATCTGGTGCTGCAAAGCCTCAGGTAATCCGGTGATCGTGACATCGAGAAACCCACGGATAATCGTTGCGGTCGCTTCATCCTCATCAAGCCCACGCGACATAAGGTACTCGATTTCATCGCGTGCGATCTTGCCGACCGCGGCCTCATGAGACAGCTCAGTGCCGACTACAGACCCTTCGATCTCGGGAATCGCGTAGATAACTCCGTCTTTCAGGATCAGTCCTTTACATTCCAGGTGTCCACGCGTTCCTGCAGTCTTGCCATTTATATGGCCGCGGGAAATAATGGTCCCGCCTTTTGTTATTGCACGGGTAATCAGTTCTGCGCTCGCCCCCTTTCCCTCAAGTATCGCACGTGACCCGAGATCCATGTACGACGTGGCTGAGGCTATTACGATGCTGCTGAACCGTGCGACCGAATTATCCCCTTTGAGGTTTGCTGTCGGGTACATCTGCACTTTTTTGACCGGCTGCATACAGACATAGTTTGAAAGGAACACTCCGTTTTCCTCAACAATGGATGCACTCCGTGGATAAACTTCGATATTCTCAGTCCAGTTGTGGATCATCGTGAAACTGATCTTGGCATTCTTCTTGACGTAAAACTCAGAGATGCCATAGTGTGCCCCGCCCTGACCTACATGTGCCCCGCTTGTACATCCTGAGATGATGTGAAGTTCTGCTCCTTCCTCAGCGATGATGATGTTGTGGACATGCTGGATCTGGTCCCTTCCGAGGAAGAGGCATGCCTGAATGGGGAAAATGTTGTTCGAACCTTTACGGGCAATGATCACGTAGCCCTTGGGATCTTTTTGTGCTGCAACATACTTCGTGACTTCGTCTTTATCAGGAGAGACAACTTTCCATGCATACTCCTTGAGCCAATCATACTTTTCCATAGCTGCCTTGTACGAGAGGACTTCGATCCCCTCTTCCTGGCATTCTGCATGGACAACATCCTGATCCATCTGGAGGTAGCTGCCGCACCGGTTCTTCATGGCAAGATCGATACCCGACTGGGCAAGACGCTCCCGGTCTGTCTGGGAGAGATCGGGGACTTTCAGGTCTGGCGACATTCGAGACACTCCTTATATCCTCGCTGTTTGATGTCCTTGAGAATCTCACGCGGGTTGCCATGGCATCGTATCTGGCCTTCACACATGACATGACCCTTGTCGGCGTCTATGTAATCAAGAATATAACCGGTATGGGTTATTACAAGGCCGCTCTTCTGGCGCTTGATGAGATGCTTCTCCTTCTCAAGAAGCGAACCAATCGCCTTCCCTATAAGGGAAATATTCTCAAGATCAACTCCGCTTTCCGGTTCATCCAGCATGATAAAGTCAGGGTTCTGGATCATCAGCTGCAACACTTCGCTGCGCTTGATCTCCCCCCCAGAAAAACCCTTGTTGATATCACGTTCGAGGAACGAGCCCATATGAACCGATCCGGCAAGTTCAGGAATGTTTACCTCCCTTTTCTTTGAAATTGCTGTCAGGAGTTTGCCGAGTTTCAACCCGGAAATTGTGGGAGGGCGCTGGAAGAGCATACCGATCCCCCGTTTTGCCCGTTCATGGGCGTGCATTTTTGTCACATCCTCCCCTTTGAAGGTAATCGTGCCCGATGTGATCGTATAATTGGTGTAACCCATAATCGTCATGAGGAGGGTTGTTTTTCCCGACCCGTTCGGACCAAGGAGGACGTGCGTTTCCCCCTCATCGATATGGAGGTTAACGTCGTGCAGCACTTCCTTGTCACCGACATTTACATGCAGGTCTTCAATATGAAGCATAGATCAATCTATGTCAATGGCTGGCATTAAACGCTTTTCACTCGATTCCGCACGGTGATTATTTCGTGCGATTTAACTAATCACGTCGCGAAGTATTCATCAGGAAAAGCCGGATGAGACGAGAGAAAGTTCGGGACAAGGGAGAAAAGGCAAAGGTAAGGAAAGGCTCCAGGGATGCAAACATGAGTCTTCCCTCTGACGATTCCGATGAAATCAGACCGCTGGTGAACCGGATCGTCTGCGGGGACGCACGCAGGACACTTGCCCGCATCCCTGACCGGAGCATCGATCTCGTCCTCACTTCGCCCCCCTACAATTTCGGGCATTCATACGCACAGGATCCCCATGATGACACTCACGAATGGAATGATTATTTTGAAAAACTCCTGACCGTGTGGCGGGAGTGCTTCCGCGTGCTCAAACCCGGTGGCCGGATGGCAGTGAATATCCAGCCACTGTTCTCTGACTATGTCCCTACGCACCATATCATCTCCCGTCAGCTCGCGGGTCTCGGTCTGCTCTGGAAAGCTGAGTTCCTCTGGGAGAAGAACAATTACAATGCAAAATACACTGCATGGGGGAGCTGGAAATCCCCGTCGATGCCATATATCAAATACACATGGGAATTTATCGAAATTTTCGATAAAGAGACCCATAAAAAAACGGGCCGCCGCGAAGATATTGACATTACCGCAGAAGAGTTCAAGGAATGGGTGCTTGGCAGATGGTCGTTTCCCCCGGAGATACGGATGAAGGACTACAATCACCCCGCGATGTTCCCTGAGGAGTTGCCACGAAGGGTGATGAAACTCTTCTCGTACAAAAACGACATCGTCCTCGATCCCTTCAATGGTGCAGGCACCACTACCCTGGTCGCGAGAAAACTCGGGAGGAGGTTTATTGGAATCGACATTTCAGAACAGTATTGCGCTATGGCGATGTCACGATTGGCTGGACAACCTAGCCTGAACCGGGATACAGATGCGTATCCAGAGCCTGCACTTCTTACTTTTGATGACTGAAATCTGAGTTTTGATTTGCAATGAGGCCATCATGCACCGTCGCTATAACGATTGGAGGATGTCAGGCAGATAGGTAATCGAATCGATGACATAAGAAGGTTTAATTGCAGCCTTCCGGAGGGTATCTTCCTGGAATTTTCCTGTCCTGACGAGGATGCCATCCATACCAGCGGATCGGGCGCCCCCGATATCGGTGATGATGTCATCCCCAATCATGACCGTTTCGTCAGTACCCAGTTCCATATCACTGAGAGCAAGGTCAAAGAAGTCTTTTGAAGGTTTTCCCATGACCTTAGCGGTTTTTCCCGTGGCAAACTCCAGTGCAGCCACAAACGGCCCGGCAGAGAGCGATAACCCGTCATCTGCCATCCAGTACCGGTCCCTCTCAAGCGCAATCAGCTCAGCTCCCTCCATGATATAATGGAACGCGACATTCATGTTTTTGTAGTTTATCTCATCACCGGCATCGCCAATGATCACCAGGTCTGGTTTTCCCCCGGGATTCGGTTCGCAGACCTGTTCAAAATCCCGGTCTACGTCTCCCATGGTGAGGAGATGGAAGTTGCGCTTATTTGTCCTTTTGATATAGGCGATTGCGGCGAGAGGCGGAGTGAATATGTTTTCTTCCGGGATCCGGAACCCCATCGATACCAGCCGTTCTGCGATTGTCTTCCTGCACTTTCGTGTCGAATTGGATACGAGGCGAAACTGGTAGCCCTCCCGGACAAGTAAATTGATCGTCTCTATTGCGCCCTTTATCGGATTTTTCCCGGTATAGAGGACCCCGTCAATATCGATCAGGAATCCCTTTACACGAGTCATGGTTTCCAACCCCTGAGAAACGCATCGATAAGTCTGCGACAGAACCGGGTATTATCCGGAAGATACCTCGCAGAATCTTTGAGCAGCTGTGTCTGTTCTGTGCCAGGGAGGTCCCGTGCCCAGTCTGTGATGATCTCCACGGTCACCTCGGGATGGAACTGCACCCCCACAGAACTACCGATAATAAATGACTGGTTTTCCACCGCGTCACCGGTCGCAGTGAGGGTTGCTCCATCGGGGAGGTCAAAGGTCTCGTTGTGCCAGTGAAAAACCGAAGACATCCCCGGAAAAATGGTGCCAGTATCGCACCCATGGATACGGACCCACCCCCGCTCCGGAGTGCCTGGATACACGGGCTTTCCCTGCGCCGATGCGATCATCTGGGCCCCTAAACAGATCCCCAGTACTATGCACTTCTTTCCGATCGCCTTTTTGATCAGTGATTTTTCCTGAAAAAAGAATGGATATTCATCAGTATCATTAACGCTCATCTGACCTCCGAGCACTATCAGCCGGTCCGGGACCTTGTCAGGAATGTCATCCCCTTCATAGGGTCTGATGTTAGTGCAGGGAAGTCCGAGCTCCTGCAGGTAGTCACCGATTGCACCGGCCGGCTCGTGCTCGCCATGCTGGAGTATCGTGATCATCTACAAACCATTGGTAGTAGTGTCACATGAGCATTCGCTTCACTTTCACTCCGCACGGCCGGAGGTTAATATCCTTATTCCCAGAAGTATTTTCTGACGATGACTGTCACGAATGTCTGTCCCCGGATCGGTGCACTATGGCAGCAGCGCATGGATGCCCTGCGGGATTACCAGGTTATCCGTGACGGGAACGAGTTTGGCACCAGTTTTTCAAACGGTTACCTGTTCACGTCCGAATACGACCGTGCCCGGCAGCAGTTCGACCGGCTTATCGAGGAATATACAGCGATCCCTTTTTCAGAGATCTTTTCCGGTGAGGAGATAACGAATGAAGGCGGTGCATGCTTCCGGCTCCGTGATAGTTGTGATCTTCCCTCCCTGGATATCGATAATGATCGGTTCCGGAGAGATGTTCTTGCAGATCTTACCCTTATACGGGGAATCGGCCCAGCGACCCAGCGGCTCCTGAAGAAACGGGGATATGATACCCTCGAGGATCTTGTCCGGCACCCTAAGTTCCGGGAGCCGGCACGACAGGTATTCGACCGGTTGTCCCAAGGGAATTCAACGGAAATAATGGACCTTGTTGGAAGCAGACATACCAAATCTCACCCTTTTGTCCTGGGCACGGCCGGACTTCATGAACCTGAGGACTACGTCTTTCTCGATATCGAGACGATGGGCCTTTTCTCCCGCCCGATAATTCTCATCGGAGTGGGTACGATAGAGAGGGGAAAACTCATGGTTTATCAGTATTTCGTCCGCGATATCTCCGAGGAACAGGCAGCCCTCGTCTCGGCCATGGAGCATCTATCAGGGGATCATCCGGCGCTTGTCACGTTTAATGGCAAGTCATTTGATATGCCCTATATCCAGGACCGGCTCGCGTACTATGGAATCCGTTCCCACAACCGGCTTCCTCATTACGATGTTTTGCATTTCAGCCGCGCCCGGTGGAAAAACCAGTACCCGTCCCTTCGGCTATCCGTACTCGAGAAAGAGATCCTCGGCATCTCCCGGGAGGACGATGTTCCCGGGCAACTGGTGCCGGAGTTCTATGATTCTTACCTTCGCACCGGTAATTGCGGACCGCTTGTGCCAGTGATAGAGCACAATAAACAGGATGTCATCTCGCTTGCTTTGCTTTTTGCGCATCTCATTGGAGAAACGTATGGCAGTCAGTGATATGCTCAGGCTCCTGCAGGTAAACCCGGTATACCGGGGCCGGGTGACGCATATCGAAACACATGATCCGGATCCCCCTGATTTCGGCATGCTTGATGTACCGCTTGACGAGACGCTCAATGCATATCTTCGCCAGAAAGGGATTCACCTCTATTCCCACCAGTGCGATGCAATCAATCATGCCCGGGCGGGAAAGAATGTGATTATCACTACACCGACGGCCAGCGGCAAGACGCTGGCATTCAACATTCCGGTATTTGAGGGTCTCGTCCACAATCCCGATATGCGGGCCCTTTACCTGTACCCGACAAAGGCGCTCTCCAATGATCAGCTATCGTCACTTGAGGAGATGACGCAGTTCACCGGTATCGGTGTACACCCGGCAATTTATGACGGGGACACTGTCCAGTCTCGTCGTACTGCGATTCGCGAACGTTCCCGGATTATTATTTCCAACCCCCACGAACTTCACCACGTTCTCTCATGGCACGCAAAATGGGAGCCGGTCCTTTCCCATCTCCATTTCATCGTAATCGATGAAGCCCACCGGTACCGGGGAGTATTCGGCTCGCATATCGCCTTCCTGATCCGGAGACTCCTCCGCTTGTGTCAGCACTACGGATCGGATCCGCAGTTCATTCTCTCGACTGCGACTCTCGCCAATCCGGTGGAATTCGCAGAAAAACTTACCGGAAAACACTTCGAACTTGTCGACAACGATGGCTCCCCCCACGGGCGGAAACACTTTGTGCTCTATAACCCGTTCCATGATGGGATCGGTGAACGTTCTATGCACCAGGAGACAAAGGATCTCCTCGTCTCATGCGTCCGGTCTGACCTCCAGACCCTCTGCTTCACCGGTTCCCGAAAGATGACAGAACTGATCACGCTCTGGGCACGTGAAGATGCCCGACGGGTATCTGCCCGTCTTTGCGACTCAATCGCGGCTTACCGGGCAGGATACCTTCCCGAAGAGCGTCGGGAGCTCGAACGCCAGCTGAAAACCGGTGTCAGGAAAGGGATCGTCTCAACAAACGCCCTCGAGTTGGGGATAGATATCGGGTCACTGGATGCTGTGATAATCTCCGGTTTTCCCGGGACCATGATGTCAACTCGCCAGCAGGCGGGGCGGGCGGGCAGGAAAGGCGGCGAATCGCTGGCAATTCTCGTTGCGCAGGCTAACCCCCTTGACCAGTATTTTATGCGCAACCCCGGGCAGTTCTTCGCGCGATCGCATGAGCATGCTATCATCGATCTCGCAAACCCGTACATCGTCTCCGGCCACCTGCTCTGCGCCGCTGCAGAGCTCCCGCTCTGTGAAACAGACCAGTCTTTTTTTGAAGGTTCGCTGTCCCTGCTCCTCCCCGATCTTGCGTCAAACAACCTCATCCGGGAAACATCCCGTGGCTGGGTGTATTCCGGACGCGGCCGGGCAGCGGATGCGGTGAAGCTTGACGGTATACCCGGTGAGACCTACCGGATACTGTGCGACGGAAAACTCCTCGAGATCATGGACCGGACGCAGGCGTACCGGGAAGCTCATACAGGAGCGATCATGCTTCACCAGGGTGAGACATATGTGGTCAGGGAAATGGATCTGGAGTTACATACCATCCGGGTCGCACCTACTTCTGTTGATTACTACACGCAACCGCTGAAAGAAGTGAACCTTGAGATTATTGCGACGGTGGAGAGCGAAATAATCGCCGGCATAACCTGTGCGTTTGGCGATGTCGAGGTGACCGAACAGTACACGGGCTACAAGATCAAACGCGGGGATACCATCATCGGTGTAGAACCATTGTTGTTGCCGCCGATCACATTCAGGACGAAAGCATTCTGGTTTATTCTTCCACCGGAGATCGAACAAAAGGTTGCTGCGGGCGGCCTCAATCTCGCCGGAGGATTACATGGGGCAGAGCACGCAATCATCGCGCTGATGCCGTTCCATGTGATGTGTGATCGGTGGGATGTCGGAGGGCTCTCGTCTCCGGCGTTTGGCAACAGTGGTGAACCCACCGTCTTTGTGTACGACGGTTATGAGGGAGGAGTGGGTCTCGCTGAAAAAGCATATGGGATCCTCCCCAAGATTTTTTCAACTTCGTTCGATCTGGTTAAGGATTGTCCCTGTGAGAATGGATGTCCTTCCTGCATCTACTCGCCCAAATGCGGAAATGACAACCAGCCACTGGACAAGGAAGCAGCAACCGTCATCCTTAAGGAATTGTGCAGAACCGGGGACAAAGTTAATGCCTTGGGATGTGAACCAGAAGCCATCGCAAGAACGGTGTGAACATCTCAGTCAATCAGTATTTCATGCAATTCGTGTTCAGGCTCGTCATCATCGAAAATGAACACCTCTTCGATTGACATGCCGAGATTTTTTGCGACACTGTGGGCAAGCCTGAGCGAAGGGTTGTATTTTCCCCGCTCGAGGAAGACAATGGTCTCCCTCCGGACACCCGTTTTTTTTGCCAATTCCTCCTGAGTCATGGAGGAACGGTTACGAAATTCTTTTATTCTTGTCTGCATGTATTTTCCAGATTCAGTCGGATCAGTAGAACCAGATATTTGCTATTAATTAGTGATATATTTCTAACATATAAACATAATTGTTATTTATTTCTAACATATTAACCATCTTTGGACTCGGATATTAATTAGGTTGGCAAAAATAACCTGGCGGACTTGTTTTTTCCGCAGGGAAATGATCCAGATCTTTCAGTCTTCATCGCCGAATTCTGTAGGTGTTATTTATAGGATACCTTTTTGTGGAATGTCAGCCCACAAGACCAGACAACAAACGTTGTTACCATCAAAGAGAGAAACAGATTGTCGCCGAGAACTGAGAATGATCTTATTACTGTACATAGAATCAGATGCCGGGCTGCAGGCGGATCTCAAAAAATTTCTGGAACGCAACAATGAGATCCGTGTTGAGTCAATCGCATCAGCGACAGATGCGTTGGACCGGATCAGGACGAAAAAATTTGACGCCATCGTTTCTGAATACTTTTTGCCAGTCACTGATGGCCAGACGTTCCTGGAAATTTTAAGAAATGTCCGGAATGACTTTACCCCCTTCATTTTTTTTGGCAAACAACCGAACAATGACATAATTATCAAAGCATTGAATGCGGGTGCCACGTTTTATGTCCATAAGGGGAGTGATCCCCACGAAAAGTTTCCCGTTCTTGAACATATTATCGTGCAGTCCGTCCACCAGAAACAGGTCGAAGACGCACTGAAAGAGAGTGAGAAGCGGTACCGGAGCGTAGTTGAGGACCAGTCGGAGTTCATCATACGGTTCTCTCCTGATGGTACACTGGTATTTGTTAATGAAGCCTACTGCAACTATTTTCATATTTTACGGGATGAGATACTGGGAAAAAACATCTTCACACTTATCCCTGAGGATCACAGGGATAAGTTTTCGAGGCACTTACATGAACTCACCCGCGAGAATCCGGTAAAGACCGGAGACTCCCGGATTGTTACAGATGAGGGGTCAATCCGTTGGCAACGATGGAATAACAGGGCAATTTTTGATGAGGAAGGACATGTTGTCGAGTTTCAGTGTGTCGGGAGGGATATAACCGAACAGAAGAATACGGAGATTTCCCTGGTACATGCCCACAGAAACCTTGGGATCATGAACACCATCACCCGGCATGATGTGCTCAACCAGCTCACCAGTGTCTTCGGGTTCCTTGAACTCTCGTTACAATCGTGTAAGGATCCACAGGGTAAGGATCACATCAGGAAAGCGATTGCGGCGGCAGAAACTATCCGCACGCAGATCCTTTTCACCAAGGATTATCAGGATATCGGGAGCACCGCCCCGCAGTGGCAGAACCTTGAATCCGTGATACACAGGGCGGTACAATCGCTGGATCTTTCCGGAGTGAGAGTTGATTACACCTTGCCCGAATTCTGGATATTTGCCGATCTTCTCATCGAAAGAGCATTCTATAACCTGCTGGAGAACTCTCTCAGGCACGGCACAAACGTCTCTCAAATTCAGATCTCTACGCAGGAAGATGGATCAGGACTTCTGATTGTGTACGCTGATAACGGGTCCGGTGTGCCACCGGACGCAAAAGAGAAAATTTTCCGGCGCGAATATTTCAGCAATACCGGCCTTGGACTCTACCTGATCCGTGAGATTCTGGCAATGACCCATATAGAAATTTCAGAGACCGGCACATTTGGACAAGGTGTCCGGTTTGAGATCAGGGTTCCGTCAGGAAAATATGCGAAAAGGATCCCGGAAAACAGATCCTAATTCTCAACAGGTAAACAGAATATTTTTGCACAACCCGAATAGACCGTGGTTTGCGTATGAGGGATATTTAATAAACAAAATCTATGGGATATGACATATTATTTCCGTCAACCCCACAGCACTTAACTTTTAAACAATATGCCACATTCTTCTGGATCTAAAAAATGGGGTTTCAGCTATCAATAACCGATCTGACTGAGAGGAAAACCGGTCCGCGGACGTCAACTTTCTTGTTGCTGTCAGTGACTGAGCGCATCGCGTAATCCTCGATTTTCAGGTTGATATCGCTCGGGAGTTTTGCCATTTTAACCTGCACTATTGTCGATCTGCCGCACCGTGCTGCTTCCTCGATGCGGGCTGCGGCAAGAGCGGAAACTGCGTCAAGGTACGTAATCCCCGTTGATACACCCTCAGTCCGAACAGCCCTCCATTTCTCCGCGTCGGGGACACCGAGGATAGAGCCGTTGTGGACAAAAATCTCGTTCGCACAGGCAGGACCGCAGAGTTTCGCATTGGATTCCGTCTCCTCAACGATCACTTTCACAGCGGTATTCCCAAGTGTTCCAGACCATGCATCAAAAGCACAAGGGCCCGGTGCATCGGCATGTGCAGCAGCAGTTGCGCGAATGGCACCGGCAAGTCTCCTGGCTTCAGGAGAGACCGGGCCCTCACGCAGGCTGACTGCACGGGCGAGCTCTGCGTCGGTCAAGGCCTTCGGGAAGAACTGCGGGAATACCAGCTGCCGGACATCGTCTGCGTTGTACGCGATCATGGCAAGCCGCTCCACGCCAAGGCCAAGGTTCATCACCGGAACGCCGATACCGTATTCAGCGAGGGCCGATGGAGAGTACATCCCGAATGTCGCAACCTCCACCCACCCATGGACCGGGTGACGGGCGTACACTTCGGTCTGCGTGTCGGGCATGTAGTATTTCGATCGTTTTTCATCCGGCTGGAATCGGAAATCTGTGTATCCGAACGCGGAAAGGAGGGCTTCGCTGACTGCCTTTCCCTCCTCATTGGTGACTTCTTCACCTGCAACCACGCAAGAGGCGGAATGGTAGGTCATGAGCCGGGTCGGCCCTTCGGCCTGTTCGCGCCGGAAGCAGCGGTCGACCGAGAAAAACCGGATTGGTAACCGCGTACGGTTCCACAGGGACCCGAGCGTCATGAACCAGCCGCTCGTCATGTGGCTTCTCAGGGTGCTGCGCGACGATTCCGGAACGAGCGCCCGGAACTCCGGGAATACTGTGTCCAGGATATGCACAACAAGTCCATCATCACAGCCTAGGACTTTGGCGAGCTCAGCGGTGAGTTCATCGCCGTCAATCTCTGATTTCTTGTAGGCATGGAGCGTTTCACGGAGCCGCTCTTCGGTCTCTTTGGTCATCGGCTGGTACGGTGCATGAAGGTGGCTCTGTTCGACAGGGATCTCGGTATGGTGGGTGAGGGGGCTCCGGTGGGACCTGAGGATATCGTTGATATCGTCGAGCTGGCTCCGTGCAATCCCCACGTTCGGGCGCGGGAGCCCTCCAAGGTAAAAAACCCGGTCGAGCACTGCCATGGCTTCCGGCCCGAACTGCCGGTAGATATCATTCTCTTCAATGATAACCGGGTTCTCCATCTCGTCAAAACCGAGGGAAAGATATGTCTCGCGCAGCCGATTGACCGTTGCAAAGATAGGATGAGGAAGGGCTCGTTTGTAGGTAAGCGCCGGGTAGCGCCCTTCCTGTCCTTCCGGGGTCAGGACTGATGGTCCCTTGTGCCAGGTCTCTTCGAAATTTTCGTGTGCCAGTTTCTTCCACTCATCAGGGTTAAACTTCATGTAACTCGCTCCAGGCAGACCACTCTGCTCAGTCTGTTTTCATCTTTGATGGTGTAATCGCATGCAGCCGTTATCTTCTCTGCAAAGGACCTCACTCTGTCATGCTCAGGCATGTTTTCCCTTCTCAATCGGTTTCTACTGTATCCCAGATACATATATCCTTTCACTTCAACATAGGTCGCACCCGAATCCTGGATCAGGGCCGCGTATCGTTCCGGGGCAACATCATTGAGGCCTTCGACAAGGGTAATCCTAATCGCAGACCGGCGTTTCCCGAGCTGCGCAAGGCTCTCCGTCAAAAGGTCCCAGTAGTCGCCGAGCGGCCGGCAGACCGCGTGGTAAATGTCCCTGTCAGGAGCATCGAGAGAGACGTACATCTGGTACGGCTTGCACCGGGCGAGGACATCAGGATTGGTACCATTGCTCACGAGAAATGTCGTGTATCCATTTGCGTTGAAGAGGTCGATGAGTTCCGGCAGCAGGGAATACAGGGTCGGTTCACCGGAAAGCGAGATTGCAACATGTTTTGGATCAAGCGCTTCCTGCCACCGTTCGTTCGTTACAGTATTTTCAAGGACTGCGTTGTATCCCGCGAGCGCCTTCTTCTGGAGCCGGTGGATCCCTGCAAAGATTGTTTCAGGTAAGCACTCCTCTGCATCTGTCATCTCGTGCTCGAACGATCGCCAGCAGAAGAGGCAGCGCTGGTTGCATGAAAGAGTCGGCGTCATCTGGACGCAGCGGTGGCTGGCAATCCCGTAGAACTGGTGCTTGTAGCACATATCGCCGCCTTCGAGTGCCCGTTTGCACCACATGCAGGGCTTGAGGGCGGCAGAAGACGTCTTGGAAAAAAACTGGTATCCCTGCCTGCGCAGGGCATCACATGGTACTGACTGCATCGATCCCGAGTGTTTCTAATGCTTCCCTGAGGGTATTCTGCACTGCCCTGACAAGCGTGAGCCGGCGTGTCCTGACGTCGCCCTCACTCTTCAGCACCGGCTCGAAATGGTAAAAGGAGTTGAACGTATCGGCAAGCTCCCTGGCATACGTGGCGAGCAGGTGGGGCCGGAGCTCGGTGACGACTGCTTCGATGACAGACGGGAACCGGGCTATCTGTTTTGCGAGGGCGATCTCTTGGTCGGTCTCCAGATCAAAGGACTCCGTGAAATCACCTGCCTTTTCGAGAATGCTGCATGCACGGGCGTGGGCATACTGGATATACGGGCCGCTCTGTCGTTCGAAGTTCAGTGCCTCGTTCCAGTCAAAGACCGTGCTCTTTTCCGGAGAGACCCTGACAATATCGTACCGGATCGCGGCAAGCCCTACTGATTGTGCGATGGACCGGCGTTCTGCTTCGGGAAGTTCCGGCCTCCGTGCAGTCACCTCATCAAAAGCCCGCTTTGCAACTTCATCGATCAGGTCGTCGGCTGAGACGAACTTTCCTGCCCGGGTGCTCATCGAACCCTCAGGTAGTGAGACGAACTCGAAGAAAACGATCTCCGGCACCTTCTCCCCGAGAAGTTTCATGGTGCACTGGAGCTGGCCGCCGATCAGCTTATGGTCTGCGCCCAGGACATCGATGACCCGGTCGAAATTTACGCCTTTCCACTGGTGGAATGCAAGGTCGCGGGCCGCATATACCGAAGTGCCATCGCTGCGCCGGATAACGTATTTGTTTTCATACCCGCATTCAGTGAGATCGAGGGCGAGCGTCTCCTCGTCCCTTGCCTGAGGGAGTTTTCGGAGCCGGTTGATGATCCGCTCAGTATACCCGTTCCGGATAAAATCGCTTTCCCAGACGAACCGGTTGTGGGCAACGTGGAGGTTTTTCAGTGTGACAGTAAACCCGTCAAGACAGCGGGACACTTCTCTGCGGAACTTCTTTACCGTTCCTGGGTCGCCGCCTTCAACGAGCTGCATCAGGGTATCCACCTGCTGCGTTATAGTTGGGTCTTTCTCGATCTCGCGGTTTGCCGCGATGTACACCCGGGCGATATGGGCGTCTTCCTTCTCCCCCTCGATCCGGGCGCTGTCGAGGTTATCGAACCCCCAGACAACGATAGCAATCTGGCGTCCCATGTCGTTGACGTAATACTGGACCTCGAGGGGGTACCCTGCTTTCCTGAATGCCCGTGCGAGTGTATCGCCGATGATAGAGTTCCGGATGTGTCCCACGTGGAGTGGACCGTTCGGGTTGGCGCTCGTATGCTCGAGCACTACCCGTTCGGTCTTCTTTGGGAGGCTGCCGTAACCGGGTTTCACCGCAGCTCGTAGTGCTTCGCTGACATATGCTGCCCCGAACCTGAAATTGAGGTACGGCCCCTTTGCCTCGACGGATATCCCAGCAATTTCGGGATGTTTTGCCAGTTGCTCCGCCAGATCCTTTGCGATCTGGACCGGTGACTGTTTTCTCTGTTTTGCGAGAGTGAACGCTACGAGAGACGCAAGGTCTGCGTGTTCTCCGCCGCCAATGAGCTGTACATCTTCTGTTCCCGTGACTTCGTGCAGGACACGTTCCAGTACCTTTCGGGTCTCAATCAACATCAGTATCCCGTCCTGTAGCGCAGGATCGCGGCAATGCCGCCAAATGCAGTGAAGAGGATGGAACCCTCCTCGAAATCATCAGAGATGATCTCCACGGTCGCGCTGCTCTGGTCCGCGAGTTTTGTCAATTCGTCGATGATATCGATTTCCTCTTCAAGCACCAGCGGTGCAGTACATTTCGGGCATGAACCCAGGGCAATATCGCCAACGGTCTTCCCAGCTTCGATACTTACGGTACGTTCTTCAGTATAATCGCAGTTCTGGCACTTGATCCTGAGCCGGGATTTCCGGAGATTTCCTGAGAGGAGGAGCGTGTCCACCGCACCGATCTCGAGGTTCTTGCGGATACTTTCCTCTCCGTACGCGGCTAATCCCCCGTCTTTCACGAGCTCTTTCAAGAACTTTTCCATGAACGATTTTTCCTTGATCACGGTCATGCCCTTGAGTGCATCTTTTGCCGCGTCCACGAGTTCTGACAGGCCGTCTTCGTTGGTATACGCAACGTCGAACAGCCCTATGATCCGCTTCTGGATCTCGTGGTGAAGGTAACTGCCTGCCTCGAACTCTTCCTTGGTCGGGCTCGGGCCTCCGATGAGGACGCCCCGGAACCGTTCGAAGAAGTCCTTCTCCGCAAGGAAGATTGCGCTCGATCGTTCGCCGATCTTCGTGTAGAACTCGTTGATGGCGATCTCCCGGAGCCGCCCGAACCGGGCTGCTGACTGGCCGCCTTTTCGCATCTTACCGGGCACCGTGGAGTTCGCGCCCCCCATCGGTTCAATCCGGTTCCCACGTAAAAATCCCCAATATGCTTCACGTTTGTCGAGGACAAGGAGACCGTACACATTTTTCTCCTCGAGCATCTGCCGGAGCGGTTCCAACTCAAAATTCGAGCTGCAGCGGTACATATAGAGGTTGAGCGGTTCCGGCGGCTCAACAATAGTGCACTGGAGATCGGTACGGTCGCCGTAAAGTTTGACCGTACCGCAGAACACAGCCATACCCTTTTCCGGTGGCCGCTTGTAATATTTGAGGCGTGAGAGGATGGAGGAGATGGCGCTCTGGACGTTTGTCCGTGTCTGCTTGCTCTTGATGTTGGCGCACTGCCCGAACTCGTCCTTGAGCTGCCCGGTCACATCGTAGATCTGCTTGTCGGGAGGGATGTAGAGCGTTATGAGCTCAGTGCCGTCGCCCTGCTGCGACTGGAGCTTCTCCAATGTCTTTTTGAATTCGTAACGCTTGCGCGCATCATCCATTTCCGCTGGTTCAGCCATTACCCGTCTTCAACCTCTCTGGAGCTATTACTTATTAACACTCGACTGCCATAAATTTGCGCCCACTGGCAAAGGATCTTCTTATCGGCACCGGATACACCGCTGGATCAGGCATATCGTCTTCGCGTCGATGATCGCACCATCATGGATCATTGCAAAAAGATCGGCATCAGCGCAATCAAACACTTCGATAATCTCATCCTTGTCTTTTTCATACAGTTCTGATGGCGTCAGGTCCCGTGCTTCGAAGAGGAAGAGCTTCTCGTCAGTAAATCCCGGTGTTGTATAAATAAAACCCCGGGGGATCATGGTCCCTGCAGCAAACCCCGTCTCCTCAATCAGTTCCCGGTGGGCAGTATCTGCAGGGCTTTCGCCTGCCTCCATCGCCCCTGCGGGAGCTTCGATGATGTACTGCCCGATTGCCGCCCTGTATTGCATCAGCAGTTTGCACCGGCCCTCTTCCCGCGGAAGGATCGCCACCGCATCTCCCGGGTGGACGATCAGTTTCTCCCGCTCGTGACCGTTGGGGAGCCGGATATTTCTCTTTTCGATCCAGAGCCGTTTACCGTGATAGATCTCCATGTGTACCTCGTTTCTGATGTAATTCTATGAGGTCTGTCGGGTAAAAATGCCATAGCTGCAACATCTTTCCGACAAACACTTTGTCACCATCATTTTACCCCAATGACCTTGTGCAGCTGCAGCTGGAACCGTACCGGCAGCTTTTTGGCGAGAATGAACCCCGCAGTCGCTGTGTAATCCGAGCCGAAAACCGGAGTGACGAATATTTCCCCTGCTATCTTGTGGCGCTTGATAATTTCCTGTACGAACCTGCAGTCCTGCTCGTCATTTACGACAAATTTCACGCTGTCGGTCGGCCGGATCGCATCAAGTAACGAGAGATCGCTCTCTTCTCCGGACGAGGGGCATTTCACATCCATGCACACCGATGCATAAGGCTGGAGCTGGCGAAAATCTCGCGTGCCATTCGTCTCAATATCGATATCGATCCCCATGCCGGAGAGCGATGCAAGGAACGGTTCGAGCGCATCAGTCTGGAGAAGCGGTTCACCCCCGGTTACACAGATGTGTCGGGGGGCCATGCAGCGGACCTGTTCGGTGACCGCCTCAACGGGCATCTCTTCACCGTGCGAAGGCAACCGGGCATACTCCGTATCGCACCACCGACAGTTCAGATTGCAACCCGCAAGACGGATAAAAAGGCAGGGTTTGCCCTGATTTCGTCCCTCCCCTTGGAGGCTGAAAAAAATCTCTGCGACGTTCATCCGGTGATCTCGGCAAATGCGTTCGGTGATTCCCAGACCCGGATCTTCGGCACCGTGGCAGTGATGGCATGTGACCGGCAGTATCCGAGGATATCATCCCGGATGATGACAGCCATGAGTTCGCTCGTGGGATCCCCTGGCGTGGTTATGACGTGCTGGAACGTGCTGATGCACTTAACCATCGGGTCATCCTGGTTCAGGATAATCTGGTGGTCATATTTTCCGATGATTTCCTTGAGTGCGACATAATCGATCAGGATACCCGTCGTTGCATTGGGTTCACCTTCTACCCAGATCTCAACTTTCCAGCGGTGTCCGTGGAGGTTGGCGCACTTGCCCTTGTAATGGAGCAGCCGGTGGCTCGCATCGATCTGCACTTCCTTATAGATCCCGACTTTCATCCGATAGGTATTGGTCTGTAGGATATAATATTATTATGAGTGAGGGATAATTGTACAAGACAGGCAGGTGGAGTGCCACAATTTATAAATCGACAACCCGCGTTAGTATATATCTCAGTGTGGATTATCGATAACCACAAAAACAACCAAAATGAGGCTATTTAATGGGACAGGGTAAATTTGCGGCCAGAAAACTGGTTCGGGACTCAAATAAGTTCCGGTGGGCGGACAAGAACTACGCCCGTCGTGAACTCAACCTCGATGTGAAGTCAGACCCGTGCGAGGGCGCTCCGCAGGCGAGAGGTATCGTGCTCGAGAAGATCGGTGTTGAGGCAAAACAGCCGAACTCCGCGATCCGGAAGTGCGTGCGTGTACAGCTGATCAAGAATGGCCGGCAGGTCACCGCATTCGCAGTTGGCGATGGTGCGATCAACTTCATTGACGAGCACGACGAAGTTGAGATCGAAGGCATTGGTGGCCGGCTCGGCCGGTCCATGGGAGATATCCCGGGCGTCCGGTATGTCGTGACCAAAGTGAACAACGTCTGCCTCCATGAAATGGTCATTGGCAGGAAGGAGAAACCGCGCAGGTGATCATAATGACAGAGACAGAAGGCAAAGTCCAGGGACAGAAACTCCTGTTCAATAAGTGGGATGCGACCGAGATCAAGGTCACCGATCCCAGCCTCGTACGATACGTGAACCTCACCCCCTTGATCATCCCCCATTCCTGCGGCAAGTTCTCCCGTCAGGAATTTGGCAAGAGCAACATGATGATTGTCGAGCGGTTAATCAACCGCCTGATGCAGACCGAGAATAATACCGGCAAGAAGCAACTGGCAATCCGGATCGTGCGGGATGCATTCGCCATCATCCACCAGAAGACAAAACGTAATCCCCTCGAAGTCCTTGTCGAGGCGATCGGCAACGCCGGTCCCCGTGAAGAGACCGTCCGGCTGAAATATGGTGGCATCAACGTCCCGAAGTCGGTCGATACTGCACCTATGCGCAGGGTGGACACCGCCATCGGCTTCCTTGCAGAAGCAACCCTGAAGGGGTCCAGCACAAGCAAGAAGAGCGCGAGTGCGGTCCTCGCCGATGAACTCATCGCCGCCTCCAAGGGCGACATGAAGTGTTACTCGGTTGGGAAAAAGGAAGAACGCGAGCGCATTGCAAAATCCGCCCGTTAAAACATCTTTTTTTGAGGTAATTTTTCATGTCCCGCGGCAAAAAAACAGTTGAGCGCGTAGTTGAGCTCATGAAGGATCCGAAGCACATTCGGAACATCGGTATCGTAGCACACATCGACCACGGCAAGACGACGCTGTCCGACAACCTTCTTGCTGGCGCAGGCATCATCTCAGAAGAACTTGCCGGCAAGCAGCTCTTCATGGACTCGGATGCCGAAGAGCAGGCCCGTGGTATCACCATTGATGCATCCAACGTCTCGATGGTGCACGAATACAATGGCCAGGAATACCTTATCAACATGATCGACACTCCTGGCCACGTTGACTTTGGTGGCGATGTTACCCGTGCGATGCGTGCGGTCGATGGCGCGGTCGTTCTTGTCGATGCAGTTGAGGGCACGATGCCCCAGACCGAGACCGTGCTTCGGCAGGCCCTGAAAGAGCAGGTCCGCCCTGTCCTTTTCATCAACAAGGTCGACCGGCTTATCAACGAGCTGAAAGTCGACGAAATGGAGATGCAGATCAGGCTTGGCAAAGTGATCGACAAGGTTAACAAGCTGATCAAGGGCATGAACGAAGAAGCCTATAACAATGGGTGGAAGCTCGACGCTTCCAAAGGTACCGTTGCCTTCGGTTCCGCACTCTACAACTGGGCGGTCTCCGCGCCGTTCATGAAGAAGAGCGGGATCTCGTTCAAAGATGTGTACGACAAGTGCCGTGCCGGAGACATGAAGTACCTCGCGAAGAAGAGTCCGCTCTCCGATGTTCTTCTTGATATCGTCGTAAACCAGCTGCCTGACCCGTTGGAGGCCCAGAAGCGCCGTATTCCGGTCATCTGGCATGGCGACAAGGAGACTAAGGAAGGCAAGGCCATGATCACCTGCGACCCGAACGGTCCGGTTGCCCTGATGGTTACCGATATCTCGTTCGATCCTCACGCGGGGGAAGTCGCAACCGGCCGCCTCTTTTCCGGCCGCCTCAGGCGCGGTGACGGGCTCTATATCATGGGCTCGGCAAAGAAAGAGAACCGGCTCCAGCAGGTCGGTATCTTCATGGGCCCGAAGCGTGTCGAGGTCGAGGAAATTGTTGGCGGGAACATCGCAGCAGTCACCGGTCTCAAGGATGCAATTGTCGGTTCGACGGTCACTTCACTCATGGAGATGACACCATTCGAGTCGCTCAAACACTATAGTGAACCGGTCATGACCGTTGCAGTCGAGGCCAAGAATATGAAGGACCTGCCCAAGCTCGTCGAAGTGCTCCGACAGGTCGCCAAGGAAGACCCGACCCTCGGTATCGCCATCAATGAAGAGACCGGCGAACACCTTATCTCAGGTATGGGCGAACTGCACCTTGAAATCGTCACAGGCCGTATCAAGCGTGACAAGGGTGTCGAAATCGTCACCTCTGAGCCTATCGTGGTCTACCGGGAGACCGTCACCCAGAAGATCGAGGCAGTCGAAGGCAAGTCCCCGAACCGGCACAACCGGTTCTACTTTGACCTCGAGGTACTCCCCGATGAGATCGTCAACCTGATCAAATCCGGTGAGGTCTCCATGAACCAGCCGATGCTCGAGCGCCGTGACATTCTCATGAAGGCTGGCATGAATAAGGATGAGGCCAAGAGTGTCAAGGACATCAAGGCTACCAATATGCTCATCGATATGACGAAGGGTGTCCAGTACCTCAACGAGACGATGGAACTTATCATCGAGGGTATCCACGAGGCGCTCGCCGGTGGTCCGCTCGCCGATGAACCTGTCCAGAATCTCAAGATGTCACTCGTCGATGTCAAGCTGCACGAGGACGCGATCCACCGCGGCCCCGCACAGGTCATCCCCGCAGTCCGCAGTGCAATCAAAGCAGGCATGCTTATCGCTGGCGACTCGCTTCTCGAGCCTGTCCAGAAGATCCAGATCACGGTCCCGATGGACCAGATGGGTGCGGCAACCTCCCAAATCCAGGGACGCCGCGGCCAGGTCTTTGATATGCAGAGTGAGGGTGACACCATTACAGTCGTCGGCAAAGCCCCGGTCGCTGAGCTATTCGGGTTTGCCGGTGATATCCGGTCCGCGACTGAAGGCCGTGCGATGTGGAATACAGAGTTTGCCGGGTTCGAGCTCGTGCCCAACAACATGGTCAAGGAAGTTGTGGTGGCAATCCGCAAGCGCAAGGGCCTGAAAGAGCAGATGCCAACGCCGTCTGATTACCTCTCGGCATAATCCCCAAGTCCCATTTTTTATTCTGTTATCACGTTAGTTTACTGTAGGATCGAAACGGTAAACGTGGAAGTGTGGGTGTCCCGTTTGATGATTGTCGTTCCACCGGTATTGCAGATCGCGCCTTATTGGACAATCTACTAAAAAAAAGGGCGAGTTATTCCCGTTTCCCGACGTGGCGGTCGAGGTAAAGGAGTTTGCCGGGGGTGTCGCCGACCATGTTGATCTGGGCGAGGACGTCAAAGGCCTGCTTCTCCTCCTCGACCTGTTCTTTCACGAACCACTGGAGCATTTCGAACGTCGCATGATCCTTTTCCTTCATTGCGAGCTCGACGAGCGCATTAATCATGCCTGTCACTTTCTGCTCATGGGCGTAGGTCTCCTCAAAGACCTTCCCCGCTGAGGTCCATTTCGCTTTCGGAGCCTCGATAGCGGGGAACTCAGCCTTGCCGCCCCGCTCGATGATATACTCATAAATCTTCAGTGCGTGGGCGCTTTCTTCCTTCGACTGCACACGCATCCACTGGGCGAATCCTTTCAGGTTCTCGTTTTCGAAGTACGCGGACATGGCAAGATACAGGTACGACGAATAAAATTCGCGGTTGACCTGCTTGTTCAGGGCTTCTTCTATGGTTTTTGCTATCATCTGAATGTTCCCTCAGCACGGTAGGGGATGTTGGGTATAATAATGGTTTCCGATAGCGACCGGGCTCTTAAGTCTCGATCATAGGCATTTACGGTTTGTCCGGTTGCATTCCACAGAATGTCCGGATTTCAGCGATGAACTCCGGGCCGTACTTGTTTAGTTTATGTTCTCCGACCCCGGTGATAGTCCCGAACGCTTCCAAGGTGCACGGCCGGACGCGGCTCATCTCAAGCAGGCTCTTGTCGGCAAAGATCATGTAGGGTGGGACACCTCCTGAATCCGCTGTCGATTTGCGGAGGGCCCTGAGCCGAGCGAAGAGTTCTGTGTCACAAGGTTTTGTTTCCGCGGGAGCTCGTGAAGTGGCAGACCGGGCTGATATGCCTCCGGGAGGGACCGTGAGTATTATTTTTGTCGTTCCTTGCTGGAGGCTGGCGCTTTTCGGCCCGGGCTGGATAACCGGGTACTGGTCACCGGTTCTTTCGAGGTATCCTCCCCGGGCCAACTCGCTGATCCACGCCCGGTACTGTTGCTTGGTATGGCCCTTGCCGGAACCGTATACCGGTAGTGCGTCAAGTCCGTATTTTTTGATTTTCGCGGTCTTTGCACCGGTCAGGACATCAGTGATGATCTCGATGCCGAAACTCGTAGGAAGTTGTCGGACGCACGTCAGTATTTTCTGTGCAATCTTCGTGCCGTCGAACATCTCCCGGGGGTTCTCGCAGGCATCGCATGTCCCGCAGTTCCCTTCTGGGTACGCTTCGCCGAAGTACTGCAGCAGGTACTTTCTCCGGCAGCCCGCAGATTCACAGAATTCCGCCATCTCCTGAAGTTTCCGGATCGCCAGTCGGGCGTCCGATCCGTCGCTCTCGAGCAAGGCCCTGACCTTAGCGACATCCCCTCTGCTGAAGAGGAGGATGCACTCGCTCGTCTGTCCATCGCGCCCAGCTCGGCCGGTCTCCTGGTAATAGCCCTCTATGCTTTTTGGGACATCGTAATGGACGACGTATCTGACATCAGGTTTGTCGATACCCATCCCGAACGCGACGGTCGCGCAGACAATGTCGACGTTATCGTGGATGAAGGCGTCCTGGACCTTCTCCCGCACCTGTTTTGGGAGGCCGGCATTGTAGGCAGAGGCCCTGTACCCCCGGCTCCGGAGATCTTCTGCGACCTCCTCAGTCTCGCGCTTGGAGAGACAGTACACAATCCCGGATTCGCCCCGGTGCTGGCCAACGACGTTGAGGAGCTGGAGTTTCGCGTTCTGTTTTGGGATAATGCGGTACCGGAGGTTCTTCCGGTCAAAACTGCCGATGAACTCGGCGGTACCGGTGAGACCGAGCTGGTCCCTGATGTCCTTTCTGACCTCAGGGATTGCAGTTGCGGTCAGGGCGAGGACCGGAACACCCGTGAAGTTTTTCCTTAAAATCGCAAGTTGCCGGTACTCTGGTCGGAAGTCGTGCCCCCACTCAGATATGCAATGTGCTTCATCAATTGCTATGAGACGGACCGGCAGGGATTTTACGAGGTCAAGGAACCCGGGCTGCACACATTTCTCCGGAGAAACGAAGAGGAGTTTGATATGATCATCGTGCAGGTTCCGGTGAATCTCCTGCCGTGCCTTGTATTCAAGGGTGCTGTTGTACGCCGCCGCGGGGATCCCCCGTCCGTTGAGGTCGTCGACCTGATCTTTCATGAGCGAGATGAGCGGCGAGATGACGAGGGTGAGGCCATCGGTGTACACCGAGGGCAGCTGGTAACAGAGCGACTTGCCGCCACCAGTCGCCATGATGGCGAGCGTGTCCTTACCGTCAAGAACAGACGCGATAATCTCTTCCTGAAGCGGCAGGAACTGGGTATACCCCCAGTATTTTTTGAGCAGGTCGGCGGTAGACAGCATGAAGATGATTATTCTGATTATTGGTTGGGTACAGACATGAATGCTCCCAGTCAAAAGGTTGGGGAATAAAAGATCATAAAAAGAGAATGAGTAAAAAAGCTGATGGTTTTTAGTCTTCCCGGAAGTCCTGTCGGTCGAGCCAGTACATGTACACGATGGCTGTGATGGTACAGATGGCGACAAAGGCAGTCGGCATGTACCAACGGCCCGACCAGTACTTCATGAGGGCCGAGAGGACTATTCCAAGGACAATACCGAGGAGCAGCATGCTTGTCACGACTTTCGGATTGGTGAAAGTTGTATAGAGTTGTGAAGTATCCATGAGTCTCTATCGGGTTGTTAGGTGGGACTGGCCAAAAGCTTACCGCAATAATATTGCGCTAAAGTGTAAGAGCGATCCGACCATTGCGATGCCCGACAAACTTCTCACGATCTATTCCCATGAAATCCGTCCCCGAAAATTGACGCCGGTTTCAATACCCCGATATCTGTTTTAAATAACCGGTATCAAATGAGGGAAGCTCGGCCATCAGGCTTGACATCACTATCAAGGTGATGATCATGAGCACCACAATGATCACGGCCACAGCGAACACAATGAACAGGATCATGTGAAGTGTCCGGGTCTCGAGAAACGGAATTGCCCCGGTATTCATCTTTCCCGCTACGGTATACGCGTCGTAAATACCGTAAATCCATACAATGATGCCAGGGAGTGCGGCCACTAGAAAAATCACTTCTTGAACTGAAACAAAATTGAGCAATACAATGATGCCGGGGAGGATGACCAGTCCCGCGAGAGTAAAAATGAAGATCGCAAACCCTTTCGCAGTCTGGCCGTTGTAAACCTGCCCACGGCCGGGAAGAACAGACGAGTAGGACAACGCGAGCATCGGGTTCTTCTGTGGCTTGGGCTGTGCAGGATATCCCGGGTAGCCGGCTGGGATGCTTCCGTCCATTCGGGCACCGCAACCGCTGCAGAACCGCGGGGACTCTTCGTTTGACACCTTACCGCAGTGCGGGCATATCTCATTCATGACAGAAATGACATTGTTCGACGCAAGGTAAAAAAGCTCCGTTAAGTCCGGGTTTATGCTGCGCGGCCGGATGACGGCAGTTTAAAATGGGCCGGGGATCATCACCCTACTTACATCTTCGACTGGTCGCGGGGCTTTGCTGTACCGCGAATGCCGGTTCCCTTGACACCAAGGCCGAGCATCGGGTCCCGCTTCTTCTTCCTAGGCTTTTCTCCGGACTCCGGCTCCTCCTTTTTGGCAAGGAAGCACTCAACCGGATCGCGGCCACCGGCACAGGTACGGTCCTGGAACTCCCCGCACTCTTCGCAGGTAGGTACCTGGCTCGGCAACAGCGAGGGAAAATGGTTCTTCCAAAGCGTAGGATCGATCCTGCCCTGCTCCAGAAAACGCTGGATATGCCGTGCCGTATATTTCATGCTCAGATAGTGGATTGTGATCTCACTTATGACCTTTGCTGCTGCATCTCTGAAGGCAGGGACCCCACCGAAACATTAAGGTGCAGGGGGGTGTAGTATGGCAGAGGGGAATGAGTGCAATGGGACTCTGGAAATGTACAGTGTGTGGATATATTTACGATGAGTCGGCCGGTGAACCGCAGACGAATACTCCGCCCGGGACACCGTTTGGATCTTTGCCCGACAAATGGAGATGCCCGATCTGTCAGGCCGGTAAGGAAACATTTGTACTCGTGCCCGACACCAGCGTTCCCACCCAAATAGGCACAACTGTAGCGGATGTGATAGTTGCAGAGCTGGTAAAATGGGGGGTGCGACACGTATTCTCTGTCCCTGGAACTTCGTCGCTGGGGATTGTCGATGCTGTGAGAAAGAACCCGGCGTTACGGTTCATTGCAGTCCGGCACGAAGCGAATGCAGCTATGGCAGCGTCTGCATACAACAAGCTGACCGGGAAGATCGCCGTGTGCCTCACCATTGCCGGTCCGGGAGCCACAAACCTTGCAACCGGGCTCTACGATGCAAAAGAGGATCATGCGTCCGTCTTATCCATCAATGGCCAGGTGGAGGTCCAGTACGGCGGGCCGGGAGGGTTTCAGGAGATCGATCAGGATGCTTTTTTCCGACCGATCACGGTCTTCAACAACACCATCAGCGATCCGTCCATGACCGTAAAACTCGTTACCGCAGCCCTCAAGTACGCGACGGTACGCCATGGCGTGGCCCAGTTGTCAGTCCCCAATGATGTCCAAAAACAACTCCTTAACGAGAAAGGATGCGTCCGCGAATCATGTGCGGACAGTTTCGACATCCTGCCACCCGAAAAGGATTTCAGGAAAGCTGCAGCCCTGATCGACCGGGCGAAAAAGCCGGTAATCGTTGCCGGATGGGGTGCGTACGGCCTGCCTGATGAGGTGCTGGCAGTCGCCAGGAAGATCAAGGCCCCGATCATCTCCACGTTCCGGGCGAAGGGGATCTTCCCGGAGACGAACGAATGGTATGTCGGGATCATGGGCAACGTCGGATCCCCGCAGGCCCGGAAGCTCGTGAACGAGTCCGATCTCATCATCACCTTCGGTGTCGGGTTCTCGAAGATGACCAATCTCCCGGTTGACAGACCGGTCGTGCAGGTGGACATCGATCCCATCAGGCTGGGTAAAGGCGTGTCCGGAGTACCACTTTGGGGGAACTGCGCTCTTGTGCTCCCGGTCCTTCATGATTACGTCAGTGAGCGGAAGGATGATACAATCCTTCCAGCGATTGCTGCCATGAAGGGAGAATGGCGCAAACAGCGTGATAGCGAGGCAGACCCCCGGGCGACACCGATCCGGCCCCCGTATATCATGGATGTCCTATCAGAAGCGGTCCCGGACAATGCCATTATATCCATCGATGTCGGTGAGAATGGCTGGTGGTTTGGACGCAACTTCCGGATGAAACGGGGCCAGCGAATGGTCATGTCGGGGTACCTCGCGACAATGGGGTTTGGGTTTCCCGGCGCGATTGCAGCACAGCTCGCCATGCCTGACCGGCCGGTCTTCTGCATCACTGGTGACGGTGGTTTCGCCATGGCGATGGGGGAGTTTGCCACTGCGGTCAAATACCATCTCCCGGTGATTGTTATCATCCTCAATAATCATGAGCTTGGGATGATCCGAGTCGAGCAGAAGATGGAAAACTACCCCAACTTCGGGACCGATCTCACCAATCCCGACTTCGCCCAGTACGCAGAGATCTGTGGTGGAGTGGGGATATCGGTCAAGACACCGGGGGAGCTGTTCCCGGCGGTTTTGAAAGCGCTGGAAATTAACAGGCCGGTCATTATCGATATTGAGACCGACCCGAACCGGTTCTGAATTATCAGAACCGGAATTTTTATGTCCCAAATCCGCCGGTCGGGGGACAAATCTCATCGAGTTGTCCGTCAAAGTCTTTCTCGTATCCTTTATACCTTTAGTAGCCTATCGATCCCAGCCAGGAGATCAGGAAAAGTGCCACGATCAAATCAGCGCCGGAACAAAACGCGCAACAAATGAGAGACGTTTATGATCGGTACGTCCGGTATGGTGCACTTTGGGATGTGGGTTTAATCATTATCATCTTTCACGGATTCGGAAATCCAAGTTGCGCTTGCGGATTGAAAGTCCGACAGATATTTTTTCATGTCACGAAAAAAGCTGATGATCGTTATTTACCCGGGAATTTAACCGGGAAAGTTTATTTGCCCGTTTCTTTCTTATGAAATCCGCATACGTCATCTTTCCGCGGGGTTTTCCTATTCTGGTTTCGGTGAGATCAATATGATACCGGGTCAAATCGATCGGGACAGCTCCGTTGAATTCAAAAAATTTTTTTGCTTTTTTATTCCGGTTCGGCACTCCAAGGTCAACTTTTCCACACCCTCTCTGTTTTGCTTTTCTTATGCAAAATTCGAACATTGCCGCGCCAATGCCGAGTTCCCTGAAATCATCCAGGACATATATATCGTCTATTGAAAGGCCGGGCAGGGCTAAAAACGTCGAATATGACCGTGTGATTATCACATAGGCCACCCAGTCCGGACCGATTTGTCCCAGATATGCTTCATATTTGGGATGTTTTGAAAATGCATCCTCTTTCAATCTGTCAAGTATGGTAATGTCAGGATAACGGGTTTTGTCTAATCCCCTGCCCCTCATAAGAAGGATAATAAAATTATCAAAATTTTCTTCGGAAAGTTTCTCCACTTGTAATCGGATCTCTTTCATTAGAAGGATCTTTCCTTCTTGTATTAATAAATATTTGTGTATACTATTTTTATACTTGATTCTCGTACAAACAACCTGAATTTGATCTGAAAAACTATGAATAATTCTGGCATAATCTCACGTGAAAAATGCTGCATCAGCACTGAGTCCGCTGTTGGGAGAAATAAGTAAATTATTCGATTGGGGTATGGAGATGCTTTTTGAGTCAGTTTTCTTATTTATCGTTGCCGGCCTGTGTGAGATTGGCGGAGGATACCTCATCTGGCTCTGGCTGAGAGAGGGCGGAAGTTTTGGATATGCGGCGCTCGGTGCTATCCTGCTCGTGCTGTATGGGATCATCCCCACATTGCAGAAGGCAAATTTCGGGAGGGTATATGCAGCCTACGGCGGAGTTTTTATCGTCCTTGCACTTCTCTGGGGTTGGCAGATCGATCATGTAGTGCCGGACAGGTTCGATATTATCGGTGCCGCAATTGCGATGGTCGGTGTATTCGTGATTATGTACTGGCCGCGCTGACGACCGGGTCCTTTGATATAATCATGAATGACCAACCCGGGAATTGCTTTAAAATGTCCTATAAACTGGCTCTGTTGCACCAGCGGGTCATCTAAAATCAATATTGATGAATAACGACAATATCATTTTCGTTGCGCACCGACAACGCAACAGCACCCCATTAAAAAAATGGTTTAAATTCCGGAAGCCCTTACGTTTCCGGTTTTTTCGCAAACTTATTCCAGACCTGCTGGCGGTACACCGGACCGCTGTTGTAGGTGCAAAAGGGGATTAGTTTTCCATCAGGGGTTGCATAATGGATGCAGCAGCGCTGCACCCGCTCGATATCGTAGTTGTACTTATCCATGAAGTGCATGACGCCGATGAAAAGGGCGTTCATGTGGAAGTCTCGCAGGGCATCGAAGTTCTGACTGATCAGGGTTTTGCCTATAATCTTCCAGAATTCCGCGGTATTTCCGTGTTCTCCCTTCTTCACGGAATTGTGCATGTCCCTGACCCCTTCGAGGAGCGCCTTGTACTTGTTGATAGTGCCCCCTTTTCTGAGGGTCTCCGCCATGTGCTCTATCGATTCAAAGAAACTCTCCACGTCCACCATGCGGTTGACAGGGATTACGCCATCATCCTGTACGAACACATACGTTGCAGCGCCGCAGTGCTGGTGGGCAGTGAACCTGACCTGCGGTCTACCGGTATACGCTTCTGCAAGGTCTGAAAATGGAAGGACGCACGGGACCGGGTAGAAATCGTCCTTCCTGAGAATCCCATCCATCTGTTCTTCGATCCGGGCGAGGACATCAGGAATAGTGATCCGGGTTTTCTGAAGATCCTCGTCGCTTGCAGCACCGGTGAATGCAATCGGCTGAAAGTTCACGCCCCGGACGATGGCGATATTTTCGATGGCAAACCGGATGATATCTCCGAGCTCGTGGTCATTTCGTCCCCTGATAACAGTCGGGACGAGCACAGTCCCGAGCCCGACTTTCCTGAGGTTCTCAAGTGCTTTCTTATGGATTGCAAGGATGGGATTCGTCTCAGGAGTCACTCCGTCAAAGTGAAGGTACACCGTACCGAGTCCTGCATCCTGGAGTTCCTGTGCAAGGTTTGGGTCTTTTGCCAGCTTTACGCCGTTTGTTGCGATCTGCACCTGGGGGAACCCCATCGCTTTAGCCTTCCGGATGATATCGGCAAGGTCCTCCCTCATTGTGGGTTCGCCACCGGAGAATTGTACTGCGGGAGCCGGTACTGGCTTTTCGTCCCGCAGCACTTGCAGCATTCCGACGATTTCGTCAAATCCAGGCTCGTAGATGAATCCACAGGCCCGGGCATTGGCAAAGCAGAAGTCGCAGTTGAGGTTACAGCGGTTGGTCAGATCAATATTTGCAAGAAGCGTCTGGGAATGATGGTTGTTGCAAAGCCCGCAGGCTGTTGGACAACTGTCCGGGGATCTGCCGGGGTTCTGTGGGTTGGCGATCCCGTTCCCTACGGCATCGTACCTCTCGAACCGGTGGTACATGCGGGCATCCGACCAGTACAGGTACCGGAAATCCCCGTGTTCCGGACATGTCCGCTTCAGCCAGATATTACCCCCCTCCTCAACAATTTCCGCGTCTATGACAGAGCTGCAGACCGGGCAAAGGCTGCGTGTTTTTTTAATCAATATGTGGTGGTCTGCCGATGATCGTGCCAGGTCTTGGTACACAGAGCAGGCCGGGCTGGCACAGAAACCGTGCGAGTCTGCAAGAACGCCCTCAAGTCCCCCGTCGTCGCGTACTGAAAGGGCGGGCATGTGATCATTCCAGTGGACATGTCCTTCGTACCTATCTACAGGCTGTTGAGTGTTTTGTTTCATATCGGATTTCTCCTCTGCCGTAATTTCCCCGGCCGGCAAGGGTGCGTGCTCCCGAAGGGTGTTTTTATTTGGTTTCACCCGGTTAGTTCCTGCCGCCCGGTTGTCAAACATACCGTGCGTAGTTGTTTTTGCTTCCCTCCCTCCAACAACCGGAGTGAAAAAAATAATCGGAGTTGCGCAATCTTGGGAGAATTAATTCGTAATACATTTATGATATTTAAAGAATTCTGATTAGGTTTGTGGTTAGTGTTTATTGGTTTCCCGCCCACCGTGTGAACCGTAATGTTGCTGAATAGGATTCTCCAGATCTTTATCTTAAATTCAGCAGGGGCCACTAAAAACCGGCCATTTTTAGCAGAGCTCAGAAAAGCTTTTCGGAAACAAAACGATATAAAAGGGAAATCAGGTTATTAATCAGATCTTTTCCAGCAGAGTTTCCACTTTGGCGAAATCCATGAATAGTATTTCTCCCCACTTGATTGTCTTTAAAGAAGGATGATTCCTTCCATATTTTATAAATATTTCTAATTACATAGATACTTGAGTCTATGGAGCAGCGTTTGCGGATATCACTTATATCAGTCGGATTATGATCTATCATGCACTTTACCGGATACCGGTATTAATGAACAATCACCAAGTGGGGTAAAATATGATGAAAATGGTTCAGGCGATAATACGGCCGGAGAAATTGGACAACATCAAAAAAGCCCTTGAGGAGCAGGGTTTTGTTGCCATGAGCATTCTTGAGATAACGGGCAGGGGAGAACAAAAAGGCATCACGCTTGAATACCGGGGAGGAATGGTTGAGGTTGATACCCTTCCCAAGATCATGATTATGATGGTGGTAAACGACACAGATGTTGACACGATCATTTCGATTATCCGGGCAACCGGGAGGACTGGAAAATTCGGTGACGGGAAAATTTTCGTCCTCCCTGTAGAGACGTCGGCAAAAGTCCGTACCGATGAGACTTTGCATTGAAAGTGCACGTATTGAAGAGTAATCATTCCTATTTTTCGTGTCACTTCCAATTCTTGATCAGTAGTAGCGTTTTGTTGGAAAACCGATAAATTTACCTCTGAAAATCAGACATTTTTCCCTACTGTACGGTTCATGTCATTTTAGAAATATTTATAAACTATAGAAGGAAATTACTTTCCATATCATCTCACTTAAAATATTTTTAGCAACGGAGTTCTGATTCAATGGATCACGCACAAAGTAGTAATCCTGCAGGTGGCCAGGCCACCGGTGGAACGATGAAACGTACGCTAAACCTGACCTCGCTACTGGTTAATGCAATGGCGCTTATCGCCCCGGGAGCTTTTCTCTGGACCACTTTCCAGGTGCAGGCAGCCCAGACCAATGGTGGGGTTACAACTGCGGGCGAGATGTGGACCGGCTTGCTGGCAGCGCTCGTTCTTGCGTTCCTGACGGCAATTTCCTATGCCGAGCTTGCGAATATCTATCCCCGGGCTGGCAGCGGGTCTTCCTATTATTACGCTGAGGCGTCTTTTCTTGAAAAAGAAAAAGCGGGTCACCGTAAATGGGCACGGGTCGTCAAATTTCTCGTAGGATGGATATCGCATCTGTACTACTGGATTTACCCGGGTATCATGGTGGCCTTCTCGGCAATTCTGATCGTGTATATCTTTGGTTTGTTCGGGATCACCCTTGCTGTGTGGCAGCAGATTCTTGTGGCGATTCTCTTTGCAGTACTTAACGGGTACATCGCATACCGCGGAATCACTGGTTCGACAATGACTGCAATAGTAATCAACGCCATCCAGTTGGCGGCCCTCATTGCCTTTGCAATAATGGCAATCCTGTACCGGCACGCCCACCCGGAACTTGCGTATGTGCAGACCGCTTCAAGCATCCTCATACCGCATAATTTCACCAACCTGCTGTTCCAGTCGACAATTGCTATCCTGCTCCTGGTGGGGTTCGAGTCGGTAACGTCACTGGGTTCCGAAGCGATCAACCCAAAGAAGGATATCAAAAATGCGATTCTTCTCTCGCTCATCATTCAGGGCGCATTTGCCTACTTGTTCGAATACTTCGCCGCAATTTATTTTGTCGGCCCTCAGCTTACCAGCACCGACTCGACCGGAGCCGCAGTTTCTGGCTGGGCAGCAGCAGCAGCATCCGGAGCCCCCATTGGGGATATGGTAAAGATACTCGGGGATTCGCTGCTCGGGGGCAGCGGATTCATCCTGGTGCTGATATTTGCTGCAACGGTGGTGCTTGCACTAATTGGTACCACTCTTGCCTGCTTTAACACCGGTGTCCGCGTGACCTATGCGATGGGTAAAGATCGGGAGATGCCTACCCTGATGGGCATTCTGCACGGCAAATACGATACTCCCCACTATGGTATCTGGATCCTCGTGGCGATATCTGCAGCACTCGGTGCATACGGTGTCCTGAACGTTGATAACCTTACCCAGATCACGCTGGCCTCCAATACCGGCACATTCCTGCTCTACGGCCTGACGAATTTAATCTGCCTGTGGGCATTCTTCCACCGTCCTAATACCAGTATCCTGAAACACAAAGTTGTGCCGTTCCTGGGATTCCTGGCGAATTTCATCATGCTCGGCGCAGTTGTCTGGCTTGGTATCAGTGCCGGAGGAAGCTCGGCAACTGATGCCTTGATTGCCATTGCCATGGTTATCGTCTGGCTGGTAGCCGGTGCAGTGTGGTTTATGCACAACACGAAGAAAGAAGGTCACCCGATTATGACCGACCACCTGCCACAGGCAACCGGATTGGAGATTGATCCCTAGATCTTTAGTGTAACGATTTGCAAATGATTCACTCTGAGAGGTAATGAGAACGAAAAAAGCAGAGGACTTATGATAAAAAGCCCCCCTGGGCCTCTCCCTTTTTAACCGTAGAATTACATGGTGGTACTAATGGAAAAAAATACCCTCGTGCAGTCAGCAGACAAGACGCCAAACCTGGTAGGCGTTATTGTCAGATGGCGGGTTATAACGCACCAGGGGCTGATGCGATCGCAGAACGAGGATGCCCACTGCGTTGCTCACACCGTTGAAGTAAAAACAGAATCTGAGTCGGCGTCCCGGTATCTCTTTGCCGTCGCCGATGGACTTGGCGGACACCGGGGCGGGGCCATTGCCAGCAGAATGGCCCTGAAATCTGTCAAAGAAGAATTTCATAAATGGCATGGCGGGGGTGCGGACCGTCTGGTTGACCGTGCATTGCAGCAGGCAAATCAAAACGTGTTCTGCGTGGCCCAGTCAGATCCTGAATTATTCCATAAGATGCAGACAACATTGACGGTCGTTGCGCTGGACAACGATTCGCTGACCATCGGCCATGTGGGGGACTGTCGGCTTTACCGTTTACGTGAGGGGCGTCTTGAATTACTTACCCGGGATCATACGATGGCAAATGACATGCTTCAAATTCACCTAATCTCTATAGAACAGGCGTCGCAACATCCGGGACGCCACCAGCTTACCCGGTCGGTTGGCGGCGAGCCTTTCATGAAAGCGGATATAACCCGTGAACGGACGCAACCTGGTGACACTTATCTCCTCTGCAGTGACGGGTTGTGGTCAGAGCTGACCCCGGAAGATATCCAGGTCACCATACGGGAAAATGATGTAAGTTCAGCCTGCGACAAACTAGTCAGGCTGGCACTGAGAGGAGGGGCTCCGGATAACATAACAGCGATAATGTTTCGCATCGAAACCATAGGGACCCGGGCAAGCCGGCCACTGAGCGGACCATTGGCTGATTTTGATAAGTCAGTCCGGAGTCGGGCAGCACTTGCCCTGGCTTCGATCAGCAAAGTTGCGATTGAGCCATTCTCAGCAAAGATGAAAGAACCCAAATGGGAGACCCGGTACCGTGCAGCCGGGGCACTCGGAAAAATTGCGGACACGAATGTCGTCCAACCGGTTGTCAAAGCACTCAGGGATAATCGGGATCATGTCCGGTACATGATAACAAAACGGCTACGTCAACAGGGTGATTCCAAAGCAACTGAACCTTTGGTTATCCTTCTTAAAGATGAAAACCGGTACTTCCGCATGATGGCGGCCCGCGGACTTGGTGCAATGGGTGGAAAAAATATCAGCGAAGAACTGAAAAAAGCGCTTGCCGAAGAACAGGACGACAAAGTAAAGGAAGTAATCCGGAAAGCACTTAAGAGCTGCGATCTCAGTCCAGTTGCTCCGTTGAACGATTGATATGTCAGGGTATTTCGCATATTCGCGGGATCGATCGTTTTGCTTAAGGTAATATAGGAATAAAAATGATTTCTGATAATCCGTATCTATCCACAAACGGAGCTGTGAGATGCCGTGACGTATAAAGCAGGTGACGTGGTCTGCGATTACAAAATAGTAAGCCTGCTGGCCCAGGGGGGATTCAGCCAGATCTACAAGGCGAGCGCTCCTGATGGCAGACTGGTCATACTGAAATTTCCGGAAGTATCGCTATTGGGCGATCTGGCAACCTATGAGCGTTTTCGGCGTGAGGTCTCTATCGGACAGAGTCTGAACCACCCCGCTATCCCGCGGGCGATCATGTTTAAGGAAGCAGCTGATTGCGTATTCCTTGTTCTTGAGTACATTGAGGGCATCCCGCTCCGAACCTACATCCACGAACATGCACCGTTACCTCTCAACGAAGTCCTTTCTATTGCAGACCAGCTCGCTGAGACTGTCGAGTATCTTCATGCCAACGGAGTCTATCACCGTGACCTGAAACCGGAAAATATCATTATCAGCCCCGATGGCAAAATTCACATTCTTGACTTTGGGAGTGCACTGCTTGAAGGTTCCCGAAGGGTAACGTGGCGGTGGGCGTCAAATACCTTCGGGACACCGGATTATATGGCACCTGAACAGATCCAAGGGAAACGGGGAGATTCGCGTACAGATGTGTATGCACTAGGGATGATTGTCTATGAAATGCTTACCGGTACCCTGCCATTCCAGGGGGATAATGCCCTTTCCGTCATGAATCAGCACCTCACAGCAACCCCTGCATCTCCCCGCAAGCTTCAACCGTCAATCCCCCCGGGCGTGGAAGCCGTTGTACTCAGATCAATCCGCCGCGACAGCGAAGAGCGCTACCAATCTGCAAGTTCATTCCGATACGATTTGCAGCATTATGCACAGCTCGATCTGTCGCAATTCCGGATGGAACCGGAACTGGCATCCGGAGGATTGCTATCCAGTCACCAGATATTGGTGCGAAGCATATTGATTTTTATCGGGTTCTTGGTAGTTGCAGCGTTGATTGTGATGGTGGCGTACCTGATACGACACCGGTAAATCTTTGTTTGGATCAGCGGCTTTCTCTCTCTGTCATAAACACCCGTTACTAATGGTTTAGATGGCGTTCCATCATTTTGATTAGGAGAGGCTGCCGCTGCCCATGTTTTGGGTAACGGAAAAAAAGTTTAGACCATCACAGCATGGACGATCGTTACGTTCTGGACTGGCCGGTCGTTGGCGCCGACCTTTGTGCTGCCGATCTTGCTGACGACCTCCATGCCCTCGACAACCTTCCCGAAGACCGGGTGTTTGCCGTCAAGGAAATTGTTGTTCACCAGGTTGATGAAGAACTGGGAACCCCCGGTGTTCGGTCCGGCATTTGCCATGGCAATCGTCCCCCGGTCATTCTTATTGTGGTTCGTGAACTCATCTTTGATCGCGTATCCCGGGCCACCCATACCGGTACCGGTCGGGTCTCCACCCTGGATCATAAACCCGCTGATAACACGGTGAAAGATCACGCCATCATAGTAGCCTTTTTTCACGAGCGTCTCAAAATTGCCGGCAGTTATCGGCATTTCCGGGTCGAGTGCGATGGTAATGTTGCCCATATTCGTCTCGAGCCGTACCAGTTTCTGGACTTGTGCTGATGGTGTCATGGTTACTGTCCCGGCCGTTGTCTGGGCCGTTGGTTCAGATGGTTTCTGCGTACACTCTGAAGAGATTATGAAGATTAAAAAGATCGCGGTGATCACGAGTGTTCGCAGCAGTCTCTTATGTATTCAGATTGGAAGGGAGAAAATAAAAGAGTGTGGGCGAGTCTGAGTCCTCTTTATGCGATCGCTTTTATCCCCTGGCCAGACAGGAGATCACGTGTGCGAGGCGCCCAATGCCTTCCTTGATCTGTTCCTCTGTTGCCGATGAGAAGTTCAGCCGGATCGTATCTTCCCCACCCCCATCGGTATAGAATGGCATGCCCGGCATGATAGCGACCCGGGAACGTATCCCTTCGTCAAAGACCCTGCGTGCAGAAATTCCCCCCGGGAGCGTTGCCAGAAGAAACATGCCTCCCTCAGGAACGGTATGCATGAGATCCGGCAGGAGATCGTCGAGGAGATCGCACATCAGCTGGCACCTGGTGCCGTATACCTTCACGATCTTCCTGATGTGGTCGTCGAGATCGGTCGTGGTGAGGTAACGGTGCATGACTTTCTGGCAGAGATAATTTGAGTGCAGGTCGGCAGCCTGTTTCACGATATTGAACCGCGAGAGGATTTCCTGTGGCGCAAGGATCCAGCCGATTCGCATTCCCGGAGCAATGATCTTTGAGAACGACCCCCCGATCACTGCCTGTTCCGGCAGGTACCGTTTCACCGGTGTGCGTGGCCGGCCGTCGAAAAACAGTTCTCCGAACGCATCGTCCTCGTAGAACAGGCTGTCGCTCGCGCTGACGATCTCAGCGATCTCCCGTCGTCTCTCCTCAGTGTATGTCCTGCCGGACGGGTTCTGGGAATTCGGGATGCCATAGAAAAATTGTACCTTCTTAGATGTGATGAGATCTTCAAATGCCGCGATGTCCGGCCCTTCATCCCCAAGCGGGACAGTATCGATCACTGGTTCGTAAAGGGAGAAAGCTTCCACCGCTCCAAGGTATCCCGGGCGCTCGATCCCCACATGATCCCCGGGGTTGATGAGAATTTTGGCAAATAAATCAAGGCATTGCTGAGAACCGTTGACGATTTGGATCTCTTCTGCCCGGGCAGGGATGCCGAGCCGGGTGCGATAGCGTCGGGCGATATATTCCCGTAGGGGGAGGTAGCCGTCGGTTGTCGTATACTGGAGAGCTTCCCGGCCTTCGCTGTCCATGACTTCGAGCATAGCCACCTTAATCCCGCCAAGATCGATCAGTTCTGACGACGGGAGCCCTCCGGCGAATGAGATGATTGCGGGGTCGGAGGATACCCTGAAGAGCTCATCAAGGAACGATGCCGGGGCATGGGTGAGCCTGTCAGCGAACCGAAACTTCATGGTGGACATCCGGATGTTAACCAGCGTACTGGTCATTCCTGATCAGTTCTTAGGTGTCCTCTGCGAAAAAACCTATAGGTTAACGGTTACGTATTGTGGTAGACCATCGAAAAATTGATGACCGGACCTCATTGGAATTCCTGACTTCGTGGAAAAATTGGAGAAAACAGGAATTTTCATGATGTAATGATTGGTAGGAATTATCTCAGGTGCCAGAACCGTTACGAAGCAAAATTTATTTACTGTCGGTAAACCGGTACCCCCCTTTCGGCACAGTGATCTCAAACCGTGCACCTTTTCCGAACTCACCAGTCTCCCTGATGGTAATACCGGTAATTGAAAGGATCTCCCGTGTGAGGAACAGACCCATTTTTTTCCTTTCCACATATTGCCTTTCAAATATCTTATCTTTCATATCGGGTTGAATTCCGATCCCGTTATCTCCAAAGAACAGTGTGAGTCCTTCTGAGGATTCCTGATACTGCAACGTGATTTCTGTCGCAGTTTTCCCATGCAGGACGACATTTTCAGCAAGCGCGAAGAAGACACCCTCAAGGAGCGGGTCGGCAAAGATCTCCAGTCCTTCAGCAGTAAGTGTCCGGGATAATTTAGAAATATCAAGATGCGAGAGCCCCAAGAGAAATGTCTGGTTGACATTCTGCCATGCAGGAGGTTTCAGTCCCAGGTTCTGGTAGTTACTTGCAAATTTCAGCGATTCGGTAACTGTCCGCACAATCATGATCTCTTTATCCAGATAGGGATTCAAATTTTTATCTACAGCGGTGATTTTTTCAAGTTCCAGATATCCGGACAGGGAATATATCGCGTTCTGGATATCGGAAAATGTGATCTGGTTCAACATGCTGAGTTTTTTGGTTGCTTGTTTCAACGCTGCATCTGCTCGTTTCTGCTCGGTGATGTCTCCCGCAAACACCCGGATACCGGCAATTTTTCCACGGGAAACTATCGGGGATGAATACAGGATCACCGGGAACCGGGTACCATCTTTTTTCATGACCGTGTATTCATTCCCCCGCTGGATTTGACCATCTAAGAGTTTTGCAAAATTTTGCCGAGCCCGTTCTCGGTCTTCCGGAATGAGGTAGTCAAAGAGTGTGAGACCTAACCTCATCTCTTCCTCTGAATATCCAAGAACCTCGTAGGCATGCCGGTTGACAAATGTGGGTATGCCATGCTCGTTAGCCTCAAACATCAATTCGGGAAACTGTTCTGCAAGGTCACGGAACCGCTTCTCATCCTCGATGAGTGATTCCTCCAACTGTTTGCGCCGGGTGATGTCTCGTGAAATACCGACAATACCGGTACTATCCCCTTTTACATTCTTGATCGTCGAACCGGAAAAGCTGATGGGGATCTTGATCCCGTCCTTTGAGCGGTACGTAGTTTCAAAGTCCGTAACCGGCCCGCTACCGGTAATTTCCGACAGGATTACTTCACTGTCGGACGGATCAGAGAAGATGGCGGAAAACGGCAGACCAATAAGTTCCTCTTTCCGGTACAGGAGGATCTTCAAGGTCGCATTGTTTACATCGATGATAATGTGACTGTCATCGAGCAGGATCAGCGAATCGGACATGGTGGAGAAGATATTGTCTGCTGCTGTTGCAGGACTTACAATGAAGAGTTCGTGGATCTCGATTGCATCGCTGATCATACCAGAAAAGAACAGGAAAAAAATTGTATCCATTTCCGGGATCGTAATCTGAATAGCAGGAAACACTACCTGGCTCAAAAATGATGCGATTACGACAGCGCTGATACCGGTCAGTATATATTTTGCTTGGTTCTTCTCCCGTACTTTGGGTGTCCGTAAATAAAACTCGAGGATAAGGAACACCGATACTATGAGTATTCCAAAGGCCCATGCCAACTCGATAAAATAGGGAAGAGGGTTTGGTGAATAGCCATAAGTGTAGCCCCAGTATCTCAATACCGGGGTGGTAGTAATTTGGTTTGTGGTCAGTTCAATAATGCTGAAGAGTGCAGCCGGGGCATAGATGAAGACATAGAGCCACCTGCTCCTGCGGAAGAGGCCGGATTCTGTAAAGGACAGGATAAAATGGAAGGCGGCAGCGGGGACGAAAGTCCAGAATGCGGTCAGCTTCAGCCACAGGAATGCGGAGGAGATACTGTCCGCGTCGCGAAGCATGGATTCCACAAATGCCCAGTAAAATGCCATTATGCAGAGGAATAAAAAGACCTGGTTGAGCGGACTTTTCCGGTTCTGGGAGAATACAAAGATCCCCAATGCTAAGATGATTATAGACGAGATGAGGGAAAGAAATGCAAATAATTCCATACGGGATCTTCTGTTTGATTTTTCAGATATTTCCTTATTAGTATTTCGTTGGAGGATATCGATACTGTTGTACCGGTATCATGTTCTGCACGATACGCCAGTCATGTGTTGTTGTGATAACAGAACTTGATAGGAATGATACCGTTATAGTTATTCAATTTTGACAATTTAATGTCCAGCCGATACAACAGTACCGCCAAGGCGTTTCAGTCTTTTGTCGACATCTTTACGCATACTGTCGAGATCTTCGAGCAGCAGACGAAGTTGGGCGGGGTCCCCCCATGGCGCCACTGACGGCCCGTCACCTACGACATCTCGTCCAAGATAGTTTACACACCATATGCTGAGGATCTTCAGGACCGGCATCAGTTTCTTGCCGGAAAGCGTAAGCGAATACTCAACTCTCGGGGGTACCTGGGCATACACGGTCCTTTTAATAATACCGTCACGCTCCAGTTCACGGAGTTGTTTTACCAGCATCCTCTCGCCGATTCCCGGCAACTTATGCGCGACCTCGCTATACCGTTGTGTCCCATCTTTTAACGCAAGAACAATCAGTGGTTTCCACTTCCCGCCAATCACATCGAGTGCAGCCTCAACCCACGTTGTATAATCCTTGTTCTTTGCCATTGTAATCACTATACTTTTTGATAGTATATGCTAAAATGTATAGTATCCACTATAAATTGATATACCTCAAAATTATTTTGACAAACGCAGCACGGCTGCACGTTCAGTCATGCTAATCCGACAGGAAATTCCGGTGAATAATTTGGAACCGCTACAAGCGTCAGGCAAAACCAGCACAGTTACTGACAATAAAGGCAAGGGCATTCACTACAAATGGATAGCCCTGTCCAACACGACCATAGCGATGTTCATGGCTGCGGTCAACGGGAGCATCATCCTGATCTCGCTTCCGGCAATTTTCAACGGGATCAACATTAATCCATTCACCTCATTCCAGTACCTGCTCTGGATGCTGATGGGATATGGGATCGTTACTGCCACCCTGCTCCTCAGTTTCGGGCGGCTCTCCGATATGTACGGGCGGGTGCGACTGTACAATATCGGGTTTGCCATATTCACGGCCGGGTCTATTCTGCTCTACCTTACACCCGGTACCGGTGATCCTGCTGCTGTTGAATTGATTGTATTCCGGCTGGTTCAGGGCGTTGGCGCCGCTTTCATATTCTCGAACAGTGCTGCGATCCTGACCGATGCATTCCCTCCGGATGAACGCGGGAAAGCTCTTGGCCTCAACATGGTCGCCGCGCTGGCAGGCCAGTTCATCGGACTTCTTATCGGGGGGATTCTTGCCGTTTACAACTGGCGGTACGTGTTTCTCATCAGCGTTCCGTTCGGAGTTTTTGGGACGATCTGGGCGATCTGGAAACTGAAAGAGCCCTCATACAAAGTGAAGGCACAGAAGATAGATATCTGGGGCAATCTCTCGTTCATCGGGGGCCTCACCATCTTTCTCATCGGCATCACGTACGCCCTCCTTCCTTATGGCAGCGATTCAATGGGATGGGGCAACCCGCTCGTCATCGCGGCGATTGTCCTTGGCCTCCTTCTCCTCGCTGCCTTCCCCTTTATCGAGAGCAGGGTTAAGGATCCGATGTTCGACATGGCTCTCTTCCGGAACCGGAATTTTGCCTATGGGAATGCTGCCGGGTTCCTCTCCGGTTTAGCCCGTGGCGGCGTCATGATCATGCTCATTATGCTGCTTCAGGGTATCTGGCTGCCTCTCCATGGAATCAGCTACGAGTTGACTCCGTTTTGGGCAGGTGTTTACATGCTTCCTCTCACGATCGGATTCATCGTTATGGGCCCGATCTCCGGGAAGTTTTCCGACAAGTACGGGTCCCGGTGGATAAGTACGATCGGCATGCTCCTGGTGGCAGTTGCGTTCCTGATACTTGCAGTGCTTCCGTATAATTTTAACTATCTCCCATTCGCCTTCGCGCTCCTGCTCATGGGCATAGGGAACGGTATGTTCAGTTCACCGAATGCGGCAGCAATCATGAACTCCGTTCCGCCCGAAGAGCGGGGAATCACCTCCGGTATGATGTCGACACTGATGAACTCGGGTTTTGTTGTCAGTATGGGGATGTTTTTCACGATTGTCGTCGTGGGACTCACAAAATCTTTTCCTCCGGTCCTGTCGGCATCTCTGGTAAAAGCAGGCGCTGCACAATTAATTCCGGCCATGAGCACCATCCCGCCAACAGGAGCCCTGATTGCTGCGTTCCTTGGCTACAACCCAGTCCAGATGATCTTTGCGAGCATGCCAGTATCTGTTGTAGGCGTGATTGCACCGGCAACGATGGCAACACTTACCGGAATCCTCTGGTTTCCGACGACACTTGCACAGGCTTTCATGCCATCGCTTGCGCTTGCATTCTATGTCGGCGCTGCCCTGTCCATTATAGGAGCCGTGCTCTCTTTTATGAGAGGCGAGAAATACGTGCATGAAACTCATGCAGAAGAGAATACGAAAACGCCGGAACAGGAATCCGGCACAAATTCCAGATAGTATGGGTGTTCATGGTAACGAAGAGGTAATGCAATGTCTGGTAAATTATTCAAAAAAATCCTGATAACAACCGATGCTTCGGAAAACAACATTCCCACGATCGAAAGGGGACTGAGTATTGCCCGTACCTGCGGGTCAAAGGTATATGCGACCTATGTCATGGATGTAAATTCGTTTAATTCGGTATCAGCCGACATCGTTGCCGGCAATATATACCAGATGCTCCGGGATGAAGCGGATGCTGCAGTAAAAAGGATCAAATCAATGGCCGGGGAAACCGATGTGGAGACGGTCATCCTTGAAGGCAATCCGGCTATAGAAATTGTGAAATTCGCGGCATCCCATGGAGTGGATTTGATTGTAATCGGGACCCGGGGGAAACACGGCCTTGAGAGACTGCTTCTCGGGAGTGTTGCCGATTCGGTTATCCGCACGGCTGGATGCAATGTCCTTGTCGTAAAATAACCCTAGGGGATTAAATGCAATATTTGCCTTTTTTATTGACGAAATGGGACCTATTCAGGTAATAGGAGAAAAGATCCTCCCCCCACCTGATTGCAGATGGATCTTTACTGACAAGGTCCTGTTTTGAGTTAAAAATGTCGTTCTTTGTAAACATACCCATACAAAAATACATTTCAGTTGAAATGAAGGCAAATTTGATGTTTTCCTCAACGATAGAAAGATGTGCGTTTTCATACTGCAGTCCTTCAAGAAGCATTCCGTTGAATTCCTTTTTGATCTTATCGAATGCTTTTTTTGTGAGGATCAAGTGAACTTCACGGCCGGTCTTAGCAAAGGAGAGAAAGATTCTCGGGTATATCGGGTGGATAATTGGAGATACCCCCAGTACCCGTTTTGAATGGGTGAGCATTTCAAGAAATTGATTATGGGGTTCAAAACTGTCCTCGATGTTGCTCTCTATGATCTGAGGATTTTTTATGTCACCGATCCTGATTCGCAACTCGCGGGGAAGTGCATTGATATTATGTTCCTGCCAGAATTTTTTTTGCTGTTCAATTACGGTGAGCGCATTGTCGAGAGGCTCAAGAAGATCTACAACGAGCCGCCCGATATCAGTTAGTGAATACACCCGGTCTTTTTTAGCAATTAGTCCTTCACTTTCAAGGATCTTGATCTGGGGAAGCATTCCGGAAGCGGTGACATCCAGGTGCGTTTTGATTTCGTCCCATTGGAGTGGCTCCTTATTTAACAAATTCAGGAGTCGTTTCCTTTTCTCTGATGTGGTGATGATCGATAAAAGACTCGACATAAAAATCACAAGAATACGTTAAACATCTGAACAGTCAATCTTTCGGTAACTTCGAATAAAATCGAAGTTAAAGCAATAATTAATTGGCCAGAAAGCCTACATGCTCCAAATTAAACTCAATCCTCACTAACATCAGATCAGTCTATACTTCGCAGAACCGAGACGAATGCAACGAGTTTGAGTTTTTCCGAACAGCTGGTACAGCTCCGGGGTCTACCCCGGAACTTTTCTGGAATGGGTGCAACCGATCTAGGCGATGGGTGGCTATACCGGGATCTCGCACTATGTCCCAAGTGTATCATAAGACGGCACCTGATTTTTGAAAGTCCTCATATTTATTATAACGGCATTGAAAATTTTTAATGAAACTGTAATTTAATAACGTCGTTAAAATTTTTATCTACCTCGTAAATTCACAGAATATTTATACTTCTGAACCGAATCCAAAAACGTAGAACGGGGTTCACCTTGCTTCGAAACAGAGATAAACCCCGCTTGCCCGTAGGCATGAGTCAATACACTTCTCTGCTAATGAAGTTTTTGGTTATGCCTCAGCAATCTTTCGTGCCGTTAAGTAATTCAGGAAAACTCGTATGAAACGCATAATCATAATAGCAATTTTGCTTTGCATAATTCTCATGGGTATTTTATGTGCAGAGTTATGTGCAGAGGTCTCATCCGTGGGAAGCTGGACTGGAAAAGCATCTGGTGCACCGTTCGGTCTTCGATCATTTCCCGCAGTAACCGTGTTTAGTGACCAGCTCTGGGTTATTGGAGGTGAAGGAGAATCCAACCTGACCAATGATGTGTGGTCATCAGTTGACGGAAAAAACTGGACACTGGTAACTGGACACGCGGGATTCAGCCCAAGAATGAATCATGAGGTTGTAGTATTTCTTGGCCGCCTCTGGATTATTGGTGGGAATAACAAAGAGGTCTGGTCATCTCCCGATGGAAAAAACTGGACATTGGAAACCGGGACCGCTCCATTTGGTATTCGAGCAAGCGCCGGTGTAACCGTTTTTCAGAACCGCCTCTGGGTTATCGGGGGTTACAGTGATTCAGGCCCAACCAACGATGTGTGGTCATCAGCTAATGGAAGAGACTGGACGCTCGAAACCAAAGATGCCGGGTTCACGCCCCGATGGGGATCTGCCGTTACTACTATGAATAACAAGCTGTGGGTAATTGGGGGATCCTATACAACTGATGTCTGGTCCTCAGAAAATGGAAGGAATTGGACACTGGTCACTGCAGACGCCCCCTTTGAACCTGTGAACTTTCGTACAGTAACCGTATATAACAATACTCTCTGGCTGATTGGCGGAAGTTCATATCCCCCCACACATGAAATGAACCTCTTTCCCTATTCATTCAATGATGTCTGGTCATCTCCTGACGGGAAAAACTGGCATCTTGAAACTGAACACGCCGGGTTCACTCCCCGCTTCGGTTATGGGACTGCTGTTTTCAACAATGACCTGTGGGTTATCAGTGGAAACACCGTGGCGAATAATCCCACCGACATTGTATGGGATGTTTCCCTTTCTTCGATCTTATCAAAGACAGCTAATATGACAAATGTTCCGGTAACACCTGATCAAATTCCAGGTGTATCTCAGGCTCCAACGACAACTCAATCTTCACCACTTCCTGTCTGGGTAACGATTGCAGTTTTTGCTGGAGTTGCAATCGCATATGCGTGCATTAGAAAAAAGCAGAGGTTTTGATGTCAATAAAAATCGAGGCGCTTATTTTTATTTGATATTACATGACAGGTAATTATTCCGGCGGTATGCACTGATAATGAAAATGTAATAGTCAGTCTTCCGGTAACTGCGAATAAAATCGAAGTCAAAGCAATTGTTAATTGGCGAGGAAACCCAGATGCTCTGGTGTAATGGCATGATATGGTCAAAATCAAAGGCACTCATTCTGCTCCTCATTATTGTTCTGGTCACGTCGTCTGGATGTACAATGCTGAAGGCGACCGAAAATTCAACACCCGCTAGGATCGGAACCTCTGAAGAACAAGCGATAATATCCTCCGCTCCCTCCCCCACAGCGGTTGTCCAGGCCACGACATTGAATGCTCAGACGGTCTTACCAGACCGATCCTCATTGAATGTAGTACGCAACGAACCGTTCACTATTAACGGCACCGTGGATAACCTGTCGATAACAAAAGTTCAAGTCTGGATACTGGATGGCAATATTTCTACAACAATTGTTCCGGTTATGTCGGATGGGTCATTTCAGATAACTCTGGATTCCCAACTGACTGCTGCACTGCCTCGGAATATGACATCTGTTGTTGTTATTCAGTATCCTTCACCTCCTGACCATTTTATGGTCATGCGAAATGGGACCACCGGGAAGATAGTTGATACAGAAACCGGATCGACAACTTCAATTCTGGCTCACCTGACGGACACGGGGACTTATCCCACAACCCAGGTGGACTATCTTGAACAGGGAATTGAGGCAGCCGGCAATAACGTTTCCGTCTATTTCATGAATGGGGTCGATGCGTGGATTACGATCGATCCCGTGGGCCTCATTCAGCCGGGCTCCCTCGTTGTCACGGGCAACACCAGTCTCCCGGCCGGAACGTCCCTGTCAATTTCGGTTGCTACGCTCTTTGAGCACCCGACACCAAAAAATTATGACTTTTCTCACGAGTTCGCAGAGGGGACTGCAGTCGTTTCTTCCGGGATAGGCGGAACCAATCGTTATTCAGGTATTATCAATACTTCCCTGCTCAATACGGGGATGTACAACATTATTGTCGACTCCCAAAACGATGCATTGCAGGCAGATGCAACGACTGCCGTCGATATTATAGCAAAATTGCCTGCGTCTCCCAAAACTGGAAATTATATCAACTGGTCCTGCCTTGCATTACCCCCACTTATGGTTAACGAGACGATGCTTCCCGTAATGCTGGAAGGGGAATGGCAGATCGTTCTTCCCGGGACCCAAACAAAAAATAATGAGGTGCCCTATGGGTCTATCATCGACTGTGGTCCTGATGGGATATGCCGTGGTTACACGAGTGGAGGTATCCAGTTCCTTGCAGTATATGACTCGAACGAGGCACACACCATGGAAGTGCCGAATGGCGCGATGGTAGACGGAGGAAGTGTCGGGAATGTGACGTTCATAAAACTTAATGGCAGCGTAATCCTTACCAAGATCGATGAGTATCCAAGTGGATCCTAATGTAATTCTTTGATAAAGGGACTTTGAAGAATTTCAGAAATCATTTTTTAAATCCGGTCTTTGATCAGGTATAAGCAATTTATTGACGCTTTTCCAAAAAAAGATAATATCTCTCGGTTTTTTATTTAGTATCAATTACTTCATCTGGTCCATTGTTTTTTTCACTTTGAATTTTATCGCCGACGATCAATAAGCATACCAGGTAAATACACGCTGCAAATCCCCCTGGAAGTAATCCCAGCCATCCAACAGCAATTCCATAAACGAATGGAATAGTTGGGTTTCTATGGCGTTTGTTGGCTTCATTTACTAAAAATGGGGCAAAGAAATACCATCCTGCGATAATCCCGAGAGCAGATCCCCCCAGTTCGATAAATTGTCCTTTTGCTTTAATTGCATCCTGACACATCACGGCAATATATCCCAGGAGTATGAATGCAATTACTATCCAAGTAATTACGAACATCCCTTTTTTTACCGTAAGATTTACCCCGGTTTTCTCGTCATATTGATATTTCATTCTCTCTCCTTTCTGATATGGATTAATGTTAATCAATACAATAGAATCTGCTTTATGTTTTTTGGAGCTCCCGCAGATTATCACACCTTTTCAAAAATCCCGCGGTTTACAAACTTTTCAGGACCCTATTTACAAAAATAATATATATTAAGATAGCCTTTTTCTGAATATGTATCAAATATCCCCACGCGATTTTTCTAAATTAAATCGTGCCATGAGCAACGAGATGGAAAAAATTCTGTTAAAGTTTGTCTCCGACGGTAAAATCAAGGTAATCCCCGATGAGAAACAATCAAAACCCGCTGCTGCCGCTGGTGAGAAACGAGGACGGGGCAGGCCGCGCAAGGTCAAAACTGATGAGAAAACCGTTCAAAAAGAGAAGAGGCCACGGGGCAGGCCGCGCAAAGTCAAAACCAACGTGACTAAACCCGCCGATGGTCCCAAACGCAAACGCGGCAGACCCAGAAAAGTTGTAATTTCGGAAGCGGAAAAGTCCGATTGAAAACGACGAGTATCTTTCAGAACTCGCTACTTTTTTAGTAAAACGTTTGTTTTCTTTTTGGGCCAGGTCCTACCCCACATTACTGGTATAACGAAAAACATCGTCCAAATTTTCAGGTTCTTTGAATTCCAAAAAACAGATTATACTCTGACAATCGCGCTATTCCCAATATTCGGATTATTTGATGATGCGACAGTCACCGTATAGTTGTCTGGAGACAGCATGGAAGTGTCTAGGGTAAAGTTCCAGAGGTTGCCTGTTCTAACAAAAACAACGGGGAACGTGGAGTTTATTATGGTACTATTGTTAAAATCCGAAGATATCTGAAAAATAAGTTTTTCCTGTGAGCCATACTCCGTATTTGATATTCCCGAGAAGAAGATGGTGTGTCCGGAATAATTCACTGAATGGTCGAGAGTGATGTAGGTATCTGGATTGAGATCCGGATTATCTATTGTGAATCCAATATTAGCGCCAACGCTGGTATTTTTATAATCTGCCTCGAAGTAATAAGTATCAGGATACAGCGGGTGCTGTGCATTATTGAGATCCCATGACCATGTATTGAGACTGCAATTACCAGGTTTGACAACTACAACCTGGCTTGGGTCCGGTGGGCACTCTGAGTTCTTCATGCCGCAATGCAGGAAATTACTCCCATACGTAAAAAGTGCAATCAGTGTTCCCCGGACGGCAGATTCGTAGTCCCGTTAACCTGGATGATATCCCCATTAAGATAATGAATGGATATAGGGTTGAAATTGATCACAGGTCCTTTTTCTTTAAGGCTGATGCTTATTGATGAATTACCTTCCTGCGGGCATTGCACCGGTGTTGGAGTTGCCGTGGGAGGATATGTCATCGTGGTTTGAGGAGTCAAAGTTTGACTCTCAAAGTTTGACTCGTATTCTCTGGTGGAGTGACAGCAGGTGACTGCGATACACATCCGGTTATCAGCAATATGCAGAGCACCGCAGTCGTCAATGCAGGAAATGGCCATAACAGGAAATCAGGAGTACCGGACATGGGGGAGGTTCTTTTTATTGATTTTATTCAATGAGACCTTATAGGTAAGCGTATTAAAACCGGTTCTGATAAGTTAACAGTTGATGATCGATTTTTCATCATCGAAAAATTTCCTTATCAACCGCTATCTTATCAGAATCGGTAAGTCCTTTATGATCTAGGGTTTACTAGCAACCGGCATTTCATGAAGTTCACCAATTTTACGATGCAGCATCCGTATCGCAGCTCTGCCGTGTTCCTGCTGATCATGTTATTTGTGATCTTAGCAACGGGCATGATCAGCCCTGTACTCCGGATGGGGAATCTCGAGCAGCTTGCTGTCGGGGATCTTATTCTTGCCACTACCGGGATCTTCCTGATGACGCGCCTTGACTGGTGGAGAAAAGCGGGATACACTACCGGAATCCGGCTGGCGCAATTTCCCCTTTTTATTCTACCCCTCGCTATTGCCCTGCTATCGCTGGGAGAGGGCATCCGGGTAACAGCACCCCTTTCTATACTTGCATTCGCAGCTTTGACTCTCATTGTCGGATTTGCGGAGGAGACCTTTTTCCGAGGATTGATACTCACTTCTCTTCTTCCGATAGGAACGACACGTGCGGTCGTCCTTAGCTCCTTCCTTTTTGCGGCACCGCACTTCCTCAATATAATCGGCGGTATATGGGATCCGACATTCACCGTCGTTGACAGTATCGCCGCATTTGGTCTCGGGATTACCTTTGCCGCAATTCGTTTACGGACCGGGAGTATCTGGCCCCTTGTCGGAATTCACGCCATCTTTGATTTTACTTCGATAATTTCCTTGGGAGGGATCGATGTGCCTGCGCAGTCGCCTCAGGTTCTGTTCAGTTCGGTTTTTATTGGGATTGTCTTTATAGTATATGGCCTGTTTCTGCTCCGGAGCGAAAGAACGGGAGCAAAAGGGGTTACGAATGCGTGGTGATTATTGGTTGAATGGTCAAAACTATGAGAAATGGGTATTCGAAGCGTGATCCACTTCCCTGAGGTCAGATCCTCAGCGCTGACATACTTCCTTCAGGTGACACGACTACCGGACAGTGAAACATAACTGAGCGCTGTTGCATCAACGGGGTGTGACAAATTTTTTTATATCGGAAGAATTTGCATATCAACCACAGATGCAACAATACCATAAACATTTTATCCCAAAGATTCGAGAAAGCAGATCGCTATGCGGGCCCGAGCCGTCATGCTTTTGTGCATCGTTCTTGCAGGTATAGTGACCCCTGCATTGGCAGCGAATGGCCAGCGGTACGGGTACATCACCGTGGAAACCATGCAAATCCGGTTCGATAACGCTAATGCTCTCATCCACCTCAACTACTCCGTTGATGAAGTCACGCGATTTATCTTCTTTTTGCTGGGAGATCAGGACCTGAAGAACAAACTTATAGCAATCCTGAATTATGATGATGTCCAAGTGAAAAATCTCAACCTAACGCAAGCCGATTTTGTTGTTGATAACGCCTCATATTCTTACGGCCACGGGGTTTACTGGTTCCCGTCTCACGATTTTAATGTCGTAATTCCTGTTCTCACCATACAGTCCCCTCAGGCAATACGGAATTTAGCCATGACCAAGCGGTTCCCCGAAGGAATGGGATATTTCGGAAACGTTACGCCAGATGCAACCCAGCAGGTAACCCCCTGATATTTTGCGGGCTCACTTCAGAAGAAACGGGTATCATCAGTGAATTTGTTGATAAAACATAGTGTTGATGTTGTGTTTTTAAATGGGATCTATCCGGGTGGGCAGGATTTTAACCACGCCGTCCCCATCCGCTCCAGGAACCGGGAGGTTCGTTCTTTTGGCTGAGCATGGGTCTGGTAATAGGCAAGCAGTCTCCGGACGAGATCCCGTACCTCATCGGAAGTCAGGCCGGTTGCACACTGCTCTCCCTTACACGTGTTAAAGCCGCTGTGCCCGCCAAAGAATACGGTCCATCCCTTTGCGGTGCCCATGATCCCTACATCCCGGACCCGGCTCTCCCCACAGCACCGTGGGCAGCCGGAAACGCCAATCTTGATCTTTGCCGGGAACTCTTTTCCAGCATATTCGTCAGAGATCTCCCTGGCGAGGCTGATGGAATCCTGTGTACCATTCTTGCAGTACGAAATTCCCGGGCAGGACTGGACATACCGTACTCCCGGTGTGATTGAAGCCGACCCGAGGCTGCCTAGTTCCTTTCGGATGTTTGCAATATCGTGTCCCTGGACACCAATAAGCAGGAACCGCTGGCCGGAGGTTATCTTGATCATGGGGATCCGGAACTCTTTTGCAACCCTTGCAATCGTTTCAAGGTTTTCTGGCGTTACGACCCCTGCGGGAATTCGGGTCTGGATCGCATAGGTTTTTCCATCCCGCTGAAGTTTTGCGCCATAGGTAGTATCGGTCATATCCTAGTCACATAAATTGGGTTGTCATGACCATGAATGCTTTGGCTGTCTGGTACTTAGAGGTAGATGGAAGGTTCTGTTGCATTGTCGGGACTTAACGAAAATGATGTTGTCGTAATTCATCAATATTGATTATTTGAACGGCCCGTAGATGCAACAGAACCGGTTGTGCAAGCGTTGAAAATATGTGCGCGTATAAAAAAATAAAATAAATTTATCGTTGTCGGGTTTGAACAAAAATGGTGAACCACGGCTGAGATTTGAGCCCCGTCTTTTATGGATATAATTTTTTACTAATATTCACAGTCAACAAGGTATTTGTTTGGTAAATAAATTTGCAAATTGAAACCAAATAACTCAACTTGACAATTCTATGAAAAATAAGAATAATGATATAAAGTCACTACTAATATAATCTATAGAAGGTGAAATGATTGCGACCAAAATTAATAGCTTCGGAAGTGTCAAGTACTGAATTTCCGTGGGCATGGACTAACTTTAAATCTCTTTCAAAATTTACTGCTAATCATATCAAATTATTAAAATTTTCTCAAGATACTAGTGAAAACAAAACTGTTGGATTTGCTTATGTAGATACATCTGGAGCAGCAAATACAGCCTTTTTTGGAATTGCCCCTGAATTTAAGAAGGTCTATACTACAATTGATTTTACCGTGGGAATGACACAATTTTTAGGAAAACACAGTTAAAATTTTTTCAGATATTCACAGTAGACAGGGCATTTGTTGGTAAAAATAGAATTGGATTTTTTGATTTTTTGTCGGTGTTCGGGTGCAAACATTTTGTCCATACCCGTTTCTATAAAATCGAAGTACTGGGGTCAATGAGTTGTGACTTACACAACTTTATTTGAGTCCACCTTTGATGAAGATCTCGGAATATTGCCGGTCCATATCCATGATATGATTGGTGACCCAGACCCTCAAAAATGCCATCAAGGCGTCTGGCTCTATAACCCTGTTCTCCTTCAGATCCACTTGGTGGATAAGCACCTTCTTTGTAAACTCGTCATGCGCCACTTTATGAGGAACATACCCGTCATACGCGAACTGCTTCATGTATTTTTCTTCTGTCTGGAAGTGATATACGGTGTAATCGGCAAGCTTGGAGAGTGTATTTTCAAGAACCTGTTTCCCCTTCCCGGACTGTATGGCATCGTGAAAGGCGTTGATCAAGTGGATGAGTTTTTTGTGCTGGTTATCAATCTCCCCCACCCCAACACTCATTTTATCCGTCCACTCCAATAAGGGCATGATCGCTGATGGAAATTGATACTATATAATTCAATCGAGACCCGCATGCAGAGAACCATCCTCTCGGACATCGATCCGATTTGACGTTGTTCCTGAGTATGGCTCCTGATGAAGGCATGCCTCTGACAGGGAGGGAATGGATATCCCGGAGACCGGGCAAACAAAATATAGTGTCTAAGACATCAAAACTACATTTTTAATGAAGAAAAATTTTCTATCGTGTGTTATAGATTCTGTAAATTATTCACAGTTAACCGTGTATTTGTTGTTATAAATCGAAATAGAGTATTGTTTAAAGCACAACTCACAAAAAACGGAGAACTCATTGAGGTTTCATTTTTGAGGAACAAAATCGGGAAACCGGATCCGGAATAATCTGATCGGTCGATGAGATCTATAATATCTCTCTCGTTAGATCGCGGGTTCTGTTACATCTCCGTGGCGTTTAAACAGTCAACATTGATGGTTTACAACGATATCTTTCCATCAAGTCCCAACAATGCAACAGCACCTATATAGCACTGTTTAAATGATACATTACCAAGGTTATTCATGTCAGAATTAAATTAAATTACAAGAGCACGGGTCATGAACAAATATGATCTCCATCTTGTATGTCGATGATGAACCAGCCCTTCTTGAGTTAGGCAAACTTTTTCTTGAGCGTAGCGGGCAGTTCAAGGTCGATACAATCACCTCCGCTCTGGCCGCACTTACCCTGCTGAATTCAAAGACGTACGATGCCATCATCTCTGATTACCAGATGCCGGAGATCGACGGTATCGAATTCTTAAAACTCGTCAGGGAATCACGTAATTCCATCCCTTTTATCATCCTCACCGGACGAGGTCGTGAAGAGGTTGTAATTCAGGCTTTAAAAGAAGGAGTAGACTTTTATCTCCAGAAAGGTGGCGATCCCCAAGTACAGTATACTGAACTTTCAAATACGATTCATTACGCCGTAATGCGCAAACGCGCGGAGGAGGCGCTGAAGCTGGAAAAGGAGGAATTCGTTAAGAAAAACAAAGAACTCAATGCCTCTTATGAACGGATCTCTGCAACAGAAGAGGCTCTCCGTCAGGCAAACAGGAAACTCAACCTCCTCTCCGGTATCACCAGGCACGATATCAATAATCAGCTCACGGTGCTTATGGGATACCTTGCAATACTGGAGGAAGGGCAGAATGAACCTTTGCACGATGAATATTTACAGAAGGCTTCAACCGCTGCAGAACGCATCCACGCCATGATACAGTTTACCAGGGAATACGAGTCGATTGGTGTCAATGCTCCTGTCTGGCAAAACTGCCGAACATCCATAGACACTGCGGCAGAGCAGATTCCGCACGGAAACATTATCGTGAAAAACGATTTTCCCGAAGGAATGGAAGTGTTTGCCGATCTGCTTATTGTCAAGGTCTTCTACAACCTTATGGATAACGCCGTCCGGTATGGCGAAAAAACCACAACCATCCGGTTTTCTGCGCAGGAATCCGGTGATGATTATCTGATTATATGCGAGGACGATGGCGTGGGCATCCCCGTAAAAGTCAAGGAGCAGATTTTCAGCCACGGGTTCGGGAAGAACACCGGTCTTGGGCTCTTCCTTACTCGGGAGATCCTCACACTCACCGGCATAACTATCCGTGAGACTGGTAAACCCGGAAAAGGCGCACGATTTGAGATTCTGGTACCGAAGGGAGCATATCGGTTCGAAAGTCGGCCTGATATAGGCTGCGGGAGTGGAATAAGAGAAAAAGCACCGTCCCCTGAAACAATATCACCGTTGAAGATACCCAAGGGAAATGAACACTCGATAACCGGCAATGATTTTTTAAATAACATCAGACGCCGAAGACTTTACAGAACCTGCCGCAGGACAAAATGAACGCAGAAAATTAAAAATCGTTAATTTTAAGCATTTTTGCATTCGGCACCAGATTTCTGTCCGTTCCAGTGGAAACAATGGGGTATATGAACATTCTTATTTTGCCGGATCGGCAAAATAAATGAGGGATAATAATTGAATCGGAAATGCGGTACGCAAAGGGACTTTTTCCATCATGAGCTCTGGTCTCTTTGAATAATTCACCGACTGTTCCTTGTCACCGTTACCGGGTCGATTGTCCCGTCTATCAGCAAGTCGAAGTGGACCGTGTTGAGCCACCCCGCTTTCTCAAACATGCTCATGAAACAGACCCCAATTACCATTACTTCCCGGTGTTTTCCGATCATCTCATTGACCTGTTCCGGGGTGACCGGCATATACTGCATGGCAAGCCCGCCCATGAGGACAATAACCTTTGGCCTGAGCACAGCAGGGTCATCGGATACCTGCATCCCGATATCAGGAACTTCACGGAGCAGTTTTGCCTTCTCTTCGGCCAGCAACGGCACGAACGCCTGCTCGAGATGGAACCCGCGGACTGATATCGCCAGCAGCTCAACAAATGGCGTGCAGGTCCCGACACACCCGTAATAGACTATCTGGTCGTCACATGCGAGCCCAAGGGACTGGATAAATTCCCGATAGGGTCTAAGAATACCTGTGATACCGCGAAATGTTTCTGGTTCGGTCATCGCGGAGATGTCAGCAGCCGGCCCTGATAAGAATTTCTGTTCCTGATGTGACGCCACTCTTTGGAGTGTAAACGCTGAATTTAATTCTTCACTGCGAGAAGGGCCGCAGTATCATTTTGGATCTGGAGGTTCGCAAGGTACGCAAGAACAGAATTCCGGAACTGCTGGTTAAGGTACCAATCCCTGTTATTGATGTCTGCAAGTGTCATGTTTCCGCTCCCGGTAACGATCGTTCCATGTCCATTCGCTCAGCGTCAATCTGATCGGAGATCTCCTGGGGGTCGGTGATATTTGCTCCCTCAGCACTCATTTTGTTCAGGAGATCTTCGCGGTCCTTGGCACTCTGTACGAACGCCATTAGCCGGGCTGAACTTTTGATGAGCTGGACCGAATCATTGAAGTTGTCCGCAGGGCTGTCGATGGTCTGTTCAGTCGAATTTATGGAAGCCTTCATTTCATCGAAATTACCGTTGAATATCAATATCTGGTTTTTTGTTTCATCGTAAAAGAGCTTGGACTGCTGTGCCATCTTCTGGCGGGAATTTTCGACATCGTCACTGGTATTCATCAGGGCGACTGAGGAAGCAGCAGTGAGATAATCCTCTTTGATCCACCTGAGGGTCATTGCGCCTGATTCCCTGCTGATTGAATCGATGTACGCGATCACCTCATTTATCCGCTCCTGCTGAGATTCACTGACATCCGCGGTATGCTACTTAAGCAGCGAGATCAGTTCCGGGTTGTCTACTGGAAGATTCTCATTAATCACTGGGCTGATGTTACCGGCCATAGCACTGGCTGCCGGCACGAGTACTGAACACACCATGATCACGAAGACACAGATCAACACAAACTCCTGTTTTTTCCTATCGGGAAACTCCTGAAAATCACAACCGTCGAATTCTCAACGAGTCTCGTAGCTGTATGGTTTTTGAGGAGCAGGAGATGTATTACTTGGATACGGAAGGTTATTCTTCCAATAATCAGATTCAGTGACTGAACCTGATAGTTATACTGAATTTTTACCTGCAGGTATCCAGGAAAATAGCATCCATAATCCAGGGAGCGAAGTTCTTTTGCGCACAACATCGTAGATCTAGCGAGGATGGATCTTTTGGAGGACGGTTTTTTTTCCAATAACGGGAATCTTGCTATTATCAATGAGGATGTTTTCGAAACACAAAAGATTGCACCGGGAAGTATCGATCTTGTAGTCACTTCCCCCCCCTACAATGTGGATATACAATACAATTCCCACGATGACCGTCTCACGTATGACGACTACCTCGCGTTTTCCCGTGCGTGGATGGACCGGTGTTTTGGATGGATCAAAGATGACGGAAGGTTCTGCCTGAACATTCCTCTCGATAAGAACAAGGGGGGTCAGCAGAGTGTGGGGGCAGATCTCACCGCGATCGCCAAAAAAGCCGGGTTCTCCTATCATTCTACCATCATCTGGAATGAAGGGAACATCTCACGCCGGACTGCATGGGGGTCATGGGTAAGTGCGTCAGCTCCTTTTGTGATAGCACCGGTGGAGTTGATCGTCGTCCTCTACAAGAATGTCTGGAAGAAGACCAGCGGTTCGCGGCAGTCCGATATCACCAAAGAGGAGTTCATGGAATGGACCAACGGCCTCTGGACATTCAACGGTGAGCGCAGGAGTAAGATCGGCCATCCGGCACCTTTCCCGGTGGAGCTCCCGATGCGGTGCATGAAACTCTTCTCATTTGTCGGGGACACGGTGCTTGACCCGTTTATGGGAAGCGGGTCAACACTGGTCGCTGCATCGCAGTGCGGCAGGAAAGGAATCGGGATCGAGATCGATCCCAGGTACTGCGAGGTTGCCACAGGACGGATCGAGGCTGAAGGGCGCCGGAGATAATGGCCGGTACGTTTCATCGCTAAAAACACGCTTGTAAATGCGTTTTTCTACAATCACGGAGAAGATAAATTTTCACGACATATCGATTTGCAGGAACCATCCTGGTCCCGGGATACCGAACCTGTTCAGAGATAAAATAAAATCTATTTCGATAAGCTCTTACAACGGTGTAGGGGTTTGGCGGGCGAGCTTTCATAACCTTCCGTGCAATAAGGATTCACCAGTGAAACTATGACGGGGCAAGGGCAGACTGACATTTTCATTGCGGATGCAACGGCCCGTGTCGGCGGGCTTAAAGCGATACTTGCGGAGTATGACCTATCGGTGTTTTCCGGAGCTACAGTGGCACTCAAGGCAAATTTCAACAGTGACGATCCGTTCCCTGCTTCGACGCATATCGATATGCTGCGGGGGATTGCAGAATCCGTCCTACATGAGAGACCGGCACACCTCACGCTTGCTGAGCGCAGCGGGATGGGACAGACAAGGGCTGTGCTGGAAAACCGCGGCGTATTTGCTCTCGCAGAAGAGCTCGGTTTTTCAGTAGTCGTGTTAAATGAGATCGAGCGGAATGGCTGGCAGGAGATCCAGGCTGCCGGGCTCCATTGGCAACGCGGTTTTTTCATCGCGAACATTTTCACACGGGCAGATCACGTCATTCAGACCTGCTGCCTCAAGACCCACCGGTACGGGGGACACTTCACGATGTCGTTAAAAAATTCTGTCGGTCTCATAGCAAAACGGGTACCCGGGCTCAATTACGACTTCATGGGCGAACTGCACAGCTCACCCAACCAGCGGACAATGATCGCCGAGATCAACAAGTTTTATCTTACCGATCTCGTGCTGATGGATGCAACCGAAGGGTTTGCAACGGGAGGGCCTGAAAAAGGGAAGCTCATCCACCCGAATGTGATCATCGGTGGGCATGATCGGGTCGCGATCGATGCTGTCGGAGTCGCACTCCTCCGCTCATCTGGCACCTCTCACGATGTGAGCGAGGGGAAAGTCTTCGCTCAGGAGCAGATCGCCCGTGCCGCTGAACTGGGAGTAGGTGTCACATCTGCAGACCGGATTCGTCTTGTTCCACTCGATACACCGTCAGAAACTGTTGCCGAAAAAATCCAGGAACAGCTAAATGGCAATGAATAACCGGAACTGCTTTCCTCCGGAAGACCAGTTTCCTGTCGGATTATCCAGAACTATTTTTCCAGGAGAACTGTCTCAAGGATCTCTGCTGCGTCACCCACATACATCGCACACTTTGTCTGGAACAGGCCTTTCTGCCGCGCTGTCTCCAGCTGTTTTGGATCCGAGAGGTTGTAACCAAGAAGGTCAGTGCAGTTGATAGAGTGGCGCCTTCGGAGGAATTCCCTGATGAATGTGTTGGCGACAGCATAGGTCTTCTCTCGTGCTGCAAGGTCATCGGTCGCCGTGCGCCCGTATTTCATGCCGATCACCATCAGAGCACCGGTTACCGCGCCGCAGGTGTTCTCCGTGCGTGCCATTCCGGCACCAAAGGAGCAGGAGAGCTTCAGTGCCATCGTCCTGTCAATGCCATAGTCATCCGCAAAGGCAAGACATACTGCCTGTGAACAGGAAAACCCGCTCCTGAACGCTGCCATGGCATCATCTACACGGGTGAGTGTCATGCAGTACAGCTTGTTTGTCCGGAAGAAAAAGGGTTACCGCAACTACGGAATCCGAAAATTTCCGGAATCCGGCAGATAGGATCACTCAGTTATCTGATCTTCTATGAGTTCATCGATTAGCGTGTATTGTTGTCCGGAATCGTAGATTGCGATAACTTCGACGCGATCTGCCTTTCGGGTTCCCTGGAGCGTTGCTTCGTTGTTTTTATCAGGCATGATGGTGCTCTCAAGGACCTGGCCATCGGAACGGATAAGCCGGAAGAGGATGTCTTTGACTACCGTCTGGCCGGGGCCACCTTCAAATGTTACCGTTACTCCATCATATACGAGGTCTTTCTCGACCCGGGTGTAAATCATCAGATCAGAAGGCGGGAATCGGACTGGACCGGGCACCAGCGAAAACTGTGGGGAAGACGGCGCCGGCGTGACTGCGGTTGTTGTAATTGTTGTAGGAACCACAATGGTCGGGACCAGCGTCAGCGATATGGTGCCCAGATCAGAAGCACGGTTTATGGCTTCATTTCCTGTAAGGTGTTCCATGCTGCCGGGCACCATAGGCATTATTACGAACCAGGTGAGGGCAACAACCAGCAGGAGAATGATTATTCCTGCAGCAGCCTTTTTGTGTGAAGATGATGAAGTGGACTTTGCTAAAGTCGTATTCCCCGGGAAAGGACTACTCAGGGCGACAGAAATTACTCTGGTTTTTTCTGATTCCTGAGAAACCGGTATATTGACTGGCTGTCGAGAAGGCGTTTCTGGCATCGGAGGCTTCATGACCTCAGACCAGGCATTTACCGGAACTTTCACCTGTGGAACCGGAGTTCCGCAGATATTGCAGAATTTTCCGTTCGGGGCCAAAGGCGAGCCACAGGCTGTGCATGCCGGAGGCCCCATGATTCTCGCCCCGCACACCTCGCAGAAATAGTCGCCGGGCTGTACCGGGCTGCCACACCGGGAGCAGGTTAATGGTTCCGCAACGGGGTGTGGATTACCTGTCAGAGATCACACCTCTGGTAACTGAGGATTGTGATGACGGTCTGCAGCAGGAGATTAATACTGCCGGTTGGACGGTTATAATGGGACATGAAGATCCACAACTCCATAAGGCGTTGTTGTATTGGTCCGGGCGAGAAGTGTCCCGTCTTGATAAATCTCAACGATCAGATCAGCAGCAGACCCGTCCTGTTTATCGATCGACCCATCGATTATTCCCCCGCTTGCCGGCACCCCGTAAACCTGGAAAAACCTGTTACCTGTACTGTTTATATCCTGAACGAATCCTCCGCTGCCAACGGTCCCGGTATAATTTCCAGGATACTGGATTCTGAACCATGTTCCGGTCTGAGGGATTTCCTCCGGCGGGAGTGACGCTTCCAAGGTTGGCACGACCTGAACAACCGGTGACTGTATGAGGCCAGTTCCGGTCGCTTCGTTACCGGCCAGCTGCGTGCGGATGTTAATCTCACCATAAGGTATCGTTGTGGAGCTCGTACTGACCAGAACCCCGTTCTGGTAGACCCCAACGGTCATATTGGCAGCGTTGCCGTCCTGTTTATCGATCGATCCTTCGACCAAACCGCTGTTGACAGGTATCATAAAGAACTGGTCACCGGACATGTTCACCTGCAAAAAATTTCCTTGGGATCCTATCTCCCCGGTGTAATTCCCGGCGTACTGCACAAATACCCAGACACCAGTTCCGGGAATACCCGGAGTAGCTGGGATTTGGGGAGTCTCAGTGGCCCCCACAGTGGGTGTTGGTGTTGTTGGAAGAGTTGGCGGCAATGTAAAAGCAGGAACCGCTTCGGCGGGCGTTACCCTCTGGTCTTGTGTCGGTGGCATAGTTGCTACAAGGAACTGGCCATAGACAGACACGCCACCGATAATCATGATAACAATTAAGGCCATCAATGCGATGTTTTGGGCGGGAGTTCGTTTTATAGGCTCTTTTTCCGGTGGAAGCTCCAGGACTTTTCGCGGGATAATGGAAGGCATCCAGTCACCACTTCGCCGGGGAGCAGCCGGGGCATCGATCAGGCCGGTGGCATTCTCACCTCGTCGGGTTGTTCTGGTTGTATTGGGTTCTTCACTGGTTTCGATACCGGTTTTTTTAAGGGTAGCGATCCACTGGTCGCGATGCCGGATATTCTGGCCGGCATAGACTCGTGCAAATATGAGTTCTACGGACCGTGTCTCTCCGGAAGGGGTGTTCACCGTCAGTCTGATGACCGGTTCATTAATGATGTTATCTGCCGCATGTGCATGCCGGATATCGGTTAGCAGGATATCCTCATGGACAGACGCGTTCTCAGAATCAACAAGAATGAGATACCGTTTCGTGAGAGCCGCTTCATATCGGACACCATTAATTATAACTTCCTGATTCGTCAGGATAGCAGGGTCATCTCCAATGAGATCCATCAGGTCTACACCCCCACATTCTGATATACTCTCTGCCGGCACCGATGAATAAGGTTTTCAAAAAGGTGCAACGCCAGCTCTCGCCGACAAAAGAGATCTCCTCCTTTTGGGACCAGATGTCCTTTCACCTCAAGAGGATGAAGGGGCGGCGAGGATCTCTTCCAGCCGTCCCGCAACTTTCCTGAGCGTAGTGACCTCGAGGAAGATGAGGATATTGCCGGCGATACGATTGTCCTCTGAAGTGAGATGGACCCTGAACAGTATCACGTCATCAACTTCGACAATCATCTGGGCGATAAGCGATTCGATCGCTGCATGTGCCATGTCGACTACAAGGGCAGGTGGGGATGGCAGCATGATGAAACCGAGAAGATCGGAGGTTGCACTGAGAAATGCGGAAATCATGATGTTGCCAACTTCTAGGATCGCGCTCTGGTCCATTTCGTTAAGAGTGCTCCCCATCTCCTGACGGCCGAGCATGATGTTTGCAGTCTGGATTGCAGAGTCCCGCGGGAAATGGAGGATTAAGAAACCGCCATGAGGTATATCGCCCTGGAGCTCGAAGACGACCAGCGTGGTAATTTCATCGTTGAGAAAATCGCTAACATCGGCAATATCAATGACGTTAATCTCTGGTACGCTCATGCCGATCTGGGTATTGAGCATCTGCGAGAGCGTTGTCGCTGAATGTGCAGCCCCGATATTTGCGAGCTCCCGCAGCGCGTCCATCTGCACCGGGGTGAATTCCATTATGTTCGACCTCTCTCAGAGAACAATCGCAGAACCCGGAACAACACTTAAGTCTCACCGCTAACTCTGATTTTTACCGATATTTATCAGGTAAGTTGCCACTTCCCGTAGGAAGGGAATGCATTCTTGAATGATTTATATTTTGTTCATAAAATGTAGTTGAACTTCTGTTCGCCATGTCGCACCCCTGTGAGAAACCTGACTCGAAAGCTGTCTGAAGTCCAGTCACCATGGCTCAACAGTGAGCTTGCGGATGACCGCTTCTGCAAACTCTTTTGCGGCGGACGGCCCGTTCGCTGTGACTATCCTGCCGTCAACAACTACCGGTTTGTTCACAATGATGGCGCCGCCCATTTTCATCTCCTTAAACGATGTCGGGTTTTCAGAATATGTTGCGTTTTTCCCTTTCAGGACGCCAGCGCGTGCCAGAACCACTGGCGACAGACAGATTGCAGCAGCCAGTTTTCGCCGTTCGGCAAAATATTTTGCAATCTGCACGAGGATGTCATCATCCCAAAGGTGGACCGGAGAGCCGGTGCCGCCGACAATTACTATGCCTTCGTACTGTCCAGGATCTACTTCTTCGAATAGGAGCGTGGCCGTTGCCTTCGCACCGAGCATACCCGTACAGGTTCCGCGCCGCGTTGAGGCGATGTCAAACCCGATGCCGGCTTTTTGGAGTGCAGCTACTGGTTCGGCCAGTTCTTCGTCCCTGAATTTTTCTGGGGGTAATGCAACGAGGATCTTCATGATCTCCGGGATATTTGCCTGCTCATATATGAGGATTGGCACCGGTAGCCCTGTTAAGTTGTCACAAGACAGGATAATGTGTCACTGTTAAGAACCGATGGGTTATCGATGTATTTTTATCGGGAAAAATAGCGTCCAATGCAGTAATAGCCTATAACTCAGGGAAATCGTGCGGATAATACCGTGAAATAAAAAAGTTAGATGTAGGGGTTTCGGAGGCCCTTGCCGACACCGAAGGTCGCCCGTGCATCAAGTGTTGCCTTGTTCTTTGTGATCTTCTCGTTGGCGAGCTTGGTCACGAGTTCGAGGCCTGGCTTGACCTTCTCGATTGGCTGGGTCTCGAAGATGCCTGCTGCCATTGCCTTTGCCCAGACCGAGTCTCCAATCTTCGAGCGTACGAAGACCGTTGACCAGCCATCGGGGCTGCCGACAGAGCCGGTTGAGATATCTGCGAGGTTAGCAACGTAGTCGAGACAGACGTGGCATCCTGGCTGTTCGTATTTGTGGGTAACCTTGAGCGGAAGCTGGACTACCTGTCCGCGCTTGCCGTATACCCAGAACTTGCCCTTGCCGATCTCCATCTTCTTGACGGACTCCATCTTCATTGCTGCGTGGTCTTCCACGAGCTGGAGGATGGACTGGTACGGGAAGTTCTCCATACAGAAGATACCAACTGCGAGTGCGATCTTGTCCGGGACATCCCGGAGACCGAACGGGTACAGCTGGCCTTTCCTGACAGCCTGCATCTGGCAGGGTGTGCCGACGATACCGACCTTGTCAAGACCGAAGCTGCGGGTCGCTTCCTTGATTATCGCCATGTTCGGGCTGATATTGTATTTGGTACCGGCTGCTGCGATGAGCTCGGCCTTGGTGTTGACGATCGCGGGGATAGGTCTCCACGGTTCGGCAAAGTCATAGTTCGAGTTGTCCTGCATGCATTTTGCCGGGTGTTTTGCTGCGAATTCCTTGGTCGCTGCAACAATTGCGCCGTCAATGATACCCTCATCAAGGGCGAATCCAAACAGCTGGGTGACGATACCGCCATCCTGTGCGTGCTTGAGTATCTCCTTGTCGGTGCTCCGTGCTGAGACGCATGATTTGTATTTTCCGAGTTCTGCTCCCATTTCAATCACCTTCACTGGAGTGCCGCCATTATGGCCTCGTTGATCGCCTCATACTCAGCAGTTAATTCATGGCTGAAGAACCCTCTCGGGCACTGCGCAGAGCAGGCCCCGCACTTGATGCACAGGTCGCGTTCAAGCTGGGGTTTTCCGTATTCCATGGTAATTGCACGGACCGGGCAGGCTGCCGCACAGCTGCCGCATCCCATGCAGAGACCCTGGTTGATGACGGACGTCATGACATCGCAGGCGCATGCATGGCTGCTGCATCCGCCGGCCATCGCCATCAATGGAGTCAGGTACTTGGTTGCGAGCTCTTTCTGCTCCTTGGTTCCCTTCAGAAGCAGGTACGCCATAACCGCAACGTTCCTGATCATCTGAGGTGTCGGTGCGCATCCGGGGATGAACACATCGACCTTGATCAGGTCACCGATCGGCAGGTATGCTTCATGTGCCGGCTGGTTCTGCTGGCCACCGCGGGAAAACCGGGTGATGTTTCCATAGCATGCGCAACCACCGAGTGCAACGACGACCGCTGACTTTTCACGGGTCTCTTTGATCTCTTCCACTGCGAGTTTGTCGTTAATACAGACTGAACCCTCAACGAATGATACATCAACCTTCTGGATGTGCCTTGCATCTGCAAGTGTTGGCATATATTTCAGGTCGACGTATCTGTCGAGGAGCGTTAATAATCCGGCGTAGTTGTCTGCTAAGGCAACAGTACATCCGGTACACCCACTCAGGTGTGTATAGCCTACTGTAATCTTATCTGCCACAGGCTTAACCTCCTTTTTTGCTGGTTCTGCTTTTGTTGCTGCATCAGCTTTCGGTGCCGCCTTCGGCGGTTCCTCGCTGACGTTCTTCTTGAAGACACTTGATAGTAGTCCCATAATCCACTCCTATAATTTCCAGAATCACCCGAATTGTCTTTGGAATTGCATTCTGAACTTCTTCAGAAAGACCGAGTTCAAACTCGGGAGCTGTAACCTTAGCCGGCTGGCATCCGATGACCGTGATCTCGATCTGGTCTTTTATCCTCTGGAGCGGTTCAGCGAGATCCCACGAGTGGGCATCACGGTAAGCGCCCGGAGGCAGATCTTCGACACGGAGTTTGGTAATAGATCCGGGCTCCGCGCCATAATCGGCGATATCGACAATGACAAGTTTTTTGGTTACCGCCGGATCGAGAAGCGTAAAAATAAAGTGCGGGCCGCCAAGGCCCGCATCCACTATTGATACATTGTCGGGAAGCGAGAGCTTCTGCATCTCCTCAATCACCGCCGGTCCAAAGCCGTCATCGGCAAATAGGGGGTTTCCGCACCCCGCTATAACGATCTCCGGATACAGCATGGTAAGGTTACATTCACTGGATGAGCTTCTGAGCTACCAGCTTGTTGTCCTCATCTACGACGATCATGTGGGTTGCACACGATACACAGGGGTCGTACCCGCGCATGATGACTTCGGCGAGCTGCCATGGTGCACCCTGGAGTGCTGCACTGCAGGTCGCAAAGTTCCAGGTTGTCGGAACGAGCATGGAGAAGTACTGGACCTTCCAGTCTTTGACGCGTGCAAGGTGGACATCGGTACCGCGGGGAGCTTCGTTGGCTGCCCAGCCGAGCGAACCGTCACCGTCGGGGATGTAGTCTGCGACGACCTTTCCGTTGGGATTCAGTGCGTCAATGCAGTCGATCATCTCGTACAGGCTGTCAGTGTATTCCATCTCACGGGCAACGTTCTGGCCGACCGTGCCCTTCTCATCGTAGCCTTTGTAGACTGCGAGACGTGCACGCGGACCGACTTCGACAGGCTGGCCATCATACATCGGGATACCGGTGCATGCTTCCATCTGCGGGTTGACCTTTGTACCAACCTTGGTTGTCCCACCGATCGGGTACCTGGGCTCTTCGAGATCAACAGTCATCTCGCCCATATACCAGTCCCATGGCCTGACTTCCTTGAACCTGTCGATGTCCCAGCTGGGGCACTCGTCAAGGCTTGAAGCGCCGTAGAACGCATGGGTTGCAAGGTATCCCTGGTTGTGGTAACCGAGGGTCTTGGGGAGTGCGACTTTCATGCCGCCTACGTCCACATGTTCCCGTGCCTGGTAATTCCGGAGGATGGCGATCATGAGGTCCATCTGCGGCTTTGCCAGGGTAAGACCTTCTTTTGCAAGGTCGTACATCTTGATCTTGGCCTGCTCAGAGCAGTTCCGGTACATCCCACCAACACGAGTGTTGCTCGGGTGGATGCATTCGCCACCGGCAATCTGGCCAATGGTCTGGCCGATCTCACGGATCCGCTGGATCCGCTTTGCTACGGTGCGGACCGGCTCTTCTGCAGTGAACGGGTTGATCTTGACCTCAGTGCCCGGAAGGTAAAGGTCGGGCAGGATCAGGATATCATGTAGTGCAATGCTGTGCAGCCGGTTTGCCAGCTGGAGGATGTGACGGAGCATCAGTGCGTCCTTGGGGATCTCGCACTTGATGGATGCTTCCATTGCCTCAGTAGCTGCCAGGGTGTGTGCAATCGGACAGATACCGCAGACACGGGATGCGATCTTGGGCACCTGCTCCGGGGTCTTTCCGACGGCGAGTTTCTCAACTCCCCTCACCGGGGTAATGGAACACCAGTTACCCGTCTCGATGATGCCTGCGTCGTTGACCTTCAGGACGAGCTTTGAGTGTCCCTCATGTCTTGTGGTCGGGGAAATCTCTACAACTTTCGACAATATTATCGCCTCATTTTATGTTGAGTTGTTCAGATAGCGATACAGAATTACTCTATACATCTCTCATCTCTAGAGATAATTGACGTTACAAAGTACGTCAGTTCTATCTTTCACGAGCGGTTTAATAACCTTTATTATCTATTCTCCGGGTAGAAAAACCCAGAATTGGAGTCAGATTTGCGGTTTCCCGCTGAATACTGGTGTATATACTTTTAATATGGAAATTCCGGGGTACACCAGAAGAATAAAAACGTTGTAGGTAATATTTGAAATATTTAAAATATTTTTAAAACTCAATTACGCGAAATTTTTCTTATCCCCGTTCAATTCATCGAGTAATTCTGCAATTGTGGCCTGCCGCTCGGCATATGCATCGTGCTGGTGGATACTCTCCTCGTTGGTCTGCTTGATGGTGATAACCGAGTCGCCGGAAAGATATTCAAATTCTGCGAGAACTTTCTTTGCCATTTCCCGCACGCAATCCTCAACAAACCGGGGATTTTTATGCGCGGCGAGCACCACGGCTCCTTCATCTCCGCGTTTGAGCAGTTCGTAGATTCCTGAACTCATCGAGTCTTTGAGGATGACGATGATCTTTTCCAGATCGACATGCTGGTCATCATCGGTCTCGATGCATAAAAATCCCCTGCCGCGCTGGTTGTGGGTAGCCATGGGGACTTCGCTGAAAAACTCCTCAATCTTATCCTGAGCTATTCCGAGGTTCTGGAGAACGAAACTCGCACGTTCCTTCATGATATTCTGGGCACAGGGACATGCAGTCATTCCTGTGACTTCAGCTCCGATGCTTTTCCGTACGATGGGTTCCCGGAATGTCCTGCGGGCAACCGCCCGTGCATGGACTTTGACTACTTCGTGGCAAGCGGTATGACTGACAGGTGTCTCGCGCTTGACCATGAATTCACTCCGCATTAACACCTCAGTGCGTTCGGCATATTCATGCCTGTCGAGCAGTTTTCGCGCAACGACACTGCAGAGTTTTTCAATCTCATTCACATCGCCATCGATTGCCTGCTGAAGGACTTCATCGATCACTTCAAAGTTCCGGGAGAGGTTTGCGCCTTTCAGACTTCCGGGCAGATCTACATACACGTCGAAATTCGAGATGAAAATTACCGGGCGTTTTCCACGGCGGTGGACTTCAACGAGTTTTTTGACGTTTTTTACCCCGACCCGGGTCAGATTTATCCGCACATCCGGGCTCGTTGACTGGACGTCAGGTAATACCCTGTCAAATGTCTTTGCCTGGGTATCGTCGGTGAATTTATTTGTAATAGGTCATCGCATCCAGCTGATTTTAGCGTGTGCTCCTAAGTTTTTTTATAACATATTTATGTGCTTTGTTGCTGATATCAAAGGGATAGGTTATGCTCAAAAAATACTATGAGTCTGATGCAGATACTGGCATACTGAAAGGCAAGAAAATCGCCGTGATCGGATATGGGTCGCAGGGTCGCGGGCAATCGCTGAACCTTCGGGACAGCGGATTTGATGTTGTTATCGGGCTGCGCCCGGGGAAAAGCTGGGATGCTGCGACGAAAGACGGCATGAAAGTAATGACGGTCGCAGAAGCGGTCAAGAAGTCCGACATTATCCAGATCCTCCTGCCTGATGAACATCAGGGATCGATCTACCGGACCGAGATAATGCCGTACATTTCCGCAGGCAAATGCCTGATGTTCTCACACGGGTTCAATATACACTTTGGCCAGATCGTGCCTCCGTCAACTGTCGATGTGATCATGGTTGCACCGAAGGGCCCAGGATTCATGGTCCGGCGGCAGTATGAAGAAGGAAAAGGTGTTCCTGCACTCATCGCCGTCCACCAGGACTACTCAGGGAACGCGCACAAGATCGCGCTTGCGTATGCAAAGGGTATCGGAGCCACGCGTGCAGTGGTTCTTGAGACCTCATTCCGTGAGGAGACCGAGACGGATCTCTTTGGCGAGCAGGCGGTACTGTGTGGTGGCTGCACATCTCTGGTAAAAGCAGGTTTTGAAACGCTGGTCGATGCCGGGTATGAACCCGAGATGGCATACCTCGAAGTGCTCCATGAGCTGAAATTGATTGTCGATTTGATCTATGAAGGGGGGCTCACCAACATGCGCAGATATATCAGCAACACCGCGCAGTATGGTGACCTGACCCGTGGACCTCGTGTTATCGGGCCCGAAGCCTATGAGGCAATGCAGGAGATTCTCGAAGAGATCCAGACCGGTAAATTTGCCAGGGAATGGATGCTGGAAAACCAGGTAAACCGTCCTGTCTTTACCGCTCTCACCAAGGCAGATGAGGATCACCTGATTGAAGAAGTGGGTAAGGAAGTCAGGGCAATGATGCCCCAGTTCAAGAAATAGGTTCCCGGTACTCCAGAAAAACCCTTTCAAGCCGGGAATAATTCACCCATTATTTTCTGAAATCGGTTTCCACGGGGCTGATCCTCAAATTTACCGATAATGATCTGCATCATTTACTCCGGAGAGACAGGAACACCAGTCGGATCGCACAGTACCCAGGATCGGCAGGGGCTCATCTTATCGGGAAATAACGGAACTGATAACTTATCTACCGTTTACGCAATTCTTGGTTCGCTGATCAAAAAGGCCGGGACTCTTTGAGGGGAAAAGCCGGATATTTGGTTCAATGCACCGGCGAGCGCATAAGTGTCGTGAGTGATGATAGCGCTTTTTCCCGATCAGCATCGGTTATTTCGATGGTTTGTTTTCCGACGGTGAGATTAAGGGAGTTTCCTCCGGTCTCACCTATTATGGAATAATTTAACCCTTTCAGGGACTCCTCATTTTTATATGCGACGAGGAACCGACCATACGTCTCGGAGAAGAGCGCTTCAACCGGGTCACCAGTGATCTTTACGGTTGCGTGAGGGGCAAGGACTGCGAGTGCGTCCAGCAGACCTCCCTGCGAGAGATCGGTCACACCCTCAAATGCGTTTCTCTCAACTCTTGAGCGAATCATCGGGAGAATCCCGGGATCGGCTTGATCAGGTGCCTTTCCTCCGCAGCCGGTTATCGCATCCAGGATCGATCCCCCGAAGTGGGAGCCCGTGACGCCAACGATGGCCAGTTTGCAGCCTTCAGCCGGCTGTTTCCACACCCGGACCTGTCCTTTCCCTACCATACCAATCGTCGGTGAAGGTTTGATCTTCGAACTGAATTCTTCGCTCTCGTTGTAGAGTGAGACATTGCCCCCCACAACCGGGGTGTCGATAGCCCGTGCCATGTCCCCCATCCCGAGTACGCACTGTTCGATCTGCCAATAGATCTCAGGGTGGACGGGGCTTGCAAAGTTCAGGCAATCAAGGATGCAAAGTGGTTCTGCGCCAAGACACGCAAGGTTAGCCGCGTTCTCATAGACCGCGTTTGCTGCGCCTGCATATGGTTTCAGGAAGATCTGCCGGGGATTGCAGCCGCAGGAAAGGATGAGCGCAGCATTTTCGAGACGCAGGACCGCAGCATCGTGCGCGAGTGAAACGGTTCTGACCTGGACCTCATGGTCATACTGCTCGGTAACCCAGGTGCGACGGGCAATTTCCGGATGGGAAAGAACCTTAAGACACAGATCCTTCAGGTTCACATCAGGTTTTTTAAACGGTTTTTGCGCATCGTACGGTTTCTTCTCCCAAGTGCATTGCGGGGTCTCACCCGAAAGGAAATTGATCGGGAGGTCGCATACGGTGGCACCGCGGTACTTGACAATGTATCTTGGTTCCGCGATCACTTCCCCGATATCGCTCCATTTCAGGTCGTACTTCTCTGCGATCCGTCCCATGAGGGGGACATCACCCGGTGCAACTTCGATCAGCATCCGCTCCTGAGATTCGGCCACCATGATCTCGACTGGACGCATTCCGGTCTCGCGCTGGTGGACCCGGTCTGCATGGATAAGACCACCAAACGTGCTGCACATCTCGCTCGAAGCTCCGGCAAGCCCGGCTGCTCCAAGATCCCTGCAGGCAAGAACCCTTCCTGTCTCTGCCATATCAAGAATCGCCTCTATTACCAGCTTCTCGGTAAACGGGTCCCCGATCTGGACTGCAGGCCGGTCTTCAGCTTCCGAATCTTCAGAGAGATCCCTCGATGCAAAGGACGCACCCCCTAGTCCGTCGCGACCGGTCGAAGCGCCGATTAGCACGAGGTGGCTGCCCGGTTTTTTTACCCGGGCGGTGATGAACTTATCCGGAGCGACTGTTCCGACGCACACAACGTTGACCAACGGGTTGCCGGAAAAATCGGGGTCGAAATACAAGTCTCCCCGGACAACCGGGACCCCGATGCAGTTGCCATAACCTCCAATTCCTGCAACAACGTGTTCGAGAAGATGCCGGTTTTTCTCAGTATCCAACGGCCCGAAAAAGAGCGGGTCCATGAGAGCGATCGGGCGGGAACCCATAGACAAGACATCCCGCACAATGCCCCCGACACCCGTTGCTGCACCGTCATGGGGATCGACATAGCTGGGGTGGTTATGGCTCTCCATGCTTACGGCAAGCGCAAGAGTATCAGAAAAGCGGACGATCGCCGAATCGTCACCAGGACCGAGCAGCACATTCTTTCCGGTGGTTGGGAGGGTTCGCAACAAGGGTTTTGTGGACCGGTAACTACAGTGCTCACTCCAGAGGTTCTCAAAGCATGCGGCCTCCACGTCAGTTGGCTCACGGCCGAGTTCGCGGCGGATGATGGCAAGGTCATCTGCAGACAACATGTGAGAAAAAGTCTCTTCTCTCAGCTTATGAGTATATGCATTTCCTCATCAGGACATTTTTGAAGTTCTGGTTTTCTCGGTTATCTATAAAGCAAAGCCGGTTACTGGAGAAAGCCTTTTGGAGCGTGGGCACGTTTATATTATACAATTATGACGGACCCTTACGAAAGTCTCCTCAAACAGGCGTATTCCAATATCACCGAGAAATCCGAATCGTCTGAGCGGTTTGTGGTTCCTGAAGCGAAAGCGTACGTTGAAGGCAAAACAACAGTCCTTGAAAATTTTGTGGAAATTGCAAGCAAGGTTCGCCGCGACCAGGATCACCTCATGAAATTTTTACTCGGTGAACTGGGAACGTCCGGAAAGATTGACGGTAACCGGGCCATATTCAACGGAAAATTTGAGATCTCGCTAATCAAGGCGATCATCAAAAGCTACGTTGAAGATTATGTGATCTGTTCCGAGTGCGGGAAACCTGATACCCGCCTTGTCAAAGACGACCGCGTCATGCAGCTCCGCTGTGATGCATGCGGGAGTCACCGCCCGGTCAGAAAAAGGAAGGCTAGGACCGAGCCTGTCTCTGAGAATCTTGAGGAAGGCACAGTCATGGATGTCGAGATCCAGTCGATATCAAAGCGGGGAGATGGTGTCGTGAAGATGGGACGCTACATCATGTACGTGGCGAATGCAAAGCCAGGACAGAAAGTCAAGATCAAGATCTCCCGGATCTCGGGATCGATCGTGTTTACCGAGCGGGCAATAGAATAATCTATTGCCGCATATCGGGAAAATATCGATCTTTTTTTACTGCTCAATCCTGCAATTTTTTACAGGTTGAATACTATCTTCAATAACCGGTGGGAAAATAGTTTTTTAGAACTGGCGTTCTGCTCTTTTGTAACCTCGTGGTGAAAATACATGTCGCAAACCGGCATCCGTCTAGCATGATCTCGGTTTGCGGTTTGAAGAAGAAAAATATTCAGCGTTTTTTCAGGCTTTTGGTAAGCTGGTCGCAATGACCGGAGATGCGTTTGCAGGCCTTCTTGATAAGAGGGATAGGATTTTTCTTGCCTTTAGTGGTGACGAGCAGTTCCGGGTCAGAGAACTGGAACTCGATCATGTACCTGGCGACATCGACATCCGGATCGCTCAGGAGTTCCTCAACAAGGGCGTTCATAAATGTGTGCCCTTCACCTTGGATGACGAGCCGCGCCTTGTCCTTTTCGAGTTCGAGTACTTTTACGATCATTCACCTATAGTTGGGCTGCTGAAAACTATTAAAGTATGGGTTCAGTCTACGGCAGAATTTCAGCGTAACTACGCCTCTGTCCGTTGTGAAATCCATTATGGAAATTCGAAGGTTTCACCATCTGTACCAAGATGGGGAAGATCCCAGGGAAGGAGATGGCTCATGTGGACGCAGCGATAGTCTTCTGGTGAGAGGCGTTCTGCGAGCGTGCACGCGTCGAGATAGTTCATGTGCTTGTGGATACTGATATCTGACGGAACAAGGGCGTCGAGGAGGAGGAGATCGAGGTCGGTGAGCAGGTCCAGGCTTCTCTCCGGGAGGGCTATGTTCGTGTCAGAAGTAAATCCCACTCGTGAATCTCCAGTCTCAAAGAGCATACCGCAGGTGAACGCCGGGGGATGCTTGACCATGAAGGGAGTTATGGTGATTCCGAAAATTGTGAACGGCTCATACGGTTGGATCGCGCCTTTATCAAAGTTCAGGAACCGGAAGATCCCCGCGCAGTAATCGAGGACAGGAGGGGCGGCAAATACCGGCGGGATATCCTGGACACGGTAAAATTCGCCAAACCCGATGAAATGATCGTAGTGTCCGTGAGTCCAGATGACGGCATCGATGTGCGGGGAACCGTAAAGAAGAAGCTGTTGGCGAAGATCCGGAGTCGAGTCAATGAGGATATGACTGCCTTCATTTTCGATGAGGAGAGATGTCCGCAGCCGCATGGTGCCGGTTGCCTTTGCCCGCAGGCATTGGGGGCAGTCACACCCTACCTTGGGTGTCCCAATCGCATCACCGGTACCGAGAAGCGTAATCTTCATACTATAACCAGTTCTGGTGCCGGATTATTTCCCTGTTTTTAACCATCCTGATACCCTTCCCGATATCTTCAGGTCCAATAGACTGGCGTTTGTCCATGAGCGCAGATAAAATTGCTTCCTTGATCAGCATTCGCAGGTCAGAGCCGGAGAACCCTTCGGTCTGTTTAGCTATTTCCGGATAGTCGATAGTGCAGTTGAAGTTTGCTGTAACTTTCCTGAGGATATTTTTCCTCATCTCAATATCTGGGAGGGCAAATTCGACGACCTCGTCAAACCGCCGCCATGCCGCTTCGTCAAGAAGTTGTGGATGGTTTGTTGCGCCGATCAGGAGCACGCCGTTTCTGATGAGATTGATTTTGTCAATATTTTTCAGCAGTGAATTGACTGCGCGTTTCATTGCCCCGTGGTCATCGGCAACACGGCTTTTTGCAACAAAATCGAATTCATCGATAAAGAGAATGGCAGGTGACAATTTTTTCGCCAGTTCGAACATACGGTCGATATTTTTTGAAGTCTCTCCAAGGTACTGGGAGGTCACCATCGAAAGACGAACCTCAAGCACGGGCATATGGAATGTGCGGGCCATAGCGAGGGCCAGTGAAGTCTTTCCGGTGCCTGGAGGCCCGACAAAGAGGAGTTTTCCTACCTCGTAGATCCGGTGCCGGTGGAGAAAATCACGGTGGCTGATTGCGTGCTGAATCTTTGAGATTACCGCGTGTTGTTCCTCGGTGCAGACGAGGTCTTCGATCCGTTGCTCCACCTCTTCAGGTGCGAGCACGATAACCAGATCCAGGGCGCCCCGGAGTTTTTCATCTTCACCAATAAGCCGGGAGATCCGTGCATCAAGATGTGCCTTGGTATCTTCGATAGGTGGGTTTGCCGTGCGGACCTTTAGGTATGATATTCCGATCTGGTCAATATGTTCATAAAAGAACGCAAGTGCCGGGTTTTTCTCGATACATGGCCTGCCCCCGTGTTTCAGGAACCACTGGGCAGCCTGTTCGAGTGCAGTGACCCTGAGACGCTGCCCGAACTCCTCGTAAGCAACAAACGGGTTGGCTGTCAGTTTCAGATGGGCATCAGCAATGGAGAGGGATCGTTTTATCAGCCCGTCGCTGACGTAAACCGGTCGTTTGATGTCTGCTGCACTCATAATGCCGAACGTTTCACGGCAGGAAGGTGTCAGGTCATTGATGTCGAGCTGGGGGTTCTGGTTGAAAATTTCAGCAGTCAGAACGACCTCTATAATGCGCAGGATCTCAGAATCTCCAGTCATGGCTGTAACCTTAATTATTCTTTTCCGGACTGAATAAGGCTATCTCATCGGGTTGTAACAATACAGCCGGTATCGGTTACAATCACCGTATGTTCATGCTGGGAGACGAGCGATCCGGGGATATCGGAAAGGACAGGGTAGACATGGAGGATCTGTGAACGGACGAGCACCGGAAGGGCAATATCCAGTCTGCGTTCGCCCAGCCAACGCCGTGCAAACGGCAGGTTATGGCGGTCCTTAACCTTGTCGATGATGGTGCGCGCTGCCGGAACCCTGACTGGTTTCTGTGCAAGTTGGGAATATATCTCCCTCCGGGTTTTTTCATTGACATGCCCGGATCCGGTCGTTGCAAACGGTTCGATGGCAAAAACCATGCCTTCTTCCAGTACTACGCCACCCGAGATCCCCACATTCGGTATGGTAGGGGATTTGTGGAGGATATAGCGGTCAAGCCCGTGCCCGGTCAGGTTCGAGACCGGCCGGTAGCCACGTGATTCGATCTCATGCTGGATCATTGCCCCCAGCTCCCCGGCGGTCACCCCAGGGCGGACATGCCGGATCGCCGATTCAAGCGCCTGCTCAGATGCCTGGAGGAGGGATGAGTTGCTGCCGAGATCAATGGTCGTTGCAGTGTCAGCAATATAGCCGTCTATCTGCACACCAAGATCCAGCTTGGCAACATCCCCCCGGGCAAATATCCGTGCATCGTCATACGATGCCGTATCGTGCGCTGCATCCTCGTTCAACGAAAGGTTGAGGGGAAATGCGAGTTCTGCGCCTTCTACGGCCACACGTGCTTCCATGGATTCAACAATTTCAAGGTATGATGTCCCTATCCTGATACCCCGTGCACCCTCTCGGAGAATTTCTGCTGCAATTCGTCCCGCCTCGCGGTATTTTTCATAGATCTCGCCATTCATACGACAAGATCCTCCGGAAACTGCGTGAAGTTGTCAAAGCCGGTTTTCGTTACTGCGCCCATATCTTCTAACCGGACTCCTCCGATTCCCGGGTAATAGAGCCCTGGTTCAACAGTGATAACGTTACCTGGTTCGAGTGTCGTTCCCGTAGGGCCTACAGTGGGCAGTTCATGGACCTGGAGCCCGACGCCATGACCGAGATTGTGCACAAAACCCCGTGTATCGCTCTCGTAACCCCGGTCCTTGAAGAAATCGACAACGTCCTGATGGACGACCGCTCCCGACACACCTGAGGTAATCCGTGAAATTCCGAGGTGCTGTGCTTCCCGCAACGTCTCGTACATATCCACAATATCCTGCGAGGGTTTCCCTTTTGAAACCGTGCGCGTCATGTCAGCATAATATCCGGTTTTCTCATCAACCGGGAATATGTCGATGACAATAGGCTCATTTGCATAGAGAGGACCCGTACCGGTCATATGCGGTATTGCGGTATCGCCGCCGCAGGATACGATGGTATCCACAGCCCCGCATTCATGCTCGAGGAGCAAGCGATGCATAGAAAGTTTCACGAACTCTGCAGTCAGTTGCACGCCATCGAGGTACAGCATACCTTTTCTGACAGAAGATCTCCTGATAAGAGAGACCGCTGTCTCCATCGCTTTTTCCGTTACTTTCTGGACTCTTTTCATCGCACGGATCTCGTCCCTGCTCTTCTTTGCCCTCATAGAATGAACTGTTCCGGGATCAACGGTAACGGTGCAGAATTCCCCGAGGGCGTTTGCAAGAGCGATCGGAAAATTGGAAGGGACGAGAATTTTTTTGCCGGTCTGGCCGGCAATCATTTTTGCAGTAGATTTCCAAGGATCCTTCTCGGTCTTCAATATCTCGGGAAGCCCAGCCTGTGTCCTGGTCATAACTGCCGATGAAGATTCGCGGGACGCGCGCCCGGTCTCCATCTGGGATACTATGATCACTCCATTCTCCCTTGCTCTTTTAAAGAAGACAAACGGATCACTTGACACAAACCGGGTCAAGTACCGCATATCAGCATCACGGGAGGAAGCGTAAACAACGTATGCGTCGGCGCTGTTCTGCCTGATAACTTTTGATAACGGATCCATCTGTTCAGGATACGTTGCGAAACGTCAAGTACTTTTATTCCGGCGTCCACGTACATGTGATGGACGAGGATGCAAAAAACCAGTTCAAATGGAAGTTCTACCGGTTGACTCTCCAGCTCAACGTAATTGTATTACTGGTGGCACTATCAGTAATCGGTTATTTTCTCCTGCCAAACCCGTACCGTATACCCCTCATTGCCATCATGCTGGTTGCAGCGATAGTCCTGTCAATCAATTTCCGAAAGAGCTATCTAAAAACGAAAGCATGGCTTGATAAGGACGGTCAGGATCACAAAGAGACCTGATGTCATGAGGTAATCCCGTAGGGTCGCGGAACTGTCATGTTAGAGAAAATGAAAGACGAGATCGAGCTTCTGAGCCGACACCTTGAAGTGGTGAAGGCTGTAGCAGATCATCAGCCTATCGGTATCATGAAACTGTCCGAGATGCTCGATCTCCCTTCCCATCGCATCCGGTACTCGCTCCATATCCTGGAGCAGCTGGGATATATCCGCGCATCCCCTGAAGGGGCAGTTGCAACTCCGCGTGCAGTTGAACTATTTGCGCATCTCAATGAAAACATAAGTGACCTTATACGGCTGCTGGAAACGATGAAACAGAAATAAATGATTGCATCTGCCCTGCTTTGCAGATTTCCTTCAGAAATCGTTCTGGTCAGATGGTATAGTTACCTTTAAAAAGACTCATAGAGAATCTATTAGGACGCATTGAGCTTGCCGCCATAACTCAGTTGGTAGAGTGTCGGACTGTTAATCCGAATGTCACAGGTTCGAGCCCTGTTGGCGGCGTTTTTGGGCCCGTAGCTCAGTCCGGTTAGAGCGCCCGGCTCATAACCGGGCGGTCATGCGTTCGAATCGCATCGGGCCCATTGGATTGACTGTTTTTGGGGTTCCTGTAATCCCGTTGATTTTTCTCCAGGCACGTTCGGGAGAAATTGAAAAAGTTTCTATTACGGGACGATCATAGGAAGCATCATGAAGTGTCCCGTGTGCGAGATGGACTGTGTGAAATCGGCAAAAGACATCCTCGCAACACTACCTTCTGTGTTTATTCCCTGCGCTGATTGCAGTGCCCGGGATCTTGATAAGCGCGCGCCACTTCCCTCGCTTGAATATGCCGAACCCTGTTCATGCGGGAAACGGTTCATCGACGAAGTTTTTGCCCACATGTACGTGGTGATGATTGAGGAAGGGGATCTCAAACGAACCGATCCGCTCATCGCGGTGGGGTCACCTCTCGTTCATCCAGGGTTCGCGATGGACCGGCCGCCGTTTCTTCCGGATAAGTCCCTGGTTCTTCTATCTCCCGTTGTCACCAAAAAGACGGCAATCCGGTTGGTTGATGAGGTTCATGAACTGCGGGGGGTGGTAAAAACGGGAAATTTTGTACCGGGGATTGCCAGTCCTGACCTGAATTCGGTTCCAAAAGTTTACGATCTTCTTGCAGGATGCGATGTGCGGGCTGATATCTTCCCCCTCTGGACTGGCCCCCTCGTCATGTACAAACAACAATCGCTTATCCATGTCGAGTTTCCGCGGGGCGGGTACCCAAAGATCCATGCCGTTGAACAACATGTCGGGAAACCCCCCGCTGACTTTTTTGTCGATGCCTGTTCAGGAGTGGGGACACTTGGCCTGACTGCCGCGTGTCTTGGTGTGCATCATGTCGTAATGAACGATGCATGGTTCGCTTCAGCATTCTGGTCTGCGTTCAACCTGGAGGTCAACCGGGATTATCTGAAAATAGATCGAGTGAAAATTTTCGAACAGATGGAAGATATGCAGAAACATCCGGTTGCGAGAGACCTGATAAAAATCGCGGAAACCGAAGGGGAACAAATTATCGAAGTCTACCAGGGAGATTTTCACCAGCTGCACAGGGTCATCCCCCAGAAAAGTGCGCCGGTTACTGCGATCGATCTCTTCGACAAGAAAAATCTGGATCTTACCAGACAGATACAACAGCAGTGGCTCGACAAAGTCGGGGGAAGCGTCTTTATTCCATGACATTCAGCGATGCGCACGGGCAATATATGCCGGACTACCCGGAAGCAGGCTCTGATCGTTAGGCACTCCCAAGACTAAATTTGTGGGCTTGCCGAACCATTTACTCAGGATCATAAAAAGCATTTATTGACTAGTGCACATAGGTATATGGGGACTAGCCCGGGTGGTTCGGCGTCACCTGTAACCTGAAACCGTCGGTACGCGGGGGGCGAAGTTTGACGAAGGCTGCAACGGCCTGCGGGAACCTGTGTGTCCTGACTGTGAAACCTCGTCCTGTGAGGTCGATGGACAGGGATCAATATTCCGGAGGGAATGGCGACCTTTTACTGCGGGGACCGGTTCAGGCCCGGAAGGGAGCAGACTTACTGCAGACATCTGGCGCCCACAGGGTAACGAGGCGGAGGATGGATGCTTTGGCGAACGGAGTAGCGTACAGTCGACCGATGACGCGTCCCCATTTCTGATCATCATGGCAAAAGTAACTATCATCGGCGCGACCGGTAATGTCGGTATGTTTGCCGCTCACGCAATTTCAGCGATCCCCCAGGTAACTGAACTTCTCCTCTATGGAAGGGAAGGGCGTGAGTCGTTTCTCAAAGGTATTACTCAGGATTTCATCGATTCTTTTGCAGCCCGGGGAAGAGAGATCAGGATATCGTGGACAACCAATCTGGATGATATTGCGGGATCGGAAGTTGTCGTTGTTACAGCAGGCTCGCCGCGCATACCCGGTCAGGACCGTATGGATCTTGCGCTCGGGAATGCGAAGGTAATCGCACCTATTGCAACGAAAATCGGGGCAGTCGCGCCCGACACCAAACTCTTAGTGGTCACCAATCCGGTAGACGTAATGACCTTCGTTGCTCTCAAGTATTCGGGCCTTAAACCGAGCCAAGTCTTTGGTCTGGGAACTCACCTCGATTCAATGAGGCTGAAATCCCTAATCGCCAGGTATTTCAAAGTACACGTAAGTGAAGTCCATACCCGTATCATCGGGGAACATGGTGACAGCCTTGTGCCCCTCTGGTCCGCGACAACTATCGGCGGTATCAAGATCTCGCGGCTTCCTGAATTTTCGCATCTTCCCGTTCAGGATATCATCGACTCGGTAAAAACTAGCGGTGAACTGATCATCAAGAACAAGGGTTCCACGGTCTACGGGCCGGGAGAAGCGATTGCATCCCTGGTAAAAACAGTTCTTGGGGATGAAAACCGCATCCTCACGGTATCCGCGTATATAAAAAGTGAAGTGCACGGTATCGGCGACGTGTGCATTGGTGTTCCCGCACGGATAAACCGGAGTGGCGTTTTTCCCATTACGATCCGGATCGATGAATCTGAAGTGATTGCATTCCGAGAGTCTGTTGAGAAGATCCGGACCAGCACACAGAAGATCCTTATGGCTCTTGAAGAATAAGTGAAAAAAGTATCCGACCTGAAATCAGGTCAGCGTTACTTCAATGATTTCTGCCCGTTCAACACCTGCGACTTCGTTGAGCGATCGCTCGATCGCGTCTGTTTCCCCACCGGCATCGTTGACGACTGCAAGAATTTTAAGTGCTTTCAACCCAAAACCAATCGGTTCTTCCTTGATCTCCTGGATGGCTGGAAGTTTCAGTTTCAACGCTTTTTTCAAATCCTCAAGATTGATCTCCGGAGATTCGGGCATCACTCTGAGAATGACTGCCACACCGCCCATGCCTTACGGTCCCCCAAATCCACATTTTGGGCATACGTAGGGGATGCTCTGCTCCCGGCACCGGTAACACCGGCTGATCTCGACACCGCACGCGGGGCACCCGAATTCCGTTGCGCCCTCTTCTGCAAGCGGGGCTTTGCAGGATGTACATTTTTTATCTGACATTTATGCTCCTCCAAGGATTCCTATAGTATCTCTTTTATAACCTTTAAAAGGTTGTACCGATCCTGGTGCCCGGAACAGGGATGCCGTTCAGGAATCGCTTGAGGCGTCCTTTGCGGGACGCGTTGATAATCGTTGTATCAATACTGTTCTTCAGGACAAATGGCAGGAAAAACGGATCGACTTCATCACATACTATCGGTGAAACAATCCGCTCCTGCAATATCCCGCTTATCATGATACCGTCAATGGATTTGAGGAGCAGCAGATCCAGCTTAAGTACATGTGCTACCCATCCAGCGATGGTATCTGATGTTATATCCCAATTGTGTGGCAGGGGATCTTCCTGTATGAGACACCGGTATGGAAGGAAGACCGTGGATTTTTCTGGATCGATCAACTGGTCTGTGGTCTCCATGCCGTGAGAAGCGATAAACCAGCCAAACTGTTCCATTGCTGCGATTGCCATCCAATGGGCAGCTTCATCATCAACGTGTGCTAGTCTCACTGCATCGGCAAAAACACCGCCACCGGGCACGATAAACATAGGTCGTGTTGACGATTGCATAATCGGGACCAGGTCAGGAACCTGTGCAATCAGACTTCCCCCGAATTTTACCACGAGCGGACGGTGGCAGGTGTTTTTTTGTGAGTTGCAGTTCTGATCCATTCCCCGGAAAATTGTACAGCCAGATCATAAAATAAGTGCGGAGGCAGGTAGTATTTCAGGGGTATCAGAAGCCCTATAAGCGCTACAATCACGTTCCCACAAGCAGGATTTCACCTGTGGCGGTCACCACAGCACCCCGGCACCGGGTATTAGAAACCGGATTCCCGCTCATGAGAATCGCACTCTTCTGCACTGGCTGTGCGGGAATCATCGGCAGTGGTTTCATGAGCCTTTGCGGTGCTCCGGAGAATGACATACAGCACTACGAATAACAAAACAAATTTTACCGTATAAAATATGAAAGGGAGGGAAGGCAGTGAATTTTCAAGAACCGTATAGCCACTCATGCCATGGTATCCCGGGTTGGCAGGACTATATACTATGCCGAAAAGTAGTGGAGTCTCAAGGTACATTACGATCTGGACAAGATAATAGAGAACAATCTTTTGTGCCGAATCAAATAATAACAGCGCCAAAAACGGCGTAAGCCAGACAATGTAGTTGGCGGAGAAGACCTTGTTGAACAGGACAAATACAAAAATACTTAGGAACATCAAGGAAAGCAGAGTTTGGGGCTTAGTATCCAGGTATCGGTAATACCAGAACAGCAGAGCAGCTTCAAATGCAATCAACATCAGAACCGAAAGGGGTTCAAACATTGTCTGGTGGGAAAAAAACATTGAAAGGACATTCAAATAATAGACGAAGCTGTGTATTTCGGGGGCCCGAAACATCTGCCATGTATAGGTGGAGAGAAAATTTTGGTAATTAAGAATTATGAACGGGAGAACCGTAACGACAATGAGCAGACCCGAGATTACAATGGCTTTATTTTGATTTTTTCGATTTAGTCCTGTTTTATACCCGTACAGAAAATAATACGGAAAGGAAAAAATGGCAAACCATTTCATCAAAAATGAAATTGTGGCAGAAACAAATGAAACGATTTCATCCCGGTGTAAGACTGCCCAAAATGACAGCATTAGCATAAAAGTGGGGGCTGCATCATATTCAATGGGAATAAAAAATGCTACTGAGATTGCCGTGGCGTACAGAAAACCACAAACAAATGCATTTTTTTGGCCAAACAAACGGGCCGCAATCAGATATACAAGTATCAGGGTCGCTGTATCAACAATGATCATGAGAAATGCGAATGAATACAGATAAACCAGATAACTCTTGAAGACCAGTGCTGGTATAAACGGGATTAATACCGGAATAAAAAACATCTGGGGGTATACAACGGAATAGTTGACATAGGGGATAACACCTCGCAGAATGGAAGTAGCATAATAGTAATAAACTGTGGTGTCGCCTAAAACTACGTCGAGAGGCGTATTTGGCACAAGTCCGGAAAAAAAAACTATTGTTTTTACGACAATGGAGATCAAGATAAGAGAGAGTATTTCCCTGTTTTTTAATAACTGGAAAATTTTCAGTGTTATTGACCTTCGTTTGTTATTCACGTCTTCCAGTGACGGAACCGGAACATCTGCAGAGATAGATTCCGGTGTCCCGCAATTGAAATACATCCAAATACCTAGAATGATGACGAGAGGAATGCCCACCGGGATGCAGAACCCCCCCGGGCCGCGAAAAAATATTCCATATTGTAATGCATCTGAACTGAGAAACAATACCCCACAAAGAATGATAATTGGCGCAGATCTCCGAAACCATTGTCGATTACCTGTCTGCATTCCCCACAGAATAAGGAGAAATGACACTATAAGAAGGGATACTGATAAAAACCAGATGGTTATTGCCATTCCGCTGCGTCCATAAATTGTGGCAGAAACAACAAAACCAAGATCATTGGGAAAAGAGAAGAGATTCCCCCCGTCCCCAACCACCTGATACCGAAAAAGAGCCCATTGTATACCAGTACCTATCCAATTGCCGATGACATACACATTTAACGGAACCAGAAACAATAACGACGGTAGAAGAAATTTCAGATCACTATTTTTCGGCATATTCTCTTGGAAATGTGTAAGGTGATTTCATAAAATTGTTGGTATTGTGAAGACTCTACAGTAAATTGGACAACCATTATTCTAAACGATCAAATGCACCATCTCAGTGCAACATTAATCCGTCGAATCGGTAAAAGCCTGCACTCCGGCTCCACTAACAGAACCAGCAGTTTTAAAAAAAGATACCCGTTTCCTTGAAGACCCCTAATATTTTTTAAGGGCACACTGGCAAACATCGCACAGGTTGATATCGCTGACGCCAGTGACGACTGCAAGAGCCCACCGGTCTATCAGAAGATCAAGTTCACTGGAAATTTCGACCTCACCTGCCCCTCTCTTTTTGCTCATATACTGTGATATCGCCGCCCGCGTTACGCCAAGTTTCTTTGCAGCATCACTCTGACTGAGCCCCTGCTTCTGCACGAGGCGTGAAACCATCTCCGCCCGCATCGGCGGCAGGATGTGCCTGACCATAGTGTCGCAGTGCATCAGAGTGCAGGTATGTTTTGTCATACACACGCAGGTTGTAATTCTCCGGACTGTGCCGGCCGATGAAGGTAGATAATCTGCCGGGCATCACGGAAGTTGAATTTTTCTATGATGAGATGCCTCTCTTTGAGTTTCTTTAATGCGTAGCGCACCGTACGTGGTGCGAGGTGGGTTTTTTGGACAAGATCTTTGTGGGTCATTGCCCCACCTGAATCCAGTATCTCCAGCACAGTCTTTGAAGACGGTGGTAACGTTGTGGGATTCATACATATATGTTAACGATGTTAACATATAAACCTGTTGGTGCCTCAAATACCGATGTCTGGATACTTATCGATGTTCAAGTGCTGGGAAATGAAGAAAGGTTATTGTTTTTGCCTTTTTCTCATGTACATGTCGAGGCTATTGAACGGGCTTCGACCGGGTACTCTGCAGCGTTTCTATTGCTTGTCGTGCTGTTTCCCTGACCTCTTCATTTTCGTCTGTAAGGAGTTCAGTCAGTCCGGAAATAGATCGCTCGTCGCCGATATTGCCCAGCGCCCATGCCGCATTTTTTCGCACCATCTTTTTTGTATCCCTGAGCAGGAGGAGGAGCGGGTCGACAGCCTTGATATCACGCAACTTCCCGAGCGCCCATGCCGCCCCGGTCCTAAGCCATTTATCATCGGATTTCAGGCATTCCAGCAGCGGCCCGACAGCCCGGGAATCCCCAAGTTTTCCCAGGGATTTGGCGGCAAGCCACGATACATCAACGAAGCGGTCCCTGAGTGCCTCAATAAGCGGCTCGACTGCGCTCAGGTCACCCTCATCACCCAATGCCTCGGCAGCTCTCCACCGGGAATTAAGATTGGGATCGTGCAGCAATTCGATGTATCCTTTAACCCGCAGTTTCCGGCGTTCTTCTATCGTAGCTAATTCCTCGGGTGTAGGTTCGTGGGGAACTTCTGCCGACCGAACCGGTGTTTCAGGATCTCCCATCCGGTTTCCTCTTTAAATCACCCATACGTGATTCCGCACTATTAAGGTTGTCTATATTTTTTTATGCAATCGTCGGAATAGTACACTCTTTTAGGAAAATTAAGTCAGAATAATTTTTAGATTGCAGCCAGGACACTGCGAAAACTGTAAAAACTGGTTTTGCCCGTTACGGATTTATTTCCAGGGTCACGGAAAAATTTTTAACGGTATGGGTGAGTGAACCCATGCTGATTACGTCCACATCGAACGCCGCAACTGTCCTGAGGGTATTCTCGTCAATTCCTCCGGATAGTTCTATAACGACATGCTCCCGGATATGGTCGCTTTTTAAAAGAGAGATGGTCTTCCTGATCTGTTCCGGATTCATGTTGTCCAGCATGATAATATCCGCACCGGCGCGACCAGCCTGATGGGCGGCCTCCGGTGTCTCTGCTTCGACCTCGATTTTTTTATAGTGCGTGAATTTTTTTGCTGCAGCGATCGCATTCTCAAGCGGGACGAGGACAAGGTGATTGTCCTTTATGAGAATACTATCGCTCAGGCTGAACCGGTGAGGTTCTCCTCCTCCGATTACAACTGCTTTTTTGTCAAGCTCCCGAAAGCCCGGACAGGTCTTACGGGTTGCAGCCACCCGGCAGCGAGGGTTGACCGATGAGACAACGGTGACCATTTTTTTGGTCCGAGTTGCGATACCGCTCATCCGCCCGAGGATGTTGAGGGCCGTGCGTTCTACGAGCAGGATCATCTTTGCTTCGCCAGAGAGTGAAACGATTACATCACCGTTCCTGACCATGTCACCGTCATTCACACGTGTGTGGACCTCAACGCCAAAGTGGGAAAAGAGCAGGGTTATTTCATCGATCCCCGCGATGATCCCCCCATCTTCGGCCCTTATATCAGCTGTGCAGCTTACGTTGGGGATGATGGCATCGGATGTGATATCGCCAAAGGGTGCGTCCTCATCTATAAATTGGAGGAGATAATCCAGTGATATCATACCGACTCACCCCATCTCCTTGTTTATGATCCTGGGTAAAGAGTTCGTGAAAACCCCTGATTTTTTTCGGGAAAGTGTCAAGTTCCCACCCTGATCGGATCGTTAAGACTTTCAAGCAGCGAAAGGATTGATAGCGCCGCGAGGTAACTGGTCGCCGGGTTATCCGGACTGGGCACGTTGGTCACCCGAATATACGTTTCCCCGAAATCGCCGTCGATGAATAGTTCGTGGACATTCCGGTCGACTGCCGGATCGACCCAGAGTTCGACATCTGTATCCCGACCTGCTGCAAGGCTCATTGCAACTGAGACGTTTACGTTTTTCGGGAATGCCTTGATACATTCGTTCGCTTTTCCAGAAAAGATCATCCTGCGGGAATCCGCAGTAATTCCCAGCGACGCCGGGCTCTTTGTAGTTCTGAGGAGCAACCGGTTTATAGCGGATATCCTGCCTGTTTTGAGGTTGTCCAGCCCGAATATTGCCCCGCTGGGGATATAGATCTTCTTCCCGAACCCGGTTGCCATTTTACGGATCTCTTCCAGGAATTCCGGATCTGCAAGTGCTCCGACACTCATGATCACAAGATCTTTCCCGTGAGAAATGACCTCGCCTGCATAAATCCTCACGGCACTGACCGAAGCGGCTTCTAATACAATCTCGATATCTGATGCAATGAAGGATTCAAAATCTGCATATGCCGTTGCGCCGGACATCTTTGCAATTTCTTCTGCTTTGGGAAAAACCTGATCGTAGACAGCGGAGATCAAAAAACCACTGCGGTGCTGGGCAATGATATGCCCGATATTGCCACAGCCGAGCAGCCCGATCCTCATCATGGTAAACAGATTATGGGTATCATTGGTTAAGCGTTGTGCTCAAATGACGGGAGCAACGGAAAAAACCGAAATTACGATAGTAAATAAAAAGTTACCTTAATGTGAGGTAGCGTTTCGATCTACAGTTATGCCAGCAAGCATAGGAAACGAGCCGTTTTATAGACAGAGCATAAACACTCCTTACCGGCGCAAAATTTACGGGTAACGGTGAAAGATATGGATGAAATTGAATCAGGGTTCGAGAAATTGATGCAGAAGATCAAAGAACTGCAGGAAAAAGGAGTGGAACTTTCGGAGAAGATAAAAAAGGATGATGCAAAGCTCCTCGCACGGATGGCACAATTGTCAATTCCCGTAGTAAAACTTGTTGGTCTCAATATGCTGAGGATGGGAAAAGAGGATACCAAGGGAGAAATTTATGACCCTGCGTATTATCCGGCGAAGATGATCATTCTTGGAAAGACCGAACCCGCGGCATTCCGTCCCGACAACCCTACAAAAAAGATCACCGATCAGTTCTGCGTCCTTTCCGAGGACGGCGATTTCTTTGAACTGATGTATAGTTTCGACGGTTTCCTCACAGATTCCTATCTCAATCCCATCGATGCCACGACAGCTCTGGAACATTATGGGTATGACGCGATGTTCATGCTGTACCGGGCCATGCACGATTACCTCAAAGGTGAAGAGGAACTCATCGCAGCGCTTGAAAAAGTGATGGGTTTTGTTTTCACCCGCACATAATACCTTTCGTAAAATATTTTTTTATCGTCACAGCTGAATATGGGAAACAACGCAGGTAATATCACTTCTTCACCGGTGCTGAACGCAGTTCATTTCCAGTTTGCGTCATATCAGTTGTAAGAGAAACAACATCGAAATAAATCAAAATATGCAAAAGGATACGATGGGCCCGATGTGATTCGAACACATGACCTCCCGGTTATCAGCCGGGCGCACCACCGGGCTATGCTACGGGCCCAAAAGATTTACTGAAATTTACCCTAATAACTACTCCACCAGAGTTTTTATAGGTTGTGAATTTCCGGGCGGAAAGACAATCAGATAGGGATATGAAGAAAAAAACCACGATAGTAGTACGGGTCTCGGATTATGGAACGACGATATCTCCTCGGGAATGAAGCGATCGCCCATGCGTGTATCGAGTCAGGAATGGATTTTGTAAGCGGCTATCCTGGCACTCCGTCCTCAGAAGTAATCGATACTCTTCGCATGCAGCAGGATCGGTCATATTATGCTGAATGGTCGGTCAATGAGAAAGTTGCTCTCGAAAACGCCCTTGCTGCGGCATGGTGCGGCATTCGCGCACTCTGCACTATGAAACATGTGGGACTTAACGTCGCGGCAGATCCACTCATGACTAGCGCCTATACCGGAGTCACCGGCGGCCTTGTAGTTATGAGCGCGGATGATCCCTATGCCCACAGTTCCCAGAACGAGCAGGACAGCCGGTGTTATGCACATTTCGCGAGGCTTCCCTGCCTTGATCCAGCGACAATCCAGGAAGCCCATGATATGATGAGGGATGCGTTCGGGCTATCAGAAGAGTTCAGCCTGCCTGTTATTTTCCGGCCTACGACCCGAATCTGCCACTCAAAAGGTGATGTGGAACTCTCGGACGTGGTCAAAAGCATAAGAAAAGGGGAATTTCACAAAGACCCCCGGCAGTATGTAGTAATACCGGCGCATACCCGGATCCTACACAAGAAACTCAACGAAAAACAGCCTGGAATAAAAAAGCGGCTGGTCGAGCTAGGGTACAACAGATTCGAGGTGAAAGGGAAGACTGCAATAATCGCGAGCGGTATTGGAGCGTCGTACGTGCAGGAACTCCTTCCCGAAAGTGTCTCGTTCATGAAAATAGGAGCATACCCGGTTGACGAGGGATGGCTGAGTGAGTTTGTTAACAGGCACGAGAAGATTCTCGTTATCGAAGAGCTTGCACCCGTCGTGGAAGAACTCGTACGGCAGGTCTCGTGCTGTGTACCTGTCTTCGGAAAGATCAACGGATACGCCCCTTACGAGGGAGAGTTGTCGCCTCAGGCAGTAGCCGTAATCATGCACAAGGCAGGATTTATTCCGGAAAATCCATTCCCGGACAAGGTTCCCGTGCAGAACCTTCCTCCGCGTCCCCCGATTCTTTGCGCCGGATGCCTTCACCGTGGCACTTTCTACGCGATAAAGGAAGTCTTCAAAGACGCGATTTATCCGAGCGACATCGGCTGTTATACCCTGGGGCTTCAACTCGGGGTTGTCGATACGACGATTTGTATGGGGGCTTCGATCACGGTCGCCAGTGGCATTGCCCATTCAGGGGAGAAGCGGGATATTGTGTGCACTATTGGGGATTCGACATTCCTGCATACTGGTATCCAGGGACTGATGAACGCAGTCTACAATAGTGCAGAAATCACTGTAGTGATTCTCGATAACAGTATCACAGCGATGACCGGACACCAGCCGAACCCGAATACCGGTGTCACCGCATGCGGCGTTGAGACCCCCCCGATCTCGCTCGAGGCGCTCTGCCGTGCATGCGGTGTGGGGTTCATCAAGATGGTTGACCCCTACGATATCAACGGTATGGTGAATACATTTCAGGAAGCAAAAAAACAAAGAGGCGTAAAGGTCATCATCGCCAGACAGATGTGTGTCATCACCGCACGACGTTTGGGCGTCAAGCGCGGCAGGTTCTCTGTCGATCGCGATACCTGCACTGGATGTGGCACCTGCGTGGGGTTCGGCTGTCCTGCAATCGAGTTCAGGGATGAAATCGCAGGAATCAACGATCTGTGCAGCGGTTGTGGGGTCTGCGAACAGCTCTGTCCGGTCGGGGCGATTTCCCGGGAGGAGATGAGATGACCGGCAGTTTTGACATCCTGATCGTCGGGATTGGTGGACAGGGGACAATCCTCGCCTCAAATATTCTTGGAGAAGCTTGTCTCATCGAAGGCAGATCTGTGAAAGGCGCTGAAACGCATGGGATGGCACAGCGCGGAGGTTCAGTGGAGAGTCATATCCGTATCGATGGGAAGTACGGGCCTCTCATCCCCCCCGGCAGGGCAGATCTCCTTATATCGTTCGATCTTCTTGAGGCACTGCGTTTTGCTCATTATCTTAAAGAGGACGGGAGGATCGTGGTGAACCGCCATCTCGTCCTTCCCACTTCGGTATTCACCCAGAACCTCGCCGCCCCGACCGAAGATGAGATCATCGATGCCCTGAAAAAACATCCACTCTGCCTTCTTGACGCTGATGCAATGGCGAGGGATGCAGGCAGCCCGCTCTCCCAGAACGTTGTGATGCTGGGAGCAGCTGCCGGTACATTGCCTCTTAAACCTGAATCGCTCCTTGAAGCAGTACAACGTCTCGTCCCGAAAAAGACTGTGGCGATCAACGTAAAAGCATTTGAAATGGGCAGGGATTTTTCCAGGATATGCTAATGGAGAGAACATTGGGAGCATTCGAGCAGGACACGATCTATAACGGCGATGCCCTTGCGCTCATGCCGGAGGTTCCGACAGGGGTCATCGACTTGATCATAACCGATCCCCCATTTGCCATCGACTTCAAGGCCCAGCGGCTGAACTACAACCGCAAGGGCTCGAACGTCATCGGAGGATATCGCGAGATACCGGAAAATGAGTACGCGCCGTTTACCCGCAACTGGATGACAGAAGCAGCCCGGATACTATCCCCCACGGGGAGCATGTACGTCTTCTCCGGCTGGAACCGGCTCCGCGACATCCTTGAAGGGCTGGACTTCGCTGGATTGACAACGGTAAACCACTTGATCTGGAAGTATCAGTTCGGCGTTTTTACGAAGAAAAAATTCGTGACCAGCCATTATCACATACTGTTCGTCGTAAAAGACCCCAAAAGATACACGTTCAACAAGATAGATCATTATCCGGAGGATGTTTTTGTGATTCAGCGGGAGTACTGGAAAGGAAAGAGGAAGACGCCGACTAAACTCCCTCCTGAGATCGTGAAGAAGATACTGTTGTACTCCAGTAATCCCGGGGACCTCGTTTTTGATCCGTTCCTCGGTTCCGGGACGGTAGCGACCGTTGCCCGTCAGGAGAGTCGACATTTCCTTGGATTTGAAATTGTGCCCGAATATTTCAATTTTGCGAAAGAGAACCTGGGAAATCTGTAATTTTCCAGTGGCAAATCATTATCGTCAGACACTTCTCACAGAAGTGTGGAGTCGGGACCGGATGGAAATAGCTGGCTGCTCTATGAATCCACCGAAAAGTCGCTAGGGAAAAATCACGCTGAGGGGGGGAATTGAACCCCCGAGGCACTTTCGCACCACAGGCTTTCCAGGCCTGCGCCCTACCGCTAGACTACCTCAGCAAAAAGTGTATCCTATCTGTTGGCCGGGTATTTTTTTAATGGTATCTCTTTTTATTGACTTTTTTATCCGGTTTTTCCGTTTTTTTTCCAGGAACCCGCTCTTTGCAGGACCTGGTCCAGCCCCGAGGATAGGTGTCAGGAGGGAGAAATACGGTGGTGGGGGCAATAACCAGCCCGGTATCGCCCGGTTTAAAAGTCGCTGACGGGACAAGCGCTTTGCCGAGACAGATGAACTCTTTTTTCTGCGAGAGTACTGCGACGGTTTCACCTTTTTTGAATTCCTTGCAACTGATCACGCCGACCTCGGCGAGGACTGCCCCATGACAGAGAGCATCGATCGCAGTGTCCCTGACGATCACAACCGGCAGTTCAGGAACTGCATTATCCACTGAGAGGATCATTGTCGTTAGTGCAATGCTGTCCCCCGCCTGGGCAGCAATCGCTGCATCTTTTACGTCATAGAGCGTGACCATTGCGTCCTCACCAAACGTGCCGGAACGGGTACGGCGCAGCTCCTGCATATGTGCGCCGGTACCAAGAGCAAATCCCATGTGGTGGCAGAGGGACCGGATGTAGGTCCCGGCCTCGCACTCAACCCGGAAGAGCACGAGACGCCCTTCGACGCTAAGGATCTCCAGATTATGGATGGTTCTGATCCGGAGACTTCGCTTGACTGCACTTTTCCGCGGTGGCCGCTGGTAGAGCCTTCCGGTAAATTCTTCTGCAATTTTTTCGATCCGTCCCCTGTCGACGTCACCGTGCAGTCGCATCAGGCAGACATATTCCTTGTCGTGCTGGAGGAGGAGGGGAGCGAGGCGGACAGCATTGCCGAGCATGACGAGCAGGACACCGGATACCTGAGGATCGAGCGTTCCGGAATGCCCGACCGGACAACCCAGCATACTGCCGATCCAGGCTGCGACCTGGTGGCTGGAGGGTCCCCGTGGCTTGTCAACAACGATGATGCCAGGACGGTTCCACACATGGACTAGCCCGGTTTTGTCTTGTAATCCGGTCACATCAACCATCCCGCTGTCCTGTAAGGTGTTTGTTCAGGGCTTTGAGCGTTCCCTCGAGTGAACCATCACCAACAACAACCGGATCCGTCCCGCCAGTACGCATTGCCGCCGCTGTGATATCTCCGATAGCCATCACGAGCAGGCCGGGGTGAGGTTTCCAGGCAGATTTTGAATATGACATCGCGCTCGTGAAGAGGATCGCATCGGTATCTCCAAGATCGAGAGGCTCCCCGGTAGGTTCAAGGCTGTAACACCGGAACTCCCGGACGATCCCTCCAGCACCGCTGATCGCATCGACAAGAGCGGGGTTTGGCACATCCGCCCGGGGAATCCCGATTATTTTCCCCTGAATCCAGTCCCCAAGGTAAGGAACGAAGTCCCGGGAATAGAAGCCGGGAAGGGTCTCAGGGTCGATCCCGTACTGTTGCAGTTCCTTTGCAGTCTGGGGGCCGATCGCAATCACCCGGGGGACCCTGTTCAGAAGCGGCGCAATGATCTTCGCCGGCAGGGCACTTGTGAAGAAAATACAATCGAATTCCCCGCGCTCAACTGCTTCAATAAATGCCGAGATCGTGTCCTTGCGGATTTCCGAGCGGAGGGGGTGTACGCTGTAACAGGTATGGCCGAACTGTGCGCAGCGCATTGCGTCGCTCTTCTCCTTCCCGGCAAGCCGGGTGACCGCGATTTTCATCAGGAATTCTTCAACCCGTTATGTAATGAGGATATGCATTTCGGTCAATTTACGTCCGGTCTCCTGCATCATTGCATGATTGTGCATGATTGGCGTAGCTATCTGGATCAAGAGCGAGTTGCACGCAAAACATCATTAGAGGAGAGACTTCCGGTTTGACTATGGTTTTATAGGAGCGTAAACCCCTAAGTTTCCTACTATGCAATCCTACTGGTTCGGGGATGTGGACGGCGGGCAGTGTACTCTGTTTGCCGGGGAGGCACCTGCTGTTGCTGAGCGGGTGCGTTCGATTCAGACCAGTATGGATACTTTCGTCCCACTTGTCTGGGATATAGCGGTGGATTGCGGTTTCTGCCAGGACCGTGCCGAATATATCTCAAGACTCCGGGAAGTTTGTTTCTTAAACGCTGAAGAAGAAATCCGGAGACGGTACGGGGGCAGGGATACAGAACTCCTCCAGATGGTGAGGACACTTGACGAGATGGATAACGTTATCAACCTTCTCTCAGAGCGAGTCGCAGAATGGCATCAGATCCGTCACCCCATGTTCTCCCGCAAGTACCGCCGGACACCTGCACATATGCTTGTGAAAACGATCCGGGAGAAGAACCGCGGTGCTCTTGGGATGGTCGCCGCTCAGGTGGAAGAGCTTGCGGCATCCCGCACAGCGCTTGCCCGGGAAGTCTCGGCGCGGGCGAACCGGGTGCTCCCAAACACCAGTGCCTTGATCGGGGGGCTTGTTGCTGCACGGCTCATGGCTTCGGCGGGAGGACTGGCAGAACTGTCCCGGCTTCCTGCAAGCGCGGTTCAGGTACTAGGAGCCCGGACCGCGCTCTTTGCCCATATCCGGACAAAGACTCCTCCACCAAAGCACGGGCTCATATTCCAGCACAGGCGAGTTCATAACGCTCCCCGGTCTGTCCGGGGCAGGGTTGCCCGGGTACTTGCCGGAAAACTCGCGATTGCTGCGCGAATCGATTATTACCGCGGCGTCGCTGCACCGGAGTTTCTGGAATCGGCCCAGCTACGGATTGATGAGGCCGGGAAAGGTGGTGAACCATGATCCGGATCGGTGACGTGCTCGTGTCCCATGGTGAAGGGGGTGTCTATGGTGAACGAATGCTTCAGGGGGCTCGTGTCTGGGACCCGTTCAGGAGCAAGCTGGCGGCACTCTACTATGTCGGCACCGGCATCGAATTATCCCCCGGGATGAGGGTGTTGTACTTAGGTGCAGCGAACGGGACAACCGTCTCACACGCTGCAGACTACGTAGATGTCGTTTATGCTGTGGAATTTGCTCCCCGGCCGATGCAGGACCTGCTTGAAGTGGCGCGCAGGCGTAAAAACGTGATCCCTATCATGGCGGACGCGACGTGCCCGGAGCAGTATGCCCCCCTTGTCGAGGAGGTTGACCTCCTGTACCAGGATGTAGCACAGCCGGATCAGGCAGGTATCGCTGTGAGAAACAGTGCATACCTGAAAACAGGAGGGTACCTGATCCTCATGCTGAAGACGCGGAGTGTCGATGTGAGAAAGGAACCCGGCGAAGTTTTTCAGGAAACGACCGAAACCCTGATATCTGCAGGACTCACGGTTCAGGAAAGTGTATGGCTTATCCCCTACCACCATGACCACGCAGCGATTGTCTGCGTAAAATCCACCCGGTGACTTTATGACAAACGGTGTACGTTTCTTCTCTGTTGGCCCCCTGTCACTGCTGGCAATCATCATCATCATCGGCCTCGCCATCCTGATCATTCCCCTGTTCTTACTCGGCCTGATCGGTGATGCGTTCACCCGGTTGGGTTTTTCGTGGATAGAGGCGATCGCAGTCGTCCTGCTCATGGTATTTGGGAGTATGATAAACATCCCGGTGTATCATGTCCGGCGCGACATTGTGCGGGTTGCCCACGATACGGTACAAGGGTATGGAATCGAGGCTGGTGCAGCACCGATCTGGGAGACCGTGGTCTCAGTAAACCTCGGTGGGGCAGTAATACCCGTATGCGTGGCTGCGTACCTGCTGTCCAAAGCGATCATTGTTACCGGGGAATCTCTCCTTGTACCAGTAACTGCTGGGGTTCTCCTTGTATCGGGGATCTCGTACTTCAGCACACGGGCAGTGGCCGGCGTTGGGATACGGGTGCCTCTGGTAATTCCGGGAGTCACTGCGCTTCTCGCCGGAGCCCTGCTTACCGGGGGAACCGGAGTATCCGCGGTGATGGTCGCAATCGTCAGTGGGGTAACCGGTATCCTGCTGGGTGGCAACCTCGCCCGCATGTCCGGGATTCGCGATCTTGAGGTTCCGGTGGTAAGTATCGGAGGTGCCGGTACGTTTGGTGCAGTATTTCTCTGCTGTATCCTGCCTGCGCTTCTCGCATATACCGGTATATATGGATAGAATACCTTGAAATCGAGAAAACAAGCAGAAAAAGTAGCCCGGAGCAGATTCGAACTGCTGTCGGGGGATCCAGAGTCCCCCATGATTGACCGCTACACTACCGGGCTGTATGCCTCATATTTTTTGCCGCTATTGCCTAATTAAAGTGACGGACTCGGCGGTCAGATAACCTGCGAACGGCAGCATCGTCCACAGGCCCGGCATACTTCCTTTACCGGTTGGATATACACCCCTTTGCCGCAGAAGGGCTCGATGTCGTGGACGTCGCGGAGATAATAGACATGGGGGACGAGCGAGATGTGGGTGTAGGTTCCGCACGGGAGCCCGAGTTGATCGGCGATAGATTTCTGGAGCTGGACGAGCGCGTACATGTTGGCCCCTGCAGCGGTAAGCATATCATTTGACCGGAAGATCACCCGCATATGGAGTTTCCGGTCCCGGACAATGCACTGGACAAGCTGAAGGCAGGGGCAGTTGTCGAGCGTCTCATCGATCACTGGGTTCCAGGTGATAGAGATTGCCCTTCTGCTGTTCGGTGATGAACGCAGTTTGGTTACTATATAGGCGATCTGGTCTATATGGACCGGTTTCCCGGCAGTTGAAAGGCGCTCGCCCCAATCGAACAGCCTCCCATGGTAATCATATTCAAATGATGCGTGGGACCCCAGCAGGAGATCACGGGCATACTGCTCAACAAACTTCTGCTGGAACCGGGAGTGCGGGCTCACCATCGGTTCTGCAAGCGGGGTGTCGACCTGTATCGCGATCTCTTCAAACTCGATGGTCGCTTCGTCATCTTCGGTAGGGAGCACCCATCCTTTCTCAAGGATCATTTTAACTACTAATTCATGTGCCCGCCCGATGCCCGGAGCCCGGATAATTCTCATAATACAGATCCTTTGCGTTACGCTATATTGTATATTTGTTGAAGTTTTTCCTGCAAATGTACACAGTGCAGAAACTACCGTGAATCCGGACTTCCCAGATGAAATGACAATATCCTTGTCAGGATTGCTGGATTTTTCCCGTTCATCACTTGCCATGATAATAGACAGAAAGAAGAAAAGTGTCTTGCACCTTTAGTTTTCAATGGACATTAGGAATATACCACACTTAATGCTATAGTAATAGTACTGTAATACTATACAGAATATCCGTGCGCGACATATATACGAATAGTCCGTTCCTGCACCCCCTCCATAAGGATCGTTCGTGAGTTCAGATCCTGTATAAAATCCTGTGATAATCACTCTGAATCGGGAACGGGGCTTATTTAAACCATGAATTGACCTGCAAAATCAACCACAAAGGATATATTAGCTCTTTTACAAACACTCTCTCATATTCCGTCAAAACGGAGTATGGGGCTCGTAGAACTGTTATTCGGCATCTGTCGAAAACTGTTTACGGCTTGAATTGTATGATGTAAACTTTGGAGGAAATGAAATAATGACTAAGCGATTAACGATTGCACTGGTTGCACTCGCGCTGTTTGTTCTTGTGGCAGTATTGCCGGTTTCCGCAGATTATTCTTCGAACCAGCTTTACTATGTAGTCAACACGAACATCAGCCAGGGCGCGACAGTGTATATTGGAGAACAAGGATTGAACGTCACCCCGGCCGTTTATACGGTTGATGGGCGTAACTTTGCTAACACTACCATTGGCTGGTGGGCGTCTGCAGCAGCACTCACCACTGCGCCGTCCGTGACCTACAACCTGCAACCGGTTTTGAACGCATCCACGTTCCAGGTCCCCAACTCATGGAATGCCTACACCGGTCCATGGTACTTAATGTGGCCGAATAATACTGCAATCCAGCCCTCGGTATTCACCGTAGCCGACCCCCAGCTTGATGTCGAGGTCTATGACCCGGTCAACCAGATTGACGACAACGGCCAGTCGGTTGTGCAGGGTCAGAACCTCTCGTTCCAGGTTACAACCAACCTGTACAGTGCGCTGGCAAGCACCCGTACGGGAGCATTGGGTACCACCGCAATCACTCTTGGTACCGGATCTGGCACTGGCGGGTACATGGATATCCGGGTAAAGACCCCTTCAGGCACAACACTCAGCAGTTTGTTAAACGGTAACGTCAACGCTGGCGGTACGTACCAGACCATGACCGCTATGAACGTCTCGACCCCGACATGGATTTGGGGAGAAGTACCCGGGACAGCGACAATTGGTGGAGGCAACTGGTCAACCGGTGCACTTGACGTCAACGGCCAGCAGGCATACCCGGCAGGTACATACACTGTCTGGGCACAGTCCAAGCTCAACAACATGCTGACCAACTACCCGAACGCGGGAGCGTCATACACGAGCAAGACCATCTCTCCGACCTACACTGTAACGCTGGTCTCGAACACTGTCTCGATCCAGGCAAACGTGGACACCGTAGTCCGCAGCAAGCCGTTCTCGGTTACTGTTACTGGTGAACCCAACACGATCTACCGTCTCTGGATCTCGGGAACAAACTCCATGTCTGGTGCATACAACAGCCAGCCCCCGATGATTCTTGGTGGACAGTCTAACGTGAAGCAGGATTATAACATGACTGCTAACGATGACTTTGGTGCAAATAGTTACGCTACTTCCGGGAATGGTGCTACTGACGAACAGGCTTACATCAAGGCTGAAGACAACAGCTTTAACACTGTAGCAGGTACTATATCGGCACTCGGGTACATCTACCAGAATGGTGGCGGTAACCATGTTTACAACGATGTAGCCATGGACAATTATACCCTCTGGGGTACTCTTGAAGCAGCAAACGTCACCACGTCCGCTACTACTGGTACTGAAACCGTCCAGATATCAACCACCAACTGGACCAAGGCACAGCAGTACACCGTCCGTGTAGAGCAGAACTTCGGTACCGACACTGCATCAAATGCAAACTACAAGAGTGACACTGTTGATGTGAGCGTCCAGGAAGGCGCAGTCACCGTCACGGCAGCAGGCTCCCAGAGCTACTACCTCGGTGAACAGATCGACCTGTCAGGAACGAACACCGAGTCGTCCAATACGTACCTGTTCATTGTAGGGCCGAACCTCCCGACATACGGTGGAGAGCTTACCTCGCCCCACACAGCAGTCCAAAATACTGTTGCAAGTTCCTTCGTCGTTGCATCCGTTGCTGGTGACAACACCTGGTCTTACCAGTGGGGAACCAACAATATCGATCTCGATGCAGGCACCTACACGATCTATGCAGTCAGCAATCCGAACGATGACAACACGGCCAATGGTGACCTGAACGATGTTGCCTATGGCACGGTCTCCGTCATCATCAAGAAGCCGTTCATATCAGCAACCGCATCCGAGTCAACCGTAGCACAGGGCGACGACCTTTACATTACCGGTACTGCACAGGGCAACCCGCAGCCCGGCATTGCACTCTGGATCGTCGGCAACAACTATGTGTACTACAACACCCAGGCCGTGAATTCAGACGCGTCGTTCTCCTATGAACTTCAGACCTCCGACACGAAGAACCTCGCACCAGGCCAGTACTTCGTTGTCGCTCAGACCCCGATGCAGAGCAAGACGTTCACCATCTTGCCATCACTATCAAACAACGCAGACCCAGCAATACCCACTCAATACACAGCTCTGCCATCAACTGGTATCCTTACCGGCTCTAGGGATGTGTATGTCTGGAATGCGGCTAGTGCTGTCTCGGAATTCCAGATCTATGGTAACAACGCACTGCAGGGATCCGATGCCGCAGAGGCACTCGTCACTGCACTCGACGACCCGAATGTTCCGGATACCTACACCAAGCTCCAGTTCACTGTCGAAGTACCGTACATCAACATAAACCCGATTGGTGACCACGCCGTCGGTGACAAGTTCACCGTTACTGCAGCCACCAACCTTGCGGTAGGCGACAATGTTCTCGTCCAGATCTACTCATCATCATTCAAGCCGACTGCGAAGAGCCAGAGCGGTGAGTTCAGCGGCGCAACCGGTACCGAGCAGGTCACTGCAGGTACCACCGGTGCGAACGTAGTCTCGTTCCCTGTGGACACTTCAACCTTCAAGCCCGACGAGTACATCGTTGAGATGGATGGAGTTCTCCAGACCGCAACCGGCACTGCACTGTTCAACGTCCTCGAATCTACACCCACAACCGCAGTCCCAACGGCAGCGGTAACAACTGTAGCTCCGACCGTTGTTGCAACACCAGTCCAGATGCAAACTACAGTAGCCCCAACCCCGGTCCCGACTACCACTAAGTCGCCAGGGTTCGGTGCACTGATTGCATTGACCGGTCTCGGTGCAGTTGCGTTCGTCATCGTGCGCAGGCACTGAACTAAAATCTGAATCTCTCTTTTTTTCGCGGGGTTCCCGCCTTTAGTTTCCGACTATTCATTTCAGTCAGGCTTTTTCTCCGGGGGTCCTGTACCTGTGACCGACGGAACATATTTTTAATATCAAACCGTCCACGTATTGTAACAGGAAGCCCCCCTTTCAGGTGCTTCACGGGTTCTGGAGGAGCTCAGATTGAAATTTACAGTAAAAATCCTGGATATTGCAACTCGCGGAGTCCTGATCAATAGGGATGACGCATGGAGCATTGGCGTGCTTGACGGGGATCGTGTTCAGGTTATCAACCCATCAAACGGTGTATCGGTGGCAGCGGTTGTCGATACGACTTCTACGATAGCACGCCAGGGCACTGTCGGTGTATACCGGATTACCAATGAACGTCTTCACCTTGAAGACGGCGCAGAAATTGAGATCCGGGAGGCTGGAAGACCGGTGTCCCTGGATTTCATCAAAAAGAAGATGGACGGCGGCAAACTTACCAAGGAAGAGACATTGACGATTATCAAGGATATCGTCAGCGACGATATTTCGGCAGCAGAACTCACTGCGTTCATCACCGCATCGTATATCAATCCGCTCGACATGAACGAGATAGAGCACCTTACCAGGTCTATGGTAGAGACAGGTGAACGGATAAAATTTGCATCCAGACCAATTGTCGATAAGCATTCCATTGGAGGAGTTCCGGGCAACAAGATCTCACTCCTCGTAGTGCCGATAATTGCCGCGAGTGGCCTGAAAATCCCCAAAACAAGCTCACGGGCTATTACCGGGGCAGGTGGAACAGCAGACCTCATGGAAGTACTGGCATTTGTCGAGTTTTCCGCAGCGGAAGTCCAGCAGATGACCGAGAAAGTCGGAGGATGTGTTGTCTGGGGTGGCGCAACAAATATTGCCCCCGCTGATGACAAGATCATCATCCAGGAATACCCGTTCAAGATTGACGCACGAGGCCAGATGCTCGCAAGCGTAATGGCAAAAAAGTTCGCCGTTGGAGCGAACCTTGTAGTCATAGATATTCCGGTCGGAATGCATACCAAAGTTGCTACGATGCAAGAGGGAAGAAAACTTGCCCGCGAGTTCATCGAACTGGGTGAGCGGCTTGATATGAGGGTCGAATGTGCCTTAACCTACGGGGATATCCCTGTCGGTCACAGCATCGGTCCCAAACTGGAGGTGATCGAAGCCCTTAAAGTCCTTGAAGGAGCGAAGGAACCGAACTCGTTCATCCAGAAAAGCATCTCGCTCGCCGGTATAGCGCTCGAAATGTCAGGAAAAGCGCCCCGGGGCAGTGGTGCTGTTATGGCACAGGAAATCCTGGTATCAGGAAAAGCGCTGGAAAAGTTCCGGCAGATCATCGAGATCCAAGGTGGAGAGCCTAAGGTGAAATCCGGCGATATCGCACCCGGCGATCACCAGTTCGTTGTCCATTCGCCGGCGTCCGGGTATGTTATTGAGATGAACAACACATCGCTCATCACCCTTGCCAGAACAGCAGGGGCACCCCATGATCGTGGTGCAGGGATTCTCCTGCATGCAAAGAAAGGAAAACTGGTCAAGGAGGGAGACCCTCTCTTTACGATCTACGCCGAGAGGGGATGGCGGCTTCAGAAGGCTGTTGAGGAAGGGCGGCGGCTTATGCCGGTTGTAGTTGAAGGGATGCTTCTGGACCGGGTGCCTTCCGTATCGGAGATTTGAACCGATGTGCTCAAATATGTGCAGGTAGCGATTATTTATCATGAATATGCATTATAATCGTTTCCTTTTTGCTCTGCTATGCATAATCCTCTTTTGCAGTGCGGCACAGGCAACGAACCTGCAGCTTTCCGTAGTGGACAACCTTGATAACACCTCAATCTCCGGCGCAACCGTCTTTCAGAACAGTGTCATTGTTGGCCAAACCGATGGTTCAGGGCAGTTTTTAATTGTCCATCCCGGTCTTGTTGATCAGGATATAAAAGTATCGATGCTTGGTTATAACGACTGGGAACAGACCATCGATAAAAATGCCACTTCAGTTTTGGTCAACATGACCCGTCAGACCCTGACCATGGGGGTAAAACTGTACGATGTTGGTTCGAGTATGCCAATACCCGGGGCCAACGTGAGCATATCATCGGCTGATAATATAACCCAGATGAAAACTACCGACTCCACCGGATCAGTGAGATTTGGTGTCCAGGCAACGACGCTTTATTCGATAGATATAACCGCTCCAAATTATCTCCCGCGGAATGAAACGGTCAATGTGGAAACCGATTCCAAGGATGTGCAATACTTATTGCTGTCAGAAAATCAGTTCTTGTTTATTGTAACTGATAAAGACAGCGGACAACCGATTCCCGGCGCTGAGATCCGTCTGAATAATATTCTTGACGGGGTTACGGATTCTCAGGGAGTATTGAGCATAACAGTATCACGAGGGAATTATTACACGATTGCAATAACAAAGACGGGCTACGAGATGGCGACAGAGTCCCGTACGATCGAGGATACTGATTCTGTTTATACTGCCACCCTGTCACAATCGCCTGTTGGCGCATATATTGACGTTTTTGATGAAAACCATTTGCCGTTGAGTGACGTGAATATTAGTATCAATGGCGCTGTTGCCGGGAGTACGAACCAGTATGGGCGCGCCAACTTCCCCAACCTCCTTGCCGGGATTTATCAGGTAGAAGTTACAAAAACCGGTTATGGTTCAATTAGCCGTCCCATAACGGTTTCAAACCAGAGCGAGGACTACACGTTTGAGATGCCCTTTGAAAGTGCAGCACTTACGATACTTGCTCAGGACACTGATCAGAATGTTGTACCAAATGCAACTATTATTCTGAATAACAACTTTTCGGGCTTGACGGATAATCACGGCAAGTATGTAGCCAATGTTGAGTTCAACACACCCTACAATATCACGTTGTCAAAAGAAGGTTACCAATCCATATCCGTCCAGAAAGAGATCATCGTGGGGAACGGAACCGCCTCGGTTACCATCACGCTGGAAAAGAACGTTGACTGGGGACTTATCGCCCTCGTTGCCATCGGAGCAGTCTGCGTCCTTCTTTTATTCGCTGCGATCAGGATGTTCGGGCGCCGGAAACGGCGGCATGTGACGCGGAGAAACGAAATATAATCCTGTTTTTCATTATAAATCTAATTTTACGAGTAAAATCTCACAGCCAATCCGATCTGAAACCGGTTCATGAGGTTTCCAATCGCTTAACGCGCCAAGAGTATTTTTAACCGGAGAATCTTCCTGAACCCAAGATGTGATTTTCCTGATCTTCAGGTATTAAAAAAAGAACGACAGCGGACCCAGCGGGAATCGAACCCGCGTCCTTGGGTTCGAAGCCCAAGAGGATGTCCTCTACCCCATGGATCCCTCCATCTTCTTTAAATCAAAAGATATTAAGTATTTTCTACCGACAATGATTTAGTGAATGATTCTATCCGCCCCGGAGGTTATCCGCCGTCTTGATCCGTCCTGTGTCTCTGGAAAATTGGTTATCGCTCCGTATGCGAAAGAGTGTCAGCAACCGGCATCCTACGATCTCCGGTCTGCAGGTGATATTATCCTTGCATGTAAATCCTGCACGCTTCTCCCCACTCTTGAATGGGTTGAACTCCCTATGGACCTTGCCGGAACCCTCCGGTGCAGGTCATCTTTTGGGAGACGGGGTGTACTTCTCGGCGCAGGATTTGTGGACCCGGGATTTCGCGGCCAGTTGACCCTGTGCCTTACTAATATGAGCAACGATGATATTATCGTTCATAAAAACGACCGCGTTGTGCAGATGATTTTACATGAAGTACGTGACGGCGACCGGTGCTATTCCGGTCGTTACCAGGACAGTCTGGGGGCAGTGGAGGCAAAGTAACGATGATTCGGACAGAAAGAAAATACGTGGAGATCCTGCGGATACTGAAGGAACACCGTGACCCGGTAGGTGCAAAAAGGCTTTCCGAGCTGATGGCTGAACGCGGTTTTGTCCTGAGTGACCGTGCGGTTCAGTATTATCTGAGTTATCTCGACACGATGGGTTTCACGGAAAAAGTCGGGAACCTGGGAAGGATACTGACTCCCGTCGGGTTGGAAGAGACCGATAACGCCCTTGTCGACGACAGGATTGGCTTCATCATCTCAAAACTTGAGCGTCTTGCGTACCGGAGTACGTTTGATCCTTCAACCGGGACGGGAGATGTCGCGTATAATCTCTCTGTCGTACCCGAAGAATCGTTCGAACAGGCCGAATCTTTCTTTGATGAGGTCGCTCGGTCAGGGATCGGCTTTTTTAATTCCTACCGGGTCGTCGATAATGATCCGAGGGTTCCGACGGGTTCGATAGGATTCATCACAATATGCAGCATCTCTATGGATGGCGTATTCCAGCGGAATGGCATCCCCGTCAAGATGGCATACGGGGGACGACTTGAGATAGATTCCGGCACCCCGAAAAGGTTCAGGGACCTCATAGGCTACCGGGGGACAACCATAGATCCCCTTGAATTGTTCATATCAGCCGGCCTGACCACTATCTCTCCCTACATACAGTCAGGTTCCGGCATACTACTCGCAAATGTCCGTGAGGTTCCGGCGTCTGCCAAGTCTGATGTCGAGGAAACGATCCATCTCATGAATTCGGCAGGATTTGTTTTTCCGGTATCCCTGGGAAACCAGAGCTTTAACCTCCCGAACAACCCTTTCCGCCTCTCAATCGTTGCATTCAGTGGCCTGAATTATATCGGAAATATCGTTGAACATGGGATTGAGATAAAAACCGAGATTGGCGCAGGAAATATTCGGTTTTCAAAAATAATGGAAAAAAACTAAAACGCGACGAATCACTTTTTTTGTAGTGGATGATTTAATCAGTATATAATTCAGGTTCATTCATTCTCTTCTGTCTGGGAATATATCGTCCTTCTTTTAAGTTTCAGGTTAGCATCGCTGAGTGAAGAATCGCGGGCTGTGTAATCATCATTCGCGGGAACCCGTTTCCCTTCAAAGACGCTATCTTTGACAGGGAAACGGGAATTTTTCATGATAACGTTTTCTTCTTTTACGCTTGTTTCACCAGATTGTTTCCTGAGATCCGAAGGATTTTTATCAGGCATTTCATCCGGGAACTGGCTTACTGGTGGACCGGATACTACTTTTCTTTTTGTAACAACAACTGTTTTTGTCTCAGGTTCATCTCGTGTGATTTCAGATTCAAACGATCGCGCTTCTTTATGTCGAGAATCCTTCAGAATCCCACTTGGTGTACTAACAATTTTTCTGGATTGGGTCTGTGGCTGGACAATGTCCTGATCTGTTGATGGTTTCCGACCTGAAATCATGACCATACGTTGCCGCTGTAGCTCTTTCTCGATCCTTTGTCGCTCGGAATCCTTTATCCTTAATGTGTTGTCTGTGACATGCGGCTGGGTTTTCTCGTTCCTTGTATCTTGAGCCGGTTTTGGAAGAACCAGTTCTCTTTCTCTGGGAACTTCAACCCCGCCAGGAGCTGCTGCATGAGGAGGGACGGATGACCGGCCGGTCGATCCTGCGGGGCGGTGAGCCACGAGCACATTTCGTTGTTGGGCTGAATGTCTCTCTATTGGAACGCCAGCTGCTGGGTGCGCGGCGGATTCGCTTTTGGGAGCTGTAGTGTGTGAATCATGGCTCCTGACGGGATGATCAGGTATGCTGTAGCTAATATCGTGTTTTGCCGGGGAAGGTATCTGTGGAGAGGGACTCGGTTCTGAAATTGGTATTTGAACACGTTCCTCTCTCTGTGCATGCGGTTGGGCGGGGTGCTCAGAGGTACGATGTGGTGCTGGCACTTCACCACGCGATTGTGAAGGGATGACGATCATTTCATCTTTCTTCAAATCCCCGCTCTCCCCGGTATAAAGTGATGGACGGGTTGCCGGAAACAGGGTCTCTGTTCCTTGTTTTGATTGCAACTGGGCCCGGATTTCCATGAGTTCGGTGATACGGGGGATATTTTCCAGTCCGGAGAGCATGATGATAATGGCAACATTTTTTGTGTTCATCACCGGGTAATCCCCGGATCGCGTCTCAAGCCCGGCAATGCTCCTGTCAATCCATTTCCTGACAGTCATGAATCCTTTCATCGAGATCTCATGGGATGGACCGGCAACAAGGATGAGTGCTTTATGGGCGCTCGTCATGTCGCAGGGTGTCGATATTTCATGGTAGATCGCCTGTTTTGCGAGTTCAACGATGCGGGATGCTTTCTTCTGGTGTTCGTCAGAGTTAATACCGCCAGGTTTTATTCTTGATAAAAAGCTGAAGGGATCCGGTGCAAGACGCTCTACCGCATACCCGATGGTAATAAACCCCATACCTTTCATGGTGTTGAGTACTTCGCCGGAGTCCAGGACTACTTCGGCAAGATCAATACCGCCATCTGCCTTGAACTCCCCGGCTCTCAGGATAAGACTGATCCTGCGCACTATTGCTTCGTTCAAGAGCAGATACGTTGCCTGAGCTGGAGAAAGTGGAGGTTCGGCCTTTTTTAGTCCCAGTTTTTCTGCAAATCCGATCTCTTTTCTGGTGAGATGTGCCATCTCTGATTTGACTTTCTTGAACCAGGTCTCGTTATCGAAAAGGATAATCCCGTCGAGAAGCTGCCCGAGCATTTCGATATCATCTGCAGCCTTACCCGATCTCCTCACTCCTTCGGAAAGGCAGGGGAGAGTCACGAGGCCGAAGATAGGTTCTACGACAGAAGAACGGAGTCTTGCTATTACGTGCGGAGCTATATCCACCATACTCCCGCCAAGCCCGCAGCTGATAAAAATTGCGTCAGTCTCTCCGGACTCAAGATTCTGAACTTTTGAGATTATTTCGTTGATATCGATCGTAGCCGTTTGATTGGAATTTCCCGAGTGATCTGATATCGCCGGGTCCATTGCGGGGAAAAAGATTTTTGCGTTATCGGGGAGCCCTTTGAGATCCCTCAGTGTCTTTTCATCTACGTCTACGGCAAAACTCTGCACGCATGCCACTTTGCTGTTTCTCCGGTCTGTCGCAAAAAGACGGTCGACAATCCGGGAGCCAGCCCCCCCTAGTCCAATTGCAATAATCCGCATGCGATGATCCTATTAAATCCCAAAGACAGTCCGGTCTCTTAGTACTATACTTTGTTGTCAGTATTCAATATCTTATAGGATAATGGTCTCAGAAGAAAATATTACCGGGACACCTGCCATAAACTGGCATCGGCATATAGTTTGATAAATTACTGCTGGTCTCCAATGAACTCCAAGAAAATAAATCAGAAATTAACATAGTTGTCTCTTGATTCCGGTCATCCGTGCCTTATTTTGAAATCGTCCAAATAACTGGAATTAGAACAGTTAACGGAAATGGGCCAGCGTAAAATGGTAATTTATTTAACTGCGTATACGGTAATACTCAATGAGGTGAACAAACCTTGACATATGGAATTGAATTTGTACCAGGAAATGTAAATGTAAAGCAAGTTGTCAACTTCTGTAAACTTGCAGAATCCAAAGACATCGATTTCGCATGGATCACGAACCACTACAATAACCGTCACTGCTACCCAACCCTCGCCGCAATTGCCCAGGCAACAACGACCCTCAAAATGGGCCCGGGTATCATGAACGCCTTCACTGACACCCCTGCAGCAATGGCATCGTTCTTCTGCACGCTGAACGAGATTTCCGACGGACGTGCAGTCCTCGGTATCGGGCCCGGTGACCTTTCAACGCTCCCGAAGCTTGCGATCCAGCCGGCAACCCCGGTTGCACGACTTGAGGAAGCCGTTACGCAGATCCGCAAGCTCTGTGCCGGTGAGGAAGTTAAAAAGTCAGGCATGAAGTTCTTCGACTATGACGGAGCCAAGCTGACTGGTGTCACGCTCCCGGGAAAGAAGGGTATCCCGATCTACATCGGTGCACAGGGACCCAAGGTTCTGGAGCTTGCCGGAAAAGTCGGTGACGGCGCGTTGATCAACGCATCCAACCCCAAGGACTTCCAGATTGCCATCCCGATCATCAAGAAGGCCGCAGACGCAGTCGGCAAGAAGAACTTTGATGTCGGTGCATACACGGCAATGTCAATCGACCAGAGCGAGAAGAAGGCTCGCAACGCCGCAAAGATCGTCGCAGCATTCATCGCAGCAGGCTCACCGCCAGAGCTCCTGACCCGCCACGGACTCGACCTGAACAATGTTGCCAAGATCAAGGCTGCCCTCGGAAAGTTCGACTTCAAGACGGTTGGAGAACTTGTCGGAGACAAAGAGATCGATGCATTCACCATTGCGGGAACTCCTGAGATGGTCAAGCGCAAGTGCGAAGATCTTACCAAGGCCGGTGTAACCCAGATCATCTTCGGTTCACCCCTCGGTCCGGACATGACCAACTCTATCCGCCTCCTTGGCAAGCACGTCGTATAAACGCTGGAACAATACCTGTCAGGAAACCTCCCGAAAGGGCAGCAATTCCCGGCAGATATTATCAATCATTTTCTTAAATTTTCCGGGAATTTTCATATATACGCATAATCTGTGCCGGTATGGGCCTTTTGTGATTACTGATTCCAGCGAGGAGCGTACGATGTTGTAATCAATGCTTTTAAAACAGAGATGGATCCATGTGCAAACGACTATCAGATCTGTCGGAAATATAATCCTGAACAGGCATGTTTTCAGTCAGGGAAGTTGTCACCAGCAGGGGCACACTACAATATCGAAAAGAACACTTCACCGGGATCAGGTGCAGGATCAGTCCCGACCGGTTAAAAAGGCAGATCGATCAGTCATTATATCTCCCTTCAAATGCCGAGGGCTGCCCGTTTTGTCCCGACGCAGTGATGACCGTAACACCCACATTTCCTGATGGCAGCCGGATCATTCGTGGCGAAAGTGTCACGTTTCCGAACCTGTTTCCTTTTGGTGAAAGTCATGTTGTAACCGTCATGACTCGTAAACACACGGTCGTCTCATTCAGTAGGCAACAAGTAGTCGATTCACTACTTTCCCAGATCGAGGCACTCAGTCAGGCAGACGGTTATCCCAGTATCAACTGGAACTTCCTGCCATCCGCCGGTGCAAGCCTCGTTCATCCCCATATGCAGGGACTTTCTGATTCCCGTCCATCTCATATTGTTGATGTCTATAATACCGCAAGCAAGCTATACCAGAGAAAACACGGAATGAATTATTGGGATGCTGTCAGGAATCAGGAAAAATCTTCTGATCGGTACCTGTTTGGGGATGAAATTCTCTGGACTGCTCATGCTGTGCCGGTTGGCGAGCGCGAGGTGCGTGGGATACTGCCAATCTCCACGCTGGATGAGATGGAGAGTTATGTGGACCCCATGGCGGAGGGTATACGAGAGATAATCTCATTATACCGGGAACTGGGAACCCATGCGTTCAATATGTCCCTGTTTTTTGATAAGAACGGAACCGATCAGGGATTTCGCGCGTTTTGCTCCATGATCTCCCGAATCAACCCTAACCCATCTTCTAATAGTGATTCCGCATTCATGGAACGACTCCATCTAGAACCGGTAATTATGACGCTGCCTGAAGACCTTGGAAAATTCTACAAAAAAGAGAGAAAATAAATTTACTCAAACTTTGCTACAAGTTTGTTCTTGGAGACGAGCATTCCATCCTTCTTGTGGGGTTGGCGCTTGATGCTGTCGCCTGCCTTTTCGATCTCGCGGGCTTCATCGCAGAGCATTGCTGCGATTCTCATCATCTCGTGAGCGCTTGCAACGATCGGGATATATTTCTCCCATTCCTTAGTCATGAAGCAGCCCTTGACATTCTGTCCAGCAACGGCCATCGCAATCTCATGGGCGGCGCGTGCCTTTGCCAGTGCATAGTTGTTGGTGAATTCACCGTCAACAGCCTTGTCAGTGGTCATGATGATCTTGGGGAGCTCGAGTGCATCGCCCTTCTTCCCTGCCTTCACCTGGTCGATGACCTTGTCAAGTGCAAGCTGGAGTTTGCGGAATGCACCGGTAACTGCCAGCACTTTGACGAGGTTGCCGTTGAAGTCAGCCATCTCGATGGGGTCAAGGAATTCCCGGCGTGCACCGATCATGGAGTCTGCCTTCATGATTATATAGCCGAACTTGCTTGCCTTGACTTCTTCCCATTCCTTCTTGGTGGTTACATCATCGGTGATGATGATGACCGGGATGCCGGCTTTTGCGAGATCTTCGCGGGCGCCTGTTGGTCCGGGGAGGACTCCGTTAGGGGAAACAACGATACAGAAATCGGGTTTCCATGCCTTCATGTTGGAAACCACGCGCTCGATATCCTCCGGCTGGAGTTTCGTTCCGCTGGTCGCCATGAATGTCTGCATATCTTCACGGTCTGCTCTCTCATCAAGGAGCAGCTCTGCCATTACGCCACTTGCAATGTTGCCGAGTTTGGCAACTCCTACTTTAACAACCATCTGATTCACCTCGATATTTTTTATGACACGATACTATGGGTAAGAATTCATATAAACATTTTGAATTGTCATTTTCCGTCAGTAGACATGGTTTTTGGCAATTATTCTCTCATTTCAGGTCTGACAGCTAACTGGAGTGATGATGTCCGGAGACACTTTGCAATGAAGTTAACGAAAAGTGTTTAAGTCAGGATAGAAGATTTGATATTATGAAAGACGGGCTGCTAACCGATCGCCAGATGGAGGTTCTGAGATACCGCAAACAGGGGTTGACCCAGCAGCAGATAGCAGATATCATCTCAACGTCAAAAGCAAATGTATGCACGATTGAGAAGAGTGCGATGGAAAACATCCGCAGGGCAAGAGAAACTCTTGAATTCCTGTATACTCTTGATGCGACCCATTTGTGTACTATTGCCTCCGGTACCGATCTCTTTGATGTCCCAACCATAATATTCAGGGAAGCAGAAAAGAACAATATCAAAGTGAAATACGATACGATCTCTTTAATAAACCGCCTAAGGGAGGCTCGGTCCCAGAGCTGCAAAGCCCGGAATGTTTGTGAAGATGTTATAGTCTACATTACCGATCAGGGGGAGCTTTATTTCGGATGATCTTAAAAGAAGTCGTGACTGGTTTTCTGGCAATCATCTGAGAAACACTGGCATATGTTTATATCCTCTTTTATGTAATAATTAAGGAAGCCGATATGAGGTTATCCATTACATCGCCCTCCGCTATACTCCAACAGGGAATATTGCCGGAAAGTCTGTATACGGCGGAACTATATCTCCGGACACAGGAGTGAATGTTGTGCCGTGGGTATTCCTCGATTGGTGAACCTCTCACATGAGGGGTATACCGAGAAGGAGTTGTGATTCGTCACAACGAGCTGACAAAGTGGGATCTGATACGGACGCAGAGGTCGACGTTCATTATAACGAGCCTGTTCCTTATGTGATCATACGATTGCCAAGGATGCGTCAAACGTCAGGATCTTCTTTCGCGAGACCGGAATGCTGGTGCGTAACCAGCACAATGATGAGTATTGTCTCATCAGCATCTCCATAACACGGGTAAAATATCCATAATAATACGTCATTGGGCGGATTAAAAGATCGATTTGCCCAGAAGTGACATAGCGATTATGATGCCCGTGTCGCGTGTTGGCCTCTGAAACAGCGAAGGTATCACACAATCTCGGATTAATCTTGTAATTCGTGTCGCAACGGGAATAACCCACACGCAGAAAAAGGATTGATCAACACATGCCAAAAATTAACAGACCACGCCGCGGCTCTCTTGCATTCAGCCCGAGAAAGCGTGCAAAGAGCCCGATCCCGAAATACCAGTCGTGGCCGCTCTATGAAGGGGCTCCGATTCTCCAGGGGTTTGCCGGATATAAAGTAGGTATGACGCATGTTATCATGGTGGATGACCACAAGAACAGTCCAACCGAAGGCAAGGAGATCATGGTGCCGGTCACCGTTATTGAAATCCCCCTGATGAAGGTTGCGGCAATTCGTGCATACTCCAAAGATACCTACGGTAAACATGCATTGACCGAAGTCTGGGCAGACCAGCTTGAAAGTATCCTCGGGCGCCGTATCACCCTGCCAAAGGACTATGATCAGGCAGCAGCATTGAAGAAGTTCTCAGATGCGGTTACAGCAGGTACGGTTGCAGAGATTTACACCGTATCATACACCCAGCCGGCAACGCTCACCGGGGTTCCGAAGAAGGTTCCCGATCTCATGGAGATCAAAGTGGGAGGCGGAGATATCAAAAAGCAGTGGGAATTTGCACAGGGGATCCTCGGGAAAGAGGTCTCGCTGAACAACGTCATCCAGACCGGAGCATACGCCGATATTACTGCAATCACTACCGGAAAAGGTACCCAGGGTGCTGTCAAGCGCTGGGGTATCTCACTGCGGAAACGGAAACACTCTGTCGGCGGCAAAGAACGCCATATCGGTACTCTTGGGCCATGGAACCCTCACCACGTCAGGTGGCAGGTGCCCCAGATCGGACAGATGGGATTCCAGCAGCGCACGGAATTTAACAAGCGCATCCTGAAAGTCAGCGAAAATGCCGTGGAGATTACCCCTGCAGGGGGTTTCCTTCACTATGGGGTGCTCAAGAATCCGTACATCCTGGTGAAGGGATCAATTCCTGGTCCGATAAAGCGTCTTATCCGTATCCGCCCGGCGATACGCCAGGGTGAACACGTGGTCAGGATGCCGACGATCCAGTTTGTGAGCGTCCAGAGCAAGCAGGGGTGATCAGAGATGAAAGCACAGGTAAAAACACTCGATGGCGGAGTTTCAAATGACATTGAACTCCCTGAACTCTTCTCTGAAGAGTACCGTCCGGATCTGATCAAGAAAGCAGTAATGGCACTCCAAAGCAGCCGGCGGCAACCCCACGGGACGGATCCGTTTGCAGGCATCCGCTCTTCTGCGGTTGGCTGGGGAAGCGGGAGAGGGTCATCGCATGTTCCCCGTATCAAGAATGGATCGCGTGCAGCCAAAGTCCCGCAAGCGAAAGGCGGACGTGAAGCTCACCCCCCGAAAGTAGCTAAGGTGCTTATCAAGGAGATCAACCAGAAAGAAAAGCAGAAGGCATTCCGGTCAGCGGTTGCTGCAAGTATCAGTGAAGAACTCATCAAAGGAAGGGGACACAATTTCACAGGAATGGTCCCTATTGTCTTTGAGAACAAGTTCGAGGCACTCGATCGGACGCAGGACGTTATCACAGCGCTCACTGCTGCTGGCGTCTATCAGGATATCGAGAGGGCAAAGGACAGCAAGAAAGTCCGTGCCGGGCGCGGTAAAATGCGTGGTCGCCGGTTCAAACAGCGAAAAAGCCTGTTGATTGTCACCGCTGAAAAACCCCTGCGCGCTGCACGCAACCTCGCAGGTGTTGATGTGGTGACTGTTGACCAGCTCAATGTCGAACACCTCGCGCCGGGCATGCTTGCCGGGCGCCTGACAGTCTGGACTGAAAGTGCAATCACCCGCCTGGAGGGAAGGTAAATGACCCTCAAGTACCCGTTTGTCACGGAAAAGGCGATGGTTCTTCTTGAGAACCAGAGCAAGCTCCAGTTCCTCGTAAGCCGGGAGTCCACGAAAGAGGAGATTAAGCGCGAGATCGAGAAAGCGTTTGATCAGAAGGTAAAGAGTGTCCGAACGCTCATGAATACGCACGGCGAGAAGAAAGCCATCGTGAGTTTCGAGAACAACAAGGCAGCCGAAGAAATTCTCAGTCGGCTTGGCATTATGTAGGTGGGGAACATGGGACATAGAATTACTACACAAAGCCGCGGCAAGGGGGGCCCGACATACCGGGTACCATCCCACCGGTACAAAGCTGAGCTGAAGCACATCGGTGATGATACGCAGAGGATTACCGGCAGTGTCATTGATATTGAACATGATCCGGCACGCAACGCACCGATAGCTCTCGTGAAACTCGAGGATGGTACTAAAGTGTACATGCTCGTTACTGAAGGGCTTGGAATCGGGGAGATCATTGTCTGGGGATCCACCGGAGAAGTAAAGAACGGGAATACCCTCACCCTCCAGAACATCCCGACAGGGACGTACATATGCAACATCGAATCCCGGCCCAACGACGGCGGTAAATTTGTCAGGTCATCAGGTGTTCAGGCAGTCGTTGTTGACAAGATCGAGGACCGTGTCGGTGTGAGAATGCCCAGTGGTAAGACCAAGTGGTTCAACGGGCGCTGCCGTGCGACCGTCGGCATCGTTGCCGGAGGCGGCCGCGTCGAGAAACCATTTGTGAAAGCCGGAAACAAGTACCACAAGATGGCGAACACGGCGTCCAACTGGCCCCGTGTTCGTGGTGTAGCGATGAACGTAATCGACCACCCGTTTGGTGGCGGCGGTCACCAGCACACCGGTCGCCCGAAGACGATCGCGCGGGGAACATCCCCGGGAAGAACTGTCGGCCATGTGGCTGCACGAAGAACAGGTAAGAGCAGGAAGTAATCGGTATGGCAGCACCTAAAAAGACACAGAAGAGAATGCCAAGACGGCGTGAGGAGTTTACCTATCGGGGCTTCAAGATCGACGAGCTGAAAGCGATGGGGATAAGCGAGCTTCTGCCCCTTATGCCGGCCCGTGCACGCCGCAAGATTGTACGCGGGTTTTCCCGTGGTGAAGAGACACTGCTGGCAAAAGTCCGCGAAGGTGATGAGAAGATAAGGACCCACCTCCGCGAGATGCTTGTCATGCCCGAGATGGTGGGCAAATCAATCGAGATTTACAACGGAAAGGAATTCACAAAAGTTGAATTCCAGCCGGAGTCAGTCTTCCACTACCTTGGCGAGTTTGCACTGACACGAAAGAAGGTCGCTCACGGCAGCGCCGGTATCGGTGCGACGAGAGGCAGCAAGTACGTTCCGCTGAAGTGATGAAGATGGCACGAGTTGATTATTCACTGAAAGTCAAAGGCGACAATATCGCAAAAGCGAAGGCAAACGAGCTTAACATGTCGCCAAAGCACTCGATCGAGATTGCCGGGTTCATCAGGCACAAACGCGTGAACGAAGCAATCACTTATTTAAACGACGTTGTCGCGCTGAAAAAGGCAATTCCGTTCCGGCGCTTCAACCGGAATGTTGCCCATAAACGCGGACTCCCAGGCAACTGGGACGCAGGCAGGTACCCGGTGAAGGCATCCCGGGAGTATATCCGGCTTCTCGAATCGGTAAAGAAAAATGCAGAGTACATCGGTCTTGATCCTGAAAATCTCGAGATCATCCATGCAACCGCAAACCGGGGACGGGCCCAGAAGGCATTCTTCCCCCGTGCGATGGGACGGGCGACCCCGAAAGTACGCGAATCGGTGAACCTCGAAATCGTTGTCCGTGAGGTGGCATAAATGGCAGTAGAGAGGAAATTTATCTCCGAAGGCGTGCGGAAAGCCCGTGTCGAGAAGTACTTGTCCAAAGAGCTGAAACGTGCAGGGTACGGCGGGATGGATATTGCGAGGACCCCTCTGGGAACTCAGGTCACCATCTTTGCTGAAAAACCTGGTATCGTCATCGGAAAAGGCGGCAAACTTGTTCACCAGCTCACGCTTGACCTTGCCCAGAATTATGGTGTCGAATCTCCCCAGATCGAGGTCCAGCAGGTCTCCAACCCCAGCTTTAATGCCCAGATTATGGCGGAAAGACTGGCAAATGCCCTTGAACGCGGCTGGTACTTCCGTAAGGCCGGTACGAGCATCCTTCGCCGTGTAATGGAATCCGGTGCTCTTGGATGTGAGGTCGTAATCGCCGGGAAGTTGACCGGTGCCCGTGCACGCACGCAGAAATTCACCGAAGGTTACATCAAGCACTGCGGTGAGCCAAGCAACACAATCGTCGAGAAGGGTTATGCGGTAGCGATCAAGAAACTCGGTGTCATCGGTGTGCAGGTAAAGCTGGTTCCTGGTGGAGCAAAGATGCCGGACCACTTCACTGTAATCGAACAGGAGAAGAAACGCCCGGCACCGAAAATGACGGTGACTGCCATCAGCGATGTAGATATCGAAGAACCCGCGCTGCCCGATGAAGGGGAGTTTACGGAGGAACTGTAAATGGCAATATTCAGGGCCCGAGATGTCCAGCAGCTCTCTGATATCGAACTGCAGGAACAGATGGGAAAACTCAGGATGGAGCTGGTCCAGCACAACGGGAAGGTCAGTGCTGGTGGTGCTACCGAGAATCCAGGACACATTGGTGAACTCCGGCGAACTATTGCCCGTATGATGACAGAGCAGAACCGCAGGAGACATGTATGATCTCTCCCCAGAACGTTCTCCGCCATGAACTGATAGGCCTGAACGTTCTGGTATCGGGAGCCGCAAACCCCACTCACCGGGGAGTCACCGGTTACATCGTCGATGAAACAAAAAACCTGCTGGCAATTGAAACCCCCCGGGGGGTCGTGCGCATTCCGAAAACGCACAGCACATTCCGGGTACACCTGCCAGGTGGAGAAATTGTTGAGATCGATGGATCCGTGACGGTTCTGGCTCCTGAAAAAAGGATCAACCTGCATGAAAAGAAGAGGATACTATAATGGCACAAAACATTGGATTGGACGTCCAGGCTCCAAAACAGGAGTGCAAAGACGTTAATTGTCCGTTTCACGGCACTTTACCGGTGCGCGGCCAGGTGATCACCGGTAAAGTCGTGAGCGACCGAATGATGGGAACGGTCGTAGTTGCACGGAATTACATGCACTACGTCAGGAAATACAAGCGGTATGAAAAACGCAGCTCAAAACTCCACGCGCACAACCCCCCCTGTATCCAGGCAAAGGCTGGCGATATGGTGAAGATCGCTGAGTGCAGACCGCTGTCAAAAAGCACGACCTTCGTTGTCGTTGAGGTGCAGAAGCCATGAAAGCAAAGCAGTCAAAAACCCCAAGAGCACTCTCCACAGGGACGAGGCTTGCATGCGCCGATAATACCGGCGCCAGGACAGTGCAGATAATTTCTGTCTTTGGCTTCCATGGTGTCAGACGCCGTCAGCCCAAGTTAGGATTGGGGGATCTTGCTACCGTGAGTGTCCAAAAAGGCACTCCCGACATGCGCCGCAAACTGGTGCGTGCGGTTGTAATCCGCCAGAAGAAGGAGATACGCAGGCCTAGTGGCATGCGGGTCTCATTCGATGACAACGCGGTCGTTGTTGTTGACGAGAAGAACGAACCAAAAGGAACAGAGATCAAAGGACCGGTTGCCCGTGAAGTGGCAGAACGGTTCCCGAAACTCGGTTCCATGGCAACAATCATCGTATGAGGTATGCAGTATGGTAAGAGTAATCAGTGAACTGCCAAGGAAGCAGAGAAAGGCACGCTATACTGCACCTTCGCATATGAAATCAAAATTCCTCAATGCCCCTCTATCAGAAGATCTCAGTGAACAATACAAGAAGAAGACGCTTCGCGTTATCAAGGGCGACACTGTCAAGGTTACCCGTGGGGATTACGCAGGTGATGAGGGACTTGTCGACGCTGTCGATACCAGGAAGTCCAAGATTGTAGTCCACGGAGTTTCAATAACGAAAGCAGATGGGACTGAAGTTCCCCGGCTTATTGATGCTTCAAACGTGCAGATCACCAAACTTAACCTGAAAGATAAACGCCGTGAGGAAAAACTTGGGGAGGCTGAATAATCATGTCAGAACACTTGAAACGCCTGAATGCCCCGGACTCGTGGCACATCGCGAAAAAGACGACAAAGTTCATCACCAAGACTGCCCCCGGGCCGCACAATGCCAACGCGATACCGGTTGCAGTCTGGCTCCGCGACCATATGGGCTACGCGCTCAATATGAAGGAAGTAAAACAGATTCTCGGCCAGAACGATGTCATGATCAACGGGAGAGCCTGCAGGGATCCCAAGATGGGGATCGGGATCTTCGATATCATCGCACTCAAAAAGATCAACAAATATTATCGCATCCTTCGTGACAAGGATGGTCGTCATGTCTCGATCGAGATCGATGCCGAGGCCGCAAAGACCCGTCTGTGCAAGATCAAGAACAAGACCATTATCTCCGGAGGCAGGGTTCAGCTGAACATGAGAGACGGTTCGAACCTTCTCGGGGATCATACCTACAAAGCCGGGGACTCGATTGTCCTCTCGCTCGAACCCGAGACCCGGTTCAAGATTGTCGACCATTTCCCGTTTGCTGTTGGCAACATGGCGATGGTAATCGGCGGGCGTCACTCAGGAAACCTCGCGCGGATCGTTGACATCATCAAGACGTCCGGCAGTGTCCCCAACAAGATTATACTCGAGGATGTAGCAACCAAGACACGGTTTGACACAATTGCGCCCTACATCTACATGGTAGGGAAGCAGACCTCAGCAATCGCGAAATGGGGGATTGAACAGTGACGTCGATGCGCGATATTTATATCGACAAGGTAGTCGTCCACATGGGGGTCGGTGAGAGCGGGGAGAAACTCGTCAAAGCCGAGAACATCATGAAGACCATCACCGGTCAGTTGCCGATCAGGAGCATCGCGAAGAAGACGCAACCGGCATTTTCTATCAGGAAAGGTGCCCCGATCGGCTGCAAGGTTACGCTGCGCGGCAAGACCGCACGGGAATTTTTCAAGACCGCCGTAGCGATCCTGAACAAGACCGTCTTTGAGAGCCAGTTTGACAAGAACGGGAACATCTCGTTCGGTATCGAAGAACATACGGACTTTCCCGGCATGTCCTACGATCCCCAGATTGGTATCTTCGGTATGGACGTGAACGTTGTGCTCGAACGCAGGGGTATCCGTATCACCCGCCGCCGGATGGAGCAGAAGAAACTCCCGGCAAAACAGCGCGTGAACAAGGCGGACGCAATAGCGTTCCTCAAGGAGCAGTACCAGGTTGAGGTGCGGTAATGGCTGGAGAACGGAAAAAGATCTACGGTCGCGGTGCGAACGAATGCAAGATGTGCGGGCGCAAACAGGGTCTCGTACGCAGATATCATATCATGTTCTGCCGGCAATGCTTCCGCGAGTGGGCCCAGAAAATGGGCTTCAAAAAGATGAGCTGAAGGTGAATGCACAATGACACGAATGAATACAATTGCAGACGGGATGTGTGCCTTGAAAAATGCCGGTGACACCGGCAAGTCCGTGTGCGTCATCGAACCCGCAAGCAAACTCCTCGGTGCGATGCTCCGCATCATGCAGGATGCCGGATATATCGGAAGTTTCGAGTTTATCGATGATGGAAGGGGCGGGCAGCTCAAGGTTCATCTCACGGGTAAGATTAACCGGTGCGGTGCTATCACCCCACGGTTTTCAGTACAGCTGGACGAGATGGAATACTGGGAGAAGCAGTACCTGCCCGGCAAGAATTTCGGGCTCCTGATGCTTTCGACCTCTAATGGGGTAATATCCCACGAACAGGCGAGAAAAGAAGGCATCGGTGGCGAACTGCTCGGATATGTCTACTAGAAGGTGCGGATAATGACAGCAGTGAGAAAAGTAAAGATTCCTGAGGGTGTAAAAGCCCATCTGGAAGGTACACAGCTCCGCGTAACAGGACCCAAAGGGCAGCTCTCCCGCAATATGCGTTTTCCACAGGTGCTGGTCATCTGTGAAGGGAGCGAAGTTACTATCTCGACCGAATCCCGGAGAAAAGAGATCACGGCGATGGTCGGGACGCTTGAGGCACATACCAAGAATATGTGCCGGGGTGTCAGTGACGGTTTCGAGTACCACATGAAAGTGGTTTACAGCCACTTCCCAATCCAGCTCAAACTCCAGGGAAACAAGCTTGAGATTGCCAATTTCCTCGGTGAGAAGAAGGCACGCTATGCACGAATCGAACCCGGTGTTACTGCCAAGGTTGCAAATGATGAGGTAGTACTCACGGGTATTGACCGTGAACTTGTCGGTACTTCGGCTGCAAATATCGAGCATGCAACGCGTATCCGAAACCGGGACCCCCGGGTCTTTCAGGATGGCATCTATATTGTGCAGAGGGGCTGAAGTAAATGACAACAGAGATCAAACGGCTGATCCGGGTGCGCGTCGAGAAAGGTGCGACCTTCAAGCGTGACGGGTTCGGTAAGAAACGACAGCTCTCCGACTCATGGAGGAAGCCCCGCGGACAGCACAACAAACAGAGGGAACAAAAGAAAGCGAAAGGCGCTCTTCCGAAACCCGGTTTCGGCAGCCCGATCGCGGTACGTGGCATGCATCCCAGTGGGTTCTTTGAAGCACTCGTTACTTCGGCAAAGGATCTGGCAGGACTTGACCCAAAGACTCAGGCGGTCAGAATTGCAGCGGGATTAGGAAGCCGTAAGCGTGCATCTGTCCAGGAAGCGGCAATTGCAGCAGGCCTCAAGATCCTGAATGCACGTACAATAACGATTGTGGAGAAGAAGCCGGTGAAAACCGAGGAAAACGCCAAGGACACAGAAAAATCAAAGAAGGAAACAAAACCTGAAAAGTCTAAGGCAAAGACCGAACCTGTGAAGAAAACAACAAAGGAGAAAAAATCTGCTGCTGAATCAGGGAAAAAGTCTGCCCCGGTAAAATCGGAAACAAAGCCTGCAAAACCCAAGGCAGAAAAAGCCGAGGGTAAACAGGAAAGTGCCAAATCCAAATCTTCGGAAAAGTCCACGGTGAAACCTGCGAAACCTAAGGCAGAAAAACCGGCAAAATCCCAGGATAAACCAAAGGCGGGAGAGGCAAAATCAAAGCCCCCCGCAAAGAAGACCAAATCAGGGGTGAAGAAGAATGAGTGACGTCGCCAGCCAGAAACGGATTGCCGCCGCCATATTGAAATGTGGTGTCAACCGCGTATGGTTCGACCCGACCCGGATCGCGGATATTGAGAATGCGATATCCCGTGAAGACTTACGCGGGCTCGTCACCGATGGCGCGATCAAGGCACACCAGAAAAAGGGTGTAAGCCGCGGCAGGGCCCGTGCACGGATTGCGCAGCGATCTTACGGGCACCGCAAAGGACCCGGGAAGAGGAAAGGTGCGTCAGGTGCCCGCAACCCGAGCAAGACTGCATGGGTCCAGAAGATCCGTGCAATCAGGAAAGCGCTTGTTGAACTCCGCGATGCCGGGACGATTGATCCACACATGTACCGTATTATGTACCGGAAATCGGCCGGTGGGCAGTTCAGGAGCGTAGCGCACATGAAGGCTCAGCTGGAGATCCTCGCAGGGAGGATGAAGTAACATGGCAACAGGATCACGGTATTTTGTCCCTTTCCGCAGGAGGAGAGAGGGCAGGACCGATTACTACAAACGGACCAAGCTCGTCGTCGCTGACGCACCGAGGATGGTCGTGCGCAAGACGAACCGGCACATCATCATACAACTCGTAACCGCAGAGATGGATGGCGACCGCACGCTCGTCGCAGCAAACTCTGCTGAACTGGAACAATACGGTTTCAGGGGATCGGCATCCAACACGCCGGCAGCATATCTGACGGGGATGCTCTTTGCTGTGAAAGCAAAAAAGGCCCAGTACGACCGGGCCATTCTGGATATCGGGCTTAACCGCGCGACTCCTGGTGCCCGGGTCTTTGCGGCGCTCAAAGGTGCGGTTGAGGCAGGACTCGAGATACCGCATGGTGAGGAGATCCTCCCTTCCGATGAGCGGGTGAAGGGCGAGCACATTGCGGCATACAACAAGAATGTCGGCGATATCGTAAAGAATGTCGAACAGGTGGCAGACGCCATAAAGAAGGAGCTGGTGTAAATGGCATACGAAAAGCAGGAATGGCGCCCGGTCACCGGTCTTGGCAAACTCGTCGCCTCGGGAGAGATCAAAAGCATTGATCAGGTTCTCGAGAGTGGCAGGCCCATCAAGGAACCCGAGATCGTCGATATGTTCCTTCCGGACCTTGAGGACGAGGTTCTCGATATTGCGATGATGCAGCGGATGACAGACTCAGGCCGGCGTGTCCAGTTCCGTGCGGTTGTCATTGTCGGCAACCGGAACGGGTATATCGGATTCGGACAGGGCAAGGATGTGCAGGTCGGCGACGCTATCAAGAAAGCGATTGTCAAGGCAAAGATGAACCTCGTCAAGGTCAGGCGTGGCTGCGGCAGCTGGGAATGCGGGTGCAACGTTACCCATTCAATTCCCATGCAGGTGCAGGGCACCGCAGGCAGCGTCCGGATCACCTTAAAACCCGCGCCGCAGGGTATCGGGCTTGTTACTGGGGATATCAGCAAAAAAGTGCTTGAACTCGCTGGGATCAAGGATGTCTGGACATTTGCCCGCGGACAGACTCGCACGACCATCAATTTTGCAAAGGCAACGTTCAACGCGTTAAAAGAGACTAACATGGTCAGAACAGGGGGTTCTCCGTAGATGTACGCTGTTGTTCAGGTCCGCGGCGTGGTAAAGACACGCCGGGACATCAAAGACACGCTCAAGATGCTCCGCCTTCACCATATCAACCATTGTGTGCTTGTCCCGGACACTCCTGAGAATCTGGGGATGATCCGGAAAGTGAAGGATTATGTTGCCTACGGTGAGGCTGATGCATCGACCATCGAAACACTGCTGCAAACCCGCGGCAGGGTGATCGGCGATGCACCGCTTACCGATGAGTATGTTAAGTCCAATTCGACGTACGGAAGCATCGCTGAATTAGCACATGCACTTGCCGGCGGCGAAACGAAGCTTCGCGACATTCCGGGACTGAAACCAGTGCTTCGTCTTCATCCACCCCGCAAGGGATACAAGACCACGAAGCGTACTTTCCCGCAAGGTGGATCGCTTGGCTATTATGGTCAGGAGATCAATACTCTACTCTACAAGATGAGGTGAAGCAGATGCCAACCAACAAACGATCAAAATTCCGCGGATCGCGGACATGTGGTGGCGGTACCCACAAAAACCGGCGCGGTGCAGGCAACCGCGGCGGGAGGGGGCGTGCCGGCATCAACGCCCACCACTTTGTTAAGTGGTACAAGGAAATGGGAGGGCCGGTCTTTGGCAAGGACGGCTTCTTTCATAACCCTGCGACTACGGTAACGACAATAGATGTAGGGGCAATCGATCAGATCATCCCATCGCTTCTGGCGCAGGGAATCGCTAAAAAGGAAGGAGATACCGTCGTGATCAACATCGCTGACATGGGGATTGAAAAGGTCCTGGGCAGCGGAAAAGTCACGACGAAGATCAACCTGTCCGCACAGGCATTCTCTGAACAGGCGAAGGCGAAGATCGAGAAAATGGGCGGTAAGGCGCTAGTTGTCTGACCATCCTGTAAATTTTTGGTGAAAGAATGGGAAACCTGCTGGATCGAATGGAACCCCTGCTCGCTGCGATGCCCGCAGTCAAGAGCCCTGAAGGACACGTTCACTTCAAGAACAAATTGATTTGGACGATAGGAATATTAATTTTATATTTCGCCCTGACGAACATTCCGCTTTTCGGACTTGCCTCTCAATCCCAGGATGTTTTCTTGGCATGGCGGGCACTGCTTGCAGGTGCACAAGGTACAATTGTCCACCTCGGTATCGGGCCGATCGTCACGGCATCCATCGTGCTCCAGCTTCTCAAAGGTGCCGATATCCTTCATATTGATACAAGCGAGACGCGCGGACAGGTCATGTACATGGGTCTCCAGAAGATCCTCATTCTCGTCATGATCGTTGTCGAAGCAGCGCCGAACCTTATCGGAGGGTTCATGCGTCCCGATCCGGTAATCGCCCAACAATTCTTCGGCGGTAACCTGTTCGCAGTATCCCTCTTGTTATTCTTGCAGATCTGTATTGGCGGTGTTCTCATCTTTTTCATGGATGAAGTGGTGACCAAGTGGGGTATCGGTTCCGGTGTCGGTCTCTTCATCATCGCCGGTATATCACAGGCACTGGTAAACGGGTTTATCAATTGGGCCCCGGTCAGCGACCAGTACCCGGTTGGTTTCTTCCCCCGCCTTGTTGCTATCGGGCTTAACGGCGGAAGTTACATCCAGTATTTCGGTACGGATATCCTTGCATTTGTTACTACCATTGCCATCTTCCTCATCATCGTCTATGTCGAATCGACGCGTATAGAGATCCCGCTTGCGCATGCGCAAGTCAGGGGAGCCCGGGCCCGCTTCCCGGTAAAACTTATCTACGCCAGTGTATTGCCGATGATCCTCGTCAGGGTTCTTCAGGCTAACATACAGCTGGTCGGGATGTTTCTCTCTAACGTTGGTATTACGATCTTTGGGACATTCACCGGATCAACACCCAATAATGGGATTATGTATTATCTTGCACCGATCACCGGGCCAACCCAATGGATGTGGTGGGCGACCGATCTCGGTCATGCACCATGGCAGGTTCTATTGCGTATGGGTATAGATACCACTTTTATGGTGGTCGGCGGAGCGATATTCGCCCTCTTCTGGATCAAGACTGCCGGGCTTGATTCAAAAGATGTCGCCCGGCAGATCCAGTTATCGGGCATGTCAATTCCCGGCTATCGCAGAAACCCCCAGGTACTGGAAAAGTATCTGGACCGGTATATCCCGCGTGTAACAGTGATTGGCGGTGTATTCATCGGTATACTCAGTGTAGTCGCCAACCTCTTTGGGGTCATCGGGATGGTCAGCGGGACAGGCCTGCTCCTGACGGTCAGTATCACGTACCGGCTGTATGAGGAGATTGCCAGTCAGCAGATCATGGAGATGTACCCATTCATGCGGACCTTCTTTGGGAAAGAGTGAGTGTGGAAAGGGACAGCAATGGTTGGAAAAAAGATCATCATAACCGGCGTACCTGGTGTCGGTAAGACAACTGTCGTCAACGAAGCGTTAAAAAAACTCAAGGCAGAGGGTGTCGAATACCAGTCTATCAATTTCGGCACCTTTATGTTCGAGGTGGCAAAGAACGATAATATCGTCAGGGACCGCGATCAGATGCGCACGCTTGACCGTGCAGTCCAGAAACGACTGCAGCAGCGCGCAGCTCAGGCTATCGCCCAGGTTACCGGAAATGTACTGATTGATACTCACGCATCGGTAAAGACCCCTCAGGGGTATCTCGCGGGACTTCCCGAATGGGTGCTCCGTGAGATCATGCCGGATACTATCGTTCTCGTTGAGACAGATGATGATCAGATCCTGATGCGACGGCTCACCGATGAGACACGAACGCGGGACAAGGAAGGTTCGAAGTCGATCGCCGAACATCAGCAGTTCAACCGCTCCATCGCTGCCGCATACGCGATGATGACCGGCAGCACGATTAAAATTATCACCAACGCTGACTTCCTACTCGATCATTCATCATCAGAACTTGCTCAGGTCCTCAGGTGAATCCATGAATTTTGGGAAGATCTGGGACAAATACGGGATGTGGATAGCGCTCGGTTTCATGATGCTGATGATGTTTTCCTACAGCGTCCCATGGCTTCGGCTCTACGTGGGAAAAGGTATCGATTCGATATTTGCTCCTTTCGTGAATGAATTTGGCATTCCGTTTTTTATCCTGATCCTGATCCTGTCTGCGCTAACGGGTCTGTACTCATCGATCGTTCAGAAGTATACGATCGATTATGAGCGGATGGCCGAGTCCCAGGAACGAATGAAGGAGTTCCAGAACGAATACCGAGAGGCGCAGCTATCGCAGGATGAAAAGAAGATCAAGAAGCTTGAAGCCAAGAAGGAAAGGGTCATGCGTGAACAGCTTGAGATGTCCCAGCAGCAGTTCAAGCCGATGGCATACATCCTTGTCCTGACAGTTCCGATCTTTTTCTGGCTGCTCTTCCGGCTCAGTGAAATACAAAGCACCATTACGCTGCCATACGCAGGAACCCATGATCTCCATGACCCGGTCATCTGGGTTATTTCCGCCTGGATGGTCTGGTACTTCATCTGCTCGATCACCTTGAGTCAGATTATCCGGAAATCGTTAAACATCGGGGGTCTCTGATGCGGGTAACCGTGAGCGGCCTGCCCGGGAGTGGGACTACATCACTCTCGCGGTACTTGGCAGAACGCCACGGTTTTTCGATGATATCCGCAGGAGAGGTCTTCCGGCAGCTCGCGCAAGAGCACAACTTGGATCTTGCAGAGTTCGGGAAGCTCGCGCAGGAGGATCCGTCTTACGACAAGATGATAGATTCCCGGCAGAGGAAGATTGCCCTTGAGTGTGACAATATTATCATTGAAGGAAGGCTTTCCGGGTGGATGGTAAACGAAGCAGACCTCAAGATCTGGTTGTTTGCACCCATCGGTTGTCGGATAAACCGTATCGTCTCCCGTGATCTAGTGCAGGATGAAAAAACTGCTGAGCGTATCACCCTCGAACGTGAACACTGCGAGGCGCAAAGGTACTATTCTTACTATACTATCGATATCAATGACCTCTCTATCTACCACTTGATCCTCAATTCCGAACACTGGCAGGTTGAGGGACTCGGGTCTATTGTCGATACAGCGATCGCTCACCGGAACAGTAAACAGTAATTTCTTTACTACTCATGCAGTATTAGAATAGGTCGTGTAATGTGTCGCCTTTTACTGACAATGCAGCGGATCATGAAGAACGATGGAATCCCGGTTTAGGGAGAACTGGCATCCATGAATAATAACATTGTAGTCCAGCTTGTTCACACCTGGGACGAAAATGAGATCGCCGACCTGTACCGGGCTGGTGGCTGGTGGAAAGAGGAACATGATCCCTCACAGATATGTCATCTCATCCGTGGAAGTTTTGCGTTTGCGGTGGCTACTGATCAAAAAACCGGCCGGGCAATTGGTATGGGACGGGTAATTTCCGATGGTATTTCCGATGGATATATTCAGGATCTCATCGTACTACCGGAATATCGCAGGTTCGGAGTAGGTTCCCTGATACTACAAACGCTCATCAAAAAATGTGTTGAAACCGGTCATACCTGGGTGGCACTTATTGCAGAGCCGGAAACGGAAAAATTCTACCAGCCCTATGGGTTCCACAGGATGGAAGGATATGTCCCGATGATATACCACGGTGAACAGTGATGCTCTCCCAGGAAGATTTCCATCCGGTCACCCTTCAGGATCGCGATTTTTTTGTCCGACACTATCAGCACTTTCCCCAGACCCACAGTGACAATACCTTCACTAATATGGTCTGCTGGAACCATTATGCCCAATACAAGTTTGCTTTCATTGAAAAGAACCTCCTGATTGCGAGTACCATTGACGGTGTTACACGGTTCAGGCCTCCAATAGGCCCGCACAATCCTACACTTCTTGCATCCCTGCTGCGATTGTCTGCAGATGTCAGCGATGATGAACCGGTTGTCCTTATTGATGAGGAGACAGGCCAGTGGATGAAGGATACCTGTCCCGGGATACATCTTGTTCCCGATCGGGATTCCTTTGAATACGTGTACCTTTCCCGGGACCTTGCGGATCTTCCCGGGAAAACCTACCTGACCATCCGCCACCAGGTAAATAAGTTCCGGCGGAACTGTGGACCGTCCGTCGAACTCCTCTCGATGGATAACCGGGCCGAAGTGAAACGGTTCCTTATAGAATGGTGTGAATGGAAAGGCTGTGAAGACGATTCAGTGCTTGGTCACGAGAAAGAAGCGACGTTTTATGCCCTTGAACATTTCCGGGAACTCTTCCTCTCCGGCATTATTATCCGGGTGAACGGCAAGGTCGGGGCGATTTCCATGTTCGAGCGCCTGAATGATGACACCGCACTCGTTCATTTTGAAAAAGGATTGCCAGACTGTGAGGGCATCTATAAGGCGATAAATGCTGAGACCGCCTCTGTTCTCGCTAAAGATTATATATACATCAACCGTGAGAGCGACATGGGGATTGCCGGCCTCCGTGAGGCGAAAATGCGGTATCATCCCCATCACATGGTAGAAGTATTATCGCTGAAGCGGACATCTTGAACAGGCCGGATCAAAAACAGTTTGGTGAAATCACGGATTAGTGTGCTATGGCCAGCGCATATATCCCCGATGCGATAATTTTCACTGCGATTGCACCGAGGAGCATTCCCAGCACCTTCCCCATGATATCCGTTACTACCTCCCCAAGGACATGCTGGATTTGCTCCGCAAAGTAGAGGACCAGCCAGGTTGCAATGAGTGCAAGGGTAATGGCGATGAACGGGATGAGAATACCGTAAGTGTTTGACAAGAGCATTACTGTAGTTATTGTACCAGGCCCGCAGAGGAGCGGAGTCCCGATGACCACGCCTGCTGCAGTGGCAGAACGGTCCTTGCATTTTCCTACCTCAATGCCAAGCGTAATCTGCAGACCAAGAATGAAGAGGATGATACCGCCAGCTATCTGGAAACTGTGAAGGTCGAGCCCAAGGATATTGAAGATCGCGGTGTTGAAGAAGAGGAACAGGTACATAAGCACACCAGCGACCGAGACCGCGATGAATGCCTGTTTGTGGATCTCCCTCGGGGCCTGACCTTTCGTCATCGCTGCGAAGATCGGTACGGACAGGATCGGATCAAGAATGATAAATAAGGCTGCAAACGAGTATAAAACGCCGGAAAGTAAGTCCTGCATACTTGATAAAAACATGTGTTGTTATTGCGGATAAAATGAAAGGATTCAACGCCGTATTTGGCTCTTTTAACGGAAAGTGGAATTGTAAGATACTTGTACAATCCCGAAATAATTTCTCGTTGATTTATGTTTAGGCGATTTTAAGAATCTGGATAATTTTTCTGAAATGTGGCCGTGCAGAAAAAGGCATATCTAAACTACTGCTGTTGATCGGTAAAGTGTGCATGTTATGAGGTGAAAAATATCGTTGTCTTGTTTTAAGAAAAGGGGCAAGTGAGTTTGCTCACTCTCTCAATCTGAGAAATATCCCAGGCTCAGGCTCCCATTGTCGGAATACCCGCGTTGCTCCCAGTAGCCTTGGTATTCAGGGTTGTTCGACAGTTCGATTTGGTTGATCCATTTGATCCATTTGTATCCCCACTTTTCTTCTGCCACCAGGTCGAATGGGTAGCCCCGTTCGGCAGGGAGGGTGATATTGTTCATCCGGTAGGCCATTATGATATCATTGCTGTAAAAATAATCGAGTGGAAAAGATGTCGTGTAGCCGTCGGTGGCATGGAAGATCACGGTATTGGCATGGGGGTCGATGCCCGCTTCATTTATCAGATCCCGGACGAGTACTCCCTGGTAGAGGATGGTGGCATCCCACCCTTCAACGCAATGGATCGTAACAACTTTGGTGTAATTCTGATGGTTTGCGATGACATCATCGTACGAGTACACCATGGTTTTGTTGGTAAGGCCGTCGACCGTAAGCCGGTAATTGGTTATATTAACGTTCTGCACACCACTAATGGCATTTAAATGGAAGTCATTTACTGAGGAGAGCGGTTGCCCATCGTACTCCCGGATTTCGACCCCCGAAAGCGATCCGGCACCATGCGGTGAACCCCCAAAGGAAAATAGAACGATTACTAGGACAATTACAATAGCAGCAAGCCCAACAATGAGTATATTCCATTTCGGTCTCATGGCCCCAACCTGATGAGGAATAGTAGTTATTCTATATTAGAGTGGTGTTTGAGCTCAGGTGATCCTTTTTCTGCGACAACCAGCCGGAAAACGGATGGCTGGTTTGAACAAACTGAGGCAATTTCTCTTTCAGGCACTTTTTTGGGGAATCAATTACCTATAGGTTTGGTAACACCCGAAATTTATAATAACAGACACTCCAATTATCCCATCATGCGGTGGCATATCCCTCAACGATGAGGGGATGGTGGACTACCGCGAGGTAAGTTCTCATGGCAACAGCTACAAAGGTAGGAAAAAAGGTCCCGGCGAAAAAACCGGCGACCCGGGGAACCGTCACAACATCGAAAACTGTCGGATTAAAGAGTAAAACGGTGCCGGTTCCGAAAAAGACCATATCTCCTCCGGGAAAAAAAGGAAAGAAGGCTGCGGAAAAGAAAAATACAACCGTCCTTCGGTACCGGTGTAAACTCTGCGGTTATATCTATTCGCCGCTTCGTGGTGAACCCCATAACGGGATTCCGGCGGGCACGGAATTTGAAGACCTTCCGGAAGACTATGTCTGCCCGATATGTGGTTATCAGGGAAAGGGAAAAATTGGCAAGTGGGGTTTTGAGGAATGGCACGCTACACGGTACATCTGTTCTATCTGTGGCTACGTTTACGATGAAAAGCGCGGGGAGCCCCATCGCGGGATCAAACCGGGAACAAAATTTGAAAATCTTCCCGATACCTACGTCTGTCCTGTCTGTGCACTCGATCCAAAAATCCGAATACAGTTTGGCAAAGTATTAAAACAGGGTTTTGAACCGATTAATTCTGCATGATCCTTTTTTTAAGTTAACACTCCTGAAGTGTTCTTCGGCCCCGATAGAAAGCGCTCATAGTTACTCTGTTAACAGTGTTAATAAAGATAAGTCACTGTTGATGATGAAAACGGACGATCTTATAATCTCATACATCCATGCTTGATTAGAAGGGTGCTTTCTCTTTTCGTGAAAGCAGCGTCGGGGGGTTACCAGATGCTCGGGGAATATGATCCGCTTATGCAGCAGAAGCGGCAGGCACTGGCAAATTTTCTCAAAGTCGATCCAAATGCTATTCGGGAATCCACTGGCTCGCTGTACAGTTTCAAGGCATTTTTTTACGGGAATGATGAAGCATACCTCGTTCTTACCAACACTGAGGCCACGATCGCTGCCGAAAATGCAGTAGCGGAAAAACTCTGGCTGATCTGTCTCGAAACACTGTTCTCCTACTTTGACGTTAATGCCTATCCGGCCGATGTTCTGGGAAAACTCAAGACAAAAGACATCAGGCATGTGAATGAGGAGATCAAGTCCCTGATCTATAATTCATGCGGCCTGGATGTCCTCAGGAAAAAAATGCTTGCTTTGGGGAACCGGAAGAACCTTCTTTCTGATTATGATCAACGTGAGATCGTCCAAGACGGTTTTCTTATCTACCGGTTATATTGAATGTTCGCCTCGTCACAAGGTGAACTGTTGTGAGATCTTCTCTGTTCCAGAAATGGTGTGGCGGCATTTGATTGCAAATCTATAAACGTCCCGGCAGTTTATCAGGAACCTGAAGTGATTTGTAATGCAGAATGTCCGGAGGTTTTCAGGAAGAATCTGCTGGTTTCTCCTCCTTGCCGCAGTTCTGGTTCCCGGTATCATAATCGCGGGTGCTTCAGCAGCAAACGTCAATATTGAGGCCTATCTTGGAGACACCATAAATCTACAGGGAGAGTCATATGTGGGTGACACAGTATATCTGTTTCTTACCGGTCCGAATTTGCCGGTCAACGGAGTCACCCTTGAGGATCTTACCCTCAGGGCAGATCAGGGGGATTTTACAACTATCAGCGTAGAGAACCAGCATTGGTCGTATCAGTGGGACACTTCGCTCATCAAGCCCGCGCTCGAGCCCGGGACGTATACGATATATGAAACTCCCCAACCTGTCGATCTTGCCAACCTTGGCTCCGATTACCAGACTGTGGAAATCTATCTCAAGAATCCTTACCCTAACACTAATCCGCAAAATTATGGTGTCAGTATCAACGCTGCCCCCGCATATACCCTGAATCCGCATGCATCGACAAATGCTCCTACACCGACGCCAGTGCCTTCGTCACCCACTACCTCTCCCCCGACAACCATTATTCCGGTGACAAAAGTCCCGATGGTTGCCTCTACGGTGCCGACACCGGCACCTACTACGCGGGCAGCAATTCAGCCGTGGACATGTATCCTCGCGATCCTGTTCCTGACCGGGATTCTCTGGTCGGTAAAAAGGATCCGATAATCAGGTGAATAGTAGGGTATTATCTTACCCCATGTGAATGGTAATATGAATGGTATGGATGTAACCGCATTACTTGAAAAAGCGCATCACCAAATGAAAATCGGCAGGTATGATGATGCAATAACACTATACACTCAGGCTCTTGAAACTGATAGTCACAACACGAAAGCCCTTGAGGATCTCGGGAAGGTTTACTATCAACTTGGCCGGCATGAAAATGCAATAGCTTGTTACGACAAAGCTATTGCCATTAATTCCAATCTGATAAGTGTCTGGTACGAGAAGGGGTATACCCTGAGAAAGATCCACCGGTACGAGGATGCAATCACTTGCTTTGACCATGCTCTTTCTCTTGATCCTGAGTATACGTTCGCCCTTGCAAACAAAGGTTACGCTCTGAACGAACTGGGTAAATTTACCGAGGCGATCGCCTGTTTTGACGAAATTCTGGCAGCCAGTCCGAATAATCTCAGGGTCATGACGGCCAAAGGGATTGCTCTGAGGGAACTAGGGAAGAATGAAGAGGCACTTAAATATTTCAACAAAGCAATCGATTTAAATTCGATCAATTCGTTTGTCTGGTATAATAAGGCGGTCGCTCTCAAAAACCTCGGCAGGCTGAAAGAGGCTGATGAATGCATGAAGATCGTGAACTTCCCCCGTGGTGCATCAACCGTAGTCAAGGAAGCTTGCGGGATACGAAAAAAGTAACCACCATATCACGTTTTTTTAATGGGAAAATGACCCCGAAGCGGTCCTCAGAACCGGATAACACTCAGCTTTAGCACTTGTCCGAGATAAAAAAATAGAGACTCCGTGTTAACCACGGATTAAATGAGTTTGAAGATTGGGTGGTTTTCTGCCTTACACTCGATCCCGAGCTGACGGGTAGCCTCAAGGACGGTGATGTCCGTGTATGCCTGTGCAGTGATCATTGCTTCGACGTTCTCGATAGGTCCGTACATGATGAGGTCTGCACCGAGTGTGCTTGCAATCATGTTGCAACCGATATCGGGTGCTGACCATGCTGCCTGCTTGATGCCTTCAATTCCACCAAGGTAGTGGTGAGACATCTGCTGGAGAAGGACATCCTTGCCCTTGTAACCTTCTGCCAGTACTGAAGGAGTCTTGCTTGTTCCTTTCCAGCGCTTGAGCCAGGTCCAGGAGACAGTCATATTGTGGTACGCACCACCGGTGGGGTACCCGTGGATTGCCTTGCAGGCAAGGATCTCACGGTATGAGCCGCCGCTTCCAAGACCGAGCGGGGTTGCTGCAGTGTCGAGGATCGGGCGCTTGATACCGCAATACTCTGCGATCTCCAGCATGCCTTTTGTCTGTCCTGCAACGCCACCCTCTACGAGAACTTTCTCCCTGCCCGCAACTGACGGGTCTGCAGGGTTGAACGCGAGGACGATGGCTGCGTCGACATCACTGTTCTTGAGTGCTTCGATGCTCTCCGGCAGGATCGAACCGTTGATCGAGTTGTAGATCGCACGGTGTGCAAGTCCGACGTCAGTTACATACTTGCACGCGTGTGCAAGCGCCGCTGGTACTGATGAATCCATCAGGAACGCGGTTTTGTTGTCAATGCTGTCGAACCACGTAAAGTAGCTCTCGAATGCCTCTCCGTATTCCGCAATAATCTGGATGAAGTGCGGAATGCCGGTCAGGTCAGAGAGTACCTGACACCTGTTCCAGAGGGCTTCTGCCTTTGCCTTGTCGATAGTTCCCTTGCGGTCATCAAGCACGCATTCGTGCTTGTTATAGAAGATTGAAGCACCCAATACTGTCGGGTACTCGCCGGGCTGTCCACCAATCTTGGTGCCGTTGAAGTCCCAGACACTCTGTTCTTTTTCAAATCTGAACATATTCTTTTACACCTCCGTTACACCTGAGCCATCAGTTTCTGGCCCAAAAACAACAGCATCAATAATACGGTTAACCCTGCGACCAGACCGTATAGTATGCCGATATCCCGACCAACCTTTCTTCCAACACGCTGTGCAATCTCTGCGTCCACGAACTCGATCTTCTTCTCGATTTTATCGAGTCTCTTCTCAATTTCGAGGAACTGGGGGTTTGCACTTGCGGCGCCAACTTCCTGTCCACCGGCGGCCTCTTTGACTTCGACGACGATGGCATCGCCAGCGAACGCACCCGGGTCACGGGCTTTGAGTTCGTTGATCTTTGCCTTGATAGCGCCGAGATCTTCGCTTTCCATGATGTTGACAATTTCAACCTGTTCCTGGAAGCGTTTAATCGCTACATCATTGAGGTTCTCGATGAAGGGGATAGCACCTTCAGCACCGACAACCCTGCCGTCTTTGACACCGTTTTTATGGAGTGCACCGAAGGTCTGGCCGGAGAGGTGGCCTTTGACTTCAGTACCACAGAACAGGATGAACCTGATGTTGGGGTTGGAGATGACGTTGGCGATGACTTTTTCCAGACCGAGATTCTCGGTCTTACAGGAACCGCAGAGAGCGGCGCCTGCGTCACAGATGCCCTGTTCATCGAGGTGCGACCCCATGGTGACGACAGCCACCGGGCTGTTAGCGTCACCTGAATGGAAGTCCCCCTTGACGAGCGGCCACCCACTTGCTGGTGATTTCTTGTCTGCCAT